>ENA-ORXM01000004-ORXM01000004.1-marine-metagenome-genome-assembly--contig:-NODE-4-length-520905-cov-12.374058_pt1 | contig 520905 bp, 474 predicted proteins | sample MGYA00237867_ERZ511480 | MGnify/ENA primary metagenome ERZ511480 (study PRJEB26309, sample SAMN06266103) | marine metagenome | isolation source: Algal blade | place: United Kingdom:Sidmouth, United...
CCCGCCCCGCCCCGCCCCGCCCTGCCCTGCCCCGCCAGCGTCGTTTTCATGAGCTTTCTGCGCACAGTGTCTGCAGCAAGCTCATGAAAACGGTGACGTGGGTGAGGGTGGCAGACCGACCGGTAGCCTGACGGCGATCGGACACGAGACCGTCCCGCAGCTTCAACAGCACGGAGACCGTCATGTTCCACTTTTCACCCGAGCTCTCGGCCCGCATCGCAGCGCGTCACGGGGTCGTAACGACCGTAGACCTCGTCGGAGACGGTCTCTCGGCGTCCGCAATCCGACGGGCGGTGACGGCCCGCTTCCTTGTTCGACTCCACAATGGGGTCTACCGGCTCTCGACGAACCCGGACACGTTCGCGGCTCGTTGTGCAGGCGCTTCGGCAGCCGATCCGACGTCATTCGTCACTGGAGTCAGCGCCGCACGACTGTGGGAGTTCCGGAGCGTGTTCCACGCCGAGGTTCCGGTGGTGACCGTTGCCCATCATCGAAATCCCTTCGCTCGTGGAGTCACGGTTCGGCGGTGCGGTGACGTCGTGTCGACCGACTTCACGAGTCGCGACGATAACATTCGGTTGGCGGTCCCCGCCCGCACCTGGTTCGACTGTGCCCATGACCTGCGTGACGAAAAATTCGAAGCGATGACCGAGTGGGTGCTCGACCACCACTGTTCCGTCGAGGAGCTGTGGGCGATGGGTAGACGACTGGCGAGGTCGGGGAGAAGGGGGTCGGCACTTGTCGGCCGAGTGATGTCGACACGATCTGATTGGCAGCGTCCGGCTGATTCAGGTCTCGAGTTGCGCGTGCTCGCCGCGTTGGAAGCAGCTGGTATCGGCCCACTGGTCCGACAGCACCCGATCCGCTTGGCGAATGGAATCTGGGTTCATCCGGACGGTGCCGACGTCACGGCGAGGTGGGCTGTCGAGATCGATCATGTCACCTGGCACGGCGGGCGGCTGAAGGCGCAACAGGACAAGGGACGAGATCGGGCCTTGCGCCTCTTGGACTGGCAGGTCGACCGTGTCACCGACCGCGAGCTTGCCGACGACTTCTGTGGGGCGATCCACCAGTTGGTGCAGTTGCAAGCCCATCGCCGGTCCACCCTGACACTTTCATGAGGTTCTTGCGCACAGTGTCTGCAGCAAGCTCATGAAAACGGTGGAGACGGGGAGACGGGGGGACGGGCGGCGGGCGGGTGAGGGCGCGGCGGGGGAGGGGTCAAGAATCGAGTGCGTTGGTGATGTCGCCGGACTCCAAGGTGCCGACGTTCTGGTACAGGCCGAGCTTGTCGCGGGTGTCGGTGATGTCGAGGTTGCGCATCGTGAGCTGACCGATGCGGTCCAGGGGACCGAACGGCTGCTCGACGACGCGTTCCATCGAGAGCCGATCAGGGACATAGGTCAAGTTGTCGGACACCGTGTCGAGGATCGAGTAGTCGTCGCCGCGGCGCAGCCGCAGGGTGACGTCGCCAGTGATCGCTGAGCCGATCCAGCGCATCAACGGTTCGCGAAGCATCAGGCTCTGCGGGTCGAACCAGCGACCTTCGTACAGCAGGCGGCCGAGACGACGCCCCATCGTGCGGTAGTTCTCGATCGTGTTCTCGTTGTGGACGCCATTGACCAACCGCTCGTAGCAGATGTGCAGCAGCGCCAGAGCCGGGGCTTCATAGATGCCACGTGACTTTGCTTCGATGATCCGGTTCTCGATCTGATCGCTCATTCCGAGCCCGTGGCGGCCGCCGATTCGGTTCGCTTCGTGGACGAGTTCGACCTGAGAGTCGTAGCGCACGCCGTTGATCGCGACGGGCCAACCCTCCTCGAACCGGACCACGACGTCTTCGGTCTCGATCGCGACCGATTCGTCCCAGAACGCCACGCCCATGATCGGCGTGACGATCTCCATCGACTGGTCGAGCTCTTCGAGCGCCTTTGCCTCGTGCGTGGCACCCCAGATGTTTGCGTCGGTCGAATACGCCTTCTCGACGGAGTCGCGATACGGCAGGCCGCGCTCCTGGAGGAACTCGCTCATGCCCTGGCGGCCGCCGAGCTCGTCGACGAAGGTCGGGTCGAGCCACGGCTTGTAGATCCGCAGGTTCTCGTTGACGAGCAGCCCGTAGCGGTAGAAGCGCTCGATGTCGTTGCCCTTGTAGGTCGAGCCGTCACCCCAGATGTCGACGCCGTCGTCGGCCATGGCGCGCACGAGCAGCGTGCCGGTGACCGCACGGCCGAGCGGTGTGGTGTTGAAGTACGTCTTGCCACCGGAGCTGATGTGGAAGGCGCCGCACTGGACGGCGATCAATCCCTCGCGCACGAGTTCCTCGCGACAGTCGACGATGCGGGCCTCCTCGGCGCCGTACTGCTTGGCTCGCGATTGGACGTCGACGAGGTCGGGTTCGTCGGGCTGGCCCAGGTCAGCGGTGTAGGTGAACGGAACTGCGTCTCGTTCGCGCATCCATGCGACGGCGGCTGACGTGTCGAGGCCACCGGAAAATGCGATACCGACTCGTTCCCCTGCGGGCAGCGCCATCAGGACCTTGGCGGTCGACGCTCCCGGTTGCGGACCGTCGTTCAAGGGACCGTCGTTCAGAGGGCCGTCGTTCAGAGGAAGGGAGGCGTCCGGCATGAGGCACGACGATACCGCTCGCCTCTGGTCGACCGGCGAAGACGGTCAGTCGACGTGAGTCGGGCGCATCGAGCCGATGATGGCCCCGACCGACACGAGCAGCATCGATGCTGCGATGGCGAATTCGGTGGCGGCGAGTCCGCCTGACCGAGACATGTCGAATGCGGCGATGACGGCAATCGATATGGCGGCGACGGCGCTGATCAAAGCGGTTCGGCGCACGTTGTAGACAGCGAGCGTTCCGATGAACAGCGTGAGCAAGAAGGGAGCGAAGCGGACGAGCGTCGGCTGCGGTTGTGCTCGCGCTCCGAGCCACCAGGTGCCGATCCCGATCTCCTCGCTGGTCTTCCAGACAGCGGCGAAGGCGAAGAACGCTGCTGCCCAGGCAGCAGCGAGCATGATCTGCCAGCCGGCGGAGAGCTGGCCCGCACGGAGCGGCGCCCCGCTCAAGACGTTCTGAGGCAGGACCCTGCGCGTGTCGGGTCGGTCCCGCTCGGGCATCGGTGGCGGCGGTGGCAGTGTGGGTGTGGGTGTGGGTGTGGGTGTGGGTGTGGGTGTGGGTGACGGTGTTGGTGTGCCCTCGGGCTGCAGCTCGTCAGGCATGTCGGACACGCGCCAGATCGTAGGCGCGGCCAGGGCCACTTCCCCGGCGGCTACCCTGCGGCACGAATGACGGCAACCGCAACCGCAACCGCAACCGCAACGGAGACCGGCACGAGCGCACCGTTCGGCATGCTCTCGATCTTCTATCCCATGTGGAACGAAGAGGAGTACGTCGACCGCGCCCTCACGGCCGGACGACGGGCGTGCACGGCGCTCATCGCTGCCGGAGACATCGCCGACTACGAACTGATCATCGTCAACGATGCGTCGACCGATCGCACAGCGGAGATCGCCGACCAGATCGCGGCGACGGACCCTCACGTCCGCGTCGTACATCACGCCAAGAACCGCAAACTCGGTGGAGCGATCAAGACCGGGTTCGAAACCGCCACCGGCGACCTCGTCCTGTACACCGATGCCGACCTCCCGTTCGACATGGCCGAACTGCCTCGCGCGGTGCGTCTGATGATCGACTACGACGCCGACATCGTCAGCGCCTACCGATTCGATCGCACCGGCGAGGGCTACCTGCGCACCGTCTACACGTTCTGGTACAACCTGCTGATCCGCACGCTGTTCGGCGTGAAGGCTCGTGACATCAACTTCGCATTCAAACTCTGCCGGGCGCGAGTGTTCGATCATGTCGAGCTCAAGAGCGAGGGCTCGTTCATCGATGCCGAACTGGTGATCAGAGCAACGCGCCTCGGCTTCGAGATGCTCCAATTCGGGGTCGACTACTTCCCCCGCACGCGCGGCGAATCGACGCTCAGCTCGCCGGGAATCATCCTGACGATCCTGCGCGAGATGCGCCAACTGCGCGGCGATCTCGACGGGATCACGCCCGTTGTCGACCGCAACTGAGTCGATACAGTCGAAAACAGAAAGAAACTCGTGCCGAACATGACCTGGCGACCTTCGGCGGCGTTCTCGGGTTGGTAGGTTCATTGCCGTTGCAAACGGTTGCCGTCTGTCCGACAAGAGCGTCGGCCCGCTGGCTCCCGGCTCGGCAAATGAGACCATGAACGACACGACCACGCCGGCCTGGCGCCCCCCGAACCAAATCGCCAAGTGGCTGCCGGCTGTTGCTGCCGCCGGGCTCCTGGGAACTGTTGTCGTCGCAGGTGTCGCGCTCGGGGGCGGCGACGAGTCCGGACCGCAGCAAACCGAACTCGCCGATCCCGCATTCGTCGTCGACACGACGATCAGCACCTTGACCGTGCCTGACTCGGTCCCCGAGGTCATCGGCATCGTCAACGATGCCGCGCAGGTCGACAAGACGGTGTTCGATCGGACGCTCAGCAAGGGCGTCGCCGGCGAAGACGTCCAGCAGGTGCAACAGCGCCTCACCGATCTCGGCTTCGTACCCGGCCCGGCGGACGGTATCTACGGCGATCAGACCGTCAAGGCAGTCTGGGCGTACGAGAAACTGGTGCTGGGGCGGCCGAGCAACAATCCGACCGGGCAGGTCACGCCCGAGATGTGGGCAGACATGCAGGAGCCTTTCGTCGTCCAGCCGCGTCGCCCGAACGCAACACCGGACCACACCGAGGTCTATCTGCCGGAGCAAGTGCTGGCGATCTTCCACGACGACAAGCCGGTGATGATCACCCACATGTCGAGTGGCAGCAACGAGGAGTGGTGCGAAGAAGTCACGATCAGCCCCGGCGAGTACGGCAATCGTGACGGCACCGAGCCGCTGGTCCGGGGCGAGTGCGGCATCTCGAACACGCCGGGTGGTGTGTTCACGGTGTACCGCGAGGTCGAAGGCATCCGTCAGAGCGCGCTCGGCGGCATGTGGAACCCGGTCTACTTCAACTACGGCATCGCGATTCACGGTGCCCTGAACGTGCCGCTGCAGGGTGCGTCGCACGGGTGCATCCGGATCCCGCTGAACATCTCCGAGACGATGCAGGATCTGATGGACAACGGCGATCAGGTGTTCGTGTGGGACGGTGAGCTCGAGCCCGAAGCGAACGGTTCGCCGCCGCCGACGTTCAACTGGATCGACAAGGAATGGGCGTCGTCGACGACCAGCACCGTTGCCGACAGCACCACCACGACCACGACGACCGTCGAGCCGGAAACTGTTCCGGTCGACACGACCGTGGCGTCGTCGACCCCGGAAACCACCAGTGCGCCGATTACCTCGGTATCGGCCGATTCGACGCCAGACACGACAGCGGCGCCCGAGACGACGGTCGAATCGACAGCACCATCCACGACCGCGGCGCCCGAGACGACGTCCACGACCGCTACCACGACGACCACCGAGCCGGCGACTTCGACCACGATCGAGGAAACAGCACCGAGTTCTTCGACGTCGGAGCCTGTCGACGGCGAACCCGACGGGGGCTGACAAGGGCTGTGGCCTACGACGAGTTCGGACTCTTCGCGGAGAACATCGCCGAATTCGACCTCGACATCGACGTCATACCGTCAGTGCGTCGCGAGACCGTCGATGTCGGCGATGATCGGTCAGTCAGCCTGCTCGTCTGGGGCGACGGACCAGCGGAGGTGGCGTTCGTGCACGGGGGTGCACAGAACGCTCACACCTGGGACACCGTGGCGATTGCTGCGCAGCGCCCGTCGATCGCCGTAGACCTCCCCGGCCACGGTCGCTCGTCCTGGCGCAGCGACGGGGCGTACAGCCCGGCCAACCTCGCTGACGACGTCGCCGTCGCGATTCGAGCCCACGCCCCCGACGCCCGACTTGTCGTCGGCATGTCCTTGGGCGGCTTGACCGCGATGATGTTGGCCGTCCGCCACCCAGCGCTGGTCCGACGGCTGATCATGGTCGACATCACGCCGGGCATCAACGGCGACAAGGCGAAGGCGATCATCGATTTCGTGAATGGGCCGCAATCGTTCACCAGCTTCGACGACCTGTTGGCGCGGACCATCGAGTTCAACCCGACACGATCGGTGTCGTCGTTGCGGCGCGGGATACTCCACAACGCCCACCAGGTCGCCGACGGATCGTGGCAGTGGAACTACGACCGGACCAATCGACACAAAGCGGGCAATGCTCATGATCAGCCCGGGGTTGGCACGCGCGACGCCTCGGTGCGAAACCCGCTTTGGGAGGACTTCGCTGCGGTGACGTGCCCGCTGGTGCTGGTGCGGGGCTCGCTGTCGCCGGTTGTCGACGACGCCGACGTCGTCGAGGCGCTCCGATTGCAGCCTGACATGACGGTGCGCGTGGTCGATGGCGCCGGCCACAGCGTGCAAGGCGACCGCCCGGTCGAGCTGGAGCGGATCATCGCTGCAGAACTGGACTGACCAGGAGGCTTCGGCAGGCGCTCAGCAGCCTGAAGTCATCCGCAGGAGTTCGTCTGATCGCGCCCCTCAGGTCGCGCACGCATCCAAGCCGCCGAGCACACCTGCTCGGAATGCATCGATCTTCTCGAACGGGCTGCCGATGATGTCATCGTCGGCACCGAGGTCGCCGATGACGATCGCAGTGCGGATCGCTTCGTCGAGGTCGCCCGGCGAAACCGCAGCGGTTCGACCTTCGGCGCGCGGCAACGGGAGCTGGAGGTCGACCGGAATCACGGACTTGACCCAGGCGCCGGCGAGGCAGTCGTTGTTCAATTCGCGAGCTTCTCCTTCGAGTGTCGAGCCGAGCGAGCGCTGTGCTGCCTCGGCCCATGCGATGCCGATCAGGTAGCCGATCGAGAAGTCACCGAATGCGAGCTGATTGTAGAAGTCGAGTGCCTCGGGTTCGTTGAGAAAGACGGTGCCGGTGGCGGGGCAGAGCGCAGCGCCCACTTCCAAGCCGGGCTCGAGGTCGGGGCACGTTGCGTCGCCCGGCGCTTGCACCGGTACCAGGGTCAGTGGGTCGAATGCGTCGAGGGAAGCGTCCAAGCCCCAGAACAGGTTGAGATCGTCGACGAGGAATCCGAGCAGTTCACCGCTGCCGTAGCCGAACGGCGCGTTGCCGTTGCTCTCGAGGTCGTCGCGATCGTTGAATTCGTTCGGCATGAGCGGGAGCGGATCGTCGATCAGGTCGCCGCAACGAACGGGGCCCTGGACGAAGCCGGTCTGGAATGCGCCGACCCGGTCGAACCCAGAGCCGTGTCCGCCGGGCGTGAACTGGTTGATCCCGACGGGATCGCGAACTTCGAGCATGGCGATGAGCCCGGCGCGCACGTCGGCGTCGGAGAACGTGACGCCACCGTCGCCGCGCGCCGCCCGAGCCGCCCAGGCGCCGGCGAAACAGTCCGCCTGTTGCTCGGTGGTGACGGTCGGCAGGTTGCGGTTGAGGGTCCCGCTGCGCTGTTGGATGGCATGGCCGTATTCGTGTGCGAGCACGATGCCGATCGTGCCGGCCCCGAAGTTGTCGGCGAGTTGGGTGAGCAGACCGTCGTCGCCGTCGTCGTACACGATGAAGTCGCCGAGGCCGCAGTAGAAGGCGACGAATTCCTGGACGTCGTCATAGGTCGTCAGCGGTGTTCCGCAGCCGGGGATGTCGTTGGGGCGTTGCGGGTAGGCGGCATACACGTCGCCCTCGAGCGGAACCCACGGTTCGCCGTAGATCTCTGGATAGACCGCTGCCCACCAGGTGTTCAAATCGCTGAGCGAGGCGAGGAGGAAGTCGTCGTACGGGCGCTCGGGCTTGTCAGGGCCGAAGTCGATTGCTTCGGGGTCGATGATGACGGGATCGGCCGTGATGGTGGGTTCCGTGGTGGTGGGTTCCGTGGTGGCGGGTTCGGACGTGGTGAGATCGGGCTCGGTGCTCTCGGTGCCGGGCTCGGTTGTCGTTCCGGGGTCTGGGACGGGATCACCGGGGTCGGTGCCGGTCGTCTGATTCGTTGCTCCGCCCGCCGGTGAGGACTCCGACCGGGTTGCAGTGACCGCGACATCGGCACCGCAGGCAGCAGTGACGACGGCGACGATGACGAGCAGCGCGGCGAGCGGGGTACGGGTCACGTCCTGGACTGTAGACACGGCTGTGTTGTCGTCTGCACCGGTGCAGCGACTTTTCGTTCTTGCTTACCTTTTCTGTGCTGTGCCCCGGTCGTCTCGCTGCTGTGTCGCGCCCGCTGTGCGGCCGCGATCCGTCGGCTTCGGTGGCAGGGGGCCAAGGTGCTACGTTCCCGAACACGCCGACGAGCAACAGGGGGTTTCGGTCGATGGCAATGCTGGAAGTGAACGATGTCGAGGTCAGGTTCGGAGGGATCGTCGCGCTCAGCGGCATGACCTTCGACATCGAAGAGGGGCAGATCTGTGGCTTGATCGGCCCGAACGGTGCCGGCAAGACCACGATGTTCAACGTCATCAGTCGCATCTATGACCCGACGACCGGGTCGTTGCGATTCAACGGGGTCGATCTGTTGAACACCCCGCCGCACCTGATTGCCGAGACGGGCATCTTCCGGACGTTCCAGAACCTGGCGTTGTGGCCGCGGATGAGCGTCATCGACAACGTGATGGCCGGTGCTCACGTGCGCAGCAAGCAAAGTTTCTTCACGTCGATGCTCGACATCGGCCGGAAGAAGGAAGAAAAGCAGCTCGCGGCAGAAGCCTTCACGATTCTGGATGATCTCGGGCTCGCTGACGTCGCCTTCCAGCAATGCGCAGGTCTGCCCTATGGCACGCTCAAGCGCATCGAACTCGCACGCTGCCTCATCGGCCACCCCAAACTGCTGATGCTCGACGAGCCGGCCACCGGCCTCACCCACAGCGAGGTCGATCAACTGTCGGAGGTCATCCGCAAGATCCGCACCGACTACAACCTCACGATTCTCCTCGTCGAGCACCACATGGGCCTCGTCATGAGCATTTCGGAGAACGTGGTCGTCCTCGACTTCGGTCGCAAGATCGCCGAAGGTCTCCCTGCCGAGGTGCAGGAAGACCCCGCAGTGATCGAGGCGTACCTGGGAGCCCCCGCATGAGCGATTCCTCCGCACCCGCTGCCCCGTCTGGAGCCCCTGTCACATCAGGGTCGTCGTCGGGCGAGCTCGTCCTCGATGTCAAGGGCCTCAAGGGCGGCTACGGCCAGATCCAGGTGCTGCATGGCTTGGACTTCCATGTGGCCGACGGCGAGATCGTCGTCATCCTCGGCGCCAACGGCGCGGGCAAGACGACGACGCTGCGAGCGGTGTCCGGCATGATCGGGCGCTCCGGTTCGGTCAAGCTGCGTGGCAAGGAGATCAGCTCCGCAAAGGCGCCCGACCTCGTGCACCAGGGTGTCGCCCATGTCCCGCAGGGTCGCGGCACGCTGCCCGAACTCTCCGTCGAGGACAATCTGCGCGTCGGTGCCTACATCCGCAACGACAAAGAGATCGACGCCGACATCGAGCGGTGGTTCGATGTGTACCCCGTGCTTCGGGAACGCAAGAACCAGCGCGCCGGTTCGCTCTCCGGCGGTGAGCAGCAGATGCTTGCCGTGTCGCGGGCGCTGATGTCACGACCGACGTTACTCCTGCTCGACGAGCCGTCGCTCGGCCTCGCCCCGATCATCGTCGCCGACCTCTTCGATCGGTTCGCTGAGATCAACAAGGAAACCGGCATGACGATGCTTGTCGTCGAGCAGAACGCTCAGCTCGCACTCGGCATCGCCGATCGTGGCTACGTCATCGAGTCCGGAGCGATCTTCACCGAAGGCCCCGCCGACGAGTTGATCAACGATGACGCCATTCGCAAGGCCTACCTCGGAGTCTGACGGGAGACATCAATGGAACTCTTTCTCAATCGCATCTCTGACGGCTTGTCCAACGGAGCGACCTACGCCCTGATCGCCATGGCACTCGTCATGATCTTCAAGGCAACCACGCTCATCAACTTCGCCCAGGGCGAGTTTGCCATGTTCGGTGGCTTCATCGTGCTGGTGCTCGCAACTGAACGCGGCTTGCCGATGTGGATCGCCGTCGTCGTCGGCATGTTGATCTCTGCAGTCCTCGCCGCCGGTATCGAGCGAACGCTCATCCGGCCGTTCGACCCTGCGGACCACCTACCGCTCGTGATCATCACGCTTGGGTTGTTCCTTGCGATCAACGCGATCGCTGGCATCGTGTGGCGTTTCGACCCTCGTGCCTTTCCCGAGTTGTTCCCGTCGGGCAATGCGCTGCAGTGGAAGACAGCGACACTGTCGTGGTACACGGTGGGCACCGTGCTCACGGTGCTGGTGGTCGCCGGCGCCCTCACCCTGCTGCTCAACAAGACCAAGGTCGGCCTCGCCTTCCGGGCGGTGTCGTCCAACCTCGAATCGAGTGAGCTCGTCGGCATCAAGGTCGGCCCGACGCTGCAGTTCGGCTGGGCGATCGCTGCGGCGGTCGGAACACTTGCCGTGTGCGTCTTCGTCGGCACGCCGATTCGGCAACTCGAACCGAATGTCATGGTGACGGGACTGATCTTCGCTGTCTCTGCAGCGGCGCTCGGCGGACTCGACAGTCTGGGCGGCGCCATCATCGGCGGACTCGCCATCGGACTGGTCCAATCGATCGTGGTGCCGTACGCCGGCATCCCCAGCGAGCTCAGCCTGCTCGCCGCAGTCGTGGTGCTGATGTTGGTGCTGGTGTTCAAACCGTCTGGGCTGTTCGGCACGCCGGCAGTGGAACGGGTCTGAGGGGAACAGAAATGGCAACTACTCCACGCTTCCAGTTCACCCAGGGCACAACGTCGTACAAGACGTACAAGCTGCTCGGCTACGCACTTCTCGTACTTGTCCTCCTGATCGTTGCGCTGGCGTACAACGACACGGGCTCGATCACGCTCTTCGACAACGACTACAAGATCAGCGTCCCGCGAGTCACCAAGGCGATCTCGTTCATGATCGCAATCCTCGGGCTGCAGGTCGTCGCCGGCTTCACCGGCCAACTCTCGCTGGGCCAGGGATTCTTCTTCGGCACGGGTGCCTACATCTCGGCCTGGCTGGTCGGTGACCACAATTGGCCATGGTTTGCGACGTTGCTCGTGATCGTCCCGGCGTGTTTCCTCATCGGCCTGCTGTTCGGTCTTCCCGCACTCCGTATTCGTGGGCTGTATCTGGCGCTCGTCACCTTGGGTCTGGCGGCGGTGTTCCCGTCGCTGATCTTGCTGGACGTTCTCGAGCCGTACACGGCGGGCGCAGCCGGTAAGCAAGCGAAATCTGCGCTGGTTCCGCCCAGTTGGCTCCCGCTCGATGGCATCATCGATGGATTGCACTCACTGCCGCTCGTCGGAGATTTCTTCGGGGATGGCGAGGGCATGTCCAGCAAAGAGGAGCAGCGCGTGTGGACGTTCTTCCTCATGGTGGTGCTCGCCCTCGTGTGTTTCAAGATGGTCAGCAACTTGATCAAGAGCCGTCCTGGACGAGCGATCCGTGCCATTCGCGACAACGAGACGAGCGCCGCCGTCAACGGCATCAGCCTCAGTTACTACAAGACGATGTCCTTTGGCGTCGCCTCCGCCCTCGGCGGTGTCGGTGGCATGGTGTACGTCGCCGAGTTGGGGATTGCGTCCTCGGGTGACTTCACGCAACTGCTGTCGATCCTGTTCATCGTCGGCATGGTCGTCGGCGGTGTCGGCACGTTGTCAGGCGCGGTGATCGGCGGCCTGGTCATTGCCTTCGTCCCCGACTGGGCGTCATCGACGCAGAACTTCCCGGGTGTCCCGGAGCGTTGGCTGCAAGGCCCGACGGGCGGTCTGATCCTCGGCATCCTGCTGATCGTGCTGACCTTCGTACTGCCGGGCGGCATCATCGCCGGCGTTCGCCAGATCAAGGCGAAATTCGTCCGCGTCCTGCCCGCTCGCCCAGAGCTGTTGGCCACTGCAGGAGTCGGCGCCTCCACCATGTCGCCGTTGACAGACGAAGCGGTCGTCGACGCGATCGACGATCCGACCACGTCGAGCGAGTCCTGAGAGACTACGGTCGAACTCAGCAACCAGATGTCAAGATCTCGGTGCCGTGGGGGGAGCCACTGCTCGACGCTGTCGAGCCGTCGTTTCTGAACGTCACCGCAGAACCGCCGAACTCTCGGCACCAACCAAACCAATAGGGGAGAACATGCGTACATCACGTATCAAGCGTTCTGTCGCTGGAGTCATGGCCGCTGGCCTGATCATTGCGGCATGCGGTAGCGACGACGGCGGTGACGAGCCGGCGGACGATCCGACAGAAGAGACCACGCCGGCCGACGAGGGCGACGAGCCTGCGACCACCGACGAAGCCGAGGGCGACGAGCCCGCTGAGACCACACCCGCCGACGACGGCGACGACGGCGACGACGGCGACGACGGTGACGATGGCGGCGAGGACGCAGCTCCGTCCGGCGACGCACTCGCCATGGAAGGCGACGTCGAGATCGCCACCGGCACCACGCTCAACCTCGGCGACTGCCCCGACGACTGGGATCCGCTCCAGGGTGTCAGCGGCGACGAGATCCGCATCGGCCAGACGCTGCCGCAGTCGGGTGCACTCGCTGCATTCGGCGCGATCGGCGAAGGCATGCAGATGTACTTCGACTTCATCAACGACACCGACCCCATCGAGGGCAAGGATCTCGTTCTGATCGCCAAGGACGACGGCTACGAAGCCGGTCGTGCCGTGGCAAACGTCGAAGAGATGCTCGACTCCGATGACATCTTCGCGCTGGCGCACAACATCGGTACACCGATCAACTTCGCAATTCGCCCGATCACGGACGAAGCCTGCGTGCCGCAGCTGTTCAACTCCACGGGCTTCCCGCTCTGGGGTGACCCGGGGAACTTCCCGTGGACCGTGGGCAACATCTTGAACTACGCCACCGAGACCGACATCTGGTGTGCATCGATCAAGGAAGACTTCGGCGACGATGCCACCGTTGCAGCACTCATCATGAACAACGACTTCGGTAAGACCTACCAGGAGACGCTGAACAACTCTGAGGCCTGCGCCGGTCTGAACATCGTGTCCGAACAGTTGCACGACCAGGCAGCTGCCGACGTCACCAACGAGATGACCACGCTTATCGCCACCGATGCCGATGTCCTCATCGCCGGTACCACGTCGAAGTTCTGCTCGCAGACCACCGCCGTGCTCGCCGGTTCGGAATGGCGCCCACGTACCTACATGTCGTACACGTGCAACAACCTGTCGTCGTTCTTCACGCCGGTGATCGATGCAGCAGCCGCACTTGCTGCTGACGATGCTGGCCCGTGGATGGCGAACTCCAACAAGATCTGTGGCGACCCGGTCTGGGCCGACGACGCTGCGATCCAGGAGACGGAGCGCATTCTTGCCGAGTACGGCGACGTCACGTGCGCTGACGGTTCGTTCTCGACCGGCGTCTTGTACGGCCAGATGCTCGTCGATGTCATCCGTGATGCATCCGAACTGCCGGGCGGACTCAACCGAGTCAACCTGATGGCAGCACTCTGGAACGCCGACACCGAGAACGATCTGCTGCTCGGCGGCACCCTGAAGCTCAGCGGCACCGATGACGCCTACTGGACCGAAGGTGCACAGCTGCAGGCCGTGTCGGTCGATGACGGTGGTGCGCTCGTGTTCGAGCCGAAGGGCGACTTCGCCGACTTCGAAGGTGAAGGTGGCTCGTTCGGCGGGTGATCCTCATCCGCTGATCTGATCAGCTGAAAACGCCGAGAGCCGGCCGACCCAGTTCGCTGGGAAGGCCGGCTCTCGGCTGTTTTCGGGTCCGTGCCGGTCCGAGACGGACGGCAATGGTGCTCAGACGATCAGCCGCCGAGGTCGGTGCAGTCGAGCAGTTCAGTTGCCAACTGGGTCGAACGCTCGTCGGATGCGCCTTCGGAGAGCGCTTCGATCTCGTCGTCGCTGTAGTTCTCGAAGACGGAGTCGATGCAGTCGCCGTCGGCGGTGCCGCCGAACTCTTCCATGTCTTCGATGAACTTGTCGCGGGTTCCATCTCGATCGACGCCGCCGCAGGCGGACAGTGTGAGTGCGCCGATGGCGAACACGGCAGTGAGCTTGGACTTCATGAGGTCTCCCCTTGTGCGTTGGATCTTCATCTGAGTGACGAAGCAATTCGATGTACCCGTGCATGCTGGCAGATCAGCGTCAACCGATCGCGGGTTTCTCGTATCAGCCCTGCTCAAGGACGGCGAGAAACGTTCACCGTGAACTCGCCTTCGGCGTCGATCTCGTTGTCGAACTCCCAGACCTCGCCGTCGGCGTCGATGGCCTGGCATGCGAAACGGGTACCGATCTCTTGGTCGATCGGCTGATCACAGTTCACATTCGAGAACTCGGCGGCGACCTCGGGGGCGACCCGTTCGGCAATGAAGGTCTCGGCATCCGATTTGAAGTCGGCAGTCGTCGTGAAGCAGCCGGCCAAAACCGCCGTACTGCCGGCGGCGATCACGAACTGGCGGATACGGCCGACTTGGCGAGTGCCGCGACGAGTGCTGGCAGGATCGCTGGCTCCGTGCGTCGAGACGAACACGCTCATCACGCTACTGCGACCGCCTCGTGTCGACGTTGGCGTCGTGCCGATCGGATTCGATCGGTCATCACGACGACGAGCGCGACCCACACGAACGCGAACCCGACCAGACGCTCGATCGGCATCGGCTCGTCGTACAGGGCCCAACCCAACCCGAAGTTGATCACCGGCACCAACAGGTTCAGGGGGCCGAGCAGCGTGAACGGGATCGACTGAGCAGCCGAGGCGAACAGCATGAGAGGAATGGCCGTGATGACGCCGGTGCCCAGAAGGAATCCCCATTCGACCCCGGTTCCGATGTCCACAGCACTGCCTGATCGGAACGACAGCGCCACAGTCATCGTTACGGCGGGGACGAACAGTACGAGTGTCTCGCCGGTGAGGCTGTCGATGGCGCCGAGGCCGATGTTGCGCTTGCTGAGTGCGTACGTACTCCAGGTGCCGGCGAGAATCAAGGCAACCCACGGTGGACGGCCTGCGGCGACGGTCAGAATGATCACGGCGATCGACGCGCAGCCGAAGGCCAGCCGCTGGGCGTTGTTGGCCCGCTCGCCGAGCACGAACACGCCGATCGCCATCGTCGCCAATGGAGCGATGAAGTAGCCGAGCGCTGTCTCGATCACCCGATCGTTGACGACCGCCCAGACATAGCTGCCCCAGTTCGCCGTGAGCAGGAACGCGGCCACGACCAACCGACCCAGTGCCGTGCGGGATCGGAACGCCCCAATAATGGCGGGCCATGTGCCGCGCGCAGTGGTGATGATCGCCATCACGATGCCCGCAGTTGCCATCCGCCACCCGATCAACTCGAGAGCGTCGAAGGCGGAGAGCTGCTTCCAGTAGATGGTCAGCAGACCCCAGATGAGGTACGCCGCAACACCCACCCGCACCCCGTTGCGCTCCCGATGGTCGACCACGGCGCCACCGTATTGCGGCGAAGCAGCGAGGCGCTGCTTCGGCGGCGAAGTGTTGCCTCGTCGTCAGCGCGGCCGGTTGCAGCACGATGGTCGACTGACGGGGTTGAGTTACGGTGGCGCTGTGGCTCGGGTGCAGGTGAGGAAGTTCGGTTCGGTGTCGGTGCGTGTGTCCGACGATCCGGCAGGCGACGTCGCGCGTTCCTTGGCGGTCCGCCTTCGCTCAGCGATCAGACGCCGCGGCTCGGCATCGCTTGCACTGAGCGGCGGTTCGACTGCACCCCCGATGCTCGCGGCGTTCGTGCACGAAGACCTCGACTGGGACCGATTGACCGTTTGGCAGGTGGACGAGCGTGTCGCCCCCGACGGTCACGAGGACCGAAACGCGTCCCAACTGTGGTTTCTCCCGAGCAGAGTCGAGCTCATGGCGGTGGCCGGCGACGACCTGGCCATCGCTGCAACGCGTTACGCCGATTCCCTGCCGGCGCGCTTCGATGCCGTCCACCTCGGTCTCGGCGGCGACGGCCACACTGCCTCCTGGCCGCCGGCGCCGCATCCGGACTCGGTTGTCGCCAGCAGCCCGAACGACGTCGCGATGGTGGGCGACTTCAACGGGCGCGGTCGGATGACATTGACGCCCACCCCGGTCAACCGGGCACGGAGTCGGGTGATCCTGACCACCGGAAAGTCCAAGGCGGCCATGGTCAGACGGTGGCTCGATCGCGACCGATCGATACCGGCGAGTCATGTCCGACGGTCTGCGACCACATTGTTCCTGGACACCGCAGCGGCATCGAAACTGCCGTCGTCGGGAGATGCGCCCGGGTAACGCTCCGCAACGACGCTCTAGGGTGATACCTGATGGAACTCGCCGATCTCTCCACCCTGCAGCAGCCCGCTCACCTCCGCACCTTGTTCGCCGATGATCCCGGTCGCGCCGCACGATTGACCTTCGACCTGGCTGATTTGCGCATCGACCTGTCGAAGCAGCGCATCACCGGCGACGTGATGGCAGCACTGGTGCAACTTGCGGCGGACTCCGGAGTCGAAGCGCGCCGGGACGCGATGTTTGCCGGCGAGCGGATCAACGTCGCCGAAGATCGCGCAGTCGGTCATGTCGCATTGCGGATGCCGCGTGGCACGGCGTTCGAGATCGACGGAGCCGACGTCACGCCGGACGTGCATGCCGTCCTCGATTCGATGGCCGAGTTCGCCGAACGCATCCGAGCGGACGAGCGGATCACCCATGTCGTCAACATCGGGATCGGGGGCTCCGACCTCGGTCCGGCCATGGCCTGTCAGGCCCTTGACGCATTCCGGCGTCCGCGGTTGCGCTGTTCCTTCGTCTCGAACGTCGACGGTGCCGACATCGCAGCCGTCCTCGAAGACTCCGACCCGGCCTCCACGCTGTTCATCATTGCGTCCAAGACGTTCGGGACGATCGAAACGCTGACCAACGCCCGTACGGCCCGGGCCTGGTTGACCGATGCTCTCGGAGAGAGCGCGGTCGCCGATCACTTCGTGGCGGTCTCGACCAACGCCGAACGCGTCGCGGACTTCGGTATCGACGCTGACGACAACATGTTCGGCTTCTGGGATTGGGTCGGCGGTCGGTACTCGGTCGATTCGGCAGTCGGGCTCTCACTGATGCTGTCGATCGGCGCGGAGGCGTTCGGCGAGTTTCTCGCCGGCTTTCACGCCGTCGACGAACACTTCAAGGCCGTGCCGCTCGCGGAGAACGTCCCGGTGCTCGTTGCGCTGGTCGGTGTGTGGAACGCCAACGGGTTGGGCCATGACACCAAGGCAGTGCTGCCCTACGCAAACGAACTGGCGCGCTTGCCGGCCTACCTGCAACAGCTCGACATGGAGTCGAACGGCAAATCGGTCGACCTCGAAGGCCGTCCTGTCGACCACGACACGGGGCCGATCGTGTGGGGTGAACCGGGCACCAACGGTCAGCACGCCTTCTACCAATTGATCCACCAGGGCACGCGAGTCGTCCCGGTCGACTTCATCGGCTTCGCGCGCCCGCACCACCCGTACCAGGAACACCATGACCTCCTCATGGCGAACCTGATCGCCCAGTCCGAAGCGCTCGCGTTCGGCAGGGACAACATCGACGAACCGTGGCGGCACTTCCCCGGCGACCGTCCGAACACCGTGATCCTCGCCGAGCAACTGACACCGTCGGTGCTCGGCCAACTGATTGCCCTGTACGAACACGTCGTACACGTCCAAGGCACGATCTTCGGTGTGAACAGCTACGACCAGTGGGGTGTCGAACTCGGCAAGGAATTGGCGAGCAAGGTGACGCCCGAACTGACGGACACACCGGATCCGGCGGCCCACGACAGCAGCACCAACGCCCTCATCGACTGGTACCGCGCCCACCGCTGAGACTGCGAGTCACGTTCGTGCCTGTCCCCGATGTGACCGGTCCCCGATGTGACCGGGAGGGCACGCTTCGTTTGGTTTGGCTGCGATCGGGGAAGCTGTCGGCATGCGTAACTTCGACAACATCTACATCGACGGTGCCTGGGTTCCCAGCGACGGAGACGGGAGCATCGACGTCATCAATGCCAGCACCGAGGCGATCATGGGGTCCGTTCCCGATGGCGTTGCCAGCGATGTCGATCGTGCCGTCGCCGCCGCCAGGACCGCATTCGAGACGTGGTCGCAGACCCCGGTCGAAGAGCGTCAGAAGTATTTGGTCCGTCTGAACGAAGCGTTGCAGGCGCGCTCCGCAGAGATCGCCGAGACCATCGCCGGCGAAGTCGGGATGCCCATCACCTGGTCGACCATGATCCAAGCTGGTCTTCCGGCGGGGAACATGCAGACCTTCGCCACGCTGCTCGACAGCTTCGAGTTCGAAGAGGAGATCGGTAACAGCTTGGTCGTCAAGGAGCCTGTCGGTGTCGTGGGCGCCATCACACCGTGGAACTACCCGCTCCACCAGATCATCTGCAAAGTTGGTGGCGCGCTCGCTGCGGGCTGCACGATCGTGTTGAAGCCGAGTGAGGTCGCTCCGCTCAATGCATTCATCCTCGCCGAGATCATCGATGAAGTCGGCCTGCCTGCTGGCGTGTTCAACCTCGTCAGCGGCGACGGGACGACCGTCGGCGCCGCCATTTCCGAGCATCCGGGTGTCGACATGGTGAGCTTCACCGGATCGTCGCGTGCCGGCAAGCAGGTCGCGGCGTCGGCTGCTGCGTCGATCAAGCGCGTGGCACTCGAACTCGGAGGGAAGTCGGCGAACATCGTCCTCGACGATGCCGACTTCGCCAAGGTCATCCCCAAGGGTGTGTTCGCTTGCTTCTTGAACTCGGGCCAGACCTGCACTGCCCACACCCGGATGCTGGTGCCGAACAGCCGCTACGACGAAGCCGTCGGCATTGCGGCCGCAGCGGTCGAGGCGACCCAGGTCGATGACCCAACGCAGGAGGGCATGCATCTCGGCCCGCTCATCAGCCAGGCTCAGTGGGACCGTGTGCAGGAGTACATCCAGGCAGGCATCGACGAAGGCGCCGTGGTCGCGGCGGGTGGTCTCGGCAAGCCCGAGGGCAAGGACACCGGTTTCTACGTCAAGCCGACGGTGTTCGTGAACGTCACCAACGACATGAAGATCGCTCAGGAAGAGATCTTCGGCCCCGTGCTGTCGATCATCGGCTACGACGACGACGACGATGCGGTGCGCATCGCGAACGACTCGCTCTATGGCCTGAGCGGAGGCGTCTGGTCAGCAGATCAGGATCGGGCGATGGGCGTTGCCCGTCGGATGAGGACTGGCGCCGTCGACGTCAATGGCGGAGCGTTCAACATCGCCGCACCGTTCGGCGGTTACAAGCAGTCCGGGTACGGCCGCGAAAATGGTCCGTACGGCATCGACGAGTTTCTCCAGACCAAATCCCTCCAACGCTGAGTCGGTCCGGATCGCCTGATTCCTGCGTTTCGCCTCACCGCTCGTTGCCGGAGGGCAACCCTGGTTGAGCGCGCCGTGACCTCGAACGATCTGATCCCGACTCAGAAGCGAAGTGATGAACGGCGGGCCGGGTACGGTGGCGAGAATGACGAACACAACCAGGCCTGATGTTCAACGCGTCGGTGTCGTCGGCTGCGGTCAGATGGGCGCCGGTATCGCTGAAGTCTGCGCTCGAGCAGGTTTGGACACGGTGGTCCACGAGGTCGACCCTGCTGGCGCTGAGCGTGGGCGGAGTCGGCTGTTGAGTTCCTTGGACAAGTCGGTCGCCCGCGACCGGATGACCGAAGACGAGCGCGACGCGACGATCGCTCGGCTGACGTTCACCACCGACCTCGCCGATATGGCCGACCGTCGGATGGTGATCGAGGCGGTCATCGAGGACGAGGCGCTCAAGACTCAGGTGTTCGAGACGCTCGACCGGGTCGTCGAGGCCGACGACGCCATCTTGGCGAGCAACACGAGTTCGATCCCGATCATGAAGCTGGGAATCGCCACGCAGCGACCCGAGAGCGTGGTCGGCATCCACTTCTTCAACCCCGTACCGGTGCTCAAGCTCGTCGAGCTCGTCACGAGCCTGATGACCAACGAGTCAACCATCGATGCAGCAAATCACTTCGCCGAGGACACGCTCGGCAAGATCGTGATCCGCAGCCAGGACCGCGCCGGTTTCGTCGTCAACGCGCTCCTCATTCCGTACATCCTCTCGGCGATCCGAATGATGGAGTCGGGCTTCGCAACCGCTGAGGACATCGACCACGGCATGGTCGAGGGCTGCAACCATCCAATGGGTCCCCTCAGCCTCGCTGACCTGATCGGTCTCGACACCACGCTTGCCGTTGCGGTGAGCATGTACGACGAGTTCAAGGAGCCGCTCTATGCAGCTCCGCCGATGTTGTCCCGGATGGTCGAAGCCGGACTACTCGGACGAAAGTCCGGTCGCGGGTTCTACGACTACGCCGCGCGGGGCTGATCGGGGTGGCTGGGGAACGTGTCCTGGTCGCCAAAGTCGGCTTGGACGGCCATGATCGAGGCGTGAAGGTGGTTGCTCGCATCCTGCGCGACGCCGGCTATGAGGTGATCTACACCGGGTTGTTCCAGACCCCCGACACCGTCGCTGCGGCAGCTGTCGACGAAGACGTCGACGCCATCGGGTTGTCCATGCTGTCGGGGGCGCACATGACCTTGGCGCCACTGGTCGTCGAGAAGGTTCGCGAGCGCGGCGCCGACATCCCCGTTGTGGTCGGCGGCATCGTCCCCGATCGTGATGTGCACGAACTGGAGTCAGCGGGCGTCGCGAAGATCCTGACACCGGGTGCGACCGCTGAGCAGGTGGTCGAGGCGATCCGGTCGGCAATCCACCCCGATCAGCAGCCAGCTGCTGGCGCGGGCTGAACGGTGGCGGAGCGACGGGTCGACCGCGTCGAACGACTGACCAACCTGCTCGCGCTGCTGCTCGAGACCCCGCGGCCGCTGACCATGATCGAGATCTGCGGCGAGCTCAGCGGCCAGTATCCCGACGATGACCGCAACCGTCGCGCAGCATTCGAGCGGGACAAAGCAGCGCTGCGCGACCTCGGGGTGCCCGTCGAGACCGAGTCCGATCTCGGGCAGGGCGCGCCGGGTCGGTATCGCATCGATCGGAGGGCGTACGAGTTGAGCGATCTCGACCTCGACGCGGACGAACGGCGAGCACTGCAGGTCGCTGTCGCCGCGGTGCGCACGGACACCTCGGCAGGCCGCGATGCCATCTGGAAACTCGGCGGTTCGGCCGCCGGCGAGGGTGGCTCGGTGTCGGCAGTCCTTCCCGACCGGCCAGAGCTTCCGGTCATCCGTTCGGCGGTGGCGAGTCGATCGACGATCTCATTCGGATATCGCGGTGAACAGCGCTTGGTCGACCCGTGGGGGCTCCTGCTGCGCGGTGGGTTCTGGTACGTCGTCGGCCATGATCACCATCGCAATGCCAAGCGCACGTTCCGCATCGACCGGTTCGATGGATCTCCCGACGACATCGGCGTCGGCCCGGTCGGGGCGTTCGAGCGGCCCGACTCCTTCGACCCGCGCGATGCCTTTCCCGCCGACCCGAAACAGATCGGGCACGCCGCCAGTGACGGGGTGATGGCCGTTGTCCGCATCGACGCTGATCGGGCCGCGGCGGTCGAACGAGAAGTCGGCTCGGATCGAATCATCGACCGGCACACCGATGGCTCGGTCGATGTCGAAGTCGCAGCATCCAACATCGATGCGTTCAGGTCCTGGGTACTCGGACTGCTCGACCATGCGGTCGTCATCGGTCCACCCGAAGTGCGTACGGCCATCATGGAGTGGTTGTCGGCGGTGGCTGCGCCGACGGCACCGGGTGCCTCGTGAGCGGTCCGCGCAATGCCGAGGAGCGGCTGGGTCGTCTGCTCGTGATGCTGCCCTGGCTGATGGAAGTCGGAGAAGTGCCGCTGGCTGAGGTCGCCGAACGGTATGACCTGTCCGAGGCCGAGGTGCAGAAGGATCTGGAGTTGGTGGCGATGTGCGGGTTGCCACCGTTCCTCGACGAGATGATCGATGTCTTCGTCGACGATGGGCTGGTCTTCGTCGGTGTTCCGCGGCTCTTCACGCGGCCGCTTCGGCTCACGGCACCCGAAGGCTTCTCGCTGCTGGCATCAGCTCGTGCCGCGATGGAATTGCCGGGCGCAGACCCTGATGGACCGCTGGGTCGTGGGCTCCTCAAACTTGCTCGGGCCCTGTCCGAGGCCGGCGTGCAGGCGGGTCCGGAAGTCGACCCAGGCGCAGATCCGGGTGTGGACGGCACCGCCGGGGTGGCAATCGACCTCCATCGCCCATCAGCGACCGATGCCATTGCGGACGCAGCTACGAGCGGCACCGAGCTCGCGATCACCTACTTCTCGCCGGCCCGCGACACGATGACGGAACGAGCGATCGTGCCGCGCCACGTTTTCGTCGATGCCGGGAACTGGTACGTCATTGCAGATGACGACCGATCCGGTGAGCGCCGGACCTTTCGGATCGACCGGATCGACGAACTCGCGCCGACAGGTCGTGTCGAGCCCACAACCGAAGTCGTCGGGACTCCCGGAGCATTCTTCGACGACGAGGATCTGCCCGGTGCCACGCTTCGCCTTGGCCCGAGAGCACAGTGGATCCTCGACCGGTACCCGGTTCGCCGGCGGACTGTGCTCGCCGACCCCGCCGGTTGGGTCGAGGTCGAGTTGCCCGTGTCGAGCGAGCGGTGGTTGGCGCGACTGTTGATCCGGTTGGGCTCCGACGCCGTCGTCGTTGCTCCCGTTGGCGCAGGCGTTGATGCTGCGGCGCTCGCGGCGAAGATCCTCGCCCGATACTGATCTTGCCCGTGTCTGGAGTGTTTGGCTCTCGAGGGTGATCAGTGCCGACGCAGTGCGCGGCTGCGATGTCGGCCTCGCCGAGGTGTCGGGCCTGCTGCGACGAAGAAGGGGTCGAGTTGGGTCGTGTCGGAGACCCCATGGGCGTCGAGGAGGTGCGGCAGAACGGCTGCAGTTGCAGCTGCGTCTGCCAGCGCATCATGCGGGTTGGTGAGCGCAACCCCGTAACGCTCGGCGACATCGGCCAGTCGGTGTGAGAGCTGCTGATCGGGGTCGAGCCGTCGAGACATGCTCAGCGTGCAGAGTCGCGGCCCGATGTCGAAGCCAGTAGTGCGACGACCGGCACGATCGATGAAGCCGGCGTCGAAAGGTGCATTGTGTGCCGTGAAGATCGCACCGTCGAGACGTCGGCTCAGCCCGTCGAGCGCTTCGCCGAGACCAGGAGCGCCCCTGAGCATTGCCCGTGTGATGCCGTGAATCTTCGTTGGACCGACACGCTGGAGTGGCCAACTGAGCTTGACGAGCGTGCTCCACTGATCAACGACGCTCCCGTTTGCTTCGACCACGACGGCGCCGATCTGCAGGATGCGATGACGTCGATCAGACAGACCAGAGGTCTCGACATCGACGACAGCGAAATGGGGGAGTGGCACGCGGTCCACCCTAGACAGACGCGCTCACAAGGTTAGAGGTCGTCGGCGATCCTCGTAGCAGCTGGCTCGCAGCCAGGTTCACCGATCAGGATACGTCTGAGAGGTCACCAGATTGCTGGGCCAAACGGCTGCGAACACCGATCGGCGCGGCGACGGTGTAACCGGCGAGGTGACGCTCCTCCTCGGATTCGCCGGCCCAGAAACCGTACTCGTGATTCTCTCGTGCGAACTGTTGGCACGGCGTTCGAACGGGGCACTCTTCGCAGAGGCGCTCGGCTTTGGCCTCGCGGCGTTCGCGCGCCTGAGGTCGCTCGGCCTTCGGGGGAAAGAAGAGACGCGTCCGACCCGAACAGTTGGCAAGATCGCGCCAGTCGGCACCTTGCACTTCTGGATCGACTTCGTCGGACATCTGCATCGCTCTCTCCTCCGTCAACACGTTACCCTTCATTTAACACTAAAACTTCGAGACCGAACTGAATCTGGATGAAGTCCCGTCGATCAGGACGCTGCCGGAGACACGCGCCGACACTGCCCGTTCCTTGCTGCAGGAGAGTACCCACGGGTGTCGAGCGACAGCGGACCAGGTCAGAGCAGTTCGGCGGCGAGGCTGGCGACATCGCTGCGCTCGCACGCCGTGAGTGTGATGTGCCCGAAGCATCGCTGATCATCGAAGGCAGCAGCGAGCACACTGAGCGCGTTGTTCGATTCGCCGAGATACGGAGCATCGATCTGACTGGTGTCGCCGGTGAAGATGACCTTGGTGCCCTGGCCCACGCGCGTCAGGATGGTGCGCAAGGTCGTGGGTTCGAGGTTCTGGGCTTCGTCGATCACGACGATCTGGCGCTGCAGTGATCGGCCCCGCAGGAACGTGACCGACTCGAGCGACAGTTGGCCTCGTTCGGTCAGTTCGTTGATCAGGTTGCCGGCGTCGTGGCTGCTGCCGAGGTCGGTGAGGGCAACGACGGCGTCGTGGATCGCAGCCATCCATGGGTCGAGCTTCTCGTCGAGCCCACCCGGCAGGAATCCGACGTCGGCGCGGCCGACGGGAACCAGTGGCCGATAGACGGCGAGCCGTTCGTAGCGCCGTTGCTCGACGACCTGCTCGAGTCCGGCGGCGATGGCGAGCAGGGTCTTGCCGGTTCCGGCTCTGCCGTCGAGCGCGATCACCTCGATCTCGGGGTCGAGAAGCAGTTCCAAAGCGAATCGTTGTTCTTTGTTGCGTGGTCGAAGACCCCACGGCTCAGGCGCTGCATGGGGGAGGAGGACGAACTCGTCTCCCACGGCTCGGACCAGCGCGGATTGTGATCCGGATCGCAGGACGGCGAACTCGTTCTCGCTCGCGCTGACGGCGACATCGTTGCCGAGGCCATCGAGCGCGGTGACCGCATCGGTTGCGATCCCACCTGCGGCGTACAGGCAATCGATCGCTTCGTGGGTGGTGTCGATGGTGGACCAACCAATCGCGGCGCGATCATCGACCCGGCGGGTTCGAGTGTGTTCACTCGCCGCGACGCCCAGGTGAGCAGCCTTGATCCGCAGTGCAGCGTCATTGCTGACCATCGTGGTCGGCCCGAAATCCGCCTGTCCGATCGCGGCCCCGATGATTCGATTGTCGGCGATTGCCGGGTCCAGGCCGTGTTCGACGAGCAGGTGCTTGCGGATGTTGTTGATCTCGATCTGGACGGTTGCGCCCTCCGCCCCGGTCGGGACGGGTTCGGCGAGCGAGCCACCGTGGCGGATGCGAAGTTCTTCGAGCGTGCGCAGCGCTGTTCGTGCAGCACGTCCGACGTCGTCACTGCGAGTCTTGAGACCGTCGAGTTCCTCGATCACGGTCAAGGGGACGATGACGTCGGCATCGGTGAACTCGAGGATGGATGCTGGGTCGGCGATGAGTACCGAGGTGTCGAGGACGAGGCGCGCCCGTCGTGCGGTGGCGTCGAGGGTGGGCTCAGCAGTCGAACTGGGCGTCGCAACGTCAACGTCGGCAAACAGGTCGGTCATCGTCGCTCCTCGTCCGGCATCTCAATGATGCCGAAATCAGCTCTGTGGGGTCGGTGCTTCATGTCTACGGTTTCAAGTTGTACTGGGTGGCCACTGTGCGGTGGTGGATGCCTCGGCAGCACCATTACGCAGGTGTTTTGCGACCCTGAAGAGACGCAGTGCTGATGATGTAAGGGTCGGTGCGGTGATGTCGTTGCAAATGCAACGTGTTTGATCCTTGAATGGGATACCGAGGGTAAGTCACATGGTTGTCATTCCCGCTGCCAATGGCGGGATCGGGCCCGGCGCAGACAGCGTCGGGTTGAAACAGATCAACATCCGAAAGAGGACTCCAATGGCAACCAAGTCAGAAATGATCGACGCAGTCGCGACCGAATCAGGCGTCTCGAAGGCTGACGCCGAGCGCACGCTCGGTGCGTTCTTCGACTACGTCGTCAACGAGACGAAGAAGGGCGACAAGGTCGCTTGGGCAGGATTTGGCTCGTTCAGCACGACGCAGCGGGCCGCCCGCGAGGGTCGCAACCCCCAGACCGGCGAGCCCGTGCAGATCAAGGCATCGACGGCGATGAAGTTCAGCGCCAGCTCGACGCTCAAGCAGGCACTGAACGGAAAGAAGTGACCTGATGGCCGCCAAGAAGGCCCCGGCCAAGAAGAAGGCAGCTGCCAAGAAGGCTCCTGCGAAGAAGAAGGCAGCTGCCAAGAAGGCTCCTGCGAAGAAGAAGGCAGCCGCCAAGAAGAAGGCAGCTGCCAAGAAGGCTCCTGCGAAGAAGAAGGCGGCCGCGAAGAAGGCTCCTGCCCGTAAGAAGGCAGCCGCCAAGAAGAAGGCGGCCGCGAAGAAGGCTCCTGCCCGTAAGAAGGCAGCCGCCAAGAAGAAGGCGGCAGCGAAGAAGGCTCCTGCCCGTAAGAAGGCAGCCGCCAAGAAGGCTCCGGCCCGCAAGAAGAAGGCTCCGGCCCGCAAGAAGAAGTGAGCTGAGAATTACTCAGAACACCGTGAACGGGAGGCCTTCGGGCCTCCCGTTCGGGTTCTAGGTAGCGTCCATCAGAGGCTGGCGATCAGCTTGAACACTTCAGCGGCTTGCATCCCGTGCGGCTTGCCGAGGCCGGCGAGCCGGTCGCCGATGCGAGCACGGAACCCGTCGAGTTCGACGTCGTCGACCGCCTTCATCGTCGATTCGAACTGGCTTTCGTGGGCCAGCAGTGCGAGCAGCTTGGTGTCGACGTGCTCGCCGACGTCCTCGACGTGGTCGGGCTCATCGGCCTCCCAGAGCAGCAGTGCCTCCGGTCGATGGTGCGCCAACCCGTGCTCCTTGAAGAAGTGAGGGTCACGTGCGGCCACGATGCCCTCGCAGGCGAGCAATCCGGCATGCCGGTGATCGGGATGCAACCGGTAGCGCTTCCACGGGTCGTGGCTGAGCACGACCTGCGGACGGATCTCCCGAATGACTCGAGCGACTTCTCCGCGCTGGCGCAGGCCGCTGTCGAGTTCCCCGTCGACGTAGCCGAGGAACCGGACCTCCCCGGCGACAGCGCTGTTCCCACCGGCCAGGCGGAGAGCTGCAGCACGCTGCTCGACCTGACGCCGAGCAGCGAGGGCCGCAGTGTCGGCATCAGGATCCCAGGTGCCCTTCGAGCCGTCGGTGCACACCAGATGGTGGATGACGCAACCGTGCGCAGCCCACTTGGCGAGCAGACCACCGCAGCCGAATTCGACATCATCGGGATGCGCGCCGATGGCGAGCGCCGATGCAGGTGTCGGGTGATCTGCGGTGAAGGTGAGGGAGCCGCCGACTCTCGCGGCCGTCATCTCGGGTTGACCAGGTTCGTTCGCAGCCATGATGGCAGCGCCTCCTTGATACGGGGATGGATGAGATCGTCGGGGGTGTCGATGTCGAGCGAGAGGTTCGGATCTGGTCTCACCTCGACTGCGATGCCCAGATCGAGCGCTGCGCCCAGGTGTCGACCGAACGACCGGGCACCATACGCGGCGCCAACGGTGGCGGTCAGCGGAAACGACAGCACGTTCGTCCCGTCGCGACGGCGGTCGGGGACGAGTGTTGCCGTTCCTGCGCGTGCGACGTCGGGCAGCGTCGCCGGGTGGGGTAGGTCCGCATGAGCGATGGTCACATGGTCGTAGCCGGCATCGGCAAGCGCAGCGACACCATCGTCGATGGCGCCGTTGAGGCCGAGCCCGGGCCCCCAGATCACGGCGGTGTCGAGTTCGGCGGCCCAGTGAGCCACCTCGGTCGAATCGCAGGCGATGAACACGTCGAGTTCGACACACGCTTCGACCACGCGGGTGGCCATCCAGCGTGCCAACCGCGCGCGCCCCGCTGGATCGACGGCACCGGACAGACGTCCTTTGGCCGCGTCGAAGCGCTTCACGGGGATCAACGCGGCGATTCGCACTCGGCCGACTGTAGGCCGGGGTGTGGTTCGGCGGACAACTGCCGGCATCGGTGGCGACGTCGGAGCATCGAGCTGTCTGGATCATCGCTGGCGTTCGTAGCCTGGCTGCCATGTCGGCGGAAATCACGGTCCTGGACACCAGCATGAGTGCGGCCACGACTGTCGGAATCACCGGTCAGGCGTGGCGTGCGACGGTGTCAGCCTGGGGCGCGGTGACGCCGTGGGGCGAGGTTCCGGAGCGGACGCTCGATTGGGCGGTCGCCGCAGATGACCGTTGGCACGTTCCTGCTGACGAAGCCGCCGTCCGCCAGCACCGAATCAACGGGTCCCCAGTGCTCGAGACGCGCGTTCGGATCCCCGATGGCGACGCTGTGCAGCGCGTCTGGTCGGTCGCCGACCGGGGTGGTCTCACCGTCATCGAGATCGAGAATGACTCGCCGTTGCCGTTCGCCGTGGCCTTCTTCGGTCGTGACGTACTGACCGAGCGCACGCCGACCGACATCCCGATCCAAGGAATCGATCTGCCTGCCGGGGCGATCACCCTGCCGATCGCCCACCACACGTCGATCCGCGTCGCGATTCCGCATGTGCCGCTGCCTGCGGGCCTCGACCCGCACGGCGTCTCATTCAGCAGCCTGGCGAGCGCCGATGCCGTGGCACACGGGTGGTCGATGCTCACCGATCGGGCGAGCCGTGTCGACCTCCCCGACGTCGGCCTCGCATCAGCGCTCACTGCTGCCCGATGCGACCTACTGCTCGAAGGCCCGATCGATCCGGCGCGCGACCCGATCGGATTCGTCCTCGACGTGGGTGAACTGGTCAGGTGCGGCGACGACGCCGAGCCGTGGCTGATCGAACTGGTCGAGCCGATCGAGTCCGTCGCCCGCGGCGACGACCCCCAGCTGTCCGCAGCAGTCGGCGCAGCGGCGCGAGTCGCACACGCCGCGAACGACCAGCGTGCGGCAAAAGACATCGCGAAGCTGTACGACCGCATCATCGGTCGCCCCGATCCGAAGCACGTCGCAGCCGAACTCGGTCCGTTCTCCGAACTCGTCAGAGGGCCGTCGGTGGGGCGATTCGTCGCTGCAGTCGAGCAACGTCTCGCCAACGGTGGCGACCTGCTTCCGATCGGTGTGCCGGCTGCGTGGCTGGGCGCGAACTTCGAACTGCATGGTGTGCCGACCTCGCCCACGTCGACGGTCTCCCTTGCCGTGCGGTGGCACGGAGACCGACCCGCCGTGCTCTGGGAACAGAAGGGGTCGCCGCAACGGCTGACCGCGGCTGCGATCGACGCCGACTGGGTGACCGACTCGGCCGCGGGCGAAGCACTCTGGGTACGACCAAGATCGGCGCGGACCACCAGCTTGGCGCTCGGCACGGACACTGCGCTCGCTGCGGCACCGGTGGACGCTGTTCCGGTCGATACTGGGCAAGTCGATACTGGGCCAGTCGATGCTGGGCAAGTCGATATCGCTGCGACGGCGACCGGCATTCCCGCAGCCTCACCGGGCATCGACGATCCCGACTCGACGAGCTTTTCCTGAATGGCCCCCGTGAGCTGGCAGGATGCGGGCTCATGGTGACGCGACCCAAGAACTCCAAACGACGCGCACCGACCCGCGCGATCGAGCAGGAGATGTGGGCTCGTGGACACGAGGTCGTGGTGGGGATCGACGAAGTCGGTCGAGGCTCGTGGGCGGGTCCGCTGATGGTCGGCGCAGCAATCGTGCCGCGCGACTCGCGGGTCAACGGCATCCGTGACTCGAAACTGCTGTCCGAACGAGCACGCGAAGCACTGTTCCCCAAGATCGCTGACTGGTGTGTCAGCTGGGCTGTTGGTGCCGCCAGCCAGGCCGAATGCGACCACATCGGCATGTCTGCAGCTCAGAAGCTGGCGACGCAGCGAGCCGTCGCGCAACTGGCCGTCGTTCCTGACGTGGCTGTCACCGATGGCAAGTGGGACTTCGTGTCGCCCTCGGTGGCGAATGTCGAACTCGTCGTCAAGGCCGACTTGCGCTGCCTGAGCGTCGCAACCGCCAGCGTGCTCGCCAAAGTCGTCCGGGACCGCCACATGCGCGAGATGGCCGCGTCCTACCCGCACTGGTCCTTCGACACGAACAAGGGGTACCCGTGTCCGGCGCACAAAGCAGCAATCCAGGGCTACGGGCCGTCGGCGATCCACCGCCGGAGTTGGGTGTTCATGGACAACTACAACCCGTGGACCGCAATCAGACGAACGCCACCGGCAGGCCAGACCAGCCTGTTCTGAACGCAGTCGCCCTTCCTGACCGCGAGTTCACGGGGCGTGCGGCGGTGTCAGGGCTCGCACGCGTCAGTGAACGCTGTGAGGAACTCGAGTACCGCTGCGGGGTCGCGAAGCCGGCGAGTCGCAATCGTCGGAGCGGTCCCGACCTTGATCGCCACGTCGCGGTCGCCCAACACGGCGAACGCTTCTTCGTCTGTCAAGTCGTCGCCGATGAAGACGGTACAAGCGGCCGCGGACTCGGTCGCGAGCGCAGCGATCGCCGTGCCCTTGCTGGCGTGGCGAGTGAACAGTTCCAAGACGTTGCTCCCCGGCTTGACCGCAGCGCCATCGACGGCCTCTGCATCGATGGCCAATCGGGTGAGCGCTGCTGGCCCGTCGACCGGGTCGGCGAGGCGTGTGTGGACAGCAACACTGGCCTGCTTGTGCTCGACCCAGGCTCCGTCGCCAGCCGCAGCCGCTGCCCGGTCAGCGAGTGTGATCAGATGGTCGAGGCGGTCGCGTTCGTCAGCGTCGAGCGGCCGGAACGGTTGATTGCTCGCCTCCATCCCATGGCTGCCGACGAGCGTCATGCTGTCCGGTAGACCGAACGTGCGCATGCTCGCCAATGCCCGCCCGGACACCGCGGCGGCAGTGACGCCCTCGATCACGAGCAGACGCTCGAGTACATCGGCCACGCCGGGCAGGAGGCGTGCGTCATCGGCATGGTCGACGAGCGGCGACAGGACCCCGTCGATGTCGAGGCCGATGAGCAGTGGCCGGCTCGCACGCGCGAGATCGCTCCCCAAGACCGCCGGGCCGTTGAAATTCATGCTGATCGCGTCGTGAGCTGCATGCTGCGTGCCACTCATTCGGCCTGTCCGGACGCGAGGAGCGCAGTGAGAAACTTGTCAGCCCAGCCCTGCACGTCCATCCGTTGCACCTGGCGACGCAGGCCACCCATTCGCTCCCGGCGTTCGTGACGATGCATCTCGACGGCCTTGACAATCGCCTCTTGGAGGGCACGATCGTCATGCGGATTGACCAGCACGGCGTCGGTCAACTCATCGGCCGCTCCGGCGAACTCCGACAGCACCAGCACACCGTCGCCGTCGATGTGGGCAGCCGCATACTCCTTGGCAACGAGGTTCATGCCGTCGCGGAACGGAGTCACGAGCATCACGTCGCCGGCGCGGTACAGCGCGATCAGGTCGTCGTAGGAGAGCGTCTGGTACAGGTAGTGGATGACCGGCAGGCCGATCCGGCCGAACCGGCCATTGGTCTCCCCGACCAGCCGTTCGATCTCGCGCCGCTCGTCCTTGTAGTGCTCGACTGCTTCGCGTGTCGGAGTCGCGACCTGCACCATGACACAGCGTTCGGCATCGAGTTCGCCCGACTCCAGCAGTGCGGCGAATGCTCGGAGACGGAGCCCGATGCCCTTGGTGTAGTCGAGCCGGTCCACACCGAGGAGAATCACCTCGGGGTCACCCAGACGGGTGCGCATCTGGCTGGAGAGCTTGCGGGTGGCTCGCCCGGCAGCCATCTCCTCGACCTCGGCGAAGTCGATCGAGATCGGGAACGCGCCGACGCGTGTCTGGTGTGTCGTGTTCTCGATGACACCATCGACGACCTCGACGTCGAGGAGCTGCTCGGCGCACGCCACGAAGTTGCTGGACCCGCTCGGGCGTTGGAACCCCACCAGGTCGCAACCGAGCATCCCGTCGATGATCTCGCTGCGCCAGGGAAGCCGCATGAACAGTTCCGACGGCGGAAACGGGATGTGGAGGAAGAAGCCGATCGTCACGTCGGGTCGCTGCTCGCGCAGCATTGCGGGAACGAGTTGGAGTTGGTAATCATGGATCCAGACGATCGCATCGTGCGGGGCGATGTTCGCGAGCGTGACGGCGAACCGTTCGTTCACTCGCTGGTAGGCATCCCACTGGTCGCTGTCGAAGGTCGACTCACGCAACGCGTCGTGGTAGAGCGGCCAGAGCCCGTCGTTCGAGAAACCCTCGTAGTAGAGCTCGATCTCCTCGGCGGTGATGTCGACGGGGTGCAGGTCGACACCGTCGACGGTGAACGGGTCGGTTTGATCGTCGGGGTTGCCGGTCCAGCCGACCCACGTGCCGCCCGAAGCTCTCAACATCGGCAGCAACGCCCGCACCAACCCCCCCGGGCTGGCGCTCCAGCCGGACTCAGTCGAGTCGTCGCGCATCACGGGAAGCCGATTCGCGGCGATCACGATCGGCCGATCGGTCGGTGCAACGTCGCTCGGCGTGATCTGGGCGGCTGCAGAGGGCGACACATCGGACATGCTCAAGGTCTATCTGATCAGAGCGCAGTCGAGTGACGTGCCGGTGAAACGGTGGGTCGTTACTGTCCAACCAATGAGCGACGCCGACTATCTCCGCAAGATCCTCAACGCACGGGTCTACGACGTCGCGATCGAGACGCCGCTCGACTCGGCGCCGGCGCTGTCACGCCGCCTCGGCAACAGCGTGCTGCTGAAGCGGGATGATCTGCAAGAAGTCTTCTCGTTCAAGATCCGCGGGGCCTACAACAAGATGGCGCACCTCGACCCTGCTGATCGGGAGCGAGGGGTCATTGCCTGCTCGTCCGGCAACCATGCCCAAGGGGTTGCGCTTGCTGCTGATCGGTTGGGTTGTGACGCAGTGATCGTGATGCCGTCGACGGCTCCGTCGCTGAAGGTCGATGCAGTGCGTCAGCGCGGTGCCGAAGTCGTGTTGCACGGGGAAGGCTACGACGAGGCATACCGCCACGCACTGGAACTGCAGGAGCAACGCAACCTCACCTTCGTCCACCCGTTCGACGACCCGGATGTGATCGCCGGTCAGGGCACCATCGGCATGGAGATCCTGCGTCAGCATGGCGCGCCGATCGACGCGATTTTCGTCGCCATCGGTGGCGGTGGGCTCATTGCCGGAGTCGCGGCCTACGTCAAACAGGTCCGACCGGACATCAAGATCATCGGGGTGCAGCATGACGAGTCCACCGCAATGGCGGATTCGCTACGTGCTGGCCGGATCGTCGCACTCGCCGATGTCGGGCTCTTCTCCGACGGCACCGCTGTGAAGCGGGTCGGAACAGAGACATTCCGGCTCGCCCAGGAGTACGTCGACGATGTCGTCGTGGTCGACACCGACGAGACCTGCGCTGCGATCAAGGACGTCTTCACCGACACGCGTTCGCTGCTCGAACCAGCAGGTGCGCTCTCGGTGGCCGGCATGAAGAAATACGTCCAGCAGACCGGGGCGACCGACCAGACGTTCGTGGCCATCGCCTGCGGGGCGAACATGAACTTCACACGGCTGCGCTTCGTTGCCGAGCGAGCCGACTACGGCGAACAGAGCGAAGCGATCTTCGCCGTGACGATCCCCGAGCAGCCCGGGAGCTTCCGTCGGTTCTGCGAAGTGATCAGTGCACGAGATGTCACGGAGTTCAACTACCGGATCAGCGATGCGGCCGAGGCCCATGTCTTCGTCGGCATCGCCGCGGCGTCACGCACCGAGACGGTCGAGTTGGCGGATGCCTTCGAGGCCGCCGGATTCGATGCGATCGACCTGACTGCCGACGAACTGGCGAAGGCGCACGTCCGTCACCTGGTCGGCGGGAAGTCGACTCATGCGTCAGACGAAGTGCTGTATCGCTTCGAGTTCCCCGAACGTCCCGGGGCGCTGCTGCGGTTCCTCACCGCGATGAATCCCGCGTGGAACATCTCGCTGTTCCACTACCGCAATCACGGCGCCGACCTGGCTCGCGTCCTCGTCGGCATCCAAGTGCCGCCGAGCGACGCTGGGCACTTCGATGCCTTCCTCGCCGAGGTCGGTTACCGGCACTGGAACGAGTCGGAGAACCCCGCCTACAAACTGTTCCTCGGCTCGTGAACCATCACGGCATCACGTTGAGAACGAGGGATCGCCGACGACGGTTGCGGGGAAGGTGGTGCAGTCGGCCGACCGGTCCTCGCTGGCATCGGTATCAGTACACACCATGACCTCGGCCGGAGGCCGACCGCTGATCACGGCGCCGATCGGGTACACCGAGTAGACGCCGTCAGGCTCGAAGTAGGGCCCGACGATGTCAACGATCTGATGGTCGGTTCCACTGCGGAATGCCCCGTAGTGTGTGCCTCGGCGAAAGGACGGCAGCGCCACGTAGCCGGTGTCGAGGTCGATGCTGAGCCCCTCGGTCGACGTCGCCAACGATCCGTAGGTCAGTCCGCCGAATGCTCTGACGGCAGTGCCGTCCTCGAGGATCGCGCCGAGGTCGAGCGCGCCCGCCTCGGGGTCGCCGTGAAAGGCGCGGCTTCGCACGAGGCCGGGCGGAGGTGGCGTCACGTCATCCTCGAGGGCGAACAGCGCAACATCATCGTGGACCAACGAGCCGACGGCGACGATCGTGGTGGGGTGGTCGCGGCCCACCATCAGAACATCTTCAAACGGCGGCGAATCGCACGTCCCGTCCGTGCTCAGACCAACGGCGACGTCACCGGCCGGCGATGCGACGTGAATCGACATGTCGCCGTAGCCGACTCCCGATGCCGGAGCGAGCTGGCCGTCCAGACACAGTTCGAGGTCAACGACATCGATCACGGTGTTTGCAAGTCGTACCGACCCGCGTTCATCGAGCGGGAGCTCAGACGGCTCGTTCGGGACAGACTCTGCGATCGGGGCAGTAGATGAGTCGGGGGCGGGTGTAATGGGTGTCGACTCCACGGTGATCCGCGGCAACGTCGGTGGTGCCGTCGTCGGTTGGGCGTCGTTGTCTTCGCTGGTCGATCCGCATGCAGTGAAGAGGACGGCGCCGGCGAGCGCGGTGGCCGTAGCGATGCTGACGGTGGTGGCGGAACGTGTGGAACGACGTTGTCGGGTGGTCGGCATGAAGAGCTCTCTTTAGTTGGAAAATCCAACTCTATCGTCGCGAATCGAAGAGTTGGAACTTCCAACTAAGATCCGAAGGTGGTCGGTCAGCAGCAGTACAACCAAAGATGTCCGCTCGCTTCGGGTCTTGACGTGATCGGCTCCCGGTGGACGCTCCTGATCGTGCGGGAGCTCGTGCTCGGTCCAAGACGCTTCTCAGAGATTCGGACCGAATTGCAAGGAGCGAGCAGCGACATGGTGACGGTGCGGATCAAGGAGTTGGTCGCCTCAGGCCTCCTGCAACGTGTACCGGATCGGCACTATGCGTTGACAGACGCCGGATACGACCTCACCGGGGTTATCGCGGCAGTCAATCAGTGGGCTTTTGCTCATCCCGATGTCGTTCCGGTCGGCACAGCCATTGATCGAGCCGACATGGTCCGCCGCCTCGCCACGCTTCTCTCTATCACTGCTCGAACTTCCCTCCCGGGCGGTCATGCCGGTCATGGCGACCACCTGTTCGGAATTGGTGAGCTACGGCTTTCCGCTCGGCCGATTGTCCGCGGCGGCTACGAGTTCCTGGAGAGCGAAGATCACGATGCTCCGACTGCCACGCTGAGCACGTCAGGCCTTGTGCAGTTCGTCTTCGAGACCGAGACGTCGCTCGACGACCTGCTGGAGGCTGGAGACCTCCATATCGAGCAGGAGACAGCACGTTCCTTGCTCGCGTTGGTCCGGTCAGTACTCCCGACGATGCAGCAGACCAGCACGCCGGTTGCCTAGCGGCATGCAGCGATGACCGGGGCGAACGCGTCGAGGTCGCGCACGGTGAAGTAGGTGATGCCCCAACGTTCGCGACACCGTTCGAGCTTGTCGACGATCTCGCCGACCGAACCGATGAGCGCGTAGGGGATCGCTCGGAGGTCGCTCCGGGTGAGACCGTCGACTCGATCGAGTACGGCATCTTCGGCGACCTCGACATCATCGGTGATCGTGACGACCTGGACCAGCGCGTTGAATTCGACGTCGCGCCCCGCAGCCTCGCGTTCCACGAGGGCGACCTGTGCGTCGAGGTGCTCTGTGCTCCACCTGACGGTGTGTCGGTGCCCGTCCTCGAGTGTTTTGCCCAGTCCTTGGAGGCCAATGATGTCGGCGTGACGGGCACGCTACATCGCGCCACCAACGACTCGAAGGCGTGTGGATGTTGCGCACTGGCTGCGCAAGATCCACACGCCTTCGAGACAGAAGCGGAGCCGGTTCAGATCGTGTCGAGCGCGGCTGCGAGGTCGTCGACGAGGTCGGCTTTGTCCTCGATGCCGACCGAGAGGCGCACGAGGTTGTCGGGCACTTCCAGCGGCGATCCGGCGGCAGACATGTGGGTCATCGCAGCAGGGTGTTCGATCAAGCTCTCGACGGCGCCGAGCGACTCGGCGAGCGTGAAGACCGAGGTGGCGTCGGCAACGCGCATTGCCGCCTCACGTCCGGCTGTGACCTGGAACGAGACCATGCCACCGAAGTCCTTCATCTGCTTCGCGGCTGCGGCGTGGCCCGGGTGGTCGGGTAGCTGCGGGTACTGCACTCGCTCGACTGCGGGATGATCGACGAGGAGATCGACGACGGCGCGCGCGTTCTCGCAGTGGCGATCCATGCGGACGGCGAGTGTCTTCACGCCGCGCAGCAGCATGTAGCTGTCGAAGGGCGCCGGGACCGCGCCGGCGGCATTGAGGGTGAAGGAGATCTTCTCCGCGAGTTCCTCGTTCGAGGTGGCCACGAAGCCGCCGACGACGTCACTGTGACCGCCCAGATACTTCGTCGCCGAGTGGACGACGAGGTCGGCACCGAGCGTGATCGGCTGCTGCAGGTACGGAGTGGCGAAGGTGTTGTCGACAACGACCGTGGCGCCCCGTTCGTGGGCGATGGTCGCGATCGCCTCGATGTCGAAGCAGGTGAGCAGCGGATTGGTGGGCGTCTCGAGCCAGATCATTCCGGTGTCGTCCGGCCAGTTCGCACGCAGCGCGTCGAGGTCGGTGAGGTCGACAGCGGTCCACGGGTAGCCCATCGGGCCCCAGACCTTGGCGATCAGGCGGAACGTTCCGCCGTAGGCGTCGTTGCCGAGCAGCACTCGTTTGCCACTGCCCTCGGGCGCAACGGTGAGTAATCGCAAGATGTTGTCCTCGGCAGCGAGACCACTTGCGAAGGAGAGCCCGTACCGAGCCTGCTCGAGGGAGGCGATCTGGGTCTCGACGGCGGTGCGCGTCGGATTGCCCGAACGCGAGTACTCGTAGCCCTTGTGGTTGCCGACGCCATCTTGCGCGAACGTCGTCGACAACGAAATCGGCACCACGACAGCACCGGTGGTCGGATCGGGTTCCTGGCCGGCGTGGATCGCCCGAGTCGAGAAACCGGCGGACAAGTCGGCTTGCTTGTCGACGTCGACCACCATGTCGCGCGGGTCGGGGTGGTCGCTGGCGTTGATTGGGGTGTCAGTCACGTCCGGTGGCGTCCTCTGCGATCGCGGTGAAGTAGGAGAGCAAGTCGGTGCGGGTGAGCACGCTGAGCGGGCGACCGCCCGACAGCACGAGCAGTGCGGGAGCGGTCTCGAGCATCTCGACGGCGAGTTCGACCTTCTGGCCGACGCCGATGGTCGGGAGCTTGGCGCCCATGATCTTTTCGACCGAGACGCCCATTGCGCCGGGGTCGCGGTGGACGACATCCATCAGTTCGAGTTCGTCGACCGAACCCGACACCTCAGCGTTCGCGAACGGCGGCGTGTTCTTGCAGACCGGCAACTGGCTCACGCCGTTCGCACGCATGATCTCGATCGCTTCGCTCACCGGGGCGCTCGGGTTGACATACAGCAGGTTCTCGATCGAGGCGTTGCGCGTGTCGAGCACGGCACCCACACACTGATCGCAGTCCTTCAGGAATCCGAAGTTCATCATCCACGTCTCGTTGAAGACCGTCGACAGGTAGCCACGACCGGAGTCCGGGTTGAACACGACCACGACGGCATCGTCGTCGGCTTCCTTGGCGACCTTCATCGCTGCGGCCACAGCGGTGCCACCGGAGCCACCGATCAAGATGCCTTCGGTCTCACTCACGTAACGGGCGGTGAGGAAGCTCTCTTCGTCGCTGATCGGAATGACCTCGTCCCACAGGTCGCCGTCGTAGGCGGCGGGAAAGAAGTCCTCGCCAACACCCTCGACGAGGTAGGGACGACCTGACCCGCCAGAAAACACCGATGCTTCGGGGTCGGCGGCGATGATCTTGATGTCAGGGTTCATCGACTTGAGATAGCGGCCGGTCCCGGTGATCGAACCGCACGTGCCTGCACCGGCAATGAAGTGCGTGATGCGCCCCTTGGTCTGCTCCCAGATCTCCGGACCGGTGGTCTTGGTGTGGGCCACGGGGTTGTTCGGGTTCGCGTACTGGTTGGGCCGAAAGGCGCCACGCTCCTGGGTGAGTCGCTCAGCCACCGAGTAGTAGCTGTTCGGGTCTTCCGGCGCGACAGCGACGTCGCAGACCACGACTTCGGCGCCGTAGGCGCGCAACAGGTCGACTTTTTCCTTGCCGGCCTTGTTGGTCATCACGAAGACGCACTTGTAGCCCCGTTGGGCAGCGACGATGGCCAGGCCGACGCCGGTGTTGCCCGACGTCGGTTCGACGATCGTGCCGCCGGGTTGCAACTCGCCGCTCGCCTCCGCCGCGAGGATCATCTCGAGGGCCGGACGGTCCTTGGACGAGCCGCCCGGATTGGTGACTTCATGCTTCATCGCGAGCGTGCAGCGGATGTCGTGTTCTTCGCTCACCCGTTTCATCCGGACCATCGGTGTCTTGCCGATGAGGTCGAGAATGGACGGAGCGATGTCCATGTCTCCGGGATCCCAGGCGGCGTCGGGGGTGGTCATGGCGTCAGTTTCCGAGTACTCGGCCGACGAACTTGCCGATCCGGCCGCCCTCGGGTTCTGCCGTGTCGAGGCCGGCGGGCAGGAGGTGCGGGGCGTTGGCCGCCAGATGGGCGACCAGTTCCTTCGGCGACGGGTTGACGAAGCCGGTGTCACCGATGACGACGGTCGGCACCGTCTCGTTGCCGTTGGCGTGCTGGCGGACCGTCGCAGCCTTGTCGGGCTCGTCCCAGATGTTGTGTTCGACGCGCTCGATGCCGAGTTTGTCGAGTCCACGGCGCAGGCCGGCGCAGAAGCCGCAGCCCGGGCGCCAGTAGAGGTCGATCTGTTGCGGCGCGTCGACGGCTTCGGACGTTTCGTTCGGTGCGGAGTCCATGCGGTCAGGCTAACGATCGCAGTCGACAGCGGTCGGGCCGCCCGGCGAATTTCGGTGCCGTTGAGTTCGGTACAGCTTCGGACGGCATTGCGCGGTCGGAGCGGTCAGAGCGGTTAGAGCGTCCCTCGCCGCTGTCGGCGCCACCCGATGTCGGTGGCGATACCCACCAGGAGACCGAGCACCAGTACTGCGAGCACTCGGCGCCAGTTCGGAGGCCACCAGGTGAGAGTGATGGTGCCGCCGTCGACGTCGTTCGGGAGTTCGACGGTGAGCAGGCCGGCGGTGCCGGAACCGATGGTGAGCGGCCGACCATCGATGGATGCTTCGTAGCCGGGCCAAGCCAGGCGGGCGAAGGTCAACGTTGCCACACCTGGATCATGGCGACTGACCACGACGGTTTCGCGGTGTGCTTCGGCGGGCTCGACGCTGTCGATGACCACTGGGCCGTCGGTTGCCGACAGACGGCTCTGCGGCCAAGGTTTCGCCTCGGACCGAATCCACACCACGACGTGATCGGTGATCTCCTGGATCTGCCAGCCGGGTGGTGCGTCCGCCTCAGCGGTGTCGAGCACGGTTCGTTGGACGACGACGGTGTCGATGCCGAGCAGGTCGGCGAGCGGGGAGCTGGTGGTCGTGGCGCTGGTGGCGCTGGTATTGCTGGTGGTGCTGGTGGTGGTGCCGGCGTCGTCGACCTTCCACAGGCGTTCCCAGGCGTCGGCGCACATCGCCCCGTCGAACCGCATGCACAGCGCATCGGAGAAGGCGGAGAAGCCGATGCCGCTGTAGGTGTTGAGGCCATCCAACCCCGCTGCGGCCGACATCGAGCCGATCGTGACGTCGCTGTACGCGCCGCCGAGGTTTCGATCCTGCGGAGCGATCTTGTCGTATGCGGCGATCTGGATGACGGTTCCCTCGTAGCGCTCGGTGAAGTTCTCCTCGTAGAAGGACGCGTTCAGTGGCAGCGCAAGGTCCGACACACTGCCGTTGAGGGCGTGCAACTGGAGCTGGACTCCGAGCACGGCAAGCGTCCCGACCATCAGCACCGGACCGATCGTTCCTGGCAGCTTTGCCTCGGCGAGGATCACCCCGGTGAGAGCGATGCCGGCGAACACTGCTGCTGCGACGTGCCCCCACGTGTTGGTCGGTACTTCCGCCCATGCGAGGTACGCGCCGACGGCGATGATGCCGGCAGTGATCGTTGCAAGCCTGGCTCGACGGTCCGAGCGAAGCGGTGCGCTCAGCAGCACTGCGAAGCCGATCGCGATCGGGAGGTAGACGTAGGGCACGAGCCGGAACGGCCAGCGGAACAGCCAGAAACTCGACGGGCCGAGCGCGAGCAGGACGAAAACTGCGCAGAAGATGGCGAGGCCGACAACGGATCGGCGGCGCACCGTGCGCCACGCCAGCCAGGGCGCCAACGGCAGCACGAACCACGAGAGATAGGCGGCCGGGAATTTCAAGATGTCACGCCCGAAGTGGGGGACGAACGGCGTTGCGGTCGGTGAGCTCAGCAGGAACAGGTCGCCGAGGCCGGGACTCCACCACTCGTTGTTCTCGATGCCCGCTTCGCGCCAACCGACCGGGGCGGTGATCCGGAACGGCAGGTAGACGAACAGTGCGACGAGCGCAATCGAGACGAGCGACGCTGCGAGAGCGATCACGTTGCGACGATTCTGAGCATTTCGACGGTCGAAGCACTCGACACCGACTGCGACGATGATGACGAAGACGACGATGTTGCTGTAGGGGTTGCCGGCGGTGACCAACATCCAGCCGGCGAGGAGCAGCCAGATGGGCGAGCCGACGCCACGTGCCAGTCGCCGTGCGGCGAGCCAGAAGAAGGGCGTGAACGCCATCGACGTCAGTTGTGGCGTCCACCAGGTCGCGTCCATCCACAGCGTCCAGCCGCCGGTCGAGACGACCAGTCCGGCCAGCGCTGCCGGCCATCGATCAGCGCCGTACTCGCAGGCGAGTAGGTAGGTCCCCGACGCGAGAATAAGCAGGTAGATCAGGGTCACGATCAGCATCGCCGCTGCGAAGTCGTCCATCTGGAGCGCAGTGACGTCGAGTGCGACGATCAGCGGATTCCAGATGCCGTAGCGGGCCGACGCGACGAAGTTCCCGGACCACCACATCTCCGGATCCATGAGGTGGGATCGGCCGTCGAGCAGGAGTTCGCCGATGCGGCGGCTGGTCGGCATCCACGAACTGACGTTGTCGTCAGCGAGGTAGAACCGTCGATCACCGAGGAACGGCAGCAGACCCGCGACGATCACGGAAACGAACATCGCGCCGAACGGCACGAACCGCTTCGCCGAGCGTCGCTGGTCGGCGACCTGGGCAAAGTGGGCGGCGTCGGAGGTTGGCTCGACGCCGCTCACGTCAGGTGTCACCGGCTCAGGGTAAGGCATCCGCGCGCCTGCGCAGATGCACCTGTTGGGCTGGACTGGTCGACAGTTCGATGGCGCGACGGAATGCCGTGCGGCTCTCGGTGTGCCTGCCCATGTCTGCCAGTGCCTCCGCACGAGCGTGATGAAAGTGGACGTATCCGTCGAGATCGCCGTCGAGGTCGTCGGCGAGCGGAATGGCGTCGAGCGCAGCGAGTCCGAGCTCCGGCCCGTCGCGCTGGGCCACCGCAATTGCACGATTGAGTGCAATCAGCGCACTCGGCTGACGGCGCAGCATGACGTCATAGAGGCCGACGATACCGGCCCAGTCGGTTGCTTCGAACGACGGAGCCGTTGCGTGGAGCGCCGCCACCGCCGCTTGGAACTGGAACATTCCGCCGCTGCGCAACGAGTGTGCGCGTGCGAGCTCGGCGAGTCCGCGGGCGATGGTGTGGGTGTTCCAGCGTGATCGGTCCTGTTCGGCAAGCAGCACTGCTGCACCGTTGTCGAGCCGAGTGGCACGTCGTGCGTCGATGAGCAGCATCAGTGCGAGGAGTCCGGCCACCTCGGCGTCGTCGGCGATGAGCGTCGCGAGGAGTTCTCCGAGCCAGATTGCTTCGTCGCACAGATCACCGCGAACCAGCGACGCGTCGGTTGCGCTGCTGTGGCCTTCGGTGAAGATGGAGTAGATCACGCCACAGACCGCCGGCACTCGCAGTCGGAGCGTGGCGAGATCCGGTTTCTCGAAGGGAATCCCGGCTGTTCGGATCTTCGTCTTCGAACGGGTCAGGCGCCGCGTCATCGCAGATTCGCTGACGAAGAAGGCATGTGCGATCTGCGCCGTCGACAGCCCCGCGACGGCGCGCAGGGTCAATGCGACCTGAGCCTCCGGCGACAGCGCAGGGTGGCAGCAGCCGAGGAGCAGCGCGAGCTGATCGTCGAGCAGATGGTCGTCGCGGTCAGGATCATCCACGAGAGAGTTGTCTGGCTCTCCGTCGACCACGGTCCCGGTGGGCTGGGCGAGGGCAGCGAGGTGGTGGTCGTGGCGCGACACGTTGCGCAACCGGTCGATGGCCTTGCGTCGAGCCGTCGTGAGCAGCCACGCTGCGGGCTGGTCAGGAGTTCCCCGGGTCGGCCAGTGACGGGTAGCTGCCAGGAATGCGTCTTGGGCTGCATCTTCGGCCAGGCCGAGGTCGCCGACATCGCGCAGCAGTGTCGCCACGAGTCGTGGCCATTCGGTGCGAAAGACGTCGGCGACCGGATCGGCGGTCATGGCGCACACCGCACGGTCTGCGCCGAGCCGGACGAAGGGGAAGAGCGAATCAGTCGTCGAACTCCATCACCGGGCGGACTTCGACGGTGCCGAAGTGCGCGTTGGGAATCTTCGCCGCCCAATCGAGGGCTTCGTCGAGGTTGGCGACATCGATCACGTAGAAGCCCCCGATGACTTCTTTGGACTCGATGAACGGGCCGTCGGTGACGATGCGCTGACCGTCGCGGATCTGCACGGTGGTCGCAGCCTCGACGCCGTGCAGCGCCTCGCCGGCGACCATCGCCCCCACATCGTTGAGTGCGGAACTGTAGACACCCCACTCGTTCATGTACGGCCCGAATTCGGCGCTGTCCGGTGCGGGTTCGTCCGCTGGGTTGCTGGCGAGGATGAGCATGTACTTCATGTTGTGACTCCTGTGTTCTCTGGCGAGCTGCGTGCTCACGCCGTTGATTGTCACAGAGATGACGAACGGCGATCGACGAATCGGACAGGTCTGCAAAGAAATTTCGTGTTCGACGGGCTCGCAGGTGGCTGGCAGACTGGCGAGGTGAGCAGCGCACCACTCGACACGTCCGTCTACCTCGAACGGCTCGCCCGAGTCCGGGCAGCAATGATCGAACAGGATGTCGATGCCGTCCTGCTGTCGGTCGGTCACGACCTGCCGTACCTGACCGGGTACATGGCGATGCCACTCGAACGGCTCACGATGCTGGTCCTTCCGCGAGATGGTGACGCCACGATGCTGATCCCCGGCCTCGAAGCTGCCCGGGTCGAACCGCAGCCCGGCGTCTTCGATCTGCTGCCCTGGACCGAGACGGAAGACCCGTCCGCGATCGTCGGCCGGCTGACGTCGAACGCGAACCGGATCGCCGTTGGTGACCAGATGTGGGCCCGCTTCCTCGTCGAGCTCCTCCCGCACACCCCGAACGCCACGTTCACCCGCGCCGTCGACGTGGTGGGGCCGTTGCGGATGAGTAAAGACCAAGCCGAACTCGACGCGCTCGCTGCCGCAGGCGCCGCAGTCGACAAGATCGCCGGCGAGTTGCAGCGCGGGGAGATCCCACTCGTCGGCCGGACCGAAGCGGAAGTGTCAGCGCACCTGGGTCGACGGATCATCGAAGAAGGACACCAGAAGGTCAACTTCGCGATCGTCGCCGCCGGCGACAACGCATCGAGCCCCCATCATCACCCAGGGGATCGGGTGATCCGGCGGAACGAGATCGTGCTCACCGACTTCGGCGGGACGATGAACGGCTACTGCTCCGACACGACCCGCTGTGTGTTCACCGGTGAGATCGCCGCCGACGTCGCCGAGGCGTACGACGTGCTGTTCGCATCACAAGCTGCCGGTGTGGCCGCCGCAACGGTTGGTACCCCGTGCGAAGAGGTTGATCGGGCGTGCCGCTCGGTGATCGACGACGCCGGGTACGGCGAATACTTCATTCATCGCACCGGCCACGGCATCGGCCTCGAAGCCCACGAGGATCCGTACATCGTCGAGGGCAACGCTCGCCCGCTCGAGGCGGGCCACGCGTTCAGCATCGAGCCCGGCATCTACATTCCCGGCCGGTGGGGGATGCGCCTCGAAGACATCGCCGCGTCCACCGCCGACGGCCCCGTCAGCTTCAACAACTCTGACCACCACCTCATCTCCGTCGACGCCTGACTGGAACCTGACTCAGTCACGTCGGTGCCTGTCCCCATCGTGACTGGAACCTGACTGAGTCACCTCGGTGCCTGTCCCCATCGTGACTGGAACCTGACCCGGTCAGGATCCGCCGGCAGGTGGACGCTGCTTCGTTCCGCCGGGCGATGACGCGGAGCGAGCGTTCTGACACACTCGTTTGATGAGTGTCAAGCTGCCGTTCTACCTGCGCGACAACTACGCCCCGGTCACCGAGGAGGTCGACGCTGTCGATCTTCCCGTGATCGGCGCGCTGCCGCCGCAACTGACCGGCCGCTTCTTCCGGATCGGCGCGAACCCGATCGATCGGGTCCCGATGCACTGGTTCGACGGCGACGGCATGATCCACGGTATCCGCCTCCGCGACGGCAAGGCCGAGTGGTACCGGAACCGCATGGTGCAGACCAAGCTCCTCGCCGGCCATCCGCGCATGGACCCGGACACCTTCGAGTTCGACCTGTCAGCCGGCCGCGCCAACACCCACATCGTCCGTCACGCCGGCACGATCATGGCGCTCGAGGAAGGCAGCTTCCCGGTCGCGATGGATCCGGACCTCGGCACGATCGGCCCCTACGATTTCTCCGGTGCGGTGACGACGCCGGTGACCGCCCACCCACACGTGTGCGCCGAGACCGGCGAGATGCACTTCTTCGGCTACGACGTCCTGGCACCGCCGTATGTCACGTACTACGTCGCTGATGCCGGCGGCCAGGTCATCCACTCCCAGGCGATCGACGTGCCGGGCCCGACGATGGTCCATGACTTCGCGATCAGCCGCCATCATGCGATCTTTCTCGACCTCCCGGTCGTGTTCGACCTCGACAAAGCACTGCGGGGTGGCATGCCGTTCGGCTGGGACGAGAGCTACGGCGCCCGCATCGGTCTCCTCGATCGCACAGCAGCGCACGGTGCTGGTGGTGGTGGTGGTGGTGCACAGCCGCGATGGTTCGACGTCGATCCCTGTTACGTGTTCCACATCATGAACGCCTGGGAGGAGGACGTGGACGAGTCCGGCCGTGGCCGAGTCGTGGTGCTCGACGCAGGGCGTCATCCGTCGATGTGGTCGGGCGACGCGAACGCCTTCGAGCCCTGCTACCTGTGGCGATGGCGATTCGACCTCGAGACGGGTGTCGTGACCGAGGAGCAACTCGACGACCGCGAGCACGGCTTCCCCCGGATCGATGACCGGCGGACCGGGCTGACCAACCGATTCGGCTGGACCGTCAGCGGGCGCACCGACGAGGCTCCGACCAATACCCAGGGCAACGGTGTTCTCAAGTACGACCTGGAAGCAGGGTTGACGACCTTTCACGACTTCGGCGAGGGCGTCTCGACATCGGAACCGGTCTTCGTGCCGCGATCCGACGGCGCAGGCGAGGACGACGGGTGGATCATGTCCTACGTCTGGGATCGGGCCACCGATCGGAGCTCGTTTGTGGTGCTGGACGCCGCGGACATGTCCGCTGGGCCGGTCGCTCAGGTGCCGCTACCGCAACGGGTACCGAACGGCTTCCATGGCAGCTGGTTTGCGGACGAATAGCGCCCGTCACCGGTCGACGGCGAGATTCGATCTCTCAATTCGTGCCAGCACACAGGGCCGACGACTGCATATGTGCTGACGTAAATCGCAGCTTGCATGTTCGTCGGCAGAAGCGTCCTCGGCCGGGCCGGCGACGTGGCGGGCTGTCAGGGTGTGGACGCGAGAGCGATCAGGAGTCGAAGGCGGCTTCGTCGGGCGTCGGGGAGTAGTCGGTCAATTCGATCAGCAGATCGTTCGCGTCGAACAGTGCAATCGCGCCGGATGCGAGGGCGCAGTAGGTCTTGGTGCCACCCGTGACCGGAATCGCGACACACAGCGCGGATTGGCCGCCGAATGTCTGCTCAGAGGCAACCGGATCGCCGATGCGTCGGTCAGCGTCGACGCGGAGGCGGCTGGCCATTGCCTGGGCATAGAACTCACTCGAGAGCAACACATCACTCGTGCGCGCCTCGTTGATCACTGCTTCGCACGTGTCACTCACGAGATCGCAGGTGGCAGTGCTCCCAGCGTCATACAGGTAGCGCACGTCGTTGATGGTGATCGACCGGCGACCGTCGAGCGTCTGCACCACTTTCGCGGACGACGTGATGTCGCCCAACCTGGTGAGGACCGTGTAGTCCGCAGTGAAGACCGATGGTGCGACACAATCGAGTCGGTTCAAGACGTCGTCGATCTCGGTCCGCCCGGTCGATTCGCCGGCGCTGCACCCGAAGCTCGGACGTTCGCCCGTGAAACAGGCCGAGGTGACCAACACGAGCAGCGCTGACACGAGACCGAGCAGGATGCGAGACCGTCCTGTGCGGGTCGGACCGGAGGGGTGGGACAGGGTCATGGCGCCGACAGCGTACGGCGTTACCCTGCCGAACCGTGATCCGCCTCGATGCCGCAACGGTGTTGCTCCAGTGGGCGACCGGTGGCATGTTGTTCTGCTGGTTCACCACCCGCCGCCGGGTGATCGGAGTCGGCTACGGCTGGCTGCTGCGTGGCACGTACCTGTGCTTTGCCCTCGGCGCGCTCGCCGCAGGGCTGGCTCTCGGGACCGATCCGATTCGCGAATCCTCCTCGGCACTCGTTGCGCTCAGCTGCCTGTTTGCACTGGTCGTGTCGATCACCAGGCGCGGCGCCGGTGTCAGCGGGCAAGACGCCGAGTTCGACCGACGGAGCGAACGAGTCGCAGCGATGACCGGCATCGACCGTACGGTCGACCACACGGTTGGAGCGAGTACCGAGCACTCCGGACCGGAGTTCAACCCGACACTCGACCTCGTTCCGGCGATCATCGGCTTCGTCGGGCTGATCGCTGCGTCGATTGATGCTGCCGGCGATGCGGCATTCGGCACGATCGTCGTCGCACTGCTGCGCACCCTGATCGGTGCTGCGTTCATCGGTGCGATCAGCGACGGCATGCTGCTCGGCCACTGGTACCTGGTGCAGCCGGGCCTGCCGCGCAAGCTGCTGAACGAAATGGTGTCCGCCCTCGGCTGGCTCTGGCCGCTCGAAGTCGGTGCGTTGCTGTTGCCGACGGGCATGATCAGTGTGTGGCTGGGCACGGTCGACGACGGCTGGGGCGGATTGCTCGGCTGGATGTGGGGCATGTGTGCGATCACCACCATCATCTTGGTGTTCATCACCCGGGCGGCGCTGAAGGAGCGGTACTACTCAGCGGTGATGGCTGCAACAGGGCTGCTCTACCTGGCGATCCTGACCGCCTTCGGTACCGACATCGTCGCTCGCGCCGTGCTCGACCAGACGGGCTGAGCCGCAAGACCGCACGGCCAAGGTTGAGATCACGGCCGCTGTGGCACACTGGAACCATGGCTCGACCGGTGTGGAGTGGAACGATTTCTTTCGGGCTGATCGCGATCCCTGTGAAGCTGTTCCACGCAGTACGTCGCCAGAGTGTGTCGTTCAATCAGCTCGACGAACGCAACATGGCCCGCATCAGGTACCGCAAGGTCAACGCCGAGACCGGTGACGAGGTCACCGAAGACCACATCGTCAAGGGCTACGAGATCTCCAAGGGGCGGTATGTCGTCGTCGACCCCGACGAACTCGAGCCCTTCATGCCGGTGGCGACCAAGTCGATCGACCTCGAGGAGTTCGTCGACCTCGACGAGATCGACCCGGTGTATTTCGACACCGCCTACCACCTCGCCCCGAACGAGGCACCCAAGCCCTATGTGCTGCTCGCTCGGGCGATGGAGCAGACCGGCAAAGTTGCGATCGGGCGGTTCGTGATGCGGAACAAGCAGTACACGGCGGCGATTCGCGCCGAGGACGGTCGCCTCGTGATGTCGTCGCTCGCCTATGCCGACGAAGTGGTCGATCCCGCAGACATCGAGGAGCTGCAGGGCCTGGACGACGTCGACGTGAACGACCGGGAGATCACGATGGCCGAGTCGTTGGTCGCATCGCTGAGCTCGGATTTCGAGCCCCACAAGTATCACGACGAGTACCGCGAACAGGTCATGGCTCTCATCCAGATGAAGGCCGATGGCGAGGAATGGGAGGCACCCGAAGCGGTTGCCGAGCAGCCCAACGTGATCGACATCATGGCCGCGCTCGAAGCCAGCGTCGCTGCTGCGAAGCAGTCGCGGGCTCACCATCCGGCGGCCAAGACGGCCAAGACGGCCAAGGCAGCCACGACTGCCAAGACGGCCGCAGGTGCGACGTCGTCGGCGCGCACCAAGGCCGATGTCGCAGCCGCGGCGAAGCAGTCTGCGGCCAAGCAACGTGTTGCCAAGCCCGCTGCGAAGAAAAAGGCGACCAAGAGAGCAGCGGCCAAGAAATCGGCGACGAAGAAATCGTCTGCGAAGAAGTCCAGGGCGAAGAAGTCGGCGAGCAAGAAACAGGCTTCCAAGAAGCAGGCTCCCAAGAAGCAGGCGAGCCAGAAGACAGCGGAGAAGAAGTCGGCCTGAGCAATGGCTGCGCCGATCGAGGTCGACATCGAAGGCCGCCAGGTCCGGCTGACGAACCTTGACAAGGTGCTGTACCCGTCGGGGTTCACCAAAGCCGAGGTCGTCGACTATCACGCCCGCATCGCACCGGTCGCCGTTGCTCACCTGGCCGGACGCTGCATCACGTTCCGACGGTTTCCCGACGGTACCGACGCCGACGGATTCTTCGAGAAGCGCTGTAGCAAACATCGACCCGACTGGGTCGAAGTCGCGCTGGGTCCGGGTGACCGCCGCGGCGGTATTCACTACTGTCGGATCGAGGACGCCGCTGCGATGGTCTGGGCGGCGAATCTGGCCGCCATCGAGATGCATGCGCCGATGGCGCTGGCTGCCGATCTCGACGCACCGCGGGCTGTGGTCTTCGACTTCGATCCCGGACCGGACACGGCAATCGCAGAGTGCTGCCAGGTCGCCGTCGGTGCCGCTGCGGTGCTGGACGCGGTCAGCCTCAGCGGCTGGTGTAAGACGTCGGGGTCCAAGGGGCTGCAGATGTACGTGCCGCTGAACACCCCGGGTGCGACCCACGAGGCAGCGGGGAACTTCGCCCTCGCGGTCGGACAGGTGCTGGAACGGCAGTTCGACGGTAACGATGTGCCGGTGGGTGTCACGACCGTGATGGCCAAAGACGCTCGGCCTGGCAAGATCTTCGTCGACTGGAGCCAGAACAGTCATCACAAGACGACGATCGCCCCGTACTCGCTGCGCGCTCGCGACCAGCCGACCGTGTCGACTCCAGTCAGTTGGGACGAAGTGAGCGACTGCGCCGACGGCTTCGTCGAGTTGCGATTCGAGGCGGGCGAGGTGCTGGAGCGCGTCGAACGTTCGGGTGACCTGTTCGCACCCGTCCTCAGCGTCGAGCAGGAAGTGCCCGCCCCGCGGACGTGACCGCTGCAACGATCCCGTTCCCTGACTTCGGAATCGACCACGCATGCAGCATCATGGTGCGGTGATGCGTGTGTCGAACTTTGAGAAGATGCTGATCAGCATCGTCGTCGCGATCGGACTGCTCGCTGGGTGTTCGACCAACGAGATCGTGTCGGGAACCGATCCGGCGACCGGCGACACGATCATCGCCGACGACACCCTTAACAACGCGAGCTCATCGGGCACCGCTCCCGATGGCGAGCCCGGCGACACGCTTGCGGGCGGGTCCGCCCATGCGATCGTTGAGCCGATCGCGACCGAGCCGGCGACTACTGACCCGACGACCACGGTGGCACCACCGATCGTGCCCCTGAGCGGATGGGCTGCCGTCGACCAGTACCTCGAGGTCACCATCGTGCGCGGCGGGTCATCAGCGGTTGCCGTGGCGGTGCTCCGCAACGGGGAACTGCAGCACGAGGCGGCGTACGGCCGGCGGGTGGCCGACGACCCGGTCGAGCCCACCGATCGATTCCGGGTGGCCAGCATCAGCAAGACGATCCTCGCAGCTGCCGCCCTCACCCTGGTGGACGACGGCACCCTCACGCTCGACGAGGCGGTCGGTGGCCAGCTCGCGAGCGGCCTCGACGTCAGCGCACCGACCGGCGGCACGGAGAGCATCACCCTGCGCCACCTTTTGACGCACCGATCAGGATTTGCCCAGTACGAAGACCTCTTCTTCCGCAACGAAGTGGACTCGTGCGCGGATGCTGCCCGAGTGGGCTTCGCCGGCACCTTGCAGTCCGTTCCCGGCACCGACTTCCAGTACTCGAACATGAACTTCTGCGTCATCGGCCTGCTCATCGAGCAGGTCACGGGCACGCCGTACGAGCAGGTCGTGCAGGACCAGGTGCTCGGCCCGCTCGGCATCACGACGATGCGTACCGCGGGGACGTTCGAGCTCGAACCGGGTGATGTCGAACACGCATCCGAGGAAGGTCGCAACTACATGGAGGTGCTCGGCGGCGCCGGAGCATGGCTGGCCTCGCCGGTCGACCTGGTGACCTTTCTCGACGCGCTCGATCCCGCCACGCCGGGGACGAAGATCCTCGAATCGGCAACGTTGGAGCTGATGACCACGATCACCGAGACACCGCCGACGCCGGTCGATGAGTCACTGACCACCCCGGGGCAGGACGAGTCGGCATCGACGCTCGCTCCGACGACGACGGTCGAGCCGCCGCCACCCACCAACGGGTACGGCATGGGCCTGATCATCTTCGAACAGCCGCTCGACACCGATCTGGCGGCAGCGACGTACGGGCACACGGGCACGCTCGAGAGCACGCATGCGATGATGGTTCGTCGCCCCGACGGCCTGACGTGGGCGATCACGGTCAGCGGTGACTATCCGTCGTCGACGCCGGAACTCTCGACGATCATGGACAATGCGCTCTTCTTGGGAGGGTTCGCCGACGGCAGCTACACCACCCCGCCACCGCCGCTGGGTAGCGAGTGAACTGCGGCGGCAACTGCTGGTGTGATGGCCGCTGGCGTGACGACACGTACGTCCTCGTTGCCACCACTCCGGGCCCCGGGCAGGTCATCATGTGTCGGTGCGGCGAACGAGAACGACGAGCCTGGCGATCGTCGTCGCGCTGGCCACGGTTGTCGCAGCCTGCGCCGACACCGATCCGACGAGTCGCGTTGCCACGCCCGATGTGACCGACACCGACACCTACACCGACACCTACACCGACACCGATACCTCCAGCGCCGACTCGACGGCCTCCACTGAGCTCCCGGTCGCGACCGAGCCGCCCGCCGACACGGAGCCGCCGTTGACCGAACCGCCAGTCGCGACCGAGCCGCCAGACGACCAGTCCGACGAGACGGTCGACGATGCCGAAAGCGATCTCGCCACCGACGATCCGACCTTCGACGCCGAACCGCTGCTGCCCTTCGAACTGCAGGCCGCCGAAGATGCGCCACCGTCGGGACCGGGCCTCGATGATGCGGGCAGCGCCGGCTCGGTCGGCTGGTCGGCATTCGACGCCAACCTCGACGCGGCGCTGCTGATCAACGGCAATTCTGCGGCGTCCGTGGCGGTTTCGATCAGTGGCGATGTCGTCCACGCACGCGGGTTCGGAGCTCGCGCGCCGTTGCTCAGCGACGACATCACCGACACCGAAGATCGCTTCCGCATCGCCAGCATCTCCAAGACGATCACCGCGATCACGTTGCTGCGACTCGTCGAAGCGGGTGTCGTCGGTCTCGACGACGAAGTCGGTCAGCTGATCGCCGACCAACTCGGCGTCACTCCGTCCAACGGCGCTCGACAGCTGACCGTCCGTCGGCTGCTGAACCACACTTCGGGGTTCTCGAAATACGACACACAATTCTTCCGTAAGGGTGCCGACAGCTGCAACGGAGCGGCGCGCATCGGGATGCAGCGCGGAACCGGGGGAGGCGGCTACACCTACAGCAACATGAACTATTGCGTCGCAGGGGTCCTGATCGAAGCGCTCACGGGCATGAGTTACACCGCAGCCGCGTACGAGCAGGTGCTGACGCCGCTCGGGTTGTCAGGGATGCGGTTGGCCAACACCTACGACCCCGGCCCGGGCGAAGTGCTGCACGCCACGACTGCCGGCCGCAACTACATGGAGACGCTTGGGGCCGCCGGCAGCTGGATCGCGACGCCGACGGACCTCGTGGTGATTCTCGACTCGCTCGACCACTCCACGCCGGGCTTCAAGCCGCTGAGCCCCGAGACCGTGGAGCTGATGGCAACCCCGGGCGGGTCGACGTTCGGGCAGCGCGGCTATGGGCTCGGCCTGATCTCGTACGGGGACGGCAGGTACGGCCACACCGGCACCATCGAAAGCACGCACGCCATGGTGCTCGACCGTGGCGACGGCGTGATCTGGGCAATCACGGTGGCCGGACCGTATCCCGACAACACGCCTCGGCTGGAGTCGATCATCAACCGTGCCTTCGAGGCAGCGGGCTTCATCTCCGGCTGAGGTGCACTCCGACAGGGCGACCCTCGATCGCGTCAGTCCGGTGCGCTCAGTAAATCACTCCGGCGTCGCGTAGTTCGTCCGCATCGAGACCGAGATCGGCAACGATTTCCGCAGAGTGCTGGCCGAACGTCGGTGCATGCTCGCCGACCCGCTGTGGTGTCGCGCCGAACCGAGCGGCCGGCCGGGGCTCGCGCACCCGTCCGGCGATGGGATGGTCGCGTTCGACGAAGACGCCGTTGTTCTCGATCTGCGGATCGAGCGGTAGGTCCGCAAGGGTCTTGACCACTGCCCCTGGCAGATCGAACTCGGCTGCTCGGCGAGCGAAGTCGGCAGCGCTCGTCGTTGCTGCCGCCGCCTTCAGCTCGGCGTTCAACTCGCTGCGGTTCGCTGCTCGAAGGGCGCTGTTCGCGAATCGCGGGTCATCGATGAGGTCAGCTCTGCCATAGGTGTTGCACTGGGCGTGGAACTCGGATTCGGTGACGACGCTCGTCGCAGCATGGCCGTCGGCGAGTGTCACGGCCGCATACATCGAGGCAATCGTCGGAGAGCGAGCGGCATCGTCGTCGAGCAGCACCGCATCCATCGCGGAATCCGGCCACATGAACGCCACGGCGGTGTCGATCATTGCGAGTTCGATGTGTTGTCCTCGCGCTGCGCCGCGCTCGCGTGCGAACAGTGCTGCGGTGATCGCTTGTGTCGCGGTGTACGCCGTTGCCTTGTCGCAGACCAGCGTTCGGAAGAGCTCGGGGACACCGGTCGCCGGGTGAGCCTGGACGCTGGCGAGCCCGGATGCAGCCTGGATGACGTTGTCGTACGCTCGCCGCCCGCTGTTCGGGCCGTCGGGCCCGTATCCGGAGATCGAGGCGTAGATCAGGTCTGGGTTGAGCTTGTGGACGATGTCCCAGCCGAGGCCCATGCGGTCCATCGCCCCCGGTCGAAAATTCTGGATGAGGACGTCGGCGTCGGCGAGCAGCCGACGGATCACGTCCACGCCGGCTTGCTGCTTGACGTCGATGACCAACGATCGCTTCGAACGGTTGTTGTTGAGATAGATCCCACTCATCCCGTTCTTGTTCGATCCGAGATGCCGCATCATGTCGCCCATGCCCGGTGATTCGACCTTCACGACGTCGGCGCCCTGGTCCCCGAGGATCATCGCCGCCAGCGGCCCGGCGATCATCACGGACATGTCGATCACCTTGATGCCTGCGAGTGGCCCGGTCGGCGCGGCAGCGGTGCCGCTGGTCGTGGTCTCATCGATGTTGGTATCCATCAATCGATGGTCGCACGCCGCCGGGTGCCAACATGGGGTCGTGGCGCCGCTGATCCCGATCACCGTCATCGGCGGCTACCTCGGTGCGGGCAAGACCACCCTGCTCAACGGGCTGCTCCGGGCGCCGGGTGGTCGACGATTGGGGGTGATCGTCAACGACTTCGGGTCGATCGGGATCGATGCCGAGTTGCTCGCTGCAGCGAGCGACACCGGAGTGGTCAACCTGCCCAACGGCTGTGTGTGCTGCACGCTCGGGGGCGACCTGCTCGAAACGCTGTCGACGCTGCGCGAGTCGGAGATACCGCCCGATCAGATCGTGATCGAGGCGAGCGGCGTCGCTGATCCGGCTGTCGCCGCGGCGTGGGGCACATCAGCGGGCTTCACACCCGGGGGTGTGATCGTGCTTGCCGCGGGAAACACCATCCGGGGCCAGCTGCGCGACAAGTACGTCGGTGACGAAGTCCGCCGCCAGCTCGCGGGCGCTGATGTCGTGGTGATCACCAAGACCGACATCTGCGACCAGGACGATCTGGCCTCGGCGGAGCGGATCCTCGCCGACGTGGCTCCGCAGGCACTCAGCTCGTTCCGGGCTGACCGGGTCGACGCATCATTCGTGTTCGGTTTCCGCCCGGACGATGTCCCGGACCAGGTGCCTCCGGCGCTCCACCGATACCAGACCTGGTCGTGGACAGGTGGTGCCGTGCCGTCGGCGCACCTCGATTCGATACTGCGCGACCTGCCGAACGGGATCGCTCGACTCAAAGGCGTCGTCGCGGTCGATGCAGAGCATTGCGTCGTGGTCCAGGTGGTCGGCAACGATGTCTCGATCGAGCCTGCCGACACGTCGCTCCGACCGACCGGGATGGTTGCTCTCGCACGAGTCGGGGTGTCGTTGGAGCCGTTGACCGAGGCCCTCGACGCAGCAGCGACTCAGACGCCGGGGTGGGCTGCTTCGTAGGCCGAGCCACCGACGATGGTCCCCCAGACGCCGATGTCCTTGATGGCCAGCGGGTCGACGGTGAGCGGGTTGTCTTCGAGCACCGTGAGGTCGGCGGCCTTACCGCACTCGATACTGCCGAATTCGTCATCGGCATGCAGCTGGTAGGCAGCGTTGGTGGTCACCGAATGCAGTGCTGATTCTGGAGCAATGCGTTCGTTCTCGCCGAGCACACGACCGGACGGCGTGACTCGGTTGACGGCACACCACATCGTGTGGAGGTGGCCGAGTGGCGTCACGCTGGCATCGGAGTGGATCGAGAACGGCACGCCAAGATCTTCGGCGGTTTTGCACGCCTCCATCCGTCGCGCACGCTCCGGGCCGACGGTGATGTCGTGGTGCTGGTCGCCCCAGTACCAGATGTGATTCGAGAAGATGTTGGCGCACATGCCGAGCTTGGCCATTCGTCGGAACTGGGCCGCACTGGTGAGCTGGCTGTGCTGGACGGTGTAGCGGTGATCGAGCCATGCCGACTCGAGCAGCAGCTGCTCGACGACGTCGATCCAGAGGTCGATGGTGAGGTCGCCGTTGCAGTGCACGTGGGTGTTGATCCGGCGTTCGTGGAATGGACGCACCATCTCGATGAGCTGCTCGGGAGGCACCATCCAGACACCGTGATCGGCCGGAGCGACGCCACTGGGTGAGTAGTAGCCGGGCCACTTCATCTTGGCGGTGAAACCCTGGATCGATCCGTCGAGCACGACTTTCAGGCCGGCGGTTCGCAGCCGATCGGTGTCGTCGAGTTCAAAATTCTTCACCAGGTTCGCGGCCGCAGCCCAGTCGGTCGACCCGGGCATCATGCCGATCAGGTGGCGTTGGTGGATGCGCGCCGGGAAGTCGTCGGTGACGATCTCGTGCCACATCGCCTGACCTTCGGGCCGGGTCACGCCGCTCGCGCCGAGGTCGACCAGCGACGTGATGCCGACGTTGGCACACATCTGACCGAGCGTGCGGATTGCTTCGGGGTCGCCCATCATCTTCATGAGGGTGTGGATCGCCGAGGTGGCAAGTGCAATGGCCGGCATCTCCTGCAACTCGCCGTTGGGGTCGCCGGCGGCATCGCGAGCGACTCCGACCGTGGCCGAGTCGCTGGTGATGTCGTGGCGTTCGAGCATCGCGGTGTTGACCGTGGCGAGATGAGCGCTCGCGTGGAACACGAAGATCGGTCGTTCCATCGATGCCCGGTCCAGATGGTCGCGAGTGAGGCGCTCTTCGTCGACGAAGTAGATCGGGTCGAAACCCCAGACGATGATCGGTTCGTTCGAGCTGCGTGTCTCCTGATCGAGCTGACGGAGCAGGTCGAGCAGGGCGTCGTAGGTCTTGATCCCGGGGGCGGTACTGCCGTCGGGCCGATGGCGCGGGAACCATCCGGCGTAGGGCAGCAACCCGAAGGCACCCTCGAATACATGGGCGTGAGCCTCCATCATGCCTGGGGTCAGGACGTGGTCGGCGAAGCGATCGTCGATGGTGTGCGGCCCCCAGCTCGTGCACTCCTCGATCGAGCCGGCAGCGAGCACCTTGCCGTCGCGCACCGCAACGGCTTGGACCGTGGGTTGGCTCGGGTCCATGGTCACGATCGTGCGCGCCGGGAAGATGGTGATGTCGGTCATGCTGCGCTTCAGGCCAGTTCGGCGGCAACGTCGGTGGCGATCAGGTCGAGGTGCTCGAGGTCGGCGAGATCCATGATCTGCAGGTAGATCCGTTCCGCGCCGGCGGCCCGCCACGACCGCAGCTGTTCAGCGACCTCGCCGGGCGTGCCACACAGCCCGTTCTCGCGGAGTTCCGATGGCTCGCGGCCGAGCTGCGCCGCGCGTTGCTCCACCTCGGCTTCGTCTCTGCCGCAACACACGATGAGTGCCGCGGAGTACACGAGATCGTCGGGGTCGCGGTCGATCTCTTCGCAGGCCGCACGCACCCTGCCGCACTGCTTGGCGAAGAACGCCGTGTCGACGAAGGGCGTGTTGAACTCAGCGGCGTACTTCGCAGCAAGTGCCGGGGTGCGTTTCGGACCGCCTCCGCCAATCACGATCGGCGGTGCGCTCTGCGCAGGTTTCGGCAACGCCGGCGAGTTCGTGACGGGGTAGTGACCGCCGGGGTTGTCGTAGCTGCCGCCGGTCGGCGTGGCCCACATGTTGGTGATGATCTCGAGTTGCTCTTCGAGGCGATCGAACCGTTCGCCGAGTGCAGGAAACGGGATGCCGTAGGCCTCGTGCTCGGCGGTGAACCAACCGGCGCCGAGGCCGAAGTCGATTCGGCCGCCCGACATCTGGTCGACCTGCGCGACGCTGATCGCCAACGGTCCCGGTAGTCGGAAGGTGGCCGAGGACACCAGTGTGCCGAGCCGGATCGTCGTGGTGTCGCGAGCCAGCCCCGCAAGGGTGATCCACGCGTCGGTCGGCCCGGGTAGGCCGTCGCTGTCGCCCATGACCAGGTAGTGGTCACTACGGAAGAATGCCCCGAAGCCGAGCTGCTCGGCGTGCAACGCCACAGCGAGCAGGTCGTCGTAGCTCGCGCCCTGCTGAGGCTCGGTGAAGATGCGGAGATCTGAGAGATCGAAGGTGTCGGTCACGAACCGAGCTTACGGATCGGCCGACCACCGCCGCCGATCAGAGCCAGGGGTTGTCGGAGGGTTCGTCGACGGAGAACGCAGCTGAGCGCGACCCGCGCTGGCGGCTCTGGAACGTGGCGACGACCCGGTCGCCACGTTCGTACAACTCGGTGGAATGCGTCCGTGCGGCGAGCAACGTGCCGTCGGCGAGTTCGAGTTCGTAACGGACATCGTGGCCGTAGTACTCGACTGCGGTGATCGTCCCGGCCTCGCCGGCTGTCGACGCGTCGGTATCGGTGAGCGCTGTGAGGCCGACCTGTTCGGGCCGCACGAGCACCTGGACCGACGAATCGTCGGAGTCGGTGCGATGATCCTCGATCGTTACCACGCCGATCGGAGTGGCGGCAACGGTGCTCATGGGTTCGGCGACGACGGTGCCCCGGACGAAGTTCGCCTCGCCCACGAAGCCGGCGACCCACGGCGACACCGGCGACCGATAGAGCTCGTCGGGCGTGCCGAACTGTTCGACGTTGCCGGAGTGCATCACCGCAACACGGTCGCCGAGGACGAAGGCTTCGTCTTGGTCGTGGGTCACGAACACAGTGGTGACGCCGACCTCGCGCACGATCTTGGCCACCTCGGCGCGGACCTGGATCCGAAGGGCGGTGTCGAGCGCCGAGAACGGCTCGTCGAGCAGGAGGACCTCGGGCTGCGGAGCGAGGGAGCGGGCGAGTGCAACGCGCTGTTGCTGGCCGCCCGACAGGGTGCCCGGCATCCGATCAGCGAAGCCGACGAGGTCGACCAGTTCGAGCAGGTCATCGACCCGGGCGACCAGGTCGGAGCGGCTGAGTTTCGCGCGGCTGGACCGGAGACCGAAGACGATGTTCTGCCTGACGGTGAGATGCGGGAACAATGCGCCGTCCTGGAAGACCATGCCGACGTTGCGCTGTTCGGGCTTGACCCAGACCCGCCGATTCGAGACGCCGGCGTTGCGGGCTGCGCTGACGATGGTGCCGTCGATGTCGATCACGCCGGCGACCGGTTCCTCGAGTCCGGCGATGGCACGGAGCAGGGAGGTCTTGCCACACCCGGAAGGGCCGAGGAGCGCAACGATGGACCCGGCGGCGATGTCGAGGTCGACGTCGTCGACGGCTCCGACCGAGGGCCCGGAGGCTGCCTCGTAGGCCACCGAGACGCCGCGCAGTTGCACCGCTGCACCGGCAAAGGCGTCGAGTCCGCTCGTCATCGACGTCGAGGCTAACGGCGACGCCAGTGCGCCGGCTGCTGGGGTCGACGAGCCGAGACGCGATGCGCAAGGGACGACGCGCCGACGTCTGGAACTCTGTCAACATTTGGAACTCTGTCAACGTCGAACGACATCGCTGCGCCTGAGCACGAGGAACCAGGTGAGCACCGCAGAGACGGCGATCAGGACGATCGAGGCCAGGCCCGCTTCGGCGTAGAAGCCCTCCTCGTAGGCAGCCCAGATCTCCGTGGAGAGCGTCGAGAAGTCGGGCGGCGCGAGGAGCAGCGTGGCCGGCAGTTCCTTCACGGTCGAGAGCAGTACGAGGCCGCCGCCGGCGAGGAGGCCGGGCCGCATCAGTGGGAAGTCGACGGTGAAGAAGCGTCGGATGGGGCTCGGTTCGAGCAGTCGGCTGGATTCGCGCAGGCCGTTCGGCACCGCACGCGCAGCGGACTCAGAACTCGCGAGCGCTTGGCTGCCGAAGTGGATCACGTAGGCGATGATCAGGAGCCCGGTCGTCTGGTAGAGCCGTTCGAGCGCCGGGGTGTTGAGCGTGAGGACGGCCAGCGCAAGCGCAAGGACCAGGCCGGGGATCGCGAACCCGACGACCACCGATACCGCAGCGACGTCCGACGAGCGGTGCGGCCGGCGGGTCGTCGCAAGCGCGATCGGCAACACGACGGTGGTCGCCACGATCGCAGCGGAGACGGCGACCAGAGCCGTACTCGCTGCGGGCTCGACGAGCTGACCGAAGCCGATTCGTCCGTCGGACAGGCCGCGCCGGGCCCACGTCGCCAGGCTGGTGACAGGCACGATGAGGCCGACCACAACCGTGAGGCCACAGACGCCGAGGGCCGGGATCTTGGCCCAGCCGAGCTGCGCGGCTCGCCGATTCATGCTCGCAGCCCGATCGTCGGGCCGCGCCGCGCCGCGCTGTGACCGTTCGAGAGCCACCACGCAGAGGGCGAGAATCAGGACCACGGTGGCAGCGGCGAACGACAGCGCCCGGTTGGTCTGACGGCTCGAGAAGATGACTCGGGTGAGCGTGTCGTAGCCCAGCAGTTGGACCGCACCGAACTCACTCAGGGTGTACAGAAAGACCAGGAGGCCGCCGCCGAGAATTGCGGACCGAAGCTGGGGAAGTGTGACCTTGATGAACGTCGACATCGAGGACAGTCCGAGCAGCCGACCGCTCTCTTCGAGGTGCGAGCGCAGCCCGAGGAGGCGTGCGGCGACGGGCAGGTAGACGTAGGGGTAGGTGAAGGCAGTGAGTACGAGCCACGCTGCGCCGAGGCCGCGGAAGCGGTCAGGAGGCGAGATGCCGAGCGCATCGAGAGAGTCGTGTACGACGCCGCCCGGAGCGAGGCCCGAGATGAATGCTGCGGCGCCGACAAACGATGGCAGCACGAGCGGCAGGACGAGCGCGACTCGCCAGAGACGGCGGCCTGGCAGATCGGTCCGGGTCGTGAGCCACGCCAGCCCGGTGCCGAGCACGGCGGTCGAGATCGAGACGAGAGACGACAGTTGGACGGTGCGCCAGAGGGGGGCGGGCACTTCGGCGAGCGCCGAACCGAGGTCGCCGCCGAGGCGGATCGTCCGCCAGGCGACGAAACCGGCCGGTCCGGCGAACAGTGCGCCGATGACGAGGCCGAGCACTCGGGTCGGCGTGATCCATGAGGTTGCAGCCGGGGTCGCGTGTCCCCTTGCCGCCGGCGCCGGCGGTCGGGAGATCGGGGCGAGGGCCGCATCGGTCATGGCTTGGCTCAGTGTCTGGTCGTTGGGCTGTCGTGGCCGGTAGTTGTCCGAATTGTCGATACGGTCAGCCGTCGAAGCCTGCGTCGGTGATCAGCACCCGAGTCTGTTCGAGACCGCCCCCGAGATCTTCGTAGGCGATTCCTCCGACGTCGGTGAAATCGATGGCCGGCACGTCGCTCGCAGGCGGTTCGCCCGCTGCGAGCGGGTACTCGAAGGTTTCGGTGGCGAAGTACTGCTGGCCGCTGCTACTCAGGAGGAAGTCGATCAGCTGGGCGCCGGCGGCAATGTCGTCGGCGTCGTCGGTGGCGATGATGGCTGCGCCGGTCACGATGAGGAGCGACCCCGGATCGTCGGGGGCAAAGTTGTGGTTGGCCGACGGTTGATCGGGATTCTCGGCGATTGCTCGGTAGTTGTAGTAGTGGTTGACGAGACCGACCTCGACCTCGCCCCGCCCGACGGCTTGCACGATGGCGTTGTTGTTGGCATAGATCTTCGGGTCGTTGGCATTCAGCCCGGCGAGCCAGTCGGCGGTGTCGTCGTCGCCCTCGGTCACTCGCATCGCGGTGACGAAGTCCTGGAAGGATCCGTTACTCGGTGCAACGCCGACCCGACCGGACCATTCCGCTCCGGTCAGTGCGAACACACTGTCGGGCAGATCAGCCGGATCGACCAGGTCGGTGTTGTACACGAGGACGCGTTGGCGGCCGGAGAATCCGACCCATTGGCCACCGTCGTCGCTCACCGATGGCGAGACGAGCGCAAGGGTCTCGTCGGGGAGTTGTGCGAGACGCCCGTTCTGTTCGAGGAATCCGAGCGAACCGGGGCTCTGGGAGAGGAAGACGTCGGCCTTGGACTCGCCGGCCTCGGCTTCTTCTTCGATCAACAGAGCAAGATCAGCGGAGCTGCCGTACTTGACCTCGACGCTCAGGCCGGTCGATGCTTCGAAGTCGTCGAGGATCGGCTGGATCAGGTTGTCAGTCCGGCCCGAGTAGATGGTGACATCGGCATCGTCGCCTCCGCACGCTGACGCTGCGCTGACGAGAGCGGCGAGGGCAACCGCGGTGGCGGCGTGTCGGAGTGTCCGGGGGGAGGGGATCATGGCGGCAGTGTAGGCACCGCTTCCCGAAAAGTGTTTGGCATCCCTAACATCTGTCGCAACGGGTGTGAGAACGACCATGGAGAGGCGTTCTGTGCATGCCGAACTCGGGCGCCGACTCGGCGATCTCGCTCCTCGCCATCACAGCTATTCGACGTTGTCCGACCACCCCGATGTCGCGGTGCTCGATTGGCAGCCGGGCGATCGGCCTGATGCCGCTGTGGGCGAGCATGTATTCGGTGTACGACTCGCTCGACCCCGGCTTTCGGAGCGATCTCGAAGGCATGCAGGGTCGCCGTCGATACCGACGCTCGCCTCGAACAGCGCCTCGCCGAGCGCCCGGCCGCCACGACCTGAGGCCCGCTCAGTCACGTTGGTGCCTGGCACCGACGTGACGCGCCGACGTGACGCGGAGGTTGCGCGACACTGGCGGCATGGCAGCATTGGGACAGCAGGGGCGTCCGGTCGACGAAGTCATCGCCGAGCTCACCGACAAACGAGCCGACGACGTCAGATGGGCCGACGGCAAGACCTTCGGGATGGTCTACGACGGAGGCCCGACCGTGCACGAGGTCGCGGAGCAGGCCGCCCGCCTCTACCTGCACGAGAACGCGCTGAACACCCAGGCGTTTCCATCGCTCCGCCAGATCCAGTCCGAAGTCGTTGGTTGGACCGCTGACCTGTTGCACGGCGACGAGCACACCGCCGGATTTCTCACCAGTGGCGGCACCGAGTCGATCCTGTGCGGCGTGCTCGCAGCGCGCAAGCGCGGGAGCGCTGAACGAAACGTCACGGCTCCGGAGATGGTGCTGCCAGAAACCGCGCACGCCGCGTTCCACAAGGCTGCGGACAACTTCGGCCTGATCGTGCGCAAGGCGCCTGTCAAGACCGACTACACCGCTGACGTCGACGCAATGGCGGCGCTGGTGAACGACAACACGGTCCTCGTGGTCGGGTCCGCTCCGCAGTACCCCCAGGGAGTCCAAGACGACATCGCCGCGATTGCTGCGCTCGCTCAGTCGGTCGGGGCGAACTGCCACGTCGACGCCTGCATGGGCGGCTTCGTCCTGCCGTTCGCCGAACGTCTTGGCCGCGCCGTCCAGCCATGGGATTTCCGCATCGACGGCGTCACCACGATCTCGGCCGACATCCACAAGCTCGGCTATGCGCCCAAGGGGGTGTCGGTCATCCTGCATCACACCAAGGAGTCGCGGCGGTACCAGACCTTCACGTTCGACGACTGGCTCGGCGGGTTCTATGCGTCACCGAACATGCAGGGCACCCGGTCCGGCCTGCCGATGGCATGCGCGTGGGCCGTGATGCAGCACCTCGGTGTCGATGGCTACGTCGACCTGACGCATCAGACGCTGGTCAATGCCGACCAGATGCGTGCCGGCATCACGGCAATCGACGGCGTTCGCGTGCTCGGCGACGGCCGGTTCCACCTCGTGGCGATGGCTGCCGAACCCGACAGCGGACTCGACATGTTCGCGCTCGGCGACGCGTTGCTCGAACGTGGTTGGTATCACGACCGTCAGAAGCCCCCGGACAACTTGCACTCGACGATCAGCAACACGAACACAGGCGTGATCGATCAGTACCTGGCGGATCTGGCGGACTGCGTCGCCTCGGCTGGCACGACCGACGATCGCAGCACCACCTACGCCACCCTCGAATGACCTGACTCAGTTGACGAGCTTCTCGTGGCCTTCCCAGAACGGGGCGCGCAACTTGAACTTCTGGAGCTTGCCGGTCGAGGTGCGTGCGAGGTCGTCGCGGAACTCGACCTTTTTGGGGCACTTATAACCGGCGAGCTTCTGCTTGGTCCAGTTGATGATCTCGTCTTCGGTCGCCGTCGAGCCGGGTGACACCACGACGAGGGCCATGACGAGTTCGCCCCATTTCTCATCAGGGATGCCGATCACGGCGACCTCGGTGACGTCGGGGTGCTGGAAGATCGCGTCTTCGACCTCGATCGACGCCACGTTCTCACCGCCGGAGATGATCACGTCCTTCTTGCGGTCAGCGATCGTGACGTAGTGGTCGTCGTCGATGAAGCCGCCGTCGCCGGTGTGGAAGCAGCCGTCATAGATCGCAGCAGCGGTCTGGTCGGGTTGGTCCCAGTAGCCGTCCATCACGACATTGCTGCGCGCCGTGATTTCTCCCGTGTCGGTCACGCCCATCGTGCATCCGATCGCCGGAGCGCCGGCACGGCTGAGCTTGACCGCTCGATCGGTGGGCGTGAGTTCGTCGTACTCCGCACGCGGACGGTTGATCGTGAGCAACGGAGCGGTTTCGGTGAGGCCGTAGATCTGGTTGAACTCCCACCCGAGTTCGGTCTCGATGCGTTCGATGGTCTTCGTCGGCGGCGGAGCGCCGGCGACCGCGATACGCACCCGATCGCGCCCGGGGATCGCGCGGCCGTCGGCCTTCCACGCAACGGCAGCGTCGAGCACCATGTTGAGCACGGCGGGGGCGGCGCAGAGCAACGTGACGCCGTGCTCGTCGACACGGCGAAGGATCTCGTCGCCGTCGATCTTGCGGATGATGATGTGCTCGCCACCCATGCCCGTGATCGCGTAGAGCATGCCCCAGCCGTTGCAGTGAAACTGGGGGAGTGTGTGGAGATAGACATCGCGGTCGCTCACACCCATGTGCCAACCAAACGTGGAGGCGTTGAGCCAGACGTTGCGGTGCGTGAGCTGCACGCCTTTCGGGCGAGCCGTGGTGCCCGAGGTGTAGTTGATGGTCGCTGTGGCGTCCTCATCGCCCTCCCACGGCTGTGGTTCGACGTCGAACTTCATCAGCACGGCATCGCTCTCGCTCCCGATCGTCATCTTGGTCTCGCACTCGACGTCGGCCAGCTCTCCGGCCAGTTCGGGATCGACGAGCAGCACCCGAGCACCGGAATGCTCGATGATGTACTTCACCTCTTCGGCGACGAGCCGGAAGTTGATCGGCACGAAGATGCGGCCCGAACCAGAGACGCCGAACAGGGCCGTGAGGAGTCGAGCAGAGTTGTGGCTCACCATGGCGACGCGCTCACCGACGCCGATTCCCAGTTCATCGAGTCCCGCCGCCAACGCTCGCGCGCGGCGGGCCATCTCCCCATAGGTGATCGACCCCCACGACTCCGCGGGTTGATCTGGCTCGTCGACCACCGCGATGCGATCGGCGTAGACACGCTCGGCGCGGCTCAGGAAGTCATTGACCGTCAGTGCAACCTTCATACGACGACTGTATGTCGTCGGTCACAAGCCACTGAACTCCGGAGGGGCCGGACGAGCCAGGTGCGCAAGACCGTCCAGAGCGTGTTGATCAGTCGGCGGTTGTCAGGGGCCACGGGCGATTGCGTTCCATCGTGAGCGCGAGGTCGAGCAGGAGCGGCTCGGAAAAGTGGCGACCGATGATCTGCAGCCCGATCGGGAGACCGTCGACCGACCCGGCAGGCACCGAGATCGCCGGGTTGCCGTGCAGATTGCAGGGGAACGTCAAGCGGCCGTTGTTCGCGGCCCCACCCTCGACGCCACCGAACACCGACGGCAGGGGCCCCTCGGCATCGAACGCGACGTCCGGATTCGACGCGGTCATCACGAAGTCGACACCCGTGACCGGGTCGAAGATCTGCGCCATGGCTTCGTTCACCTCGCTTCGGCGCCGTTCGATGCGAGCGCGGCCCTCTTCGGTGTACTTGCCTTCGGTCGCCGCCAAGCCGAACTGCATCTCTGGCGTGAGATCGTCGGCGCACGCCGGATACAGATCACCGAGCTGGGCGCGGATGCTGATCATTCCCGAGATCGACCAGGCGCCACCCATCCGCGGGACGTGGGTGTCGACGTCGTCGACACGCCGCATCGCACAGTCGCTGATCAGCGTCGCCGCGGCTGCGTCGAGCAGTTCCCACATGACCGGCGATGTCACCGCGCCACCCCAGTCGCCGACGACGGCCACCCGCGCAGCGCGCAGTGCGTCGAGGTGGGTCCCGAGGTCGCGTTCCCACCCTTCGACCCGCGGCAGGCTGAGCGGATCGGCGGGGTCGTGTCCGTTGGTCACGTCGAACCAGCGGGCGGCGTCGCGAACCGACCGGGCCATGCAGCCCGTGGACACGGTCATGTTGCCGTATTCGGTCTTCGGTCCCAGCGGGATCCGGCCGAACGTGCCTTTCAGGCCGACCAACCCGGTGAAACCAGCAGGGATGCGTATGGACCCGCCGCCATCTCCACCCGTCGCAATCGGGAAGATGCCCCCGGCCACCGCTGCGGCCGAACCACCGGAGGAGCCGCCCGGCGTCCTGCCGTGCTCCCACGGGTTGTGGGTCGCTCCGTGGAGCACAGTTCGAGTCAGGTTGACCCCGCCGAATTCACTGGCAGTGGTCTGTCCGGCAAGAACGGCGCCGCCGCGACCGACGATGCGGTCGACCATGGTTGCACTGTGTGTTGCGATGCGGTCTGCGAACGGCACCGACGCATCGGTGTCCGGCCAACCGGCGACCTTGGTGAGTTCCTTGACTCCGATCGGGACGCCGCCGAAGGGGAGCGAGATGTCGGCGGAGTGGGCCGCAGCCCGAGCGGTGTCGCGATCGGTGTGGCAGACCGCATTCAGGTCGCTCGCGTCGATTGCGGCATGCGTGGCTTCGAGCTCCTCGACCGGTGAGCGCTCACCGGCGCGAAACGCTTCGACCAACCCGACTGCGTCGCCCTGCCATGTCTGAGATGTCGTCGTGCCCATGTCGCTGACCCTATGGCGCACGGGGTCTACGATCGGCAGCGCATGGACTCTCGCAATTTCATCGGCCTCGAAGCGACGCACAACCGCTTCCGATGGAAGCTGCCGGTCACGCCCGGGATCTCCACGACCGGTGGCTTCTTGTTCGGTGGTTCCGGGTTGGGTGCGGCCATCTCCGCCTTGGAAGGATCTTCGGGCCGCGAGTGCGTCTGGGCAACGGCGCAGTATCTGTCGTATGCGAAGCCCGGTGAGGTCGTCGACATCGACGTGACCATCGCGGTCGAAGGTCATCAGATCACCCAGGCGCGCGCCGTCTGCCATGTCGCGGACCGAGAGATTCTGACGGTCAATGCTGCGCTCGGCGATCGCCCGATGGAGCATGCCGGCCAGTGGGAACACATGCCGGACGGTGTCGGAGACCCGAGTGGCTATCCGCCTCGAACGCATCAGTCGGACTGGTCGGGAACGATCAACGAACGCCTCGAGCAGCGCATGGTGAAAGGCCGGGCGTACGACGACCTGGTCTTGCAGGATCTCGGCGAGCAGAGCGACGGCCAGTACCTGCTGTGGGCAAGGATTCCCGACGTGATCACCGGGATGGACGCCACGACGTTGGCCGTTCTCGGCGACTTCGTGCCGAGCGGCGTCGGCCAGGCGCTCGGTGTGCGTGGCGGTGGCAACAGCTTGGACAACACGTTGCGGGTCTGTCGCATGGTCCCGACCGAATGGGTACTGATGGACATCAGGGTGCACGCCGTCGAGCGTGGGTTCGGCCACGGTCTCGTGCACATGTTCGCCGAAGACGGCACGCTGCTCGCCACTGCGAGTCAGAGTGTCATCGTCCGCCTTTCGAAAGGCTGACGGCGCGGTGCCTTCGGTACCGACGCGAGTCACTGCGTAAGGTCGGCGGATGGCTCTCCCACAACGTCCCGGCATGACCGTTCCGCTTCCCGGCCCGCTGCACACGCACGCCGAGAAGCTCAGCGAGTTGGCCGACATGGGCTACACCGACATCTGGTCAGCCGAAGCCGACGGTGCAGACGCGTTCACGCCGCTGGCCCTGGCCGCAGCGTGGGAACCGCGCCTCCGACTCGGTACCGCGATCGTGCCCGCCTACACCCGCTCGCCCGCCTGCTTTGCGCAGAGCGTTGCCTCGATGGCCGACGCAGCACCCGGCCGATTCGCCATCGGTATCGGGTCGTCGAGCAACGTGATCGTGGAACGCTGGAACGGGGTCCCGTTCGAGGAGCCGTACAAGAAAGTTCGCGACGTCGTGCGGTTCATCAAGGATGCACTCGACGGCGAGAAGGTCAAGAAGAGCTATGACACGTTCGAGATCGATGGCTTTCGGATGGGGATTCGGCCCGAGATCAAGCCACCGGTACTCGTCGCAGCGCTGCGTGAAGGCATGCTTCGCCTTGCGGGACGAGAGGGCGACGGCGCGATCATCAACTGGTTGTCCGCTGACGATGTCGCCACCGTGGCGCCGATCGTCACCGACGCCGCCGGTGGTGACGAGCGCGAGATCGTGGCTCGGATCTTCTGTTGCCCGAGCGAGAACAGCGACGTGGTGCGCACTGCGGCCAAGTTCGCCATCGCTGCGTATCTCAACGTGCCGGTGTATGCCGCGTTCCACGAGTGGTTGGGGCGGGGCGAACAGCTCCAGGGGATGTGGGATGCCTGGAAGGCAGGCGACCGCAAAGCCGCTCTCGCGGAGATCCCTGACGCCGTGGTCGACGAGCTGATCGTCCACGGATCACCCGAGGCGTGCCGCGCCCAGATCCAGTCGTATTTCGACAACGGTGTGACAACCAGTTCCCTCGCAATCCTGCCGCTCGACCCGGACCTCGACCACTGGCAGGCCGTGAAGGACCTGGCGCCCAACGCCGGCTGACTCAGATCACCTCGAAGTCGCACCTCGGCCCCGCGGTTCAGGTCAGCTCTCGCACGAGGTAACCATGTCAACACACTCAGGCGGCGCGGCCAGTACGGGCCGGCAGCATAACGACTGCAGCCTCGCGTGCTGCCTTGTGCTCGGCGAGCATCTCGCGGATCTCAGCGACGCGGCGCATGCCGAGTTCTCGGGTGTCTTGGCTGAGCAGGAAACGAGTGCTGACGGTCGGGGCCGGTGCGAGGTCCGGCAGCAGGGTGAGCTGCTGCGTGGTGCTGGCGGTGTTGCGGGTGACGGTGCGTTCGTTCTTCATGGCTTCACTCTGCATGAGCACTGTCACAGAGTTCACTGAGGTGCAAAAGTCCTGGTCAGCGGCATCGTGCAAAGATTTTACGCGAAGAAAGCGAGCGGACTCAGCCGAGTGCCATGAGCGCAACGCCGCCGATGACGCCGCAGATGCCGAGCATCTGCCACCAGTGCAGCGTGTCGTCGTCGAACGCAGCCGACAGTGCTGCTGACACGGCCGGGAACATCGACGAGGCCACGGCGACAGCGCCGAGCGAGCCGCGCTGAGTACCGAGGACGAACGCCATCATCCCGGCGCCACCCAACACGCCCGACAGCAGCACCATCGGGAACAGCGAGCGTTGCGGGAACCGAGGCACCGATCGGGCAGTCGCGAGGCTGACCATCACGGCGAGCGCCACGATCCGTTGCGCGAGCGGGGCCCACACGCCCGAATCGTCACCGGTCTCTCCGATCAGCGTCGTCGACACCCCCCAGAGCAGCGCAGAGCCCAACGCGATCCGGATCCCTCGGCCGATGTTGCCAGTCAAGCCGGGGGAGTAGGTGACGAAGATCAGCGACGCCAGTGACACGATCACCCCGAGACCGATCAACCACGACAGGTTTGCGCCGAAGGCCAGATCCCAGCCGAGAGGGAAGAGTGCCACTCCGAGCGCAACCAAGGGCCCAGCAATGGCGGCAGACGACGTGGCCATGGCTTCGTACAAGGTGGCGAGCGCCAGCCCCACGACGAGGCCGGACAGAACGCCGAGCACGACATCACGGGTGGCGTACGTGCTCGGGATGAGGACCACGCCGATCGTCGAGATCGCGATGCCGCCGACGAGCGCGCCCCCGACGGTCGTGATCGCATGGGACCGCTTGGTTCCGTAGCGACCGAGGAAGTCCGACCCGCCGATCAGGATTGACGCCAGAGCGCCGAGGAGAATGCCCATGAAAATCTACGTCAGCGCCGCAGCGAGGTTCGACGGACCGAACGGGCAGTGCTCAGTAGTAGGCCTCGAAGTCGCCGAGGTTGGCGTAGATCGTCTTCCACTGCGTGAAGTGATCGAGTGTCACGAGACCGTTCTCGCGTCCGTAACCCGACTGCTTGTAGCCACCGAACGGGATCGACGGGGGCAGGTCGTTGTAGCTGTTGATCCAGATGTTGCCGGCCTCGATGGCGTTGGCAACGCGGTGGGCCCGTGCGAAATCGCGTGTGAACACCGCTCCCGAGAGGCCGTAGTTCGTGTCGTTCGCTCGGTGGAGCGCTTCGTCCTCGTCATCGAACGGGAGGACGGACATCAGCGGGCCGAACACCTCTTCTTTGACGAAGGTCATCTCGTCGTCGCAGTCGGCGAAGACCGCCGGGGTCACGTAGTTGCCGCCGGCCAGGCCGGGATCGTCGGGAATCCGACCGCCGCAGACATGGCGGGCCTCACTGGCGAGAGCGACATCCATGTAGCCCATCACCTTGGAATGGTGCTCCCGGCTGATCAGCGGGCCGACCATCACCTCGGGATCGAACGGGTCGCCGATCTTCAAGGCCTCGGTGCGTGGGCCGAGCTTCGCGATGAAGTCCTCGTACATGCCGCGCTGTACGAACACTCGCGTGCCGTTCGAGCAGACCTCGCCCGCCGAGTAGAAGTTGGCGACGAGTGCAGCGTTGACAGCATTGTCGAGGTCGGCATCGTCGAACACGATGATCGGACTCTTGCCTCCCAGTTCGAGGGTGACGTCCTTCAAGGTCGCGGCGGCATCGGCCATGACCTTCTTGCCAGTGCCGACCTCGCCGGTCAGCGAGATCTTCGCGACACGGTCATGGCGCGACAGCATCTGGCCAACCCGGTAGTCGCCCTGCACGACGTTGAACACGCCCTTGGGAAGGCCAGCCTCGGTGTAGATCTCAGCCAGCTTCAATGCGGTGAGAGGCGTCAGCTCGGCTGGCTTGAAGATGAAGGAGTTACCACAAGCAAGCGCCGGAGCGGACTTCCACATCGCGATCTGGATCGGATAGTTCCACGCACCGATGCCGGCGCAGACGCCGAGCGGCTCGCGCTTGACTGATGCGAACCCGTTGGGCGGAAAGTCGAAGTGCTGGCCGTGGAGCATCGAGATGAGCCCGGCGTAGTACTCGATCTGGTCGGCGCCGGTCACGATGTCGACGGTGGTCGTCTCGGAGAGTGGCTTGCCGGAATCGAGGGTCTCAAGATGGGCGAGTTCGTCGTTGCGCGCGCGCAGGATCTGGACGGCCCGCAGCAAAATGCGTGTCCGTTCCATCGCCGGCGTGACGGACCACTCGGCGAATCCGGCCTCGGCGGCGTCCACAGCTGCGTCGACGTCGTCCAGGCTCGCCTGCTGAACTTCGCAGATCAGCTGATTCGTGGCCGGGTTGATCGTCTCGAAGGTCTCGCCCGATGTGGCGTCGAGGTATGCGCCCCCGATGTAGAGCTGCTGCGTCGGCAGCGTGGTCGAAGCATGCGCGTAGTCGTTCATCGCCGACGGACGCTACCCGATGCCGTGAGGTGACCTGGCTGCAACGAGACCTCAGCGACACGGTGGCGAGCAACCGCTCGGCGCCGTCGATGATCCGGGTCGCACAAGAAGCCGTGATTCTGTGACGTCGCTCAGGCGTCCCGAAAAGGATCCGTTACGAACGGCTGAATCCGGACTCGATGTTGCGTTTTCGTTGGGACTTCATGGGAGCCACGAAGAGCAACCGTTCTACTTCGTGGCGGTCGTCGGGCCAGGCGAGACGGTGCCCCTGAGCAAGGTGACAACCGATCGAATGGACGTATTCGAGTTGCTCGTGAGTCTCGATACCTTCGGCAACGACCTGCAGGTCGAGCGGATCGCACCAGCGTGGCCGAAGGGGGCAGCAGAGAGGCCGGAGAGCCGAGTGAGTGGAGGTCACCCGGGGTGGTGAGTCTCGGCTCCTGCAGGGCAGCGGAGGCGCTGCGACGGGTCCTGACCGTAGAACGCTTGCAGCTCGGCGTAGAGGGCCGGCTCATGATCGGAGAGCTCGCAGGGTTGATTGAAGAAGACCTCGGTCGCGACGGCGAAGAACTCAGCAGGGTTGGTGCCGGCGTACGGCCGCAGCACGGAGGAGCCCTCGGCGCGGACAGCGTCGTACGCCGTGGTGCACACCGCTCGCCACCGCTCCACCGCAGCGTCGTCGATCAGCGGCGGCGTACCGTCGGTGACACCGTCCAGCATGTCGAGCCGGTGCGCGAACTCGTGGTAGACGACGTTCTGGCCGCGATCGGGAAACTTGGCGCCGCGTCGCGCCGCGGCCCAGGACAGCACGACGGGACCACGCGGTTGCGCCAGCCCCGAGATCATGCGCGGCCCTGATGAGAAGGTGCCGGCCCCGGTTGCGTGCGTGCCCTTGAGCCGCACGTTCGAGGGGTGCACGATCACGGATGTCACGTCGTCATAGCCGTCGAGATCGAGCCCGAGCAGCAGCATCGATGCCTGCGCAGCGATCAGCACCTTGATCGGCTCGGTCAACTCGAACCGGTTGGCCGCCTCCCATTCGATGGTCGCCATGAAACGAGCAACGAGCATCTCCATGCGTTCGAGTTCGGCGGGCGTGAGCAGAGACCAGTGGACGAACCCGTCGTCGAGCACCGAGCGCCATGAGTTGTCGAATTCGACCACGGGTGGAGCAACGAGACGTCGCAACCAGTTCCCCAACGAGTTCATCACCGTGTCATCACCGTGTCATCACCGTTTCATCACCGTTTCATCACGGTGCGTCAGGCCAGGACATCGGCCGACGCCGGACCGTTGCGCACTGCATCAGGAACGTGATCGGCACCACCGAAGTATTCGGCCAAGCGATGTTCGGCCTCGTCGCCGAAGAGGATCTCAGCCACCTCGCGCAAGCCCGCGGAGTTGGCGATGTCGGCGTCGCTGACGACGAGTTCGATCTTTGATCGGCGGCGCATGAAGTCTTCGAGTCGCGTGATCATCTCGGACTCCGCAGCGGAGTACAACTCGGCACGCAGGTAGTCGGCCGAACCCATGATGTCTTCGGCCATGCGCGGATCCTGGCGGATCTCTTCGAGCATCGAGAACGCTCGGCGGCCGTAGCGCCGCCAGAGTCGCTCGCTGAGTGGTTCGGTGTCCGGCTTCTCGCGCAGATCATCGAGATGCATCAGCCGTGCCTGGCGGAAGAACTCCTTGCGGGTCGCCTTTGCCGGCTCGCCGTACCAATTGTGAAGATCTCGTTCGAGCGGGATGCCGAGCGATTCGATCTCGTGGGCGACCTCCTCGCCGACGTTGAGACAGTCGGTGAGCTTGCCGCCGAAGATCGTGACGACACGCTCGGTCTGGTCGACTTCGACGGCGTGTTTGCGGCTCAGCTTGGTCCAATCGACGTCTTTCTGGTCGCCCTTGCCCGCACTGACGACGAGGGGACGGACGCCAGATCGCTCGGCGATGATGTCGGCTCGGGTCAGCGGCGTGGCCAGGTCCATCCGGGCGTTGATCTGAGCGAGGAGGAATTCGATGTCGTCGTCGTTCGCCTCGGTGAAGGGGGTGTCGACTCGCGTGTCGGTGGTGCCGATCACGGAACGACGCCCCATCGGGATGACGTAGAAGAGTCGCTCGGTGTCGTCGTAGAAGGCCAAGACCTTGTGGTGGTTGTTCGTGGTCAGGCGGGGGACCACGAGGTGGATGCCCTTGGAGTAGACGATGCGATGTGCGGTCGACAGACCCCATTGCTCGTTGGTCTCGTCGACGAATGGGCCGGCGGCGTTGACGATCGTGCTGGCAGTGGTGGTGAACACCTCGCCTGTGTCGACGCAGCGCAGCGTCGCAGTCCACTTGTCGCCGTCGCGAACCGCCGACACGAGTTCGACGTAGTTCGCCGCGGTCGCGCCGGCCTCGATGGCGGAGCGCACGAAGTTGAACACGAAGCGGGCGTCGTTGTCGACGAGGATGCCGTCGCGGTAGTCGATGCCGCCGGCGACGGTCTCGGTGTTGATCGCCGGCTCTTCCTGCTCGATGTCATCGCGGCTCAGCAGGCGTGGACGTTTGGTTCCGAACTGGCCGATGATCCAGTAGCCGAGCGCACCGAAGGCGGCGAACCACGGCTTGTACGGGCCCTTCTCGTCGAGCGCGGCATAGAAACCGATCTGCTTGATGTTGTCGCGGTAGGCCTTCATCAGCCGGTTGCGCGAGCGGCAGAGCTTGAACACGAGCCACAGTTCGTAGTTCTCGAGGTACTTGAACCCGCCCCAGACGAGGTTGGACGACGCCTGGCTGGTGAAGTTCGCGAAGTCGCCGCGGTCGATCAGTGCGACGTTGGCACCGCGGCCCGCCAGCGAGGCTGCGGTGACGGCTCCGTTGATGCCGCCGCCGATGATCAGCGTGTCGAAGCTTCCGTTGCGGATTCGGTCGAGGTGCGTCGAACGCAGAGACATGGCGACAGCGTACGGCCGGATCAGGCGACGCCGACGATGAGTATCGATGCCACGACGCTGATCGCGCCAACCGCGATCGGCGTCGCGTAGGTCAGCCAGGGAGCAACGGGCTTGTGACCAGGAGCGAGCATCGCCGTGGCGCAGATCGCCCCCGCAGCCGCGCCACCGAGGTGGCCTCCGATCGAGATGCCGCCGATGAAGAAGGTGAGGAACAAGTTCAGCAATAGCGTCGTGCCGATGCCGGTCGAGAAGGGGTTGACGCCTCGGCGCCACAGACCGACAGCGGCACCCGACATGAGCCCGAAGACGGCGCCGGAGGCACCAGCGGTGAGGCCGCCCGAGTCGATGACGAGGACGCCGAGCGAGCCGCCGAGCAGCGACGCCGTGTACAGCAGGAGGAAACGGACCCGACCGAGCGCAGGCTCGAGCATCGGGCCGAGGATGTACAGGAAATACATGTTGAGCCCGATGTGGATGATGCCGTAGTGCATGAACCCCGACGTGACGAGGCGGTACCACTCGTCGGTCACGACGAGAGCGCGCTTGGACAGCGCGAAGTCGATGTGGGCGCTCGTGATCTGCCCGGACAGGGCCTCGCCGCTGCGGGTGACCAACAGCACGGCGACGAACACCACCACGTTGAGGCCGATCAGGATCATCGTGACCAGGTTGGGTTGGCCGGCAGACCAGAACTTGGCGCGGGACTTCAGGTCCGGGCGGGCGGCGTTCGTACAGTCGACACAGTGGCTCCCGACTGCCGCTTTGGTCAGGCAGCGATTACAGGCCGGCTTGCCGCATCGGGTGCAGCGACGCCCGGTCGGTGTGTCCGGATGGCGGTAGCAGAGGTCCGACGTCGGCGGTGCACCCATCGATGGTCCCGACCCTGGTGGCGGAGGAGGCAGCGGCACCTTGTCAGCGTATCGATCGGGACCGGCGAGTCGGTCCGGCACTGTTCAGCGTGCGAACGTGCCGGTCGCGTCGGCGGACGCCAGGGCGACGTTCTGGATGAACCCGATCAGGTCCTCGGCGGGGGAGCCGTCGGCGAGTTCGACCTGCTGGCTGAGCGCGTACACGGTGATGCGGTACACGTGGGCGGCGTCGCCGGAGGGCGGGCACGGCCCGTCGTAGCGGAGGTTCCCGAAGGAGTTGACGCCGAGGATCGAACCGGCGGGCATGTCGCCCTCGATGAGGGAGATCTCGTTGGGGTTGATGCCGGCCATCACCCAGTGGATGAACGGTGTTCCGTCTCCGACCGACTCGTCCGCCATGACGAACGCCAGCTCGACCGTCCCTGCAGGAACCGCGGTCCAGCTCAACGCCGGCGAGAGGTCTTGGCCATCGCAGGTGTTGATCACGTCGATCGGAGCGCCCTCGAGCCAGGGAGCGGTGATGGCGAAGTCGCCGACCGGCGCCGGGAGTTCGACGCCGGTCGGAGGAGGCTCGATCGGCAGTGACGCAAGGGTGCCCACACCGTCGCGCACCGGGTCGGTGCTCGACGGGGGAACCGTCGGTGGTGCAACGGTGCCGGTCGGCTCGGGCAGCACCTTGCCATCGCCGGTGTCACAGCCAGCAACGGCGCACACGAATGCCAGTGCCAGCGCAGCGCGGCGACCGACGGGGCGTGACGTTCGTCGTGACCGGTCAGCGCTCCGATGCGGCTGCTGCCCGGGCGGACGTTGCGCTGCTGTGTCGTCGAGAGGGCTCACCAGCGACGCATCGTAGGCGACCGACATGCCACTGGGGCAGCGCCGCTACCCTTGGTGCCGTGGCTGATCAATTGACGCTGTTGACCGTGCACGCTCACCCTGACGACGAAGCATCCAAGGGTGCGCCGACGTTGGCGAAGTACGGCGCCGAGGGTGTGCACACCGTGCTCGTGTGCTGCACCGGCGGCGAGGAAGGGGACCTCCAGAACCCGGGTCTGCGCGCGGCAGGTCAACCGTTCCACGGCATGGAGCCGGAACAGGAACGCGAGCTCGTGGCATCGATGCGTGCGCCGGAACTCGCAGCGTCTGCTGCGGTGATCGGGTTCGACGAGGTCGTCATGCTCGGCTACCGGGACTCCGGCATGGCCGAAACCGAGCCGAACCATCACCCTGACTGCTTCCATCAGGCCGACCTCGACGAAGCCGTGGGCCGCCTCGTGGCGATCATCCGTCGCACTCGATCCCAGGTCATCATCACCTACGGCGACGATCAGGCGGGCTATCCGCATCCTGATCACCTCCGTACTCACGACATCTCGGTGCTCGCCTTCGATCGAGCCGGCGACCCGGACTGGTACCCCGACCTCGGCGACCCGTTTCAGCCGTCGAAGCTCTACTACTCGGTCTGGACCAAGACTCGCATCCTGGCGGTGCACGACGCCATGATCGAACACACCGGAGAGTCGCCGTTCTCCGAGGAATGGTTGGCTCGCGACGGCCAGGACCACCGGGTGACGACGAAGATCGACTGTGCGGACTACCAGTGGGCTCGCACCGGAGCGCTGCGCGCGCACGCCACCCAGGTCGATCCTGGCGCAGGATGGTGGTTCGGCCTCACCGACGAGCAGCTGTCAGCGGCGTACCCGTGGGAGGACTGGATCCTCGCTCGCTCTCTCGTTGGGCCGATCCCCTCAGACGACAGCGAACGCGACCTGTTCGCCGGCGTCCGTGAAACGGTCAGCTCGTGAGCGACGGGACGGCAGTTCAGTACCGACTCGTCGTTGCGAAGAAAGACGAACGGGTCGACGGTCCCGACGACGCACCCATCGTGATCACCGTTCCGCTTGTCGATGCGGCTGCTGACGGCTTCGATCCGGTCGAGGCCTTCATGCGCGGCAAGCTCAAAGCCGCCGGTCACACCGGTCAGATCCTCGATCTGTTCAAGTCGGGCGCTGCGGCGACTGCGATCGCGGCGCTCGTCGCCACGGCCTGAACGGACGAAACGGATTCAGCTGCGCTGCAGGTCGCGCAGATCCCGGAAGCCGATCATCACGGCACCTGCAGCGTCGAGCGCGTCGACCAACGCGTCACTTGTGACGAGTGTGAGATCAGCGATCCAGCCGTCAGCGGCGTCGCCGGCGAATGCCCGCACCTCGGGTGTGTCGATTGCCGGCTGAACATGGATCTCGGTGACGCCGGCCTGCAGTTGATCGATCGCATCGAAGACCCGCTGCGCGCTGCCGGCTCGCCAGTCGTGATCGAAGTGGTCGGGGAAGACCACGCCCTCGTCCGCAGCGAGCGTGCGGAACGGAAATCCGGCTTGCTCGGCGCTGATCGTGGACGGCAGCCGGATGGGGAGGCGATACTCGAATGCCAACTCGAGGTACACATCGAAGAACTCGGGACGCAGGGTGATCGCGGAGAGATGTGGCGCCAGGTGCGTCACGTCGACGTCCCACGCGAGGGCCCGTTCGATCTGAGCGCGCAGTTCGCGGAGCACCTCGGTGTGGTCAGCGTGCTCCCACAGGTCTTCGAGCGAACGTGGGAAGCCACCTTCGCCGGACTGCAATGACGGAGCGCTCGTGATCGGGCCCCACCGGTAGCAGCTGTGCTCCGCGTTCAAGGTGAGATGGACACCGATGTCGTCGGCCGACGTGACGTTGCTCGCCGCGTGGCATGCCCACGGCGCGGGCACCATCAGTGAGGCGCAGGTAGCGGCACCGTCGCGCAGGGCCGACAGCACGCCGACATTCGAGGCGTGGCTCGCGCCGAGGTCATCGCAGGAGAGGATGACGAGCTTGGTGTCAGGAGCGTGCCCGAGCCGTTCGGCGAGTGTGGTCACAGTGGCGACGTTAACCGCTGCAGGCAGCCCACAGACCTGTGTCGTCGGCTTCGGCTGCGCGTGCCGCGTCGGCGAACACCTGCGCGTAGAGGTCGTTCGGTCCGATCGACAGCGGTTGGCCGAAGCCTTGGCGCATCACTTCGTAGTTGACGAAGGTGCCGTCGGAGGCGCGGTAGACGTAGCCGAGGAGGCGTCCGTAGTCGTCACGGTTGACGATGTCGCGTTCGATGCGGACGGGAGTGCCGATGGGGAGCAATGAGGCGGTGAAGGCGGTCGCCTCGGGGCCGAAGCACTCGACGGGGCTGTCGGGCTTCTTGGTTTCCGGCGTGTCGATGCCGATCAGCCGGATGCGTTCCACCCGCCCGTCGATGTCGACGTCGATGGTGTCGCCGTCGACGATGTACTCGACGACGCCATTGGCTTCCATGCCCGCAGGCCCTGACACGGTTGTCGGGGTGGTGTCCTCGGTGAGTCCGAGCGCATCACACGACGACAACAGGAGCAGGGACGCCAACACAGCAGCACCCCGCACGAACCTCACCGCAAAGTTCTACCGGCAAGACGCTGTGCGCACGGCGCACATGCACATCTCGGCGCGCGAGTCCCCCTTGGTTCTTCTTGCTCGGTTCGTCACACTCTCTCGATGATGGTGCCGGTGCCGAGGCCACCGCCGCAGCACATCGAGATGAGGCCGTACGTACCGCCGGTCCGTTTGAGTTCGTAGAGCGCCTTGGTGAGCAGGAACGCTCCGGTGCCGCCGAGCGGGTGGCCGAGCGCGATCGCACCACCGTTCGGGTTGGTCTTTGCCAGGTCGGCGCCGGTCTCCTTGGCCCAGGCGAGCACGACAGAGGCGAATGCCTCGTTGATCTCGAAGACGTCGATGTCGTCGATCGACAGGCCGGTGCGTTCGAGCAGGCGTTGCGTCGCATCGATCGGGCCGGTCAACATCAGTTCCGGGTCGGTGCCGACCAGGCACGTGTCGACGATGCGGGCCATCGGGGTCAAGCCGAGTTCGGCGGCCTTGTCCTCGGTCATCATCAAGATCGCTGCCGCGCCGTCGGAGATCTGCGAGGCGTTGCCGGCGGTGTGCACGCCGTTCTCGCGACCGACGGGCTTGAGGGTGGCGAGCTTGTCGAGGCTGGTCTCCCGCAGACCCTCGTCGCGGGCAACCGTGTGGGTGCTGCCCGTCGGGTTGCCCTCCTCGTCGACGTCGGGCGCTTCGACGGTGATGTACTGACCGGCGAATCGATCCTCCTCCCACGCCTGGATGGCGCGCTGCTGTGATGCGAGGCCGAAGGCATCGGTATCCGCGCGGGTGATCTCCCACTTGTCGGCGATGCGCTCGGCGCCTTCGAACTGTGAGGTCATCTCGTAGTGATCGGAGTACGGCGGCGGGATCGGAACACCGAGGCCGAGTTTCTTGGAGCCGCTCGCGCCGATGGGAACACGACTCATCGCCTCGACGCCGCACGCCATCGCGATGTCCACGACGCCGGAGCCGACGAGTGATGCTGCGAGTCCGGTCGCCTGCTGGCTCGACCCGCACTGAGTGTCGACCGTCGTCGCCGCGGTGGTGAGCGGAAGGCCCGCGCCGAGCCACGCGGTTCGGGTGAGGTTGAAGGCTTGCTCGCCCGCCTGGCTGACGACACCGCCAACGACCTGTTCGACGTCGCTGGCATCGATGCCGGTCCGGTCGATCAGGGCCTTCTGGACGAGGCCGAGCGTCTCACCCGGGTGCATGGTGGACAGCCCGCCGTTGCGCTTGCCGATCGGTGTGCGTACGGCATCGACGATCACGACTGAGTTTCCTGAACGAGAGGTCATCCGTCGATCGTACGAAATCGTTCCCGTTCACCTGCAGTCAGCCCCCCAACGTGACGGCCGGGACCCGTCGGGAGACGAAATCCCACTCCCGGGTGGGGGATCGTCTCCCTTCGGCCGTCTCAGGCGACGCGGTGGAGGACGGCGGCGAGGTGGTGTTGGATCGGGAGGCCGACCGCACCCATCCGGACCGTGTAACGCAGGATGTCGCCGGTGATCTCGAAGGTCCGCTCGGTCTGGCTGACCGCTTTGGCAGAGGTCGATCCGCTGATGGAGGTCGATCGAAGATCGATCATGAACGTGTCGCTGCCCGGCATGTTCGGTGCAGCGAAACCCTCGAGGACCTCGACGATGCCGGTCGGGTGAGCGAGCACCAGTTCGGCGAGACCGCGTTCGGGAAACCGCCAGTAGCCGGATTCGGCATGCAGTGGGCGACGGTCGTCGGGCGCTCGGGTCCGCTGCTGGTAGGCGAGGAACGGTTTGCCGACGTGGCCGAACGTGATGGACTCGGTGTACTCGAACGGTTCGATGGTCGGGTATTCGCCGCGCCCGGCGCCCTCCCAGGTTCCGAGCAGCATCGCCACGTCCGCGAGGCCGGGGTGCAGATCAGAGGGAGTGGCTGGTTCGGACGGTTCGGACGGGGGTGCCATGTCTGCGACGCTACGCCGCTGCACGTGTTCGTGGTACGAATGCCGACGATGGCCTCCCACATGGAACTGAACCTCGTGTCGATGAACACCGCAGCGCTCTACCAGCCGCTGAACGACGTTCCCGACGACTTCGCTGCCGCGCAACGATTCGTGCATGTGATCAGTGCGTCGGTGTTCGTCGATGATCGTGCCGAGGACGAGGCATGGCCGAGCCACTTCATCGGCATGGTCGACGGCGTCGGGTGGTGGGCTGTCGACGTTCCGGCGGCGGCCGGCGACCCGTCCTACGGCGCTGCGATGGACCTGTTCCGCTACTTCGGCGTTGCAAGCGAGGCCGAGTGGCTCGCAGCTGGGCGTGCCGTGCAGGTCGTCGAGTGGATGCGGACGCATCAGTTCTGTGGCCGGTGTGCGATGCCGACCGAGCCGTCAGGCGGTGAGCGCGGCCTCAAGTGTCCGTCGTGTGAGTTGGTCGTCTACCCGCGAGTGGCGCCGGCGATGATCACGCTGATCACTCGCGGCGAGCGCGGGCCCGACCAAGAAGCTCTGCTCGCTCGTGGCGTCCGGTTTCCGCGGCCGATGTACTCCTGCCTCGCCGGTTTCGTCGAGCCCGGAGAAGACCTCGAAGGCGCGGTGATCCGCGAGGTCAAAGAAGAGGTCGGGGTCGATGTCGATGACGTGCGGTACGTGGGGAGCCAGCCGTGGCCCTTCCCGCACAGTCTGATGATCGGGTTCCGCGTCAACTACGCGGGCGGCGAGATCGTGCTGCAGGAAGACGAGATCATGGATGCCAACTGGTATCGCAAGGACGATCTGCCGATGATTCCGCCGACGATGTCGATCGCCGGGAGAATCATCGAACAGTGGGTCAACGAAGACTGACGATCTCGGTTTGTGCGCTCGCTCTGGAACAACCCGACGTCGCTCTCCTGGTCAGTCGGTCAGAACCATGGTCCAGTAGAGGGTGCCGTCAGCCGATGTGGCCGCCGCGACTCCGATGCGGGTGAACGACGGGTTCAAGATGTTTCTCCGGTGGCCGGGACTGTTCATCCATCCTTCGACGACTTCGTACGCGCTGTCGTAGCCCGCAGCAACGTTCTCACCCCAGGTGCCGAACGATCCGCCGTTTGCTCGGACTCGGTCGCCGGCGGAGGATCCATCGGAGCCGGTGTGACCCGTCGAATTGCGTTCGGCCTGATCCGCTGAGTGTTGCGCTGCGGCCGCCGTGACACTGCTGTCGACGGTCAGTGCGGGCAGCCCGGCCGCCTGGCGCTGCTGATTGGTGAGAGCAACGGCGTCGGGTGACGGAGAGGCACCGGGTGAAAGCGGTGCCGCAGTGGTTGGCGGAGCCGTCGTGGGTGTCGCTGTCGTGCGTGGGGTGGTGCTCGGCGCAGTGAACGGTGCGGGTGCGTCATCCAGGCGAGCTGCCGGCGCCAGGGTGGCGGCATCGATGGTCGTCGTCAGCTCGCCCGACCGGGCGCTCAACGCCCTCGTGCCGACGACGGTGGTCACGGCGATCGCTTCCGAGACAGTGGGTGGCCTGGTGTCGTCGGCGATGGCCTGGAGTGGTGCTCCGCCTTGTGCGATGAGTAAGGCGATGAGCCCGGTGCCGATTGCGCCGCCGGCGCTGAATGAATGTTGCAAGGAGATGTGCTTCTTCCGCAATGGTCGAAGCCCGCTACCGCCCTTTCTAGTCCGTCATCAAACCGCAACAATGGCAATCCAACCGAAATCTTTCGAATCTGTGGCACTCGGCTGCCACATACATGGCAGACTTCAGGCCGACGCGAAGCAGCTGCGACGGAGCATCCGCTACGAGCGCTCATTCGTCGAACAGGGTCGGAGCGAACGGATCGGGGCCGAACATCTCGAGCTGTTCCCACGTCACTGCCACGTCGCTCACCACACACCAGCGCAGACGTCCTCGGGAACCTGGCCGCCGGATCTCGACCACTTCGGCGCGCAGTGAACGCGCAGATCCGTCGGGATCGCGGAGCAGAATGCTGCCGTCTGCCTCGACGCCGACCACCTTGCCGACCACCCATCGACCAGAACCATTGCGGCGGAATCTGATTGGTTCGCCGATGCGCAGACCCAATCGGGCGAGGGCGGCGGGCGAACGTTGCATCAGCAGTGAGACGATCTGGTTTGCTGGTTCTGAGTGGGACGGTGGCGCAGGTTGGGACGGTCAGGAACTCAGAGTCGTCGGGGCCGACGGTCAGCGACCCATCACCGTTCGTTGCAGTTTGCGCATGCCGCCGAGCCAACGTTCGGGATTGTCGGCCTTGAGCCGCATGTAGTCGGCGACCTCAGGATGAGGGAGCACGAGGAATCCGCCGCGCTCGATGGTGTCGGCAACCTGGGTGGCCACAGCGGCAGGTTCGAGGACAGCGCCGGCCGCCTTGACCACATTGCCGCCGGGCAGGGCATCATCGCCGGCATGGAGCATCTGGGTGTTCACGCCCTGAGGGCACAGGCAGGTGACCTGCACGCCGCGGTCGCCGTAGGTGATGGCGAGGTACTCGGCAAACGCGACCGCGGCGCGCTTGGTGACCGAATACGGTCCCGACCCGATCTGGGCAAGTAGGCCCGCAGCCGATGCAGTGGAGCAGAAGTAACCCGCACCGCGGTCGAGCCAGTCGGGAAGGAGATACTTGGCGGCCCAGCGGTGGGCGTGGACGTTGACGTTCATCGCGAGCTCCCAGTCGTCCTCCGGAGTCTCGATGATGCCGCTCCCGAGTCCGACGCCGGCGTTGGCGAAGAAGAGGTCGATCTGGCCGAGCGCGTCGTTCGACTGCTCGACCAGAGCCCGGTTGCCGTCTTCGGTGCTCACGTCGGCGACGATCCCGATCGCATCGTCGAGCGACGAAGCGATGTCGTCCGCGCCTGCCAGATCGGCGACCACCACTCGGGCGCCGCGACCGTGGAACTCGCGCGCCAGTGCCTCGCCGATACCTCTGCCCGCTCCGGTGATGACGATGTTCTTGGCCTGCAGGTCCATGGACGGCATCGTAGGCCGACGGTGCGGTCGGGGCCGGAACTCGCTGACGGTGAAGTGACGGCGAGGTACCTGGCGAAGCGGCGCAGTGGCGACCGGAGATGTTCCTGTGGCACGTCGCGGTTCGGGTTCCGGTGTGACAGGTTTCTGAACTCTTCGCAGGTGCACGCACGTCGGCGCTCAGGCAGGTACCGTGTCGAGTAATGACCGATCAACGCAACGCCACCGACGCAGTGATCAACGAAGCGCTCGAAGTCATCGACGGAGCGCTCGCCAAGATGTTGTCACGCGAGCTCGTCTCCACCGGCGAAGTCGCAGACCTCTTGCTCGACGTCCGAAGCCTGTTGACCACCGATGCAGACGCGGCGGTCGAGCCGACCGATCTCGCCTCGATGCCTGTCATCGAGACCATCGAACCCGTCGCCACCGAATCGGTCTGAGTCGCAGCCGAATCGGTTGCGCTGGCCCGATGTCAGCGCGCCATGACGGCGCGGGCGACACGACGACCGACGAGGCCGAGCAGCTTGCCGGTCGCGAAGCCACCGACGACGTCGGAAGCATGGTGGATGCGCACGTAGGCGCGGCTCACCCCGACCACACCGGCGACCGAGTACCACACTGGTCCCCAACGCCGGCCGTCCCAGGCGGTCAGCATCGTGGCAGCGAAGGCGGCAGCACTCGAATGACCGGACGGAAATGACGACGTCAGGGGCCTGCGCACCTTCAGCCGATCGTCGCCTTCGGTCGTCGGCCGCGTGCGTTTGAACAGCCGCTTCACGCCTTGGTTGACGATGAGGCTCTCGGCGCCGATCAACACCGCAAGCACGACAACGTGATCCCGACGGCCTCGGGCCACGCCGCGTCCGAGGCTGATCGCATGCCAGATCATGCTGAACTCACCGACATGACTGGCCGTCGTGAACAGCTTGTCGGCGATCGGGTTGCCACGAACCTGTTCGAGAAGTGCATCGACGCGCCGATCGAATGCGTCGACGGCGGGCCCGAATGCACCCTGACCTGGCACGACGTCTGCGGCCGGGTCGAGAGCGGACGAGTCGGTGCCGTCGATGGGGGGATCAGCTGTCATGCGGGCAGGGTCAAGATGCGGTGAGCGCGACGGGCGCTTCTGAGAGGAGCGCATCGTATGCGGCTCGTGCTTCGTTCTCGGCGAGGTCGGGGTCGCCGTCGAATGCCGGGCACCACTGCTGGAACGAGCACCAGTCGCACAGCTTGCTCCGGTTGGGACGGAAGTCGCCGGTGGTGCAGGCCCGTTCGACCGCCGACCACACTGCTTTCGTGCGGGTGGTGATGAACTTCACGGACTGTGCCGATGGCACCGTCTCGATGGTTTCACCCGAGGCCAGATACATCAGCCGGATTCTGGACGGGATGACGCCGAACACCTGCTCGCAGAGGAATGCGTAGAAGTGAACGCCGGCCAGGCTCTTCTGTTCGAAACGACCTGATGGCGCACGGCCCGTCTTGTAGTCGGTGACGACCAGCCCGCCGTTGTCGTCGAGTTCCAGCCGATCGATGATGCCGCGCAGCTGCAGGTTGCCGACGTCCGCGGTCATCCAGAGTTCGAGGCCGATCTCGCGGATCGATGTCGGATCCTCCATGTCGAAGTACTTCCCGATGAGGGTCTCGCACTGGCCGCGAAACGATGCAGCTTGAGCCTCGTCCAGCCGCAGGGCGACAAAGTCGGGGTGCGTCGTGAACTCGACGAGGGCGGCGTCGAGATCGCTGGCCAACGCTGCTGGGGTGCGATCGGCGTGCGGACGGGCGAACAGCAGCTCGAGCGCACGGTGGACGATGGTGCCCTTCGTGGTGGCGACGCCCGGCGGCTCGGGCAGCTTCTGGATCGAGGAGAACCTGAACTGCATCGGGCACGACGTGAACGACCCGACGCGCGACGGCGACAGCGACATCGGCACCGGATACGCCGGTGCGGGGGCGTCGGGCGCAGCGACATCAGACATGGATGTCACCTTACCGATGCGCTGTCATAGGGTTGTCAGACCCGGCAGTCGATCTCCACACCATCGACGAGCACCGTGGCTGATCGAATGTTCGCCCCCGGCTCGGTCTGCACGATGCGGAACGTCGTGCTCTCGCCGAACTCGGTGCTGGTCGTGTCCTCGACCTCGGCACGGAGCCCGTCGATGTCGGGGCCGATCTCGATCGTGGGGGCGGCGCCGGTCTCGCCGACGACCGCGCCGACGATCTCGATGTCGAGCACCTCGCAGTAGACCTGCGAGCCGTCAGCCCGGACCGGGTTCCGCTCGCCGCAGTCGGTGTAGCCGCGGCCGACGCCGGTGAGGTCCCACACACGAGCCTGGAACAAGCGGCAATCGTCGCCGCCGTTGGCGTCCGCGGTCACCTGCCACCGGCCCCAGTCCGGTTGGCCACGGGCAACGATCTCGTCCCCGGCGAATGCCGCATACGTTGCGAAGTCGACGCCGCTCTCGTCGAACGGGACCAGTTGAAGGTCTCGAACCGCAGCGTCGAGATCATCCTCGTTGCGGGCGATCACCAGGATCAGATCGACCGGTGAGACCTGCACGACCTGGCTGATCTGGAAGGTGTCGGACTGTGCGAGAAGTCGCTCGTATGCATCCGCGATCAGCGTGAATCCTTCGCTGCCGACGTCAGGCTCGAGGATCAGTTGGATCAACTGCACCGTGCTATCGGTTCCGTAGCTGACACTGCGGCCACCGGTGGACTCGAGCGGAAGACGGACGAATCGACTCGTGTCGTCGAAGCGGTCGAGCGGTTCGTCACCGAGGAGCTGCATCAGGTCCGCGATGTCGGTGTCGATACCCAGTGCCTGCGACGGTGGTGACGTGTCGAGTACCGCTCGCGTGCCGCCGTCGATCTCGACGAAGAACCCGCGTTCGTCACTGCCATCGAGACGGACTGCCGCTCGCCCGTCGATCTCGACGACAACCTTGTCTTCGGAGATTTTGTCCCAAGGTGCCGGCGAGTCGAACGCCAGCATGGCGCCGATGACCTGACCGTCCTCCAGGACGACGAAGGTCGTCCCGTTATCGATGCCGGTCACCCAGTCCGTCAGGCCGAGCTGCAGACCTCTGATCGGCTCTGCGGGAGCGGGCACAACCACCGCGACGAGGTCCTCGCCCAGCGGCGCTGTCGAATAGATGGATGGAACTGCCTGCGGCGGGACCGACTCCGTGTCGACGGGCTCGGCCGGCTGCGTGGTCGGCGCGGGCTGCGGCAGCTGGTCGGCCGAGCTGTCGGTATCCCGATTCGTCGCGAGCAGTAGCGCTCCGACGCCGACGATCAGCACCGCACTCGCCGCCACGGCGAGCATCCAGCGGCGCGACCCAACTGTCGACGGGTTGGCCGGTTGCAGATTCGGGGTGTGCGCGGCCGCCAACGATCGCATCGCTGTCGCGACCCGCTCCTCGGTGCCGACAGCGATCGACGCACCGCTGTTCGGTCGGATCTCGGTGTGGTCATGATCGTTCACGAGAGTTCCTCCTGCATCCGGGCGAGGCCCCGGTGGATGATCGATTTGACGGTGCCCACGGGGCACTCGAGCTCGGCGGCGATGTCGTCGAGCTTGAGGTCGGCATAGAAGCGCAACACGAGCACCTCTCGCTGCCGCTCCGGCAGACGTTCGAGCACGTCGCGGACGGCGATCGCATCGGCGTCGAGATCGGTGGGCGTCGGGATGTCCCCGGGAGTCCGCTCGGCAACGGTCCGGTGCCGGCCCCACGACCGGGCGCCGTTGACCACTGCCATCCGGGCATAGCTGCGAGGGTGATCGATGTCTCTCCAGCGTCGGAAGACCTGCTCGCACGCATCCTGAGCGAGTTCATCGGCGACCTGTGCCGACTCGGTCAAGAGGAAGGCCAGCCGAGACAGCGGTGCGAACCGCTCGGCGAAGAACTCGTCGAACGTCTCACCACGCTGGAGGCAGAACTCGGTCACGTCGGTCATCATCACCCTCTGAGGCGCACGACACGCGCAGAAGGTTGCATCGCACCGAAGAAAACTCCGATCAGCCGCGTTCGCCGTCACGCTGGTGCCTGTCCCCGATGTGACTGGCGCGGGGAGATGGCGTGGTCAGTCCAGGTGATCGCGAAGAAGCAGCACGATGTCGTCGGGGGAGATGAACGGGGTCAGATGGTTGCCGGATGTGAGCTCGATGTAGGAACCCTTCGGTAGGCGCTCGGCAACTCGGGCGGCGATGCCCGCGGGGGAGCGCTCCTCTTCGACTTTGCCGGACACGACGACGACCTCGGTCTGCACTTCGGGGAGGAGATCCCAGAAGCCGTGGGTGCCCCCGGTCTCGAACGTGCGCGCTTCGTGCTCAGGCCTGCATCGCAGCGTGACGCCACCATTCTCACCGGCGCCGCCCGTGTCGGCCGGCGCGAAGCCGTGGTCAACATAGGCCCGGAGGATTTCCGGATCGAAGAATTCCATCGGCGGCTTCGAGGCGTAGTTGTCGAACGCAGCGTCGTAGCTGTCGAAGGTGTCGCGGCGATTCCGGGCGGCGGCGATCATCGGTGTCGGCTCGCCCTGAGGACCGACGTCGGGTGCCGGAAAGATGATCGGTTCGAAGACGACGAGCCGGTCGAAGAGGTCCGGGTTGGCGTGTGCAGCCATCACGAGGGAGGCGCCACCCATCGAGTGGCCGAATGCGACCAGCGCGCCGTCGGGGGCGATGGCTTCAGCTGCGACCTGAGCGTCACGGCCGTACTTGTACCAATCGACCTGGGCCTCGTCGGAGGGTCCGGTCATGCCGTGGCCGCGATGGTCGAGCCCGAACGATGCGAACTCGCCGTGCAGCCGACGCGCTATCGGCTCGTAGCAGTGGGCGTGGAACCCGGTCGCATGCGACCAGAGCAGCGGTCGCCCGGTGCCGCCGAAGTCGTGCACCGCGACGTGGACACCGTCTGATGATTCGACCCGCACGCCGCCATCATCGTCGGCACGGAGCGGCTCGGGCCAATCGCGGCGCCGTGACGTCGGAGACGAAACTCCACGCAGGCATGGGGTTTCGTCTCCCGCAGGTCGGTGGGTGTGCCGTCAGCGTTCGTTCTTGCGCTTGCGGGCGCGCCGCCACCAACCGAGGAACAGGCGGTCGAGGACGATGCCGAGCACGATGGCAATGGCGATGGCGGTCCAGATTCGGCTCGAGAAGTCGAAGATCAGGAACTCGATCTGGGTTCGCTCACGATTCTGCGCAACGAAGATCGCCGCAATCGCCGCAACCAGAATCGTCAGCAGCAGGAACAGCCCTGGTCCGTTGCTGCCCTTGCCAGATGGCTGTTCGTCGTACTCGATGTCGTTGTCGCTCACCGGCACAGTGTGCCAGATGGTGTCGGACGCCAGCCGCTACCCGTCATGAACCCGCCTGGAACGCGAGTGTGACGGCAGCGGAGAGATCAGTCGGCGAGTGCCTTGAGGAACATCGCAGTCTCTTCCGCGATCGCTGCGGGCACTTCGTAACCGGCCTGGTCGGTGACCTGGCCCCAGTTGTCACGTAAGGACTCCGGCGTGAGCGCGTCGGAGGTGTACCCCTGGCACTCGGCGATGAACACTTCGGCGACGCGGCCGCCACCGACGGAGTAGGTCCGCCCCGTCGAGTCACACGATTCGTGGCTCAGGTAGGTCACCAGCGGAGAGACGAGTTCCGGCTGCAGCTTCTCGCCGAGCGCGCCGAGGAGGTCCTCGGTCATGCGGGTGTAGGCGAGCGGTGCGATGGCATTGGCCTTGATGTTGAACTTGGCGCCCTCGACGGCGAGCACATTGGTGAAGCCGACGAGGCCCATCTTCGCAGCGCCGTAGTTGGCCTGTCCGAAGTTGCCGAAGATGCCGGCAGCCGACGAGGTCGAGACGATGCGGCCGTAGCCCTGCTCGCGCATGAGCTTCCAGGCGGGACCGGTGACGTTGAACGCACCACGCAAGTGAACGTCGAGGACGGGGTCGACGAGGTCCGGTGTCATGTTGTGGAACGACTTGTCGCGCAGGATGCCGGCGTTGTTGATGACGATGTCGACCTTGCCGTAGCAGTCGACAGCGGTCTTGACGATGCCTTCGCCGCCTTCGGAGGTGGCCACGGAATCGGTGTTCGCCACCGCTTCACCACCGGCGGCGGTGATCTCGTCGACGACCAGTTGAGCTGCGCCCTTGTCGCTGCCCGAACCATCGACGGAACCGCCGAGATCGTTCACCACGATGAGCGCCCCGCGAGCGGCCATCATCAGTGCGTGCTGTTTGCCGAGCCCCCCACCTGCTCCGGTGATGATCGCTACTCTGCCGTCGAATCCGAGATCTGTCATGGCAGCCAACATTACCCGCGGGTAACCGGACCTGACCAACCTGCGCTCGTCGATTCGCACCACGCTCGCTCACTGCTGTTTGAATGTCTCAGGTGAAGAGGATTCTGCGGGTCGGTGCCATTGCGACATGTTTGGCCGGTTGTACGTTCTCGGCCGGCTCTCAGTCGCCCGGCGACGCAGCGGTCGAACTGATCGAGGAGGAACTGACCACCGAGATCGGGCTGGACCTCAACGACATCGAGTGCGGCGAGCCGTCCGAGAACGAAGTGGGAGCCACACTGACCTGCACCGCCAGCGTCGCCGACGGTGAAGGGTCCAACGCCGGGGCGATCGTCACCTTCGTCGGTGTCCTCGAAGAGGAGCAGCGGATCTTCGTCTCCCCGTCGAACATCATCAGTCAGAGCGAGATGGAAATCGTCGAGCAGGAGGCTGCGACGGTGCTCAGCGCCGAAATCGGTGTGCCGATCGCTGCAGATGATGTCGAGTGCCCGGAGGAGCTCACCGTGCTCGTCGACGATCAGATGACGTGCGAGATCACTGACACCGCGAACGGCGACCGATACGAGATGATCCTCACGGCGACCGAGTTCGTGGTCCGTGAAGGCTTCAGCAGCCTGTTCTTCGAGGTCGGTGATCTCATCGACTAGTCGATCGGAAGAGTCGATCGACGGGTTGTGCCGAGCATCACTCGACGGCGAGCACGTCGGCTTCGATTCGGAGCGGCTCGTCGGACGTGACGATGTGGCGCTCGTCGCCGACGCCGACCGGAACACCCAAGCCGCTGACCACCGTCAGGGTGCAGCCCTGGGCATCGAGGTCGATCCGCAGGCGCGAGCCATGCCGTGTGAGATGGAACGACAGCGACTCCCACACTGCGGGGAGTCGTGGGGTGAACTCGATCCGATCGCCGCGCTCGACCATGCCCGCGAAGCCGTGGACGATGCCGGCCCACACGCCTCCTGCAGATGCGATGTGCACGCCGTCGGACGTGTTGCCGTGGAGGTCGCACAGGTCGAGGTACAGGGCCTGACGGAAGTAGTCGACGGCCATGTCCTCGTAGCCCACCGCTGCCGCAACGATCGACTGCACGCACGCCGACAGTGACGAGTCGCCTGTGGTGATCGGGTCGTAGTAGTCGAAGTTGCGCCGCTTCTGCTCGGTCGAGAAGTGCTCGCCGCGCAGGAACATCGCAAGCACGACGTCGGCTTGCTTGAGGACCTGATGCCGGTAGATGACCAGCGGGTGGAAATTGAGGAGCAGCGGGTAATCGTCATCAGGCGTGCCGGGCCAGTCCCACGGTTCGAGGTCGAGGAATTCGGAGTCCTGTGGGTGGATTTCGAGCTTGTCGTCGAACGGGATGTACATCGTGTCAGCGGCAGCGTCCCACTCGTCGAGTTCGACGAGTTCGAGGCCCGTTTCACGCTGCACATGCGCGAATCGTTCCGGATTCCACTCCGCCAGGAATCGCACGGTGCGCGCGGCGTACCGCAGGTTGAACCGGGCCATCACGTTCGTGTAGGTGTTGTCGTTGACGACCGTGGTGTACTCGTCGGGCCCGGTGACCCGGTGGATGTGGAACGTCTCTGAACCGTTGGTTGCGTAGAAGCCGAGGTCGTGCCAGAGCCGGGCGGTTTCGATCAACATCTCGGCACCCTCGTGTGCGAGGAACTCGACGTCGCCGGTTGCGTCGAGGTAGCGGCGAAGTGCGAAGACGATCGCCGCGTTGATGTGGTACTGCGCAGTACCCGCCGCGTAATACGCCGATGCCTCTTCGCCGTTGATCGTGCGCCACGGATACAAGGCGCCACGCTCGCTCAGCATCGCTGCGCGTTGGCGCGCTGCACCGAGCATCTTCCACCGGAAGCGCATCACCTTCCGGGCGGCCTCGGGATTGGTGTAGGCGAGGAATGGTGCGACGTAGACCTCGGTGTCCCAGAAGTAGTGGCCGTCGTAGCCACCGGCGGTGACTGCCTTGGCGGCGATGCCCTGCTCGTGCGTGCGCGCCGATGCCTGCGCGAGTTGGAAGAGGTTCCAACGCAGCGCCTGCTGGTCGCACTCGTTGCCGGCCAGTTCGATGTCGGAAGCTTCCCAGTATTCCTCGAGCCACTCACTCTGCTCAGCAGCGAGTCGATCAGCGCCCTCGCTCTCGGCACGGCCGAGTGTGCGCTCGCAACGGTCGGCGAGTTCCTGGGCAGGAACACCGCGCGAGGTGTGGTACGTGACGAACTTGGTGATCGTGACGGTCTCGCCGGCTTCTGGGTGGGCGGTGACCACTGTCTTCGCGATGTCTTCGTCCACCTCGGTCTCGACGTTGGCGTCGCAGCTGGCGTCGACGTGGTGGGAGTAGCCGCAGGCCAAGGTCATTGCGCTGTTCCGACACTGGTAGCCGAGCACGACCGCGTCGCCATCGCGACGTTGCAGGCGCGGTTCCAGGACCCGCTCGAAGAATTTGCGGGCCTTGCGTGGGTCTTTGCCTTCGCCGAGTGCCGCGGAGCGGACGTGGTACTCGTCTTCTCCGTCCTGACGGTTGAGGAGCTGCGATGACACGACGAGTGGGGCTGCTGCATCGAGCGGAGTGATCTCGATTGTCAGCATCGCGAGGTGGCGATGCACGAAGCTGACGAGCCTCGTGGTGGACACCTTCACCCGCTTGCCCGACGGAGTCCGCCAGACGAGGTCGCGCCGGAGTACCCCGGTGCGGAAGTCGATCGATCGTTCGTACTCGGTCAGGTCCGCTGCATCGAGCAGGAGCGGTTCGTCGTCGACGTAGACCTTCATCAGCTTGGCGTCAGGGACGTTGACGATGGTCTGGCCGGTGGTGGCGAAGCCGTAGGCGTCCTCGGCGTGCTTGATGTCCCACGTTTCGTGGAAACCGTTGAGGAAGGTGCCGTGGCTGTGGGCGAGTCGCCCCTCCTCGGGGTTCGCACGCATGCCGAGATAGCCGTTGCCGACGGCGAACAAGGTCTCGGTCAGGCCGAGGTCCTGGTCTGAGTACTCCGTCTCGACGAGCCGCCAGGGTTCGACCGGGAAGCGATGCTGCGCGAGACCGGTCGGTGTCGTCCGGTTCATCATCGGTCGGCTCCGTCGTGCAGCAGTTCGTCGAGATCGGCGACGACGAACGTCGCGCCGTGGGAGAGCAGTGCATCGACACCGGCGCCGCGATCGACGCCGATCACGACAGCGAAGTCTCCGGCTCGCCCCGCTGCGACGCCGGATGTGGCGTCTTCGACGACGACCGTGCGGGCCGGATCGACTCCGAGGCGCTCGGCTCCGAGGAGGTAGGCGTCGGGTGCGGGTTTGCCGTCGAAGCCGAGGCCGGCTGCCACGACGCCGTCGATGACCACGTCGAATCGGTCACCGAGTGAAGCAGCTTCGAGCACCGGAACGGCGTTCTTCGACGACGAGACGATCGCGCTCGCGACACCGTCGCCGGCGAGCGCGTCGAGGGTCGCCTGCGAGCCGGGGTAGGCGGCGATGCCGTCGCGTTCGAGAATCGTGTTGAACAGGGCGTTCTTCCGGTTGCCCATGGCGCAGACGGTGTCGTCACCGGGCGCATCAGACGGGTCGCCGTCCGGGAGGGTGATGTCGCGTGCTGCCAGGAAGGATCGAACGCCGTCGTAGCGGGGCTTGCCGTCGACGTACTCGAGGTAGTCGGCCTGGGTGAAGTCGTAATCGGCGAAGAGTTCACTCCATGCGTGCTCGTGGATCTCCGCAGTCGGGGTGATCACGCCGTCGAGATCGAAGAGGACCCCGTCGTAGTCGGTCCATCTGAAACTCGCCACCGTCACCTGGTCCATCGGAGCGAGGCTACGGGTGATCGCGTCCGCCGTCGAACGCTGATGAGGCGGGTCGGCTCAGGCAGGGTGGGTCAGATCGGTCGCGATCTGCTTCAGTGCCTTGTAGTCGAGCTTGCCGTTCGCCGCGCGTGACACCGAGGTGATGCCGAACACGGCCTTGGGTGCCTTGTAGGCGGCCAGGTTGTTCTTGACGTGGTTCCGGAGTTCCTCTGGGTCGATCGTCGCGCCGGGGTGTGGCTCGACGAGCGCATTGATCGCTTCGCCCCACTTCTCGTCGGGCAGGCCGACCACTGCGGCGTCCGCCACGCTCGGGTGCAGCTTGAGGCATTCCTCGACTTCTTCGGGGTACACCTTCTCGCCACCGGTGTTGATGCACTGGCTGCCGCGACCGAGCAGGAGCACGGTCCCGTCGACATCGACGCTCGCATAGTCGCCGGGAATCGAATACCGTTCACCGTCGATCGTGACGAAGGTGAGAGCCGATTTGGCCTCGTCCTTGTAGTAGCCGATCGGCGTGCGGCCCCGCAGCGCAACACGCCCGAGTTCGCCGGATCCGGGGACGACGTCGGTTCCCTCGTCGGTGATGACGCGTGTGGTCGGTCCGAGCTCGAACTTGGCGGTACCGGTCTTCGTCTCCGCGGCGGATTCCGATGTCGTGGTGTTGGTTGCCATGCCGATCGCCTCGCTGGATCCGAGCGAGTCGACCATGATCAGGCGATCGTTGTGCCGAAGCAGTCCGTCCTTGGATTCCTTGGACCACATGACACCCGACGACACGATGACGCGCAGCGACGAGATGTCCCAGCGGTCGGGCTCGGCGTCGAGGGCACGAAGAATCGGCTTGGCGAAGGCGTCGCCGACGATCGAGGTGGAGTTGATGCGGTACTGCTCGATCGTGTCGAGGAACTCGGCGGGGTCGAAGTGGCGGCCGACCATCGTGGTGATGCTCCCGCCGACCATCAGGTTGCTGATCGCGTTGAACAGGCCGGTGCCGTGCATCAGCGGTGCGCCGGGCATGTTGCGCGGACCGGCCCTGACGACGCGTTCCTCGACGGCGTTCAGGTCCTGCTCGGGAGGCATCCGCTTCTTGTTGTTCGCGTCGAGGACACCGAACAGGTCGTCCTGGCGCCACATGACGCCCTTGGGCATGCCCGTTGTGCCGCCGGTGTAGAGCAGCAGGAGGTGGTCGCCGGAACGGCCCCACGGCCCCGACACGTTCTCGTCCGTGCCGGCCGCCGCAGCACCCTCGTAGGGCACGGCCCATGCCGGGCAGGGCCCCGAGGCGTCATCGACCCACAGCCAGGTCGTCACTCGGGGCACTCGGTCGCGGATGGCGTCGATCTGCTCGACGAAGGTGCCGTGGAACACGACCGCGGTGACATCGCCGTTGTCCCACAGATACACCAGTTCTTCACTGGCGTAGCGGTAGTTGGTGTTGACCGTTGCGTAGCCGGCTTTGAAGGCGGCGAACGTCGACTCGAGGTACTCGGGGCTGTTGTAGAGGTAGTGCGCGATCTTGTCCTGCTCAGCGGCACCGGGGGTGTCGAGGAGCGCCCGGGCGACGCCGTTGGCCCGTCGATTCGTCTCGGCCCAGCTGATCTGGCGTCCACCCTGCTGCTGGGCCATGGCGTCGCCGAGACTCGTTGCGATGGTCTCCCACAGGTCGGCGAAGTTCCAGCCGGTGTCGTTTCGTCCTGAGTGACTGGAGCTGGTCGGGGTGCTGTCTGTCGGTGTCACGTCGGCGACGGTAACGGCCTACGCGGGAGGGCCCTGCATCAGGCGGTCGTAGGCAGCGGTGACGGGGGAGTGTTCGGACATCGCCGCCCACATCGACTCGATCCACCAGGTGGCGCCGGCGTCGCGGTAGGCGCTGGGCGAGTGCTCGGTCCACTGCCCCTCGACGACGATGTCGAACTCGCCGGGGGTCCCGTTCGGCCGGGTGCCAGGCCGGGATTCGGGATGACTGTCGATCTCGGTGCGCAGTGCCGCGACTTCGTCGAGGTTCGGTTGGCGGGCGGTGCCGTTCGGGCCGTCGAGGTCCGAGTCGATCACCTGCGGGATGATGCCGTCCCAGTGCAGAGCACGGTGCATCGACTTCGGTCGACCGAGCACACCCACACACCAGATCGGGACGCGTGGTCGCTGCACCGTGTTGCCGATGGTCGGGAAGTCGGTGGGTTGCACGTTGTAGTGCTTGCCGTGATGCGTGAACGGTTGGCCCTGCCAGAGACCGCACATGATGTCGAGGCTCTCGTCCATCAGTTCGGCGCGGACGCGACGGTCGCACTCCTCGCCGAAGGTCTCGAAGCCGGTGTCGGTCGCTCCCAGGCCGACCGAGAGGGTGACGCGCCCGGCGGACAGTCGATCGACGGTTGCGACCTGACTGGCGAGTTCCCATGGGCGGCGGCGTGACGGCGGCGTCAGCAAGGTGCCGAGGCGGATCTTCGAGGTGCGGACCGCAGCGAGACCGAGAGAAATCCACGCGTCGACGCCCCACACCGGCTCCCACACGAACAGGCCGTCCCATCCGGCTTCCTCGGCAGCAGCTGCCAGGTCTCCCACGTCGGCGGCGTCGCCCCACGGCACCACGAATCCGAACTTCATGATCGAACCTCCGAAACCCGAACCTACGCCTTCTCGGCCCTCCGTGCCCGAAAATCGCTGGGACCAGGGGTGGGCCGGACATCGCCGCGCTGCGACGGAGCGATACGGGCCGCCTGGCCAGCAATGCTGGACAGACATCTGCTTAGGAAAATAGACGGAATCCATCGTCGGGTGGCGGGATGACGGTGGCCCAGCGAGTCGACCAACGTCAGACTGCCGGCATGGATGCTGCGATCGTTCCTGACGACAAGGACTGGACCTGGGTACTCGACTCGGTGTGCCTCGAGTGCGGATTCGATTCGACGTCGTTCGCGGTCACCGAGGTCGGTGCGATGATCCGCGCGAATGCTGCTGCATTCGCCGTGGTGCTCGCCGGTGACGCCGCACGGCTGCGGTCACGGCCGGACCCGGCCACCTGGTCGCCACTCGAATACGGCGCGCACGTGCGCGACGTGTATCGACTGTTCCGCGTGCGGCTGGCGCTGATGCTCGACGAGGACGATCCGCTGTTCGCAAACTGGGATCAGGATGCGACCGCGGTCGATGCAAAGTACGCGGACCAGGACCCGGACGTCGTCTCGACCCAGCTGGTTGTAGCGGCAGAGCGGTTGGCCGATGCCTTCGATTCGGTTGTCGGTGAGCAGTGGCAGCGGCCGGGGCGCCGCAGTGACGGTTCGGTGTTCACCGTCGACACCTTCGCCCGGTATCTGATCCATGATCCGGTGCACCATCTCCGCGATGTCGCGCCGTCGTGACGGGCGCCTGATCAGCAAACATCGGCCGGAGTCGCGGTGGCGCGGAGCGCTCGAATACATTGCGGCGATGGCCACGCTCGTCGAGGATGCTTTCCGACTCCGTCCGCTGATCGAAGCACACGCCTCAGCAGCCGAGGCGGGTCGGCGCCTCCCGGCGCCCACCGTCGACGCGTTGACCAAGGCGGGTCTGATGCGGATGTGCACGCCGGGGATCTACGGGGGCCCGGAGGCCGACCCGGTCACGATGATCGAGGCGATCGAAGCGGTCGCTCTTGCCGATGGGGCCGCAGGTTGGTGCGCGATGATCGCGTCGACCACCTCGTCGATGGCAGCATTCCTTCCAGCGGACACCGCGACCAAGATCTACAGCGACCCCGACGCCGTCACCGGCGGCGTGTTCGCGCCGAACGGCAGCGGCGTGGCTACGACGAGCAATGGCGTCGAAGGGTTCCGGGTCACCGGGCGCTGGGCGTGGGGGAGCGGAACCCAGCACTGTCAATTCGTGCTCGGCGGGGCGATGTGCGACGACGAAACGTTCCGGCTCTGCTGGTTTCCTCAGAGCGATGTCGACTTTCACGACACCTGGCACACCGGCGGCATGCGCGGATCGGGCTCGCTGGACTACTCGGTCGATGACGTCTTCGTGCCCGCTGCGTTCACGATGCAACCGGGCCGCACCACGCCGGTCGTCACCGGCAACCTGGCGCTGTTCCCGAACTTCACCTTGCTCGCCGCGGCAGTGAGCGCCGTCGGTCTCGGCGTGGCGCGACGCGCGATGGACGAGCTGATCGACACGGCGCAGGGAAAGAAGCCGCAGTATTCCTCACGGACGCTGGCCAAAAACTCCTACACCCAGATCGAGGTCGCTCGCGCCGAGGCGCAGCTGCGTTCGGCTCGGGCGTTCCTGCTCGATGAAGTCGCCGGGGCGTGGGCAAGCCTCGAGGCGGGCGACGCGGTGTCGTTGAAGCAGCGCACGACGATCCGTCTGGCAGCGACGCACGCAGCGGCCACGTCGGCGTCAGTCGCCGACATCGCGTTCACTCTTGCCGGCGGCACGGCGGTCTACGACACGAGCGTGCTCGGTCGCTGCACGCGCGACGCCCACGTCGTCACCCAGCACATCCAGACCGCACCGAAACTGAACGAGAAGATCGGGCAACTCCTCCTTGGACAGGACGCCGACACAGCGATGTTTTGAGCCGACGGGAGGCTCGGACGCACGCTGCGGGTCCGAGCAGTACTCATCACAGTGCTCAACAGAGCAGAGCGGTCGTAGCCTGTGTGCAGAGCACGTCAGCGTGGCGTGTTCGAAGCGAAAGTGAAACCAATGCAAGGCACCGTCAAATTCTTCAACAACGAAAAAGGCTTCGGCTTCATCTCCCGCGAGGACGGTGACGACGTGTTCGTCCACCACTCCAACATCGCGGGCACGGGCTACAAGTCCCTCGAAGACGGCCAGAGCGTCGAATTCGACATCGGGCAGGGCCAGAAGGGTGACGAAGCTCAGAACGTCCGAGCTCTCTGATCTTGATTCTCTGAACGATGCCGCCGACCTGCATGGGTCGGCGGCATCGTCGGTTTTCGGCCACGTCGGACAGTCAGCCGAGTGCTCTACGATTCTGTGATGGCGAGATTCCTCGAGCGGCACAGCGCCGCTGCGGCACGATTGTGGCGCAGTGTCGGCGCGGGCCCACCGAACGTCGGGTCATGCTCGCATCGGGCGGCGAGGCTCGTGGCCAAGAACTCGGTGACGGCCACGCGGTCACGTCGAGTCGGTCAGATCGCGTAGATCTCGTATTCGACCCCGTCGTCGGTGGTCGTGCCGACGGCGACGCAGAACAGTCCGTTGAGCCAGGCGTAGCGATCGTCGCCGGTCTCGAAGCGCGGGGCGGCGCGGATGCTGGCGGTGCCGTCATCGTTGCGCGTGCCGACGCCGGTGTAGGTGACGTAGATGTCGGCGCCGTCGTCGGTCCGCAGCGAGACGCGAACGTCGAGTGCAAAGCTGCCGTCGGCGAGGATGGTCAACCAGTCGCCGGACGCCACACCGTCGGGAATCGAGGCGTTGATCTTCGGTCCGACGAAGGTCCCACCCGTGACGGTGGCGACCATCTTCGTGCCGAACGGGCCGCCAGCAACCATGGGTCGTTGGACGTCGTTCGTCCGAGCGGTGAGGGTGCCGATGTGTTCAGCGGGAAGTGCGTCGAGTGCCATCACCTGAACGTAGGGGAGTCGGTGGCGCCGATGAGAGCTGGGCCGGCGCGCTCGCCGGCCAGGCAGCCTCGTGGTCAGGCGGATCGCTCCGACATTGCCGGTTCGGCGATTCCGGACTCCCATGACTCGAGGGTCTGGAGGCTCCAGAACAGCGCGAACGGGATGATCTCGAGGACTTCGAGCCAGAACACCTTGTGGTCGCCGGCGACGAGCACTACGGCGACGGCGGCGACCATGAAGATCGAGATGCCGCGATACCACGGCCGGTATCGGAGGTGGTGTGCCGTCGGCTGCGTCGGGAGGTCGACGACGCCGAGGAAGCGATAGATCGCCCCGAGCGCCCAACGCGGCCAGCCGGCGTTGACGAGCACGGCGAACCAGATGGCGACGAACATCGCTGCGGCGGTGCTGCCGTGTGCGTAGCGGACGAAGTTGTCATGCCACACGAAGTACCAGACGACGCCGACGACGAGGACGACAGCGCTGAGTGCCATGCCGACCCGGGTCGTCTTGGGGATGACGATGCCGGTCGCCTTGCCCTGGCGACGTGCGACGCCGTAGGCGACGAAGAGCGCAAGGGCGGTGCCGACGAGCAGTGCCGGCACGTTGTTGCTGACCATTGCCGAGGTGTTGATGTCGAGGCGGCCACGTTCGCTGCTGCAGACCGTGTCCGACTGGGCGGTCGGTACGAGCGCGACGACGAAGGCGAGGACGCCGGCGAAGTTGAAGAACATGTCTTCGACAGCGTCACGGCCCTTGAGCGCGACGAGCGCGACGCCGAGGGTCACCAGTGCCCCGACGAAGATCGAGTGTGTCGGCGTGTAGAAGTACGCGCTGATCGAGCCCTGCAGGCACTCGGCCTTGAACGATTCGATGAGAATCGACACACCGAGCACGGCGACGACGATGACCATCGCCAATCGGAGATAGCGGTACGACGCAACCACGTATTGCCGGGGTTCGTTGGGATACTGCATGTTGATGGTCGCCTCCCTCGCAGGCGACTGTAGATCGGCGGCGTCGATCGAGCTGGCGAATTCGGAGCGGAAGGGTCCGGTGCGTCCGTCAGCGGCGCGCGCCGTTACGTTGCGTCCATGGGGATTGAGCTGGAGAACTTCGCGGTTGAACGTGACGGTCATGTCGTCCACGTCACGATCGACAATCCGCGTTCAGCGATGAATGCCGTCGACGAGTCGCTGCACCGGGAGCTCGCTGATCTGTTCCGTTTCCTGGCGACCGGTGAGGACGAGATCCTCGTAGGAGCGCGGGCAATCATCCTGACCGGCAACGGCCCCGCCTTCTCCGCCGGTGGCGACATGGCATGGTTCCCCGAGCTGCGTTCTGCCGATCGGCTCAACCGGCTGCGGCGCGAGAGCAAGCAGATCATCTGGGACCAACTCGACATCGAGCCGCCGATCGTCTGTGCGCTGAACGGCCCAGCCGTCGGTCTCGGCGCATCGATCGCGCTGATGTGTGATGTGATCGTCATGGCTGAAGACGCCGCGCTGATCGACCCACACGTCAAGGTCGGCCTCGTGGCCGGTGACGGGGGCGCCGCGATCTGGCCGCTGCTCGTCGGCCCGCTCACCGCCAAGCGCCACCTGATGCTCGGTCATCCGCTCGGCGCCGACGAGGCCTTCCGGCTCGGCATCGCAGCTGAAGTGTGTCCGCGCTCCGACATCGTCGACGCCGCGCGCCGATGGGCCGACGACCTCGCAGCCCAACCCCCACTCGCAGTGCAGGGCACCAAGATCAGTGTCAACCAGCAGATCAAGCAGGCCCTGCTGTCGAGCTTCGACGTGTCGACCGCACTAGAAATGACCTGCTTCTCCACCGACGACCACACCGAAGCAGTCGCTGCGTTCGTCGAGAAACGCCAACCCGAGTACCAAGGAAACTGATATGACTGACACGCACCCGACCGCGACTCCGACTGGGACGGCAACCGGCACCCGTCGGGAGTTCGATCTGCTCGACCCGGATTTCTACTCGAGTGATCCGCATGATGCGTGGGCGTGGATGCGCGCCAACGAGCCCGTCTACCGCGACGATCGCAACGGGCTCTGGGGCGTGACCCGTCACGCCGACCTGATGGACGTCGAACGACGCTCGACGATCTTCCTCTCGGGCCAGGGCTACCGGGCACTGTGGTCGCCGACCGAGGTGAACATGATTGCCCAGGACGACCCTCGGCACCGTCAGCAACGCATGCTCGTGCAGCCGACCTTTGCCAAGAAGTCGGTCGAGGAACGACAAGCCGGAATCGACGACCTGACGCGCGAACTGATCGACACAGCCATCGCAGCAGGCGATCAGATGGAAGTGGTCGACGCACTGTCCGGTCGACTCCCGGCGCGCCTGACAGCCCAGTTGCTGGGCTTCCCCGACGAACTGTGGCCAGAGATCAAGTCGTGGTCAGAGCGACTGATGAGGACCGACATGCGCGAGCGCGACGGCAAGATCTTCCGCGAGTTCAATGCCGCGAACATGGAATTCGTCGAAGAACTGCAACACGTCGCAGCCGACCGACACGCCAACCCGCAGGACGACCTCATTTCTACATGGGTGCATTCGACGATCGACGGTGAGCCACTGGGGCTCGAAGCGATCGTCCACGAAGTCGGCCTGTTCATCTCGGGTGGCGCGGAGACCACGCGGACGGCCATCAGTCACGGGCTACGCGCGTTCGTCGATCATCCTGACCAGTGGGACGCACTGGGCGCCGACCCGACCCTGGTCCCTGATGCCGTGGAGGAGGTGCTCCGCTGGGTCACGCCGCTCAACAACATGTTCCGGCGCGCCGGGCAGGACGCCGTCGTCGGAGGTCAACGCATCGAGGAGGGTGAACGGCTCGTGCTGCTCTACCCGTCGGCCAATCGTGACGAGGCAGTGTTCGAGAATCCGTTCTCATTCGACATCCGACGCAGCCCGAACAGGCACGTTGCATTCGGTTTCGGTACACACCTGTGCATCGGAACCCACGTCGCCCGGGCGACGCTGGGGTCACTATTCGGCCAGCTCAGCTCGCGCGTCACCGACTTGCGGGCAGTGACCGAGCCCGTCGTCGAGTCGAACATCTTTGCTCGGGCGGTCGAGTCGTTCGAACTCGGCTTTCGGGTCCGCTGAGCGAGCAGCGCAGCGGTTCGAGTTTCCACTCGGCTGTCCGAGTGACTACCGTCACGCCCATGGGATCAGAGATCACGAACGTCGCCGGCATCGTCAGAGTTCACGGCGCCGACCGCCCCGACCACGTCGCACTGATCGAAGGTGATCGACGCTTGACCTGGGGCGAGGTCGCCGAGCGATCACGCCGAACCGCACAGGCCTTCGCCAGCGTCGGTGTCGGCGCCGAAGACCGCGTCGCGTTCCTGGACAAGAACGGCATCGAACACTTCGATGTGTTCTTCGGCGCCGCACTGCTGAACGCCGTGTCGGTCGACGTGAACTGGCGCCTGGCCCCACCCGAAGTCGAGTTCATCGTCAATGACGCCGAAGCCAAAGTGCTCGTCGTCGGACCCGACTTCGCGGACCTCGCGGACGCGATCAAGGACAACCTCACGACCGTCGAGAAGATCCTCGTCGTCGCGGACGCCGAGGGCAACACGCCTGACGGCCACGAGGACTTCGAAGCCTGGATCAACAGCTTTCCCGACGACGATCCCGGAGCCGAGGGTGTTGCCGGTGATGTCGCATTCCAGCTCTACTCCTCCGGAACGACCGGCCGCCCCAAGGGCGTGATGCTGTCGAACAGCAACTTCTTCAGCCTGTTGCCGATGGCCAAGGAGATCTGGGAACTCGACGGTGATTCGATCAACCTCGCTGCGATGCCGCTGTTCCACATCGGTGGAGGTGGTTGGGCGACCGCTGGCATGTACGAAGGCGCCACGACGGTGATCCTGCGTGAGCTCGATCCGGCCGGACTCATCGACATGATCCAGGACGAAAAGATCACCCACGGTTTCGTCGTACCGGCGGTCCTGCAGTTCATGCTCATGATGCCCAACATGGAGAGCGCAGACTTCTCGAGCCTCAAGGTGCTCGTCTACGGCGCATCGCCGATCAGCGAAGAGGTCCTGGCGGCCTGCGTCGACAAGTTCAAGCCGTGCAAGTTCTGGCAGGCCTACGGGCTCACCGAAACCACCGGCGCCGTGGCGAACCTGCCACCGGAGGACCACGACCCGAACGGGCCGAACAAGCATCGCCTCCGTTCATGTGGAGTCGCCGGTCCCGGTGTCGAACTCCGGATCGTCGGTGACGACGGCGAGACCATGGGAGTCGATGAAGTCGGCGAGATCTGGTGTCGCACGCCGCAGAACATGATCGGCTACTGGAAGATGCCGGAGGAAACCGCCAAAGCTCTCACCGACGACGGCTGGTTCAAGTCCGGCGACGCCGGCTACCTCGATGCGGATGGCTACCTCTACATCCACGACCGGGTGAAGGACATGATCGTGTCGGGCGGCGAGAACGTCTACCCGGCAGAAGTCGAGAACGTCCTGATGAAGCACGACGCCATTGCCGACGTCGCCGTCATCGGGGTGCCGCACGAGAAGTGGGGCGAGACCGGCAAGGCGGTCATCGTCGCTGCGGAAGGTGCGACCGCCGACGAGGCCACCGCTGCTGACATCATCGCGTTCGCCAAGACCCAACTCGCCGGGTTCAAATGCCCGACGACGGTCGACTGGGTCACCGAACTTCCGCGCAACCCGACGGGCAAGATCCTCAAGAAGGACCTCCGCGAGCCCTACTGGGAAGGTCATACCCGTCGAGTCGGCTGACCTGTTTGGGGCCGGATCGGTGGGCCAACTCTGCAACGCCGACGGATCGCACCTGCTGATCACCCCGTGGCTTCGTACGAAGACAAGGTCAGCGCACCGCTTATCGGCGTCGTGATGGCGAGAGACCCGAAAGTGTAGGGTTGTCGACGTGGTCCAAGGGTTGGAGTGGCAGTGGGTTGAGCCCGTTTTCCGTGTGGTTGATACGACCGGGTCGAGTTGTTTCCACAATCCCGTGAGCGACACTCGTCGCTGCGATACATGAGGCTTCCGTGCGTCATCGGCGGCGCCGACAACGACAGCGCTGCCGCTCCGACCAACGGTCAACGGCAAGCGTGTCGCCTGCACGTTTCTTGGCATCGTCGGACCTCGTCGCGTTTGTGCAACTACGGCTCGATGAGTTGGGACGAGGAATGCAGCGACGACGTTTCTTGAAGGCTGGTGCGGCGGTGTGGCTCCTGGGCGCTTGTGCCGTTGACGACGATGGCAGAGAAGCTGCGGATGCCGGAGATGCTGTTGGCGGCGGAGGAGAGACCAAGAGCGGCTCGATCTCGCAGCCGCTGGGTTCGATCGTGACCCGCTGGGGTCTCGACCGGTTCTCTCTCGGCAGCTATAGCTACTTGGCGGTAGGGTCGTCATCGGCTGACCGAGTGTCGCTGGCTGCGTCCGTCGACGACCGGTTGTACTTCGCTGGTGAGGCCGCATCGGTCGAATATCCGGCGACGGTGCATGGAGCGATCCTGTCGGGTCGTGAAACCGCCGATGAGATCACGAGCACTCACGGCAGCGACGTTGAAGTTGTCATCATCGGCGCCGGCGCTGCAGGTCTCGCAGCCGGCGAGCGACTCCAGGCTCACGGGGCGTCGGTCACCATCGTCGAGGGACGGGGTCGCATCGGCGGGCGAGTCCACACCGATACGAGCCTGGGTGTCCCGGTCGAACTCGGGGCCGGCTGGATCCACGGTGACGACGGAAACCCGCTGACGGATCTCGCCGAGCGTTTCGGCGTCGAACGACTGGTGAGCGACACCGAAAACATCAAGATCTACGACGCTGAGGGTGAAGAGGTCGATACCGGTGCCCTCGAAGAGGTGCAAGACGCGTTGAGTTCGATCGCCGACGGCTTCGACGGCGACAACACTGACCTCGGGGAAATCATCGACGATGCTCTCGAAGACCTCGACGGCACCGACCTGCGCTTGGCGCGCTACGTCATCGCCACCGTCGTCGAGCACGATGAAGCGACCGACTACGGCACGCTCTCGACTGAGACCTTCGAAGTAGGCGAGGAGTTCGATGGTGACGATGTGGTGGTGCCGACTGGATACATCGATCTGCTGTCGCCGTTGGCCGACGACCTCGACATCGTCCTCGACACCGCGGTCACGTATGTCGGCTACGGCGACCGCGACGTCGTGGTCGAGTTCGAAGACGGTGGATCGATGGACGCCGACGTGGTCATCGTGACGGTCCCGCTCGGTGTCTTGAAAGCCGGTTCGATCGAGTTCGAGCCGGCACTTCCAGGTGACAAGTCGGACGCCATCGAGCGACTCGGGATGGGCGTGCTCGATCGCATAGTGCTTTCCTATGACAAAGTGTTCTGGGACGACGATGCTGTGCTGATCGGTCATGTCGCAGAGGAACCTGGCTATTTCGTCGAGTGGCAGAATCTGAGCGCTGCGACGGGGCAGCCCATCATCTCCGGATTCAATGCGGGCTCAGTAGCCGCACGCATCGAAGCACTGTCCGACGAAGAAGCAACAGCGGCTGCCACCTCCGTACTCGAAACGATCTACGGCCAATGAGCGACGACCGTGACGGTTCGCGCGGCGTGACGTATTCGCGCGAGGAAGAGGACCGGCATGACCGCAGGTCGTTCGCCGCAGCAACGGTTGCGATCGCCTTGATCCTCGGCGAGGTCGCGTTCCAGTACGGAACGTCGGGGTCGGTGTTCTACACCCGATTTCTGGTGATGGCGATCCTCGGCATCGTGGCGTTCGTGTCCACCTTCGTCGCCGCAGAACCGACGAGGGGGCGGACCTGGATCGTGAGGGTGATCTGCATCCTTCCACTCCTGGCGCTGCTGAGCCTCGCAACAGACGACTACGACAGTCCTCTCGTCAGCGTGGGTCAACTCGCCGTGGTCGCATCGGTCCCGTTCGTGCTCGGTGTGTTGGCACTGATCTTCGGGGTCGACGTCCGGGAGCTCCCTCGGCGGCTACAGATCATGTCGCTCGCCACAATCCTGGTCGTCGGAATCGGGAGCTACGCGATCGGTGTGAACCACGCCGTGTTCTTCTCGTGCGACCAGTTCGTCGAGGCCGGCGCGAACACTCCCGAGGACTGCTTCAACGAGATCAGCGAGTGACGAGACGACGCCGAGATGACGACACAGCGCGAGCTCAGCGACTTCTCCAAGGAGGTGTGGCGACGCATCGGCGAGCGATTCGATGGATTGAGCGACGACGAGTACCTGTGGGAACCGGTCGACGGTTGTTGGTCGATCCGCCAGCAGAACGATGGGGCGTGGACACCCGACGGCGCACCTGAACGCCTCGCACACGAGCCGTTCACCACGATTGCCTGGCGACTCTGGCACCTCATCGACACGTATGGCGAGAACCGTGCTCCGATCTGGCTGGGGGTGCCGCCGCAGGGCGAGGCGATTGGACTCGACGATCCGGACGGATCACCGCCGGCCACCGCAGACGCTGCGCTCGCACTGCTCGACCGCGCACATGCCCGCTGGGATGCGCACCTCGCCCTGGCCGTTGATGAATTGCTCGCCGAACCGATTGGTCCGGTGGCCGGCCCGTGGGCAGAGGCATCCAAGGCCGCGTACGTCTTACACATGCTCGATGAGTTCGTCCACCATTCAGCCGAGATCTCGCTGCTGCGCGACCTCTGGTATTGGTCGCAGCGGTCGCGGTCCTCCGACTGAGGCGGCCACGCCATCGCCGCCGGAGCTGGTGAGCGACCTCGTCGGTCAGCTGCGTTGCATGGCGGCGGCTCGTGCCTCGGGGACGTCGTAGCGGTCGAGCATCATGACCTTGTGCCAGGCGGCGACGAAGTCGCGGATCAGATGATCCTGGCCGTCGTCGGCGCCGTAGACCTCGGCGATGTTACGGAGCTGCGCGTTCGCCCCGAACACCAGGTCGCAGCGAGTCGCCGTGTATGCCCTCGAACCCGACGAGCGGTGGTTCAGGTCGAACGTCATCTCGCTGTCGTCGTGGGGCGTCCACTCGTAGTCCATCGACGTGAGGACCCGGAAGAAGTCGTTGCTCAGCGTTCCGGGTCGGTCGGTGAAGACGCCGTGTGCCGAGCCGTCGTGGTTCGCTCCGAGCACCTTCAATCCGCCCGAAGGTGGCACGGTCAGTCTCCCATGCATCGACCCGTCCGCCGCCGAAGCCGGTGGGCTGCAGACCCATGATCTCCAGGGAGCAGTTGCCAGTGAGCACCATCAAGTCGGCCCATGACAGGGCACGTCCATACTTCTGCTTGATCGGCCAAAGCAGCCGTCGTGATTTGTCGGTGTTGCCGTTGTCCCACCAACTGCCGATCGGGGCGAACCGCTGCATGCCCTCACCGGCACCTCCACGGCCGTCGGCGATGCGATACGTGCCGGCGCCATGCCAGGCCATGCGGACCATCTGCGGTCCGTAGTTGCCGTAGTCGGACGGCCACCAGTCGACCGACGTCGTGAGAAACTCCTTGATGTCGGCTTTCACTGCGTCCAAATCGAGCTTCGAGAACTCGGCGGCGTAGTCGAATTCGCCGCCAAACGGATTGGCGGCGGCCGGATCCTGGTGGAGGAGCTCGACCTTGAGCCGATTCGGCCACCAATGGTCGAGTTGCGGCTCTGAGCCGAGGGCTCCTCCGATCCGAGTCCCCCGGAACGGGCACTCCTCGGTGGTGTCGGCGGCGTGTTCCGGCGTGCTGGTGACCCGTGCTGTTTCTTTCATCAGTTCGTCCCCGATCGTTGGGTCGGGCCCGGGGCACCGGTCGGTGGCGTCACCTCAGCCCGGTGGTGGTTGGTGAGTGTTGAGGGTGTGACCGATCGGTGGCCGGAACAAACGTGACTGTTTCCGAGCCGGGCATAGCCTCGGCAGTGATGGGCGATGGTGGTGTGAGCAGTACGCGACATGTCGTCACCGGAGAGGCGTCCGCCGCTGTCGGATCGCCTCAGCCGAACCGCACCGCGAGCGGTACTCGCCCGTTCGATCCTCGACGCGTGCCCTTCTACTACGGCTGGGTCGTGGTCGTCGCCGGGACGATCGGTGCAATTGCTTCCCTGCCCGGCCAGACCGCTGGCGTCAGTGTGTTCACCGACGACCTCATCACCACAACCGGGTTGACACGTCTCCAGCTCGCGATCGCGTACCTGATCGGCACAGGAACGAGTGGTGTGCTCCTCGGCGCCGGTGGGCGTGCGATCGACCGGTACGGATCGCGCGTTGTGGCACTCGGCGCAGTGCTCGGCCTGAGCTCGACGATGCTCGGACTGAGCGTCATCGGGCCGATGAACACGCCGGTGGGACTTGCCGTGATGTCGATCGGTTTCGGATGTCTTCGATTCAGCGGCCAGGGGTTGTTGACGCTCGCCTCGCGGACGATGGTCGCACAGTGGTTCGACCGCCGCCGCGGTCTCGTCACCGCCGTGTCGAGCGCATTCGTCAGCTTCTCGTTCGCCGCGGCCCCGGCGATCCTGCTCGCGCTGATCGACATCGATGGTTTCCGCACGGCGTGGCGGATATTGGCAATCGTTCTCGTGGTCGTCATCGGCAGCTTGATCGTCGTGTTCTATCGAGTCAGTCCCGAGGCTGCTGGCATCGAGATCGACGGACGTGGGCGCACGGCGATGCCCGCCGCCGGCGACGCAGAGGTCGATCCGGCCGACCGACCTGCTGTGGTCATCGGGACCGATGCCGACGCCACCCGATTTCAGGCACTGCGCGACATCCGCTTCTGGGCGTTGACGATTCCGGTGGCAGGACTGTCGTCGACAGCGACGGCGATCACCTTCCACATCGTCGACCTCGGTGCGGAACTGGGTCTGACCGACGACGAGGTCGTCAGAGTCTTCGTGCCGATCGCGTTCATCAGCATTCCCGTGACATTGAGCACCGGCTGGCTGGTCGACCGTGTCACACCGCTCACCATCGCAGCCGTGATGGCCGGAGCGCAGCTGGTGATGTACCCGAGTGTCGGACTGCTCGACACCACCTGGGGCGCATTGCTCGCGATCATTACCTGGGGTATCTCACAGGGGTGCTTTTCGTCGTTGACCTCTGCGGCCATGCCGAAGGTCTTCGGCCGCCGTCATCTGGGTGCCATCTCTGGGGCGCAGATGAGCGCCATGGTGATCGGAAGCGCCATCGGCCCGGCGTTCTTTGCGCTGGTGCATTCGCTGACCGGCGGGTATCGAACGGCCCTGTGGCTCTCCGCGCTCGTTCCTGCAGCCGGCCTGCTGCTCGCCGTCGAGAGTCTGCGCCGCCACCGCGCCTGACACCCACCCCCGTTTCAGTCACATCGAGTCACATCGGGGACAGGCACAAACGTGACGCGAACGCGCCGACATGTGACGAGGGGCGCATCGATCGTTCGGTTGTGAACCGCAGATAGCGTGGACAGCCGTGTCTTCCACCGAAACCCCCATCTCTGAAGGTGCTGCACTGTCGTCGCGCACCGACATCCGCAACCTGGCAATCGTTGCCCACGTCGACCACGGCAAGACCACCCTCGTCGACGCCATGCTCCAGCAGTCCGGCGCGTTCGGTGCCCACGAAGAAGTCGTCGAGCGGGTCATGGACTCCGGCGACCTCGAGAAGGAAAAAGGCATCACGATCCTCGCCAAGAACACCTCGCTCGTGTGGGACGACAAGGCCAGCGGCGAGAAGATCACCCTCAACATCGTCGACACCCCCGGCCACGCCGACTTCGGTGGCGAAGTCGAACGGGCCCTCACGATGGTCGACGGCATCGTCCTGCTGGTCGACTCCGCCGAAGGCCCGCTTCCGCAGACGCGCTTCGTGCTCCGTAAGGCGCTCGCCCGTGATCTCCCCGTGATCCTCGCGATCAACAAGATCGACCGCCCCGACGCCCGCACCGCCGAAGTCGTCGACGAGGTCTATGAACTCTTCTTCGACCTCGACGCCCGCGAAGACCAGGTCGAGTTCCCCATCGTCTACTGCTCGGGTCGCGATGGCTGGGCCACGCTCGACCTCGACGAGGCGCACGCCATCGTCAAAGGTGACGTGGCCGGCAAAGATCTGACGCCGTTCGTCGACACGCTCCTCGAGAGTATTCCTGCACCGACCTACACCGAGGGAGCGCCGCTCCAGGCATGGGTCACGAACCTCGATTCGTCGCCCTACCTCGGCCGCCTCGCACTGCTGCGCATCATGGAAGGCGAGATCAAAAAGGGCCAGTCCGTCGCCTGGATGAAGGTCGACGGCACCGTTGCTCGGGCCAAGATCGCCGAACTGTTTGTCACTGAGCACCTCGAGCGCGTGCCTGTCGAATCCGCCCGTCAGGGAGATCTCGCGGCCATCGCCGGCATCGAAGACATCTTCATCGGTGAGACTCTTGCCGACCCCGATAACCCGATCGCGCTGCCGTTGATCACCGTCGACGAGCCGGCACTGTCGATGACCATTGGCATCAACACCTCGCCGCTCGCCGGGCGCGAGGGCAAGAAGCTGACCGCCCGCCTCGTCAAGGCCCGCCTCGACCAGGAACTCATCGGCAACGTGTCGATCCGCGTGCTGCCGACCGAACGTCCCGACGCGTGGGAAGTGCAGGCCCGTGGTGAACTGCAGCTCGCGATCCTCGTCGAGCAGATGCGTCGAGAGGGCTTCGAACTGACCGTCGGTAAGCCGATCGTGCTGACCAAGGAGATCGACGGCAAGGTCTACGAGCCGGTCGAGCGAGTCACGATCGACGTGCCCGACGAGTACCTCGGCGCGATCACGCAACTCCTCGCGACCCGCAAGGGTCGGATGCAGAACATGGGCGGCTCGGGCTGGGTTCGTCTCGACTACCTTGTGCCCGCACGCGGCCTGATCGGCTTCCGTACCCAGTTCATGACCGAGACCCGTGGCACCGGCATCATCAGCCACATCTTCGAGGACTATGAGCCGTGGGCCGGCGAGATCCGCGCTCGTGCGCAGGGCGTCCTCGTCAGCGACCGGACCGGGCCCGTCACCAACTACGCAATGATCAACCTGCAAGACCGTTCGCAGATGATGGTCAAAGCAGGCGACGACGTGTACGAAGGCATGATCATCGGCGAGAACTCTCGCGCCGGCGACATGGATGTCAACATCTGTCGTGAGAAGAAGCAGACCAACGTCCGTGCGTCCTCGTCCGATGAGACCGTGAAGGTCACCCCGCCGAAGCTCCTCAGCCTCGAAGGCGCCCTCGAGTTCATCAGCGTCGACGAATGCGTTGAGGTCACGCCCGACAACATCCGGATCCGCAAGGTCGAGCTCGATCCTACGATCCGCGCGCGTGCGGCGAAGAAGGTCAGCAACGAACTCAAGGCCGAAGCCGAAGCCAAGGGCTGACCCCCGACGCACCGACTCCGGCACCGGAGAGCGGTGACCTGTCTCTCGCCGGGACGGGTTGGATCGAAATGCGGCATACTGCGGACGTGACCGAGATGATCGAGGCGGACGTCCCTGCTGCCCTGGCGGACAAGGTCGCACAGCTGGAGAACGGGCTGCGCGAACTCGGCAGTGTCGTGGTCGCGTTCAGTGGGGGAGCGGACTCGGCGTTCCTCGCTGCGGCTGCCCATCGCGTCCTCGGCACGGAACGAACGCACTGCGTCACAGCGGTGTCGCCGTCGCTCGCCGGTGACGAAGCCGACGACTGTCGTCAGCTCGCCGACGAGTGGGGTCTGCGATGGACGCCGGTCATCACTCACGAGATGGAACGTGCCGCCTACCGAACGAACGACACCGACCGTTGCTTCCACTGCAAGGCCGAGTTGATGGACGTGGTCGCGCCGATCGCTGCGGTCGCCGACGCGACGATCGTGCTCGGGGTGAACGTCGACGATCTCGGTGACCATCGGCCCGGCCAGCAGGCCGCCGAGCAGGCCGGCGCTCGATTCCCGCTCGTCGAAGCCGGTTTCACCAAAGCCGACGTGCGTGCCGCTTCCCAGCATTTCGGGCTGCGCACCTGGGACAAGCCTGCTGCGGCCTGCCTCGCGTCGCGTATCCCGTACGGGACCGAAGTGTCGATCGGCATTCTGAGCCGGGTCGACCGTGCTGAGGCCGCGCTCCACCGCCTCGGGTTCGGCCAGGTCCGCGTCCGCCACTACGACGACACCGCTCGCGTCGAAGTGGATCTCGCAGACCTCGCAGCCGTCGTCGAGCGTCGTGTCGATGTCGTCGCCGCGGTCAGGGCGGCGGGCTATCACTACGTCACGCTCGACCTCGAAGGCTTTCGCAGCGGCAATCTCAACGACGACCTCACCACCTGACCTCACCACACCTGACCTCACCACCTGACCTCACCACACCTGACGTCCCAATCTCCGACATCCTGCGCTCAGATCGCGGTGTGCGCGAAACGAGCGCGGGATTTGTGGGGTGTGACGGTTCGATTGCTCGGGTGCACGGCTGTTCACGTAACGTCGGGCGGCATGAAGCTCTCCATGCAGATCAGTTATTCGGGCGACTTCCACGCCGACGTCGCCAAGGTTCAGGAACTCGAAAAAGCCGGCCTCGACGTGGTCTGGGTGCCGGAGGCGTACAGTTTCGACGCGGTGTCCCAGATGGGGTACCTCGCAGCCAAGACCGACACGATCGAGATCGGAGCCGGCATTCTCAACGTGTTCTCCCGCACTGCGACGTGCATGGCCCAGACCGCAGCAGGCCTGGACTTCGTGTCCAGCGGCCGGTTCATCCTCGGCCTCGGAGCGTCGGGCCCGCAGGTCATCGAAGGCTTCCACGGCATGCCGTATGAGAAGCCGATGCCCCGCATCCGTGACTACATCAACGTCTGCCGAATGGCGATGAAGCGTGAGAAGGTCGTCTACGACGGCCCGACCGTCCAGGTTCCGCTGCCCGACGGCCAGGGCACCGGCCTCGGCAAGCCGCTGAAGCTCATCAATCACCCCGTCCGCGATGCGGTCCCGATCTTCTGGGCGAGCCTGATGGGGCTGTCGGTCACTGCGACGGCCCAGCACGCCGACGGTTGGCTGCCGATCTTCTTCGACCCGGAGAAGTTCCACGATGTGTGGGGCGACGAACTGAAGAAGGGCACCGCCAAGCGTGACGAGTCGCTTGGCCCGGTACAGATCTCCGCAGGGGGCATGGTGGCCATCGGAGACGATCTCGTCGGCGACAAGGCGAACCAGATCCTCGACATGGCTCGGCCGAGTGTCGCGCTCTATGTCGGTGGGATGGGCGCCCGCGATAAGAACTTCTACAACACGATCATGCAGAAGTATGGCTACGTCGACGAAGCCATCGGCATCCAGGACGAGTACCTGGATGGCAGCAAGGAAAAGGCTGCGTCGCTCGTGCCCGCCGAGATGCTCGCCAACACGAACCTGGTCGGCCCGGCCGGCCACGTCAAGGAGCGCATTGCGGCGTACAAGGAAGCCGGCGTCACGCACCTGTCGGTCAACCCGGTCGGTGCGGGTTCGGTGGAAACCATCGAGAAGCTGCGCGGACTCCTCGACTGACAGTTGCTTTCACCGCTGAATTGATCGGGCGGGGCGGGAACCGTGCGCGGCCCGCCGACGTCCAACTGGCATGACGCTGCGTCCTCATGCCCATATCCGTCGCCTGATCGCCGCAGTTGCCGGCTGTGCCCTGGTCATTGTTGCGTGCGGGAGCGACGACGGGTCCTCGGCGGTTGACCCTGCGCCCGCAACCACAGCGGATGCGACCGAATCGACCGCAGCACCGACGATGTCGCCTCCGTCCGGCGGCGGGTGGATCGACGGCGAGCCCGAGTGGAACGGTTCCCTGGATGAGTCGGCGGAATCGTTCGATGCCGAAGCGACCAGCGCCGTGCCCGCCGCAGAATCCAGGGCTGCCCCGCCTCAAGCAGACGATCGACTTCGTTGCGGAGCGTGTCACGGCGCTCGACCCGGCGCCAGACGTTCGCTTCGCCATGACGCTCTACCGTGATGAAGACGATGCGTTCGTCACGGCAAACTACGACTTCACCGGCGACATCGGTGAGTTCCAGGCAGCGCTTGCCGACGTGGTCGCCGATGGTGGCGGCGACTACCCCGAAGCGCTCGATGAAGGCCTCGCCGATGCGCTGACACAGCCCGCTTGGCGCGATCCGTCCGATGCAGTGCAACTGATCTTCGTGGTGGCCGATGCTCCGCCGCAGGTCGGCCGTCAGGTCGAAGTGCCGTACACGGACTCGGTGCGTACCGCCATCGAGCGGGGCATCAAGATCTTCCCGGTCGCATCGTCGGAGAGTGACGACCAGGCCGAAGCCGTGTTCCGCCAGATGGCCCAGGCGACGGGTGCGCCGTTCGTCTTCCTCAGTAACGGCGCCGCTGGAGCGGCAACCGGCGAATCGACCGACATCACCTCGACCGACTACGAAGAGTTGGCCCTCGACGAACTGGTCGTCCGCCTGATCGCCGAAGAACTCTCGGACCTCAACGGCGATGGCGGCGCGAGCGGCGGTGGACAGGTCACGGTGCCGACCACGGTTCCGCCAATCACCACGAACCCCGACGGCCAATGACACCGTCCGCTCCGGACGTTTTCATGAGCTTGATGCAGAAACTGTGCGCAACAAGCTCATGAAAACGTGCGGGCGGCTGACGGCTATGTTGCGGTGATGGCCGACACCGACATGACTGTTGCTGAGCGCGAGGCCTTCCTCGCGGGCGTGCACGTCGGAGTGCTGTCGATCGCCCGAGAGGGCAAGGGTCCGTTGTCGTTGCCGATCTGGTACCTGTACGCCGACGGTGACGTCCTCATCTCGATGAACGGCGCCTCGGTGAAAGCCGAACTCCTCCGCAAACGTGGCCGCGCGACACTCACGGTCCAGCAGGAGAAGCCGCCATACAAGTACGTCATGGTCGAGGGCGCCGTCACCGTGCAGCAGGAGGACCTGGACATCGAGGCTCTTGCCGTGCGCTATCTCGGTCCGGAGATGGGTGCCTGGTACGCGCAGAACAATCCTCCGAACGACGACACGGTGGTTGCCCGGCTCACTGCGGACCAGTGGCTGACCGTCGACTACGGGAAGGCGATGTAGCCGTGCCGACCCACCGGAGCGAACCACCGGAGTGGATCGAGACCGCACCGCTCGTCTTCAGCAACACCATCGAGATCGCTGCCACCGCGACCGAGGTCTGGCAGCACATTGCCGACCACACGGCATGGCCCGAGTGGTTCGAGGCGCTTGACTCCGTCGAGGTCACGGGTGCGCCCGCCGGCATCGGTGGCAAGCGCAAGGTGACCTCCAAGCGCCTGCCGCTGCACGAAGAGTTCACAGGGTGGAATGAGGGAGCACAGTTCGCGTTCGCCATCGTGAAATCTCCGCTGCTCTTCCTCGCTGCGATGGCCGAAGACGTCAAGATCGAGGCCACGGATTCCGGCTGTCGGGTGACCTACCGTCAAGGAATCGAAGCAAAGAAGGGTTTCGGTTGGCTCGCGAATGCAGCGCTGAAGGGCCTCGACGCCGACACCGCCACAGCCCTGATCGAGTTGAAGGCTTGCGCGGAGACCTGACCGCAGGACGATCTGGGGCAGGTTCGAGCTCTTGCGCAATGCCTCGCGGCCTCAGTTGGGAATGAAGATGGCGCTCAGGGCGGGATCGGAGAGGGACGCACTGGGACTGAACTCGTTGCACACCAGGTTGATCGTGATCGACGTGCCTGCTTCGACCTCGATGTGCCGGGTCCCGGCGATGACTTCGCTCGGAAAGTTGCCCGGACCGCCTGCGCTGTCTGCGTACTGGAGGTAGTCGAAATCGTGCACTTCCTCGGTTGATATGGAGCACCGGGCGACGAAGTCGGGATCGACGGTACTCCCCAGAAGCGACGCCGACGACGTTGCAGCGACGACCCCTGCAACGGGCGCATCGATCGTCACCGACCGGTAGACCATGTCAGTCTCGGAGAGTTCCACAAGAAGATCGCCGCCGTCGAATGCGGCGATTGGCTTGGCGGCGGTGATCATTGCGTCGGCCTGAGCTTGGGTGTAGTAGCGGTCGTCGTGGTTGTGGTCGTCATAGATGCCGACCACGTCGACGATGATGTCGACGTTGCCCGCGAGGTTGTAGATCGAAAAGTCCCCAGTCGAACTGAGGTCGATGTTGACCGCGTTCGGAGTGGGCGGCTGCCCCGGTGTGGGGTTCAAGTTCGATGCTTCGGGTCGATCGACGCCTGCGGGAAAGACGGTCAGGAACGATGCTTGCGTTGCACCGACAGCGGTGACGTTGAGCGCGAGGCCGGCGGTGCCCGACGGCAGATTGCAGTCGCCGCCAGCGCGCCATCCCGACACCGTGTACGTCTCGTTCGGGCCGAGCGGCGCTGCTCGCGGGCCGACCTGCGATTCGGGTCGCGTGTCGGTGAGGCGACACGGTTCGATCGGGAGATAGATGGGGCGCTCGCCTGACGAGGTCGTGGCATGGCTGATCCCGATGCCGCCCGCACCGAGACTGACTGCGACGGCGGCCCCGATCGCTGCCCACCGGATTCGAGTTGTACTGCTGTCCATGGTTCCTCCCAGAACGCTCATTTGCGAACCAGAGTGTCAGGTCGAGTGCTGACTCTCCGAATTATGCGAGCCGCCGAGTCGTTCTTGGGGAGCGGGCGGGATGGGTCGCTGAGACCATGTGACCTCGACCATGTGACCTCGACCATGTGACCTCGACCATGTGACCTCGACCATGTGACCTCGACCATGTGAATCAGACCATGCCGCGAAGCCACCACAGGCTGAGGGCCCAGGCGAGGGCGAGGAGCAGAAACGATGTCATGGCCCAGCGCCAGGTGAGTTCCTTCACGATCTCGATCTCTTCGCCGAGCGTGTCGCCGAGCGACGCTTGGATCTCGTCGTACGCGTCCGCCAACTCGGTTCCGGTTCGCGCTTCGAACGCCGCGCCGCCGGTGGTCTCGGCAACCAGTTCGAGGTCCGCTGGCCGGACCGGCACCGGGAAGCGTTCGCCGCTGACGGGGTCGACGATCGTGCCGCGCTCGGTGCCGAAGGCGATCGTGAACACGGGGACGCCGGCATCAGCAGCTTCCCGTGCGCCCTCTGAGGTGAGGCGGCCGACCGTCGTTTCGCCGTCGCTCAGCAGGACGACGACCCCGGGTGCGATGTCGTCATCTCGCTGGGAAGCGTCGTCGCCCCCTTCTTCTTCGTCATCGACGCCGTTGAGGAGCAGACGCGTCGACACCGACAGCGCCTCGCCGATCGCTGTGGACTCGTTGAGTTCGAGTCGGTCGAGACCTCGATCGAGCGCTGACCGGTCGAGTGTGGGATTCACTTCGACGTTGACATTGCCGGAGAACGACACGAGGCCGACTTCGACACCGTCGTCGACTTCATCGATGAAGTCACGCGCTGCTGCTCGAGCGGACTCGAAACGGTTGGGTTCGACATCGTCGGCTTCCATCGACAGCGAGACGTCGAAGGCCACGAGGATTCGCCCCTCGCTCTTCGTGCGCTCCGTACTCCGGTCGACGGGTCGAGCAATGGCGATGACCGCTGCAACGAGACCGAGGATCTGGATCGCCGCCACGACATGGCGCTGCCAATTGGGCCGCTCCGGGGCGATCTCGTCGAGCAGGTCGACCTGGGTGAAGCGCACGGCAGTCCGGCTCCGCCACTGCAGGACGACGACGTAGAACCCGGCAAGGCCGACGACGACGAGCAGAAACCAGAGGCGGCCGGCCTCGAGAAAATCGGTGCTCATCGCGTGAGCACCCCACCGCGCACGGCCTGGGTCCGTCGTCGTTGGACATGCCCGACGATGGCGCCGAGCCAATCTCCGTCTGTCGACAACTCGACGATCTGTGCCCCGGTTCGGGCCAGCTGATCCATCCGGGTCGAACGTTTCGCGGCCGCTGCGTCGATGAACTTGCGTTGGACCGCTGCGGTCACTCGGACTTCGCGGTGGCGACCCGTCGCCGGATCGGCCATCTGCACCAGCCCGATCGGAGGAACGTCGTATTCGCGCGGGTCGTGCACCGTGACGGCGAGCAGATCGTGACGCAGACTGAGACGGCCGAGGGCTGGGCTCCATTCGGTGCCCGCGAAATCTGAGATCACTGCGACGAAGCCGCGCCGCTTGGCGAGCGCGCCCACCCGGTCCAGCGCACCAGCCAGGTCAGCGGCGCCGAGCCCTTCCGACGGTGGGGGAGCGGCCAGGGTGGCCAGTATCGCCCGGACCTGGTTCGCCCCAGCGCGAGGCGGCACGACGTGGATGTCAGGGCCGGCGATCATCACCGCACCCACTCGGTTCTGGTTGCGGGCGGTCAGGAAAACAATCGCCGCGGTGGCCGCCAGGGCGGTCTGGGCCTTTGTGTTGTTGACAGTCCCGAAGTTCATGGTCGCCGACGCATCGATGACGAGCCAGGCAGTGAGGTCGTGGTCGGCGATCTGCTCGCGTACGTAGGTCTCCTGGGTTCGAGCGGTGACGTTCCAGTCGATTCGGCGGACGTCGTCGCCCGGCTGATACGGCCGCGATTCACCCGGCTCGGACCCGTGTCCGGGCGTCAGACCCTGGTAGTTGCCGTGGAGAACACCATCGAGCCGGCGGCTGATCGTGAGCTCGAGCGAACGCACCAACTCAGTGACCGTGGCCGACGAAGGGCCGTGTGCCCACTGCCCTGATTCGGGTCGCGGCTCACTGGTTGCCGACAAGAGTCAGCTCCGACCGAACACGTCGTTGGGCTTGGGCGACACCCAGTTCGCCGGCACCGTTGCCAAGATTCGTTGGATGACGTGGTCCGCTGTGATGTCGCGGGCGAGCGCGTCGTAGGTCAGCAACAGCCGGTGACGGAGGATCTCCGGAGCGAGGTCGAAGACATCCTGAGGTGTTGCGTAGGTCCGGCCCCGCAACATCGCCATTGCTCGTGCACCCTTGACGAGGTTGAGCGATGCTCGCGGACTCGCCCCGAGACCGATCACGCTGCCGAGGTCGGCGAGATTGAACCGGTCCGGGTAGCGAGTGCACTGCACCAGGTCCACTGCATACTGCGCGACGGAACGATCGACGAACACCTCGTCGGCGCGGCCTTGCAACGCAATCAGCTGATCGAGCGTGATGACTTGGTCGGGAACGGGCTGCGCAGAGGAAATGCTCATCCGGTCGAGAATCATCATCTCCTCGTCGGCGGTCGGATGATCGAGCACGATCTTCATCATGAATCGATCGCGCTGCGCGTCAGGAAGCTGATACACGCCCTCGGATTCGATCGGATTCTGCGTAGCGACGACGAAGAACGGTGGGTTGACCGGGTGCGTGACACCGCCGATCGTGACCTGCTGCTCGGCCATCACTTCGAGCAACGCCGACTGGACTTTGGCGGGGGCACGGTTGATCTCGTCGGTCAGCAAGAAGTTCACGAAGACCGGGCCGAGTTCGACATCGAAGGTCTCGGACCCCGCCCGATAGATGCGTGTGCCGACGATGTCGGATGGCAGCAGATCGGGCGTGAACTGGATTCGGGCGAACGAGCCGCCGACCACATTGGCCAGTGTCTCCGCGGCCAGGGTCTTCGCGAGACCGGGAACCGACTCGAGCAGACAGTGGCCGCGACACAGCACGCCGACGAGAAGCCGTTCGAGTAGGCGAGTCTGGCCGACGATGACCTTGCGCAGTTCGAAGAAGATCTTCTCGAACGTCTCGGCAGTTGCGAGGTCGTTCATCGGTGTGCCGGCCTCCGGGTAGTTCGGTGCCTGGCCGGGTTGGGATGACAGTTGGGATGCAGCCGACCACGGGTCGGGGGTGTCTCCCGTGCCACTCGTCACTGGTCCGTCCGCCGTTTCGAAATCGCTCATTCGTCAAGCAAGCTACCTGCATCAGCGGCGGTGATCCGGTCGTGCCCGGAGGCCGGGTACCGTGGCTTCATGTCCAAGCCTCACGCGGACCCCGATGCCGGCCGGGGCGACGACTTCGATGCGGTCGCCTTCGAACAGGCCGAGCGAGCCGGGCGCGAAGAGCGCGCCGCAACTCGCAAGCTCTCGTCGATCGAGGCGGGGCGACGCAAGGGAGGCCTCGCCGGCGCCGCCATGGCGGGAGCCATGCTCAGCCTGCAGGAGATCTACGAGGGTCCGGCCCATGACGCCGACATCGTCGAAGTGTCCGAGAGCCCAGACGAACCAGGCGACATCGACACCGATGGCATCGAAGTGTCGGTCGACGGCACCAACGTGTGGGCGCCACCACCCGGTGGCGGGAACTTCGACGACGGTCACCCGGCACGGTGACGCGCACGTCGCCGCGGCGCTCGTATCCTCGGCACGGTGACGGACCCTGGCAGCGAGCGCATCTCGACTGATGTCCTCGTGGTCGGCGGCGGGCCTGCGGGTACTGCTGCGGCGATCGAACTCCGGCGCGCCGGACGCACCGTCACCCTGATCGATCGAGCGGTGTTCCCGCGTGACAAGTGCTGTGGCGACGGCCTGACGACGCTTGCACTCCGTGAACTGGAGCACCTGGAGTTCGATCCATCGAACGTGGTCGACTGGTTCGACGTCGACGGTGCTGCGCTGCGTTCACCGTCGGGCAGAGAAGTCGTGGTTCCACTCGACGGGCCCGGCAGCTACGCCGCTGTGGCACCGCGGGTGCAACTCGACAACGCCTTGCTCGAACAGGCCCGAGCCATCGGTGTCGACGTCCGCGACGGTGTCGGCTTCGAGTCGCTGGTCACCCTCGATGACCGTGTCGTCGTCACAGCTGGCCCGCTGTCCGTCTCGGCTCGATATCTCGTGGCTGCCGATGGGATGTGGAGCCCGGTCCGCAAGGCGCTCGGGCTGAACAAGACGGGGTACCTCGGCGAATGGCACGGCTTCCGCCAGTACGCCAGCGGCGTCACCGGCACCGCTGCAACACAGCTACACGTCTGGTTCGAAGAGGATCTGCTGCCCGGCTATGCATGGTCCTTTCCGCTCCCGAACGGCCGGGTGAATATCGGTTTCGGTGTGTTGCGCGATGGAGTCCGCAAGACCAAGGACATGAACGGGCTCTGGCTCGACCTGCTGCAACGAGCGCATGTCGTCGAGGCGCTCGGGCCGGATTTCGAACTCGAAGATCGCCACACGGCGTGGCCGATTCCGGCGCGCATCGACGAAGCGGTCCTCGTCGAGGGACGCGTGTTGTTCACCGGTGACGCGGCGATGGCGACCGACGTGATGACCGGTGAAGGGATCGGCCAGGCGCTGCTCACCGGGCGACTGGCGGCCGAGGCGATCATCGCCGGCGGGGCTACCCAACCGGAGATCGCCGCTGGTGTGTATCGCGCCGAAGTACTCCACCACTTGCGCGCCGATCACAAGATGTCGGCAGCGTTGGGCTCGATACTCGCCTCGCCGTGGGGAACGCGCGGAGCGATACGCGTGGTCGACGCCAGTGGGGCCTGGGGTCGCCGCAATTTCGCTCGATGGATGTTCGAAGACGAGCCGCGGGCGATCGTGCTGACGCCGAGACGCTGGCACCGCAGGTTCCTGAAGCGCCCCGGCGTGCATCTCTGATTCTCTCCTGCTGATCGCCTCCTCAGGCGCTCGCGACTGCGAGCACGGTTGTGCTGCTGGCACCCGGTCGACACTCCGGCTCGGGAGGATGCCGGCACGCTTCCTACGGTGGGGAGATGAGTCGACTGTGTGAAGGAAAGATCGCCATCGTCACGGGAGCGGGCCGAGGCATCGGCCGCGAGCACGCCTTGAGCCTCGCTCGCCACGGCGCGAAGGTCGTCGTGAACGACCTGGGCGGAGCTCGCGACGGCACGGATGGCAGCGGTGACGCATCCTCGCCCGCGCAGCAGGTGGTCGCTGAGATCCTCGCAGCCGGAGGTGAGGCAGTCGTCAACGCCGACAACGTCGCTGACTGGGACGGCGCCAAGCGGATGGTCGATCAGGCGATCGACGCCTTCGGAGGGCTCGATGCCGTTGTCAACAACGCGGGAATCCTGCGTGACCGGATGCTCGCCAACATGACTGAAGCGGAATGGGACGCCGTGATCAACGTCCATCTGAAGGGAACCTTCGCCCCGGCGCGCCACGCTGCCGCGTACTGGCGCGAACGCTCGAAGGCCGGCGATGAGGTGGCCGGGCGCATCGTCAACACCACCTCGGTGTCAGGGATCTACGGCAACGTCGGACAGTCGAACTACGGCGCAGCGAAGGCGGGGATTGCTTCGTTCACCCAGATCACGGCGATGGAACTCGCGCGCTACGGGGTCACGGTCAACGCCGTCGCACCGGTCGCCCTGACCCGGATGACCGAAGACCTCGGACCCGCTCCGGAAACCCCGGAAGAGGCCGAGATGCGGTCCCCGAAGTGGATCGCGCCGATCGTCACCTGGCTCTGCTCGGACGAAGCCGCGAATGTGACCGGCCGGGTGTTCGAAGCATCCGGACAGTTCCTCGCCGTGGCCGAAGGCTGGGTCCGCGGGCCGAGCACCGCGCCGGTCGAGGACCCCGAAGCACTCGGCGAGATCGTCGAGTCGCTGCTCGCGGACGCCCGTGGTCGAACCGGCATGAACGGCAAGCCCGTCACCTCCTGAGCGAACTCAGTCACGTTGGGGACAGGCACCGACGTGACTGGGGCGCAGCTCACCCGAATCAGCAACCGAGAAGAGGACGATCAACATGGCAATCAATCCCGACGCAGTCGGCTCGAAGAGTGAGCCGGTCGAAGCGAGTTGGACCTCCCGTGACGCACTGCTCTACGCCGTCGGCATCGGTGCGGGCCACGAGGACCTGGCATTCACCACCGAGAACAGCAACGGCATCGACCAGCTCGTCTACCCGACCTTTCCCGTCGTGATCGGCTGGGGCCGCGGCTCGGCAATGGGCAAGATCGGCAAGTTCAACCCGGCGATGCTCGTCCACGGACAGCAGGCCGTCACGCTGCACCGACCGATTCCCGTCGAGGGGACCGTCACGTTGACGAGCGAGATCACTGGAATCCACGACAAGGGGAGCGCAGCGGTCGTCGTCTCTGAGACGGTGGCGATGATGAACGGTGAGCCGCTGTACACGAACGTCGGGTCGTCGTTCATGCGTGGCGAAGGTGGGTGGGGCGGCGACCGTGGGCCCTCCGGGCCGAAAAACGTGCCACCAGAACGTGGCGCCGATCACGAGGTCTCGTACGTGACCGGCCGCGACCAGGCCTTCGTCTACCGACTCTCCGGTGACCGTAATCCGCTCCACACCGACCCGGAGTTCGCCGCACGGGGTGGCTTCGACACTCCGATCCTGCACGGACTCTGCTCGTACGGTTTCACCGGGCGGGCGCTGCTGGCAGCCCTGTGTGGCGACGACCCTGCACGGTTCCAGCACATCGAGGGCCGATTCGCCTCGCCGGTCATCCCAAGTGATGCGCTGACGGTCCGCATGTGGAGCACGGGCGACGGGGAAGCGATGTTCACGACGAGCGCAACACCGGCCCGAGGCGGCGACGAGCGGATCGTCATAGACCAGGGCCTGCTCCGACACGGTTGAGCAGCACGGTTGGGCAGCACGGTTGGGCAGCACGGTTGAGCCGCACCGCGGCGAGAGTGCTACGGGGTCAGAGCGACCAGATGGTCGACGATCTCGCCAATCGCGACGTCGGTGCGTTCGCCTGACTTGCGATCCTTGACCTCGATCGTCGGGTTCTCGTCGTCGTTGAGGCCCCGCCCGACCACGACGATCGTCGGGATGCCGATCAGTTCAGCATCCTTGAACTTCACGCCGGGCGAAACCTTCGGGCGGTCGTCGAGCATCACGCGCACGCCCGCAGCCTCGAGCGATGTGGCGAGTTCCTCGGAGTACGGACCGTGTGGCGTGCCCTCTTTGCCGGCACTGACGATGTGGACATCGGCAGGCGAGATCTCGCGCGGCCAACACAGACCGCCGTCGTCGAGCGTGGCTTCGGCCACTGCCGCCAGACAACGCGACACGCCGACGCCGTAGCTGCCCATCGTGGGTGTAACCGGCTGGTCGTTCTCGTCGCGGACCGAGAGTTCCAGGGCCTTGGCGTACTTCGTGCCGAGCTGGAAGATGTGGCCGATCTCGATGCCGCGCGCGATCTCGACGACCGAGCCACACGAGGGGCACGTGTCGCCCTCCAGTACTTCGGCTGCTTCGATGACACCATCGCCGGTGAAGTCGCGTCCTGCAGTGAGGTACAGCACATGGTTGTTGTAGGCGTCGGCACCCGTGATCCACTGGGTGCCGTCGACGATGCGCGGGTCGAGCAGATAGCGGATGCCCGACTCCTTCGCTGCACCGAGGACGCCGGGGCCGATGTAGCCCTTCTTCAAGGCCGGATACTGCTTGAAGTCGTCCTCGTCGAACGGTTCGACCTCGGCGGGGGCGACCTGGGCTTCGAGCCGCTTCATGTCGACCTCACGGTGGCCCTCGACACCGACCGCGAGCGGCTCGATCGTGCCGTCCGGGTGCTTCAGTTTCACGACGACGTTCTTCAGCGTGTCGGCCGCCGTCCAGTCGCGATCCGGGTGTCGTGTCTCGGGATCGTTGTTGACGAAGTCGACCAGCTTGGCGATCGTCGGCGTCTTCGGAGTGAGGTGCGGCATCGCTGCGCGCAGCCCGTCGAGCGGGATCGAGTCCGGCACCGGGGTGTCGACGGCCTCGACGTTGGCCGCGAAGTCACAGGACGTGCAACGGATGAAGGTGTCCTCGCCGACCGCGAGCGGAGCGAGGAACTCCTCTGATGCGGACCCGCCCATTGCTCCCGAGGTGGCGGCGACGATCACGAACGGCAGGCCCATGCGCTCGAACAGCTTGATGTAGGCCTCGCGGTGGGCTTCATAGGACTGCTGGAGGCCGGCGTCGTCGAGGTCGAAGCTGTAGGAGTCCTTCATCAGGAACTCCCTGGTGCGCAACAGCCCGCCGCGCGGGCGGGCCTCGTCTCGGAACTTCGTCTGGATCTGATAGATCACCAGCGGCAGGTCACGGTAGGAGCTGTACAGGTCCTTGACCGTGAGCGCGAACATCTCCTCGTGCGTCGGAGCGAGCAGGAAGTCGGCGCCGTGGCGGTCCTGTAGTCGGAAGAGGTTGTCGCCGTACTCCTCGTACCGATCAGTCGCCACGTACGGCTCGATCGGAAGCAGAGCGGGGAAATGGACTTCCTGGAACCCGGCGGCGTTCATCTCCTCGCGCACCAGTCGCTCGACGTTACGGAACACCTCGTAGCCGAGTGGAAGCCAACTGAACCCGCCGGGAGCGGCACGCCGGATGTAGCCGGCCCGAACGAGCAGGCGATGGCTGGGAACCTCGGCATCTGACGGGTCGTCACGCAGGGTTCGCAGGAAGAGAGTCGACATCCGGAGCACGAAACGAAGCTACCTGTTCGGTCGCCTCACGAGCACGAGCCGAATTCCGGTCGGGTCGTGACGTGCGGGCTACCTTCGAGATATGCAACGACGAATCGCTCTGGCCACGGTGACGCTCTCGGTCCTGATGTTGCCGGCCTGCAGCAGCAACGATGCCGGTCAGGACGACTCGAAGCGTGACGACGACGGTGACGTCGTCGAGGGTGGTGAGGTCGGCGCGTTCCGTCTCTCCGTCGGAGACTGTCTTGCTGCAGAAGCGGTGGGCGACGTCGAATCGGTGCCGGTCGTGCCGTGTTCTGAGCCGCACGATTCGGAGTTGTTCCACAGCTTCCAGCTCGCCGACGGAGAGTATCCGGGCAACCAATTGGTCATTGATCAGGCTCAGGCCGGCTGCATCGCAGAGTTCGATGCGTTCATCGGGCTGGCATACGCAGAGTCGGTCTGGGACATCACGGCGGTGTACCCCACCGAGGCCTCCTGGAACGCCGTCGGTGACCGCGAAGTGCTGTGTGGTGTCTTCCCGATCAGCGACGAGGACACGACGGGGTCGGCGCGCGGCATCGCTGAGTGATTGCAGTCGGCATCGCCGAGTCGTCGCGGTGGGGATGGCCAGACCTGAACGGGGCGGTTGTCTGCTATCATCGGCGTTCGCAATTTGGTTCGTGACCAAGGCGTGGGGCTCTGCCTCACGCCTTGTTCTTTGAACGGGGGCACTGTCCCGAAAACGGAAGGAGGCACACTGACATGACCGAGAACAGCGAACTCGCACGAATTCGCGGCATCGTCGAACCCATCGCCTCCGACCTGGACCTCGACGTGTACGACATCGAACGGCGCGGCGCGACGGTGCGGATCACGCTCGACACACATCCGGGCTCCGATGGCGGCATCACCCTGGACAACCTGTCGCTCGCGACGCGCCTCATCTCCCGGGAGATCGACCACGAGGACCCGATCAGCACCCGTTTCACGCTGGAGGTCACCAGTCCGGGACTCGAGCGTCAACTCCGCGTCCCGGCGCACTTCGAGCGCGAAGTCGGCAAAGACATCACCGTCCGATTCCGTGATCCCGACGCAGATCCGCGCCGCATCGATGGTCAGCTGATTGCGGCGACGGAGACGACAGCAACCCTCCTGCTCGACGACGGCAACGAAGTCGTCTTCGACATCGATGGCGTCGACAAAGCCCGCACCGTCTTCGAATGGGGACCCGCAGCGAAACCGGGCGGTCCCAAGAAGCCGGGTGCGAAGAAGTCGAACACAGCGAAGCAGCCCAGTGCGCGCAAGCCGTCGGCTTCGCAGCAGGCCTCGTCGAAGCGCGCCGCAGCATCGAACGACACAACTGGATCCGACACGCCCGACACGGGCGAGGAACATCGCTCGAATGCGCAGACATCACCGCAGACATCACCGCAGACATCACCGCAGACATCAAAGGAGAAGCAGACGTCATGACCAACATGGACATGAGTGAAGCCATCGGCATGATCGCCCAGGAGAAGGGCATCACCGAAGAGACATTGCTGCACGTACTGGTCGACGCGCTCGCCTCGGCGTACAAGCGCCGCGACGACGCAGCGGACGAAGTGGTCGTCGAAGTCAACCCCGAGACCATGGAGTTCTCCTTCATCGGCTACGACGTCGACGAAGACGGCAACTGGGTCAACGAACGCGACGACACGCCGAAGAAGGAAGAGATGGGCCGCATTGCTGCCATGACCTTCCGCCAGGTGATGAACCAGCGCATCCGCGAAGTCGAATCGGATCGCAAGTTCGAGGAATACGCCAACCGCGAGGGCGACATCGTCACCGGCATCATCCAACGCACCGATGCCCGCTACACCCTCCTCGACCTCGGTCGCGCCGAAGCGCTGCTGCCGCAGGCCGAGCAGGTGCCATTCGAGCGTCCGGCGCAGGGCGATCGACAGAAGGCATACATCGTCGAAGTGCGCCGTACCCCGAAGGGCCCGCAGATCGTCGTGTCCCGCACGCACCCGGGCCTGATCAAGCGGCTCTTCGAACTCGAAGTGCCCGAGATCGCCGACGGCATCGTCGAGATCAAGGCATGCGCTCGCGAACCCGGCCACCGCACCAAGATCGCCGTGTGGTCCAACGACCACAACGTCGATCCCGTCGGTGCATGCGTCGGTGCTCGCGGTGGTCGCGTCCGCATGGTCGTCAACGAGATGCGTGGCGAGAAGATCGACATCGTCCCGTTCAGCGAGGACCTCGCCGACTTCGTCGCCAAGGCGCTGTCGCCGGCCAAGGTCACCAAGGTCAACATCTCCGACGACGGCACCGCCGCCGACGTCATCGTGCCGGACCACCAGCTCAGCCTGGCGATCGGCCGAGAGGGCCAGAACGCTCGGCTGTCCGCGCGCCTCACCGGTGTCCGCGTGGACATCCGGTCCGAGACGCAGCTCGCCGAGGGAATCCCGGCCAGCCACGGTCGCGACGCCGACGTGGAATACGCAGTCGGCGAATGGCGTCCGAATGCCGAGACCGGCGAGAACGAATGGCACGCCGCCGACGGCACGGTCATCAGCGAGTCCGAATGGAACAAGCAGGTCGAAGAGGCAGAGGCACAGGCCGCCGCGGACGAAGCAGCGGTGCCCGAAGTGACCGAGGAACTCAAAGCAGGTACGTGGGCCGGCTCGGTGTTGCCGATGTCGGACCCCGATCAGGTGCCGCCCGGGTTCGAGATCAAAGCCAACGAGGACAGCGACCTGTACCACGTGCCGGGCTCGCGCTACTACAACCAGACCAAGGCCGAACTGTGGTTCCGTTCGATCGACGCCGCCGAAGGTGCCGGGTTCAGCCCGGCGGGTGGCGCATCGGACACGTCCGACGTGGACACGGCCGACTCGACCGACGCCGCCGAACCGGCTGGCGACGACACCAATGACGCACCGGAGGCGACCGAGACAGCGGATGCCCCCGATGCCGAGACGAGCAGTGAGGCAGACGACTGAACGACACGACCCCGTCCGCAGCTGCATCGGCTGTCGAAGCCGGCACCCGCAGTCCGCACTCGTGCGGATCACGCGGACCGGCACCGACATCACCGTCGATGGTCCCAGCAACGGTCGAGGGGCGTGGCTCTGTCAGGACACCAGTCCCGACAGCGACGACAATCGAGAACGTCGAATTGCGGGGGAGTGTCTCGAATCCGCAATCACGAAACGAGCATTCGCTCGGGCGTGGCGGACCGACATCGGTACCGACGACATCACGAACATCAGAAGACTCACCGGCACCGATCAAGACGACGGGTGACACCGGTGCGATGTGCATTGATTGGCACATCGGCGAGGGAATGACGACTGGGAAAGGTTGAATCGGAACGTGGCAGCAAAGAAGATCAGAATCCACGAGCTCGCCAAAGAGCTCGGGATGACCAACCAGGAGGTCCTCGACCTCTGTGGCGTGCTCGGCGTTGCCGCGAAGGGTCCGTCCTCATCTCTCCAAGAGGCGTACTCCGACATGGTGTCCCGTCGCGCCCAGCGCGACGGGCTCACACGTGACGAGCAGCCCGAAGAGCCCAAGCCGGTCAAGAAGGCTGCAGCCAAGAAGAAGGCCGCTGCCAAGAAGGCGCCGGCCAAGAAGAAGGCCGCTGCCAAGAAGGCGCCGGCCAAGAAGAAGGCCGCTGCCAAGAAGGCGCCGGCCAAGACAGCTGAGCCGGACGTCAACGTCGACGAGCCAGCACCGAACGTCGATGAGGCACCGACACCGGCACCCGCTCAGGTCGAGTCCGCACCCGAGCCCGCCGCTGCCGAAGTGCCGGTCGTCGACGAGGCCGCTGCTGCCGCTGCTGCCGCCGCCCCGCCGGAGGCGCCGAAGCCGGCACCCGCACCCGCACCCGCACCCATGAGTGCCGCCGACGCCGTCGTCGCGGCTGCCGAAGGACTGCTGCCCGTCGGCGAGTCGCCTGCGGTCGCTCCCGCACCGACGCCGGCACCCGCCCCGGAGCCGCCGGCACCCGAACCGCGCCAGGCCGAGCAGACTCCTGCTGCGACCGATCCCGAGCCCGCCGCACCGGCGGCGCGAGTGATCTCGAGCGCTCGTCCCGATGCCGATGGTCGGCCGCCCGAGCCCGCCCCCGGCGCAGCCGCAGTCGCCGACACTGCAGCGCCACCCGCCACACCGCGCCCGGTCTCGCCGAGTGGCAAGAACGTCCCGCCGCCTCCAGCGGTGCGGCCGTTGTCGCCCAGTGGCAAGGTCATCCCACCTCCGCCCGGTTCGGCTCGCCCGCAACCCGGCTCGAACACTCGTCCTGGCGGTCGCCCGGGCGGCTACGCGCCGCGCCCCGGCGGGGCTCCGGCTCGCCCTGGTGGCGGTCCCGGCGGTCCCGGTGGCGGCCCAGGACGCGGACCAGGCAACCGGCCGAGCGGTCAGCGTCGCCCGCCGCGTCGCACCGGTCGTCGTCGCCGTCGCCGCGATCAGGACGATCTGCAGCCCCAGGACATGGGGTACACGTCATCGGACGTGCCCGTTCCCGAGGGCGAGATCGTCATCGAGCGCGGTGTCTCCGCTCAAGAGTTCGGTCCCAAGCTGAACCGCACCTCTGCTGACGTCCTGCGCTTCTTGCTCAACAACGGCGAGATGGTCACTGCGACCATGACGCTGGCTGACGAGCAGATGGAGCTCTTCGCCCTCGAAGTCGGTGCCGAAGTCCTGCTCGTCGAGCCGGGCCAGCAAGAAGAAGTCGAACTCCAGAAGATGTTCGACGACTCCGACGACGACGAAGATCTCGAGCCGCGGGCACCGGTCATCACGATCATGGGTCACGTCGACCACGGCAAGACCACGCTGCTCGACCACATTCGTGGCGCGAACGTCGTGGACGGCGAGGCCGGTGGCATCACACAGCACATTGGCGCCTATCAGGTGCACAACGACAATGGCTCGGTCACGTTCCTCGACACCCCGGGTCACGCAGCGTTCACGCAGATGCGGGCCCGCGGTGCTGACGCGACCGACATCGTCGTGTTGATGGTCGCTGCAGATGACGGCCTGATGCCGCAGACGATCGAAGCAATCAACCACGCCCGCGCCGCCGAGGTGCCGATCGTGGTGGCGGTGAACAAGATCGACAAGGACAACGCCGACCCACAGCGCGTGCTCACGCAGCTCGCCGAGTACGAACTCGTTCCCGAGTCGTGGGGCGGCGACACGATCGTCGTCGAGATGTCGGCGCTCCAAGGTGTCGGCGTCGACGAGATGATCGACCAGTTGCAATTGGTCGCCGAGATCGAAGACCTTCAGGCCAACCCGAACGGCAGGGCCAAGGGCATCGTCATCGAGGCCCAGCTCGACAAGGGCCGTGGCCCCGTGGCCACGATCCTCATCGACAAGGGCACCCTCAAGGTCGGCGACCCCATCGTGGCCGGCGGTGCCTGGGGCAAGGTCCGGGCAATGATCAACGACAAGGGCGAACAGATCAAGTCTGCCGGTCCGTCGACCCCGGTCCAGGTGCTCGGACTCTCCGATGTTCCCGAAGCCGGCGACGAGTTCCGGGCAGCGCCCGACCCGAAGACGGCACAGACCGTCGGCGAGGCCCGGGCGATTCGCCTGAAGGCTCGCCACCTACGCGAAGACAGTCGGGTCAAGACCGGCACCAAGCTCGAGGATCTGTTCGCACAGATCCAGTCGGGTGAGAAGGCGTCGCTGAACATCATCCTCAAGGCCGATGTCCAGGGTTCCCTCGAAGCCGTCACCGAGTCGCTGCGTCGCCTCGAGCGTCCGGAAGTCGATCTGCAGTTCGTCCACCGCGCCGTGGGTGGCATCACCGAGAACGACATCACGCTGGCGAACACCACGAACTCGACCATTCTCGGGTTCAACGTGCGACCCGACGGCAAGGCCCGCAAGGTGGCTGAGCAGGAAGAAGTCGAGATCCGGCTGTACGAGATCATCTACAAGCTGCTCGAGGACATCGAGCAGGCAATGGTCGGCATGCTCGATCCCGAGTTCGAAGAGGTGGTCACCGGCGAAGCCGAGGTCCGCGAGATCTTCCGTGTTCCCAAGCAGGGCGCCATCGCTGGTTGCATGGTCACCTCGGGAGTCATCACCCGCGGATCCAAGGTGCGCTTCATCCGCAACGGCACCATCATCTGGAAGGGTGCGATCGAATCGCTGCGCCGCTTCAAGGATGACGCCAGGGAAGTCCGTGAGGGCTTCGAGTGCGGTATCGGCCTCGACGACTTCCAGGACCTCAAGGCCGGCGACATCATCGAGACCTTCGAAGACCGCGAGATGGAGCGCAGCTGAGCTGTGTCGAAGACTGACCGGTAGGTTCTTCTCATGGCGCATCCCGACGCAACCAAGCAGCCGGACCTGGACTTCTTCTGGGATCCCGTTTGACCATGGGCCTGGATCACCTCCCGTTGGGTGGTGGATGTGCAACAACAGCGTTCCTACGAGGTCGACTGGCGATTCATCTCGCTGTGGATCCTCAACGAGGAACAACAGGGTGAGTGGTACACCCCTGCCTACCGAGCCGGGCACTACCTCGGCCACAAAGGCCTGCGGATCGCGAACGCCATCAGGCTCCAAGAAGACGGTGACGCCGTCGGCACCTGGTACACCGCCCTCGGCGAGGCGCTGCACCTCAACAACCGGCGTGACGAGGCTCGTGCCGACAACGAGGTGTTTCTCGAAGCCGTGCTCGACGACGCCGGTTTCTCCGCTGCGTATCTGAGCGACGCCGACGACGAGAGTCACGATGAGTACATCCGTGCCGAGACCGAACTGGCGTTGAGTCGGACCGGAAAGGACGTCGGCACACCGATCCTCACGTTCCGCCCGGGCACCGATCGCGAAGGCAGCTTCTTCGGTCCGGTGATCTCCAAGGCGCCGAAGGGCGAAGAGGCCAAGGACCTGTGGGATGCAGTCGAGAAGCTCGCAACCTCAGGCGTCGCAGAACTCAAGCGCTCGAACCGAGACGCCCCCGACTACACCTGACGTTAGCCAGATGGTGCCAGGCGCCATCTGTGACACCGACCCGAAGGAATGCTGATGGCACAACGACGTGGCCGCAACAGCGGTCAGAAATACCCTCGAAGCGCACGCGTCGGTGAGACGCTGCGCGAGATCATCGCCGAGGACCTCGTGCGCCTCGACGACGAGCGCCTCGAGTTCGTGACGGTCACGTCGGTCGACGTCGACCCCGAACTGAACCGCGCGATCGTGTTCTTCGATTCGTTGAACGGCGAAGACGGTGACGCCGACATCGTCGAAGCGCTCGACGGACATCGCGTCCGGTTGCAGTCCTCGATCGCCCGCCAGATCAAAGCGAAGAAGACACCGATCCTGAGCTTCCAGCCCGACATCGTGATTCGTTCGGCCGAGCGAATCGAAACGATCCTGCGGGCCGACCGCGAACGTGACAGCTCGTACCGTTCGCCCGAAGCCACCGACTGACGGCGCCAGACAGGATCGAACGATGGCGCGCAAGAAGCCGGCGACCACGCACGGCATCGCCGTCGTCGACAAGCCGTCCGGGGTGACCAGCCACGACGTGGTCGGGATGCTCCGCAAACGCTTCGGTGAGCGCCAGGTCGGACACGGTGGGACGCTCGATCCGAGTGCGACCGGCGTGCTTGTCGTCGCGGTCGGCAAGGCCACCAAACTGCTCCGCTTCGTCGAGAAGACGAAGAAGGGGTACCTCGGCGAGATCGTGCTCGGGACCGAGACCGACACGCTCGACGCCGACGGCGAGGTGACTGCGACGCACGACATGTCAGGGGTCACGCTCGAAGCGGCGCAGGCTGCAGTGGTCGAACATCTCACCGGTGACATCGAACAGATTCCGCCGATGGTGTCGGCGATCAAGATCGACGGCAAACGGCTTCACGAGTTGGCCCGTGCAGGCATCGAAGTCGATCGGCCCCCGCGACCGGTCACGATCCACTCCTTTCAATTGATGCCGACCGACGAACCTCACGTCTTTCTCGCAGCGGTCGAGTGCGCGCCGGGTACCTATGTCCGCACGCTCGCTGCCGACCTGGGCACGCTGCTCGGCGGTGGTGCGCATCTCCGCAATCTGCGCCGGACCGCCGTTGGACGATTCACGATCGGCGAGGCTGCTGGCCCAGACGACTGTGTGCTCCTGCCGGTCGAGGAAGCTGTGCGCACACTCGACCGGATCGACATCACGTCGGACCTCGCCGATCTCGTCGCGAACGGTCGTGTGCTGCCGACGTTCGATGGGCCGGGCCCCTGGGCGCTGTTCGACCCGGCAGGCGTGCTCGTTGCCGTCTACGAGGCGTTCGGCGACGAAGCGAAACCTGCAGTCGTCGTTCCACGTACCTGACTGTGGACGTGACCAGCCGGACTTGTCGAGTGCGGCGCTGAGGTCGCGTGACCGATATCGTCACCGTCGTGCAGATCATCACGGACCAGTCGGCGCCTGCGTTCGCCGGCCAACGGTCGGTCATCACCATCGGTGCCTACGACGGCGTCCACCTCGGCCACCAGGCCGTGATCTCCCATGTGCGCCAGCGAGCGGTCGAACTCGAAGCGGTCTCTGCGGTCGTCACGTTCGATCGACACCCGGCGTCGGTGGTCCGCCCCGAATCGGCGCCGCTGCTGCTGACCGGTCCCGATCAGAAGATGGAACTGCTCGCGGCGACGGGCGTCGATGCGGTTGTCGTCGTGCCGTTCGACGAACAGCAAGCGGCGGAGAGCCCCGAGTCCTTCGTCGAGCGGGTGTTCGTCGATTGCCTGAAGACGCAGCTCATCGTCGTCGGCGAGGACTTCCACTTCGGCCGGCATCGTGATGGCAACGTCGACCTGCTGCGCAAGCTCGGCGCGGAGCACGGCTTCGACGTCGAACCGCTCGAACTCCTGCCACGTCTCGACGGGGTCGGCGAACCGGTGAGCAGTACGGCAATCCGTCGTGCGCTGGCCGGCGGCGACGTGACGCGTGCGAACGAGATGCTCGGTCATGTCTTCGAGGCTCGCGGTTCGGTCGTCACCGGCGACCAGCGCGGGCGCCTGCTCGGCTTCCCGACTGCCAACGTCGAGGTTCCGAACACGATCTCGCTTCCTGCCGATGGGGTCTACGCCGGCTGGTACGAGCGCCCGAGCGGCGAGTCCCACGCATGTGCGATCAACCTCGGCCGCCGGCCCACGTTCTACGAACATGCCGACAGTTCACTGCTCGAAGCGCACCTGCTCGACTTCGACGGCGATCTCTACGGCGAGCACGCCAGGGTGAGGTTCACCCACTTCCTGCGCAGCGAGCGCAAGTTCGACGGCATTGAATCGCTGAAGGACCAGCTCGACCTCGACATCGCTCAGGCGAACCAGTTGCTCCGATAGCTGCGTTCCGTGAACTCCTCGGTGCCTGGAGGCACCGTCGTCGTCACGCGCCTTGCTCTCGAAACAACTGCTCTCGCCTGAGAAGCAGAATCGGAAGAGTTACTGCGCCTCGAGCGGCTGCTGAACTCAAGCGGGCCAGATGACCTGGCCGTCGGCGTCGTAGACGCCGGCGACGATGTTGCTGCCGAGCACCGATGCTGCGTCGGGGGTGTCAGCCTCACCGAAGATGCCGATCTCGGCGTAGGCGTCGAGCTCGGCCTGGAGCGCTGCAGCGTCGGGAACGCCGAACCCGACACCGTCAGGCGTGGTGGCCTCGAGCAGCACGGCGTCGGTGTTCCATCGGAAGATCTCACCGTCGGGCTGCAGGAACATCGGGTTGCCGTTGGCGTTGATGAGATCGATGGCGACCTGAGCAGCGGCATCAGGGTCCGCAACAGCGTCGCTCAGTCCGAGCATGGTGGCCCGCATGAAGTCCTCGGCTGCTGTCGGGTGCTCTGCGATGAAGGTGGCATTGCTGTAGATGATGCCGAAGGACCCGGGAACGTCGAAGTCGAGCGGATCGAACAGCGTGAAGTCGATGCCGGCCCGCTCGAGTTGCCCGGGTTCGTTGCTCTTCCAGCCGGGGAAGCCGACGATGGGCTCGATGGCGATGTGTGCGAGTGGATCGAAGCCGTCGATGAGCACGGTGTCGAAGTCTTGTTCGATCTTGAGCCCGGCGGTCAGCAGCATTGCTTCGATGCTCGGTGGCATCTTGAACTTCACGCCGATCGTGGTTCCGGCGAGGTCTTCGAGAGACTCGACACCGCTGTCGGTCTTCACGATCAGGGAGTCGATTGCCGTGCGTCCCTCGACTGCGGTGACCACGAACTCGGCCTCGTTGGCTGCGGCAAAGGTCGCGACCTCGCTGAACGAGCCGCCGGAGGCGAACTGCGCGTTGTTGTTGGCGATCAGCGGGTAGTTGTCGGTTGATCCGCCCGGCTTGATCTCGACGTCGAGGCAGAGGGCGTCGTAGTAGCCGGCATCGTCGGCGACGAGGACGTCGACGATCGAGGCAGCGGCAGCGAAGTCGAAGCCCGTGAGGTAGGTGACCGTGCCCGCAGCCTTGTTCGCCTCACAACGGGCGTCGGGGAACGCCGCGCCGGCGACCACAGCGAGATCGTCGGTGCCCGCTTCAGCAGCACTGTCGGCGGGGGTGTCGGCCGTGTCGGCGGCGGTGTCGGCCGAGGACCCGCTGGTCGGGTCGGTGTCACTGCTGCACGCAGCCAGAGCAACGGTTGCGACGAGGACAGGGGCAATGAGCAGGCGTGATCGCATGAGGGGCTCCGAGAATGATCGGGATCGACGACGAGTATCGAGCAGTCCGGTCAGGCTAACGGGGACGTTCCGAGTCCGGAAATTTCAGCGCTGTGAGGCATGCCACTTGAGTGCGAACCGTTCGAGGGCCGAGATCGCGATGAGGACCACGATGCCCAGCGCCGCAGTACAGAAGACCGTCGTCCACAGGACCTCGGCCGCGGTGAGCGGCTGCAGGTCGACGCGCGACCCGATTGCGCCGAGCCCGGTGGTCCGGTTCGACCGGCCCTCGCTGAAATACGTCGCAGCCAGGCCGATGCCGAGCGCGAATCGCGCAGTGGTGAAGATCGACGGCAACGCAGCAGGCAGTCGCAGGAACCAGAAGACCTCCCACGGCCGGGCGTCGACGCTGGCGAGCAACTCCCGAGCCGAAGGATCTGCGGAGCGCATGCCACCAACCACGCCGAAGGTGAGCACCGGGAAGGCCGTGAAGGCTGCAAGGAAGATGATCGGTGCGATACCGAACCCCAACCACACCTTGATCGAGCCGAAGTACGCCACCCAGGGTGTGACCAGGAAGAGGACGAGGATGGGCTGGGCAGCTTCCTCGCTGAATCGTGACGACGCGAGCGCAGCGCCCACGAGTATCGACAGCACCAGCGAGATCGCCAGACCCAGGAGCATGTGGCCAGCGGTGATGAGTGTGTTGTCCCAGTAGAAGCCCGGTGTCGCGAACAGTTCCGTGAGGATCCTGGACGGAGCGAGCAGCACGTAACGTCGGACATCGAAGATGCGGACGAAGGCTTCCCAGGCGACCAAGAACCCGACGATGCCGACGATCGGTGCGAAGAAGCGGCGCAGCAGGTTCATGGCGAACCTGCTTGCAGGGAGGTTCGCAACCGAGCGGTGATCTCGAAGAACGCTGCGGTGTTCTCGATGTCGGGGTGTCGGGGGTGGTCGAGGTCGATGGGAATCTGCTCGACGACGCGGCCTGGACGCGCCGACATCACGACGACTCGGTCGGACAGGAACGCCGCCTCGGCAATCGAGTGGGTCACGAACACGACCGTCGTCCCGAGTGGTGCGGTGAGGCGCCCGAGCAGATGTCGCATCTCGGCTCGAGTGATCTCGTCGAGCGCGGCGAACGGTTCGTCCATCAGCAGGAGAGGAGCGTCCAGGGCGAAGGCGCGGGCGAGGCCGACGCGCTGCTGCATCCCACCGGACAGCTCGTGGGGGTAGGCGTCGGCGAAGTCGGTCAGGCTCACCTCGGCGAGGAGGTCATCGACCGAAGCCGACGGCGCCGTCGGCGATGCGCCACGGTTGATGTCGAGCAGCAGCGATGCATTGGACCGGACCGAACGCCAGGGCAGGAGTGCCGGGGACTGCGGAACGAAGCCGACTCGTTTGGTCGCTCGTGCGACTTCGGGGCGGGCCCCGTCGATCGAGATCGTGCCGACATCGGTCGACTCGAGCCCGGCAATCATTCGCAGGAGCGTCGTTTTGCCGCATCCCGAAGGGCCGAGCAACGTGATCGTCTCGCCTGGCTCGGCCATGAGGTCGATGTCGGTCAACGCATCAACGACGCCCGCAGTGGCGCCCCGACGGCCTCCCCGAGTTCGACCTCGACCGAGCCCGGTGAATGTCTTGGAGACAACAGAGATCACGAGGCTGGCCGACACGCATGCGAGCGTAACCGGCCCGGGTGTGGCGGTTCGCTGCCGATGTGGACAAGGCGATCGCGAGGGTGTTGTCCGCCAGGTCACGCCGTAGCATTGCGGGGTCCGTTCAGGCTCCGGCGTGGACGTGATGCAGGCGTGCCGAACCCGGGACGAATGCGACCTCCAACGAACACGGAAGGCAGTCAACATGCCCAACAAGGCCGAGACCATCGACAAGAACAAGATCCACGACTCCGACACGGGGTCGCCCGAGGTGCAGATCGCGCTCATGACCGAGCGCATCACCCACCTCACCGAGCACCTCAAGATGCACAAGAAGGACCACCACAGCCGTCGTGGCCTCCTGATGATCGTCGGCAAGCGCCGCCGCATGCTCGACTACGTGCGCAACATCGACGTCGAGCGCTACCGCAAGATCGTTGCTGACCTCGGCCTGCGCCGCTAGTCACCACGAATTCTGACCGAGCGGCCGCTGCCCTTGCCGGGGAGCGGCCGTTCGTCGTTTTCACTCATCACGTGTGGAATCGGTCTCGTTGGGTACACTTGCAACCAGGCCGGATCGTCCGGTCGACGGAGTAGTGGCACTGGCTGCCAGACGTTGACTCCGAGGTGTCGTGCGGAGTCTCTAGATTTCAAGCCGTCGATCTCGGGTCACACCTGGGAACCGGCTCCTCTTCTCCTTCTCTGAAGCCACGCGGCAGGGTGCTGCGTGTTCGAAAGGAATCAACATGGCTGAAGCCATTTCCGTGTCAGGACCCATTTCCGGGACCGACAAGACACTGACCCTGGAAACGGGCAGGTTTGCCCCCCAGTCGATGGGTGCCGTCGTGGCATCGATCGGCGCAACCCAGGTTCTCACCACCGCCAACTCAGCGAAGTCCGTTCGTGAAGGCATGGACTTCTTCCCGCTCACGGTCGACGTCGAAGAGCGTGCCTACGCCGCCGGCAAGATCCCGGGGTCGTTCTTCCGCCGCGAAGGCCGCCCGACCGAAGACGCAATCCTCACCTGCCGCCTGACCGATCGGCCGCTGCGCCCGAGCTTCCCTGATGGTTTCAGGCATGAGACCCAAGTCGTCACGACCGTCATCGGCGCCGACATGGAGAACCCGCACGACGTGCTCTCGATCAACGCTGCATCCGCTGCGCTCATGATCTCCGGCATCCCGTTCGACGGCCCGCTCGGCACCGTCCGCATGGCATACAGCCAGGAAGGCGAGTGGATCCCCCACCCGACCTACGAAGAGGCCGAGAACGGCACCTTCGAGATCGTCATCGCTGGCCGTGAACTCGACGACGGCGACGTCGCCGTGATGATGGTCGAAGCAGGCGGCTCCGAGAAGGCGTACTACTTCTACGACGAAGGCGCCAAGAAGGTCACCGAAGAGGTCCTCGGCGACGCCCTCCAGGCCTGCAAGGTCTGGATCAAGGAGTCGATCGCACTCCAGCGTCAGCTCCTTGCCTCGGTCATCGCGACGCACGGCCCGATCGAGCCGATGTCGTGGACCCCGGTCCTCGACTACACCCCCGAGATCTTCGACGCAGTCGAGAAGATCGGCGAAAAGGCCATGGGCCCCGCCGTGCAGATCTCCGCCAAGGGCGAGCGCAACGCCGCCGTCGACGCCGTCGCAGCCGACTGTGTCGCACAACTTTGTGGTGACGATGGCGACTTCGCCGGCCAGAACAAGATGGTCAAGGAAGCCGTTCGCTCCCTCATGAAGAAGATGGTGCGCCGTCGCGTCCTCGACGAAGGTGTTCGCATCGACGGTCGTGCACCGGGCGATCTGCGCGAGATCAGCGCCGAAGTCGGCGTGCTCGCAAGCGCGCACGGCTCCGGCCTGTTCCAGCGTGGCGAGACCCAGGTCATGAACGTGCTCACCATGGCGATGCCGCGGATGAACCAGATGATCGATTCGCTGTCGCCGAATGACACCAAGCGCTACCTGCACCATTACAACATGCCGCCATGGGCCAACGGTGAGACCGGCCGCGTCGGTTCGCCGAAGCGCCGAGAGATCGGCCACGGTGCCCTCGCTGCACGTGCAGTCCTGCCGACCATCCCGAACCAGGACGACTTCGCGTACACACTGCGCCTCGTCTCCGAGGTCATGGCCTCCAACGGCTCGACCTCCATGGGTTCGGTCTGCGCCTCCAGCCTGTCGCTGATGGACGCCGGCGTGCCGGTCCGGAGCCACATCTCCGGTATTGCCATGGGCCTGATCCATGAAGACGGCAAGTACGTCACACTCACCGACATCCTCGGCGCCGAAGACGCCATGGGCGACATGGACTTCAAGGTCGCTGGCACCGAAGACGCCATCACGGCGCTGCAGCTCGACACGAAGATCGACGGCATCCCCGCCGACGTGCTGAGCGATGCACTCGCCCAGGCACGTGTCGCTCGCCTCGAGATCCTCGAAGTGATGAACGCTTGCATCCCGGCAACCCGTGACGAGATCGCCGAGACGGCACCGAAGATCAGCACGATCTACATTCCGATGGACAAGATCGGTGAGGTCATCGGCCCGAAGGGCAAGATCATCAACACGATCCAGCAGGAGACCGGAGCCGACATCGGCGTCGATGACGATGGTGCCCGCGGCATCGTCACCATCGGTGCGGTCGAGGCATGGCGTATGGAGGAAGCCAAGACAGCGATCCTCAACATCGTCGATCCGCCGAAGGCCGAACTCGACAAGGACTACGACGGTCGCGTCGTGAACATCACCAAGTTCGGTGCCTTCGTCAACATCCTCCCGGGTCGTGACGGCCTGCTGCACATCTCCAAGATGGGCGGCGGCAAGCGCATCAACAGCGTCGACGACGTGCTCGAACTCGGCCAGGTCGTCAAAGTCCGCGTCGAGGAGATCGACGACAAGGGCAAGGTCAGCCTCATGCTCGCCGAAGAGCTCGACATCCCCGAGGGTGCAACGAGCAGCGGTTCCGGCGGCGGCGGTGGCGGTCGTGACCGCGACCGCGACGATCGCCCGCCGCGCCGTGAGCGCAGCGAGCGTGGATCACGCGACCGCGATGGTGGCGGCCGTGATGGTGGCCGTGATGGTGGCCGTGACAACGGTGGCAACGGCGGCTCGAAGGCAGCAGCCGACAGCGACATCGTCGAGGTCAGCTTCGAAGACAGCTTCGATCAGGAGCTCGCCGGCGAGCTCGGCGATCTCGGCCCCAAGGGCGAACGCCCGGCCGGGCGTGACGGTGGAAACCGTGGTGGCGGCGGCGGCCGTCGTCGTCACCGTTGATCCGTCGATGCTGATCGGCACTCGCTGAACACAGCACGTTGAACAATCGAGGGACGCCGCAGCAGCAGCTGCGGCGTCCCTTGCCATTTTCGACCCAACCCGCCCGACCGAGAAATGTGCAACAAGCGTCGGTGAGTGATGCTGATTCATCAAAGTTCCGATACTCGACACGGACGCACCCGAAATTCGTTGGATCAGCGTCATCAGGCGACGCTGATCGAACATTTTTCGGGCGGTGGGGTGGGTCTGCGATGATGACGGCATGCGTGTTGGAGTCGTCGGAGCAACTGGACAGATGGGTCGAGCAGTCTGCGCTGCGGTGACAGGCGATGACGCGCTCGAGTTGGTGGCCGCGGTTGATCAGCGCAGAGCCGGCGAGAGCATCGAAGGCGTCGAAGTGTCCGATCAGCTCCATGCGTTCGCCGAGGCGGACTGTGAGGTCGTGGTCGACTTCACCGTTGCCGATGCTGCTCGAACCACCCTGCCGTGGCTCGGCATGCACGGCATCCACGCCGTGGTCGGTACCACCGGATTCACAGCCCAGGATCTGGCGTTGTTCGAATCGACTTTCGGCGGCGACGACAAGCAACCGGGAACCCCGAATTGTCTGATCGCGCCGAACTTTGCGATCTCGGCCGTGCTGATGATGCGCTTCGCCGAGATGGCAGCACCGTGGTTCGACACCGCCGAGGTCGTCGAGCTGCACCACATGCGCAAATTGGACGCGCCATCAGGCACGGCGGTGAAGACCATCGAACGGATGGCTGCTGCACGCAGCACCGATTTCAAGAGTGACCCGACCGAAACCGAGATCTACCCGGGAGCGCGCGGCGGTGCCGGCCCACGAAACATTCGCGCGCACGCCGTCCGGATGGAAGGCATGATCGCTCACCAGGAAGTGATTCTCGGAGCCGTTGGTCAGACCATCACCATCCGTCAGGACAGCTACGACCGCTCGAGTTTCATGCCGGGCGTCGTGCTGGCGTGCAAGCAGATTGCTCAGCACCCGGGTCTCGTGCTGAGCCTCGATCCGTACCTCGACTGAGTCGCGAGCGTCGAAGGTCGAACGTGACGAAGGCGTGTAGATCCTGCGCTATCGATGCGCAAGATCCACACGCCTTCGACAGCGATGGGGATACTGAACCCAGGTCTGATCAGATGGCGCCGAGGGCGGCGTCGTAATCCGGCTCCTGGGCGATCTCGCTGACCATCTCGGTGTGCTTGACGTTGCCGTCGGGGCCGACGACGACCACGGCGCGAGCGAGCACGCCTTCGAGCGGTCCGTCGGTCAGCATGACGCCGTAGTCCGAGCCGAAGCTGGACTTGAAGGTTGAGCCGGTCTTGACGTTCTCGATGCCTTCGGCGCCACAGAAGCGGCCCTGGGCGAACGGCAGGTCGGCGGACACGCAGAGCACGACGGTGTCATCGAGGCCGGCCGCACGCTCGTTGAACGTCCGAACGCTCGTCGCGCACGTCGGTGTGTCGACGCTCGGGAAGATGTTGAGCACGACGTTCTTGCCGGCGAGGTCGCCGCTGGAGATGTTGCCGAGATCGCTACCTGCGAGATCGAACGATGGTGCGGAGCTTCCCACTGCGGGGAGTTCGCCGGACGTGTGGACGGGATTACCGCCAAGGGTGACTTCAGCCATGGGCCAATGTGTACCAGGTCATCGCCTTCCTGGCCACACGCATGCTTCGAAGCGACTAGGCAGAGCCAAGGCGCAGGCCGATGGGTCAGCGGCGGAGGTTGCGGCTGTTGACGGCAACGAGAAGTGCGATCGAGATACCGACGGCCCACCACTGATAACGCTGCAAGAACTCGAGGAAGTCGACGAGTTGGTCTTCGAACGTGCGCGCCAGCCACCACATGAGTGCGAGGCGGCCAGCGATCCCGATGGCGAGCAGCGAGATCAGTTTGACCGGCGGTGTCTGGCGGACGCCGCTCAGCGCTGCGACGATGTTGGAGCCTGCGAAGAAGGGGATCAGTGCCCATTCCGCCTTGTCGAAGCCGCGTTCGAAGGCCGAGATCGACTCCTTGGTCAACCCGAGGTACTTGACGAACCAGCCGGCGACGTCGTCGCGGTAGGCGCGGCCGACGAGGTGGCAGACGATGAACGCAGCGCCGATCCGCAGGAAGCCGATCACCACGTAGAACGGAATGGAGACACCAGCGGCCAGCGCGAGCGCAAGGTATCGATTGCGCGAGGAGAGCAACAGCAGGCCCTCCGGGTTGGTGTTGACCCAACGTGCCCATACGGCGCTCGCGACATTCGAGCAGATGACGAGCGCGACGAAGGCGACGAGGGTGAGTGGCGCCCAGTTGGGGCGCACGTGCGGGGTTGGCCCAGGTGCTGGTTCCGATTTCGGGATCATCGGGTCGCCCAGGGCATCGCTCACGCCGTCGAACGGTAGCGCTCCAGGTCTGCGTTGAGAGGCCGGCGGCAGGGAACGATTACATTCGGCGGGCATGCAAGGGCTCATGCAAGACGTACCGCTCACGATCAACCATCTCTTCGACCGTGCGGAGAAGTACCACGGTCACAAGGAGATCATCACCGCTGCAGCCGATGGCTTGGAGCGGACGACGTACGCGGAGTTCGCGCGTCGGACCCGCCAGCTCGCCGGCGCACTCGACACGCTCGGTATCACGGAGGCCGGGCGCGTCGCGACGTTCGCCTGGAACACCGCCCGCCACCTCGAACTGTATTTCGCAGCGCCGTGCACCGGCCGGGTGCTGCACACGCTGAACATTCGACTCTTCCCGGAACAGCTGACCTACATCGTCAACCACGCCGACGACGAGGTGATCTTCGTCGACCGGTCGATCCTCGCCCTCCTTGCACCGCTGTTGCACACATTCACCAAACTCAAGCACGTGGTGCTGATGGACGACGGCAAAGGTGACATCCCTGATGATCTCGCCGGCCATACCCTGTTGAACTACGAGGATCTACTCGCCGCCGAAGAGCCGATCGAGTTCCCTGAGATCACCGACGAACGTCGTGCGGCGAGCATGTGTTACACGTCGGGCACGACAGGGAATCCGAAGGGCGTCGTGTACACGCACCGCTCGACGTTCATGCACACCGCCGGCGCCATGATGGTCGACAGTCTCGGCGCACGGGAGTCCGACGTGATCCTGCCGGTCGTCCCGATGTTCCATGCCAACGCCTGGGGCCTCGCACACGCAGCGGTCGCCACGGGGGCGACGCTCGTGATGCCCGGAGCCGACCTGTCCGGCCCGGCACTCGCGGACCTGATCGTCGAACAGAAGGTCACCGTTGCCGCCGGCGTACCGACCATCTGGATGGCGGTGCTGCCCGAACTCAAGGGCCGTGACACCTCGGCACTGCGATCGATTCCGTGCGGTGGCTCTGCCGTTCCCCGTTCGCTGTCCGAGGCGTACCGCGAACAGACCGGCCTGCCGATCCTGCAGGCGTGGGGCATGACCGAGACCAGCCCGATCGCATCGGTGTGCCACCTCGACGTCGACCAGCAAGAGCTGTCCTTCGACGAGCAGGCAGAGCTACGGACCCAGGTCGGACGTATCTCGTTCGGCGTGGAGGCCCGCGTTGTCGAGCCGGGCACCGGCGAACCGGTCGCATGGGACGGCGAGGCGAGCGGCGAACTGCAGTGCCGGGGGAACTGGATCGCCGCCGACTACTACGACGACGAGCGTTCGCGGGAGAGCTTCACCGCCGATGGTTGGTTGAAGACCGGCGACGTGGCAACGGTCGATGCCCGGGGTCGAATTCGCCTGGTCGACCGCACCAAGGACCTGATCAAGTCGGGCGGTGAGTGGATCTCCTCGGTCGAGCTCGAGAACGAGATCATGTCGCACCCCAAGGTCGCCGAGGCCGCAGTCGTCGGCATCGTCCATCCGAAGTGGGGCGAGGCAGCACTCGCCTGCGTCGTCCGTTCCGATGACTCGTTGACCGAGGAGGAGGTGATCGCCCATCTCGCTGACAAGGTCGCGAAGTGGCAGCTCCCCAAAGGTGTGCAGTGGATCGACGAGGTCCCCAAGACCAGCGTCGGCAAGTTCTCCAAGAAGGACCTGCGCACCGAGTTCAGCGCTGCCTTCATGGCCGATCAGTAGCGGCCCCAGCCATCAGCGGCGGCGTCGCTCGACGCGACACGACGCAGTGCTGGCGTGCTCGTCGCCTGTCGCCGATGACACCCGTCGGTCGGCGATCGTTCCGAGCCGTACCCCTGTCAGACCCGTCGCCAGCGGACGTTGCCGCCGACCATCGTCGCCATGCAGTTTCCCGGTCCGGCTTTCACGAGATCGGTGGTGATGCCCTGATCGGACCGATCGGGACGATCGGGCACGTCGAAGACCGCGAAGTCGGCACGCTTGCCGACCTGCAGCGAGCCGAGCTGCTGCTCCAGGCCGAGCGCTGTCGCCCCGCCGAGCGTCGCTGCATGGAGGAGGCGCTGATCGAGATCCTCGCCGGTGTAGCCCCCGGCCAGTGCCGTCTGGCGCAACAGTGCGACGTCTGCCATGAGGTCGAGTGATTCGACGGACGCGAGAGAGTCGGTGCCGACGGCGAATGGTATGTCCTCGCGGAGGTAGTCGGCGACCGGCGGAAGGTCGACGCCGACGATTCGATTCGATCGGGGACACAATGCGACCACGGTGTGGTCGTCGGCGACGATCCGGCGGCCCTCGGCGTCAAGGTAGACGCCGTGCGCGAAGTGGGTGTCGCTCCCCGTGGCCCCGAGGTGCCTCATGAAAGCTCCAGCACCCATGTTCGTCCCGCCGTTCTCGAGCACGCCGACACGCCGCGTCGCGACGGTGCGCAATCGTTCAGCCAAGCTGCCAGTAGCGGTCCGGTAGAGCTCATCTTCGCCGTCGGACTCGGCGACGTGGATCTGGACTCGGACGCCGAGCGAACGGGCGAGCTGCATTGCCGCAGTCAACACGGGACCGTCAACGCTGTACGGAGCATGCGGAGAGATCCCCACTGAGGTGGCCGGTGTCGTGGGTGCCGAGGTGATGGCGTCGCGCAGACGGCCTTCGAGTCCGCTCATCCAATCACCCTCGTCGACCCCGATGATCTCGAGATACGTCACCCCCGGAATTTCGAGGTCGTACAGGACATCGCGAGCTGCGAAGTCCGTCACGACGTCGGCAATTGCGGTGATGCCTGCCTGGAGCATCTGTACGGCCCCAGAACGTGCGACTGCTGTCCAATCGTCTTGAGCTAGCCGGTCGTACTCCTCGAGAAATCGCACCGACCACGCGGTGTAGTCGGGGAAGGCGGTCGCCCCAACGGCACCGAACGACGTGTACTGCAAATGGGTGTGTGCGTTGACCAGGCCGGGCGTCAAGACTCCGGGCCAGTGACGCTCTGATGCGTGTCCGACAAGGTGTCGGACCTCATCGATGTGGCCGACCGCCACGATGATGCCGCGCTGAACTGCGACGGCGCCATTGCGAATCGGCGGCTGACTGACTGGGACGACGACGTTTGCGCAGTGGAGCTGGGTGGCGGCCGGGTTGCCACCACTCACCAGTTGGTCCGCGCTTCGATCTGTGCCTTCGTGGCGATGTCGTAGGCGAGGCCATCGGCTCGCAGACGGCTCGCCGCAACTTCGTCGTCGATCTCTCTCGGCAGCAAGTGCACGCCCGGGCTGAGGTCAGTCGCTGTCAAGTAGTCGAGCGCACGGAGTTGAAGCGCGAGCGACAGGTCCATGATTTCGATCGGATTGCCCTCCCCGGCGGATGTATTGGCGCAGTAGCCCTCCGACACGACGAAGACCGTCGGACCGCCGGGGACGCCGAGCGAGCGGACGTTGGGACGTACCTCGTCACCCCACTCGAGAGCGGCGCCCATCGATGGATCGAATTCGGGAGGTCCTGCACCGCCCACGGCGACCACGGCGCCATCGCGCATTGCAGCCACGTGATCGGCAGTGAGCGAGTGGGCGATTCCGGATGCGGTGATCACGAAGTCGGCGTTCACCACCGCTTCAGCGATCGGCGCGATGGCGTACCCGTCGTGGTGAGCGGCAAGTGCTTCCACCGGATCGATCTCGGTGACGACCACCCTGGCGCCGAGTCCGCGAGCCACCTTCGAAATGCCCCGGCCCACCCGGCCGTATCCGACGACCACGACGACCTTGCCCTGCATCTGCATGTTCGTGGCGTCGAGCAGCGCCATGACCACTGATTGGCCTGTTCCGTACAGATTGTCGAACAGCAGCTTGGTTCGAGCGTCGTTCACGGCGACACACGGCACGGCGAGTTCGAGCGCCGCAGCCATGTTTCGAAGTGGACGGACTCCGCTGGTCGTTTCCTCAGAGACCCCGTGCAGGTCCACGAGGGCGTCCCGGCGCTCGACGTGGAGGCGCCGAGCGGTGGCTGCTCCGTCGTCGGCGAGCAACTGCGGCCGAGTGTCGATGAAGGCATCGTGCAGTTCGGTGAACCGCGACGGCGACGCGCCGGCTTCGGCGAATACGGCGATGCCGTTCGCACGCAGCGCTTCGGCGACGGGTTCCTTCGTCGAATTCGACGTACCGAGCACGCTGACGTTGGCGCCGAGAGAGGCAAGGGACTCGACGAGGCAGGCTGTCTTGGGTTCGAGCACGAGGGACACCCCGATGCGTACACCGCTGAGTCGTCCGCCATCTCGTACGAGCTCGGTTGCTGATTGCAAGGCAGGCATGAACTCGGCAGCGAAGTCCATGGCCGAGCGGCCCGACGAACCGGTCATGAGTCTCCCCAAGCGTGGAACGTGTCGGCGTCAAGGATCTCCGACAGAGTGTCGGTCTGATCTTCGTCGAGATGGTCGAGCGTGATGCCACGACTTTCGAGTTTGGCTCGTGCAATCTCGCGGTCGAGCGTCCCCGGAAACGTGTGCACGCCCGGAGACAGGTCATTCGAAGCAAGATGATGACAACCGAGGGCCTGGACGGAGAACGACAGATCCATGATCTCGATGGGATGCCCGAGCCCACCGGCAATGTTGACGAGAGCGCCTTCCGACAGCACGTACGCCGACTTCCGACCGAGCCGATACCTGGTGACACCGGGCCTGACGTCGTCCACAGCGTCGGCGGCCCGTGCAAGGGCGGGAACATCGACCTCGTGGTCATGGTGACCGGCATTGGCCAAGACGACGTTCGGCTTCATTGCGTCGAAGTGGCGTGTGGTGATCGCCCGAATGCCTCCAGTCGCGGTGATGGCGATGTCTGCAGTCTCGAGAGCAGTCGTCAGATCGGCGACTTCGTGACCATTGGAGTGTGCCTCAAGAGCGCGGATCGGATCGACCTCCACGGCGGTGACGCGCGCACCCATTGCGCTGGCGTACTCAGCGATGCCGCGGCCCACCCAGCCGTAGCCAACGACGACCAATCGCTTGCCGGGCATGGCCAGATTGGTGAGCGCGAGGACGGCCTGGACAGTCGACTGCCCGGTGCCGTAGCGATTGTCGAACATGTGCTTGAGCGCCGCGTCGTTTGCCGCAATCACGGGCATCGGGAGTCGTCCGCGGTCTTCGAGTGCTCGGAGCCGGGCGACGCCGGTTGTCGTTTCTTCAGACACTCCGCGCAACTCAGCGTAGAGGTCCGGTCGGTCGCGAGCCATGCGGATCGTCAGCTCGCCGCCGTCGTCGATGATGTACTCCGGCTTCGTGTCGGCGACCCGCAAGAGGTCGGCCTCCCAGACTTCGTTGGTGGAACCGCGCGTCGAATGAACTTCGATTCCGAGGTCGACCAAGGCGGCCGCCACATCGTCGCGTGTCGACCACGGATTCGACCCGGCAGCCACGACATGTGCTCCCGCATCGGCGAGCACAGTGGCAAGGAACGCGGTCTTGGCTTCGAGATGGACCACCACAGCAACACGCTTGCCGACCAGTGAACCATCGGTGATTCGTTTGCGTACGAAGTCGTTGAGCACCGGTGACCGTCGCCGAGCCCATTCGATTGCCTGGTGCCCTGATGGCGCGGCACCCGGATCAGCGATCCGGGATCGCTTCGACACCGGTGTGTCACTCACAGTCGGCCTGCCTCAATGATGCGTTGGAGGAATCGACGAGTTCGTTGCTCTTGCGGGTCGGAGAAGAGTCGATGAGGTTCGGACTCCTCGACGATGCGTCCTTCGTCGAGGAAGCACACCCGGTCTGAGACGTCACGAGCGAAGCTCATCTCGTGGGTGACGATCAACATCGTCATACCTTGGTCCTTGAGGCCGCGAATCACGTCGAGGACGCCGCCGATCAACTCGGGGTCGAGCGCAGCGGTGACTTCGTCCAGGAGTAGGACGTCGGGATTGGTGGCGAGCGCTCGCACGATCGCCACACGCTGTTGTTGCCCTCCTGAGAGACGGTCGGGGAACGCTTCGGCGAAGTCGCCCATCTCGAACAGTCCGAGCAGTTCGCGAGCACGATCTTCAGCCTCGTCGCGCTTGGTTCCGTGGACTTTGCGCGGCGCCAGCGTCACATTGTCGAGGACATTCATGGTGGGAAAGAGGTTGTACGACTGGAAGACGATCCCGACGCGCTTGCGGAGTTCTCGTTCCTTCATCGACCCGTCGTTCAAGTCGACGCCGTCGAGCAGGATCTCTCCGTGGTCGTAGTCGACCAGACGGCCCACACAGCGCAGAAGTGTCGACTTGCCTGAACCGGAGGCTCCGATCAGGCTGACCACTTCGTGCTCGCCGACGTCGAGGTCGATGTTGTTGAGCACGAGCGATTCACCGTAATACTTGGTCAGCTCACGGACCGCCACTTTGTGTTGAGTGCTGGTCACGAAGTGCGCTGCAATCGGCGCTCGGCATCGCGACGCGAATACCAGTCGGTGTAACGAGCGAGTGGGACGCTGGCGATGAGGAAGAGAACGGCCGCAACGATGAAAGACGAGTAGTTGAACGTGCGGTCCTTGATGACCTGAGCTTCGCGCACAGAGTCGCGGATACCGATGACGCTGAGCAGCGCCACGTCCTTCTGTAGAGAGACGGCGCCGTTGAGGAGCGCCGGGAGCACGTTACGGATGGCCTGGGGGAGCACGGCGAAGCGCAACGTTTGGCCTTGGTTGAGGCCGAGTGCCTTTGCTGCGGCGCGCTGGCCGTCGTGCACCGAGACCATGCCGGCGCGGTACACCTCTGCGGTGTACGCCGAGTAGCCGGTGACCAGTGCAATGGTGCCCCAGAACAGTGCGCCGTTGGGGAGACCCGGCAGTTGCAGAGCGGGTACCCCGAAGCCGAAGAGAATGACGAGGAGGAGCGCCGGCACACCGCGAAACAGGTCGATGTAGAGCACTGCGAAGAATCGCAGCGGAGCAAACAGCGGGCCGGTCAGTGAGCGCATCACGGCGAGCACGAGTGCGAACAACAAGATGAGGACCATGGCGACGACCCACACACGCATGTTCAACCAGAAGCCACTCAGGACGTCAGGAAACGCATCCTTCATCGCCGTCCACGAGAAGAACTGCTGTTGGACCCGTGGCCACTGTGCCGACGACCCGACCCAGAACACGACTGCGGTGACAACCACAATGGTGCTGAGTGCACTGAGTAGCACTGGAATCACCCGCTCGCGTCGCGACGGACGGAACGGCGCAGGCGGAGCGGGTGATGTCTCGGTGTTGTCGGTTGCGGTCATGGCGGCCAGCGTGGCGTCGTCGATCGGGGAACCGACGACGGTGTCACTTGGTGATGTTCGGGATCTCCCCGTCGCCTTGCAGCCACTCGACGGCGATTGCGTCGAGACTGCCAGCGTCGCGCAGTGCATTCAACGCCACGTCGACACACGTGCGAAGTTCGTTGCCATCGGTGAAGAGCAACGACATCGCATCGCTCGTGGCGCTGTCGCCAGCACCCGGGAGCACGCCCGCAATCACTGAGTCTTCGAGTTCGACGGCGTTCAAGAAGAACGCAGACGGCAGCGCCACGACGGTGGCATCGATCTGGCCAGCAAGCATCGCGGCCACGACATCGGATTGAGTGTCGAAGACGGCGACGTCGCTGATACCGATTTCGTTCTCGAGGTAGTCGAGGTCGGTGGTACCGATGGTCGCACCCCAAGACGCTGCTTGTAGGTCAGCGAACGTCGTGGCGGTCGCCGCTGCCGAACTGTTGAGTGCAAGCACGGACTTCGAGGCGTTGTAGTACGGCGTCGAGAAGTCGACTACCTGGTCGCGTTCCTCGGTTGGGGAGTACTGCTGCATGTTGAAGTCGTAGTCCTTGTCCCCCGGTGCGATCGCGACATCGAAGTCGGTGCGGACCCACTCGACATCCTCGGCGGCGAAGCCCATTTCGTCGGCCAGCGCGTAAGCGACTGCACTCTCGAAACCTTCGCCGCTGGTCGGGTCGTCGTCGAGCATCCACGGCGGGAACACCGGCTCGCCGGTGGCAATCGTCAGTTTGCCCGCAGCGAAGAGCGGCAGCGACTCAACGGCGCAGTCGTCGGCGGCTGTTGCTCCAGTGTCAGCAGGGGCTGCCGAGTCTGAACTGGCAGCGTCGTCGTCGGAGCCACATGATGCGGCAACGAGCGCCAGAGCGATGGCGGGTGCAATGAGTCGAATTGAGCGAGTACAGGTCGATGTGGAACGCATGGATTCTCCGAGGTGTTGTGAGGGCGGGCTACGAAAAACGGCAGCACGAACTCTGAGAGTATGCCATGGCGGCGCTGGTGTAGCTCGCAGTCGGCGGCCGCTGGCCGATTCGGCAGCGACCGTGCAGCCGGTTACATTCGAGCGCCTATGTCGACGCCTCCCGCAACGCAGTACTCGATCTCGCTCCGGGTGAGCCTGGAGAACGTGCCGGGGGTGCTCGGTCGCCTTGCAGCATCGATCGGCGAAGCTGGCGGCAACATCTACGCTGTCGATTCCTTTGTCGCCAAGGGCGCGGTCGTCGACCGCGAGATCGTCGTGAACTGCACGAGCGTCGACCATCAGCAGGATGTCGTCGACGCCGTCGAGAACACCGACGGAATCACGCTGCACGAATGGTGGGACCGCACCTTCCGGATGCACGAAGGCGGCAAGATCGAAGTGTTGTCGCTGTGCCCGGTCGGCGACCAGGACGATCTGTCGATGGCGTATACGCCCGGCGTGGCCCGCGTCTGCAACGCGATCGCTGCCGACGAACCGTTGGCGGATGAGTACACGATCCGCAAGAACACTGTCGCCATCGTCTCCGACGGCACCGCAGTTCTCGGCCTCGGTGACATCGGGCCGAAAGGTGCAATGCCGGTGATGGAGGGCAAGGCGCTGCTCTTCAAGGAGTTCGGCAACGTCGATGCGTTCCCGATCTGCCTCGACGTGTCCAGCCCCGAGGAGATCATCGAGACCGTCATCCGTCTCGCCCCCACCTTCGGCGGTATCAATCTCGAAGACATCGCAGCGCCGGGCGCGTTCCAGGTCGAGGAGGCTCTCAAAGCGGCGCTCGACATCCCGGTCTTCCACGACGACCAGCACGGCACCGCCGTCGTCACACTCGCCGCGGTGAGGAACGCGTTGCGGATCACCGGCAAGAACATGGCCGACCTGTCGATCGTGATCTCAGGCGTCGGCGCAGCGGGTGTGGCCATCGGCAAGATCCTGCTCGGAGCCGGCGCGACCAAGATCGTCGGCGTGGACAGCAAGGGCGCTGTCTACGACGGTCGCGAGGGCCTCAACAGTTGGAAGCAGTGGTTCGCCGAGAACACGAACCCTGATGGCAAGCAGGGTGCATTGTCCGACGTGATGCACGGCGCAGACTTGTTCATCGGCGTGAGTGCTCCGGACGTGCTGACCGTGGACGACGTCGGGAACATGAACGCGGATCCGATCGTGTTCGCCATGGCGAATCCCGACCCGGAGATCCGGCCCGAACTCGTCGGCGATCTCGTGCGGGTGATGGGGACCGGGCGGAGCGACTACCCCAACCAGATCAACAACGTGCTCGCGTTCCCCGGCATCTTTCGCGGGGCGCTCGACGCGCGGGCAACCGACATCACCGAGAACATGAAGCTCGCTGCAGCCAAGGCGATTGCCGACTCGGTGTCGAATGACGAACTCGCCGAAGACAACATCATGCCGTCGGCGTTCGACCGGTCGGTGGCCGTGAGCGTTGCCGCAGCCGTCGCGGCTGCTGCGGTGGCCGACGGTGTCAGCCGCCGAAGCTGACACTGATGTTGCGTTCGTGAGAACACGCGGCGCCCGGTCGGTCAGATCCGCCCGACCGGTCGTACCTTCGACGCCGTGCGACGACTGATCCGCAACCCACGCGTTCGCACACTCGGTGCAGCGCTGGTCGCGATCGGGCTCGCCGTAGCGGTGTACCTCCAGCGGGCGACGATCTTCGACGCGATCGGAGAGATCCGGCAGCTGCCACAACGTACGGTGCTCGCGCTGGTCGGTTTCGCAGTGCTCGAGCGTGTCTCGCGCGCAGAGGTGATCAGATCGCTGCTACCCGAGCTGACGCTGCGGCGGGCGGAGATGATCAGTGACGTCGGTTCAGCTGCGAGCAAGGGCATCCCGGCCGGTGGCCCGATCGCCACCGTGTTGCGGTGGCAGTTGGCGCGCGAGCGTGGCGTCGACGCCGCTCGGTTCATCGTGATGCTGACTGCATCCGGAGTCGCAACAGCATTCGTGAGCTGGGGGTATCCGCTCGTGGCCACCCTGATCGACATGGCCGGCCGCGACGGCAGCCTGGCCGACATCGGCATCGTGGCGGTGAGTGGCGCAGTGATCTGTGGCTCGGCACTCTTCTGGTTCGTCGCGCTGAGGTCCGAACGGGCCCACCGTTACACCATCGAACGCAGCGCCTGGATCCTGGCCCGTTTGCCCGGCATTGCCTCGGACGCCACCGACGCCGACACCGCCACCGACACCGACACCGACAACCAACGCGCTGTCCGTCTCGTCGAGACGGTGAGCGACGAACTGCGGTCCGTTGCCCGCCGCCCCGCCGGTCTGCTCGCCCGGACGCTGATTGCGCAGGGCACCGGGGCCGTGATCCTGTGGGTCGCGCTCGCCGGCCTCGGCGTCGGCGACGAACTCGGTGCGACCGAGTTCGCACGTGTGTTCTTCGTTGCGCACATTCTCGGGTCGTTGGCGCCGACACCGGGCGGCGTCGGTGTCATCGAAGCGGGCGTCACCGGCGCGCTCGTCGCCGCAGGTGTGGCCGCCGATGTTGCGCTCGCCGGTGTCCTCGTCTACCGGTTCATCACCTATGTGCTGCCCATCATCATCGGGACGATCGGGTATCTGATCTGGCGCGCCGGGCCGAGCAGCGGCGACGCCGACGGACAGGTCGGGTCCCCCGTGCGGTCCGGTCGCGACGCCGTTCACTAACGTCGCCGTCATGGCGCACAGCTCGACACCCGAATTCGGTACCTTTCACGCTCTGCGGATCAAGGGATTCGCCACCGTCGAGACGCTCGTCGACATGACCGGGAACGAGTCCGGGGCCGTCGACGAACACCTTGCAGCACGGGCGGACGCCGGCCACGCACAGTTTCGGGAGGCCCGTTCGCTGTGGCAGCTAACACCTGACGGCCGTACAGCCCACCTCGAGGCGTTGGCCGCCGATCTCGACGGTGCTGATCTCGACCCGCTCGGCCCCCTCTACGAACAGTTTCTCGCAATCAACGGCGAGTTCAAGGAACTGTGCGGCGCCTGGCAGCTGCGCAACGGCGACGTGAACGATCACACCGATGCGTCCTACGACGCCGATGTGATCGCCCGACTCGCAGAGCTCGACGGGCGTGCCCAGCCTGTCGTGGTTGCGATGGGCGGCGTGCTCGACCGCCTCGGTACGTATGCGCCGCGCCTCGCCGAGACGCTCGATCGCCTCCATGGCGGCGAGACCAACATGTTCACCGGCGTCATGTGTGGCAGCTACCACGACGCATGGATGGAACTGCACGAGGATCTGATCCTCACCCAGGGCATCGACAGGGCTGCCGAAGGGTCGTTCTGAGCACTTCGGCGATTCGTGGAAGTCAGACGCGTCAACGGTCCTTCGATGCAATAGGTTCAGGGCCGTGATGAACCAAGCTCACTCGAGGACGAACTGATGGCCCGCTTCGGGCGTGTCTCGGTCGCCATGGTCACACCGTTCGACGAGGCCGGCGACGTCGACGTCGATGCCGCTGTGGCACTCGCGAAATGGCTCGTCGACGAAGGCAACGAGTCGCTGGTCGTGTCGGGGACCACAGGGGAGTCGGCAACGCTCTCGATCGACGAGAAGCTGTCGCTCTTCGAAGCCGTCGCAGCAGCGGTCACCGTGCCGATCATCGCCGGGACGACCGGCTCCAACACCCGCCAGGACATCGGCCTGACCGCAGAGGCCGGCAAGCTGGGCGTTGCGGGCATCCTCGGGGTCAGCCCGTATTACAATCGCCCGTCGCAGACCGGCATCGAAGTCCACTTCCGGGCAATCGCATCGAGCACCGAGCTGCCCGTCGTGCTGTACGACATCCCCAAGCGCACCGGCCGCAAGATGTCGAGCGCCACGATCCTCCGACTCGCGCACGACGTCGACAACATCGTTGCGCTCAAAGACGCCGCCGGTGACCCGAGTGAGACCGCCAAAGTCATCGCGAACACACCGGACGACTTCGAGGTCTACTCGGGCGACTCGCCGTTCAACCTGCCCCTTCTGGCGGTCGGCGCCGTCGGTGCGATCGGCGTCTGCACACACTGGGCTGCCCGTGAGCATGCCGCGATGTTCGACGCATGGGAGCGCAATGACATCGCCGAAACCCAGCGTCTCAACCGGCTCCTCATCGAGAGCTACGAGTTCGAGGGCAACGACGATGCGCCGAACCCCGTGCAGCCCAAATCGATGATGCGGACACTCGGCCACCCGGTCGGCCCGTGTCGCCTGCCGATGGGGCCCGAGCCAGAGGGCACCGAAGATGCGGCTCGTGCCGTGTACGAGCGTCTCGTCGCCCACCGATCCGCATGATCAACGACGCTGGTGCCCGGCGCCGCGTTCCTTCACCTCCGACACCCAACGAATCGATTTCACATGACTGAGCTCTACACCGCACCACTCGACCCGTCCGTGCCCGTGCGCATCGTGTTCCTCGGCGGTCTCGGCGAGATCGGTAGGAACTGTATGGCCATCGAGCAGGGCGCCGCCGACGATCCGGACCGCACGATCCTGCTGATCGACTGCGGGCTGATGTTTCCCGACGCGATCCACCACGGCGTCGACCTGATCCTGCCGGACTTCAGTTACCTGCGTGAGAACGCCGCCCGGATCAAGGCGCTCGTCCTCACACACGGGCACGAGGACCACATCGGCGCCATCCAGTACCTGATGCGCGACGGCGACGGCATCGGCCACCTGCGCGATTCGCCGTTGCCGGTCTATGGCTCGGCGCTGGCGCTCGGACTCGCTCGCAACCGCATCGAAGAAGCCGGACTGATGCCCAAGATCGATATGCGACCCGTCGCCGACGGCGAGCAGATCGACGTCGGAACGCTGCTCGTCGAGTTCATCCCGGTGACGCACTCGGTCCCACATGCTCATGCGATCGCCGTCCACACAGCGCAGGGCGTCGTGCTCCACTCCGGCGACTTCAAGATCGACCTCACGCCCGTCGACTCCCGTCGTGCCGATCTCGCTCGAATCGGTCAGCTGGCCAAGACCGAGGGCATTCGCCTGTTGATGAGCGATTCGACCAATGCCGAAGAGCCGGGCTATGCGTCGAGTGAGACCAACGTCGGTGGTGTCCTCCGTTCGCTGTTCGCCCAGCAACGCGGACGGCGGATTATCACTGCCAGCTTCGCCAGCCACATCCATCGCATCCAACAGATCGCCGATGCCGCGGTCGGAGAAGGCCGCAAGGTCGCAACGCTCGGGCTGAGCATGAAGAAGAACATCCGCCTCGGTCTCGACCTCGGCGTGTTCAGCATCCCCGAGTCGTCGCTGATCGACATCGAAGACGCAGGCAAGTACGACGACGGTGAGATCTGCATCATCTCGACGGGATCGCAGGGCGAGCCGATGTCGGCGCTCGGGCTGATGGCGCGCGGCGAGAACCGGTGGCTCAAGCTGACGCCGAACGACACCGTCGTGCTGTCGAGCCACGCCATTCCCGGCAACGAGGGCAGTGTCAACAAGGTCATCGACGGGCTCCTGCGCCTCGACGCACAGGTCGTGCACTCCGGCATCATGGACGTCCACGCCACCGGCCACGCCAAGGCCGACGACATCAAGACCTACCTGTCGATCGTCAACCCGGAATGGTTCGTGCCGATCCACGGCGAGTACCGCCACATGGTCGCCAACGCCAAGCTCGGCGAGCTGATGGGTGTGCCCGGCAACAAGATCATCCAGTGCGAAGACGGCGACGTCCTCGAACTCTCCGCGAAGGGCCTCGAGCCCGTCGGACGCGTGCCGGCCGGGTACCTGTACGTCGACGGCATCGTCGGCGACGTCGGCCAAGGCGTGCTGCGTGATCGCCAGAAGCTGGCAGAGGAAGGCGTGGTCGTCGTGGTCGTCACCGTCGACGTCCAAACCGGCAAGGTCCTCGTCGGCCCCGAGATCATCACCCGCGGTTGGGTGTACGCACCCGAAGCCGAAGATCTCCTCGACGAGGCATGTGACACCGTGGCCGAGAAAGTCGAACAGGCACTCGCCGACGGCGTGCGCGATGTCGAGCAGCTCGAACGCGAAGTGCGTCGTGCGGCGGGCAAGTTCGTGAGCGAGCGCACCAAGCGCAAGCCCATGATCGTCCCCGTCGTCATGGAAGCCTGACGCCCTGACGGGCCGAACCGCCCGATTCTGTGTCACCACATGCAGTGAATGGCTGCGCATGCGGTGACATAGATCGCTGGCGGGGTTTCTGTGTCACCACAAACGGCGGAATGCTGGACTTGTGGTGACACAGAACGCTGAGTTCGGTTCTACCGGTCGTGATGAGGCGGCTCGATCCAACCGAGCTGATGCTGGTTGCGACCTCTTTCGGAGTGGTCGACCTCCAGATGCCGATCGGAGGACCGGTCTCGATGATGGCCTGACGGCGATCAGGACGGCATTCGACCGGTGCCCCGAAAATGGGGGATCGTCCCGTCGTCAGGTCTGCGGCGTGTCCCCGGTGCCCACGACGATGCGAGATCGTGCCGAGTCGGAACGCGTTCGTGGCGCATTGGCCATGTTCGGGACCTAACCTCGCCGAGATGGGACTCATGGACATGCTCGGTGGATTGATGGGACGCAGGATGCCGAAGACCGGCAACGCGCTGATGGACGCACTGTTGCCGATGCTGCTCAAAGGCGGTGCGATCGGGAGCTTGGGTGGGCTGCTCGGCAAGTTCACCAGCGCCGGGCTCGGTGGCAAGGCGAACAGCTGGGTCGGTACCGGTGACAACGAAGAGCTCGAGCCCGACGAATTGGAGCAGGCGCTGGGGCGCGAGGAAGTCGACCGGATCGCCAGCGAGGCCGGCATGTCACGCGAGGAGGCCAAGGGCGGTCTGGCCAGCATGATTCCTGGTCTCGTCGACAAGGTGTCGCCCGGCGGATCACTCCCAACGGGCAACCTCGCCAAGATGGCGAAGGGCTTGGACTTCGGTTCGATCCTCGGCATGTGACCTCCTGCTGTCGAACCACGCCATGAGAGCGTTCTCCGTAGCGTCCAATGCGCTGGCACTGTCCGGAGCAGCGATGGTGTTGCTGCTCTCGGCATGCACGGGCGGCAGCGACGCTGCAACGGATGATCGCGTTCCGATAGATGCGACGACTGCGACGATCGTGGTCGCCGATGTTCGTGCCGCTGCAGAGGCTGTCGAAGCTGAACTCGGGGGGCCGCAGGAGTTCTTCGAGATCACCACGACACCTCAGCTCACGAACGTCTTCGTCGCCACCGATGGTGGAACCTCCGCCCTCCCGTTCACTTATGTCGATGGCGAGTTGCAGCCTCCGGCACCGGTCATCGGAGGCGTCGCCGGACAGACCTTCAGCGTCGATGTCCTCGACTTCGACGACACCACGATGCTCGACGGCATCACCGCCGACCTGCCGACGGCAACGATCGATGCGTTCAGTGTCGAAGGCGGTGGGGGCGGCTTCGCCCGGTACGTGATCTCGGCGCGGTCAGCCCGCGGTGGTGTCCTCGATGTCGTCGTTGCTCCGTCAGGCGCAGTGGTCGAGGTGATCCCGCTGTAGGACGAACCTGGATGCGTCGCCTTCGAACTGACGTTCTTGCGTGGGTCGCGGAACCGCATGACGTCGGGTTGGTACGGTGGTCGAGTCATGTCCACCTGGGGTCCGTCCAAGAAAAAGCCTGCAAAGCCAGCCAAGTCGGCCGCGTCCGGAAAACCGTCTGGCAAGTCCGCCGGCAAGGAGCCGGGTAAGCGGTCGACCAGCGTGAATTCGGCGTCGAGCACGGCGAAGACCCGAGCCCGACAGGACCGGGCCGATGCCACTGCGGCGATGCCGTCCGGCACCCGCAAATCGACCCGCAAGCCGTCCGGGTCGGTTCGTGATCAGACACCACCCGAGCTCGCCCGGGGGCGCGGCGGTCGAGCTGCAGGCGAGCTGCGCGGTGCAGTCGAGGGGCGCGAGCACGAGTTCTTCGGCCTCGGGCTCATCGGCCTCGGCGTGCTCTGCGCGTTGGCGGTCTACATCAATCTGGCAGGTCCGCTCGGGAGCGGGATCGAGACCATCATTGGTTGGTTCGCCGGCCTGGGCCGCTTCGCTGCTCCGCTGGTGCTCATCGCAACCGGTGTTGCGCTGGTCAAGCGGGGCCGCTCGTCGAGCCCGTTCCGGCTCGTGGTCGGCTGGTCCATGATCAGTCTGTCGTTGCTCGGTCTCCTGCACATCGTGCGCGGACCGGAGAAGATCTCGGCCGACTCCGCTGAGCTCAGCAAGGCGGGTGGCTGGCTCGGCGCTCTGATGGCAGAACCCCTGCGTGCTGCGGTGAACTCACCGGGTGCCGTCGTGGTGCTGCTCGTCCTGCTGACCGGCGGTGCGTTGCTGATCACGCAGACATCGCTCCGGACGATGGCGACATCGACCGGAGGGTTCCTCGCAACGGTCATGCGACCGCTCGGCCGGGCGGCACGCGAGGGTCTGAGCAACATTTCGACGCTCAGCAGTGATCGCGACGAGAGTGGCGAACTGCGCGGCTACGACGCGTCGGGCCAAGCGGTGTCGGGTGAGCTGACTGCGCCGGGTGGCGTCACCGGTGAGCCGATGGCGTTGAACGGCGGTGCCGAGCTGTACGACTTCGAAGACGACGGCGACGACTGGGTCGACGCCGCCGACGGGCAGGCGAAGCCGAAGCGCAAACGAGCGAAAGCCAAGCCGAAGGCGAACACCGGGTCCAAGCCAGGGGATCTGTCACCTGACGGAACCCAGGTCGGCGATTGGAGTCTGCCGCCGACGTCGTTCCTCGATCGCCCGGCCGCGCAGAAGATGGACCTCAAAGCCATCGAGCAGCGCGGCGACACGCTGCAGGAATCGTTGGCGTCGCACAACGTGGAGACCGAACTGATCGGAATGACGGTCGGCCCGACGGTCACACGCTACGAGCTCGAACTCGGCGCAGGAGTCAAGGTCGCCAAGGTCACCAACCTGCAGAAGGACATCGCCTATGCGATGGCTGCGACCGATGTCCGCATCCTGGCGCCGATTCCGGGTCGCTCCGCAATCGGGGTCGAGGTCCCCAATCATCAGCGCCAGCTCGTCGCGCTGGGCGACTTGATGGTGTCGCCCGAGGCACTCACGTCGGACAATGTCCTCGACGTCGCTGTCGGCAAGGACATCGCCGGCAAGGCGGTCTTCCTCGACCTGGCGGCCACGCCACACATGTTGATCGCCGGGGCGACCGGCGCAGGCAAGTCATCGGGGATCAACTGCATCATCACTTCACTGCTGATGCGCACCACGCCGGACGACGTGCGCCTGATCCTGATCGACCCGAAGCAGGTCGAGATGGGCCAGTACCAGCGGCTGCCGCACCTGCTCACGCAGCCGGTCACCGATCCGAAGAAGGCAGCCAATGCCCTCGGATGGGCCGTCAAAGAAATGGAACGCCGGTACGACGTCCTGTCCGAGGTCGGCTACCGCGACATCGGCGGCTTCAACAAGGCGTTCAAGAAGGGCGAGATCGAACAGCCTGCGGGTTGGGATCCGGACAGCCCGCCCGCGTACGAGTACATGCCGTACATCGTCATCGTGGTCGACGAGCTCAACGACTTGATGATGGTCGCTGCACGCGACGTCGAGGAGTCGATCACCCGCATCGCACAGAAGGCCCGCGCTGTCGGCATCCACCTGATCGTCGCGACGCAGCGCCCGTCGGTCAACGTCATCACGGGTGTCATCAAAGCCAACATCCCGGCTCGGATGGCCTTCGCCGTGTCCAGCCTCACCGACTCGCGCGTCATTCTGGATCAGCCAGGCGCCGACAAGCTCGTCGGTAAGGGCGACATGCTTTTGCTTCCCGGCAACTCTTCGGTCGCCAACCGCATCCAGGGTGCGTTCATCACCGAAGAGGAGGTCCGCAAGGTCGTTGCCCACTGGCGGGCCCAGGCGCCCGAGCCGGTCCATTCTGCAGCGGTCGAGGACGGCGACGACGCTCCGACCGCCGACGCCAACGGTTTTGCCGGTACCGACCAGCCGGCACTCGTTCCGCCGTCGCTCGGCGCCCCCGGCGCTGCACCTGCCGGAGCGGGGTCCATGGACCTGACCTCTGATGCGCACGCGTTCTCTGCCGGCGAAGAAGACGAGGACACGATCATGATGCGCCAGGCAATGGAACTCATCGTGCGCAGCCAGTTGGGGTCGACGTCGATGTTGCAGCGCAAGCTCAAAGTCGGCTTCGCTCGAGCCGGTCGGATCATGGATCTCCTGGAGACCCGTGGCGTCGTCGGCCCGAGCGAGGGTTCCAAGGCGCGCTCGGTGCTGATGACCGTCGAAGAGTTCGAGTTGCTCCAGCAGAACGGCCAGCTGTAACTGCGGGTCTCCTGTTTGCGTGACGAAAAAGGCGCTCACGAGCACCAACATCGTCACGCAAACGCCGTTCGGTGAGCTGCCGTCGCGCAACGCTCGCTTCGCCGCACGTGCAGCCGGATAGCGTCACCGCCATGGCACAGCGGTTCTATGTCGAGACTCTGGGTTGCCCGAAGAACGACGTCGATTCCGACAAGCTCGTCGGTGCACTGCTCGCCGACGGCATGGAACCGACCGACGACGCCGGTACCGCCGACTTGGTCGTGGTCAACACCTGCGCGTTCATCGACGCAGCCCGGCGCGAGTCGATCGACACCATCCTCGCCCTCGACGAACAGCGCCTCGACGGTTCCAAGCTCGTCGTCACCGGATGCATGGCCGAGCGCTACGGCGACGAACTCGCCGCAGAGCTGCCCGAAGTCGACCAGGTCGCCGGATTCGGCATGGCGTTCAACATGCGACCAGAGCAGCGTGACGGGACCGAGGTGCCGAGTCGTGGTGCGGGTGCGCGCAAGCTGATCCCGGTCTCCGAGGCGCCGCTGCCCGACTTCGATCTCCTCAACCTGCCGCGGCCGAAATCGCCGGTTCAGTGGGCCTACGTGAAGATCGCTGAGGGCTGCGATCGCAAGTGCGGATTTTGTGCGATCCCGAGCTTCCGTGGGCCGCAGCGCAGCCGCGATGTGTCATCGATCCTCACCGAGGTCGAACAGCTGCAGGCGCGCGAAATCGTTCTCGTCGCACAGGACCTCGCGTCCTACGGCAAGGATCGACCCGACGAGATGGGTGCCGGTTCGATCGTGCCGTTGATCGATGCGGTCGCTGCCGAGGTCGACCGTGTCCGGCTGCTCTACTTGTACCCGAGTGATCTGACCGACGCGCTGATCGACTCGATCTGTAACACCGGTGTTCCGTACTTCGATCTGTCGCTGCAACACGTCAGTAAGCCGCTGTTGCGCAAGATGCGTCGGTGGGGCGATGGGCAGCGATTCCTCGACCGGATCGCCGACATCCGCGAGCGTGAGCCGGACGCTGCGTTTCGGAGCAACTTCATCGTCGGGTATCCCGGCGAGACCGAGGCTGATCACGACCAACTGCTGCAGTTCGTGGAGGAAGCGCAGCTGGACTGGTGCGGCTTCTTCTCCTACAGCAACGAAGACGGCACGTACGCCGCCGACTTGGTCGCACAGGGCGAAGGTGTCGTTCCGGACGCGCTGATGGACCAACGCCTCGCCGAGTTGCGTGAGCTGCAGGACGACATCACAGCGACGCGTCGCGACGATCTGATCGGCACGACGATGCAGGTGTTGGTCGATCGGCAGGGGGTGGGTCGAAGCCATCGCGAGGCGCCCGAGATCGACGGAGTGATCCACGTCGGCAAGACTGTGCCGGTGGGAGAGTTCTCAGAGGTCGACATCATCGATGCGTTGGGCCCCGACCTTGTGGCATCGGGGGTCGACCTCGCCGATCTGGACGACCCGGACGCCGACTGATGGCGACGACCGAAGCTCCGGCGAGTCAGGGATTGTCGATCGCCAGTTGGGCGAATGCGATCACCACGGCTCGGCTGCTGCTGTCACCGGTCATGTTCTGGGCGATTCCCAACCATCCGCGCGGTGCATGGATTGCCTTCACGCTGTGGTTCGTGCTCTGCTTCAGCGACGGCATCGACGGCTACGTCGCCAGGCGCCGAGGCCCGACCCCTGCCGGGGCATTCCTCGACCCGCTGGCCGACAAGGTGCTCATCCTCGGCGCGATGTTCACCCTGGTCAGTACCAGTGTGTTCTGGGTCGTGCCCGTTCTGATCATCGCGGCCCGCGAGCTGATCATCAGTGTTTACCGGGTGATCGTGAGCGGGAGAGGCGTCAGCGTTCCGGCATCGCAGCTTGCGAAGTACAAGACGTTCGCACAGCAATTGGCGGTCGGCTTCGCCCTGCTCCCGTGGACAGCCCTCGACGCCACATGGCTGTGGAAGGGGTTGCTGTGGGCGGCCGTGGTGCTCGCCTTGGTCAGTGGTGCGCAGTACCTCTTTGACGCGCGCAACCCGCAGGGCGTTTCCGCCTCCAGCCCGATCATCGACTGACCAGCAGGTCGCTCGCCGAGCGGCTTCGGCCGCCGGTGGGTGTTCTGGCACACTGCACCGATGCGTTGTGACGTCCTGGCTGTCGGCACCGAACTGCTTCTCGGACAGATCATCGATTCGAACTCGGCGTGGATGGGCGGCGAGTTGGCTGCCAGCGGCATCGACTCACTCGTCCAGGTGAAAGTCGGTGACAACGTCGCAAGAATCGAGGCCCAACTGCGGCGGATGCTCGACGATGCCGACGCAGTGATCATGTGCGGTGGCCTCGGGCCGACCCACGACGATCTGACCCGCGATGCAATCGCCGGTGTGATGGGTGTCGAACTGGTCGAGGACCCGGCGATCGTCGACGTGATCAGGACGATGTTCGAATCGAGGGGACGCACGATGGCCGCCAGCAACCGCCGCCAGGCGCAGGTTCCGGTCGGGGCGACGATCATCGCTCAGACCCGTGGCACCGCTCCTGGCCTGATCTGTCCGGTCAGCATCGATGGCGTCGACAAGGTCGTGTACGCCGTGCCCGGAGTTCCGCACGAGATGCGCGACATGGTCGAACGGGCGATCATTCCCGACTTGCTCGCTCGAAGCGGCGAGTCCGCAGTGATCGTGTCGCGCGTGATGCGCACGTGGGGTGAGAGCGAGAGCAGCCTGAACGAGCGTCTCGATCCGATCATTGCCGAATTGGAGACCCCGGACACGCCGACGCTGGCATTCTTGGCGAGCGGATGGAACGGTCTGAAGGTCAGGCTGACCGCGAAGGCGCCGTCGCTCGACGAGTGTGAGGCGAAACTCGACGTCTGGGAAGCGCGTGTGCGCGCTGAGATCGGCGAGCTGATCTTCGGCGTCGACGACGACACGATGGAATCGGTGGTACTCGACCTGTGTCGGCAGCGAGGGCTCACCCTCGCCGTCGCCGAATCGGTGACCGGCGGACTGGTCGGTGGACGACTGACCGAGATCCCGGGTTCCAGCGATGTGTTCCGTGGAGGAATCGTCAGCTACGCAACCGAGGTGAAGCAGCACCTGCTCGGGGTGGCCGGCGGTCCGGTCATCAGTGAATCGGCAGCGCGCCAGATGGCGGCTGGGGTCCGTGACCGGCTCGGTGCCGACATCGGTCTGTCGCTGACGGGTGTTGCGGGGCCGGCAGAGCAGGAGGGCCAACCCGCGGGCACGCTCTTCGTTGGTTTGGTCGGCCCGGACTTCGATGAGGTGCACCAGGTGCACTTGCCCGGCCTGCGCGAACTGATGCGTCAGTTCTCCGTGATCACAGCTCTGGGCCTGCTCCGCCAGCGGCTGTAGCTGCCGCTGAACCGGTCCGGGGTGACGCACATCGGAGCGGCCGGCTCGCTACCGTCGGGACACCGAGAAGGCTGACGATGACGAACGAGTGGAATCCGCAACAGGGCGCAGCACCACGCGGACCCCGGCCAGGGCAGACCGGAGCGCCGTCTCGATCACCAGTCGATCCGACCGAACGGCGCCAGCGGAACCTGATCATCGCCCTCAGCATCGGCGCAGTCATCGTCCTGATCGCCGGCATGATCGCGTTCGTCGCAACGCAGGACAGGGGTGAATCGACATCTCCAGCCACGGTGGTGACAGCGAGCACGACGGCGGACGTCGAAGAGTCCGCACCGATCACGGCGGAGGAAACAACCACGACGACCTCCACGACGACCACATCGACCGTGCCGCCGACGACCGTGGTCATCACGGCAAACGCTGATGCGGGCGAGGACCTGGCCGTCGATCAGGACGTCGAATTCATGCTCGTCGCACGCGATCTCGCCGACGGCACGCCGAGCGCAGCCGTGCGCTGGACGCAGACTGCGGGGCCCGATGTGACCGCAGGGGTCGGCAGTCTGCGCGGCGCCGAAGCGTTGGCGATTGCGCCGTCGTCGGTGTCCACGCTCGTCTTTGCGCTCGAAGTGGCCGGCACCGATGGGGTCGCAACCGACGAGGTGATCGTCCGCGTGTTCGAAGACGCGGACGAAGCGATCTTCGTCGATGGGGAACGGGGCAACGACGCAGCGGACGGATCGATCTTCAACCCGTTTCAGAGCTTGCCGGCTGCGGCACAGTCCGCAGACGGGCGCGACATCTACATCCGCAGCACTGGCATCTACGACACGACCGCGGCGACCCTCCAACTCGGCAACGGGGTGAGCCTGTACGGCGGATTCGACGAGAACTGGATGCGGGACACGGCCCGACGGGCGATGATCCAGGGCGCTGCCGTGGCGATCAGCACGACGGGGTCGGCCAGTCGGTCGCTCTCAGCCGTCGAGGTCACCGCAGCCGACGCCGCGCCGGGGGAGGACTCGTCCGGGGTTCAGGTCACCGACGCGGGCATCGTGCGGCTGCTCGACAGTCGAGTCGTCGCTGGTGATGCAGGCGAGGGAGTCAACGGCGACGCAGGCGGTCACAGCGCCGGGATGATCGTCGACGGTGCGAGGGACGTGATTGTCGAACGGTCGACCATCAACGCAGGTCGCGGCGGCCGTGGCTCCGACGGGATGCCGGCGGAGGACGACACCGCCGAGTCCGGATCTGACGAGCCCGAATCTGACGAGCCCGGGTCTGACGGGGAAGACGGCGACGAGCGAAACGCCGGCGTCGGCGCCGGATCTGGAGCACGCGCCGGAGGCAGTGGCGGCGACGGTGGCAATACGAGCAACGGGTCCGACGCCGATGACGGAGGCGCCGGAGGCACCCCGTCGACGCCGAACGGTCGGGCAGGACGCGGCGGCAGCGGTGGCCCCGGTGGCGCCGGCGGCAACGGTGGCTCTGGCGCAGTCACCGCTGACGACGGGGCAACCGTGCCCGTGGGACGGGTTGGCGTCGCTGGTGATGTCGGGTCGGACGGGTCGGGCGGTCGCGGCGGCGGAGGCGGCAACGGCCCGGTCGGAGTCGACGGTGGTGGTGGCGGTGGTGGCGGCCAAGGCGGGTCGGCGACCGCCGGAGGATTGCCGGGCAACGGTGGCGGCGGGTCGATCGGCCTCTGGACGGTTGATGTGGAGAACTTGGTGATCATCGAATCGCTGATCGCCGGCGGCCGAGCAGGCAACGGTGGCATCGGCGCGCCGGGTCTGCCCGGATCGGTTGGTGGTGCGGGTGGCGACGGCGCAGCCGGATTCGAGGGACCGATCTCCGAAGGAGGTGCCGGTGGCGGTGGTGGTGGCGGTGGCGCCGGCGGGACCGGCGGCCAGGGTGGCGGGGGAGGGGGCGGTCCCTCCTATGGCTTGCTGACCACGAGAACCTCGGTGAACGAGGTCGTCGCGACGACCGTCCGCGGCGGTGCCGGCGGTAACGGTGCCGATGGCGGCACCGGCGGCTCGCCGGGTCTCGGCGGGCAGGACGGCACGGGTCGCGACGGTGGTGACGGTGGAGCGTCGTCGAGTGAGGTGAACGCCGAGGCGGGTGTCGGAGCATCAGGCGGCGCCTCCTACGGCTGGTTCGACGACTCTGGAGCCGACCGGGATGTCGACGCAGACCAGTTCGTCGAAGGTGCCCCCGGTTCGGGTGGCAACGGATCCAGTCCCGGCGAAGACGGTGCCGAGGGCGCCACCGACTGAGCGGTAGCCTGACCGCTTCAGCCTCCGTAGCTCAGCGGATGAGAGCAGCGGGTTTCTACCCCGTCGGTCGCAGGTTCGAATCCTGCCGGAGGCGCTCGGAGACCACCAATCGAGAACAGCGCGAGTCCCGGTGCCGCTCGGGTGTGCGGCGAGGGTTCGGAACGGGGTCCCGTGCCGTTACCCTGCCAGTTCGCTGTGGGGCCCGGATTCGCCGTGTCGCCACTCATCGACCCCGAAGAGGTTCTGCGTGAAATACAAGAAGGGCGAAGTCGTCATCTATCCCCAGCACGGTGCGTGCAAAGTCGAGGGGACCAAGAAGATGGAGTTCTTCGGTGAGAAGCAGGACTACCTGATCCTCACCACGGTCATCAACGAGATGACCTTGCGCGTGCCCGTCGACAAGACCGACGAAGTCGGAGTCCGCCCGCCCGTGTCGGCCGATGAGCTCGAGGATCTCGTGTCCGTGCTCGCCAAGCCTGACCCCCGTGTGCCGAGCAACTGGAGCCGTCGCTTCAAGAACCACCAGGAAAAGCTGAAGAGTGGCGACGTCTATCAGGTCGCCGAAGTGGTTCGCAACCTCGCTGCACGCAACCGGGACGCGTCGCTGTCCGCTGCCGAGCGCACGATGTACGAGCGTGCCCGCGTGAACCTGGTGTCTGAGATCTCCCCGGCGCTGAAGGTGTCTGCCGAAGATGCCGAGCTCTATCTCGACGAGGCGCTGGCCAAGGGCGTGCTCAAGGACGGCGAAGAAGACGACGAGACGCCAAAGAAGAAAAAGAAGAAGTGAGCGATGGGCCTGCGAGCCCAGCGTTCAGGTGAAGTCGCCTCGGACCCAGTCGAGGTCGAATCGCACCGTCACCGGAAGGTGATCTGAGAGCGCTGCCCAGCCGGGCCCGCCGGCGGGAACCGTCGTCGATACGTTGCGTGCGTCAGCGGGTAGCAAGACATGATCGAGCGCTTGCGTTGGCGCGGATGACGGGTTGGTGGACGGGGTCGCGATGTGTTCGATTCCGGGCAGGGCGTCGATGATGGTCGCGTCGGTGTCGTCGTTGAAGTCACCTGCGACGATCGCTGGCGGAGCATCGCCGTGGGCAGCCACCAGTCCGGCGACGACGACCGCTTCGGCGCGACGCGCTGCAGCGGCATCGCTGGGCGAGAGGTGCACGTTGTAGACGCGGTATGCAGATGTGTCCGGGCGACTCACCAGACACCACTGGGCGATGCGCCGCTTGTAGCTCCATGTGGACGCGCCACTACTGATCTCGCAATGCCCTGGTCCGTCGAGGACGTGGGGCGTGAACACGGCCATGCCCTCCGCGGCGCCTCGGAGTAGTGGTGAGAACGGATAGTGCTTGAGGGCCCATGTGTGCTGCATGCCGAGGTGGCGAGCGAGATCCTCTGCCTGATGTTTCCGGATCTCCTGGACAACGATGACGTCGGGCGCTTCGAGCGACAGAGTTGCGGCGAGGGCCGGCACATCGGGCTTGCCGGCGCCGTGCACGTTCCACGTGGTCACCGTCCAGGTACGTGCTTCGGTTGCCATGTGGGCAGTCTCGCAAACTTCGGCCGGGCAACCGTGAATCGCTCGCCCGTGCACGTCTGACCCCGACCTGGAAGACTCCCTCGTCATGAGCGACGATCAAGCGAACGAGACCACGCACGACGAGTCCAGCGAGCAGCCCAGCGACGAGTTGCACATCGCGTTCCTCGGCATGGGTGTGATGGGTGCGCCGATGGCTCGTCACCTGAAGCGGGCCGGCCACGACCTCGTCGTGTACAACCGGACGGCTGCCAAAGCGCTGGCGTGGGTCGCGCTGAACGGCGGCCAGGCAGCGCCGACACCGGCCGAAGCTGCCGAAGGAGCGCACATGGTGATGATGTGTGTTGGCAACGATGACGACGTACGCGAAATCGTGTTCGGTGACACCGGCGTGCTGAACACGATGACCGCAGGTTCGATCCTCGTCGATCACACAACCGCATCGGCGAGCCTCGCTCGTGAGTTGGCAGCAGCCTGCGCCGAGCGCGGCATCGGGTTCGTCGACGCACCGGTGTCGGGGGGCCAGGCAGGAGCTGAGAACGCACAGTTGACCGTGATGTGCGGCTGCGACGACGAGGCGGTCTATGCCCGGGTCTCCACCGTGATGGAGGCGTTCTCGAAGCAGTGCGCGCTGCTCGGCCCCTCGGGGTCGGGGCAGCTGACCAAGATGGTCAATCAGATCTGCATCGCTGGTGTCGTGCAGGGACTGGCGGAAGGAATCAACTTCGCCGAACGGGCCGGACTCGACATCGCCGAGGTGGTCGGCGTGCTCGGCAAGGGTGCCGCGGCAAGTTGGCAGATGGACAACCGTGCCGGGACGATGGCCGACGGCGAGTACAACTTCGGATTCGCGGTCGAGTGGATGCGTAAAGATCTTAGAATCTGCCTCGAAGAGGCCGAGCGCAACGGCGCCCGGCTGCCAGTCACCGCTGTTGTCGATCAGATGTACAAACAGATCGTCGCTCGCGGCGGCGAACGCTGGGACACCAGCAGCCTGATCGATCTCCTTCGAAACGCCTGAACAGCGGCGTCACGCTCGTCGTTCGAAGAAGTCGTAGACGCCCTGGTTGTGGCTGAACTCGATGGTGTTGCCGTCGGGGTCGTTGACCATACACACGTACCCGATCGGCGGTGGCAGATCGACCGCCGGCGCTTGCAGGCATCCGCTCGCCTCGGCCGACGCTGCGGCGGCATCGACGGCCGCTCGTGATTCGAGTTCGATGCCGAGGTGGCCGAACGGGCCGATGCGGCTGGGTAGGTCACCGTACGGACCCTTGCCCGGAAAGAACTGGGCGAGCACCAAGATGAACGGTGCTTCGGCCTGTTCCCGATGTCCGAGCCACGCGCCGAACCCATTGGCGTCCTCGCGCTGGTCTAGCACTTCGAGGGGCGTGTGGGCGGCGTAGAACGCGATGCTCGCCTCGATGTCGGCCACCTGCAGGGCGATGTGCGTCCAGCGGGGGAGCGTCATGCCACGGCCTCGGCGAACACGTCGATGATCGTGTCGATCTGGGCGTCGGTCGTGACGAATGGCGGGCAGAACGTCACGGTGTCGGTGCCGATGGCGCGTGTGATGACACCTTCGCCGATCATGGCGTCGCGGATGTGCATGGCGTTCTGATCCGGCCGGAGCGCCGCGCCGAACACCGCACCCACACCGCGGACGTGGTCGATGCCGCCGTCAGCTGCGATGGCCTGCAGGCCTCGTTCCAGCCGATAGCCGATGCCGCTCGCCGCTCGGATGAGGTTGTCGTTTTCGATGATGTCGATGTTCTTCAGCGCGGCGACGCAGGCAAGAGCGTGGCCGGAGTAGGTGTAGCCGTGCCGCAGGACGAAGTCGCGATCGGACTCGAGTGCGGCCCGTACCGTTCCGCCGATGATCACACCGCCGAGCGGGACGTAGCCCGAACTCACGCCCTTGGCGAAGGTCGACAGATCGGGGGTGACGTCGAAGTGTTCGGCGGCGAACCACGACCCGACGCGACCGAAGCCGGTGATGACCTCGTCGAAGATCAGCAGCGCACCGTGATGGTTGCACAGGCGGCGGGCCTCGGCCAGGTAGCCCTCCTCGGGCGGATAGACCCCCGCCGCACCTTGCACCGGTTCCGTCAATACCGCAGCCAGCCGGTCGGTGTGCTCGGACATGAGTACCGAGAGTGCTTCGATGTCGTCGGCGTCGACCTGCACCACGCCGTCGAGCAGCGTGCCGTACCCGTGCTTGTTGAGCGGGAGACCCTGGGCGCTCGTCCCGCCGTAGTTCGTGCCGTGGTAGCCGCGAACGCGCGAGATGATCAGGGTGCGCTCGGGCTGGCCGTTGAGCACATGGGTGAGTCGAGCGAGTTTCATCGCCGAATCGATCGCTTCGGAGCCCGAGTTCGCGAAGAACACCCGGGCATCGGGAATCGTCGTGAGTGATGCGATCTTTTCTGCAAGGCGGTCTGCCGGTGCGTTGGTGAACGGATCGAAGCAGGAGTACGACTCGATCTGGCGAGCCTGCCCGGCGATGGCGTCGGCCATGTCGCCGCGACCGTGGCCGATCTGGCAGTACCAGAGGCTGGACATGGCGTCGATCATCTCGTGGCCGGTGTGGTCGTAGACCAGTGCGCCCTTGCCGTGGGTGATCGACGGGAACTTCTCCCGCGACGGTTTGGCAAAGGGGTGCAGGAACGCTCCGGGCATACGTGTCAGTGTGCCAGCCATGTTCCGGGAGTATCGACCCGCCAGTAAACTGCGCACCATGCAGAAGCCCGAGATCACCATCCCCGCCGAAGATCCGCCCACCGAACTTGTCATCGATGACATCACCGTCGGCGACGGCGACGAAGCGGTCGCCGGTCAGGGAGTCACCGTGCACTACGTCGGTGTGTCGTGGTCGACCGGCGAGGAGTTCGATGCGTCGTGGAATCGGATGGAGCCGTTCAACTTCGGCCTCGGTCAGAGCCAGGTCATCCAAGGCTGGGACGAAGGTGTCCAGGGCATGAAGGTCGGTGGGCGGCGTCGCCTGACGATTCCGCCGTCGATGGGCTACGGCGCTGCGGGCGCCGGTGGTGTGATCGCCGGCAACGAGACGCTCGTCTTCGTCGTCGATCTCCTCTCTGTCGGCTGACAGGCAGCCTCACAGTCCGGCTGACTTCGACCGTCGGCGGTCAATGTTGGATGATGGCGCCATGAGCGAATCGCTGCCCACATCCACCCGCGAACTCCGGTCGACTCTCGAGGAGTCGGGAACACTCACGCTCGCCGTCGGCCAGGCTGACGTGGCGCCTCCGGGCGACGACGACGTCGTCGTGCGGGTGGAGGCGTCGCCGATCAACCCGTCCGACCTTGGCCTGCTGCTCGCCGGTGCCGACGCGTCGACTGCGACCGCGGTCGGGACCGCCGACGCTCCCGCCGTGGCTGTGCAGGTGAGCGCCGGTCTCGGTGCGATGACTGCGCGCTTCGGCATGGCGCTGCCTGCAGGCAACGAGGGCGGCGGCGTCGTGATCGCAGCCGGCTCGTCAGATGCGGCTCAGGCGTTGCTCGGCAAGACCGTGGGCTTCGCATCGGGCAACGCCTATGCCCAGTACCGGACGATGAAGGCAGCGCAATGCCTGGCGATGCCTGACGGCACCGACCCGGCCGACGCCGCCGCGTCGTTCGTCAATCCGCTCACGGCCTTGGGCATGGTCGAGACGATGCGCAACGAGGGCCACACCGCACTGGTCCACACCGTCGGTGCGTCGAACCTCGGCCAGATGCTGGCCCGAATCTGCCGTGACGACGGCGTGGCGCTCGTCAACATCGTGCGCAAGCCCGAGCACGTCGAGATGCTCCGCGCGCAAGGGGCCGAGCACGTCGTGGACTCCAGTTCGGCGTCGTTCGTCGACGACCTCACCGAGGCACTTCGAGCGACGGGTGCGACGATCGCGTTCGACGCGATCGGTGGCGGTGAGCTCGCTGGGCTGATCCTGGCTCGGATGGAGAAGGTCGCGAGCGAGGGCAACGAGTTCAGCCGCTACGGCTCAGACACGAACAAGCAGGTGTACATCTACGGCTCGCTCGACCGGAGCCCGACGACGCTCAACAGGACGTTCGGTCTGTCTTGGTCGGTCAGTGGCTGGTTGCTGACGCCGTTCTTGGCCAAGGCCGGGCCCGAGGTCAACGAACGGCTCCGGGAGCGGGTCTCGAGCGAGATCAGCACGACGTTCGCCTCGACCTACGGGATGCGTCTCTCACTGGATGAGGCCGTCGACCCCGAGCAGGTCGCGCGGTACGCCCAGATGTCGACGGGCGACAAGGCGCTGATCACTCCGCACGCCTGATGACGGCGACCGCTGAACACTTCGACGTGCTGATCGTCGGCGCCGGGATCTCCGGCATCGGCGGTGCGTACCATCTCGGCCAGCAGCGCCCAGAGACGTCGTACGTGGTCCTCGAATCCCAGGCGGGTTTCGGTGGTACGTGGCGGACGCACACCTATCCGGGCATCCGCTCCGACAGCGACCTCCATACGTTCGGATATCGGTTCAAGCCGTGGCGCAACGCGCCGATCGCGTCGGCCGAGGAGATCATGACGTACCTCGGTGAGGTGATCGAGGAGAACGACCTCGATCGTCACATCCGCTACGAACACGCCATCACGTCGGCGTCGTGGTCGTCTGACGATGCGCGGTGGACCCTCGAGGTGACCCGGGGCAGCACCGGCGAACAACTCCGGTTCACGGCGAACTTCCTCTGGATGTGTCAGGGCTACTACCGCCACTCCGAGGGGTACACGCCCGACTGGGAAGGTACAGAGGACTTCGCCGGCCAGATCGTGCACCCCCAGACCTGGCCCGACGACCTCGACTACGCCGACAAGAACGTCGTGGTCATCGGCTCCGGGGCGACTGCGGCGACCTTGATCCCCGCCTTGGCGCCGGACTGTGCGCACGTGACGATGCTGCAGCGTTCACCGACGTACTTCTCGACCGGACGCAACATCAACGAACTCGTCGAGATGCTGCGCGAGATCGACATCGACGAGGCATGGATCCACGAGATCGCCCGCAGAAAGATCCTTTTCGACCAGAACCAATTCATGCATCGTGCAGCCGCTGAGCCCGAGGAGGTCAAGCAAGAACTGTTCGCTGCGATCCGCGAACACCTCGGCGCGGACTACGACATCGAGAAGCACTTCGGTCCGGCCTACCGGCCGTGGCGGCAACGCGTGGCGTTCGTGCCCGATGGCGACCTGTTCGAAGGGATCGCGAGCGGCAAGGCCTCGGTCGTGACCGACGCCATCGAGAGATTCAACGAGACGGGAATCGAGTTGGCGTCCGGTGAACAACTCGATGCTGACATCGTCGTCACCGCAACTGGCTTCGAGCTCAACGTGCTCGGCGACATCGCCTTCACGATCGACGGCGCACCGCTCGACTTCCACGAGACGGTGGCCTACCGGGGTGCGATGTTCACGGGCATCCCGAACATGGCGTGGGTGTTCGGGTATTTCCGGGCGAGTTGGACACTGCGCGCCGACATGATTGCGGACTTCGTGTGTCGGCTGCTCGGCCACATGGACGAGCTCGGCGCCACCGCTGTGACACCGACACTGCGACGGGACGATCAAGACATGACGCTGTTGCCGTGGGTCGACCCCGAGAACTTCAACCCGGGGTACCTCATGCGTGGCCTGCACCTGTTGCCGCAGCAGGGTGATCGGGACCCCTGGCAACACAAGCAGAACTACTGGGTCGACAAGGACGAACTGCCGGCAGCTGATCTCGACGACGGCACCCTGATCTTCACGCCCTGACCGTCGACTGCATGGGTGACCTTGCCCTTGCGCTGGGTCCGACAACCACCTCGTGGTGAGCCGTTCGGTTTGTGTCAGCACACGCAGGAGAAGATGGTGTCTGTGCTGACCTAGATCGCAGCCGAGATGCCGATGTCTTGCTCGGCCTCGTCTCGCACCGGAGTGTCTACGCTGGTGGCCATGAGCACCGATCTCGCCGACGCAGGAGGCCGCACGTTCGACCTCGGCGTCGACGGGATGACGTGTGGGTCCTGTTCGGCGGGCGTCCAACGCTCCCTGGAGAAGCACCAGGGCGTCACCAGCGCCGCGGTGAACCATGCGACGGGCCGAGCGTTGGTCACCGGCGATGCCGACCTCGACGTGGGAGTCCTCGCGCAGATCATCGAGAATGCCGGCTACAGCGTGGTCGACGCCGAGCCGACCGTGGCCTCCACACCTGCCGGACGCCTTGAACGGACCCAACGGATCGACGATGTCGAAGCGGCACATCGGACGATGTGGTTGCGGCGGGCGCTGATCGCAGCACCGGTCGCAATCTTCATGCTGTCCACGATGCTGTATCACGACGCCGCCATGGAGACGACATGGCTCCGTTGGCTGCAGTTCGCGCTGGCGGTGCCGGTGCAGGCCTACGTCGGGTGGCCGATCCTGGTGGGCGCAGCGAATCGGGCGCGACACCGGGCGGCGAACATGGACACCCTCATCGCGATGGGCACGCTCTCGGCGTTCGGGTTCAGCGTGTTCCAGCTCCTGACCGACGGCATGGACCTGTACTTCGAGGCCGCCGTGGTGATCCTGTTCTTCATCTCGCTCGGCCGTTACCTCGAGGCGCGCGCGAAGAGCCAGGCCGGTCGGGCCCTGCGCTCGCTGGTCGAACTCGGGGCGAAGCAGGCGCGACGTATCCGTACCGCTGGCGACGATCATGGCGAGGGCGCTGCGGAGGAGATGGTGCCCGTCGAGTCTGTCGTCGTGGGGGACGTGTTGAAGATCCGGCCGGGTGAGAAGGTGCCGGTGGACGGCGAGGTGGTCGACGGTGCGAGTGCGGTCGACGAATCGATGCTGACCGGCGAATCCATGCCGGTCGACAAGCAACCCGGCGACACGATCGCCGGGGCGACGGTCAACACGTCCGGTGTGCTCACGATCCGGGCAACAGCGGTCGGTGCCGATTCGGCGCTGGCCCGGATCGTCAAACTCGTCGAGGATGCCCAGACCGGAAAGACCGCTGCGCAACGGCTCGCTGACCGGATTTCTGCGGTGTTCGTCCCGGTCGTGATGACGATCGCTGCGCTGACGTTGCTCGGTTGGGCGGTCATCGGTGGCAGTACGAGCAATGGTGTCTCGGCGGCGGTTGCCGTGCTGATCATCGCCTGCCCGTGTGCGCTGGGGCTGGCCACGCCGATGGCGATCATGGTCGGTACCGGGCGCGGCGCGCAGCTCGGGATCCTGATCAAGTCGGTCGAGGTGCTGGAGCAGACCAGCAAGATCTCGGCGATCGTGTTCGACAAGACCGGCACGTTGACGACGGGTTCGATGTCGGTCACCGATGTGATCGTCCGCAGTCCTGGACGTAGTTCGGGCAGCCCCGACCGAGAGGCGGAGCTGCTCGCGAAGGCGGGCGCCGTCGAGGCCGACAGCGAGCATCCGATAGGGCGGGCAATCGCCGACGCCGCGCGCACCGCCTCCGGTGCGCTGCAACCCGTGACAGCGTTCGAAACCATGGTCGGCCACGGCATCCGTGCTGATCTCGACGGCGTGACCGTGTGGGTCGGACGACGTGAACTCGCCGCACAGGTCGGCCTGACCCTCGCTGCTGACCTCGACGTTGATGCCGAGGACCTGGAGCGCAGGGGTCGTACCGCCGTGTTCGTCGGATGGAGCGGTGAGGTCCGCGGCGTCATCGCCGTTGCCGACACGCTCAAGGCGTCGGCGGCCGAGACAGTTGACCGCCTCCGTGGGCTGGGTCTCGACGTTGCGATGATCACCGGCGACAATGCGCGGACTGCCCAGGCGGTTGCTGCGGCGGTCGGCATCGACCGCGTGATCGCCGAGGTGCTGCCGGCAGACAAACAGCGCGAAGTGCAGCGGCTGCAAGACGCCGGTGCAGTCGTGGCGATGGTCGGCGACGGCGTCAATGACGCACCGGCGCTCGTCCAGGCCGACCTGGGTATCGCGCTCGGGACCGGAACCGATGTGGCGATCGAATCCAGCGACCTCACGCTGATGCGCGGCGATGTCGCCGGTGTGGTGACCGCGGTCGAACTGTCCCGACGCACGTACCGGACGATCGTGCAGAACCTGTGCTGGGCGTTTGGCTACAACGCGCTCGCGATTCCACTCGCGATGGCGGGCCTGTTGAGCCCGGTCGTCGCAGGCGCCGCGATGGCGTTGTCGTCGATCAGCGTCGTGCTGAACAGTGCCCGGCTCCGCTTCTTCACGGGAACCGTCTCGTGACTCGGTTCGCACGGTTGCTCGTGGCCGTCTTCGTCGTGGGCGCTGCATCGCTGCTCGCCGCGTCACCCGCTGCCGCGCACACCGACTTCGAATCGTCGACCCCGGCTGCGGACGCTGTCGTGGACGAGCCGGTGAGCATCGTGACCCTCGTGTTCACCTCCGAGGCGATCCCCGCAGGTGACCAGTTCTTGGCGTTGACCCCGGCCGGGGATCTGCAGGAACCGGTCGAGATCCGAACGTCGGACGACAAGACATTCGCGCTGCTGTTCGAGCCGCCACTGGCCGGTGGTCAGATCGGTATCCGCTGGAGTGTCCAATCCGGCGATGCGCATGTGATCGAAGGGGCATTTGCGTTCACCGTCGACGCACCTGCCGCAGCGCCGACGACCACGACGCCGGCGCCTCCACCTGCGGGTGACGAAACCGAGACGCTGGAGACGGAGCCGCCGACGACCGACATTGACGTCGCGCTCCCGGCCACGACGCCGGCACCAACGCCGACGACTACGATTGCAGCGGCGTCGCCGCTCGTTGAGCCGCCAGCGTCGCTCGAAGAGTTTCTGGCCGTCGACAACTCGAAACCCGGCGAGGGCACGGCCACGGTCGGCCGCGTGGTCGGCTTCCTCGGCGCGACGCTGGGGCTCGGTGCGTTTGCCTTCGTCGCGGCGGCGATGCGCGGGCAGCGCAACGAGATCGCACGCGCCGTCGGCGCAGTCCGTCTGCTCGGTGGTGTGATCATCGTGGGTGCTGCCATCGAGTACGTCGGAGTGTCGCGCATCGGCGGTGATTCCCTGGCCGGCACGTGGTCGAGCAGCGCCGGATTGGCCACCGTGCTCCGACTGATCGGCGGTGCGGGGCTACTCATCGGGCTCAGTGCTGCCATGTCACCCGGCACACCGGCCACGGCTCGAACGCGCTCACTGTCGGCCGCAGTGGTCGGGGACCGTGCCGCCGAGCGCGGTGCGCGTCCGGAGCGGAACGGATCGCTCCACTGGGTGCCGACCGGTGCATCATGGCCTGCGTTCCTCGGGGCTGCCTTGATCGTCGTGTCGTTCTGGTTCGATGGCCACACGGTCACCAAGGGGGTGCGTCCGCTACACGCGCTCGTCAACAGTGTCCACGTCGTCGCAGGGTCGGTCTGGGTCGGTGGTGTCGTCGCCATGGCGGCCTTGGCGTGGTCCCGTGCGCGCTCCGATCGGCCGATGCGCGGTGTAGAGATGGTCGTGCGATTCTCGAAGGTCGCGGCGATCGCGCTCGTCTCCGTGGTCGTCGCCGGCCTCGTCATGGCGCTGCTGGTACTGGACTCCTTTGGTGACCTCACCGGGACCGAGTGGGGACAGATCCTGCTGTTGAAGACCGGCGCCGTCGGGCTGGCCGCCATCGGAGGTGCATACAACCACTTCCGCCTGGTGCCGAAACTCGACGCCGACCCGGACTCACCGGAGTTGCAAGCCGAGCTCCGATCGACGGTGACCGCCGAGGCGATCGTGCTCGTCTTCGTCGTCCTCGTCACCGCTTGGCTCGTCGCTGCCGCCATCTGACGAGCGACGCCCCGAGACGCTCAGCCCCCGACGCTCAGGGTTCGAGGACGACCCAGCCGCGTCGCTGGAGTTCGGCGGCCAATGCCTCGACGGGCACGTCGGTGAGATCGGGACCGCTGCTCGGGGTGCGCTTCGCGACCGGCTTGGCTCGTTTGGAGCGCGGCTGATCAGGGCGTGGTGCGATCTTCGGGATGGGCGCAGATGTGCGAGGTGTCGGAGGCCGTGAGCCCGGGGGAGGACCGTCGCCATGGATCTCGGTGTGGAGTTGCTCGATGAAGGCATCGGCCTCGTCGTGGGTGAACTTGCCGCCGGCCTGGCGTTGGGTGAACCCCATGGGTCCCCGGGCGTCGCGAAAATCGCTGTGGCCGGCGGTCTCGAGCAACTCGAGGAGTTCGCGGATCTGCTGACCGGTGGCCGGGGGTCCCGCTGATTGACCGAACGCCATGGCTCACCCTCTCACACAGCGCTGCGCGCGTCGGTGCTCACTGCCGACGGACGAGGGTGCATCCGGAGCGGTGAGGACGCCTGAGACGGCGCCTGGTTCGGCAAGTCGGCGTGAGTGGGCCAAGATGTGTCTGATGCACGTCGCGCCCGACAGTTCGACAGCAGCCGGCGCGGCACTGCGGCCCACGTTGCGTCGACGGATACGACGGCTCCTGCTCGGCGATGGTCCGATCATGCCGCTGGCGGTCGCTCACGGGCTTGCAGGTTCCGCTGATGCGTTCGTGTCGGTCAGCCTGGCCGGGTCGTTGTTCTTCAATCTCAGTCCGGATGCGTCACGCCAGCAGGTGCTGATCTATCTGCTGGTCACGATGGCGCCGCTCGCGGTGCTCGCCCCGCTCGTCGGCCCGGCAGTCGACCGGTTCCGTCGCTCGCAGCGATTCGTCGCCTCGACTTTCTATGTCTTGCGGGCAGCGAGTTGTCTTGCCCTGGTCAGTTTCCTGCTCGACCTGGCGTTCTACCCCCTGGCCTTGTTGTTGTTGATCGCGAGCAAAGCCTCCGGTGTCGTGAAGCAGACGTTGGTGCAGTTGCTCGTCGACGATCCCGACGAACTGGTGGCTACGAATGCCCGTCTTGCCCGATTGGCGAGTATCACGGCAGCGATCGGTGCCGGAGCGGCAGCGGGATTGTTGCAGGTAGGGAGCGCCGCGTGGACCTTGCGTGCCGGTGCACTGCTCTTCTTCCTGGCCTCACTGATGGTGCTGCGAGTACGGACACCGAGCCGCGTGATCGTCGCATCCGACGACGTGGAGTACGCCGAGACGCATCTCCCGGTCGTGTTCGTCGGTTCGGTGGGCATGATGGCGATCCGTGCTGCCGTCGGGTTCTTCCTGTTCACCCTGGCGTTCACGCTGCGCGTCGACAGTCAACCCGCGATCATCTACGGCCTCGCCGCGGGCTGTTACGGCGTTGGTGCCTTTGCAGGGCACACCGTCACGACGTTGCTGCGTCGACGATTCCGCGAGCAGCAACTGATCGGGTTGGCCATTGCTGCGCCGGCCGCGTTCACTGCGGTCGGCGTGTTGGGCGTGTCGACGCCGCTGTTGCTCGTCATCGCTGCTCTCGTCGGGTTGTCGACCACGTTGGGTCGAAACGCGTTCGACGCGTTGCTGCAGCGCCGGGCTCCCGAAGCGCTCCTGGGTCGGGCGGGCGCCCGCTACGAGACGCGCTTCCAGCTCGCATGGGTCATCGGGGGAGCGGTCGCCACGCCGATCACCCTGGCGCCGGAGGTGAGCATGATCATCCTCACCGGGATCTACATCCCGGGCCTCGTGGTGTTCGTGCGAGCACTGCGTGAGGCTCGCGAATTCGAACACAGTGACGCCGATGCCTTCGCCATTTCCCGCCAACGGGTACTGGTGGCTCGCCAGGCGTGGGAAGCCGAGGAGTACCGTCGGGCGATCATCGAGGCGTCGGCCGCGGCGGATCTCGCGCAGTCGGTCCACGGTCCGTTCGATGCCGAGGATCGTCGGCGTCGGCTGCTGCTCGACGAGTTGCGGTTGGCTGCGCTCGATGTCGATCGGGAGATCGGTTCGATCGATGCGAGGCGGGCGCTCGAGACGGTGAGCGGACTCCTCGACGGCGGAGTCCAGCCCGAGGCGACGTAGTCGGTTTGGGCCGGTGGAGAACGAGTGCATCGGGCGATCTGAGTCACCGTGACGCGGGTGGTGTCAGCCGTCGACGGGAGCTGCAGAGGTGACCGTGGCGATGGCCTCACCGTCGACGTTGGTCGCTGTGATCTCGAGTGCCCAGGTCGCAACGTCGTCGACGGACCGGTATCGCGAGATCAGCGCGTCGACGACCGTTTGGTCGGGGTCGAACTCGTCGAAGATGATCATGACGCCCTCGTCCTTGACGGGTTCGCTCTCGATGCCTTCGTCTCGTGCGTCGCGCGGGTCGTCAGCGAAGCGGATCACCGCGACGTCGTCGATGATGGCGACCACGTCGGCTTGCACGCCGACGTCGACGGTGCCGCCCAAGTTCGAGGCGAGGTAGATCACCGGTGGCTCGATGTTGCCGTCCTCGTCGACGACTGGGTCGCTCTGTTCGACTTCCCACTGGACGATCGCAACGTAGGCGGTCGCGGGTGTGACCGTGGGGCGTGCCGGTGCAGGGTCAGATGTGCACCCGACGATCGCGAGGGCGCCGACAGCCACCGTGGCCACTCGAGCAGCGAGTCGACTGCTGCGATGTCTGCCTCCCTGCCCCACCTCGTCACGATAGGTCAAACGGTGACCGCTCGACGTTCGTATTGCCGGTGGCGGCGAACACATCGCCCCGGCGGTCACGTCGATGCCGTGCGCCGGAGCGTCACGTAGCGGATGCCGATCTCTTCGCCGAACTCAGGGTGGCCGGGAAGATACGGGGCCACATCGGACACCACGGCGGTGCACCGGTGGCCGTCGACGAGTTCTGCGATGATCGAGTCGAACTCGCGTTCGTCCCACAGATCGGTGCGTTGGGTGAACACGACGGTGCCACCCGGAACCACGATGCGCAACAGTTCATCGATCGTCGCGCGTGAGTCGGTCAGGTAGGAGAAGACTCCGATGCTGGCCACTGCGTCGAACGATGCGTCGGGATGGTCGAGCCGATCGTTCAGGTCCAGGTGGGCGACGTCGTCATAGACACCGCTCGTGCGTGCGACGTCGATCGACGCCGGCGAGAAGTCGCCGCCGACGATGTGCCCGGCGTCGAGCGCGCGGAGCGCTGCTCCCACGAGCCCGGTGCCGCAGCCCGCATCGAGGATCCGGGCACCCGCTGCGCCCGCCAGCGCCTCGGCGACGATGCTGGCAGCTCGTGCTGGCGCCTCGTAGTTCCACGCTTCGAGGTCAGCGTCGTAGTCGGCTGCTGCCCAACGGTCATACAGCGCCGCGATCTCGCCGGGGTCCGCTGCTGACTGCGACCGGAGCCCGGACTCGCCTGCACCCTCGGTGTGATCGGTCGTCATCTCGGGACACTCTAGACTGCGGATCGCGGACGCCATTCCCACGGCCTCGGTGTGCAAAGGCAGCGCGCCCGTCTGGAAACGGCCGTACTCTGGCCGGGTTCGTGTGACGCGGCTCAGAAGTCCTCGCGCCTTGTCCGCATCGCGTGGCCGGGCAGAACTGACCCAACTGTCGGGCGTCGGTTCTCTGCGTGCCCGAATTCGAGCGGACCATCAGCTTCCAGCTGCCTCCAGCTGCCTCCAAATGTCGAGGTGTGAGGTTCACCGAAATCGGGTATGTACCGGTCACTCCGCAACCACCGAAAGCGAGACGGCAATGAAGTCGATCCTGTTCTCAGGACTCTCCACCGCAGCAGGAATCGTGTCGGCAATGGCCGCGAAGTCGATGATTGCGAAGGCATGGCCGTCCGAGCCGCCGAAGAACCCCGCCGATCGCTCCGTCACGTGGAGGTCGGCGGTCCAGTGGGCCGTCGTGTCATCCATCGGAGCTGGTATGGCTCGTTTGGCGGCTCGTCGGATCGCCGCCGCCGGCTGGGAGGAAGCCACCGGCTCGACCGCTCCGGATCTCGCATGACATCGGCGATGCCAGCTCTTCAGGAAGCGAGGAACTGATGGTTTCGAAGTGGCTCTGGACCAGTTGGGGCGAGGCGGGCCTCGTCCTCATCTCGGCACCCCTGATGCTGGCGGCGATCGTCGCTGCGATTCGGGCGAACGGTCTTCGCTCATTCTCCAAGATGTCGAGCTTCGATTTCGCCGTGACAGTGGCAATCGGCTCGGTGTTGGCGTCCGTGGTGGTCTCATCGACCTCGCTAGCGAACGGCGTCTTGGCCGTGGCGGGCCTCCTCTCAGTGCAATCGCTCATCGCGACGCTGCGTCGGCGTACATCATTGGAAACCCTTGTCGACAATGCGCCCGTCATGTTGATGCGTGACGGAATGGTGTACGAAGATGCGATGCGTCACGCATCGGTGACACAGGCCGACCTCGTGGCGAAGCTCCGAGAGGCGAACGTTCTTCGGCTCGACGAGGTTCAGGCAGTTGTTTTCGAGTCGACCGGCGATGTGAGTGTGATCCACGGCGACGTCGACGTTGACAGCGCCCTGTTGGATGGAGTTCAGGTCCGTGGGTCGGCGAGCAAACTCGGGGTCGTCTGACCTCGGATCCAAACGCCACCGAGATCGTTTCGATCCGAGTGGATCGAATCCATTCGAGCGGGGTACACGTCGCGCAGCTATGGCCGATTCCATCTACGCAGGAGAACCACATGTTCGGTAAGAAGAAGAAGTCAATCCCTGAGAGGGTCCTCACCTCCATGGGAAGCGCACTCGACGGCCAGACGATGGGGATCGTCAAGAACGTCGCCGCGTTTCTGGCCGGTCTGGTCGCCGTCGCCGTCGGGAGCAGCGCTGCGGTCAACGCGATTCGCGATGAGGATGAATAGCGCCGGGCGTTCGCCGCAGCACCACCAATAACGCGCCTCGGCCACCGTCCACGCGGCAACACTGCGCTCGCTCGTGCTCCTGTGTGCCGGCTATGTGCGGCGGCGTGAGCGTCGGTCGGGAACGTCACGATCGCTCGAGCACGGCCAATGCCCGGTCGAACAATGCTTGGGTGGCTGCGTTCATCTGCCCGATGGTCGCTGAGTTCTGCACGGCGAACTCTTCGACGCTTGCTTGAAGCGTGGCGAAGAATCTGTCGACGAACCCGGTGTCTTCCTGGCACCCTGCCCATGGTGCTTCTGGCGGTGACGCCGACGGCGCAGTTGGTGCTTCGTGCAGAGCTTTGTTGTCTTTGGTCGCTTCGCCCTGCCAGCAACTGCTGCCTCGGCCGCAAGGCTCGGTAGCCAGTGCGGCCGCCGTTGTTGTTCACCTCGTGTGACCCCGTGGTCGGGGCGCGCTCAATTCGTCGACTGACCACCTCGCTGTCATCGAGAATCGGATGGTGTTGCGTGCACCGGTTGAGACCACTGACGAAACGAAGCGCTTCGTTCGTCGAGATGGTGGATTGATGTGCGTGAATCGGGGTAGACCTTCATCGCAGAGCACGACCTCGAACGGAGACTGACCATGGGTTTGATCAAGAATGCCTGGAAAACGACGAAGGATGCTGTCGTCAGCATCCCCGAAAACGCCAACTGGATGGCCTCTCAGGTCGCATCGGGGGTGTCCTCGACTGTCGACTCGGCGACCGACACGGCCAGCGATCTCGCCGAATCAGCCTCTGACGGCGCCCGCTCCGTCACTGAATCTGCGAAAAGGGGTGCCTCGAAGGCGAAGGATCGCGTCTCGCCAAACGGCGCGAACGAGTCCACACAGGACAAGCTGGACGCCGCTGCCGACGCACGACGCAAAGCAACCGAGCTCGACGAGCGCGCAACGGAGGCCGAGAACTCGGCCGAGCAGGCCAAGCAGGACTCCGCCGACGCGGTCGACCAGGCCGAGCAGAAGCGTAATGATCAGACCAACGAGGCAGACCAGGCGGCCGAGTCGGCGCATCAGACTGTGGACGAGGAGCTGGAGCAGCGGGAGAACGACGCCGACTCCGACATGAAGGAGAAGCTGAAGAAGCTGAAGAAGAAGCTGGAAGACGAGCGCAGCGAGACGAAGAAGACGGCTCGAGACAACGCTGAGAAGCTGAAGAGCCGTATCGATGACGAACGTGACGAGAAGCGGTCAGCGGCGAACGACGAGTACAGCAGATCCGAAGAAGACGCGGCTGACCGTTCGAGCGACGCGTCTCAGAAGGCGGCGCAGTTGAGATCTCAAGCCGACGAAGCGCTCGACGAAGCGCAACGGCTGGCCGAAGAGGCCAGCGCCGCCGCCCTCAAGGAGGCCGAACGGGCTCGCGACGAGGCGCGCAAGCTCACGAAGGCGGCCCAGGATCGGGCAGAGTCGGCGTTGCGGCAGGCAGAGCAGGCCAAAGAAGCAGCATCGCTCTCGAACGAGCAAGCTCACGACGGAGGATCAGCGAAGTCCGAGTCGAGGGGAAGTTCGGCCAAATCGAACGCAGCTGGGTCAGCCAGCGACGATGCCGATGACGCTGGGGACCACGCAGGTGGAGACGCTCAGGACCTAGACTCGAAGACTCGCGACGAGTTGTATGAACTCGCGCAGGAACACGACATCAAAGGCCGCAGCGACATGAGTAAATCAGACCTCGTCGAAGCGCTGTCCTCAGAAGGAAACTCATGAAAATCCGAACCATTCTCACACTCGGAGTCGGCTACGCCATCGGCGCCAAGCTCGGTCCAAAGGAAATCGAGGCCGTCGTACGCTCGGTAGTGACTCGCGAAGCGCCGGTGTCGACCGACCCGGTCGCTGGCGAGTGGCCCGAATCGTCCTTCCGCCTATGAGCCGTCAGATCCGGCCTCATCGCCGTCATCACCGAGGAGAAGCCCGATGACGCTCGCTTCAAAGGTCGTTCAACACTACGTTGGCAAGGCGTTCACCCATCGCTTGGAGGCAGAGTTCGAGGAGTGGAAGCGTTCCGATCAGCCGGTCGGCGCGTATGTCATGGCACGAGCACCTCGCGTTGCCCAGCTCGTGAATGACAGCGACATCATCGCAACCCTCGATCGACTACGTCGACTGGGCGCCAACGCAGAGCGTTTGCCGCTGTTGCGAGAACGTTCGATGACCGCGCTCACCCGTGCCGAAGCTCTTTCGGCCCAGGCCGAGCTCGCCCGTCAGCGACTGGAGAAGATCGAATCGCTCTCCGACGATCTCGAACGTCAGCGTGCGGCTCTCACCGACGTTCGTGACGAAGCTTCTGAGAGGGTGAGGACGCTCGTTGACGATGCCGGCGTCGAGACAGACCGTGCGATCTCGGCGGCGCGCGCACAACTCGAACAAGTCGAAGCCAGAGCAGCGGCCCATGTGGACGAGGTCGAGCGTCGGGCACGAATCACCGAGCGTTCGATCGTGGCGAATGCCGAAGCTGCGTTCGCCCGTAACGAGGCTCGTCTCATCACCGAACTCGACCGCGCTCGTCTGGAGGCCGAGGCCGCTACTCAACGCGCTGATGCAGCGATGGAGGAAGCCCGTCGGGAAGCCGACGACCTCTCCGAACGGGCTGCGGATGCCGCGACGGTCGCAGTGGACAGCGCTGAGCGTCGGTCGTCTGTCTTCGAGTCGATCGCAGATCTCGCTGTGCAGCGTTCCGGACGCGCCACAGAGGGACGCCGTCGTGAGAGCGCAGCGTCGAATCGGATGGTCGATCTGGAGTCGATGGGTGTCGACGAACTGTACGAGCGCGCTCAGAGGGCCGAGATTCGCGGGCGCTCGAAGATGAACAAGGCCGATCTCATCGTCGCTTTGCGCTCGTCCGACTGACGCACGCTGCGGGCTCGCTCTCGCTGAACAGTCACGATCTTTCTTCGAACGAATGACGTGGAGGCGGGTGGGGTAACAACTTTGGTCCACGCAAAGGAGCCACCATGTTCTTGAAACAGAAGAGTCGAACCGAAAAAGCATCAGATTGGGCGAGCGAACATTCCGGCTTCGTCGCAGTCGGCAGCGTTGCGGCGCTTGCGATCGGTGTCGTCGTTGCAGCGCTGATCGGCGAGGACGATCCATCGGACTCCGAAGCATGACACTTTCTCGTCAGAGCCGCCCGGCCAGCTACCCCTATCCCCGCAATTCCCGTCAGATGAACCGAAATGAGACCGAATCATGAACGCAGTCACCAGTGCCTGGAAGCAAACTCGTCGCACCATTCGCAAAACCGCTGGGAAGGTGACCGAGGCCGCCGGGGATGCGGCGTCGTCGGTCCTCGACAGTGATGACGACGACGGGTCAGAGGGGCGAGAGGCGCACGATCTGCTCGAGGACGCAGCGCAGGCCCGTCGTAAGGCTGAGCTTGCAACGGTCAAGGCCGAACGTGCGGAACACGAGGCGGCGCAGGTCGACAGTGATGTGCAGAAGCGCATCGAAGTTGCCGCGAAGCGTCGACTCGACAGTTATGCCGATGCGAAGGAGCGAGAAGATGCGTCGTTCGACAAGATCAACGACGAAGAGGCCCGCCGACAATCTCTCGCAGATGAGAAGTACAAGAACGACCTCGAGAAGGCGAAGCGGGAGCTTGCCCAGGAGCGAGACGACGCAAAATCCGAGGCAGCAGCGAACGCACAGAAGCTGCGCGACGCCGTGGCTGACGAGCGTCGTGATCGTGAGTTCGACGCGAACAAGAAGTTCGACGGGGTCGTGGACAAGTGCGAGGAAGAACGCAACGAAGCCAACGAAGAGGCCGCGGAGGCTCGAGAAGCTGCGGAGTTGATCCTCGAGCACGCTCGACGGCTTGCCCACGAGGCGAATGACGCGGCGTCAGAAGAGGCCCGTCGAGCTCAGGAGGAAGCGAACCGGATCCTGCGCATGGAGAATGGTGAAAGTGGAAAGCCGCAAGGTCAGCTGACCCCGGTACCTGGCATTCCGGAATAGCCTTTGCAGGCTTACTCTTGGGAGCTCGGTCACTGCGAGCTCGGGTGCACGGTGGATGACAACGACGGGTCGAGCGCGCCGTCACGATCCCGGCTGCCGAACAGTCGATCCAGATTTCTGCGGATCGACTGCAGCGTCGAAGCTGCCCGCACGGCCCAGACGTTTCGAGCTCGGTGTGTGGCATCGGTTGTCGACCGGACTCGATCATCACCTTGGGAGTTGTCTGTGTGATGGAACGACGGCCGAGTGCGGCGACGGCCGTCCGTCTTGATGATTGGTGGCGTGTCGCGCTGGGTACGCCTCGTCGTGCGCCGAGTTGGACAACCGAATGAGGGATCGGGACAACCGAATGAGGGATCGGGAAAAAAGTGAGTTCCCTGTCGCCGATCGAGATCGAGGAGATCGTCGAAGCTCACTCGCAACTCGCCGAGAGACTCGCCCGCCGGTACAGCCAGGGTGTCGGCATCGACGATGATCTACGCCAAGTCGCCCACGTCGGGCTTTTCCACGCCGCTCGCCGTTTCGACCCATCTGTTGGCGTCTTTGCCAGATTCGCCACGGTCACTGTGATCGGCGAGCTCAAGAAGCACCTTCGCGACATGGGATGGGGGCTGCGGGTTCCGAGATCGCTGCAGGAAGATGCGATCACGGTGGCAGCAGCGCGCGACCGATTGACGACCCGGCTGGGCCGACAGCCCACCGTCACCGAAGTCGCTGAACACACCGGATTCGAGGCAGAACGGGTGGTCGAAGCCGTACGGGTTCAAGAGTCGCGCTTCGCCGCGTCGGTCGAGCAGCTCGGCGTCGATGTCGCTGACACGTCAGGTACAGAGCAATCAGCCCTGCTGAAGGTCGGACTGTCGCAGCTCGATGACGACGAGCAGCGCCTGCTGCACCTGCGGTTCGTCGAGGGGCTGTCGCAGTCTGAGATCGGGCGTCTCATCGGCATCTCCCAACCGCAGGTTCACCGTCGGATCGCTGTAGCGATCGAGTCTGCGCGCCACCAGCTCTCCGAAGCCGGCGACGCGCCACTGGGATCCGCACGTTCGTGACTGACATCTTCGATCCTCCACCGGCTCGATGAACGACGCTCGCAGTCACGCCCGGCGTCACCCGACTACCGAGTCAGGAACCGGTCGGGCCCACAGCCGACGGTTTTGTGAGGCGGCACCACTCCTTGAATGTCGGGAATCGTTTCAGCGACAGACGTTCCAGGAGTGCGAGCGTCGGTGGGCGGAGCCATCGCCACGGCAGCGCAGTGAGTGAGTGAACCTCGGCGGTGATCCGGGCGAACCCCGGTACCGGGGCGTGGGTGACCGCGAGCGGCATCGACGGCACGAAGTCGACCGGTCGACCCCGCCAGACGTGCAGGTCCCGTCGGGTTGCAAGTTCCGCGAGCACCTCGGTGATGAACACGATTCGCTTGGCGTCCAGTTGGAGGTGAGAGAGCAGTGGTTCGTCGAACACGAAATGCGCCGGAAGGTCGGGGTACGCAGCCAACGCAGGGTCGGCGTCGCCGAGCGATTCCGCCGTCAACCACACCGCTTCCGGGATGGGACGCTCGACGGAGTCGTCGGTGTCGAACAGCGACGGTTGGGTCGGTGTTCCGGGTCCGAAGAGATCGAGGCGCATTGCGGTGTCGACGATCGGTCCACTCACTGACCCCGGGTAGCCGCCGATCGGGCAGGAGTCCGACAGCGAGCACTCGTCGCAGAAGTGCGGCGATCGCTTCTGCACCTGGCGTCGGGAGAACCCATAGCTCCGAGACCGGGTTCCGCCGACGGTCCACTGCCAACCTTGGCGGTTGGCGGCGCGCGATCCGTCAAGCAGATGGCGGAACATCGCGTCGTCCCCGTCGCGCCAGTCGGCGCCGGCACGCACGGCCCACTGCGATGCCAACCACATGCGGGTCTGATTCACCATCCACCCGTCGGTGCGCAACTCGTCGAGCGTGGCGTCGACGCACCGCATTTCGCGCCACCACGGCTCATGGCTCCACTTCGCTGCGGTCTTTCCCGGCTGCGGTTCGTACGTCACACCCCGGCGAGTCGCCGTGCCGAACGCGGCGTACCAGTGGCGGCTGTAGTCCTGCCAGAGCAACTCGCCTCGGAATCGAAATCGGTCGTACGAGTTCGAATCGGCGACGTTGGGGTGGTCATGCACCGTCGGTAAGTCGAGAAGTCCGTGGCGAATGTAGGGGGACAGCTTCGTGGCGCCGCGGTCGTCAGGTGGCCACACGGCGCTGCGCGTTTTCGCGTAACCGGTGATGTCGACGTCGTTGAGTCGGCGGCTGGCCTCGGTCTGCCCGCCGGTGAAGGCACTGCTCGCTCGCACCTCCCCGGAGAACAGTCCAAAGAGGTGCCGCTCGACCCAGTCCGGCACACCATCCGTCTGCGGAATCGGGAGGTTGCGCAACGTCAGATCGGCCACGATGTCGACTACCCACGGACGCTCCGAGTCATGCATGGCCAGCCGCTGTGCAGGGTAGTTCCATCTATGACCTCACCCGTCCACATCGTGTGGTTCAAGCGTGACCTACGTATCGACGATCACGAAGCACTCCGTGCAGCGGCCGACGCGGGAGTTGTTCTGCCGATCTATGTGTACGAGACCGATCTACTCGTTCAACCGACTGCCGACGCCCGTCACATCGACTTCGCCAATCAATGCCTGAGCGAACTCGATGATGCGCTCCGCGCTCTCGGCTCGCCGCTCGTGTTCCGGACGGGGACCATGCCAGCCGTGCTCGACAGACTCTCCGACGAACTTGCCGCCCTCAACGGCGACCACGTGATCGCTTCGTTGCGGTCCCATCAGGAGACCACGGATCTGGAGGGTTTTCGACGCGATGTCGAGGTGAACGAGTGGTGCGCGACGAATCGCGTCGAACGCATCGAGTACATCGATCGCGGGGTCATCCGTCGCCTGGCGACGCGGGATGGCTGGTCGAAGAAGTGGAAGGCGACGATGTCACGACCGATCGTCAAAGCGCCCGGTCGTATCGACGGGACCTTGATCGAGGCGGGGTCGATCAATGCGGCGACCGACCTCGGGTTTGCGCCGAGCACCTGCGTCGATCTGCAGCCCGGCGGTCGAGCAGCGGGTGTCGGCGTGCTCGACAGCTTCCTCACCGAACGCGGCGAGCCATATGCCATCGCCATGTCGAGTCCAGTGACGTCATTCGAGCATTCGTCGCGCATCTCGGCGCACTTCGCTTTCGGAACGCTGAGCGGCAAGGAGGTGTACCAGGCCACCCTTGCCCGCATCGCAGAAGTCAAGGACGACCCCGATCGCGGTATGTGGCTGAAGTCGCTGCGAGCGTTCGAGAAACGCCAGCACTGGCGTGATCATTTCACCCAGAAGCTGGAGGACCAACCGTCGCTCGAGATCGAAGCAATGCACCCGATGCTCGACGACTTGCGACCAGGACTTGACTCCGAACGATACGAGCGCTTTGTGAACGGAACGACCGGCTACCCGATGGTCGACGCCTGCATGCGTGCCACCGCCGCAACCGGCTGGCTGAACTTCCGGATGCGGGCGATGGTGGTGTCGTTCGCCACCTATCACCTGTGGCTGGACTGGCGTCCTGTCGCCGAGCACCTCGCACGGATGTGGACCGATTACGAGGCCGGTATCCACTACCCGCAGCACCAGATGCAGTCCGGCTCGACCGGCATCAACACGCTACGGATCTACTCGCCGACTAAGCAGGTGACCGATCACGACCCGACCGGCGTGTTCGTGCGCCGGTGGGTCCCGGAACTCTCCGACGTGCCGGACAAGCACCTGGCTGAACCGCACCTTCGCCCGCCCGACCTGTTGTCCGCAGATTCGCATTACCCCTCTCCGCTGGTCGACCATGCCACTGCAACGAAGGAGGCCCGTGACCGGATCGGCGCCATCCGCCGCACTCCCGAAGCGAAGAAGATCTCTGACGAGATCGTCGAGCGACACGGTTCGCGCCGACCGTCACCAAGAACCAAACGGGCGGCTGCAAAGAAAGGGGCCGGGCGAAAGCAGACCACTGGAAAGCCGAGCGCGTCAACGACCACGAAAGAGGAGGCGGCGACAAAGGCAGCAGGTTCGGCGACCGGCACGTAACCAGGATGGACGATGTGAGCATGGCAGCGAAGGCTTGACCGATCCGGATCTGTTCGTCCACCTACGCCCGACCGGTTCCAGTCTCGGAGACGAGCGGAGTGCACCGACCGAGAGAGCGGGCGGTGGTGAACTTCCAAGCGGATGATCTGAGTGTTGACGGGGTACGGGTGACGTATGCCGAGTAACAGCGAGTCATCGACGACCATTGACGTGAGTTCTGCTCCCCGAACCTCGGACATCGGCCCGAGTTCGGGTGGCGCCGAAAACGAATTGCCCGACTCCGGCCCGCTCGAAGCCCCGAATGATCTCGGAGCGCGCGATTGGAAAGAAGTCCTTTTCCGAGTGAAAGATGAGCTCAAAAACGACCACGTCACGCTCACCGCTGCAGGCGTGGCATTCTTCTTCTTCACGGCGCTGGTTCCACTGCTCGGCGCAGCCATCTCGCTCTACGGGCTCATTGCCGACCCGACCGACGTGGCGGCGCTCGTCGACTCGCTCGGTCCTGCGGTTCCCGAGGCGTTGAAGAACCTCATCCAGGAGCAACTGGACTCAGTCACGAGCGCAAACCGAGGTGCCCTCGGGTTCGGCTTCATCCTCGGACTCGCGACGGGTCTGTGGTCAGCGTCGAGTGGGTTCGGGCACCTGATCGAAGGACTCAACATCGCTTACGACGAGGAAGAGGGCCGCCCGTTCCTGAAGAGGAAGGCGCTCGCAGTGGGGCTGACCCTTGGCTTCCTCGTCCTGCTCGGCGTTGTCACGCTGATTGTGACCGCGGCATCGGGCCTGACCGCCGGAGCGCTGTCGATCGTCGTGCTGATACTCGGCTGGCTCATAGTGGCTGTGCTGCTCGGGCTGTTCCTCGCTGTGCTGTACCGATACGGTCCCAACCGGGACGAGCCCGAGTGGGTGTGGGTGTCGCCCGGCTCGATCTTCACGGTCGTCTCCTGGACGCTGCTGTCGGTCGGGTTCGGTGTGTACGTGTCGCGGTTCGGGTCCTACAACGAGACATACGGGTCGTTGGGTGCCATCGTGGTCATCCTCACCTGGATGTACCTCACCGCCATCGTGGTGATGATCGGTGCGGAGATCACGACCGAGCTCGAACGACAGACGGCCTACGACACCACGACCGGAGCCCAGGAGCCTCTGGGAGCTCGAGGCGCCGCTGCGGCTGACGAGGTGAGGTCGGGTCACGCAACGGGTGAGGGGCCGACCTGAGTCAACGATTGCGCTGTGAAACGATCCGGTTCATCTCGTTGGAATGGATGGAGCCACCGTTGGGTACGAGAGAGTCGTGGCCCGATGTCGACCAACCGAGAGCGAGACTGCGTGACGAACGGCCAAGACTCTTGGGTACCGTTCGGCGACGTGCCCAACGATTCGTATGTCGTCGCAAGCTGTGTCCCTGACGAAGTGATCGAGGTTGTCGAAGCAGCGCACGGCGATGGTGCCGAACTCTTCGCAGTCGATCAGTCGGTGGCCCGGCTCGTCTCGGTTCGCTTCCATGGATCTGACGACGTTGATCTCGGCGGCGAGTTGCGCACTGCCATGTTGCGCTCGGAGAGCTATCACGATGGCGAGGACTGGTGGATCCCGGTCCCCGAGCGAGACCACACCGTATTCGTCGTGCGCTCGCGGACGCCTCCGGCCGCGGTGGAGCCCGATCTGGCGTTGGGTGCTGTTTTGGAAGGACACCGCAAGCGCTTTGAGCGGCTCGAGCAGCGTCGTCGCCGGGCTAAGATGTCAGTAGCGGCAGAACTGCAGTGGGATCTACTGCCCATCCGGGGCGACTTCTTCAAGGGCGTCCGAGTCGCAGGCGTGCTGGAGCCCGCGTACGAGGTCGCCGGCGACGCGTTCGACTACGCCTGGCTCGACGGCGCGTTGTGGGCGTACTCGTTCGACGGGATGGGTCACGGCGTCGACGCAACCCTCACCTCAGCCGTCGCGCTCGCCGCAGTGCGAAACGCTCGGCGTCAAGGTTTCGGCCTCGCAGAACAAATGGACCGGGCCAGCGCAGCGCTGTTCGAGCATTGGGGCGGAGACCGTTTCGTGACCGGCGTCGGATTCCATCTCGTAGACGGCGTGACGGAGTTCGTGAATGCTGGCCACGAGCCTGTGCGCGTTGTGCAGAACGGCGCAGTGCAACGTCTTGAGTTACGCGCGGAGCTTCCTCTGGGAGTCGTTGCTGCTCACTCCTACTCGGTTGAGTCCGGGCCGACCCTCGGCGATGGCGACGGCGTGGCGATGTTCTCCGACGGACCTGCCGCCGCAGCTGGCGCGAACGACGTCGGCGAGCTCGGAGCAGACCGACTGGACGAATTCCTGCAGGAGTCTTGGACCGATCGGCCAGTCGAAGCCGCCCATGACACAATGGGTCGTGTGTTGAGCCACATCGGTGCCGCCGACATCGATGACGACTTGACCGCGGTGTTGGTCCTCGTCGACGCGACGGTCGGCGGGTCATGAGCACAGACTGCCGCGTGTCCTTCACATTCGATTCGTGTGAGGAGTCGATCATCACCCGCTCGGTGCTGGCCGCCGTCGATCAACTGTGTGCCGCGACCGATGTCGAGGTCTCGCTGCTCGACGCCCTCGAGGTTCCAATCGCCGAGATCTTCTCGGTCATCTACCCTTTCGGGATAGGGGACGCAGAAGTGTCGGTTGACGATGGGAGGCTCGGCGTTCACGTGGGTGCGGAATCCGACCTCGGCGAAAGCACCGACGATGTCCTCGGTGAGGCAGCCGATCTGATCCAACCGTTCTTCGACGAGATCGAACGACCGTCGAGTACCTGTATTCGAATGACAGCGAGCCTGACGTGATTGCAGGTGCCGCCCGGACGGACGAACCGTGCGAGCGGTCCTTCACCGTGACGTTGCCCAACTCAATGATTTCGATCGCGATCGCTCGGTCGGTGATACGTCGTATCACCACCTTCGAGAGCGACGACGCTCAGAGCTCGTTCTTGGTGGCACTGACCGAGGTGATCGGTAATGCAATGGATGAACACGTTCGCATGGACATTGCCGAACCGATCACCCTTAGCGTGAGATGCGACAGCACCGATGTCGTGTCCGTGTCAGACCTCGGTGCCGGGTACGACATGACGGACGAGTCGTCGGCACCCGACGATCCCACACACCAATCGGGTCGCGGATTGGCCCTGGCGCGGGCATTCGTACCCGCCATGGGGGTGGTGTCGAGCGACGTCGGGACCACTGTCACCCTTCCGCTCGTCGGCCTCGGTATCGTGCGATGAACGATCAAGGTATGAGGCTCGAATTCGGTGTGGAGAAGAACCGGTCGAGGGCGAAGATCAGCGTGGTCGGCGAGTTCGACCGTCTACAGGTCGAGCACTTCGATCGGGTGTCGGCCGGTCTCACCAGGGAGTTGCGCGAGTTCGTTGTCGACCTTCGTCGCACCACCATCATCGACTCCGCTGCTCTCGGCAGCCTCGTGCGGCTCCGACACGCCCTCGACGCCGTCGACTGCGTGATGAGTGTCGTCGTCTCAATGCCGTTTCAGGAGACGGTGATGCGCGTCGGAGGACTCTTCGACTACCTCGGCGTTGAAGTCGAATCTGACTCAGCCGCCGAACCATGACAAGCCGACCCGCAGCGCTGGGAGCGACGTCTCCGGAACCGCTGCGAGAGGGCACCCTCAACAGCGATCTCGCAGCAGCGAGCAGGGTCCAGGCGTGCGACGTCGACCGACGACGGCGAGAAGTCGCCGCCGACGATGTGCCCGGCGTCGAGCGCCCGGAGCGCTGCTCCCACGAGCCCGGTGCCGCAGCCCGCATCGAGGATCCGGGCACCCGCAGTGCCCGCCAGCGCCTCGGCGACGATGCTGGCAGCTCGTGCTGGCGCCTCGTAGTTCCACGCTTCGAGGTCAGCGTCGTAGTCGGCTGCTGCCCAACGGTCATACAGCGCCGCGATCTCGCCGGGGTCCGCTGCTGACTGCGACCGGAGCCCGGACTCGCCTGCACCCTCGGTGTGATCGGTCGTCATCTCGGGACACTCTAGACTGCGGATCGCGGACGCCATTCCCACGGCCTCGGTCTAGTGGAAGAACACGGCGGAGGTCATCTACCCGACACGCACGATGTTCCCGAGTTGGCTCAGGTAAGTCGTTCCGTTCACCCAGCGTTGGCTGGACATGACCGACCGACTGGTCTGGTCGGGGTCCCTGGCCGCCCTGGGCAAGACGGTGCGCCGCGCCGTCACGACGTGATGCCGCCTCGTGAGCCCCCGAAAACGAACGAACCCGAACCCATGACGTGGGTTCGGGTGTCCGGGATGTCTCGCGACACCACATGGAGCGGACGACGGTGTGATCTGTCAGGACATCCCGGACAGATGTGTCGCGTCATCCCGGACACCGCGGTGTGGGTCGTTGTGGTCGGTCGTCGTGGTGGGTGTCGGACACTTCGTTGGTGTCGAAAGCTCGTTTGGTGATCACGGCGGTGGTGTTCGAGGAACGATCTGTTGGGGAGGTGTCCGCCGAGTACGGCGTTTCGAGATCGTGGATCTATGAGCTCGTTGCCCGCTACAGCGTCGAGGGCGACACAGCATTCGAGGCCCGCTCGAAACGGCCGCTGACATCTCCAAACGCGACCAGCCCTGCGACGGTCGAGCTGATCATCGAGACACGCCGACGACTCGCGGTGGCTGGGTTGGACGCGGGGATGGCGACGATCCGTTGGCACCTGCGACACCACCACCAGATCATCGTGTCGGAGTCGACAATCCACCGGCACCTCCGCGCAGCGGGCCTGGTCGAGCCGGCACCGAAGAAACGGCCACGCAACTCCTACATCCGTTTCCAAGCTGACCTGCCGAACGAGTGTTGGCAGTCCGACATGACCCACTACCGGCTCGCCGACGGTGTCGATGTCGAGGTGTTGACGTGGCTCGACGATCACTCCCGGATGGCGTTGTCGATCACCGCGCACGCCCGGGTGACCGGCCAGATCGTGGTCGACACGTTCACCGACACCGTTGTTGAGCAGGGGATTCCTTACTCGACACTGACCGACAACGGTCTGATCTACACGACCAGATTCTCCGGTGGGGGCAACGGCGGCCGCAACGGATTCGAGACGCTGCTCGTCCGGATGGGAGTCATCCAGAAGAACAGCCGACCCCACCACCCGACCACCTGCGGCAAAGTCGAACGGTTCCAGCAGACTGTCAAAAACTGGCTCCGAGCCCAACCAGACCAGCCGACCACAGTCGCGAATCTCCAGCGACTGCTTGATGTGTTCGCCGACGAATACAACCATCGCCGCCCCCACCGATCACTCGAGCACCGCTCGACGCCGGCCGTCGCCTACTTGGCGCGGCTCAAGGCGGGGCCGACTGGGCGCGACGATCCGCACTGGCGAGTCCGACGCGACCGAGTCGACATCGGCGGCAAAATCACACTCCGCCACCAAGGCCGAATGTTCAAGATCGGCATCGGCCGACCCCACGCCCGAACCCGCGTCATCTGCCTCGCTAAAGACCTCGACATCCGCATCATCGATGCCGTCACCGGCGAAATCCTCCGCACACTCACCCTCGACACCACCCGCACCTACCAACCCACCGGCAAACCCGAAGGCGGCCCCAAAGGCCCCCGAAAACGAACAAACCCGAACCCCTAAACGCGGGTTCGGGTGTCCGGGATGTCTCGCGACATCACATGGAGCGGACGACGGGAATCGAACCCGCGTAGTCAGGTTGGAAACCTGAGGTTCTACCATTGAACTACATCCGCAGGTAGGCCCCGCAGTGTAGCGGGGTGGGCACGTGGCCGGTCGTCAGTTCGTCGGTGGACGGGTGAACAACTCGAGCAGGGCCAGGTGCCAGATCCGGCGGATGCGCTCGGTGCCCTGTTCCATGATCCGACGCTGGAGATCGTAGGACTCGAACGAGGTCAGGACCATCGCGGCGTCGATCATGATGCCACCGTCTGCACCGAGGGAATCGAGTTCCGTGGCGAAGTGGTTCCGCATCCTTGTGACACTCATCTGGTAAATCACCTTCATGCCATCATCGATACTCGGAATGCCCGGCGCTCGGTGCCGGGCGACGCGGCCCACTTGGTATGTCGCAGCGTGCAAGCGAAGGCGGCTGTCGACCCAGGAGTCGATGCGGCGGTCGAGCGAGCCGATGCCGAGGTCGGGAATCGCAGCGAGCGGTATGGCACGCTCGATCTCGTGGTCGATCGCAGTGCGGACCAGGTCGTTGATGTCATCGAAGTACCGGAAGACGGAACGGTGTGAGACCTCGGCCCGATCCGCGATGTCGGCCACACTCGGATCGAGTTCGCCTTCGCGCACGATGTCGAGCAGTGCAACGATGACGCGCTGGCGGTTCCGTGTCCGGCGCAACGTGCGACCGTCACCTTCGCCCTCGTCGCTGTCCACGCCGTCGCCGTCGACGATGCCATCGACATCGGCTGGTTCGGGCGCAAGACCCAATGCTGCCCGAAGGGTTTCCCGTTCGGAGACTTCCTGCTCGGTTGCTGTTTCACTCATGACGCCCCTCCCAATTCATTCTGCCACACTACGTCATAGTAGATTCACGTTGCGTAGCGAAACGTCGATTTTGTTGACAAACCGCCTCTGGCAATTGTCAGGCGAGGCTACACAAGTTGTCGGCGCAATCATCCTGAGCAGCGGGGACCATGACGCGATGATGGTCCGGCCATGACCGACTTCGGTGACGACGACCTCCTGCTTCGTGTCCGCAAACTGCTCGACAAGGCGGAAGTGACGACGAATGCGCACGAAGCCGACGCCTTCTCGCGCAAGGCGGCTGAGTTGATCGCTGCGCATCGGATCGATCCGGACCGGCTCGCCGCCGTCGATGCCGGCGACGATCTGCATGTTCGCGAGATCGAAATCGGTCGCGGGGCATATGTGCGCGCTCGGCTGTCGCTGCTCCAGGCCGTCGCTGACGCTCACGATGTGCGGGTCGTGTTCCAGTCGCGACCGCACGGCACCGTGGCGATGGCGGCGGGCTTTCGGAGTGACCTCGATGTCGTCGAGGTGATGTACACCTCGTTGCATCAGCAGGCCGGTTCGCAGATGGCCGGTATCAGGCGGCAGACGGGGGCGGCCACACAGCGGTTCCGCCGATCGTTCCTGTTCGGGTTCGCTGATCGCATCGGCGACGTCCTCGCAGAGTCGAACCGACGTGCGGAGTCGCAACAGCGCGCAAGCGACCACGATTTCGGTGCCGGTGCCGGTGCCGGTGCCGGTGCCGGTGGTGCCGACGACATCGCCCGAGCTCGGGCGCTCGCCACGACGACGCGCAACGAGCGGATCGAAGAGTTCGCCGCCAGGTCATTCGGGCGCGTCCGGACCGCTCGCGCACCCAGCGCAGCGCAGGTGACGGGTTGGGGAGCGGGGGCTGCAGCTGCGAGTCGTGCCGATGTCGGCCGGACCCGGCTCGCTGGCCGCCGAGCAATCGGGCGAGCAGGCCGGTCGTGAGCACGCCCGACACTTCCGGGTCTGACCATGCTGCGCTCTACGCCGCTGAGTTGGCTGCGTTCGACGGCACCGATCTCGAAGTGGTCCAGCCGTTCGCGACGATTGCGGCCGTGCTGCGTACCGTCGTGGGTAGCGAGTGGTGGCCGGGTGGGAGCGTCGATGTTCGCCGTGCCCGTGCCGATGCGGGCTCGTCCACGACGAGGTGCACGGTCAGCGAGGCCGGCAAGCGAGCGACGATCAGTCTCGCCGCACCGCAGATGACGATCGCAACGGCTGCCCATGAGCTGGCCCACGTACTGGCTGGCGTGGCGTGTGGGCATGATGCGTCGTACCGGCGGGCGTACCTCGACACGGTGCAGGTGATGACCAACATCGACCCCATCGATCGTCGTCTGGGTCTGCACGTCGACCAACTGGCGCAGGCGTTCGCCGCCGCAGGGCTCGCTGTCGGCGAGCGGTCGTGGCCTGCGCCGACCGAGGGAACCGGCAGCGCGTTTGCCCTGTAGTCCTCAGTAGGCTCACCAGGCCCAAGAGGGCGGATACGGGGTGTAGCGCAGCTTGGTTAGCGCGCCTGCTTTGGGAGCAGGAGGCCGGGAGTTCGAATCTCCCCACCCCGACCACATCTACCAGGCGTGATACACTTTGCCTTGACCGGCCGAAGTGCCCATGTATCAGCGATGTATCAGACTTCGGATCGGTTTTCACCGAGGGAGTAGGTCATGGCCTGGAAGGCAACCGGTTCGCCGATCGTCCGCAAGCAGCGCGACAAGTGGGTCGTACGTGTCGATGGAGTCGACACCGTCACGGGCAAGCACAAACCCAAGCAGCTCGGCACGTTCAAGTCTCAACGGTCAGCTCTGAAGGCCGCTCGCGAGACGAAGGTCGAGGATGCGGTCGCCGACAAGGGGACGGTGAGCTGGCTGGTGCGCCGCTACGTCGCCGGCCGAACCGACATCACGCCGAAGGCGCAGGAGCAATACGCCTGGGCGATCCCGCACATCGAAGCAGGTCTCGGTGCGATCCAGTTGTCGATGCTCGACCGTGATGACGTCGCAGGTTGGATCGAGGCGCTCGCCGCCGGCGGCAAGCTGTCGAAGCGCAGCGTGCAGATCTGTCGGACCGTGTTGCGTGCGGCGTTGACGGAAGCGGTCGACGAGGGCCTGATCTCACGAAGCCCGGCGGCTCGTGTTGGGCTTCCTCGAACGGTGGCGAAGCCGGTGCGTGAGAAGGAGACCGAGACGTGGACGGCCGACGAGGTCGACCGGTTCTTGGAGGCAACGGCGAACCATCGGTGGGCCGTCGCGTTCCGGGTGTCGGTGCTCTACGGATTGCGGCGCAGCGAGATGCTCGCGCTGAAGTGGAAGAACCTCGGCATCGAGGCTGGGACCCTGAAGATAGATGAGAGCGTCGTCGCGACTCGGACGGGTGCCGAGTGGAGCAATGCGAAGAACGAGCGATCACGCCGGACGATCCCGGTCGACGAGGAGACGATGCGAGCGTTCGTTCGTCGTCGAGCGGAGCAGGCCGCTGAGCGGTTGGTTGCCGGTGAGGAGTGGGAGGACAACGACCTGATCGTGACGACTCGTGTGGGTCGGTTGGTGCTGCCACGTTCGTACGACCGGGCGCTCGAACGCTTCGTCGAGCGTGCCGAATTGCCGCGGCTGACGTCGCACGGCCTGCGACACACGGCGGCGACACACATGGTCCAGCAGGCGAGCGACCTTGGCGAGCTGCGTGCTATCGCCGACATCCTCGGCCACAGCCCCGAGATGCTCATGAACACCTACGCTCACGCCCTTCCGAACAGTCAGATTGCTGTCGTTGATCGCATCGGTCGCCGACCGTAAAACGCGCCTCCTGGCTGGTCATCGTTCCGAGGTTGGCTGCCGTCGAACAGACGTACCCCGCCCAGGTGCCGCAGGGGAGTAGCGTGCGCGTATGTCTGACAAGAGCTCGATCGAATGGACAGAGGCCACTTGGAACCCTGTCACCGGCTGCAATCAGGTCAGTGCGGGCTGCGACAACTGTTACGCACTCACTCTTGCCAAACGCCTTAAGGCGATGGGAAACGCTCGCTACCAAAATGACGGGGATCCAGCGACGTCCGGACCAGGTTTCGCGCTGACTCTTCACGACGACGTGCTGATGGTGCCGTATCGGTGGCGAGCGCCTCGAACCGTGTTCGTAAACTCAATGTCGGACCTGTTTCACGATGACGTTCCGGACTCCTTTATTCAGCGCGTCTTCGAGGTGATGGTCGAGAACCCTCACCACACCTTCCAGGTGCTGACGAAGCGATCGAAGCGTCTCGTGCGAATTGCTTCTGAATTGCCATGGCCCGACAACGTCTGGATCGGAGTCTCAGTCGAGAACGACAAGTACACGTTCCGCGCCGACCACCTTCGGGAGGTGACGCAAGCTGCGGTCAGGTTCCTGTCGGTTGAGCCAATGCTCGGACCGGTTCCATCGTTGGAACTGAGGAACATCGACTGGGTGATTTGTGGAGGTGAGTCCGGGGCGGGTCATCGCCCGATTGAAGCGGCATGGGCTCGGGACCTCCGCGACGCATGCGAGGGCGCTGGGGTGCCGTTCTTCTTCAAGCAGTGGGGTGGGCGAACATCGAAAGTCGGTGGGCGCGAACTCGATGGTGAGCTGTGGGACGAAATGCCGCTACTCGCCTCAGCTCACTGAGCGAAACGAATTGTGCAGCCCTTTGGGAAGGTGCCGCGCCGTCGAAGAGAACCATCTGCCTTTGTCACCTCGGCGATCCACGAGTCGGCACCACCTTCGTCCTCGATGATCTTGAGTGCGTGCTTCTTGAGGTGCCGGGTCGGGTCGTAGGTCGTGTCAGTGAGTACCCACCCGTGGATCTGCTCGACAGTGACCGTGTGGCCTGCAAACTCGTTGACGATTGCGTTCCTGAGTGGCTCGTAGTCAGGCTCTCCGACGAAGAGTGGAGTTTCCGGATTCCTGCGAGCGTCGAACCGGGTGCCCTCAATCGGGTCCCGATCCCACATTGTTCGACGCATCATTTCGAGACCCTTGATATGGCTTGTCGCATGGAAGAGAGCATTGGGTCTCCCTCGGTCGTTCACCAGATCGAATCTCGAGACGTGACTCGCTCCAGCGGCTTCGCACAGCTGTCGACCGTAGAGGTCGGTCAAGAATGGGCGACGGTACGGGTCGCCTGCTTCCGGTACGTCCACGAACTCGGTGCAGCCGAAGAGCTGCTCCATGTGTTCAGCGACCATGTGGTTCCCCACATGCCGGTTGACGGAGTCGAGCATGAAGTTGAACAGCACTTCGCACCGGGGGAACTGCATCAAGCGAGCGATGAGTCCCATGGGTGCAGCCTTGAAACCGAACGGATCGATCATCGAAAGAGTCGGAGCCATCTGTCTCCTCGACTCCTCCAACTCGCTGAGGATGAGATCGGCGACGTCGGGAAAGGATCCAGGTTCAACGATGGTGTTGACGTTCGGTAGTGGGTTGACGTTGGCGCGAAACCAGTCGATCTGTTCGTTCAGGCTGTCCACCCGTTCGGGTTCGAACTCAACGAAAAGAAACTGGAAGTCGACGTTGCCGGCATAGGCGCCAGCGTCGGCCACTGCCTGCATCGCGACGATGGGGCTACCGGGTTCACCACCCTTGTAGATGCCCGGGCCAGCGAAACCATCGATGAACAGCAGACGACGCGACCCAAACCGGCCCTGGCTCAGGATGGGAATCCATGCGTCGAGGTATCGCCGAAGCAGCTCGTGCTTCGCGGCTGTGTGTTCTTTCAGGTTCCAGATCGTTTCGTCCTCCGACACAGTCGCCAACGTAGAGCAGACCGATCACGGATCGTCGGATGGCCGTCCGGAGAACAAGGACGGCGACTCAGCGGTGCGGCACCGCTTGACACGCTCGTGCTCCGCGCCGTGACACGGGGTCGACTGCTACCTTCGTCCGATGGGCGACACAACCGTTGACGACTGGACACAAGCGCGCCTGATCCCGGTGCACGGGATCAGCTCCGACAAAGAGGCCGAGGCCAGAGCGACATCCGCTGTACTGGCCGTTCTGTCAGTGGCGCGAGATCTGTCGATCGAGATCTTCGCACCCATGGGTGCGTCCCGCGCTGCGAAGGCGACGGTGCAGACGTTCACCGAGCCCCGTTTCACGCTCGACAAGAAGCCGGTGCGGCCTGACGGCCTCGTTCGCATCGAATACGGAAAAGCAGCGTGGACCGCTCTCGTCGAAGTGAAGACCGGTTCGTCCACGCTCGATGCCGACCAGATCAATCGATACTGGGACGTCGCCCGTCAGCACGGCTACGACGCTGTAGTGACGATTTCGAACGAGATCGCTCCGACGACCGATGCCCATCCGACGGAAGGCCTGAAGGTGCGGGCGAACTCGCCCGTCAAGGTGCATCACCTGTCGTGGACGGAGCTGTTAACGACGGCGATCACTGTGCGGCAGCACAACGGTGTTGATGATCCCGAACAAGCCTGGTTGATCCGCGAACTCGAAAGGTACCTGGAACACTCAGCATCGGGAGCGATGTCCTTCGAGGACATGGGTGGGAACTGGACGGACGTTCGAGATGGTGCCCGTACAGACTCGCTGCGAAAGACCGATGAGGCGGCGGCGGACATTGCAGCGCGTTGGGACCAACTGATCCGCTACCTGGCGCTCGACCTAGGGTCGCGTATTGGTGCCGACGTGCAGCCCCTGCTCTCGAAGAAGCATCGCGATCCAGCGGAGCGACTGAAGTATCTGGTGGAGTCGCTCTGCACGAGCGGGCTCCTCGACGGGACGATTCGCATTCCCCAGACTGCGGGTGACATCGAGATCTGTTGCGACATGAAAGCACGGCACATCACCGCGGCGATGTCGGTCGACGCTCCCTCGGACTACAGCATGCGGCGTCGCAATTCTTGGCTCTTCAACCAACTGAAGGAAGCAGACCCATCGACGGTTTTGGAGGCATACCCTAAGAACGTTCGGACTGCGACTGTGGCGACACTCGGTGACGTGCTTGAGGACCGGGACGCCATCGTTGACGCCGACAAGCGAGACCCTTTCCGGTTCCGCATCGTGCGGATGGCGGAGATGGGCGCCAACCGGAAGAACGGTGGACGGTCCCCGGGGTTCATCGAGTCGGTTCTCGATCTCGTGTCGACGTTCTATGAGCAGGTGGCCGAGCAAATCACTCCCTACGAACCCGAGCCACCGAAAATCGAGGTGGAGTCGATCAGAAAGCCGATCGCTCTGGGTCCTCCGTCGTGGGCCCCGCCCTCGGCCGACTGAGGGCGACGGCGACGCACAAGCGACAGATTCGGCAGCACTTGCTGTCACGTCAATTGCAGGCCAGCGGTGGCCGTGCTTGTTGCTCGTCGTGGCACCTCGATCGTTGCAGCCGGAATAGCCAACTCGAACAGCCGAGCGACCTGCGGATCGGCGTGCGCGGTTGCCTCTGCAAGAAGTTGCGTGTCGCTGTGGCTCAGCGAAGAACCTGATGCCCAGCGGTGCCAGGTATCCAGAGCCTCGACGTGGATCTCCGCCGCACATGCTTGGCGGTCGAGGTTGTACCACTCGTCGAGAATCCGACGGGTAGACGCTTGGTCGTCCAACGAGTAGACGATCCGCTTGAGGTGGTCCATACGCTCTTCGGTGGGCTGAGCCAGCTCGCTCACGAGGTCGTGGTGCTCGTTGGCCGATGCGAGTGCTGCGTTGGCCTCCTCAAGCCGCTGGCGGGCCGACCGTCTGGCGAGCCGGCCGGCGTTTCGGAGATCACTCTCCGCTGCCCACACGTTCTTCTGGACGTTGTGTCTCTCGGAGCTTGCGTGACGGACGGCGTCTGTGAATGGAGCGTGTGCGGCGGTGGCTTCCGGAAGCAGCCTTCGAGCTTTGTCGACGAGTTGCGATTCTTTGTCTCGTTGAGCGTCACGGCCTTCAGCCGCACGTCTGAGACGGTGGGCGTCCGCGCGTGCCTTCTCGAAGGCACCATCGAACCAGTCCGGGATCTCGCAGCGTGGTCGTCGTACTGGCCGCGGCTGCTTCTGTTCGTTGAGGAGGTGGCGGCGTTGGACGGTGGCGGGGAGGTCGGTGCGGTCGTTGGTGATGATGTGGGTGAGTCGTTCGATGGCGTGGTAGCGGTCGTCGGCGACGGTGAGGATGAGGTTGGTGTTGCGGCCTCGTGTGGCTCCGACGTAGAGGCCTCGGTTGGTGGTGGCGTCGGTGACGATGGTGAGGCTGGCGTAGGCGGTTTCTCCTTGGGCTCCGTGTTCGGTGGCGGCGTAGCCGAGATGGACGTGTTCGGTGACGTAATCGGCGGGGAGGGTGACGGTGCGGTCGCTGTCGAGGCTGGTGACGACGAGCCCGCCGTCGGCATTGATGCCGTTGATGGTCCAGCGGTCTCGGTTGCGGACGGTGTCTCCGGTCGAGGTGGTGAGTCGGCGGTCGTTGCGTCGGGTCGTGATGACGTCGCCGGGATGTCCGATGCCGATCGAGAGCGGCGTCGCCGTGGCAGGGTCGAGGTCGTTTCGTTTGAGCCGGTCGGCTTGGATGGCGTTGTTGATGGTGTGGACGTCGTCGTTCCGGGTCGTGGTGACGGCGAGTGTGGTTCCCATGGTTTGGTGCCATCGCCATTCGCTGACGACGCCGGTGAGGTGTTCGTCGAAGGTGCCGGCGATGATCGCTTTGTGCTCGGCGTAGGTGTTGAGGACTGATGGGTCGCCTCGTCGGAGTTGGAGGGTGGCGGCGGCTTCCCAGTCGTGGGTGAAGCGGTGGAGTTGGTCGAGTTCGATGGTGAGGCCGGTGGCGCAGAGTTCGTCGAACATGCCGCCTCGGCCGACGGCGTGGAGTTGGTGGGGGTCGCCGACGAGTGCGAGTCGCCAGCCGTGGGTGTCGGTGTGGTTGATGAGTTGGTGGAGGTCGGCGGTGTTGAGCATTCCGGCTTCGTCGATCACGATCGTCGTCCTCGCAGCTGGCGGTTCGAACCCTGCAGGTCGGTGTCGAAGGTCGTAGAGCAGCTTGGCGACGGTGTCGGACTGCATGCCGGTCTCGGTTTGTAGGACACGGGCTGCCTTGGCTGTAGGTGCGAACCCGAGCACGGGTCGCTGCTGTTGGTCGATGTCGACCGCTACGGCGCGGAGCATGGTGGTCTTGCCGGCTCCGGCGGGTCCGACGACGAGGACGAGTCGGTCGTGTCCGGCGATGGTTGCTGCTGCTTCGTGTTGTCCGATGTCGAGAGATCCGGCCTCGACTGTGGTGGAGGGTTGCGAGGGTGTTCCTTGGGCGTCGATGGCCCAGGTCGCGATTCGTTCTTCTTGGATGAGGACGTGTTCGCTGGTGGCGTGTGTTGTGGTCGGGTCGGCCCACACCGAGCGTCGATCGCTCGCTCGGCGGAGTGGCGAGTCGGTGGGTGCGTCGACGTTGATGCCTGCCTCGATGGCTTGATCGGCGAGACGGCTGATCGCGTCGGCCCATTGTTGGCCGCTGACGTGGCGGGGTGCGGTTGTGGTGTCGGTGAGATGGCGGATGACGTCGAGGTGCTGCCACGTTGAGCGTTGCTCGGCGATCGCTGCGACCAGTTCGGCGGGTCTGGGAAGGCTGGGTGTCTCTTCGTGGGCGCGGACTACTTTCGAGACGAGCCCGACGAGTCGCTGGTAGTGGATGCCGATGGATGCGGCTTCGGTGGCCCATTGGGTGCGGAGGTCGTTGGGGCTGATGCCGCTCTTGGCGTCTCGGGTGTCGGCGGCGACTTCGCGCTCGATCGATGAGCGGATGTCGAGCGGGGCGTCGTGGCCGTGCTTCTTTCGGTACTTGTCGAGACGCCGGGCGAGTTCGGCATCGATCTCTTCGGCTCGTTTGGAGAACAACTCGATCAGCTCGGTCGGCACGCCATCGATCTCGGCCTGACCCTTCACGATGTCGGTCCATGCGAGGCCGTAGCGGTTGGTGACCTCGGCGCGAAGTGTGGCTTGGTAGACGCGGCCGAACGTCGACTGCTGGTCCATGAGTTGGCGGGCGTCGAGGGCACGCCACCTTCCGTCCGGGGTTTGGACCTTTGAGGAGATGACGACATGGGAGTGGAGCTGTGGGTCGTCGGCGCGGCTGGTCGATTGGCGGAAGACAGCGGCGGTGATGCCTTCGGTGTCGAAGAACATCCGTGACCCGTTCGAGCGGACACGGGTCGTCGCCGCCCGCGATTCGATCGCAACGACCGCTGCCTGGACCGCAACGTCGTGACACTCGGCGAACCCATCATCCCCCGACAGGGCCCACATGATCGACAGCGTCTTGGGTGCGGAGAACGTGGCGTCGAATCCGATCACCGACGAGATGTTCTTGTCGTTGTCGCGCTTGCGTGTCGTGAACGGTGAGCCGAGCGTGACGGCGGTGAGCGGGTGGATGCCGTCGAGGATGGCTTGGAGGTGTGCGGCGTCGACCTCGGCTGCAAGACCGAGTGCGGCTGCTTGGCGTCCAGCCCAGCGGCCGGCGGGTTCGCCGATGGCTTCGGTCAGGTACTCGGTGAGGTACTTGACGACTGCGCCTGAGGCGCCGTGATGGATCGGTCGGACGCGCAGCATTTCAATTCGCACTCCCGGCCGCGGGCAACTGTCTGATTCGTATTTCGGGTGTTGGGTCGGGAGTGGTCATGGTGGGGGAGGGGTGATGGTTGCTTGTGTGGAATGGTCAGCTGTTGAAGAGCTGGGGTGTGGTGCTCTTCGATGTGGTGGTCGTGGTGGTGTGCTTGTCCGTGCTGGTGGATGTCGTCGGTGGGTCGATGTCAGCGGGGTCGTTGGTCGGGTCGATTTGGGCGACGGTGATGGGTTGCTCGATGTATTGCTCCAGCAGGAGGCGCGGGAAGCGCAGCGACGTGCCGACTCGAACGCATGGGATGCCGTTCTCGCCGTGGGTGTCGAGGTACGCGTTTGCCTGCTCGTACGTCTTCGTGCGGCTGATGCGCAGCACTCGGCGCACCTCGGCGACGGTCAACACGGCCGGTGGTTCGCTGTGGATCGCGTGGAATGTCATAGGCGGGTTCCCTTGTCGGCTCGGGCGGCGCTCACGTGCGAGGACCGCTTCAATGTCCAACAGGCCCCGCTTGTCCCGGACCGTTACAAGAGATTCCGACGGCGGTCCGAGGCTGAGGCGAGTTCGACACCTCTACGAAGGCGTCATGAACCGCCGGTCGTTACAGAATTCGGTGCTCTCGCAGCGGACGAGGATGGAGTGGGAGTCGTCGCCGTGTCGGCTGGGCAATTTTGCCCGCCTCCAGAGGCGCCGGGATAGCGCACCCGTCGTTCTCGGCGATTTGTTCTGATCGGCGGTCTTGAGACCAGATGTGGGTCGAAGACGGCGACGCCTCTTGCCGGCGATGCGCGCGTGTGCAGTCGCGGTCGACCTCATCAGTCGAATGACCTGGGAAGAGCCTGACCGGAATGATCGTCAGCGCGCTGCAGCAGCGTGGGGTTTGGGAGAGCACGCGAAATATCGGTTGCAGCTGGGTTCGGCTGTCGCAGAACTGATGCCACGGCACGCTGGTGCGCGATGGGACTGGTTTTCTCTACGTGAGGACTGAACGCTCGCGTTGGTCGCTAAATCGTTTCAGAAGACGCCACCCGCCGCAATCAAGTTGCCGACATGTGGGGATTCGGCGGTCCACAGAAGACGACGGTGTCGCTCGCGTGTGTGCAGGTCTTGCTTTAAGCCGGCTGGCTCTGCAGCTTAGAGCTTCACCGGCGAGCGAATACCGGTCACTAGCTTGCCAAGCTCCTCGTCGTGACGTTCTCGAACTAGGCGTAGAAGCGTGAGCGCACTGTGGCTTGCTGAGGCGTGCCACTCGGGAAGCTGACGATTGAACTCCATGATGTCCGCGAGGCTCATGATGTCGTAGTGCGACGTGCCAGCCAAACACCCAGCGTCGGCGGCTTGAAGCGGCATCAGAAGCGGAAGCTGTAGAGCTAGCGGATCGGGCGTCGACGACCGAGTAATCACGCGTGACTTAAGGTCGGTCGTGAACTCTGCTGAGGTAGCCGCTGATGAGGTGGTGCGGCGGACCGCCAACTTGGCGATACCTGCGTTCGCAAAGTGCTGTAGATCTTCGGAGTCTCTTCGTGCTTCGGCGACGTGGCGCTCCGAGTCGGCCTTCAAAGCGACGGCCGATTCGGTCACCAGAGCGAAAGCACGGTCGTAGGCAGTGCGCGAGCGACGTAGCGCACGCAAGCAAAACGCCGTTGTCCCGAAAGCAAGTACCGCTGACAGTGCGAGGTAAGCCGGAAGGGTCATAGGGACATTCAACACTACAGGGAGCGGTCGAGAAGCGACACTAGCTGCTCGACTGTGTCGCGTTGGGCTCGTCGGTCTTCGCGATGTTGCTTCGCCATGTGGCTAGTGGCGTCTTTCAGAGCTTGCACGTGGATGCTGAGCTGGGCTTCTAGGCGCGCTCCGGCGTTGTCTGCGGCCTTGCCTGCTTGGAAGAACAGCACGAGGTTGCCGATTGCAACGATGGCCGCAGTAATCGTTGCGACTAGTTGAGTAACTTCCATCGTTCGCTAGCGAATGTTCTCGCCAAGGTCGAGGCGCACTTGAGCCAGATCGGCTCGAACTTGTTCGATCTTCACGAGGAGACGGTCGAGCGCTTCCTCGGTGACCTGAAATGAGACGTCAGCTAGTCCACCCGCCACTGGTTCGTCGAATCTAAGCCGAGCTTGCACGATGGGGTAGTACCCCGTCGCATCTTCATTCTTGTTGCTGTACCGCAGCGCCACCGTCCAGCTCGATGTCTTAACCGTCGGGAAGATTGCGCTCTGGATCGCTCGCCGCTCGCGGTTGGCTGCGTTCGAAGCGCGGTCAGCGAGAAGCGCTCCGAGAGCATCCTCAATCTCAGGCTGAATGGTGGGCAGGGCCTCGGACAAAACTGCGAAAACCTCGCGCTCCACAAGGGGCTGAAACTCTGTCGCAAGGGCTCGTCGAAATTCAAACAAGATCGACGCAACATCCAGAACGCTGCGCATCTTGCGATCGTCGAGGCCTAGGTCAACATCGACTGCCTCAAGCCAGAACGTTTCGGCTGTCGCTTCTGCAAGGGAACGAATGGCGTCGGCCCCAATATCGGCGAGAGTGAGCAAGCCCTCGCGATAGAGACGATCGGTCGCATAGAGTCGTCGAATTCCTCGGCGAATCTCCTCGGCTGTGCTTTCAGGGGCGTTGTCCGGTGCGCTCGACTCGGATTCACCCTGTGTGTTCATTGGATGGGACCTTAGCCCGACGGGAGCGGATGGTTGCAAGCAGCAAGCGCGTCAGGGGACTCGCGTTCGTCGATTCCCGCTGCCCGTTTCGGACAAGGCTCCAAACTTGGTGCATGGTTCGTGCGGCACGAACTGCTCCTGCAAGGGCAACTCCCTGTGTCGCGCCGCCGGATTCCGGTCAGGTCGAACTTGGGGGACGTTGCTACAGCAGTAGTCGTCAGCGGATGACTCACGTCTCGTGCTGAAGTGAAATGATGTATCAGAGATGTATCAGTTCGGGGAGCACCGGGCTGTGTCGGCCTGTCCGTTCTGTGTCGGTCTGTGTGGATATCACCCCAGCTAGACCGGCACATTCGGCACGAACCCGTACGGGCCGACACGTGCAGATACACCCGTTTTTCAGATTTGGGAGCAGGAGGCCGGGAGTTCGAATCTCCCCACCCCGACCACATCTGATCGATCCGGCCAGTGGCTGTGTGTCAGGGATGTATCACGTTGACGGTGGGTGGGTGTAGCGACCTCCGTTGCCAGGTGTGAGTCTCGGTCGTGAGGTCAGCAACCTGTGGCGTCACGAAGTCGTTGACAGGCTTCGGCCATTCGGTGCGGCGACAGCGTGGCGATGCAACGCCGAAATGAATCGCGTCGAATCGTGTGGATGTTGTCGAAGTTCACAACGCAATCGCTCGGAACGGCGTCATCGGTCACGGTCAATTCGAGCTCGGACACGAGCCCTCGTGTCGTTCGGGACAACGCGGCAACGACGACAGAGCCGATTCTGTCGGCAACCGGATCGCGAGTGAGGACCAGCACAGGCCGATCACCGCCCGGCGTGGAAGCGAACCAAACGTCACCCCGTTGCATCGGCCCAGTCCGACCAATCCTCAGCCGGACCCCATTCGGCGATCTCCGCGAGCGTCGACTCGGAACTGTCGAGCGGCTGGTCGGTCCAAGCCTGGATGTCGTTCTCGGCAGCGAGTCGCACGAGATGGCGATGTAGTGCGTCACGCAGCAACTCGGAACGATCGACACCAAGCGCTTCTGCCCACTGCTGGGTGCGCATCGCCTCCTCGTCATCTACCCGGAAACTGATCATTGTCATACGGCGACTCTACGTTGTATGACGCCGTCCGTCCACCCGTCGGATGTATCAGCGATGTATCGGTTCGGGGAGCACCGGGCTGTGTCGGCTCGTCCGTTCTGTGTCGGTTTGTGCGCCCTTCACCCCAGCTAGACCGATACATTCCGGCACGAACACGCACAGACCGACACGTACCGATACACCCGGATTTCAGATTTTGGAGCAGGAAGCCGGGAGTTCGAATCTCCCCACCCCGACCACGATCGGATCGATCTGGCTTTGGACTTCATTCGGCGCAGAACACGGAAGTTCGCCAAGCGGTTGGGTCCGCAAGGCATCGATACGTCCCAGATCGTGTGGACCACTCGACCGTTACGAGATCGCGATCGTTCTCGAGACGCAACGCACCGATCGAGTCCAGCAACAGAATTCGATCGTCGCTGACGCGCTCACCGCTCACGAGGTACACCTTGATCGACTCGATGTGATCTGCAGCTTCGACGAAATGCCATGTGTCGAAACCGGCCGTGACGGAGACCAGTGACCGGATCTCGTTGGCCCCGATGGGTCCCGCGTCGACCCGTTCGCATCTGGCGAGACCCGGCCGGAAGTCGTCCGGGCCGTAGTCGAGCCGAGCGAACCCGATGCACACTCGGTCATCCGTCCAGACCATCGGCGGGGGATACCCGACGCGTTGCTCGCCGGACACTGACACGAGCGGCTCCCATCCACTCATCGCAGCGGTTTCGACTGCGAGCGGCTCAGCCGGGCTTGCCTGTGCGCCTGCTTGCGGTGTCGGCGCAGAGACGAGTTGAACCACGATGACGATGACGATCGCGAGCAGCACGGCAGTGCCAGCCAACATCTGACCAAGGCGCACGTTCGGGCCATCGCTCTGGACGGCGGACTCGCGATCGAAGACGAGTTCGTTGTCGGCCGTCATGGACTGCCGATCGTAGGTCCCGTGTCGGTCCCGGTCGACCCGCCGTTTTCATGAGCTTGTTGCGCACAGTGTCCGCAACAAGCTCATGAAAATCGGGGGATCGGGCTGGCCTCAGGCGGATTGCGCGGCGATCGCAGCGCCAACGATGCCGGCGTTGTTTCCGAAGTGGGCGACGTGAATCGATGCTTCGATGTCGAGTTTGTCGGCGAACTTGCCGAGCTTCTTGCTAGCGCCGCCGCCGATGATGAAGTGTCCGGGAGCGAACACCCGCGACACGCGCTGGAGGAAGTAGTTGAAACGCTCGCCCCAGTCACCCCAGCTCAAATCGTCGAGCTTCCGGGCCCGGTCGCCGGCATAGAACTCGATCGGCTCGCCGTCCTTGCCGGGCATCCGTCCGACTTCGATGTTCGGGACCAACAGGCCGTTGTAGAACACGCCCGACCCCAGACCGGTACCGATCGTGATCATCATGACTGTGCCCACCAGGCCGCGTCCGGCACCGAGGGTCATCTCGGCAATGCCCGCAATGTCGGCGTCGTTGTGCACCACGAACTCCAGGCCGGTCGCCTCCGCGAACAGTTCATCGACGCGCGTGCCGCGCCACGACGGATCGATGTTGCCTGCAGTCAACGCTTGACCGTCAACGACCACGGTGGGAAAGCTGCAGCCGACCGGGCCGGAGTAGTCCAACTGAGTCACGAGATCGTTCACGACTGCGGCGATCTTCTTCGGTGTCGGTGGCTTCGGCGTCGCGATTCGGATCCGGTCGCTCAACAACTCCCCGGTGGCTGCGTCGACCACTGCGCCCTTGACCCCGGACCCCCCGACGTCGATCCCGAGTGTGCCGGTCACGAATGTGATGCTTCGGTTGTACTCATGAGCACCCGAAAATAGCAGGCGCCGGCTACCCGATGATGCGGTCGATGATGGTGCTGTGACCGCGGATCTTGCCGGGGTTGCCGTCGCGGGCGGTCTGATGGAATGCACCCACGGAGACCTCGATCAAGTCGGTGCTGTCTGAGGAATCGAGTACCAGCACATCGTTGCCGCTGGTCAACGCCCCGGTGTGCAGCGACCCCCACCGACCCTTCGGGAGCACCTTGACGCCCTTGCCACCCCGACCCTGCTCAGACAACTCGGTCGGGTCGAAGCGCTTTGCCGACCCCTTCGTGGTGACGAGCAACAACATGTCACCATCAGCGGGGATTCCACCGAACACCACGCTGGCGTCGGTCTTGATGCCGCGGACACCGGCAGCGCCTCGACCCATCGGGCGGAGATCGTCGGGGGAGAACCGGATGCCCTGACCGTCGGATGTCGCGAGGAGAACTGGCGCGCCCTCCCGGAACGGCTCGACGGCGACGACGCGGGCATCGGCGCCCAGTTTCACGATGGCGATACCGCCCTTGCGGTCACCGCCCTCGCAGTCCACGGTGGCGATGCGTTTCACCTGACCATCGGACATCACCAACAACAATTCGGCAGGAAGATCGGGCTCGAGCCACCAGCGAAGTGGCTCGCCGGTCAGGCCAGAGAACACGCTTGCCGCAGCAGTCGGCTTTTCGCCGATACCGGCGACGAGCGTGCGGAAGAGGTTGCCGGTGTCGGTGACGGTGACGAGCGTCGTTGCGGTCGTGGTGTCGAAGGAGTGGAGCGGCACGAGCTTCGGCTTCGCCTTCGAGCCCTGGCCGATCGACTGCATCCACCCGGCGGCGTCGATGTGCAGGGTCGTGGGGACATCGAGCACCATCTGCGCCTTCGACACCTTCGGGGCGCTCTCGGTGGTGATCGTCGTGACCCGCGGTGGCAGGTCGGCGAACGACTCCATCGTCTCCTTCAGCTCCCGAGCAACCTGGGTCCGCTGGCGGGCCTCGGACGACAGCAACTTCTCCAGCTTCGCCTGCTCGGCTTCGAGCGCCGTGGTCTCGGTCTGGAAGTCGATCACGGCATCCTCGGTCAACTGGCCGAGGTTCAGGTCCAGGACCGCGTTCGCCTGCAGGTCGTCGATCGTGAACCGCTCGACCAACCGTTCACGGGCGACGGCACGCGTCTTGGAGGTCCGCACGATCGCGATGGTCTCATCGATGTCGACGAGCACGGCCAGAAAGCCCCGCAGCCGGTGCAGCCGCTCCGCGATCTTGTCCAACCGGTGCTCGGAGCGGGAGACGACGACCCGGATCCGGTGAGCAACCCACGCCTGCAGTGCGCTGCGCAGGTTGTACAACCGGACGGTGTCGTGCTCGTCCAGGAAGTGCATCTGCACCTTGTTCGTGACCTGCAGGTTCGTGAAGCGGAGCAGGCCGGGCACGACCATGTCGGCGTCCACACCCGACGCGAGCTCCAACGAGATACGGGTCAGGCCGTTCGACGACTCGTCGTTGAACGCAACGATTCCGGCGAGGTCGCCGTTGTCGAGAGCGTCGCCGACTTGCGCGATGAACTTCTCGACCGACCCCAGGGTCGTGTCGGCGTACGGCAACGAGGTGATGATGATCTGCTGTCGGCCGCGACCGACCGGCTCGACGAGCCACGCCCCACGGACGACGACGCGCCCCTGGCCCGAGCGGTAGATGTCGGTCAATTCGTCTCCGTTGGTGACCGTGCACTCAGACGGGAACGACGGCCCGGGCAGCACTTCCATCAACTCATCGACGCTGGCCGATTTGCGATCGAGGAGCATCAGCGCCGCCGCACACACCTCGCGCGGATCGTGCGGCGGGAGGTACGACGACAGGCCGACCGCGATACCGTTGGCGCCGTTGACGAGGAGGTTCGGGTAGGTCGCCGGCAGCACCTTCGGCTCGACCGTCGAGCCCTCGTAGTTCTCGACCATCTCGACCACGCCCTGGTCGATCTCGTCGAGCAACATCATGCCGAACCGGCCGAGCCTGGTCTCGGTGTAGCGCGCCGCTGCCGGAGCGAAGTCCGGTGAGCCGACATTGCCGTGGAAGTCGAGCAGCGGCACCAGGTTGGAGAACGGTTGGGCCAGTCGAGCGAGCGCGTCAGCAATCGACGCGTCGCCGTGCGGGTGGAACAGTGCCATCGTGTCGCCGACGACCCGAGCGGTCTTCACGAACGGTCGATCCGGCAGGAGCCGCTGCGTCCACATGTCCCACAGGATTCGCCGGTGGACCGGCTTGAGGCCGTCGGCAGCAGCCGGGATCGCGCGATCCTCGACGACCGCGCGCGCATAGGCGAAGTAGTCGCGGTCGAGTTGATCACCCGCAGAGAGCCCGACGATGGTCTCGGTGAATTCGAAGAGCTCGGGAGTCTTCTTCTTGCTCTTGCGAGCCATCAGCGACTCCCGCCGACGCTGAGCGACTCCCCGGACCGTTCGAGGTACCACGTCTTGCGCAGCTCGGACTTCGGTCCGAACAGGCGCTCGGCCAGGCGGGCCACGTTGGCCGGATCATCGATGTTGACGACGCCGATCTTGCGATCGGTTCCCATCACCGTGCGCAACTCGACAGCATCCATCTCCCCGAGACCCTTCAACCGGCCCATGTGCGCCTTGTGGTTCGGGTTCTCCGCACGCCATTCCCGCATTGCGGCATCGTCTTCGAGGTAGATCCGCTCACCTTGGTGCACCGTGGTCCACAGCGGCGGCAAGGCGTAGAACAGCCGCCCGGACTCCACGAGGCCCGGGCACCAGGTGTAGAGAAACGCCAAGATGAGCGCACGGATGTGGAGACCGTCGTCATCGGCGTCAGCCAGGACAACGAGGCGGTCGTAACGGAACTTGTCCAGGTCGAAGTCGTCGCCGATGCCGCAGCCCATCGACAGGATCAGGTCGGCCATCGACTTGACGACACGGCTGATCGACTCGCGATACGAGTTCAGCGGCTTGCCACGCAACGGAAGGATCGCCTGGAACGACGGGTCCCGGGCATCGATCGCCGTGCCGCCTGCGGACTCGCCCTCGACCAGCAGCAACTCGGTGGGCCGATCGGTCTTGAACGTGCAGTCGCGCAACTTCGCCGGCAGGCCGTTGCGTGACTTGTTGCCCTTGCCGAGCAGCGCGCGGACGGCTGCCTGCTCCGCGTTCGACTTGGTCCGTGACCGCATCGAGGAGATGGCGAGCTCAGCGATCTTCTTCGCGTCGTCGGGGTGCTCCTCGAGCCAGCGCGACATCGCGGGCATGACGATCGCTCGCGTGCGCGACGTGGCCTCGGGGTTCATCAACTTCGACTTCGAGTTCCCCGCGAACTGCGGGCCCGGCAGCATGATCGAGGCGACCATGAGGCCAGCGGCAAAGATGTCCCGGGTGTTCGGCGCGGCCTCTTTGTCCTTCAACATGTCGCGTTCGGTGAGGTACTTCTGCACCGATTCGGTGACTGCGGTGCGAAACCCGTTGATGTGGGTGCCGCCCTCGGGCGTGGCGACGCCGTTCGCGAAACCGATACTGGTGTCGCGACCATCGACGGTCCAGGCAATCGCGGCGTCGATCGTGATGTCGCCGTCGTCGCCCTGGAACGACACGACCGGGGCAACGAGACCGGTGTCGGCAGTCATCTCGGACACGAGGTCGGCAACGCCTCCGTTCGAGCACCACTCATTGGTCTCCTTCGGCTGAACTCGCTCGTCGACGACGGCGAAGGTGACGCCAGGATGTACGAAGCTCTTGTGGCGGAAGCGATCGGCGATCATCCGCATCGACCACTGCGGGCTGGAGAACGCTTCGCCGTGGTCGTCGTGGAACAGCGTGAGCTCGGGCCAGAACCTGATCATCGTTCCCGTGTCACCCTTGGCGCACTTCTTCACGGTGTGGATCGGCTCGATCGTGGTGCCGGGTTCGACGTCGCCCTTGCGGGTCTTCTTCGCGCCGAGCACCAACCGATGCACGTTGCCGTCGCGTCGGACCTCGGCGACGATCTTGCTCGATAGTGCAGTGACCACCGAGGCCCCCACACCGTGGAGGCCGCCGGAGACCTTGTAGCTGTCCGAGTCGAACTTGCCTCCCGCATTGGTTTCGCACAGCACGACTTCGAGTGCCGAACGCCCTGCGTGGGGCCCATCCTTCATCGGTCCGACCGGGATGCCGCGCCCGTTGTCGAGCACGGACACGGAGCCGTCTTTGTGCAGCGTCGCCTCGATGCGGTCGCCGTTGCCGGCCATTGCCTCGTCGACGGAATTGTCGACGATCTCCCAGATCAGGTGATGGAGACCAACGATCCCCACGCCTGCGGACCCCAGATACATGAGGGGCCGTGCGCGAACATGGCTGAGTCCGCTGAGGGCCTGGATCTGTTCGGCTTCGTACGCGTTGGTGGCAGTCATTCCACTGGGGGAGAATACGAGGGCGCGACGCCGGGAACGACGATGGTGTCCAATGACTCAACGCGTCGTCGCGTCGATGTGTGACGGTCGGGAAATAGGCGACATCGGGACACGGGCGCTTCGTACGGTGCGCACCATGAAGCATCGACTCCGTGCCGGTCGACTCGCCCCGACCCTGGTGGCCATGTGCGCACGACCGAATCGTCAGAGGTCAGCGATGCGCAGGTGCTGAACTGGCTCAGGATGACGGCGACCGACGTCCTCGCGAACATCTGATCGGGCGCAACGAGACATACTGCGGTCATGTTTCATGAACGCGCCGGTCTCCCCGCCACCGCAGCTGACCTCGTCGACGTCGCACACCTCGTGACGGCGTATTACACCTCTGAGCCCGACGTCGACGACATCGCCCAACGAGTGGCCTTCGGCACCTCGGGCCATCGTGGCTCGAGCCTGACCGGATCGTTCAGCGACGCCCACATCGCCGCAACGACGCAGGCCATCTGCGAGCACCGGGCGGCGCAGCAGATCACCGGTCCGTTGTTCCTCGGACGCGACACCCACGCGCTCTCCGAACCCGCCTGGACCACCGCACTCGAAGTGCTCGCAGCGAACGGCGTCACCGTGCTCATCGACGTCGACGGCCGCTACACGCCGACTCCGGCGATCTCCCATGCAATCCTGCGCCACAACGCAGGCCGCCGCGACGGGGGAGCGCTGGCCGACGGCATCGTCGTCACGCCGTCCCACAACCCGCCCAAGGACGGCGGGTTCAAGTACAACCCGCCGCACGGCGGCCCAGCCGACACCGACGCAACCGGTTGGGTGGCGACCCGAGCGAACGAACTCCTTGCCGCCGGTAACCGCGAGGTCAAGCGTGTCTCGGCCGCCCGAGCACTCGCTGCGGACACCACTGTCCGCTACGACTACTGCGGCATCTACGTCGACGACCTGCCGTCGGTACTCGACCTCGATGCGATCCGCGACGCCGGGATCCGGATCGGCGCCGACCCACTCGGAGGTGCTGCGGTCGACTACTGGGGACGCATTGCCGACACGCACGATCTGGACCTCACGGTGGTCAACCCGCTCGTGGACCCGACCTGGCGATTCATGACACTTGACTGGGATGGCGCGATCCGCATGGACTGCTCCTCGCCACACGCGATGGCGTCGCTCATCGAGGTGCGTGACAGCTATCAGATCGCCACCGGCAACGACGCTGACGCAGACCGCCACGGCATCGTGACACCAGACGGCGGGCTCATGAACCCCAACCACTTCCTGGCAGTCGCAATCGACTACCTGTTCTCCCATCGCCCCGACTGGCCGTCGACGGCGGCGATCGGCAAAACGCTCGTGTCGTCGTCGATGATCGACCGTGTCGCCCACGGCCTCGACAGAACCCTCGTCGAGGTCCCGGTGGGCTTCAAGTGGTTCGTGCCGGGCCTCCTCGACGGTTCGATCGGCTTCGGCGGCGAGGAGTCCGCTGGAGCCTCGATGCTGCGTCACGACGGCACCGTCTGGACCACCGACAAGGACGGCATCGTGCTCGCCCTGCTGGCATCCGAAGTGCTGGCGGTCACCGGATCGAGCCCGAGCGAGCGCTACCGCGAGCTCACCGCCGCACACGGTGTCCCGGCATATGAACGCATCGATGCGCCAGCCACGCGTGAGCAAAAGGCTGCACTCGGCTCGATGTCGCCCGAGCAGGTCACATCAGCGAGCCTCGCCGGCGAGCCGATCACCGCAGTGCTCACCGAGGCGCCAGGCAACGGTGCCCGGCTCGGCGGTCTGAAGGTGACCACCGAGTCGGCATGGTTTGCGGCACGGCCATCCGGCACCGAAGACGTCTACAAGATCTACGCCGAGAGTTTCTGCGGCCCCGAGCATCTCCGTGAACTGCAGAACGAAGCGCAAACCCTGGTCGCCGCAGTGCTTTCGACGCCCACCTGAACTGCGCCGCTGCACCGTCGCCCTTCCCGGAGCCTCCACTTCTGCCCGGGTCGGTGCGATCCGGAGCCCGGACTGCAACATGACAAGATGGTGAACGTCGCAACTTCCTCCACTTGAGTTGCGTCCAGTTCCTGCCGATACACGAACCGGTGCACGAATGAGTGGACGAGGGAAGCCGCAGATGACGTTGGACGTAGAAGAACTCCCGGTCGGGTCGCAGGCCGAGATCGACACGCAAATCGAAACACCAGACCACGATGCGGTACCGGGCGGCTCACTTCGGCCCGAACCGCTCGTCAGTGCCCGTCGACGTCAGGACCGCCGACTCGCCGGACACCGATTCCGCACGGTCGATATGGTCGTTCTGCTCGCAACGACGATCTACTTCCTGTCGCGCATCTCGGCCGGGTCGCTGTTCGACATGGCCCTGGCTGACGCAATCCCGGTCATCGCCGGTACCTGGACGACGTGGACGATGGCGGGCGGAGTGGGCCTCTACCGATTCGGTCGGAGCGAGCGGTTGCTCAAGCACTTCACCCGAGTGGCGGTTGCCGCCGGTGCGGGAGTCGTCGTCGCCCTGGTCCTGCAGGCGCTCGTGCCGGCGCGCCAGACCGAGCTCTCCGACATATTGCAGCTCGGTGCGTTCTGTGGTGGCGGACTTGCTGCGCTCAATGCGATTCGGTGGATCCTCGTCGGGCGGTGGCGCTCCAACGGGCAGCTGACACCGAACGTGGTGGTCGTCGGCGCGACCAATCACGCGGAAGACCTCATCTCGACGGCGATCGATCGTCAGGACATGAACATCCTCGGCGTGTTCGACGATCGCGAAGACCGATCGCCGCTCGCCATGCTGGGCGTGCCGGTGCTGGGTACGACGGACTCGATGCTCGGCCATCGGTTGATGCCGTACGTCGACCTCGTGGTCGTCACCATCGACCCGACCGCTTCAGCCCGCGTCCGCGAGATCACACGACGTCTCGCTGTCCTGCCGAACCCGATCACGCTGCTGTTCGACGACGAGACCGCAAGCCGCCGGTCCGACGCGCTCGAGCAGATCGCAGACGCCCCGCTCGCGCCGCCTCGTTCGCTCAACGATGGTGCCGGCAAGGCCTTTGTCAAGCGGGCGCTCGATCTGGCGATCGGAGGGATTGCACTCGTTTTCTTCGCCCCGGTCATGCTGATCGCAGCAGCGGCCGTCAAGGTCGACAGCACGGGTCCCGTGTTCTTCCGGCAGCGCCGCCAAGGCTTTAACAACGAGGAGATCTCGGTGTGGAAGTTCCGGTCGATGTCTCATGCCGAGGCCGACCCGCGAGCTGCCAAGCAGGTCACCGCTGACGACATACGAGTCACGCGGGTCGGTCGCATCCTGCGTTCCACGAGCCTCGACGAACTCCCCCAGCTGTTCAACGTGATCATCGGGGAGATGTCGCTCGTCGGCCCGCGACCGCACGCAATCGGAATGAAGACCGGTGACGTGGAGTCAGCGGCGCTCGTCGCGGAGTACGCGCACCGCCATCGCATCAAGCCGGGCATGACCGGGTGGGCTGCGATCAACGGATCCCGTGGACCGCTCCACGATCCTGCTGACGTGAGTCGCCGAGTCGCCCTCGACATCGACTACATCGAGCATCAATCGCTCTGGCTCGACCTGAAGATCATGCTGAAGACGATTCCCAGCATGCTCGGCGACCGAGCCGCCATTCGATGAACTCCGACCGGGTTCGGACACTCGGTTCTCCAGACACGTAAAGCACAGCCGGCGGACGCCGTAGCCACAACCGAGATTGCCAGCGCAACCGAGACTGTCGACGGCTACCCATCGACGTCAGCGACAGTGGCCGGCTGCGCTTCGCCTGCAGCGTTCGCCGGCTGCGATGATGAGCTTCATGGAGTTCCTGGACCCGCGCGGTGTGCCGAGTCGAGCGGTCGAGCCCTACGAGCTCACCGCCGAACTGCGCTCGGGCGACACGGTTGCACTGTTCGCCAACGGCTTTCCCGATTCGGGGGCCTTCCTCCGTCACCTCGAGACGGCACTGACCACCGAACTTCCCGGGGTGTCGTTCATCCATCTCGACAAAGGCAACGCAAGCGCGCTGGCCAGCGAGGCCCACCTGACGACCATCGCCGAGTCGTGCTCTGCCGTCGTCGCTGCGTACGGGCATTGAGGGAGTTGCACCTCCGGCACCGTGCGTGACGGAATCGAAGTGGCCCGCCGAGGCCGAGCTGCGGTCGCCCTCGTCACCGATACCTTCTGGCCGCAAGGCGACTCCGTTGCAGCATCAGCGGGCATGCCCGACATCCCTCGCCTGCGGTTGCCGCACCCGGTCGCCGGGAGTGGTCGCGAAGCAATGGATCGTGTGGCCAACGACATCGCCGCGCGAGTCGTCACCGTGCTGCGCGGGACGGCCGCACCGGACAACGCTGCGCTCGCCGCCCCCGGCTCGAGCACGTGAGCGCGTCCACGTTGCTGCACGCCGCCGACGAGGCCGCGGCGCTCGAGCTGCTCCACGAGACCGGCTGCACCGACGGATTGCCCGTCGTGATCCCCACGCCCGAGCGTGTCGCCCGCCTGGTACTCGCATCTGGTCTCGATGCAGATCTCGATCTCGGGCCGATGGGCCCCGGTGGGGGAGCAGCAACCGTGGAAAAGATCGCCACGAACGCGGTCATGGCCGGATGTACGGCCGACCACATGCCCATCGTCGTCGCCGCGGTTCGAGCACTGCTGCAGCCGGAGTTCGACCTCGCCGAGATGCAGTCGACCACGCACTGCACTGCACCGCTGATGATCGTCAACGGGCCCGTCGTCGAACACTGCGGCATCGCTGGCAGCTTCGGTGCTCTGGGGCCGGGGCACCGCACCAACGCGTCGCTCGGCCGTGCCGTGCGACTCTGCATGATGAACGTCGGCGACGCTCGTCCCGGCGTGTCGGACATGGCGTTGCTCGGACACCCCGGCAAATTCAGCTTCTGCCTGGCCGAGGACGAGACAGCATCGCCGTGGGAGCCACTGTCCCGAGCGATCGGATACGCAGCCGACGAATCGGTCGTGACGATCGTGGGAGCAGAATCGCCACACTCGGTCCTGTTCAGCAATGACGCCGACGATGCCGACTCGCCGCGCCGGTTGCTGCGCGCACTCGCAGCCGTCATCGCGAACCCGGGCTCGAACAACGCGAACTTCTCGGGTGGGGCGGTCGTCGTGGCGCTGAACCCCGAACATGCCCAGGTACTCGCCGATGCCGGCATGAGCCGCGCCGCCGTGCAGTCCGAGTTGCAGCAGCTCGCCACCAACACCCGCGGTCGGATCCGTCAGCTGAACACCGGGTTCGTCGGCCCCGGCGAAGACGACGACGTCATCCGCGCGGTACGGCGCCCAGACGACATCGTCGTCTTGGTGGCGGGCGGTCCAGGCCTGTACTCGGCGGTGTTCCCCTCGTGGGCTGCGGGAGCGCATCGCAATTCGGTCGTCCACGAAGTCGTCGTCACCGGTGAAGCCTGCGACCTGCCGTGGGCCACTGCTGCATCAGCCTGATTCGTCGCTGACTGCCGGCGACCAGTCAGCGCGTCGGGCTGGTCAGGAGACGATGGGCAGCCCGGTGAGCATGCACACACGCCTCGACCGGCTGGGTCGCCCAGTTCCGTGACGTCAAGAACCCGGAGGCGAAGGCGTCGCCTGCGCCCGTCGAATCAGTCAGGTCGGCAATGCCGATCGCGGGGATCATCACGGTCGAACCGGTAGCCGAGCCAGCATTCGGACCCTCGGTCGTGAATGCGGCCGGCGTCGTCAGCATCGCTGGCCGATCACCGTCCTTGACGACGACGATCGATGTGGCCGGCAGGTGGGTGCTTCCGAACAGGTCGGCCTCGGGTCGATTCGCGAACACGACCGTCGGTGCCAGCTCCGCGACGAGGTTGCGCGTCGTCGCGACGCCGTGGGTTGCCATCAGGGCAGTCGACGACAAGTCCAGCGACACTGCGATTCCCGAATCGCCCGCCCACTCGATCAGCGTCCGCGCCGTCGCCGCCGTCGGCCCCTCGAACAGGGAGTACAGCGGTACGTGGAGTGTCGTGACCTCATCGAGCCAGCTCCGGTCCGGTTCGTCGAGCGCGCTGCAGGTCCGCCGGTCGGTCAACATCGTGCGTTCGCCGTGCTCGTCCACCAAGACGACAATGGAGCCGGTCGAGCCGCGTCGGCGGACGAATCGCGCGTCGACACCGGCGTCGGCGAGTTCGGCAACGAGAGTCGTGCCGATCGGGTCGGCGCCCACCTGGCCGAGGAACCGAACGGGTCTGCCGAGCGACGCGGCGACCGCTGCGACGTTGGCCGCGCTGCCGCCGCGTCGCCGGCTGATGATCGATGGCGTGTCGCTTGCGATGTTGATCGGTCCATCCACGCGCACGACGATGTCGTCGACGAGATCCCCCAGGGTTGCGAGCACGACGAGACTGTACGCAGTCGCGTCAGTCGACGAGCACGGTCAACACGACGTCGGCGACCGACCCCGCTTCGAGGCCTTCGGCTGTTCGTACCGCCTTTTTCACCGGCAGGACGTAGGTCCGCTCTGATGTCGACGGAAAGATCGAGGTCCGCCAAGCGGTGTCACCGACGATGACCTCGACACGGACCGATCCGAAACCTGCAGCGGTACGGCCGAACCGCTCCTCGATGTCGTCAGCGATGTCTTCGGGCACGCTGAGAAAGAACCACGTCGTGCGGCTGGACCACTCCCACAGGCTCGATGTGAAGGAGTACGAGGCCGCCATGTCGCGACGTTGGCACAGAAACCCCGACTGTTCAACGGTTGTTCACGCGTTCCGTTGGCCCAGGAGCGCAAACCGTTCTATGGTCGTCTCCGATCGGGCGTCACATCAATCGGGAGAACGACATGCTGCACCACCTTCGAACGCCACTTGCCGGCGCGCTGGCCATCTCGGCGATCACGCTGAGCTTCGGCGTCGCCACGCAAGTATCGGCCGCTCCGGTTGTTGTCGGGAGCGACCTGACCGACGGCCCGGCGCTCAACCTCGTCAGCTTCACCGATGACCCGGCCGTTCCGTTCACGAGCCCCGGTGACGGCTTCGGGATCTACCAGCCCGGTGTCTCGCCGAGCATTCCGTTCTCCCTGATCGACGACACGGCCAACGGGTTCCCGAGCGACACGCTCGGCATCATCGACAGCACGGTGACCGGCCCGTTCTTCGGCGCCACCGACACCGTCAACGCCGACACCGCCGGACCGGTCTCGGCGACCTGGGTCTTCGACATCGCCGGCGCTTCAGGGCTCGAGCTTGCGGTCGACGTCGGCGCCATGGGCGACTTCGAATCGACCGACGCGTTCACCTGGACCGCAGCGATCGACGGTGCCGCGGCGGTCCCCGTCCTGTCGCTCGTCGTCGATGAAGACATCGATCAGAGTTACACCCTCGAATCCGGCACGGTCATCGACCTGCCCGATCCGCTCACCTCATCGGGCACCGTGCTCTCCAACTCGCTCACCACATTGACCGCTCCGATCGCCGGCAGCGGCACACAGTTGACCGTTACCTTCACCGCCGAAACCGACGGCGGCAGCGAAGCGGTTGCGTTCCGCAACCTGGTCATTGTCGCCGACGACACCGTCGTCACCGGCCCGACCCCCGGTGACCTCGTCATCACCGAAGTCACACAGAACCCGGCAGCGGTGGCCGACGGGAGCGGTGAGTGGTTCGAGATCCAGAACGTCTCGGGCGCAGCAATCGACATCGACGGCTGGACGATCGCCGACGACGGCAGTGACAGCCACGTGATCGACAGCGGTGGGCCGCTGCTCGTGCCCGCTGGTGGCTTCGTCGTGCTTGGCAACAACATCGATCCGACCACCAACGGTGGCGTCACCGTCGACTACTCCTACGGCACGTCGTGGTTCCTCGCCAACAGCGCCGACGAGATCATCCTCTCGAGCACCGATGGCGTCGAATTCGACCGGATCGAGTACGACGGCGGGACCGTCTGGCCCGATCCGACCGGTGCGTCGATGAGCCTCGACCCGGCGTCGGCCAGCGCCGTTGCGAACGATGACGGCGCGAACTGGTGCGACGGCGTCACCATCTACGGCAACGGCGACCTCGGGACACCGGGCGCAGCGAATCCGGAGTGTGCCGACGATCCGGTCGAGCCGGTGGAACCCGTCCTGATCAGCGAGATCCAGGGCTCTGGCGCCACCGTGGCGATCAGCGGGCCGGTCGCGGTCGATGCGATCGTCACCAGCCTCCTCGAACGCGACGACGCACTCGACGGCTTCTTCATCCAAGAAGAAGACACCGACGCCGACGCCGATCCGCTCACCTCGGAGGGCCTTTTCGTGTTCTGCCGCGGTAATTGTCCGTCGACGCTCTCGGTCGGCGACCAGGTCACCGTCACCGGTGACGCCACCGACGCCTTCGGCATGAGCCAGATCGACATGCGCTCCGGCACAGCGATCGTCAACAGCAGCGGCAACGCGCTGCCTGCAGCGACGCCGACGCCGCTGCCTGCACCCGGCCGCACCGACGCCGAAGCGACCTTCGAGAACGTCGAAGGCATGATCGTGTCGATTCCGAACACGATGGTGGTCAGTGAGTACTTCCGACTCGGTCGCTTCGGACAGGTGACCCTCACCGACACGTCCCGTCCGTACCAGTACACCCACCTCAACACGCCCGACCCCACCGGCTACGCCGCGTTCCTCGAGGACCTGGCGACCCGTCGGATCAACCTCGACGACAACGACAACGACAACAACGACGCCATCTCCGACGGTCCCGATGAGGTCTACGCGTACCCGGACGGCGGGTTGTCGACCACGAACCGCTTCCGTGGCGGTGACACCGTCGACGGTCTGACCGGTGTGATGCACTGGAGCTTCGCCGGCTCGAGCGGCACCGACGCCTGGCGCGTTCGGCCGGTCGACGGTGTCGTCACCACCTTCACGGCAGCCAACCCGGCGCCGACAGTGCCCGACGTCGGGGGCACGCTGACGGTGGCCAGCTTCAACGTGTTGAACTACTTCGCCACCATCGACACCGGCGATCCGATCTGCGGACCGAACGCCGACCAGGGCTGTCGCGGCGCCGACAGCGTCAACGAACTCGAACAGCAGCGAACGAAGATCGTCGCAGCGATGCTCGAGATGGACGCCGACGTGATCGGCCTCATCGAACTCGAGAACGACATCGATGACGCATCGATCGCCGAACTCGTCGCCGGCCTCAACGACCTGACCTCACCTGGTACCTACGACTACATCGCCACCGGCGCGATCGGTGGCGATGCCATCAAGGTCGGCTACATCTATCAGCCCGGCACGGTCACCCCGGCGGGAGACTTCGCAATCCTGGACTCGTCGGTCGATCCGACGTTCATCGACACGAAGAGCCGGCCGGTTCTCGTCCAGACCTTCGACGAAAACAGCAGTGGTGAGCGCTTCACCGTGGCGGTCAACCACTTCAAGTCGAAGGGTTCGGACTGCGACGACCTCGGCGACCCGGATCTCGGCGACGGCCAAGCCAACTGCTCCCAGACGCGAGCTGCGGCATCCACGGCGCTGGCGAACTTCTTGGCAACCGATCCGACCGGCAGCGGCGACCCCGACATGCTGATCATCGGTGACCTCAACTCCTACGCCATGGAAGACGCGATCACTGCGCTGACATCGGCCGGCTACACCGATCTGCTCAACGAATTCGGGGGAGCCGACGCCTACAGCTACGTCTTCGACGGTCAGCTGGGCTATCTCGACCACGCACTGGCCGACACCGACCTGCTCGACCAGGTCACCGGAACAGCGGCGTGGACGATCAACGCCGACGAGATCCCACTGTTCGACTACAACGACGACGTGGCCGACGCCGGCGAGGCATCCTTCGAACGGGAGTCCAGTGCATTGCCGCTGTACGCCCCTGACGCTGCCCGATCATCCGACCACGACCCGGTCCTCATCGGGCTCGCGTTGAATTCGGCGCCACCCGTGCCGATGTGTGCGGGACAGGCCGCCACGATCATCGGTACACCCGACGACAACCTGATCTTCGGTACCAGCGGGGCCGATGTCATCGTGACCTTCGGTGGCGACGACCTGATCTTGTCGGGTAGCGGCAACGACATCATCTGCTCCGGCGACGGCCATGACCTCGTCTTTTCCGGCAACGGTCGCGACACGATCGAGAGCGGTGCAGGGAACGACGTGGTCTTCAGCGGCAGTGGCAAGGATGTTGTGACCGCAGGTGACGGCAACGACTTCGTGATCGCCGGGAACGGCGCCGACAAGGTCGACGGCAGCGCAGGAAACGACCGGATCTACGGAAACAGTGGCAAGGACGTCCTCGATGGCGGCGACGGAATCGACCGCCTCAGCGGCGGATCTGGACGCGACACGTGCACCAACGCCGAGACAGCGATCTCCTGCGAATACTGACACGACCATTCGACTTCCCGACTCCCCAAGGACGCTGACCTCACCGCATGATCATCCACCCCAGCCCACTGCCCGACATCGAGATCCCCGCGGTGTCGATCACCGCATACGTGCTCCGCAAGACGAACGAGCTCGCTGATCACGTGGCGATCCGCGATGCCGCCGGGACCAGTTCGTACACATTTGCCGAGCTCAGCGATGCCATCCACGCCCTTGCGGGCGGCCTTGCCGCACGCGGCATCGCGCCGGACAAGGTCGTCGGCCTCATGGCGCCGAACCTGCCCGACTACGCCGTCGTGTTCCACGGAGTCGCCGTCGCCGGCGGCGCGGTGACCACGATCAACCCGACCTACGGCGTCGGCGAAGTCCGGCATCAACTCCAAGACGCCGGAGCATCGATGCTCTTCACCGTTGCGGCGTTCGTCGAAACAGCACTCGAAGCAATCGCCGGCACCGACGTGGACGAAGTCGTCGTCATCGATGCTTCCGACGGTGCCGCGCCAGCGGGCACGGTGGCCATGGCAGACGTCTTCGGTGACCCGATCGAGCAGGTGGCCGTCGACGTCGCTCAGCACACGGTGGTGCTCCCGTACTCCTCCGGCACCACCGGCCTGCCGAAGGGCGTGATGCTGACGCACCGGAACCTCGTGGCCAACATCGAACAGTGCGTCCACGCCATCAAGTACACCGACAACGAAGTGGCCCTTGCTGCCCTGCCGTTCTTCCACATCTACGGCATGCAGGTCCTGATGAACGGGCTGCTCGCAAACGGAGTGATGACCGTCACGATGCCGCGCTTCGACATGGTCGAAGCGCTCGAAGCAGTCCAGGACCTCGAGATCACCCGGTTCTTCGCCGTGCCGCCGATCATCCTCGGCCTCGCGAAACACCCGATCGTCGACCAGTACGACATGTCGTCGGTCCGTCAGATCTTCTCCGGAGCAGCACCACTCGGCGCCGAACTCGCCGCCGAGGCGGGCGCCCGCCTCGACTGCGAAGTGGTCCAGGGCTTCGGCATGACCGAACTGAGCCCGGTCAGCCACTGCACCGTGGAAGGTGAGTTCCGTCCAGGAACCAGCGGTGTCACGGTCTCCAACACCGAGAGCCGGATCGTCGACCCCGACACGGGCGAGGACCAAGACGTCGGCGGCCGTGGCGAACTGTGGGTACGTGGGCCACAGGTCATGACCGGCTACCTCAACAACGACGAGGCCACCGCCGGGACCATCGACAGCGACGGATGGCTGCACACCGGCGACGTCGCCATCATCGATGAACACGGCCACATGACGATCGTCGATCGGCTCAAGGAACTCATCAAGTTCAAAGGCTTCCAAGTCGCACCTGCCGAACTCGAAGCGCTGTTGATCACCCACCCGAACGTTGCCGATGTCGCCGTGATCGGAGTGCCCGATGACGAAGCAGGGGAGGTCCCGAAGGCGTTCATCTCCGTCGTCGAGGGTGAGAGCGTGACGCTCGACGAGATCCAGGCACTCGTGAGCGAGCACCTGGTGAGCTACAAGCAGGTCCAGCAACTCGAAGTGGTCGACGCCATCCCGAAGAGCGCGGCCGGCAAGATCCTGCGCAAAGAACTCCGCGCCCTCTGAACCCATCGTCCGCATCTGATCACCAGCGACGGCGAGGGCCTCGCAGATCTGCTGGCTGCACTCGCCGATGAACGCAAGCGATGCGACGAGCGCTCTCGCTCGACTGACGACCGCTGATCGAGCGTGGGAGCATCGCGCCAGCTGAACCCGCCAGAGCTGAGCTCCCGTGTGGGAGTGTTCGGGCGTGGAACCCAGTGAACGAGAGTCGACCCGACGGTGCGCTGTACTTCGATCGTGTTGCGAGCGCAGAGGTCGAGGTGATGAGCAGTGAGCTCGCAGGATGACGGTCTGGACGCCTCGGAGCAGATCAGCGACTCCGTCGAATCGATTCTGACGACCTTCGTCGACTCCCTTCCGCGGATCGGGGTCGCGGTGGTCGTCGTCGCGGTTGGCTTCGTGCTGTCGCGCCTGCTGCGCTTCGTGCTCGTGCGCGTGTTCACCGGCCGCCAGACCGAGAGCTTCGCCCGGGTGATGAGCAAAGTCGCCGGATACATCTTCCTGTTCGTTGCGATCCTGGTGGCCATCGCGGTCGCATTTCCGTCCGTCAAACCGGTGGACCTGCTCGCCGGCCTCGGCTTCTTCTCCGTCGCCATCGGCTTCGCGTTCCAGGACATCTTGGAGAACACGCTGTCCGGCGTACTGCTGCTCTTCCGGCAGCCGTTCGAGTCCGGCGACCAGATCGAAGTCCAGGGTCAGACCGGCACGGTGCAGGCCATCACGATCCGCGAAACACGGCTCAAGACGTTCACGGGTGAGTTGGTGGTCATCCCGAACCGGGACGTGTACAAGAACGTCATCCGTGTCCAAACCCACTTCCCCGACCGTCGAATCGACTTCGTGGTCGGCATTGCCTACGAAAATGATGCTCGCGAGGCGTGCTCGGTCATCGAAGCCGCCCTCGACGGGGTCGAGGGCACCGCTGCGTCACCCGGACCCGAGGCCCTCGTGACGGATCTCGGTGTGTCGACGGTGAACATCACGGCGCGCTTCTGGTGTGAGCCGCGCCAACACGACGCGATGCTGCTGCGCGACGAGGCGATCAAATCGGTCAAGGAATCGCTCGAAACAGCAGGAATCGAGATGCCCGCGGACATCATTGCTCTGCAGGCGACGCCGAGCCTCAAAGCAGCGCTGCAAGGCGATGCGGACGTGACTCCGGGCGGCGCCGTGAAGATCGACCGATCAGACAGCTGACAGCGCTCAGTCGAGCGAGTCGAGCGAGTCGAGGCGGGTGACGGTGCCGCTGCCTGCGTGGACGCGAATGGCGTCGCCGGTCGCAATGTGTCGGGTCGCGCCGCTGACGTTCGTCACCGCCGGAATGCCGAGTTCACGCACGAGGATCGAGCCGTGCGACAGGTCGCCGCCGATTTCGACGACGACGGCAGCCACCCGACTGATCGTCGAGATCCAGCCTGCATCGATCGATCGGGCAACGAGCACCGTCGTCGTGGGCGTCAAGCCCTCCGGGAGGCGTCCTGCAGGCTCGTCGAGTACCCAGGCGTACCCGGTGATCGAACCAGCGGTCAGGGCCAACCCGTGGAGCGATCTGCCGTCGCTGTCGTCTGCCGAGGACCACTGCGACGGATCATCGAACCGTCCGACCACGTGCGGTACATCGATTTCGGCCAAGGCGGCCCGCTCAGCAGAACGCTCGGACCAGAAGGTCGCGTCGGGGAGCCAACCGGAGTCCAGTCGGCGTCCTTCGTCAGCAGTGAGCAACCAGAGGTCGTCGACAGACCGCAGCTGGCCCCGCTCCACGGCGATCGTTGCGAGCGCGACCAGGGAATCGCGCAGCGAACCAAAGCTTCGCATGGCCTCGTGACGAAGCAGCTCACGCGCCGCGAGCGGTTGCGATGCGATGAGCCAGATGGGCCAGGTGAGCACCCCGCGCACCGTACGGCGCGGCACACTCGCAGTCGCTGGAACCAGATCAGGATCGTGCGGAGCCGGATCTCCCGCGGTGAGCAGGACCGGGTCGTCGCGATGGCGGGGCCGGGCGATGTCGCTCTCATAGACACCGCGGTGCCCGAACTCGGTCAGAAAGTCTGTCACCAGCGCCGCGCGCTGATCGTCCGGCGCCCGAGCGACGGCCTGGCGGCGCGCTGCGAGTTCAGCGGTGATGGTGCGGTGTCGAGCGGCATGCTCATACAGGGTGCCCGCTCGGCGCAGCGCGGACAGGGGTGGCCCGATGGCTGATGACAGCGGGAACATGCCGGTCACCAGGGCGACATAGGAGCGGCGGAGATCGTCCAGCGCGACGGTGAAGGTCGACGCAGGCGACGAACCGATCGCTGCGGCCCGCCGCCGATTCCGAGCGGCGAAGACCACGGCCTTGATCTGAGCCCACCCGAGCCGCAGTAGCGACGGCGACTGCCGGACCAGTCGCCGCGCCGAGCCGGGATGTTCGGCTCGGTGTCCGCCGCCGATCGACTCAGCGACGAGCCGTGTCGGCAGGCCGAGGTGCCGCATCATGTCTTCGAGCAGCGACAGGTTGATCATGGGACGGCCGTGGAGCACGTGCAGGAAGTCCCGGGTCGCAGGTAAGCCGGGGATGCGGGCGAGGTACCAATCGAAGAGGTCTGGACCGGCTTCAGCGATGATGCTGGTCATCAGGTGCGATGGCAGCTCGGGCAGGATTTCGGCATGGTTGGCCGCAGTCAAGGTCTCGTTGCGGAGCGGTGCGGCGCTGATCGGCCGAAGCTGGACCAGCCAGCACGTCGCGCCGTCGTCGGCCCACTCGACGTCCCACGGCCGGTCACCGAACTCGGTACGGACAGAATGCAGGAGATGTTGCAGCCGGCGCTGCCAACCATCGTCCACGATCTCGAGGCGACCCAGTTCGAGGCGGTCACCTTCGACCTCTCCGCTCACGAGTCGGTCGGCGACGCCATCGGCGACATTGACGAGGTCGTCGTACGTGCCCGGCTCGGAGAAGGCCACGCCCGACGTTTCGGCACGCACCATCTCGAGCACCAGCACGTCGCGACGAAACGCGGCGTCGTGCCGGTCCGCCGACGCTCGAACCGTCGCCACTGCCGCTGCGATCTCCGTTGGATCCACATCGAGCACGCTGGTGAACCAGCCCGCCATGCTCGCAGCCGCACCGTCTTCGGCACCGAAGGCCGAGCGCACAGCGACGGGTCGGCGCCCCCAGTTCATCGTGGCCGAGGTGCCTCCGTCGGGGACGACGAACCCGGCTGGCACAGCGAGCCCGGCGTGCAGGGCCCGGTCGAGCAGCGCCGCCTTCGGCGAAACGCCGGCCGAGGACATCGACCCCGACCCGAGTGCCATCGTCCCAGCGGGCACATCGGCGGTGCTCGCGCCGGCAGGGCTGCTGCTGCTGGCGCGGTCAGTGCGCCGCAGCCAACTCGTCAGCCAGGTCGGCAACGACACGGGCGTACTCCTCTGGTTGTTCGAGCATCGGGAAGTGGTCCCACCCTGGCTCGATGACGGTGCGGGCCTCAGGAACCTTCGCCGCAAAGCCGGCAGTCTGGCCCGCCTTGAGCACACGATCGTTCTCGCCCCACAGCAACACCGAGGCAACGTCATCGACCGGGTCGAGACCGGCGAACCAGTCGACGTCGATGATCTCGAACATCTGCCCGAACGACGAACAGTTCCGATAGCCCTCGAAGAATGCGTCCGTGTCAGCGCGCGGCGCGCCATTCGGGAACGTGAGCCGCCGCCAGAGAGGACGCGCGAGACGCGCCGACAGCAGCCGTCGTGCCAGTTCGCGGACCGGTCGGGTGGACATGACACGTGGGATCAGACGTGTGTCGAGGTCAGCACCGACGGGGGCGTGCAGGATGAGCCCGCCCAGGGTGTTCGGTCGTCGGCTGGCGAGATCGAGCGCGATCGAGCCGCCGATGCCGTGGCCCAGCACGATCGGCCGCGCCGCACCGTCGGAGTGAGCGTCGAGCAGGAGGGCGAGATGGTCGGCGTAGTCCGCAACCGAGTGGAGGTCGTCGTCGACGGGGACGCCGTTGAATCCCGGCAGGTCGATCGCCTCGAACCGAATGCGTGCGGGCAGGTGATCAGCAACTCGAGCGAACCGGGTGCTTCCACCACCGTTGCCGTGCACCGCCACGATCGTGACGTGCGACTCGGCGTCGTGTCCGTTCACTGGCGAGCGGATTCGAGCAGCGATTCGCGGAGCCACGCGCATCGGGTCTCGATGCGTCGATCAGGATCATCGAACGGCGTACGGCCGTGCATCACCCGACTGTTGTCGATCATGATGATCTCGCCTGCCGCAAGGTCGAGTTCGAGTCGCTGCCGAGCGGCGTCGAGCAGCGATTGAAGGAGCTCGATCGAGATCTCGTCACCGTTGGCGAGGCGCTCGGCAGCGTCGGGACGAACACGATCGAACGGTTGCAGGGACAACAGGTTGGATCGCACTGCGTCGGCACCGTCGAACATGGTGGGAAAGACCTGCGTGCTGTCGCAGCTCACCTGGAGAACGCCTGCGTCGCTGAGTTCATAGGTCACGGACGGGTCGGCATCGAGGCGCTTTCGGAGGGCAGGCTCATCGAGGCCCCAGGCCGCCTGCCACTGCGGGCGCTGCAGCGTGGTCCGATAGCGGATTGCATCGTTGCGGAGGAACCCTTCGGTCTTGTCATCAACGCCGGCGAGCACGTCGCGTCCATCGACCAGCACGGTGGAGCCGCCGGTGCCCGCAGGCTTCGTGCAGTGGAACCACACGACGTCGGGGAAGGCGCCGGGCAGGTAGCTGTTCTCGTTGTGCGGGTTGAGTCCGTATCCCTCGAACGGTGCGAACCGGGCCGTCGACCCACTCGGCCCGCGACCGAACCGGGTGCGCACCGGTGCGCCGAGACGCGACACCTTGCGTGCGATTCGCCCGAGAGTTCCGGGCGCACCGTTCCACCGGCCGGCGACGTACTTGTGCGGGTCGCAGGTGAACGCCTCGCTGAAACGGTCGCTGAACCGAGCGAAGTCTGCGCCGTCAGCGTCAAATCCTCGGAAGTGAACCACGCCGCGATCAGCCAGCGCCGCCACGACGTCCTTCGTGCCGAGGTCGTCGAGACGATCCCCCGGACTTGCAGCGATCTCGGCCGGGGTGATCATGAGGCCGCCGTCACGTCGAGGCTGGTGATCCGCACGGCGACTTCGTAAAAGCCCCACGAGAGATACTCGTAGGTGACCGAGTGCGCGGCACAAAACTCCTGCCAGGCGCGATACTCATGGGCACGCCAGTTCGGATAGTTGAAGTACTCGTTGAACACGATGACCGATCCGGGCTGCAGCCTGGGACCCACGTTGTCGAGGATCGTCTTGGTCGAGGAATACAGATCGGCATCGGCGTGGACGAACGCGACAGGACCGGGATGGTCGTCCATGAAGCCGGGCAACGTGTCGTCGAACCACCCAACGTTCAGTTCGACGTTCGCGCGCACCTTCGGAAGCCCCGTGCGCCGGAACGCACCATCAGATGCCCACCAGCCGGACCACGGCTCGGGAAGTCCCTCGAAGGAGTCGAAGCCGTACACCGTCGACTGCGGGTTCATCTCGGCGATCAGATTGATCGTGCCGCCCGTTCGGACACCGAACTCGAGATACATGCCATCGGCGGTCGTCTCCTTCGATGCGTGGCGCAGCACCCCTCGCCACCCCTCCATGATCAGTGCATCGGACATGTGCTCTCCGACATAGTCCGCTGAGTCCTGTTGAGCCCTGCGCAGCATCTCGACGTGGACGTGCCATCGCGGTGAGTAGAGATAACTCTCGGAGTAGGCCCGTGAGACCCGATTGACCGCCATCCGGATGATGCGGTCGAGTCGGGCCTTGAATGGACTCAGTTGGGTCAGGCTCATGGGTCGTCCTTTGGGAACGGGGTGGGTGACGAAGCCGGCTCGTCAGGGGTTCGACGATCAGTCTGGCTGCGCTGCGATGAGATGGCACCGACATCCTCGACGAAGTCGATCACGGCGTCGACGCGTTCGGGCAGGCGAGCCGTGGCACTGAGCGCACGAACGCGCTCGCGAATGGTGTCGTCTACCAACACCCGATCCAGGAGCGCACCGATCTCGTCGGCTGTCGCGGTCTGACCATCACAGGCGACGCCGATGCCATGGTGGGCGACGCGCGCCGCCACGCCGTTCTGGTCGAGGTGTCCCGTCGAACACACGAGCATCGGGACGCCGAACCACACGCACTCGTTCAGACCGGCGCTACCGCCGTGGATGATCGCTGCCCGCGCGGTGCCCAGGATCTCGACTTGCGGAGCCCAACGCAGGATGTGGACGTTGGGTGCGACATCGCTGAACTTCGTGACGTCTCCCCGGCGGCCGAGCCCGACGACGAGTTCGATCCCCGGGCGCTGAGCTGCTGCGGCGATGATGCTCTCGAGCAGCCGCATGTCGCTGGCCCAATAGCTCCCGAGCGAGCAGTACACGATGGCCCGGTCAGGCTCCTCGGTGAGTCGTGTACGTACCTGTTGCCACGCCAGCGCAGCATGATCGTCGCTGTCGACATCGACACGTGCGGCACGGACCATCGGCCCGACGTAGGTCCAGGGTGGTTGGCCACCGCTGCCGAACTCGAGCTCTTCGAGGTTGGCCGACATGACCGGGATGCCGACGTAGCCGTGTGGTCGCAGCCACTGATCGACGTCGGTCGATGTGCTCAGGTCGAAGCCCGACGAGCGGGCGATGGTGCTCAATGCCGTGCGGCTGGAGGTGGAGTAGGAGATCGGGCCGAAACGGTCGATCATGCCGAGCCGTGACCATCGGCGAGCGCGCGCTGCACGTCGTGCTGCGACGTGTTGGTCGTCCCACGCTGCGTCGATCGCGCGCTGGTCGTCGGGGCCGAGCCACGAGTCGGTCGGCGGTACCCCAGGGCGTTGCGCCAGACCGAAGTAGGACGTCATCAGGGCAACCGGAACCGTGAACCGTGCCGAAGCGACGACGGCGAGGTGGGCCTCGATGTCGATCAGCACGACATCGGGTTCCAGTGTGCAGATCGCCTCGGTCAATTCCGTCGCCTGAGCGGTGAGCGAACGGGCTGACCGGACCGTCCACGGCAGTTTGACGGCGGACCGAATACGAGCGCCGACGCTGCCGTGCCGAAGGACATCGAGCGCGGCACGGACCGAGTCGAATGCCTGCTGATCGGCGGTGAGTCGAACAGACCGCAACCCGTTTGCGTCGGCAGTCGGACCGATGTCGCCGTGACTGATCAAGGTGACCGTGTGGCCGGCGGCGGTGAGCCGTCGAGCGACCTCGAGACTGGAATTGACCGTGCTCGTGATGGTGTTGAGAACCATCGCAACGCGCATCAGAGTCTCGAGGTGTTCGTTGCTGTCACGGCGCGACTGCCTCGAACGTCATCGTTTCGAACGCGACGAGCCCGTCCAGCATTCGGCCGGCGTTGGCCAGGCCCGCCAGCTCGGCGTCGTTGCTCTCCTGCAGCTCGAACTGCTCGATCTGACCGAAACCGGCTCGGGCGAGCGCAGCTTCGAACGACGCCGCGTCGTACAGGTACTGATGGCCCCATTCGCGAACGTTGTTGTTCAGGATCTGGACCGCAGTGGCGGCGCCGGGCTCGACGCCGGGCAGGTGATCCTTGGCGATCTCGTCGATGTAGCGCTGCTCGTCGCCGGTGTACTCCTCGGCGGGTCGGAAGAGCGCGAGAAGGCGACCCAGGTCCGGCGTCGCGATGCGGAGCCGACCTCCCGGGCGAAGGACGCGGCACACCTCGGCCAGAAGGCGTTCGCCGTCGAGGCGATCGATGTGCTCGATCATGTGCTCGCTGTACACGTAGGCGAAGGTGTCCGTGGCGAATGGCAGCGGCTGGGTTGCGTCGATCCGGATCGACCCGGTGGTACGGGGTGAAAAGTCGGAGTTCAGCCATCCGTCGAGCAATCGTGTGCCGCATCCGAGGTGCAGCCGAGGCGCTGAGACGGTCGCCAGGTGGTCCGCAATGAGTTGGTCGTCGGTGCGGCCGCCGCGGCTGCGGACCCAGTGTCGAACCGTTCGGGCTTGGTCGGCGAGCCCCAGACTGTCCAACCGTCCTCGTACGACGTCGCGCCACGTTCGCGCGGTGTGTCGCTCGGTCACTGGTCGATCTCGCCATTCATCGCGCGGCCGATTGTACCTGCCCGGCGGTGGACGGCACGGGGGCCGAGCGCCTGATCAGAGCAACTGCTCGGAGTTCGAGCAGCGCATCGGCGAGATCGTCGCACCCGGCTCCTCGTCGCAGCCCGCCGTCGGCAACACTGGCCGGATGGACAAGCAACGATTCTCCGTCGCCGATCTACGCGGCGCCGACCCGTACAAGCTTGCGACCGGGTTGATCGTGCCCCGTCCGATCGGCTGGATCGGATCGATCTCCGCAGCCGGGGTCGCCAACCTGGCGCCGTACTCGTTCTTCAACTGCGTGAGTGGGAACCCGCCGACCTTCGTGTTCGCCCCGGGTCGCGGGATGCGCAAGGACACGCTCGCCAACGTTCGCGACGTCGGCGAGTTCACGATCAACATCGTGACCGTCGAAGTCGTCGAGGCGATGAACGCCACCGCAGCATCCCATGACGCCGACGTCGACGAATTCGCTGCAGCGGGACTCACTGCGGCGCCTTCGGTGTCGATTCGTCCGCCGATGGTGGGCGAGTGCAAGGCCAACATCGAGTGTGTGGTGACCCAGATCGTCGACATCGGACACGCCGAACACGGCAATGCGGTCGTCTTCGGCGAAGCGGTCGAGATCCATGTCGCCGACCACTTGCTCGACGGCACACGTGTCGATCAGGCCGACCTGGCCGCCGTCGGTCGCCACGTCGGCAATGCCTACAGTCACGCAACCGACTTGTTCGACCTCGACCGGCCGGACTGACGGCCGCCGGCTGCTCGCTCGATGTCGTCGAGCAATCAGCCGACGCCGAGGAGCCGAGCGATGATGTTTCGCTGGATGTCCGACGTGCCGGAGTACACGATGCCGCCGAGCGCGTCGCGAACATGTCGTTCCACTTCGAACTCGGAGAGAAAACCCTTCGCGCCGTGAACCGCTGACGCTGCGAGTGCGGTACTGATTCCGACCTCGCTCGCGGTCAGTTTGGCGAGTGCGGCCGACATGGCGACGTCGCGCCCGGTGAGCATGGCGATCGCTGCTCGATACAACGACAGTCGGCTGGTCTCGTGCTGCTGCTTGATGTCAGCGATTCGATGGCCGACGGCCTGATAGTTCCCGATCGGTTGGCCGCCCTGGTGGCGTGTCGTCGCATACTCGACCGCGCTGTCGAGCAGTCGTTCGGTCGCCCCGATCGCAGGAGCGAAGACGAAACTCCGCTCGACTTCGAGCACCGTGTTGAAGATGCTGACGCCCGCCCCCTCGCGCCCGAGCAACGCCGAGCCGGGTACCACAACGTCGGTCAGCGTGATGTCACCGAAGGGTGTGGTGCGCATACCCATCTTGTCCCGATTCGGGAGCTGCGCGACACCGTCGAGGTCGGTCGGAACGACGAAGGCACTCAACCCCCAACGTCCAGCATCCGGCCGAGTGGACGCGAACACGATCACCATCGCGCACCGGGACCCGAGCGTGATGTACGCCTTGTGCCCGTTGAGGACGTAATCGCCGTCGCCCGTCGGCACTGCGGTCGCCGCCATCGCGTACGCGTCGCTTCCCGCCTCCGGCTCGGTCATGGCGAATGCGCCGAGCGCCGAGCCGTCCATCAGGCCGGGGAGCCAACGTTGCTGTATCTCGGGCGAGGCGAATCGGACCAGCGCCTCCTGTGTGCTGACCACCTGACTCGCCAGCGCGAATGCGAGCCCGTTGTCGAGACAACCTTTTCCCAAGCCTTCGAGTCGGAGGATCATGGTGGCCAGGTCGGCACCTTCGCCGCCCATCGACTCGGGCACCTTCATCGTGAGCAGCCCGCGGTCGGCGCATCGCTGCCAGTCGTCTTGCGAGAAGGTCGACGCATGGTCACGAGCGACGCGATCGCCCTGCGCGAGTGCGCCTGCAGCCCACGCGGCTTCGCGTTCCTTTGTCGGGTGGTGCAGGTCCGCCATCGCGAGTGCGATCGCCGCCAATTCGCCCGAGAGATCCTGTTCGGCGGAGGTCATCAGGCGTCAGGCTCGCTGGAGCGGAGTTGGAGTCGCCCTTGCTCGTCGATGTCTTTCCACTCGTCTTGGAAGTCGCTGTTGTTCCACGAGCCCAGCCCCGGGTAGAACACACGCCGACCGCCGTGGGCGCTGAAGTCAGGGCCGTTCCAGCGGTCGTCCGCCGGCTCATCGACTCGCTGGTAGCGACTGTCAGAGCTCAGTCGGCAGCGTTGCGTCGCCGAATGGTTGTCGAGTGCGCCGTGCAAGGTGTGCATGCCGAAGAACAACACGTCGCCGAGCCGGAAGTCGGTGGTGAGCCACCGGTCGCCGTACCGCTGCTGGACTGCGACCGGATCGTCGTCCAACCAGGTCAGACCGTCGAGGTCGGCATCTGACTTGAGGTATCCGGCATGGAGCCGCTCGGATCGATGAGAGTTCTCGAGCACGATCAGGCCACCGTCGTTGCGGTCGACGTCGCCGAGCGGAATCCAGCTGGAGAAGATCTGATCCGTGCCACGGTTCATGTACGGGCCGTCGCAATGGAACCCGCAGCCTTCGCCCGGGCGAACAAAACGTGGCCATCGCATGTCGAAGCTGCGCACGGTGCCGCCGAGCAGCGCCTCGTGGACCGCGACCACTTCGGGAGCGTCGGTGACAGCGAGGTACCGCGCGCCGGTGCGAACGGATTCGGAGAACGCCCGCAGATTGGCAGCAGGAACGCCGTGGCCATCGCCGGCGCGCGCCTCGTCGATCGGGAACCGGTCGTCGATCTCACCGAGAATCGCGTACTTCTGCAGGATCTCCGTCCGTGCTGCCTGGGTGACCTGCGGCGCGATGAGCTGACGGAAGAACAGGTGGCCGCGCTCCGCCATGGCGGCGCGCAGTGCTGAAGAGTCGCCAAGCAGGTGGTTCATCGGTTCGAGCTCGCCGAACGTGTCGGTCGAGAGATCGAGCGGATGTCCGTTCGCGGTGAGAGCGGTGAGAGCCGTCGGGTTGAGAGAGGTCGTTTCGATCGAACAAGTATGCGCGCATTCGAGGCGTTGCCCACTGTTGAACCCGAGAACGCAGCCGAACTGGACACCGGCGCCTATCTTGAACCAGGTGAGTGAACGCACACAGGAGGCGCCGCGAATCGAGCTTCTGTCCGAACTCTTCGACGCCGAGCGTCTAGGACGCCTCGGCATCGACGTCGACAGCGCGGCACTGTTCGATTCGACGACGACACTGACCTGGGCCGAAGCCGCTGACCGCATTGCCCGGCTCGCAACACTGTTGACGGCGGCGGCTGTGCAGCCCGGTGACCGCGTGGGTGTGCGAATGATGAAGTGCGTCGATTCCTTCGTTGCGGTGCACGCCATCTTGCGGTGCGGAGCCGTGATGGTCCCGCTCGATCCGACAGCGCCGACGGAGCAGAGCGTGCGGGTCATCACCGATGCCGACATTGCGGTGATCATCGCTGATCGACGTGCTCGTCTCCTCGGCGAAATCGTCGACAACACGACCGTCTCGACGAGCATCACCGTCGACGGCGATGCGGTGGCTCAGCCCGGAACGGAGCGGGAGATCGAGATGCTCGGCGCAGACGCGCTGGCTGCGGCGGTGCCTGTCGAGGCGTACGTTCGGCGCGCGAGCAGTGATCCGGCGTACATCATCTACACGTCCGGTTCCACCGGACAGCCGAAGGGCATCGTGCATTCCCACGCCAGCGGGCTCGCATATGCCGAGGCGGCAGCGAAGCAGTACGACCTGAACCCGTTTGATCGATTGGCGAACATCGCTCCGTTGCACTTCGACCAGTCGACTTTCGAGCTGTACGCAGCCCCGCTCGTCGGAGCTCCGGTGCTCGTGGTTCCCGACGCGGTGCTGCGATTCCCGGCGAGTCTGAGCGAGCTGATCAGCAACGAACGGATCACTGTCTGGTACTCGGTGCCGTACCTCCTCGAACAGCTCTCGACGCGCGGTGCGCTCAGCGAACGGGACCTCAGGTCGTTGCGATGGGTGCTGTACGGCGGCGAGTCGTTCCCCCACGACCAGCTCGCACAACTCATGCAGCAACTACCGCGAGCGGTGTTCTCGAACGTGTACGGGCCGGCGGAGGTCAATCAATGCACGGTGTTCGACCTCCGGGAACCGCCGACCGACGTGGTTCCGATCGGCCGAGCCTGGGACCGAGCCGATGTCCTTCTGGTCGACCCGGAGGATCACGATGTCACCGTGACCGGCCCCGGAACCGGGCTGCTGCTCGTTGCTTCGCACACGATGATGACCGGTTATTGGAACCGACCCGACCTCACCGCAGCGGCCATCGTCGAGCGTGACGGTCGACGTTGGTACAACACCGGTGACCGCATCGAGCGCCGAGCCGACGACGGCCTCGTCTTCCTGGGTCGCGCCGACAATCAGGTCAAGGTTCGTGGCTACCGAATCGAACTCGAAGCCGTCGACACAGCGTTGCGCGCTCACGACACGGTCGCCGCAGCGACCACGGTGGTCCAACGGACGCCGGGAGGCGACGACACCGTCGTTGCGCTCGTCACGTTCACCGGTTCGGACGACGTTGCCGGCCAGATCGCGAGGGTGCTGGACCATGTGCGCCGAGCCCTGCCGCGATACGCCGTTCCCGCGGAGGTGATCGTCGTCGACGGTCTCCCGCGCACCGGGACCGGAAAAGTCGACCGGATCGCCGCTGGGCAGCTCCTGGCTCGGCATCGCAAGAACGCCGAGGCGCAAATAGAGTGATCCGGTCCTGCGCCCAGCCTGGGTTCAGGATGCAGAGGAAGACGAGCGGTACGAGTGACCACGACTGAAAAGAGTCCAGAACCGTCCGGCGACGGGCCGACCAGGCCGGTCGACGATGTGTTCACGAACGCGCTGATCGCATTCATCTCCGACGAGGTGGCCCATGATGACGATCCCATCGACCAATTCACCGACCTGTTGCTGACCGGTCAGGTCGATTCTCTCGGCGTCGTTCGAATCGTGTTGTGGATCGAAACGGAGCTCGACATCGAGATCGATCCGCTCGACGTCGTTCTCGAGAACTTCCGGACGATCGAGCAAATGGTCGCGTACCTCCGCCGACGATGACGGGTCGACAGCAGGGATGACCGAGCCCGCGCGGGCGTCGCGGCGAGTAGCGCTCACCGCCACGCAGCAGCAGATATGGACTGCGCAACGACTCCATCCTGCGACGCCGCTGGCCAACATGGCCAACCAGTTCCACCTCGACGGGGCGGTCGACGTCGGTCGATTCGTTGCTGCCTTCGACCGAGTGGTCGACCACAGCGACGTGCTCCGACTGCGGATCGAGGCCGCTGACTCCTCCGATGGGTCAGACATCGCTGCCGCATCCGGGATCGTGGGCCAGCGCATCGGCCACGCCACCACCGTGATCGACGTGGCGCTCGATGACGTCGACGCTTGGGCCGACGACCGGATCACCGCGACGATCGACGCGACGTCGCAGGTGTACGACTCGGTGCTGTTGCGTCACGAAGACGGGACGACGACCTGGTGGCTCGGCCTGCACCACGTTGCCACCGACGCCTGGTCGTCGGTGCTCGTCTTCGAAGCGACTGCCGCCGTCTACGCGCGGTCCGACGACGACACCTTCGACGACACCTTCGACCTGGACACCTTCGACCTGGACACCGTGATCGACGGTGCGTACTTCGAGGTTGCGGTCACCCAGCAAGGACGAGACGAACCGAGTGCACCCGCCGAGCCGGTGCATGGCGCAGGTCCCCGGTCAGATCGCATGGCCCTGTACGGGCCGTCCAGCCCACCCGTCACCGATCTGTCCCGCGTCGACCTGCCGCTGGACGACGCAACGGCGATCGCGCTGCGGACTGCGACCGAACAGCGGTACCGCTCCTTGAGTGCCGACATGTCGCTCCTCGCTGTCGCTGCGATGAGTACGGCGCTGCTCGTCCATCGGCTCGATGGACGCACCACCGTCGATCTCGACGTTCCGGTCCACCACCGTTCGGCGCGTCGATTCCGACGCCTGGTCGGTCCGATGATGGAGCTGTCGTCGCTGTCCGTCGAGATCCGGCCCGACGACACGCACCTGGTGATGTTCAAGCGTGTCGTGCGTTCGATCATGGAACTGCTCAACGCTGCTGAGCGCGGCGCTCGCGTGTCGCAGCGATCGGGCCTCGTCGTCAATGTCATCACCGCCCGCTCCGAGGACTTCGCCGGGATCCCAGCTCGACGTCGGTGGGTCCGCGCGCCCCACGCTGACCATGGGCTGCTGGTCGGGTCGCAGCTGTATCAGCTCACACCGCCGGATGGGACGGGCCCGCCGCGACTGGCTTGGGAAGTCGAGGTCAATGCCGCCGTCGGCGATGCGGCCAGCGTCGACCGCCTCCCGCATCACCTCGCCGCGATCGTTGCCGGAATCATCGATCGGCCCGACGCGCTCGCCAGCGCGACGCCGATCGTGATGGGCGACGAACTCGCCGAGTTGCAGTCGCTCAACCCCGCACCTCCGTCACGGCCGCTGCGTCCCATCCACGAAGTCATCGCAGCACAGTTGCGCGACCGTCCGGAATGGGTCGTTGCCGAGCACGACGGTGAGCAGATCACCGCAGCAGCGTTCGATCGACGCGCCGATGAGGTCGCAGCGTGGCTGCAACAGCAGGGGGTCATGAGCGGTCACCGCGTCGCGATCAGGCTGCCGCGCAGTATCGACGTGCTCATCGCCATCCAGGCCGTGCTGCGTTCCGGAGCGTCGTTCGTGTTCCTCGACCCGGATGACCCGCCAGCGCGCCACGACGCAATCGTCGCCGACGCCGGCATCTCGGTGGTGATCGACGGTCTCCCCGGCCCCGAGATGTCGGGTCGGTACCCATCGCAGGCAGCCCAGGTCGGCCTCGACGACGAGGCATACGTGCTGTTCACGTCCGGCTCGACGGGAGCACCGAAGGGTGTGCCGATCAGTCACCGTGGGCTCGCCGACTACCTCGACTTCGCAGTGACCTCCTACGGGCTCGATTCGCCGACGGTCGCGCTCCACTCCTCGCTCGTCTTCGACTTGACGATCACAAGCCTCTTCATCGGGTTCCTGACCGCCGGCCGAACCGTGATCTTCGACCTCGGTCCGGTCGAGGCGCTCGCAGCGATCGCGGCGGACGATCGAATCGACACGCTGAAAGCGACGCCATCGCAACTCGAGATCTACTGCCGGCTCGCCACGCCCGGGCGTCCACTTGCGACGGTGATCGTCGGCGGTGAGGCATTCCGGCGGCCCGTCGCCAGCCGACTGGTCGACATCTGTTCGACCGGAGTCCGGATCTTCAACGAGTACGGGCCGACCGAGGCCGTCGTCGGGTGCATGTTGCACGAACTGGACCTCGAGCGCGACGTCGCTGCCGACGTTCCGATCGGAGGAGCAGCACCGGGTGCGGCCGTGGCGCTCCTCGACGCCGGCCAGCAGTTGACGCCTGTCGGGGCGTGGGGGGAGTTGTACGTCCGCCGGGACGGAATGGCGCGGAGCTACATCGCCCGCCCCGAAGAGACCGAGCATCACTTCGTCAGCCCCGACGCGTTGCAGGCAGTGGCGCCGGGCCCCTGGTATCGCACCGGCGATCGAGCGCGGATCGTTGCGCCGGCGACCCTGGTGTATGGCGGTCGGCGCGACGATCAGCTCAAGGTCAGTGGTATTCGGCTTGAGCCCGCGGAAGTCGAAGCGGCACTCGTCTCCCACCCGCTCGTCGTGTCGTCCCTCGTTCGGCAGTGGCGCGCACCAGATGGTGCCGATCTCTTGACCGCCTGGTACCGCACCGAGTCGGGCGACGCGCTGGACGTCGACGACCTGCGGGCCCACCTGCGTCGGTCGCTCGCAGACCATGCGATCCCGGCGGCATTCGTCATGGTCGACGACATGCCACTCGCTGCGAGTGCCAAGGCTGACCCGTCGCAGCTACCGGCGCCGGGCATCGAGCACCGGGTCGGGCAGGACCGGGCTGCGCCGTCGACACCGTCGGAGGAGGTGATCGCGGCCATCTGGAGCCAGGTGCTCGATGTGCGCGACATCGGCGTCACCGATGACTTCTTCAGTGTCGGGGGAGCATCTCTGAGCTCGATCGAAGTGGTTGCCATCATCGACGAGCACTTCGGGACACGGTTGGAAGACGCTGCGGTGTTCACCGCACGGACCGTCCGTGACCTCGCAGCGCTCGTCGACGAGCAGATCGCTTCGGGCGCCGAAGCCGGTGGGGGCAGTGCGCACCGACGAATCGGCCCGCTTGCGCCGGGCACACCGCTTCCGCTGTCATCGAGTGAAGAGGCGATGCTCTTCGACTACCGGCGCACGCCGTCGAGCACGCACTACAACGTTGCGCGGCTGTACAGCCTCGAACTCGACGCTCCACTCGACATGTCCCGGCTACGTGCGGCCGTTGTCGAGGTGGTCGCCGACCATGAGACGCTCCACACCTCCTATGGGCCCGGGCGGCCCGAGCTGGATGTCGACCAGGCGCTCGCATGGACCGAGCACGCACCGATGTCGGTTGCGGCCTTCGACCTGCTCGCCGCGTCGTCGCGGGCGATGCCGTTCGACCTCGACGCAGGGCCGCTGATCCGCGTCGACGTCGCCCGCACCGGTGCCGACCACTGGTCACTCCTGATCTGTCTGCATCACATCAGCCTGGGTGTCGGGACGCTCGACCTGATCTGGAACGAGGTCGTCGATCGCTACGACGGTCGCGTCCCGTCGGAACAGCTGGTCACCTACGGAGCCCATGTCGCCTGGCAGCGCGGACGCTCCGACGCTGCGGCCCGCGAGTTCTGGCTCGACCGCTCACGGCGCCGAACCGAACCGGCCCCCCTCGCGCTGCAGCCGCCGCTGGGCGCTGACTCCGACGGACACGTCTCCGACGGGTACGTCGTCAAGCGGACCTCGAAGCTGGCAGCGGATCTGGCCGTGTCCGGGTACACCCCGTTCACGTCGGCATTGGCAGCCGCAGCGATCGCAATCACCCGATTCACCGCATCGCGACGGGTCGAGTTCGGGATCGCCGCGTCCACGAAGGATCACCCTGCCGCTGCGCGTCTCATCGGGCACCATCTGAACTCGCTGCCGATCCCGATGGAGGTGGACGGCCAAGCGACTTTCCGCGACATCCTCGAGCAGGCGTTCGACACCATGACCGATGCGCTCGGCGTGCGGACCTACCCGTTTGCATCGATGGTCCGTGATGCGCGTGCTGCGGGGCTGGTGCCGCCGGATCTCGCGTTCATGCTCGCGTACGACGAGATGGGGGCAGCCCGATTCCCTGGTGGTCGTGTCGAGCACCGGATCCTGCCGTCCGACGTCGCAGTCACCGACGTCACCCTCTTCGTGCAGGAGCGGCCCGATTCGGTCCGGTTGGCCGTCGAGTACCGAGGGAGTGTGCTCAGCGCTGCCGACGCGACCCGCCTGCTCGATCTTTTCGAAACGGTGCTGCTCGCAGGTGTGGAGCAACCCACCTCGAGCGTGGCGGAACTGACCGCTTCGGAAGCAGGCCAAATCGTGCGCGGACCGCAGTCCTCGTGGCCTGCCGAGAGCGTCCTCGGCCGGATCGTCGACACGGCACGAACCGACCCGGACAGCCCGGCGCTGATGGACGCCGGCGGCGACATCGTCAGCCGCGGCGAACTGCTGTGGAGGGTCAGCGGCCTGGTCGATGCAATCGAGCAGTGCCCTGTGCCGGCACGGCGCATCGGTGTTGCCGTCGGTCGGGGCAACGCCGTGGTCCCGGCGCTGCTCGCCGCGCAGCTCGCCGGCGCGGCTGTCGTGCCACTGGATCCGACGGCCGGTGAGCAGCGACTGCAGGCAATCGTCGACGCGACCGAGCTGGAGATCCTCCTCGTCGACCAAACCCTCGAGCGCGCACCGGACGGATCGATTCTCGGCGTGCCGAACGATCGCTGCATCGACGTCGCTTCGCTCGGCAAAGCGGATCGTGATTCCAGCTCACGGGCCGATGACGTGACACGGGCTGCGGACCGCCTGCGTCAGCGCTGTCTGGCCCTGGGCACCGACGACGTGGCGTACATCGTGTTCACGTCCGGTTCGACCGGTACGCCACGCGGTGTCGAGGTGACCCACCACAACCTGGCCGCCAGCACGTTTGCCCGAGCACCGTGGTACGGCGAGGCGCCCGGACGTTTCCTCGTCACGTCGAGCATCGGATTCGACAGTTCTGTCGTCGGTGTGTACTGGCCCCTGGTCGACGGAGGTGTCGTCGTCATGCCGGACGATGACGATGTGCACGACGTCGACAGGATCGCGGCGTTGATCGACGACCGGGGCATCACCACGACCTTGATGGTGCCGACGTTGTACCGGGCGATCTTGGATCGTTCGGCCGGCTCGCTCTCCGGTGTTCGTACAGCGATCGTTGCGGGAGAAGCCTGCCCGGTGGCCCTCGCACGGGACCACGCTCGGCTGCTCCCGGGCGTGGCGCTCGTGAACGAGTACGGCCCGACCGAGGCCACGGTCTGGGCGACGGCGCATCGCGTCGAACGCGACGACGATCCCGTCCCGATCGGACGTCCCGTTCCGGGGGTCGAACTCGTGATCGTCAGCGCAGACCTTCAGCCAGTGCCGGACGGTGTCGCCGGGGAACTCTGGATCGGTGGAGCCGGCGTGACTCCGGGATATCTCGATGACTCGGCTGCGACGTCGGAGCGGTTCGTCGATCGCTGGGAGCAGCGTTGGTATCGCACCGGAGATCGAGTCCGGTCGGTCGACGCCCGCATCGAGTTCGTCGGACGCTTCGATGACCAGCTGAACGTCGGTGGTGTGCGCGTCGAGCCGGTGGAGATCGAGCGGCTGATCCGCGGGGTTGCAGAGATCGACGACGTGGTCGTCGTCGCAGCGGGCAGCCCGGTCGCGCTCGTCGCCCACCTCACCAGCACCGTCTCCGTGGACGAGGCTGCGCTTCGCGATCATCTCGCCGACCGACTCCCCGGCGGAGCGGTGCCGCGCCGTTTCATCCGGCACGCAGCGCTCCCGATGACCCCAAACGGCAAGATCGATCGCCGCGCCGCAGCCGAGCTCGGCGTCCCCGACGTCACGATCGACGCGCCGGACGATGCCGCCGAAGGGCCACTGTCGTCGCTCGAACAGACCGTGCTGACCGCGTGGCGCAGGGCGTTGCGGCGCGGTGACGTCAGCTCCGACACGGACTTCTTCACGACGGGCGGCGACTCGTTGGCCGCAGTCGAGATCGTGACGAGCGTCGGTGCCACACTGGGCTCACGTGTCCCGATTGCGACGCTGTTGACCGGGCGCACGCCTCGGGGCATGGCCGGACTGCTCGAACGCGATCGAGTGGGACTGGACGTCGAAGCGGGAGTCGGAGCCGGCGCAGGAAGGAGCGTGCACGATGGCGTCGCTCTTCTGGATGCCTGTCACGCCGTGACCCTGAGGACGGGTCGGGTCGGCGGCCCGATGCTGCTGCTGGTGCCTGCGTGGGACGACGTCTTCGGATACCAAGCGCTGGCCGAGGCGTTCGACGATGACGTCACCGCAGTCGCCCTGGTCCACACCGCGCAGCCTGGCGTTGCTCCGATCATGACAGTCGATGAGTTGGTGGCAGCACTGCTGCCGATCGCCACCAACGTCATCGACGGGCGGGGGAACGTCGCCGTCGTCGGATGGTCGGTCGGCGGCATCGTCGCTGTCGAACTCGCCGAAGCGCTCACCGCAGCAGGTCAGTCGCCGCAGTATCTGGTGCTGGTCGACACACTGTTCCCGGGCGAAGATCGCCACCTCTGGTCCAATCGATGGTGGAAGTACAAGTCGATGCTGGTCCCCGGCTCGATCAAGCCCGCGATCAGCGAGTTCGCCACGATGGCAGGCCGACGGATTCGTGGCCACGCTCGGAAGCTTGCGAGCCGAGTCGGGTTGCGCCCGCCGGCAGCATCCACGACGGCCGGCGAAGCGACGCTGGCGCCGGGTGAGTTCCCGCCTGAGTCATTGTCGCACGAGGTCGGCCCGATCGGACTGCCGCTCGTCTACTACGCAGCAACCGGAACCAACCCGGAACGGACCATCGTGAAGTGGGCCGAACTCGCTGCCGACATGGTCACGATCACGATCCCGGGTCGACATCGCGGTGTCGACTCGGTGATGGGATCGCCCGGTGTCCACGCCATCGCGAGCGATCTCAGTGCGCGACTTCACTGACCAGATGACGACGAACTGCACCATCTCGGGCCAGATGGGCCAGAATGGTCCCGATGGAGTTCTGGAAGCCACACAAGCTCGCCACACCGCACGAGGGTCAGATCTTTCTGAAGATCAACGACAAGGTGCGCACCACCGCCGACGTGCACGGCGTCCCCGTCGGCACTGAAGGCAAGGTCATCTTGGCCAACGGCTTCAGCTGGCAGCGCTACCGAGTGCTCTTCGAGAACGGTGCCGAAGTCGGCGACCTCGATCACCGCAACCTCGAACCCATTGGTCGAACCGCCAAGCGCCTCGCCAAGCTCGCAGCCAAAGACGCCTGACCGGCGAAACTGATCGAGGCGACTCGCCGTACCGCCGAACGAACCCGACAGGGCGGCCGGTACACTCGCTGCCCTGTGAAGAGTTCTGTCGAGGCCCTCGAGGGCAATCAAGTCAAGCTGTACGTCGAAGTCGAAGAATCTGAGTTCGACTCCGAGATCGACAAGGCGTTCAAGCTGATCGCCAAGGAAATCCGGCTCCCCGGGTTTCGTCCCGGCAAGGCGCCCCGCAAGGTGCTCGAAGCCCAGGTCGGGATCGGTCCCGCTCGCGAGCAGGCACTACGCGACGGCGTGCCGGAGTATCTCTCCAAAGCCGTCCGCGAGCACGACGTCGATCTGATCGCAACTCCTGAGATCGAGATCACCGACGGCCAGGAATCCGGCCCCGTCGAGTTCGAGGCGACCTGCACGATCCGCCCGATCGTCGAAGTGCCCGGCCACGACTCGCTGACCATCGAACTGCCGGTGCTCGACGTGACCGACGAAGAACTCGACGAAGCCCGCGACGCCGAATTGGCGAAGTCCGGCTCGCTGGTCGACGCCGATCGTCCCGCCGCCGAGGGCGATTTCGTGACCCTCGATCTCGCCGCCACCCGTGACGGCGAAGAAGTGGTCGGTCTCAACACCGAGGACTGGAGCTACGAGATCGGTCAGGGGTGGGTCAGCGACGATTTCGACGAGCAGATTACCGGCGCGTCCGCTGGCGACGAGCTCGCCTTTTCCTCCACGCCCAAGGGCACCGAGGAAGCAGCTGACTTCCAAGTCAAGGTGACTGCCGTCCAGCGTATGGACCTCCCGGAACTCACCGACGAGTGGGTGAGCGACAACACCGGCGAGTTCGACACGATCGCCGAGTGGACCGACTCGATCCGCGAAGGCATCAGCGAGCAGAAGCTCAACGGCATGCGCCAGGGGCTCGTCACCAAGATCACCGATGCGCTCACCGGGCTCGCCGAGATCGAGGCGCCGGAGCCAATGGTCGACCAAGATCTGAATCAGCGTGTCCAGAACACGATGCAGCAGTTCCAGGCTCAGGGCATCGACTTCGGTCAGTGGATGCAGATGACCGGCCAAGAGCCCGAGCAGTTCATCGAGTCGATGCGCGGCCAGTCCGAGCAGGCGGTCAAGGCTGACCTCGCACTGCGGGCCGTCGCAGTCGCTCAGGGCCTCGACGTCGCAGATCACGAGATCGAAGGCGAATACGCCAAGATGGCGATGCAGTACGGCCAGAAGGCCAAGGACATCCGCCAGGCTTACGAGCAGAACGACGCGGTGCCCGAATTGCTCGCACAGATCCGCAAGAACAAGGCGCTCGACTGGCTTGTCCACAACGTCGACTTCGTCGATGAGAACGGCGCCGAACTCAGCCGTGATCTCGTCCTGGGTCACACCCATGACGAGGACGGCAACCACATCCACGACCACGAGGAAGCAGCAGAGTCATGAACCTCCCCGCCGACAAGTACGCCGCCCAGGGGTACCTGGTCCCCAACGTCATCGAGCAGACCAGCCGCGGCGAGCGCGCCTCGGATCTCTACAGCCGGATGCTGAAGGACAACATCATCTTCTTGCAGACTCCGGTCGATGACCAGATCGCCAGTTTGATCTCCGCGCAGCTGATCCACCTGGAGTCGGAGAATCCCGACAAGGACATCAGCATCTACATCAACAGTCCCGGTGGCGACATCACGGCACTCTTCGCGATCTACGACACGATGCAGTTCATCAAGAACGACATCGCCACGATCTGTCTCGGCCAGGCCGCCTCTGCTGCAGCCGTGCTGCTCGCTGCGGGCACCAAGGGCAAGCGCCTCGCCCTGCCGCACTCGCGGGTCCTGCTCCACCAGCCGTCCGGCCAGGTCGGCTACGGCCAGGTCACCGATCTCGAGCTCGCGGCCAAGGAAATCCAGCGGATGCGTGAGATTCTCGATGGCATTCTCGCCAAGCACACGGGCCAGCCGATCGAGCGCATCAACGCCGACACCGACCGTGATTTCGTGATGGAAGCGAACGAAGCGCTGGAGTATGGCATCATCGACACCGTGATCTCGTCGCGTGAAGCGGTGGACCGGGACGGCCCGATCCGCTGACTTCGAATCCGGGGCGGTATCCACGACTCCGTCGGGGTGGTGGGGCACAATGTCCCGCTCCCGCCTCGACGAGTCGGGCAGACTGACACGAAGCACGATCAGGTTTGACGGCGAGGGGTATCCACTGTGGCCAAATTCGGAGACACCGGCGAGCTGTTGAAGTGCTCGTTCTGCGGCAAGTCGCAGAAGCAGGTCAAGAAGCTGATCGCCGGTCCCGGGGTGTACATCTGCGACGAGTGCATCGACCTCTGCAACGAGATCATCGAAGAGGAACTCACCGAAACCGCAGAGTTGAGCTTCGACAACCTGCCGAACCCGCGTGAGATCCGGGCGTTCCTCGACGACTACGTGGTCGGCCAGGTCGACGCCAAGAAGATTTTGTCGGTGTCGGTGTACAACCACTATCGCCGGATCCAGTACCAGAGTCAGGCAACCACGGTCGGCCGTCGTGACGAGGTGGAACTTGCGAAGTCGAACATCTTGCTGCTCGGCCCAACCGGCTGTGGCAAGACGCACCTTGCTCAGACCCTCGCTCGCCAGCTCAACGTGCCGTTCGCCGTCGCCGATGCGACAGCGCTCACCGAAGCCGGGTACGTCGGCGAAGACGTCGAGAACATCCTGCTCAAACTGATCCAGGCTGCCGACTTCGACGTGAAGCGAGCCGAAACCGGCATCGTCTACATCGACGAGATCGACAAGGTCGCCCGCAAGAGCGAGAACCCATCGATCACGCGTGACGTGTCGGGCGAGGGAGTGCAGCAGGCGCTGCTGAAGATCCTCGAGGGCACGCAGGCCTCGGTGCCACCGCAGGGTGGCCGCAAGCATCCGCACCAGGAATTCATCCAGATCGACACCACGAACGTGCTCTTCATCCTCGGTGGAGCCTTCGCCGGTCTCGAGCAGATCATCGAGCAGCGCATCGGCCACCAGGGCATTGGTTTCAACGCGACCGTGCAGTCGACCGAGGACAAGGATCCGGGCGAACTGTTTGCCCAGGTGCTGCCCGAGGACCTGGTGAAGTTCGGCATGATCCCGGAGTTCATCGGCCGCCTCCCGATGGTCGGCGCGGTACGCCAGCTCGACCAGGAGGCGTTGGTCAGCATCCTCACCGAACCGAAGAACAGCCTGGTCAAGCAGTACTCGAAGGTCTTCGGGTTCGAAGACGTCGAGCTCGAGTTCACCGAGGATGGCCTGAATGCCGTGGCCGACCAGGCACTGCTCCGGGCGACCGGAGCGCGCGGCCTGCGGGCGATTCTCGAAGAGGTGCTCCTCGAGACGATGTACGACCTGCCTGGTCGCGACGACATCGGCAAGGTCGTCATCGACCGCGAGGTCGTCATCGACAAGGTCAACCCGACACTGGTCCCGCGCAAGCCGGCGCGTCAACGCAAAGCTGCGAGCTGAAACGTGCCGAGAGGCACGTCGAAGAACGTCGATCGGCCATGACCACGGGACCCGGCTTCTCGTTCGCGGACGCCGTTCAGTACCTGAACGACCACGCCACCTACCAGAACACCGGGCGCATCGACTCGCCGTCCACCGAGGTGATCGAAGCCTTCTGTGCAGCCATGGGCGACCCGCAGCACTGCGCTCCGGTCATCCACGTCACGGGAACGAACGGCAAGGGATCGACCGTGCAGATGATCTCGCGTTTGCTGACGGCGGCCGGGTTGAGCGTCGGCACGTACACGAGCCCCCACCTCGAACACGTCAACGAGCGGATGCGACGCAACGGCGAGGCGATCAGTGATGAGGAGTTCGCCGACGTCATCGGTGCAATCGCCGAACTCGAGCCGCTGGTCGGGATGTCGCCGAGCTACTTCGAGATCATGACCGCCGCTGCGTTCCGGTGGTTTTCCGACACCGCTGTCGACGTGATGGTGATCGAAGTCGGCATCCTCGGTCGGTGGGATGCGACCAATGTCGTCGACCCGACTGTTGCGGTGGTGACCAACATCGGGATGGATCACAACGAGTTCGCCGGCCCCACGCTGGCCGACATCGCCATGGAGAAGGCCGGCATCATCAAGCCCGGTTGTGCGGCGGTGATCGGTGAGACCCGGCCCGACCTCGTCGACATCTTCCGGTCGGCGGGCGCAGCGTCGGTGATCGTGCGCGGCGAGGACTTCGACGTCGAGAGCAATGCCCTCGCGTTGGGCGGCAGGGTGCTGGACATCCGCACGCCGACGACGATCTACCCCGACGTGTTCATTCCGCTCCACGGTGCGTATCAGGGAGTCAACGCAGCGGTGGCCATGACGGCGGTCGAGATGTTCTTCGCGTCGCCACCGTCCGAGGACATCGTCACCGAAGGCATGGCTGAAGTCGTGATGCCTGGCCGGTTCGAAGTGCTCGGCCGCCAGCCGTTGACGATCATCGACGGTGCTCACAACCCGGTCGGGGCCGACACCTGCGCCGGGGTGTTCTTCGACGATTTCCATCCCGACGGTCGTCGTCTGCTCGTCGTTGCGACGTTGCGCGACCCCGGCGAGATGCTCGCTGCGTTGCGGGCGGATGAGTTCGACATGGTGTTCGCCTGCACGGCACCGTCTCCGCGTGGGGTCGATGTTCGGGACGTCGTCGAGGCCGCCAAGGCGCTCGGCTGCGACAACATTGCATCGTTCGACACGGTCGAAGAGGCGTGTGTCCGCGCCATGCAGTACGCCGACGGCGATGACGCCGTGCTGTGCACCGGCAGCCTGTACACCGCCGGCGCCGCTCGCCCCGCACTCCGCCGCCACGCCAACTGATCCCGCTGCCGATCAACTCGCAGGCGACCGGTTCGTGTCAGCAGCAACGTCGACCGCCGGCGTATGAGCTGACACAAACGACAGGGTTGGCGCGGTTGGCGGCGCTGACGGGGTGCTGCGGAAGGTGGGAGGGGGCGCCGAGCGCGCGAACGAAACGGCAGCGATAGCTTTGTCCGCCATGTCTGATCGCACACTCGTCCTCCTGAAGCCCGACACCGTCGAGCGCAAGCTCATCGGTGCAGTCACCTCGCGCTTCGAAGCCAAGAATCTCGACATCGTCGCAATGGAGCTCCGCCAGCTCGACGCCGACACCCTCGCCAAGCACTACGAGGAGCACGTCGGTAAGGGCTTCTACGCCGATCTCGTCGAATTCATGAGCCGCGGCCCGGTCGTCGCGATGGTCATCGAAGGCCCCGAGGACACGTGGGAAGTCGTACGCACCATGATGGGCACAACCAACCCGGCCAAGGCCGCCCCCGGCACGGTCCGTGGTGATCTCGGCATCCTGTTCACCGAGAACCTGGTGCACGGCAGCGACTCCCTCGAGTCGGCGCAGCGCGAGATCGGCATCTTCTTCCCGAATCTGTGACATTCCGTCGCCCTGGTACGGTGACCAGCAACGGAGCAGGGCGTCGTTGGGATTGCCCACTCCGACCAGCACTCGAATCTGTAGCTCGCGAAGGGAAGGCCCCTCATGGCCCGTAACAACCCGCTCAGCCTGGGGCGTGATCTCGCCATCGACCTCGGTACGGCGAACACCCTCATCTACGTGCGCGGTCACGGTGTCGTCCTCGACGAACCCTCCGTCGTCGCCATCAACGCCAACGACGGTCGCCCCGTCGCGGTCGGCCTCGAAGCGAAACGGATGATGGGCCGAACGCCCAACCACATCAAGGCGATCCGCCCTCTGAAAGACGGTGTCATTGCCGACTTCGAGGTGTGCGAGAAGATGCTGCGCTACTTCATCCAGAAGGTGCACGCTTCGAAGTGGAGCAAGCCGCGCATGGTCATCTGCGTGCCGTCGGGCATCACCGGCGTCGAGCAGCGTGCGGTCCAAGACGCCGCTGAATACGCCGGGGCCCGCAAGCCGGTCCACATCATCGAAGAGCCGATGGCCGCAGCCATCGGAGCGGACCTGCCGGTGCACGAGCCGTCCGGCAACATGATCGTCGACATCGGCGGTGGTACCACCGAGGTGGCGGTCATCTCCCTCGGCGGCATTGTGACAGCGCAGTCCGTGCGAGTCGCAGGCGACGAGCTCGACGACGCCGTGCTGCAGTACGTCAAGAAGGAATTCTCCCTGGCGATCGGAGAACGCACCGCCGAGGAGATCAAGATCCAGATGGGCTCAGCGTGGCCGCTCGAAGAAGAGCTCACCGCCGACATCCGAGGCCGCGACCTGATCTCCGGTCTGCCGCGCACGATCCAGGTCACGACCGAGCACATTCGCGAGGCGCTCGCCGAGCCGATCAGTGCCATTGTCGACGCCGTGAAGACGACCCTCGACAAGACCCCGCCCGAACTCGCTGCCGACATCATGGAAGACGGCATCATGCTCACCGGGGGCGGTGCGCTGCTCGGCGGCCTCGACGAACGCCTGGCCCACGAGACCGGTATGCCGATCCGAGTTGCGGCCGAGCCGTTGTACAGCGTCGTGATCGGTTCTGGCCGAGCTCTCGAGAACATCGACGCAATGCGCGGCTTGATGTCACTCGGCGGCGAGAACTGATTCGCCCGCGCTCGTCGGCGACCGTTCTCGTGAGAGGTTTCTGAGATGGCGATCTATTCCGTCGGCCGCCGCCGAGTCATCGTGGCGTTGCTGCTCACGCTCGTCTTGCTGTTGACCCTCGACCTGCGCGGCAACGTCGTGATCGAACGATTCCGGGACGGGTTCGCAACAGCGATGTCGCCCGTCGAATCAGCGACCGACGTCGTCACGACACCAGCTGCGCGGACGTGGAACGGTGTCACCAGGTACGACGATCTCGAACGCGAGAACCAGGCGCTGCAGGACGAGCTCGATCGACTGATCGGAACCCAGGCGTCCTATCGGCTGGCCGTCGAGGAGGCAGCCGAACTCAAGGCACTCCTCAGCCTGCAGGCGCTGGCGGGGATTCCCACCGAGGTCGCGAAGGTCGTCGGAGCATCGTCGAACAACCTCGACCAGGTCATCGAGATCGACAAGGGAAGTCTGTCGGGCTTCAAGGTCGGCATGCCCGTTGTCAACCAGGCGGGCTTGATCGGCAAGATCACCGACGTCACACTGAACACGTCCAAGGTGATGTTGATCACCGATTCGCGCTACGCGGTACCCGTCCGAGTGCAGGGCGCACCCGAGGCCGATCTCGGTCCGCCGGACACGCGGCCGTCAGGGCGAACCAACGACGAACTCGAAGACCTGGTCACGACCACGCTCGTCACCGACGTTCTCGCGACCGAGTCGTCGCTACCGCAGAACGAAGCCGCTCCGACCCCCGGACAGGACGGCGACGCAGACGCAGATGATGTCCCGGTCGGAGCCACGCCGGAGAACCCCGATGCCGTTGACGATCCGGACGCCCTCGATCCTGCGGTGCCTGCTGATCCTGACGATCCGCTAGCCGGGAGCCCGACCACCGACGTCACCACCACGACCACCGAACCGATCGTGACGACGACCGCCGTCGTGCCCGATCTGCCGGCCAAGGAGTTCGGCGCGCTCGAGGGCCGCGGTCGTGGGTTGATTCCGCAGATCCGGTTCCTGCAGGACAATCCGAGTCTCGCGGTGCTCCAAGAGGGCGACCTCGTCGTGACGGCGGGCGGCTTCGACAGCCTGGCGCCGCCGGACATCCCGATCGGTGTCGTCATCAACCGGGCCGATCGATCTGGCCCCGGCGGACCGTTGCTCGACGTGCAGCCGTACGCAGATGTGACCCGGTTGAATTTCGTGCGAGTCGTCAAGTACACCCCGCTGTCCGAAGTCGAGCAGGAGTGACGCGGCCCTGGTCGGAGCACTGCTCGGATGACGGGTTGGGCTGATGCTGGCTGCAATCTGGCAGGGGCCGGTCATCCGGTTGATTCCCGTCGGGATGATCCTGCTCGCCCTCCAACGTTCGCTGTTCGTCGAGATCACGGTTGCCGGCGTCATCGTGCAGGTCGTCCTGGCGCTTGCCGCGGCAGCAGGAGCTGCTGGCGGGTCGGAGCGCGGCGCGACAACGGGCTTCGTCCTCGGCATCATGTACGACCTCGTCGAAGGGCTACCGGTCGGTTCCACGGCGATTCCGATGACGATTGCCGGCATCGTCGCCGGCTCGCTCGCCATCATCGTCGCTGATCCGCAGTGGTGGTTGGGCATGATCTTCACCACGCTCGGTGCGGCGGTCGGCGAAGTGATGGTGCCTGTCACCCGGCTGTTCACCGGGGCTGCGGACCCGTTCGAACCCCGTCTCACCCTCATCGTGCCCGTGGTCGCGATCGCCGCAGGCATCCTCTCGCCGTTGTTCATCCCGCTCGCTCGCTGGTGCCTGCGGATCAAGCGCAGTGAATGGGTTGCTCCGCCGCGTGACGCCGAGATCTGAGATGTGAGTCCTGCGACGTGACAAACGTTCGGTGAACAGCGTCACCCGCGGTCTCCCACCCGGCCGTCAGCGCTACATTGCAGTTGTGTGAAGGACGACCCGCTGGCCGCGAGGCCCGCCGGGTTGCGACGGATGGACGAAAGGGCACACTGATCCAATGGCGGTCGACAAGCGCGCTACTCGATTGGGCATTCTCGCCGTCGTGGGTACCTTGCTGTTCTCGCTGGTGGGCGCACGACTCTGGTTCCTGCAGACCGTCGAGGCCGAAGCGCTGCAAGCCCAGGTCGACACGACCAAGATCCGAACCCGGGCACTGCTGCCGGAGCGCGGACGCATCTTCGATGCCGACGGACGCATCCTCGCCGACAATCAGCGGTCGCTCGCAGTCACCGTCGACTGGGAGCTGTTGCGCAGCGACAGCAAGCGTGAGGAGATCTTCCGGCGTCTGTCCGGATGGGTCGATGTCCCGGTCGAAGACATGGAAGCGCGTTACGAGCGCGGTCTGACCGACACGCTGCTGCCGATGCCGGTTGCCGAAGGTCTGAGCGAAGCCACAGTGATCGCGATCAAGGAACGCTCCGAGGATCTGCCGGGTGTCGAGATCGTCGAGTCGTCGACCCGTACCTATCCGTATGCGCCGCTTGCGAGTCACATCGTCGGCTACATGGGTGCGATCACCAAAGAGACCAAGGACCTGTACGTCAACAGCGGGTACTCCCAGAGCGAACGCGTGGGCCAGTTCGGGATCGAGCTGAGCATGGAGCGCGAGTTGCGCGGCGTCTCGGGCTACGTCGAGTACGAGGTGGACAACTCGAGCCGCATCATTCGCGAGGTCAAGCGTGTGCCGCCGATCAACGGGCGCGACATCCAACTGACCATCGACCTCGATCAACAGCAGTACGCCGAACAGGCGCTCGAGACACAGCTCAAGCTGCGCCGCCAGGCCACGGCGACCAATCCGCTCGACAAGGAGACCAAGTTCAAGACTCCGGTGTTCTACGAACTCGACGAAGAGACCGGCGCGAAGGACTATTACCCACGCGAGGTTCCGTTCAAAGCCCCCGCCGGCGCAGTGGTCGTCCAGAACTGGGAAACCGGTCACATCATCGCAATGGCGTCGTACCCGACCTTCGACAACCGCTGGTTCGAATCGGACCTCAGCGGCGGCAAGTTCGAGGAAATCTTCGACGCCACCGACCTCGAAGCCGTCGAGTACGACGACCAGGGCGAGATCATCCCCGAATCGGTGAAGACCGACCCCGACCGGTCGACGCTCGTGAACCGTGCGATCCAGGGGCGCTACAACCTCGGCTCGACGTTCAAGCCGTTCCCCGCCTATGCGGCACTGTCGACAGGGCTGTTGAGCACGAACGACTACTACCGGGACCGGGGCACCTACAAGATGGAGTCCGTCGACAGCGACAAGTGCGCCAGTGGTCTGGTGCGTTGCGTCTACAAGAACGCCACCTGTGGCAACGGCCGTCCGTGCGTGTACGGCTACGTCGACGTCGAGACCGCCCTCGCGGTGTCGAGCGATGCGTTCTTCTACCGCATCGGTGAGCTCATCATGGAGAACAACGAGCAGAAAGACCTCCTGCAGCGCCAGGTCGGGCTCTTCGGCTTCGGTGAGAAGACCGGCATCGACCTGCCGTTCGAGTTCGCCGGCACGGTGCCCGATCGTGAACTCAAAGAGCTGTACGCCGAGCGCGGCGTGATCAGCGAGGACGAAGGTCGCGGCTACTTCACCGGCGACAACGTGCAACTCGCCATCGGCCAGGGCCTGCTGTCAGCAACGCCACTGCAGCTCGCCACCGGCTACTCGACGATCGCGAATTTCGGCTTCGTGATGCGGCCCGAGATCGTGAAGGCGGTGTACGAGGCCGGCGTACCGGACTCCGCCGTCCAGGGCTATGCCGACATCTCGCGCGCCCGTTTCGCCGAGGAGCCGAACATCGATGGCGAGGTCATCCGTCAGATTCCGATGCCGGCCAGCATCCATGACGAGATCGACCGCGGTCTGCGCCGGGTCGTGCGGACCGGTGGCGGGAACACGAGCGACTTCTACCACTCGGCCACGGGTGAGAAGCTGTTCTTCGACTACCCGAGCAGTGCCATCCCCGTCGCCGGGAAAACCGGCACTGCCCAGGGTCGCAACAACTTTCCGTGGAACGACTCCTCGGCGTTTACGGCCTACAGCGTCGATTCGGACCGGCCGTACACGGTGAGCGCCTACCTCGAAAAGAGCGGCTATGGGGCAACGGCAGCCGGCCCGGTCGTCAAGTGCATGTTCCTGCAGATGTCCGGCATCGCACCTGCCGATGCCGTCGAGTTGTCGACACCGCTCGACACCGCAGCCTCGTTCCCGGCGCCGCCCAAGCGCCTGGCCGACACCAGCTGTTTCGCCCGTCGGAACTGATCGGCGAGACTGAGCCCATGGTGACGTCCTGCACTCGCAGATCGCACGGTCTGTCGGCACCGGCGACGTGCAACGCGTCGAGGCGGCCGGCGGGCTGGGTGTCCAACTGATGGCCACCTCCTTCCTCGCCCGCAAACCGGACTCCGGCCTCGGCAACATCGGTGCCAGCCCGGCTGACCCCAGCCGCAACATCGACTGGGTGTTGATGTCGGTGCAACTCGTCTTGACCGTGATGGGCTGCTTCGTGGTCTTCTCGGCGTCGCGCACCCGGTTGCTCGACGACCCGTACGCCTTTGCGACCCGGCAGGTGATCTTCGCCATCGTCGCAGTCACTGCGATGGCAGTGGTCATGGCGTTCGACTACGAGGTCTGGAAGGAGCGCGCACGATTCCTGTACGGGCTCACGTTGGTCGTGCTCGTCTTGCTGATCTTGCTCGGTGTCGCCAGTGGCCAGGACCGCATCTCGTTCGACCTCGGTCCGTTCAATGTCCAGCCTGCCGAACTGGCCAAGTTCACCGTGCTCTTGATGTTGGCGGTGTATCTCGCCGAAGAGCGCAGTGACGAGGTGTCGTACCCTCGTTTCCTCGGCGGGTTGATCATCGTGGGAGCGCCCGCCGTGCTCGTTGTCGTCCAACCCGACCTGGGTTCGGCGTCGGTGGTCATCTCGATGGCCATGGGCGTCCTGCTCGTCGCCGGTGCCAAAGTGCGCTACATCGTCCTGATCTCGGTGCTGGCGATTGCGACCGTTGCTGCGGCGTTCGTCGGTCGCCTCGTCGACCGCTACCAGATCACACGGCTGGAAGCCTTGCTCAACCCCGACGGCGTCGACTCCGACTTCACGTATCAAGCCGAGAACGCAATGCGTGCCATCGGCACCGGGGGAGTGTGGGGTAAAGGCTGGCTGCAGGGCCCGCTGACCAACGGGCGTGACATCCCGGTCATGTGGGCCGACTTCCCGTTCGCGGCCGTCGGCGAACAGTTCGGCCTGGTCGGCTGTGCCGTGATGCTCGTGCTGCTCGGCGTCGCACTGATCCGGATCTGGCGGATCGCGCACCTCTCGCGTGACCTGCTGGGTACCTACATCTGTGCCGGAGTGTTCACGATGCTGCTGTGGCAGATCTTCCAGAATGTCGGCATGACGCTCCAGATCATGCCGGTCACGGGCCTGCCGTTGCCGTTCATCTCCTACGGCGGGTCGAGTCTCATCGTGTACTTCGCGATGTTCGGGCTGGTGCAGTCGGTCCACATGCGCCGAATGCGCTGACCCGCACCCTCACCGGGGCGAGCCCCCGGCTCCGGTAGATTGACCCGATGGCAGCGCTCGCTTCACTCGATTTCTTGGCGGGCCTCCTTGCACATCTGATCGCCAGTGGAACCGAGCGCGACGTCACGTCGCAGCACGCGACCGCTCCGGAGAACGCTCGTGCGCTTCTCCCCAGAAGGGACTCCCTCCACCATGGAACACACCAACGACCGTTCGAGCGCCAACGACGATTCGAACACCAACGCCGATTCCGGGTCGTCTGAATCCGGGCCGAACAGCACCTCCGGCGGAGACAACGCGTCAAGCAAGCGTCAGCGAGGATCTCGCGGTGGCCAGAATCGGCGACCTGCGGGAGCGTCACCGACGGCGTCCCGGGCGTCCGGAGACAAGAACGACATCGAGATTCCGGAGCGGATCAGCGAGGGTCGTCCTTCGGCGGAGGCGTCGGAGCGTGGGCTCGTGCGCAAACCGCAGATCGGTGACACGATGCCGATCCCGTCGACGCCGCCTCCCGGGCCGGCCCGATCCGGTGCTGGTGCCGACAGCGATGGTGGCGGAGGTGACGATGCCTCGAAGAAGAAGCGCAACCGGCGAGGCAAGGGCGGCGGCTCCGGTCGGGACGGCAATCGAGATGGCAATCGAGCTGGCAATCGAGATGGCAATCGAGCTGGCAATCGAGCTGGCAATCGAGATGGCAATCGAGATGATGGCGCGAGTCAGAGCGACGGTGACCCGTCCGACAAGCCACGGTCCGCCAAGCAGCGATCCAACAAAGGTGGCAGAGAAGGTGGCAGAGACGGCAGCCGCAACGGCGGGCGAGACGGGCGAGACGGGCGGGAAGGCGGCCGTGATGGCGGCGGGCAACGCAAGAAGTCGCGCGGTGGTCGCGGCGGTCGGAGCAAAGGCGGCGCCCAGCAACTCGACGAAGCATGGTTGGAGCAGCGCCGCGGACGCGAACGCAACGGCAAGCCCATCGGCCGGTACTTCATGTGCGTGCAGTCGAGGCCTGGTATGGCCCAGGTCGGCGTGCTCGAAGGCCGCAACCTCATCGAGCACTACGTCAGCCGTCCGGCCGACGACGTCGCTCAGATCCACGGCAACATCTACGTCGGCAAGGTCCAGAACGTGCTGCCGGGAATGGAAGCCGCCTTCGTCGACATCGCGACACCGAAGAACGCAGTGCTGTATCGCAGCGATGTGCAATACGACCCTGCTGACATCGAGCAGAAGGGCAACAACGCACGTATCGAAGACATCTTGAAGAACAAGCAGTTGATCCTCTGCCAGGTCACCAAGAATCCGATTGCTCACAAGGGTGCACGCCTGACTCAGGAAGTCTCGCTGCCAGGTCGGTTCGTGGTGTTGATCCCGAACTCGAAGACCTACGGCATTTCCAAGCGGCTGCCCGACGACGTCCGCAAGCGGCTGCGCGGCATCCTTGACCGGGTCAAGCCCGATGAGCACGGCCTGATCGTGCGGACCGCAGCCGAGTCGGCAACCGAGGAAGAACTGACCGCTGACATGGCACTCCTGCTCAAAGAGTGGGAAGTGATCGAGCGCAAGGCGGCCAAGGCGCAGCGTCCGACGCTGCTGTACCGCGAGCCCGAACTCGCTGTCCGAGTGATCCGTGAGGAGTTCAATGCGGACTATCGCGGGGTGATCATCGACGACAAGCGATTGCACGAAGACGTCCACAACTACGTCGCAGCGTTCAACCCGGACCTCGCTGATCGCATCGAGTACTACGACTCCGACAAGGAGGGGCTGTCGCTGTTCGAGCGGCACCACGTGCACGAGCAGGTCCACAAGGCGCTCGATCGCAAGGTCTGGCTGCCGTCTGGCGGGTCCTTGATCATCGAGGGCACCGAAGCGCTCACCGTGATCGACGTCAACACCGGAAAGAACGTCGGCAAGTCGAATCTCGAAGAGACCGTGTTCCACAACAACATGGAGGCAGCGGTCGAAGTGGCCAAGCAACTCCGGTTGCGCGACATCGGCGGCATCATCGTCATCGATTTCATCGACATGGAGATCCGCGAGAACCGCGGCAAAGTCGTCGAAGCGTTGCGCGGTGCGCTCGCTCGCGACAAGACCCGATCCCAGGTCTTCGATGTCTCCGAACTCGGTCTCGTCGAGATGACTCGCAAACGCATCGGCGAAGGTCTGCTCACCGAGTACAGCGAGATCTGCCCGGACTGCGACGGTCGCGGCGTTCGAGTCGACTACACGATGCTCGAGTGACTCCGGGTGCTGCCTAGTGCAGACAGAACTCGTTTCCTTCAGGGTCGAGCAACGTGATCCAGTGTCCTTCGGGCTCGTTGAACTCACCGATGTACGTCGCGCCTACTTCGACGAGGTGTGTCGCTCGTGCGTGCAGCTGATCTGGGTCGGTGTGGACGTCGAGGTGCATCCGATTCTTGGCTGACTTGGCTTCGGGCACCTTGAGGAAGAAGACGCGCGGGCCGACGCCGTCAGGGTCGACGATCGCAAACGCACGGTTGGGGTCGGCTCGGTCGACCCCCATCGAGTCGAGCACGTCGTCCCAGTTGTCGAATCCTGGTGGTGGAGGTTGCTCGACGTATCCGAGGACCTCGCCCCAGAACGCGCCCTGCGCACGAGGGTCAGCAGCGTCGACGGTGATCTGGATTGGTGGCGCCATCCCAACATCCTGGCACCGGTGATCGGGGCATCTGGCATGCGAACGATTCAGACAACGCGGTCACATCGGCCGCCGGGGAACTACCGTGATCACATGGAGATCTCGATCACCGACGATGCCCGCAAGGTCTTGGAAAAGAAGGGCGGCACGATGTCCATCGACTTCATCCGCCCGACCGGTTGAGGCAAAGTCGCTGAGGTGTCGGTCGACACCAACGTCAAGAACAAGAATCTCGCCCCGTACCGACGGCTCCGGCATGACGACTTCCGGATCCTGATCACGCCGCAACTCGTCGGGATGGCCGAGACGATGCGGATCATCACCAAGGGCAAGCTGGCCAAGGCGCTCACGGTCGAGTTCCAAGCCGCTCCGGGCGCTCCGGGCGCTCCGGGTGGCGACGGCGATGCGTGCTGCACCTAGATTTCCTGCATGGCCGACCTGCTCGCACTGTCATCGGAGATCATCGACAACGGCTTGACTGACCGGCCGTTCAACCGAACGAGCAACGAGCTGTCCGAGATCGGCGACGGCCTCGCCGTGGTCGAGAGCTTCAGTCACAGTGTCGTGCTCGACACCGGTGCCGGACTGGTCGCGTTCGATGCGTCGCATGCCCAGACCGGAGCGAAGGTGGTGGCAGCGATCAAGGGTTGGAGTTCGCAGCCGGTCAGCCACATCATCTACACCCACGGCCACGCCGACCATGTGGGCGGCAGTGTGGCCTTCGGTGCCGAGTTCGGCGACATGACCGTGGTCGGGCACCGCAACGTCGAGCGCCGTTTCGATCGGTACGCCGAAACGAACGACTGGAACGTCCAGATCAACGCCCGTCAGTTCGGTGGCGTCAAAGGCGATTTCGGAATGGGCGGTGAGCTGCCCGACTTCATTCCGAAGAACACTGCCCGCCCGAACCATGTGGTCGATGACCACGACACTCTGCGGGTCGGCTCGCGCACGATCGAGCTGCACCACGCCCGAGGTGAGACCGATGATCATCTCTGGGCCTGGATGCCGGACGAGAAGTGGATGGCGGTCGGCGACTTCGTCATCTGGAACTTCCCGAATGCCGGGAACCCACAGAAGGTGCAGAGGTATCCGATCGAGTGGGCCGCAGCGCTGCGAGCAATGATCGCCAAAGGCCCCGAGCTGTTGCTGCCGGCGCACGGCCTGCCGATCGAGGGCAAGGATCGGATCGCAGGGGTGCTCGACGACATCGCGACATCGCTCGAACTGGTCGTGCGCGACGTGATCGACATGATGAACGCCGGTGAGGTGCTCGACACGATCGTCCACTCCGTCAGGGTTCCCGACGACCTCCTGTCGAAGCCGTACCTGCGGCCGTTGTACGACGAGCCAGAATTCTTGGTGCGTGGCGTCTGGCGCCAGTTCGGCGGATGGTGGGACGGTGCGCCGAGCCGATTGAAACCCTCACCCGATGCCGTGCTCGCCACCGAACTCGCTGGGCTCGCCGGTGGTCCTGGCGTCCTGATCGATCGGGCGCAGGCTGTCTCCGATCAGGGCGATCACCGTCTGGCGTGTCACCTGGCGGACCTCGCTGGCTGGGCTGCTCCGGCGGACCCGGGGATCCACCGCCAGCGTGCGATCGTCTACCGGTCTCGTCGCATGGCCGAGACCTCGTTGATGGCCAAAGGGATCTTTGCCGGTGCTGCTCGCGAGTCCGAGGAAGTGGCCGGCGACGGCGACTGACAATCGGTTCGATGTCACATCGCGATCGGGGCGGTCGGACGCGAGCTTTCGCGCGATCCCGCCGTTATCATCGTTTCTCGCTATGTACGCAGTAATCGCCTCAGGCGGCAAGCAAGAAAAAGTGGCCGAAGGCCAGCGAGTGCAGCTCGAACTGCTCGGCGCAGACGAAGGCAGCGATGTGTCGCTGACCCCCGTCATGCTCGTCGACGGTGACACTGTGCTGGCGACCTCGGACGAGCTCTCCGGAGCATCGGTCACGGGCAAGATCGTCGGTCGGGCCGCTGGCCCGAAGATCAACGGTTTCACCTTCAAGCGCCGCACCAACAACCATCGTCGCTACGGCCACCGTCAGAAGTACGACGTGGTCGAAATCACTTCGATCAAGCTCCCCAAGTGAAAGGACGCTGATTCCAGATGTCAAAGACAAAAGGCGGCGGTTCAACCCGCAACGGCCGTGACTCCAACGCACAGCGTCTCGGCGTGAAGGTGTTCGGCGGCGAGCAGATTCGCACCGGTGCCATCATCGTCCGCCAGCGGGGCACCCGGTTCCACCCCGGCGACAATGTCGGCAAGGCCAAGGACGACTCCTTGTTCGCGCTCGCCGACGGCGTCGTGCAGTTCGGCAATCACCGCGGCCGCAAGGCCGTGACCGTCGTCGCCGCAGACTGAACGCCACGATCCCGAACAATTGATCCGAAAGCCACGAAGGCCGGGCCGTGAGGCCCGGCCTTCGTGATTTATCGGTTCGACGTGCCGTGACCGATGGTGACTGGCACCATCAGTAACCGCACGTGACGACGTGGGCGTCTGCGAGGTCAGAGCGCAGCTGCGAGCTGATCGACTGCCGCAGTGAGCTCGTCGGGCAGACGATCGCCGAACTGGCCGAAGTGCTCACGGATCTGCGGCACAGCGACCTTCCAGCCCTCGGTGTCGACACCGAGGATGCGCTCGAGGTCGTCGTCGTCCATCTCGAGGCCGTCGAGGTCCAACTGGTCCTTGACGGGCAGCTTGCCGATCGGGCTGTCAACTGCGTCGACGGTGCCGTCGACACGCTCGAACACCCACTTGAGCACGCGGCTGTTCTCGCCGAACCCGGGCCACAGGAAGCGGCCCTGTTCGTCGCGGCGAAACCAGTTCACGAAGAAGATCTTCGGCAGGTTGGACACATCCGTGCGGTCCTTCATCGACAGCCAGTGGGCGAAATAGTCGCCGTAGTTGTAGCCGCAGAACGGGAGCATCGCCATCGGGTCGAAGCGGAGCTCGCCCTGCACGCCCTCAGCAGCTGCGGTCTTCTCCGAGGCCATGATCGAGCCGAGGAACACACCGTGGTCCCAGTCGTTGGCTTCGGTCACCAGCGGTACGGTGGTGCGACGACGACCACCGAAGAGGATGGCCGAGATCGGCACGCCGGCCGGGTCCTCCCATTCCGGAGCAGCCGACGGGCACTGGGACGCTGGAGCGGTGAAGCGGGCGTTGGGATGCGCAGCCGGCGTTTCCATTTCGGGGTTCCACGAATTGCCGCGCCAGTCGGTGGCACGGGCCGGGGGGGTGTCGGTCATCTCTTCCCACCAGATGTCACCGTCGTCGGTCAGCGCAGTGTTGGTGTAGATGCAATTGCCCCAGAGCGTCTCCATGGCGTTGCGGTTGGTTTCGTTGCTGGTGCCCGGAGCGACGCCGAAGAAGCCGGCCTCCGGGTTGATCGCGTAGAGCTGGCCGTCGTCACCGATCTTCATCCAGCAGATGTCGTCGCCGATGGTCTCGGCCTTCCAGCCGGGAATGGTCGGAACGAGCATGGCAAGGTTGGTCTTGCCGCAGGCCGAGGGGAAGGCCGCAGCGATGTACTTCGACTCGCCCTGCGGATTGGTGAGCTTGAGGATCAGCATGTGCTCGGCGAGCCAACCGTCGTCACGAGCCATCACCGATGCAATGCGCAAGGCGAAGCACTTCTTGCCGAGCAGTGCGTTGCCGCCGTAGCCCGAACCGTACGACATGATCTCGCGAGTCTCGGGGAAGTGCACGATGTACTTGTTCTCGGCGTCGCACGGCCACGGGACGTCGACGGCGCCGTCGGGCAAGGGAGCGCCGACCGAATGCAGGCACGGAACCCATTGATCGTCGCCGAGCGCATCGAGGGCGCCCTGACCCATGCGGGTCATGATGCGCATGTTGGTGGCGACGTAGGCAGAGTCGCTCAGCTGAACGCCGATGTGCGCGATCGGCGACCCGAGTGGGCCCATCGAGAACGGTACGACGTACATCGTGCGACCCGCCATGGCACCGGTGTACAGGCGCTTCATCTCGGCGCGCATCTCCGACGGTTCACGCCAGTTGTTGTTCGGACCGGCCTCTTGCTCGGTCGGCGAGCAGATGAACGTGCGATCTTCGACGCGCGCGACATCGCCGGGGTCGGAGTGGGCCCAATAGCTGTTGGGACGCTTGGCCTCGTCGAGCTTGGTGAACGTTCCGGAGTCGACGAGTTCTTGGCAGAGTCGGTCGTACTCGTCGGCTGAACCGTCGCACCAGTAGATGTCGGCAGGCTGCATGATGGCCGCCCACTCGGCGACCCAGTCCTTGAGTCGTTGGTTCGTGGTGGTTCCGCTCATGGCGTTGTGCTCCTCACAAGTCCTGCCGAGACACGTCGTGTTCGACAATGTTCGTTTTGAACATAACGGCCTGAGAAGCCTCAGCACGCAACGCGAGCACGTTGTAACCGCTTACATCGCTCTTTGTCATACCCCATCGCGAAAAGCGATGAGAACGGCGGGGGCATCATCGACAGCGATGCCCAGTCACGATCGCCAGTCACGTTCGTGCCTGTCCCCGATGTGACTCGAACGCGACGGTGTCTGCGCTCGGGGCAGGTCGGATCAGGTGCTCGGATGACCGGGGGTCTTCATGTCGATCTCGGAGCCCAGGCTGAGCTGTGTCGCTCGGCCGGCATCATCGACGACGAAGATCACACGCTGGCCTTGGCGCAACATGCGGAAGATCGATCCGTCGAGCGCATCGCTTGCGAGCTCGTAGTCGGCAAAGTCGGTATCGCACATGACGAGACCGTCACCGGTCGTCGGGTCGTATGCCTTGATGACGCCTTGCATGATGCAGCGTGACCGATCCGCTGGCTCAGCCGGCCTTGACGATCTTGCCGGACTTGATGCAGCCCGTGCAGACGTTGAGACGCTTGGTCGAACCGTTGACCGACGCGCGGATGCGCTGGATGTTCGGATTCCAGCGACGCTTGGTGCGACGATGCGAGTGCGACACCGACATGCCCCAAGACGGGCCCTTGCCACACATTTCACACTTTGATGCCATTGGGTTCTCCTGCGACGCTTCGCTTCAGATCAGTCAGATTCGGGTTCAGTGCGACAGTGCGCCCTGAAACAGCCATTGGATGCTACCAACGCCGCTCGCCAACGCAACCGGAGAGCGACGCAGCCGGGAGGCGACGATGAGATCGGTCACGGGGACGTCGCGAGATTGGCGATGACGGTTGGCCCCGAGCGTCCCCGCAGACTCTAAACTCGGCCGCCGTGCCCACACTCGACCGGCTGAACACCGACGCACTCCGCGCCACGGTCCGGACCTTCCGCGACACGGTGCAGGAACACGCCGGCGAACTGAATCGCCTGAACGTGTACCCGGTGCCCGATGGCGACACGGGCACGAACATGGCGCGCACGCTCGATGCAGTCGTGGCCGAGATGGACGGCGCTGACGCCGACGATCTCGCAGCGACTTGCGATGCGATCTCACATGGGTCCTTGATGGGGGCGCGAGGAAACAGCGGCGTGATCCTCAGCCAGATCATGCGTGGGCTGGCGTCGACGCTTAAAACTCAGGCGCCGGCCACAGGAGCGACGTTCGCTGCGGCGCTCCAGGCTGCATCGACGGGCGCCTATCAGGCCGTGCTGAAGCCGATCGAGGGCACGATCCTCACCGTGGTCCGCTTGAGCGCAGACGGGGCGACGCAAGCCGCCGATGCGGGTGGCTCGCTTGCCGCAGTGATCCACGCAGCGCACCAGGCCGGCAAGCAGGCACTGGCCAGCACCCCCGATCTGCTGCCGGTGCTCAAAGAGGCCGGTGTGGTCGACGCAGGCGGCGCAGGGTTCCTGCTGTTGCTCGACTCGGCACTGCATGTCGTCGATGGCTCGCCGCTGCCTGAGGCCGAGGAGGACGATGGCTCGGGCGGTGCGGTCGCCGCAGCATTCGACACCCCGTCTCCGGGCCCACGATCCGGCGCGCTCACGGTGGGCGGTGCCGGTGAGGTCGATGTCGCCGACCAGCGGTACGAGGTCATGTACTTCATGGATCTCGACGACGCCCGCATCGAGGACTTCAAGAACGGCTGGGGTGCAATCGGTGACTCGATCGTTGTCGTCGGTGGCGACGGCATCTGGAACTGCCACGTGCACACCAACGACATCGGTGCTGCGATCGAGGTCCCCCTCGACCTCGGCGGACGGCCGAAACAGATCCGGGTGACCGATCTGTTCGAAGAAGTCGACGAGGAGCACGCCAAGCGCGAAGCAGCGATGGGTGGCGCCGCTGATCCCGGTACCGACGCCACGGCCACCCGCGCCGGCGCCGGTTTGCCGTCGGTCACGACTGCCGTCGTCAGCGTCTGCTCCGGCGAAGGTCTCGTCGAACTGTTCGCCCAACTCGGAGTCCAGGGTGTCGTCACCGGCGGCCAGACGATGAATCCTTCGACGGCGGAACTACTCGACACCGTCGAGCACGTCAACGCACAGCAGGTCGTGATCCTGCCGAACAACAAGAACATCATTCCCGTTGCACAGCAGATCGATGCCTTGACGCCGAAACATGTCGTCGTCGTGCCGACGTCATCGATGCCCGAGGCGCTGGCCGCCCTCGTCGTGTACGACCCCGAGGGCTCCGCTGGCGACAATCACGCAGCGATGCTCGAAGCCGCCGAGTCGGTTGCAACGGGCGAGGTCACCCAGGCAATCCGCGACACCGGCTCCGACGTCGGCCAGATCGCGACCGGCGACTGGATCGGCATCGTGAAGGGCGACGGCATTGCGGCCATCAGCGACTCGCCTGCCGGTGCGTCCGTTGCGTTGCTCGAGCACCTCGTCGGCGGCGACGCGGAACTCGTGACCGTCGTCGTGGGCGCTGACGCCGCGACCGACGACACCGCTGCGATCCAAGGCTGGCTCAGCGACCATCGCGGCGACGTCGCCGTCGAAGTCCAATACGGCGGGCAGCCGTTGTACCCCTATCTCTTCGGGGTCGAGTAGGACCCGGCACCAGTCAGCTTTTCGGGAGATTCTTGCGGCGACTGTGCGCAAGAACCTCCCGAAAACGCCGGACGTGAGGCGGATGGGGCAGAATTGCCGCTGATGACCGCTTCTGGGCCGATCACGTTGCGGGATCTCTCCGAGATTCCGGTCGAGCGGCTGCGCGGTGTCGGGCCGAAGAAGCAGGCGTCGCTCGACAAGGTCGGGATCACGAACCTGTTCGATCTCGTCACGACCTATCCGCGACGTTGGATCGATCGCAGCAACGAGGCGCGCATCGCCGACCTTGTTCCCGGTGAAGACGCCCTCGTCCTCGTGACCATCCGCTCGGTGACCAAACGGATGACCCGCAACCGCCGCACGATGGTCAACGTCAACGTGGGCGACGGCTCGGGGCGGATGGATCTGGTGTTCTTCAACCAGCCGTGGCGCGAGAAACAGCTCACCGAAGGCCTGCAGGTGGCCCTGTTCGGCAAAGCCGACACCTACCGCGGCGGGTTGCAGATGTCGAACCCGATCGTCGACCTGATCGGTGACCGCACCGGCAAGATCGTGCCGATCTACCCACAGAGCGAGAAAGCCCAGATCAACACCTGGGAGATGGCGGGCTGGGTCGAAGAAACGCTCCGACGTTGTGCGGAGCGGGGGATCGCGGACCCGGTCCCCGACGACATCAAGCGCCGTCTCGGGCTCGTCGATCGCCGTGTCGCCCTCAGCGGCATCCACCTGCCCGACGAGATGACGACAAAGGAACTGGCGCGACACCGCCTCGCATTCGACGAGCTCCTCCGAGTCCAGCTCGTCCTGGTGCTCCGCAAGCGAGCATTGGAACGCGACTCGCTCGGCATCGAACACGTCGTCGACGGTGAAATGGTGCAACGCTTCGTCGCATCACTGCCGTTCCCGATGACCGCCGCGCAGCAGCGCACGATCGCCGAGATCAACAGCGACCTCGCGAGCGGTCAGCCGATGCATCGACTCCTGCAGGGCGACGTCGGCGCCGGCAAGACCGTCGTCGCAGTGGCGGCCCTCCTCGCTGCCGTCGACGGCGGGCATCAAGGGGCGCTCATGGCGCCGACCGAAGTGCTCGCCGAGCAGCACGCGACCTCGGTGCGTTCCATGGTCGAGGGACTCACGGTTCCGGATCCCGACAACCTGTTCGGTGATCGGCCGCTACGCGTCGAACTGCTCACCAATCGGGTGACCGGTGCGTTTCGCAAGGACGTGCTCGCCGGTCTGGCCGACGGCTCCGTCGACATCGCCATCGGGACCCATGCGCTGATCCAGGACGCAGTCGGGTTCTCGAGCCTCGGGGTGGTGGTCGTCGACGAACAGCACCGATTCGGTGTCGAGCAGCGCGCAGCACTGCGCGCCAAGACGGTGAGCGGTGCAGTGCCGGACACGCTCGTGATGACGGCCACGCCGATTCCCCGGACCGCGGCGATGACGGTCTACGGCGACCTCGACGTCAGCATCCTCGACGAGTTGCCGCCCGGACGTACCCCGATCGTCACGATGTGGGCAGACGGGCCGCTGATGGAGCAGGGAGTGTGGAACGACATCAAGGACGAAGTCGCCGCAGGGCGCCAGGCCTACGTGGTGTGCCCGCTCGTCGGGGAGAGCGAGAAGCTCGAGGTGGCATCAGCGGAGGAGACGCTGGAACGGCTGGCGTTCGGTGAGCTGCAGGGACTGCGGCTGGGCCTGCTGCACGGCAGGCTGCCGTCAGAGGAGAAAGAGTCGACAATGGAGCAGTTCCGTCGGGGCGATCTCGATGTCCTCGTGGCCACGACCGTCATCGAAGTCGGCGTCGACGTCGCCAACGCAACGGTCATGGCGATTCTCGACGCCGATCGGTTCGGGATTGCCCAACTACATCAACTACGGGGGCGCGTCGGCCGGGGTGAGCACGCTTCGACGTGCTGGCTGGTCACCCAGCAGAAAGATGACAGCGAGGGCAATCCGATCGTCGGCAACCCGAGAGTCGAAGCCCTGGTCGCTACGACCGACGGCTTCGAGCTGGCCGAGGTCGACCTCGATCTCCGTGGCGAGGGCACGTTGATGTCGACGGCTCAGAAGGGTCGTAGCGATCTCAAACTGGCGTCACTCCGCCGGGATCGCAAACTCATCGAGCTCGCCCGCGCCGCAGCCTTCGAGATCGTCGACCCCGATCCGTCGCTGTCGAAACATCCCGACCTCGCTGACGAACTCGACCTGATCTTCAGCGACCGAGACGAAGAGTTCCTGGCCAAGAGCTGAGTCGTGCGACCGGTGTTACAGAGGGTGCCAGGCACCATCTGTGACGGGTCAGGACCAGTCGGTCTCGGGGGCGTCGCCGCGGGCGTGGTCGTCGTCAGCATCCTCGGGAATCTGAAGGTCCCATCGGTCGAGGCAGTCCTCGCATCGGTAGGCGACCCAGTCGCCCGGCAGCCAGACCCCGTCCTCGCGCGGCATCGACAGCAAGTGACATCGCCCACCGCAGTCGATGCAGGTGATCTGAGCGTCGGGCGTGATCATGGCATCAGTGTGCCCGCCAGCGATCCGTTCGCACCTCCCCGTAGCCTGCGGGGATGCGTGTGGTGTCGGGTGAATTCGGTGGACGCAAGATCGTGGCACCGTCGGGAACGTCGACTCGGCCGACCACGGATCGCGTTCGTGAGGCGATCTTCAACTCACTCGGCAGCTCTGGCATCCTCGACGGCGCGCTCGTCGCAGACCTGTTCGCCGGCAGTGGCGCGGTGGGGATCGAAGCACTGTCGCGCGGTGCCGAGCAGTGCGTGTTCGTCGAACGCGACCGGCACGCCATCGACGCGCTGCACGACAATCTCGAGGCGCTGGACCTTGGCAGCCGCTCCAGGGTCATCACCTCCGATGCCATGGCCGTGGCACCGTCGATCGACTGTGACATCGTCTTCGCCGACCCGCCGTACGGATTCGATTCGTGGGACCGCCTCCTCGAACTGGTGAAGGCCGACCTCGTGATCGCCGAATCCGGCTGGGCGATCACCTGCCCGCCGGGTTGGGAGATCACCAGGGACAAGAAGTACGGCCGCACGGTGGTGACGTTCCTCGAGCGGATGCAGAAGTAGTGTTCCGAAGGTGACGAACGCAGGCGGCCAGGACGTGGGCCAAGCAGCTGGACAGGTCCGGCGAGTGATGTATCCGGGGTCGTTCGATCCGTTGCATCTCGGTCACGTCGATGTCGTGACTCAGGCGCACGAACTCTTCGGTGAGGTCGTCGTCGCCGTGATGCACAATCACGCCAAGGTGAGCGGATTGTTCTCGATCGCACAGCGGCTCGATCTCGCCCGTGCCGCACTCGCCCACCTCCCCGGCGTCACCGTGGTCGAACAGACCGGTCTGGCCGTCCAAGCGGCCGCGGCGACCGACGTCGACTGCATCGTCAAGGGGTTGCGCAACAGCGAGGACTTCGAGATCGAACAGCAGATGGCCCACAACAACCAGGCCGTCACCGGTATCCGAACGGTGTTTCTGCCGTGTGCTCCGGAACTTGGTTACATCAGTAGCCGCTTTGTGAGGGAGATCGCGAAGTACGGTGAAGACATCGGGCATCTGGTGCCGGCGAACGTCGCCGACGCACTGCGCACCGTCTACGCAAATGACGAGAACTGACACATGAGCCACGACGACCAACACGCCGACTACGACGACATCGACGACGAGTATCCCGACGCGAATGCGCAAGCCGGATACGTCGGTGACGCGGAAACCCTGCTGCGGCGAGCAATCGACATCGTGTCGACCGCGCCGACGATGCCACTGTCGTCGTCGCCGCGTATCGATCGCGACGAGATCGTCGAGTTGCTCGAAGAGTCCCTGCATCGGCTGCCCGATGAGCTCCGTCAGGCACGGTGGATGCTCAAGGAACGGCAGGATTTCGTCGCCAAGACGCGGCGCGAAGCCGATGAACTGCTCGAAGCGGCGCGCGTGCGCGCCGAGCGGATGGTGCAGCGCACCGAGGTCGTCCGAGCCGCCGAACAACGCGCCCGCACCGTCATGGAGACCGCGGACGCCGACTCGCGTCGCTTGAAGCACGAGACCGAGGATTTCCTCGACCAGCGGCTCGGCAGCTTCGAGATCCTCTTGGACAAGCTGCAGAAGACCGTCCTCGCCGGCCGCCAGCGGCTGTCGATCGGTGGCGCCGAACAGGACCCGACATCGAACACCGGCTCGCTGCCGACGATCGAGGACACCTCCGAAGCTTCCAACGCCTTCTTCGACCAAGATCACTGACCAGCAGGATCGAGTCACCGGTAGCGTTTCACCGATGGTTGAACGAATCATCGACGAGCTGCGGCCGCTGAAGATCAACGCCGTCGAGCTGCTCCGAAACCCCGGTTCAGACCTTCTCGTCGACGCTCGTATCCCAGCGGATCCGCTCGGCGTCGTCCACGAACGTCTCGACGGCGAGGTCGAGGTGGCACTCGTGCTCGAGTCGATGAACGATGGCATCGTCGTCAAGGGACAGGTCGCAGCTCGATGGGCGGCACCGTGCCGCCGGTGTCTCAAGGATCTCACCGGCGTCGCTGCTGTCGAAGTCGATGAGCTCTACCAGATCGAGCTGACCGACGATGCTGCCTACCCGATCGAGAACGGGCAACTCGACCTGACCGCCATGGTCCGTGAACTCGCGCTCATCGAGCTCGACGCCGAGCAGGCGTGTACCGACGACTGCGCGGGCCTCTGCCCTGTGTGCGGCATCGACCGCAATACGACATCGTGCGACTGCGACACCACCGTGACCGATCACCGGTGGGCGGCGCTCGATGGCCTTGTTCTCGACGATTCCTGATCGAGCATCGAACTCGCCGAGCCGCCGCTAACATTGCACGTCGCTGTGCGGTCAGAACCGCATGGCACCAGCATGATCTCCCGTCGACCAGAGTGGTCGATGCAGTAACGAAAGAGCGAACGATGGCCGTTCCCAAGAAGAAGACATCGAAGTCGAAGACGCGTAGCCGTCGCGCCAGCGCCTGGAAGCTGCAGACCCCGCCGCGCAGCATCTGCCCCCGCTGCGGCAATGCCAAGACGCCGCACACGGTGTGTGGCAGCTGCGGTTGGTACAAGGATCGCGTCGTCGTCGACGTCTGATTCGGTCCCGTCGACCATGCTTCCCGTCGCCGTCGATGCCATGGGCGGCGATGTCGCGCCGCAACCGAACCTCGACGGTGCCCACGCTGCCGCCGCAGCAGGTACACCCGTCGTCATCGTCGGCCCGGAAGGTCTCGACGGCCTCACGACCGGTGACGTCACCCTCGACCTGATTGCTGCGTCCGAGGTCATCGGCATGCTCGACGACCCGGCACAGGGCGTGCGCCGCAAGAAGGACTCCACCCTCGTGCGCGCCGCCGAGGCAGTTCGTGACGGCAAAGCAAGCGCGATGATCTCCGCCGGCAACACCGGTGCGACCATGGCCGCAGCGCTACTTCGGATGGGACGGATCTCGGGCGTCAAGCGCCCGGCGATCGCCACGCCCATTCCTGTTCCCGGCACCACGCCGACGGTGCTCCTCGACGCCGGTGCCAATGCCGAAGTCCAGCCCGACTGGCTCGTGCAGTTCGGGCTGATGGGCGCTGTGTATGCCCGCCGCCGTTTCGGGATCGACAACCCCCGCGTCGGGCTGCTGTCGATCGGCGAGGAGCCGGGCAAAGGCGACACGCTGCGCAAAGAGGCCTACGAGCTGTTCGCCCGGGCGCCCGGCATGAACTTCATCGGCAATGTCGAGGGGCGTGACGTGATGAGCGACACTGTGGACGTCTGCGTCACCGATGGCTTCACCGGCAACGTCGTGCTCAAGACACTCGAAGGCGGCATGAAGACCGTCATCGGAGCGCTCCTCGAGGCGTTCGCGCAGCCCGAGTACAAGGAACACGCCGACGCGCTCATGCCAGCACTGCTGCCCCTGTACGAGGCACTCAGCCCCGACACCTACGGCGGCGCCGTCTTGCTCGGTGTCGACGGCGTGTGCATCATCGCCCACGGCTCATCGAGTGCGCAGGCGATCGAGAACGGCATCAACGTCGCCCGCGACCTCGTCGAACACGACATGGTGTCGGAGATCCGTGAAGCCATCGCCACTGCAGCGCCGGCGACCTGATGCGCAACCCGCCACCGGGTAGGGCCGGGCCAGTAGGCTGACCCACATGGCTGCTGAAATCACGCGTGACGAAGTCCTCAAGATCGTGCGCGATGCACTGTCGGATATTCTCGAGATCGAGCCCGACACGATTAGTGAAGGTCAGTCGTTCGCCGACGACCTCGAAGCCGACTCGCTCGCGCTCATCGAACTGGTCGAAGCGCTCGAAGAGGCGCTGAGCGAGCGAGTCACCGACTTCCGGATCGAGGACGAAGACCTCGAGGACCTGAAGACCGTGCGCGACGCCGTGGACTACGTCCACGAGAACGCCAACAGCTGAACCGAACCCGTCGGGCAACGCACAACGACGACCGATCGAATCCCTGCTCTCATGACCGGTCGACCCACCATCGGCGCGGCGACCAACCTCGCCGACCTCGCTGCGACGGTCGGCCACGAATTCGAGGACCTCGGCCTGCTCCGTCGGGCCATGGCCCACCGGTCCTGGTGCGCCGAGACACCTGGCGAGCGCAGCAACGAACGACTCGAATTCCTCGGTGACGCCGTGCTGGGCTGGGTCATTGCGGACCTTGCGTTCCGTCGGTCCGAGGCGCTTGACGAAGGCGTCCTCACCGACCTCCGCAAGAGCGTCGTGAACGCAACGGCGCTCGCCGAGGTCGCCGAGCAGATCGGCATCGGCGATCACCTTCTGCTCGGCAAGGGTGAGGCCGCAGCGGGCGGTGCCAAGCGGCCGTCGATCCTGTCCGATGCGTTCGAAGCGATGCTCGGAGCCGTGTACCTCGACGGCGGCACCGGGCCGGCGTACGCACTTGTCGAGCAGTGGGTCGCGCCCCGCATGTCGAACACGATCGAACGGCTCGACTCGCTGGACAACAAGACCCAACTCCAAGAGCTCGCTGCGCGCCTCGGCAAAGGCGCACCGGTGTATCGGGTCACCTCGCAAGGCCCCGACCACGCCAAGACGTTCCATGCCAGCGTGCTGGTCGACGGTGATGTTCTGGGTGAGGGAGACGGTCGCTCGAAGAAGGCCGCTGAGCAATCAGCCGCAGCGCGCGCCGCTGCCGCCCTGGGCTGAGCGGGCGAACCGAGACCGTCGTGCCCGAACTCCCCGAAGTCGAAACAGTCCGCCGCGGCCTGCAACACGGCCTCGTGGGGCGCCGCGTCGACCACGTCGAAGTCGGGAGGGAACGGGTGGTCCGGCGCACGTCCCGCGAAGCGCTCATCGATGGCCTGACCGGCACGACGATCCTCAGGGCGGACCGTCGCGGCAAGTACTTGCTGATGCCGCTCGACTCAGGCGACTCGATGATGATCCACCTCCGGATGAGCGGACAGGTGCTGATTGCAGAGCGCGGTGCGGAGCGGCCTCGGCACACGCACGTCGTCCTCGGTTTGGACAATGACACCGAGATGTGGTTCGTCGACCCCCGAACCTTCGGTGAGGTCGTCGTCTTCGACCCAGCCAATGCCGAAATCGAGCTGCCATCAGTTGCCCAGCTCGGTATCGACCCGATCGCGGATGACTTCCCCCGCGAACGACTACGGCAGCTCGTCAAGTCGACGAGCCGAGGGCTCAAACCGTTGCTGCTCGACCAGACCAAGATCGCCGGCATCGGCAACATCTACGCCGACGAGGTGCTGCACCGCGCCCGCCTGCGACCCGACCGGCGCGCCGACACCATCGACGCCGCAGCGACCAGGCGCTTGCATGCCGCGATCATCGACATTCTCCGCGCAGCCATCGACGTCGGTGGCTCGACGCTGGGCGATGCGCAGTACGTCGACGTCGACGGGGCCAGTGGCAGCTTCCAGAACGAGCATCGCGTGTACGGACGCACCGGTGAACGGTGCATCACCTGCGGGCGCGGATGGATTCGCCGCACCGTCTCCGCCGGCAGGTCGACGCATCACTGCCCGATCTGCCAACGGCGGGGTCCGACAGCGTGACCTCGATGTTGGGGGAGTGGCCCGCCGAGCAAGTAGCTTCGTGTCCGCTGTGTACCTGAAGAATCTCACCCTCAAGGGTTTCAAATCGTTTGCCGACAGCACGCCGATGGTGCTCGAACCCGGCGTGACCGTCGTGGTCGGGCCGAACGGGTCAGGCAAGTCGAACGTCGTCGACGCAATCGCTTGGGTACTCGGAGCGCAAGCACCGAAATCCGTTCGTTCTCAGAAGATGGACGACGTCATCTTCGCAGGCACGGCAACGCGCCCGGCGCTCGGTCGCGCCGAGGTCAGCATCACGATCGACAACGCGGACGGCACGCTCGGGCTCGAGTTCAGCGAGATCACCGTCACCCGCATCCTGTTCCGCACGGGCGAGTCCGAGTACATGATCAATGGTGTCGGCTGCCGTCTGCTCGATGTCCAGGAGTTGCTGAGCGACGCCGGTGTCGGTCGCCAGCAACACGTCATCGTCAGCCAGGGCCAGATCGACGCCGTACTGAATGCTCGCCCGGAAGACCGGCGGGCGATCATCGAAGAGGCAGCGGGTGTCCTCAAGTTCCGCAAGCGCAAGGAGAAGGCCGAGCGTCGGCTCGATGCGACCGAGGCGAATCTGCTGCGGGTGCAGGACCTCTTACGCGAGGTGCGGCGCCAACTCCGGCCGCTCGAACGGCAGGCCAAGGCCGCCGAACGACATGGCTCGCTGATCGAAGAACTCGCTGCACTGAAGACCTTCGTGTCCGGTCGCGAGATCGCTGCCCTGCGCGTCAAGCTCGAAGCGTTGGCGTCGGCCACGATCGAGAGTTCGACGAAAGAGACCGAACTGAAAGCAACGTTGGCTGGCCTCGACACAGCGGTCATGTCGCTCGAGGCGCAACTCAGCGCTCGCGGGGCCAGCGACATCAGCGACCGACTGCGCCATGTCGAGCAACTGCGCGAACGGGCACGAGGTCTCTCGGCCGTGCTGGTCGAGCGTCGGCGATCACTGGAGCGCGACAAGGGACAACTCCTCGACGCCGGCGTCATTGCGAACCTCGAAGCCGATGCTGCACGGTTCCGCGCGGAGATCGAGCGTGCTGCGGCCGAACTCGGCGACGTCGAACCCGAGACCGGCCAGCTGAGCTTCGATGAATCGTCGTTCCGCACCGAACGCGAGAACATCCTCGAAGCGGTGCGCGAAGACCAGACGACGACGAAGGCCGCCAGCGCGGCAGCTGAAGTGCGCGGCGAGCTTCGCTCGATCTCGTCGTCGGTCGAACGCACCGAAGGCGAACTCGCTCGGATGGTCGGGCGCAAGGAATCGCTCACGAACCGGCTCGAACTCTCGCGAGAAGAAGCCGAACGATTCCGGACGGAGTGTGACGAAGCCGGTGCGGTCGAGGCGTCGCTCGTCGACGAAGTCGAAGCAGCCGAGCAGGCGGCGATCGAAGCACAGGCCACATGCGACGCGCGGCGATCGCTGCGCAACGATGCCGCCGAGGAGGCATCCCGATGGGCGGCGCGGGTCGAAGCGCTGCAGATGGCACTCGATGCCGCTCGTGCACGCGCCGGAGCCGAACGACTCGAAGGCATCGACGGAGTGTTGGGAACGCTCCTGGATCTGATCGAGATCGATGCCGGCTGGGAGCCGGCGGTCGAAGCTGCTCTCGGCGAATCCCTGACCGCCGTCGTCGTCGACGATCCCACCGCCGGTCGGCGTGCGCTCGACGCGCTGCGCAGCAGCGACACCAGCGGTGCGGTGATCGCCCTCGGAACCCGACCGGCTGCGTTGGCGGCGCCGTCGATGGGAGACGCCGTCCGTCCCCACGCCAGCAGCAGGCGATCCGAAGTGGATGCGCTCCTCGACGGCCTGCTGGGTTCAGCGGTGCGGATCGACGAGATCTCCGAGGCCCTCGATACTGCAATGCAGCACCCCGAGGCCGTCGTCGTAACGGGAGCGGGCGACCGTTTCGGTCTCAGTGGCTGGCGGATCGGTGCAGCTGGCGGCGGGGCAACCGCTGCGGCCCTCGACGAGGCGGCCGAGCGGTCGAACGCAGCTGCGACCGAACTCGCAGCAGCGGTCGCGGCGGTGAGCGCTGCCGAGCAGAGTCTGCACGTTGCCAAGAACGCCGAAGTGGAAGTCGCCAAGCGACTCGACATCAACGACGCTCGGTTCAGTTCTGCCTCCGAAGGCTTGTCGCGAGCCCACGGCGAGCAGCGTGAGGTCCTCGCCGAACTCGAGACGCTCGACCGCAACATCGGTGAGGCAGAAGCGAACATCGAACGTGAGCGTCGCCGCATCACCGAGATCGAAGCGCTGCTACCGGCGCTCGAGAGTGACGAGCAAGCCGAAGCCGAAGCAGCTCGTGCCCGTGGAGAGTTGCGTGCCGAACTCGAGGCGCGGTCGGCACTGCTGGCGTCTCGCCGCCGTGACATCGAGGTCCGCCTCGCCGGGCTGCATGAACGCCAGCAGCTGAACGAACGCCGCCTCGCCGAGACCGAACGGCGTCTCGAGGCGGACAAAGAAGCGCGCATCGCTGCCGAGAGCCAGCGCCTCGTGATCGAACGCCAGATCGACGTCATCGACCGGCTCACGGAGCTCGTCGACCAGCATCGCGGCGTCGTCGAAACGCACCACGGCGAACTCGCCGAGAAGCGCCGCAAGCAGAGCGATGAGGTCCGCGGGCTCACATCCGAGCTCGACATACTGCGTCGCGATCGTGCCGAGAACGAGCAATCGCTCGACGTCACCCGTGAGCGGGCACGCAAGGCCGAGCTCGATTCGACCGAGGCGAAGCTGCGCCTCGAAACCGCGATCGAGACATTGCGTCGGGATCTCGACATCGAGCCCGCTGTCGCCGAGGCCGCCGAAATGCCCGATGTCCCGGAAGGCGCCACGCCTACCGGTCGGGTGCGCGAGCTCGACCGCGAGCTGCGCTTGCTCGGCCCGATCAACCCGTTGGCGCTCGAAGAGTTCAACGAGTTGCAGATCCGGCACACGTTCCTCGAAGAGCAACTCGAAGACGTGCGGACGACTCGCCGCGATCTCGCACGCGTGATCGCCGCAGTCGATGCGGAGATCGAGAATGTGTTCGCGACTGCCTTCGAAGACGTCGCGACGAACTTCACCGAACTGTTCGCACTGTTGTTCCCCGGCGGCAAGGGCAACCTCAAGCTGACCCAACCCGACGACATGCTCAACACGGGCATCGAGGTCGAGGCCAAGCCGAGCGGCAAGAACGTCAAGAAGCTGTCGCTGCTGTCCGGTGGCGAACGCTCACTCACGGCTCTCGCCTACCTGTTCGCCGTGTTCCGTTCTCGGCCCTCACCGTTCTACGTGATGGACGAAGTCGAGGCGGCGCTCGACGACGTGAACCTGCACCGCTTCCTCGGGCTCCTGCAGGAGTTCCGCAAGGACGCCCAGCTCATCGTCGTTTCGCACCAGAAGCGCACGATGGAAGCCGGCGACGTGCTCCTCGGCGTGTCGATGCAGCCTGGAGGCTCGTCGAAGGTCGTGAGCGAGAAGTCCGAAGCCGGACAACTCGTTCAGTAGCCGGCGCGTCATGACGATCGCCGAGCAAGAGTTCCGGGTGCGCTTGCAGGAGTGGCGACCCGACCTCGATTCGGCGCTCCGTGGCCTGTACGGCGACGAAGCACCGGTCGTCGGTGAACGTCTGCTGCAGATCGCACACGAACGCCACGACGAACGATCCAACGACCTGCGCGCACGGGACCGATATCGGACGATTCGTCCCGACTGGTTCCAAGAGGCTCAGCGAGTCGGCTACGCGGCGTACGTCGACGAGTTCGGCGGCGGCCTCGACGGCGTGCGGGACCGAATCGGTCACCTCACCGAACTCGGCGTCGATGTCCTGCACCTGCTGTCGCTCTTTGCCGCTCGTGTCGGTGACAACGATGGCGGCTTTGCGGTGCGTGACTACCTGCGTCCGGACGAAGCTCACGGGACTCCTTCGGACCTCGATGCACTGATCGAAGCGTTGCACGGTGCGGACATCAACCTGTGCGCCGACTTCGTCCTGAACCACACCAGTGACGATCACGGCTGGGCTGAGGAGGCACGGGCCGGATCGACCTATCACCAGGACCTCTTCTTGATGTTCGACCACGATGTGGAACCGCTGGCCTACGAGGCCTCGCTTCCGGAAGTGTTTCCGCAAATGGCGCCGGGGAACTTCACGTGGGAGTCGACACTCACCAAGTGGGTGTGGACGACGTTCCGCGAGTTCCAATGGGACCTGAACTGGGCGAACCCAGATGTCATGGTCGAGATCGCTGACGTGGCGCTGAGGCTGGCCAACCTGGGTGTCGACATCCTTCGGCTCGACGCGATCGCCTTCACGTGGAAGCGGCTTGGCACCAACTGCCAGAACCAACCCGAAGCGCATCTCATCGCGCAAGCACTACGCGCCATGACGTCGATCGCTGCGCCCGCGACGGTGTTGCTGGCGGAGGCGATCGTCGGGCCGAATGAGCTGGTCGGCTACCTCGGCCGGCATGACGTCGAGCGACGGGAATGTGCGTTGGCGTACCACAACCAGCTGATGGTCCAGGGTTGGTCGATGCTCGCGACCGGCGAAACCCGCCTGGCACGGGTCGCACTGTCACGGCTGACTGAGCCGCCTTCGAGTACGACGTGGTTCACCTACGTGCGATGCCACGACGACATCGGCTGGGCGATCGACGATGCCGACGCACGGCACGCGGGCGTGTCCGGAGTCGGACACCGGGCCTTTCTCGCAGCGTACTTCCGGGGAGACTTCCCGGGCTCGACGAGTCGAGGCGTGCCGTTCGCGACCAACGAGGGGACGAACGACGAACGAACCAACGGGATGACAGCGTCGCTCGCCGGGGTGACCGCAGCGATCGATGCCGGTGACGCGGTCGAAATCGACATCGCTCTCGCCCGGGTTGCGATGCTGTACGCAATTGCGTTCGGACACGGTGGGATCCCGATGATCTACATGGGTGACGAGTTCGGTCAGGGCAACGACCTCGCAGCGCTCGACGATCCTGACCTCGCTGCGGATTCTCGCTGGGTGCACCGTCCGAGCTTCAACGATGACGCACGAGTCGAGCGCTCCGATCCAGCGACCGTGTCGGGCCGGATGTGGTCGACGCTTCGGACCCTGATCGACGCACGACGGTCGTGTCCGGCGCTGCACGGCGCCGCGCCGGTCGGATACATCGACGTAGGTGCCGATCAGGTCTTCTGCTGGCGGCGACGTCATCCGCGGTTCGGTGAGCTGGTCGGGCTGGCCAATGTCGGCATTGATCCGGTGACGATCGACCTTGCTGCGATCGGGTCCCTCGAGCCGGCTCGGCCGCGAGTCGACCTCCTGGACCGAACTGCGACCGGCCTGGACACGCTCGGTCCGCATCAGGTCCGTTGGCTCGCCTCTCCGCAGACGTACCCCACGGTGCCGGCGGCGCCCGGCGTCGACGTGGCTCGAACCGGGCGCCGATAGCGTCGGGTCGGCATGGGTATCGAGATCATCTTCCTGATCCTGGCGGTTCTCGTCGTTGCCTTCGGCATCGGTGTCGTCGTCCTCAACCGTCGTCGCCAAGGTGTCCAACCTGAGCAGCGCCCGCCGGCGCGCCCGCTGCAACCCCGACCCGGTGGTGGGTCGACGCTCGTCGACGAAAGGCCGCCGACCACCACCCCCGGCGCACTCGTCCCCGATGAACTCGTCGACGAACCGCCGCCCATCGAGGAGCCGCCGGCTGGAACGCTGCGTGAGCGGCTGGCCAAGGCACGCTCGACTTTCGCAGGAGCGATCTCGGGGGTGCTTGGGCGAGCGACCATCACCGAGGAGTCGTTCGAGGATCTCGAAGAAGCGCTGTTACGCGCCGACATCGGGGTCGGGATCGCCGACGAACTGCTCAGTGTGCTGCGCGCCAAGGTCAAAGCCAAGGAGATCACCGAGCCCGCAGGATTGCTCGATGCGCTGGATGCCGAGATGAAGGAGCGACTCGCCGGGGCTGATCGGTCGCTGAACTTCGAGACGCTCGACGACGGTGGCACCAATGTCTGGATGTTCGTCGGCGTGAACGGAGTGGGCAAGACCACCACGATCGGCAAGCTCACCAAGCAACAGGTCGATGCCGGTCGCACCGTCCTGCTTGCCGCAGGTGACACGTTCCGCGCCGCGGCGGCCGAACAGTTGACCACCTGGGCCGAGCGCAGCGACGTCGAGATCGTGCGTGGCGCCGAGGGTGCCGACCCGAGCTCGGTCGTCTTCGACGGTGTCGAGAAGGCAGCGTCGAAGGGCATCGACGTCGTCATGGCTGATACTGCGGGTCGCCTGCACACCAAGAGCAACCTGATGGACGAACTCGGCAAGGTACGACGGGTGGCGGAAAAGGGTGCCGGAAAGGTCACCGAGACGTTGCTGGTGATCGACGCGACGACCGGCCAGAACGGCCTCATCCAGGCACGGGAGTTCGGCGAGGTCACCGACGTGACCGGTGTCGTGCTGACCAAGCTCGACGGGTCCGCCAAGGGTGGCATCGTGTTCGCGATCGAGACCGAACTGGGCATCCCGGTCAAGCTGGTCGGCATCGGCGAAACCATTGGCGACCTGATCGACTTCGACTCCGACGAGTTCGTGTCCGCTCTGCTCGAACGCTGACCCAGTCACGTTGGTGCCTGTCCCCAACGTGACGCTTCGGGGCCAGCCGGTAGCCTGGACGGCGATGTTCGACAATCTGTCCAACCGCCTCGAAGGCATCATCACCAAGGTCCGTGGCAAGGGTCGCCTGACCGAGGCTGACGTCGACGACGTGATGAAGGAGATCCGCACGGCGCTGCTCGAAGCCGACGTCAACGTCACCGTCGTCCGATCGGTGTGCAACCGGATCCGTGAGCACGCGATCGGGGCCACACGGTCCAAGGCACTCGACCCGGGCCAACAGGTCGTCAAGGCTGTCAACGACGAGTTGACCCGTGCGCTCGGCGGTGAGACCCTCAGCATCACCTACGCGGACAAGCCGCCGACGGTCATCTTGATGGCCGGCCTGCAGGGCTCGGGCAAGACCACGAACTCGGCCAAGCTCGCCAACTGGTTCAAGAGCCAGGGCCGCAATCCGATCATGATCGGCTCCGATCTCCAGCGGCCGGCAGCGGTCGAACAGCTGCGGACACTCGGACGCCAGATCGACGTGCCGGTGTTCTCCGACCCCGAGGATCCGATCCTCACGGCGGCCGACGGCCTCGAGGAAGCCAAGCGCCTCGGTCGCGACGTCGTCATCGTCGACACCGCCGGCCGACTGTCGATCGACGCGCAGATGATGGAACAGGTGCGCCTGATCTCGGGCGCAGTCAACCCGGATTACACCTTCCTCGTCATCGATGCAATGACCGGCCAGGACGCGGTCCAGACCGCCGAGGCGTTCCACAACACCCTGCAGATCGATGGCGTGATCATGTCCAAGATGGACGGTGATGCCCGTGGTGGTGCGGCGCTGTCGGTCAAGGAAGTCATCGGTCGTCCGATCGCGTTCGCGTCGACCGGCGAGAAGATCGACGAGTTCGAACAGTTCCACCCGGATCGCATGGCCAGCCGCATCTTGGGTATGGGCGACATGCTCACGCTGATCGAGCAGGCCGAGAAGGCGTTCACCGAGGATCAGGCCGAAGCCGCTGCCGCCAAGTTGATGGAGGGGCAGTTCACGCTCGACGATTTCCTCGAACAGATGCAGGCGCTGAAGAAGATGGGTCCGCTCGGCGGGCTGATGGGCATGATGCCCGGCATGCCCAAGGAGTTGAAGGACGCCAAGATCGACGACGACGATCTCAAGCCCGTCGAGGCGATCATCACCTCGATGACTCCAGAGGAGCGCGTCTTCCCGAACATCATCCAAGGCACCCGTCGAGCTCGCATCGCTGCCGGTTCCGGCACGACTGTTGCCGACGTCAACCGGCTGGTCAAGCAGTTCGGTGAGATGCAGAAGATGATGAAGAAGATGGGCATGGCCGGTAAGCCCGGCAAGAAGGGCGGAAAGAAGGGCAAGAAGGGTAAAGGGTCCCGAGCGATGCCCAAGGGCCTGCCCGCCGGCTTCGACCTCGAACAGGCGGGCATCGACATCTCCGGCCTGCCCGGCGCACCAGGGATGCCAGGGATGCCCGGCCTTCCTCGATGATGACCCGCGTGGGAAGCAGACGCTGCGCCGTTAGTCTTTCGACGTTCTCGAACTACCGAAGACCTGACACGAACATCAACCTGGAGTGACGATCAACGATGGCAGTCAAGCTGCGCCTCACACGAATTGGCAAGAAGAAGCAACCTCAGTACCGCGTCGTCGCGGCTGATTCCCGTTCGCCTCGCGATGGTCGTTTCATCGAGATCCTGGGTCACTACGACCCGCGCCAGGAACCGTCGACGCTCACGCTCGACAACGACAAGGCCGTTGCCTGGTTGCACGAGGGAGCCCAGCCGACCGAGCGCGTCGCGAAGCTCCTCAAGATCTCCGGCGCAGCCGAGCAGTTCGAATCCGAGAAGGCAGCCAAGTGAGCGATCTCGCTCCCGCAGCAGTCGCAGTCCTCGAGCACATCGTCCGCTCCATCGTCGATGACCCCGACGCCGTCACCGTCGAGGTCGACGAGTCCGGCAGTCGCCCTGCGCTCAACGTGCGCGTCGGCGATGGCGACCTGGGTCGTGTCATCGGCCGACGTGGCCGTACCGCTGCGAGCATCCGCACCGTCACCCGTGCCGCTGCGAGCAAAGACGATGTCGAACTCGACATCGAATTCCTCGACTGATCCCGGTCACTTCAAGTCGGGAGCCACCTGATGGCCCGCTACGTTCCCATTCCTGACGGCTACCTCGAAGTCGGTCACGTTCGGCGCGCCCACGGGTTACGCGGCGACGTGTTCGTGCAACTGGTCACTGATCGCACGGAGCGCATCGAGGCAGGGTCGACGTTGAGCACAACACGTGGAGACGTCGTGGTCGAGTCGTCCAAGCTGCTGCCGAACGGACGGTGGGTGGTCAAGTTCGCCGAGTTCGCCGACCGTACGGCGGTCGAGGGCTGGAACGGCGTCGCACTGCACGCTGCGCCCATCGACGATTCCGATGCCCTCTGGTTCCACGATCTCATCGGCTCGGACGTCGTCGAAGCCAATGGCACGTCGCGGGGGACGTGCGTCAACGTGCTCGCCAACCCTGCAGCGGACATCCTCGAACTCGACACCGGACATCTCGTTCCGACCACGTTCGTGACCTCCCGCGTCGATGGCGTCATCACCGTCGACGTTCCTGACGGCCTCTTCGAACTCCTGGACGACTGATGCGGTTCGTTTGCGTGACGAAATCGGTGCGCATGCCAGCCGAATTCGTCACGCAAACGGAAGCGGACGGCGAGGACACGGTCTCATGAGTCTGCGGATCGACGTGTTCTCACTGTTCCCGCAGTTGGTCGACGCATTCTGCTCCGAGAGTTTGCTGGGCAAGGCCCGAGAACGCGAACTGCTCGACCTGCGCACCCACGACATCCGCGACCAGACCAGCGACATCCACGGCACCGTCGACGACAGCCCCTTTGGGGGCAGCGCGGGCATGGTGATGAAGGCCGCACCCATCTTCGACGCTGTCGAGGCGGCCCAACCTGCGCGGCCGCTTCTGCTCCTGAGTCCTGGAGGCCGCCGGTTCGACCAGGCCATGGCCCACGAACTCGCAGCGACGGCGGAGTCGTCGGGCGGGTTCAGCCTGCTGTGCGGTCGGTACGAAGGTGTCGACCACCGAGTCCGTCAGCACCTGTGCGACGGCGAAGTGAGCATCGGCGACGTGGTGCTCAGTGGGGGAGAGGTCGGAGCCTGCCTGGTCATCGAAGCGGTCACTCGGCTCCTCGACGGCGCCATGGGCAATGCCGTCAGCACCGTGACCGAAAGCTTCGGGGAGTCCGGTCTGCTCGAGGAACCGCAGTTCACTCGGCCGGCCGAGTTCCGTGGCTGGAACGTCCCTGATGTGCTGCGTAGCGGCGACCATGCCCGAGTCGAGCGGTGGCGCCGGGCGCAACGGCTGCACCGCACCATGCGCGAACGGCCAGATCTGGTTCCCACAGAACTGACGCCGGACGATCAGCGGCTGATCGAAGAGTTTCCGGCTGTCCCATATTCCTGATTCGACCCGTATCATTGTCAAGCCTCATCGGCGCAAGTCCGTGCCGCCAACCAAATTTCGACCGTCACCCCTCTTCTCACTGCAGGTATCGCCATGAAAGCCACCGACCTCATCGACAACGACTCGCTTCGTACCGACATCCCTGAGTTCCAGGCCGGCGACGAGCTGAAGGTCCACGTGCGTGTCGTCGAAGGCGGCAAGGAGCGCATCCAGGTGTTCCAGGGTGACGTCATTGGCATCCAGGGCGGCGGGCTGCAGGAGACCTACACGGTCCGCAAGCTCAGCTACGGCGTCGGAGTCGAGCGAACCTTCCCGATGCACGCACCGACGGTCCAGAAGGTCGAAGTGGTCAAGCGTGGCGATGTGCGCCGTGCGAAGCTGTACTACCTCCGGGATCGCAAGGGCAAAGCTGCCAAGATTCGCGAGAAGCGCACCTTCTGATGCGTCGGGCCGGCTGTCGCCGGTCCACATTCGGAGCTCGTGCTTGCCTCGGCGGGCGAGCACCCTTCGGGCCGACCGCCCCAGCACTGACACCACTGCTGGAGGAGCGCGCCCATGGGCAAACACACGACCGAGACCGATCAACGCAACCGGGCACGCGGGCGGTGGGGTGAGAACCTCGCTGCCAGCTTCTACGAGCGCAACGGCTGCCGGGTGATCGATCGGAACTGGCGATCCGCGACGGGCGAACTCGACCTGGTCGTGCTCGATGGCGACACCTATGTGTTCAGTGAGGTCAAGGCCCGTCGTTCGGACCGGTACGGTCCGGCAGCGGCGGCGGTCGGCGTCGACAAGCAGCGCCGGATCCGTCAGCTCGGCATCGAGTGGCTGCGGGCGCACGATGTCGGCCACGTCGACGTGCGTTTCGACGTGATCGCAATCACCGGCAACGATCTCGATCACGTTGCCGACGCGTTCTGATCATCCGCTGGATCGCTCGCTGATCGAGGGCTGATCGAACGCTGTCAGCCGTCGGGAGCCGTCAGGTGGCGACGGTGCGGCGCTCGAACTGGGCGTGTAGTTTTTCAAGAAGTCCGAGGACCTCTCGGTGAGATTGCTTCCATGCCCCTGTTTCACACGTCCACGCTCCGTGCGCGCAACATCCTCGTCGCCGTCGCTGCGCTCCTCACCCTGCAGGTGTTCGCGGTCGCCGTCAGTGGAGTCTCAGCGCGCGACAGCGCCGTGGCGGCCGCCCGTGAAGGCATCATCCGCGAAGGGCAGACGACCACCGAGTCGATTCTGCGTCACCTTGAACCTGCCGAGCAGTCGGTGGAGGTGACCTCTCGGCTGCTCCAGGCCGACTTGATCGAGACGTCGAACTCTGGGCTCGAGCGGTACCTCTTCACGCAACTCGCCGTGATGCCTCAGGTCACGGGTGCCTTCGTCGGTTATCCGTCGGGGGACTTCGTGTTCGTCGCCGTCGACGGCGACGGCGACGGATTCCAGACCAAACGAGTCAGTGTCGAGCCCGAGCGCAGGGTCGAGGTCGAACGGTACGACCGGGACTTCGAACGAACCTCGACCGAGGAAGTCATCGGCGACTCCTTCGACCCGCGTCAGCGCCCGTGGTTCGAGCAGGCCGTCGAGACCGGCGAGGTCGCCTGGACCGACCCGTACGTGTTCTTCAGCTCGCAGCAGCCGGGTGTCACGGTCAGCGCGCCAGTCGTCGTCGATGGCGAAGTCACCGCTGTCGTCGGAGTCGACGTGGAACTCTCCGGTCTCGCGGCATTCCTCGATGAGCTCAACGTGTCGGCGGAGGGCGAGGCCTTCGTCGTGTCCGGCGACACGGTGATCGGAGCGCCCAGCGCGTACCGAGACCGAACGGGGACCGATGCCGACGGCAACCTCCGGCTGCTCACGATGTCAGAACTCGGTGTTCCACAGATCGCTGCGGCCTCGTCGTTCGACGTGCAACGCCTCGACGTCGATGGTCGCACCGATCTCGTGCTCTCGAGCGACTTTCCTGCGAGCGAAGGGCTTGGCTGGGGGCTCGTCGTACGGGCGCCCGAGCAGTCCTTCACGGCGATTTCGAGCGACCAGCAGCGCACGACGTTGCTGGTCACCCTCGGCGGCGGAGTCCTGGTGATGCTCGGCATCCTGGCGCTCGTCCGTGTCTCGCGGCCGATCACTCAGATCCAGACGTGGGCAACGACCGATGCGCTGACGGGGGTGGCGAACCGGCGGACGATCGACGAGCGCGGGCCGGAGCTGCTTGCCGCAGCGACAGAGAACGGAGCTCTGTCGGTGATGCTGCTCGACCTCGACGGCTTCAAGAAACTCAACGACGTGTGTGGGCATCACACAGGCGACCGGGCACTGGCCATCGTCGGCGAGGTCCTCGCAGCGGGTGTCTCCGACGACGATTTGGTGGGTCGTCTCGGCGGTGACGAGTTCGTGATCGCACGACACGTGTCCGGAGTCGACGCCGCCGTCGATGCAGCCGGTGAGCTGCTGGACGATCTGCGCACACGCGTCGCGCAGGAGATTCCAGGCTCGCCGGTCGGGGTCAGTGCAGGATTGACCATCGGCTTCGACGCTGGTGCCGAGTTCGCTTCGCTCCTGATCGAGGCCGATGCCGCCTTGATCGCCGCCAAGACGGACCACAAGGGAACGCTCCACCTGGCGGATCGAGTGCTGGCGTCATCGCCCTGAGAGGGCACCAGCTTGTCGGGTGACCACGGTCAGCCGAGAAACGCCCAGCCGACCAGGCCGACTGCGATCACCAGGCAGATCCCGACGAGGGCGTAGTCGAATGGCTTGGCGTTGTACGGCCGGTTCGGGTCGAATCCCACGGCTGCAGTATGGCGTCAAAACCTGGCGTCATCTCGCCACGACCATCGAGGAGAGCACGGTGTCGATCATGCGTCGAAGCAAACCGAGCCCACTGACTGCACGAGGTCGAAACCCAACCGCTGTGCGATGCGGTCCGAACCGGTGTTGTCGGCCTCGCACCGGTACATCGCCGGCGTGCCGCTCGGTCGCCGTTGCTCGACCAGCGCATGGACGCACGAGGCACCGAGGCCGCGTCGGCGGGCGCCGGGGTGGGTGATCACGGCGATGTCGTCGAAGGGGATCGTCGTCGTGAGCCGAGCGCCGGCGAGCGCCAGGATGCGCTCGACGGGTTCGCCACGACCATCGGACGTCACCTCGATCGCAGCGACGATGTGCGGGTCGAGATCCTCGACGTCGAGTTCGGCCTCATCGGCCTCGGCATCGCTGACCGCGGCACGCAGTGTGGCGATGAGCTCGACGTCGCAACGGTCGACGCGATCGAGCGGTCGGATCGATGCGGCGCCGAGATCGATCTGCGGGTCGACCAGGGCGCCGTCGAGGATTCGGTTGAGTCCGATGCCGCGCCGTTCGGCACCGTGCTCGACGGCGGCTCGGACGAATGCGTCCGCCGACAGCGCCGTCGGCCCGGCAACAGGTGCGAAGCGGTCCGCGATGTCCGGGTCGCACCAGATCGCTGACCGACCCTCGAACGGGTAGCACGTCCCGTGACGTGAGCCGGAGCGTCCCGTCGCAGGTACCACGGTCGTGCCCGGTGGCAGGTGAGTGCCGAGGTCCGCTTCGATCGCACGCGTCAACTCGTCGAGGTAGCGCTGAGCGTTGGGTCCGTGGCGTGGGGTCATCGGACGACCGTAGCGAGTCACGGACGAGCGTGCCCGGCCCGCAGCGCGCTCGGTGGGCGTGCAGGTGTGACCGATGAACCACCGAGGATCACATGGGCGCGAAGTGTGTCCTGCCTATCCTTGGCGGCTGCTGCCCGAGGTGCCCGAATGGTGATCAAGCGGGTCGAACGAACCCGCCATCCCCAATCCAGGAGCCCCCGCCTGTGTCGACACAGACTCTCGAATCCCCTGCGCCTGCGAACCTGCGCACACGCTTCCACAATGCGTGGTTGTCGAACCCCAAAGCCGATCTGCTCTCGGGCCTCGTTGTCGCCCTCGCACTGATCCCGGAGGCGATCTCGTTCTCGATCATCGCCGGAGTCGACCCCAAGGTCGGCCTGTACGCGTCGTTCTCGATCGCGATCATCATCTCCATGGTCGGCGGTCGAGCCGGCATGATCTCGGCCGCGACCGGCGCCATGGCCCTGGTCATCGTCCCACTCGTCGAGGACTATGGGGTCCAGTATTTGTTTGCTGCGACGGTGCTCGCCGGCGTGCTGCAGGTCGTCTTCGGCTGGCTCGGCGTCGGCAACCTGATGCGCTTCGTGCCCCGCACGGTGATGCTCGGCTTCGTCAACGCGTTGGCCATCCTGATCTTTCTCGCCCAGATCCCGCACATCGTCCTCGAAGACGGTGACAAGGATCAACTGCCGCTCAATCTGGCGTTCATCGCTGCTGGATTGGCGATCATCTACGGCTTGCCACGCCTCACCAAAGCAGTGCCGTCACCGCTCGTCGCGATCAGCGTGCTGGCCGCCGGAGCGATCTACTTCGACTGGGCGCTGCCCACCGTTGGGGACATGGGGGCACTGCCCGATGCGCTGCCCGGCTTCGGTCTGCCCGACATCCCGTACACCTGGGAGACGCTCGGCATCATCTTCCCGTTCTCGCTGACGCTCACGTTCGTCGGCCTCCTCGAATCGCTGCTCACCGCACAACTGCTCGACGATCTGACCGACACCGACTCAGACAAGAACCAGGAGTCGCGCGGTCAGGGCATCGCGAACGTCTTCACCGGTTTCTTCGGTGGCATGGCAGGTTGCGCCATGATCGGCCAATCGATGATCAACTACCGCTCGGGTGGTCGGACCCGGCTGTCGACGCTGGCGTCGGGAGTCTTCCTGTTGATCCTGATCATGGCGCTCAGCGATCTCGTCGCCCGGATCCCGATGGCGGCGCTCGTCGCAGTGATGATCATGGTGGCGATCGGCACCTTCAATTGGAAGAGCATCATGCCGAAGACCACGCAGTCGATGCCGAAGTCCGAGACGATCGTCATGGCCGGCACCGTCATCGTCGTGGTCGTGACCCACAACCTCGCCTATGGCGTTGCTGCGGGGGTCCTGCTGTCTGCCATCTTCTTCGTGCGCAAGGTCAGCCATGTCGTTTCGGTGACGAGTGTGCTCGATCCGGACAACCACGAGCGTCTCTACGCGGTCAGCGGTCAACTGTTCTTTGCCTCGACGAATGATCTGATCCACTCCTTCGACTACGACGCTGTCAAGGTCAAGCGCGTCGAGATCGACTGTTCCGAAGCTCGGATTTGGGACACGTCGGCGATCGTTGCGTTGAATGCCGTGGTCGCCAAGTTCGCCGAGCGAGGCATCGAGGCACACCTGGTGGGCATGAACCGGCACGCGGCGGACCTGCACGAGCGAACCTCCACGCTCGTCTCCAACGACCACTAGTCGGATGAGCGGGGACGATGCATTGTCCCGACGGGTGGGCCAAATGTGGCCGAGGTTCTGGTTGCATGACCGCATCAGCGCTTGCTCAGTTCGTAGTGTGGGTCTGGTGATGAAACGGCTGCTGCGGTGCTCGATTGCCGTTGCTGCAGTCGGCGTGCTGTGCGGTGGGCCGACGGCGAGTGCCGCGCCCGACCCGATCGACGTCCCGGTCGATGACACCGGGCTGATCGACGTGCCCGCAGGCTGCCCCGTGCCGCCGGCTGCCGACGCCGCCTTCATCGGAACAGCGGTCGCGAAAGACTTCGAGAAGGTCCGCTACGAGATCGTGCAGCTGCGCGCCGGGTCGGTCACCGGCTACTCGATCGATGGGCTCGTCGACGTCCTGTACCTGGACGACGCAAAATTCGTCGACCTCGACCAGGACTACCTCGTCGGTGCCCGCTTCGATCCGGATTTCGGCGCACTCTTCTCCACGGTTCGTCCCTCCGAGCCACTGTTCGGCGGAAACGATGTCATCGGGTTGAACGACACCGACGTCGACTGCCCGACGATCGACGATCCGGTGCGCACCGTGCTACCCGATGGGACGAGCGTGGATTCCGGGGTGATCACACCGTTACTCGAGGACAAGCGGACACTGCTCGCAACGTTCGGCGTGCCGACCGCAATCGCATTCGCCGTGCTGTTCGGGCTCGTCCTGCTCCGCAAGCTGTGGCACTACTTGTTGAAGGGCATCTTCGAACTCGGCCGGGCCGCAGTGACGCCGACACCGGACCACAAGTCGATCCGGGTCCGCGAGCATCGCCAGGGTGAGTCGTCGTCCTGACCCGTTTGCGTCCGAGACCACTGCACGAACCTTTCGTACTCGGGGTCGGCGAACTCGGTGACAGTAGGTGTGTACGTTCAGGCGTGTGATCGAAGCGGTGGAGATCAGCGGGTACGGGCGACCAGCATCTGAGGCGTTGGCGGCAGCGGTCGCGCGCGCCAAACAGGCGGGGCCGCTGTCCGCTGTCACCGTCGTGGTGCCGAGCAACTTCGTCGGGCTGTCGGCGCGGCGGTTGTTGGGTTCGGGCGCGCTGGGCGTCGGTGCGAGCTCGGGTATTGCCAACGTGTCGTTCGTGACGCCGTTCCGGTTGGCCGAACTCGTGGCGGCTGATCTGCTGCTCGACAAGGCTCCGATCACCAACCCGGTGCTCGGCGCTGCAGTCCGCCAGGTGTTGGCCGAGGACCCGGGGTTCTACGCTCCGGTCGCCGAGCACGAAACGACCGAGGCAGCGCTCGCCTCGCTGTTCGCTGAGATGTCGAACGTCGATGAGGCCGGCCTCGAATCGATCGAGGAGGAAGGCTCGACCGCTGCGTTGCAGGCGGTGGAGTTCTACCGACGGATCGCGGCGAAGCTCACCGGGTTCCACACCGAACACGACCTCGCAACTGCTGCCGCGGAACGGGTCGACCTCGATGATCGGCTCAAGTCGTTCGGCCACGTCATCTGGTTCCTGCCGGCGCCTGTCACTCCAGCGCTCGGTCGGTTCGTCGGCGAGGTCCTGCGGTACTCGGCGTCGTCATCGGTGATCGTCGGCCTGACCGGTGTGGAGCGTGCTGACGAGCCGGTCTGGCGGGCGTGCGAAGTGGCGGGAGTCGAACGACGTTCGTCCGATGTCGATGTGCCGGTCGGCGCGGCGATGGTGTCGGTCACCGACGCCCCCGAGGAGGTTCGGGAAGTCTGCAGCCGAGTGGTCGGCCTCGTTGCTGACGGCGTTCGGCTCGATCGCATCGGCGTGTTCTTTCCGTCGCCGGATCCGTACGTGCGGATCATCGAGCAGCAGTTCGCTGCCGCCGGAATCCCGGTCAACGGGCCCGACCCGCGCCGGCTCGCGGACTGCGTCTCCGGGCGTACGCTGCTCGGTGCTCTCGCCCTCCCTGAGGCGCGATGGCGGCGTGACCGAGTGATGGACGTGATCAGCGGTGGCCCGCTCCGATTCGAGGACGACCCGATCCGCCCGACAGCGTGGGACAAACTGTCGCGCGAGGCGGGTGTGGTGCTCGACCATGCTGATTGGCGCGGCAAGATCGAACACGACCAGAAGCGCTCGGAGGAACGCATCGCCGGCCTCCTCACCGAGCCAGGTGGCGATCACACCGACTTCCAACTGCAGAAGCTGCGAGACCGCATCGTCGACGGCCAGCGCCTCGTCGCGTTCGTCGACAGCGTGCACGCATCGGTCCGGCAGGTCGAAAAGGCCACGGGGTGGCCTGGCAAGTGCGCAGCGGCTACTGAGCTGCTGCACTCACTCCTCGGGCCCGAAGGTATTCACACCAACTGGCCCGAGCAGGAACAAGACGCCTTCGGTCGCGTCGAAGACGCTCTCATCCGTCTCGCAGCGCTCGCTGACGTCGAACCCGCACCGAGCCACGCCGTCTTCCAACGGGCGCTGCGCAACGAGCTCGATGTGGCCTGCGGTCGTCATGGACGCTTCGGTCACGGTGTGGTGTACGGCCCGATCAGCACCGCCGTCGGCCATGACCTCGACGCCGTGTTCGTCGTGGGCTGCGCCGAAGGCTTGCTTCCGATGCCTCGGCGAGACGATGCGATCCTGCCCGATGCGGTGCGGATGCGATCGCTCGACCAACTCGAAGTTCGGGTTGACCGGCTCCACCACCAGCATCGCGCCTTCCTCGCGGTTCTCTCCGCAGCACCGACGGAACATCGACTGCTGACCTTTCCCCGTGGCGACCTTCGCTCCAACCGGCGGGCCCTGCCCTCGCGCTGGCTGCTCGACACCGCGTCAGCGCTCGCAGAACAGCGTGTGCACGCCACCGACTTCGACGATCTTGACGCGGACGTACTCACCCACGTCGGCTCATTTGCCTCCGGTATTCGCAACGGTGAGGTCGGATCGCTCGGCGAGCGTGATCTCGTGGCATTCGGCACGGACGGCGGAAACCGACCGGTCGATCAAGAGCTGACGTCGTTGATCGGCAACGGCATCGCTGCCCAGGTCAAACGGGCGAGTTCCGATTTCACCGAGTTCGACGGCAACCTCGCCGCACAGGTCGGTGCCGACGCGTTCGCCCTTCCTGGCGTCGGTGATCGAGCACTGTCACCCTCCCGTCTGGAAACGTGGGCGAGTTGTGGGTTCCGCTACTTCCTCAACTACGTCCTCGAGGTCAGCGACCGTGACGATCCCGAACGCGTCGACGAGTTGTCGGCGCTGGACCGGGGGTCGCTCATCCACAAGGTGTTGGAGAAGTTCCTCGCCGAAGCAATCAAGGCAGGCGCCCCAGGCTCGGACGAACCGTGGACCGTCGAACAGCATCGCCGGCTCCACGCGATCGCCGACGAATTGTGCAGCGACTACGAAGCGATCGGTCGCACCGGGCGGCGGGTCAACTGGCGTGTCCAGCGCGACGACCTCCACGATCTACTCGACGCGTTCGTTCTCGCCGACAACGAGTTTCGCTCCAGTCACCAGGCCACACCAGCAGTCGTCGAGCTCGACCTCGGAGTCCGCTCCGGGCAGGTCGTACCGATCGAGCTGCCGAACGGTGCGTCGATCACGCTGCGCGGCATGATCGACCGAGTCGACCTCAGCGCCGATGGTCGAGTGCTCGTCAACGACTACAAGTCCGGCAAGGGCGCCAAGTACGACGACCTCGCAGATGACCCGTTCATCGGCGGAACGACCCTGCAGCTCGGGATGTATGCCGAAGGTGCCATGCAGGCCACTGGACGCACCGAAGCCGCTGCGCACTACTGGTTGGTGGAGCGAGGCGGAGAACAGCGCCTCGGCTACACCTGGGACACCGCAAAGCGCGAGCGCTTCCACGACGTGCTCAGCGCGATCACCAGCGGTATCGGTGCCGGCGTTTTCGCTGCGGTACCGGGGGAGTGGGATTCCTGGCGGTCCACGAATGCCAACTGCGGGTACTGCGAATTCGACAGCGTCTGCGTCCGAGACCGCGGTGATCATGCCGAAGCAAAAGCTGACGCACCCGAACTCGCTGTGCGTGTGGCCCTGCTCCCGACCAGCGGGGTGGAGGCGTCATGACGCTCGGGGCCGTGCAACCGACGTCCGTGCTGACCGATCAACGTGCCCGGCAACTGATCAGCTCCGACGGCCTGGACCAGACGCTGTTCGTCGAAGCAGGTGCCGGTACCGGCAAGACGACGCAGCTCGTCGATCGCATCGTCAACACGGTCCTGCGGCAAGACGTCTGCCTCTCCGACATCGCGGCCATCACGTTCACCGAAGCCGCAGCCAGCGAGCTGCAGGCCCGTATCCGCGTCGAGTTCGAGCTCCAGGCGCTGACCGACGACCCGCTGCACCGTGACCGTGCCCTCGCGGCGATCGCCGATGCCGATCTCGCTGCCATCTCGACGGTGCACGGCTTCGCCAGTCGTCTCCTGAGCGAATTCTCCGTCGCCGCCGGTTTGCCGCCGCGCGTCAGTGTCCTCGACGAGGTCGGCTCCCAACTCGCCAACGAGCAACGGTGGGAGCGCTTCGTCGACTGGCTGCACGAGGAACCCGAGTTCGAAGAATTGATGTACCGGGCGGCGCTCATCGACGTGCCGCTCAGCCCCCGCTACCACGGCCAAGCATCGTTCAAAGACGTCGCGGGCAACTTTGCCCAGAACTGGGACCGGCTCGACGATCTCCTCGCCCGACCGGTCGGCGGCGAACTGCCGCCCGTCGACTTCGCCCCCTTCGACGATGCGGTCGCGCAGCTCGCCGGAGCCGGCGCAGATTGTTCGAATCCCGACGACTTGCTGCTCCGACACCTCACCGAGATCATCCCCGGCATGCAGGCGGCCGCTGGCGTCACTGACACACACCGCAAGATCCGGCGATTGCAGGGCTTGCATCGCGCCGGGAAGGCTCGCAAGGGCGGTGGCCGCACGATCTGGGGTCGGGGGAGCGGCGGGGTGAAAGGCAACTGGAACGTCGCCCCGAAGGACGTCAAGGACCTCATCGACGACGTCAACGACGGGCTGTGTGCCGTACTCGACGCCGTCAGCGCTGCCGTTCTGTCCCAGCTCACTCGACTGACCGCTGCCGAGGTACGCCACGCCGCCCTCGAGCGGCAACGCGCTGGTGGCCTCGAGTTCCACGACCTCCTCGTCATCGCCCGCCAGCTGCTGCGGAACAACGCCGAGGTGCGCCGGGCACTGCACGAGCGGTACAGGCACATCTTGCTCGACGAGTTCCAGGACACCGATCCCATCCAGATTGAACTCGCCTCGCTCATCGCAGCGAACCCGGCGGACAGCCAGCCCGAACGGTGGCAGGACCACGACGTCGACGGCGGCAGGCTCTTCTTCGTCGGCGACCCGAAGCAGTCGATCTACCGATTTCGGCGAGCCGACATCAAGCTGTTTCTCGAGGCCCGCGACACCTTCGGCTCCGTCGAGGCAGGCGCTGTCCGGCTCGACACCAACTTCCGTACCGTGCCGCCGATCGTCGACTGGGTCAATGCGCTCTTCGGTGGCGCGATGCCCGACGAAGTTCCCGACGCCCAACCGAAGTACGAGCCGCTTGACGCCGGGCGTTCCCTCGACACCGACGCCGACCACCGACCCGTCGTGCTCGGAGGCGAACACCCTGACCCGAAGGTCAAGGCTGGGCCGCTGCGCGCTGCCGAAGCCGCCGACGTCGCCGAGATCGTCGCACAGATCGTCGCCGCTCCCGCGGAGTGGCCGGTGTTCGACGGTCGCACGAAGCAGTGGCGGCCCGCTCGGCTGAGCGACATCACGATCCTCATCCCCACGCGTACCTCGCTGCCGTTCTTGCGTGACGCGCTTGCCGCACATGAACTGCCACATCGGCTCGCGACCGGCACACTGGTGTACGACACTCAGGAAGTGCGCGATGCGCTCGCCGTGCTCCGCGCCGTCGACGACCCGAACGACATGCTCAGTCTGATCGCTGCGCTGCGTTCGCCGCTCTATGGCTGCTCGGACGTCGACCTCTACGTGTACCACCAGGCGCACCGGCGCTGGAACCTGCGGAGCACAACGCCCGAGCAGCTCGACGACCACCATCCGGTCGTCGCAGCCCTGGCCCATCTTCGGGGTCTGTGGGAACAGCGTTGGTGGACTAGCCCGGCAACGATGCTCGAGCGGATCATCCGCGAACGCCACGGATTCCTGCTCGGCTACGGCACGCAACGCCCCGCCGAGGTCTGGCGACGACTGCGTTTCCTGATCGACCAGGCACGAGCCTTCGAGGAATCGAACGGTGGCGGGCTGCGAGCGTTCCTCGATTGGGCAGCACTGCAGTCCTCGGAAGGTTCGCGAGTGCACGAGCCGATGCTCCCCGAAACCGACGATGACTCACTACAGATTCTGACCATTCATGGTTCGAAGGGTCTCGAGTTCCCGATCACGATTCTGTCTGGCATGACCACAGCCGCCAAGGGCAAGCAGAACGGTGTCAGCGTGCTGTGGGGTGAGTCCGGGCCCCCTGAGATCAAACTGCGCTCCGGCGTCGCCACCTCTGAGCACACCGCCTCAGCTGACATCGAAGAGGAGATGAGTGCTCACGAGAAACTCCGCCTGCTCTACGTCGCTGCGACGCGCGCCTGTGACCACCTCATCGTGTCCGGCCACCACAAGGCTTCGGGCAAGGTGGACGCCACGTATGCGACCCGGATTGCAGCGTTCGCCGACGCCCACCCCGACCTGTCACGCCGGCACACCGCGTTGATCGATGCACCCGCACCCGTATCCGACATCCCGGACGAGACCGTCGCCACCGACACCATCGCGACCGATCACGCAAGGCCCGACACGGGTGCCGACTCACACCTCGCCGAGCGGGCGCGTTGGATCGCAGCACGACAGGCGCTGCTCGCCCCGTATGACGCTCCGACGGCGTTGTCCGCGACGGCGATCGCGCGCGCCGTCGACGACACCGTCGCCGACACCGATACCGATGTCCTGCTGCCGGAGGACGCCGGAGCGACCATCGTGCGCAAGAAGGGTCGTGCCGGCTCAGCGATCGGGAGTGCTGTGCATGCGACCCTCGAGTTCGTCGATTTCGCCGACCCGGACGACCTCGCTGCGCTCGTCGTTCGCCAGTGCGAGCTCCACGCGATCACCGATGCCGTCGACACGGTGACCGCACTCGTGCGATCGGCGCTCTCGTCCGACGCCGCTCGGCTGGCGGTGGAGCACCCGTCGTATCGCGAGTTGTATGTGGGTGCGCCGCTCGGTGACGTGATGATCGAGGGGTACATCGATCTGCTCGTCGAGACCCCCGAGGGCCTGGTGGTCATCGACTGGAAGACCGACAGTGCCTCGTCGCCGAAGGAGATCGACGCCAAGCTCGCGGGGTACGAACTGCAGGGCGCCGCGTATGCGGTTGCGTTGGAGGAGAGCACCGGTCTCAATGTTGTCGACTGCCGATTCGTGTTCTGCAAAGCCAGCGGGGCGATCGAGCGGGCGGTCACCGATCTGACCGGAGCCAAGCAACGTGTCCGCTCAGCCGTCGCGGCAGGAATCACGATGCCGATCGCCGACTCCGGCGGAGGGGATCACCGAGCCCCCGACGGAGCCGAACCGACATCGACGGACACGATGTCGCAACCCAGCCTGTTCAGCGAGTGACGCGCCGTCGCCTCGATGCTGTCGTCGGCGCAGAGCACGACGATCGCACCGCCCGACCCGGTGTAGTTGGCGTAGGCTCCGCCGGCCTGCGCTGCGTGGATCATCTCCACGTGGCGCGGTGCGAGGTCGAGCATCGACGCACGGACGTCGAACGTCGCGTCCATCGCCGCTCCGACTCCGGCGACATCCCCTGAGACGTATGCGGTCGCTGCGGCGACGGCGTGCTGCGCGAGCAACGGCATGGCGCCGATGACGCGTTCGTCGTGAGCGTCGAAGCGCGCCCGCAGATCGCCGTGAACGGTCTGACTCGGTGCGGAACTCCCCGCGCGAACCGCGACCAGGAACCGGAAGGGCTGATCGAGAGTCGGGCTTTCGACGGCGGTGAACCGACCTGGCCCGTTGCGAGTCGCCTCGCGGTCGAACCGCATCAACATCGGGCGATTGCGGACTTGAACGACACGATCCTGCAACCCGGCGGCGATGCCGAGGCGATCCGTCTCCACGGCAAGCGCGTCGACGGCGAGTGCATCGTCGTCTCGGGCGGCGGTCGCGCCGTCGGACCACCGGCGGAGTGCTCGGAGCGCTGCGATCACGATCGCACTGGAGCCCGCGAGCCCGACAGACATCGGAATCGTGGTCTCGACCGACAGTCGGAACGGTTGCAACGATCCGTTCTGCTCGACCGTCGTGGCGACGGCACCGAGCAGGAGGCAATGAGGCACACCGGCCGTCACGGTGTCGATCGCGTGCTGGACGTCGGCCCACCCGGCGAAGCGGATGCTGCCGCAGTGAGCGTCCGACAACTCATAGCCGTCAGCACGGGGCGCGATGCTCACGATGGTCGAGTACGCGGCAACGGGGAGTGCGAACACCGCGCCGTGGTAGCCATCCGACGGATTCCCGGCCAGTGCAGCGCGCGCCGGCACCCGCTCGACGATCGGCGGCATCATTGTTCCGGTGGCTCCACGTGATCGTTGTACCACGTCGCATACTGTGGGGTCATGGTGATCAGACGGGCAACGAACGCCGATTTCCGCAACCTGTGCGTCACTGCGATGCGTGCCTTTCGTGACGACCCTGTGATGCGCTGGCTCTATCCCGACGACGAGGTCTACCTCCAACCCAACGGAGCGGTCTTCGAGTCGTCGATGACGAACTGGCTGGCCCACCAGCAACCGTGGTGCACCGACGATGCGGCTGCAGTGGCGATTTGGTTCCCGCCCGTCGAGCCGGGCGCCACCGAGCCGGAGTGGATCGAGGTCGGGCCGCCGCCCACGGCGGATCGGCTGCGACGATTCGAACTGATCGGTCCGCTGATGGAAGCGAACAAACCACCTGGGCCGTACTGGTACCTGCAATTGCTCGCCACGCATCCGGATTGGCAACGCCAGGGGCTCGGCGCCGAACTGATGCGCGTCGTGTTCGAGCAGGCCGATGCCGAGGGTGTCCAGTGCTACCTCGAGACCGAACGCCTCGAACTCGTTGCCTACTATCGCCGCTACGGGTTCGATGTTCGCAGTGAGTGGGACGTCGACCCGGACGCAACGTTGGGTGAGGTCGGCCCGCACATGTGGGGAATGCTGCGTCCGGCGCGCTGACGGTCAGGTGCTGACGGTCAGGTGCTGACGGTCAGGTGATGGCAGCGTGGGCTCTGGCTCGCAAGTCGGCGACCGCATGCTCGAGACCCTGAGGATCGCGATACAGCGCGCTGCCGGCGATCAGCACGTTCGCTCCCGCAGCAGCGGCGCCGGCAATCGTGTCGGGCCCGATGCCCCCGTCGACTTCCAAGTCGATCTGATCGCCTCGGCCGGACGACTCGATCATGGCGCGGACCTCGGCGATCTTCGGCTCCATCGTCGAGATGTAGGCCTGGCCTCCGAAGCCCGGGTTGACCGTCATCACCAAGACGAGGTCGACGAGATCGAGGACGTGTTCGACCGCCGATGCAGGCGTCGCCGGGTTGAGTGCCACCGCAGCGTTGCCGCCCAGATCGTTGATGTTGGCCAGCGTCCGATGGAGGTGAGTACAGGCTTCGGCATGCACGATCAGACGCGCGCAGCCGGCGTCGATGTACTGCGCAGCCATGACGTCGGGTGTGTACACCATCATGTGAGCTTCGAACGGCACGGTGCAGTGCGCACGCGCCGACTTGATGACGTCCGGGCCGAACGTCAGATTGGGGACGAACTGGCCATCCATCACGTCCCATTGGATGAGGTCGACACCCGCAGCTTCGAGCGCGGCGACTTCCTCGCCGAGTTTGGAGAAGTCAGCGGGGAGGACGGACGGAACGATCTGGATCGGGCGGGCCACGTCGAGAAACTAGCCGGGTGCCGGACCGTTGCGCGCGGATCAGTCGTAGCTCGAGTTGACGTCGTTCCACGCTTCGTCGGCGGAGTCCCATGCGTCGTTGCGGTCGGCCGATGTGGCCTTCCAGTTCTCCGCTTCGGCCTTGCTGGCGTACGGGCCGAGCGTGAGGTCTGACGGACCCCGGTTGTCGGCCCGAACAGCGATTTGTTTGTCGAGATCCCAATACCAATCGGTCTCGCTGGTCTCGATGCGGCGGTCACCTGCGTTGTCTGCCATGACAGCATCCTTTCATGGCTTCCAATGCCGGTGCTGTCTCGTAGCCTCAAGTTCATGACGCTGACCGTTCGCCCCGATCGCCTCGTCGCCGGCGGCGATGCCATGGCCCGTGACCTCGACGGACGGGTGGTGTTCGTCCGCGGTGCGCTGCCCGGCGAAGAAGTTGCTGTCGACGTCGAGGCGGAGAAGAAGGACTTCGCTCGCGGCGTGGTCGCGGAGGTGCTCGAAGCGTCGCCGGATCGCGTCGAACCCCAGTGCTACCACCGCCGTGCCGGATGCGGCGGATGCGGCTGGATGCACATCGACGCGCTGGCCCAATTCGAAGCCAAGACCGAGATCGTGCGTGAGTCGCTGCGTCGGATCGGTCGCCTCGATGCGGACCTCGTCGACGGACTCGTCGACATGGGCGATGCCGTGCATCCCTTTCGGTACCGGACGACGATTCGGGTCGTCGGAGGCCCTGACGGTGGCTTGGGCTTCCGTGAAGAGGGCTCCAGCACGGTGTTGCCGATCAACAGCTGCGATGTCGCCGACATCGCCCTGTCGGATCTGCTGCCTGCGCTCTCGATTGCTCCGGGTGTCGAGGTGACGCTTCGCACGTCGGTGTCGACCGGTGCGGTCACGGCTCGATGGGCCAAGCCGAAGGGCAAGCCGGGTACCGGTCTGGTCAGTGGCATTCCCGACGAGGTCCACATCGGCGATCGCGCCTTCCTGACCGAAGTGGTCGACGGACACGAGCTGCGCGTCTCGGCCGGATCGTTCTTCCAGTCCGGTGTCGAGGCCGCCGAGTTGCTGGTCGATGCAGTCCGTCGGGCCGCACCGGAGCTCGCCAGCGCCCGGCACGCCGTCGACGCCTACGGCGGTGTCGGATTGTTCGCGGTCACCGCCATGGCCGACGTCGCGAAGGTGACGGTGATCGAGTCCGCCAAGTCGTCGTGTTTCGATGCCGAGCACAACCTGGCTGGTCGCGATGCCAACGTCGTTCGCAAGGAGGTCGGCAACTGGGCAGCACCGCATGGCAACGAGATCGATGTGATCGTCGCCGATCCCGCACGAGCTGGTCTCGGCAAACCTGGCGTGAACGCGCTGGTCACGGCCGCGCCCGCTCCGATCGTGCTCGTGAACTGCGACCCTGTTTCGTTGGCGCGCGACACGGCGCTGCTTGCCGCTGAGGGGTATGAGCCTGAACGTGTCGAGGTGCTCGATCTGTTCCCGCAGACCAGTCACGTCGAGACGGTCACAAGGTTCACGAATCAGTGAGTTCGTCGGTGTCGAAATTTTCTCGCCGACATCATCCAGATGGTGTCCCGCTCCGTATCAATGACGTGAAGCAGCAGTACACCGAAGCCTCCGATGCAGCGCTGGTGGTGGCGATCGGTCGCTACCACCAGGGAGCTCTCGCCGAGGCATACCGCCGCAATGCCGGCGCGGTCTACGGGCTCGCCAAGCGGCTGCTCAGCGATCATGCCCGTGCCGAGGAGATCGTGCAGGAGGTATTCGTTCGGTTGTGGAACGAGCCCGACAAGTTCGATCCTGATCGCGGCACGCTGCGGAGTTTCCTGCTTGCACAGACTCACGGGCGGGCCGTCGACGTGATTCGCTCCGATGTCGCTCGTCGCAAACGGGAGGACCGCGAGACGCGCGAACAGGCTGAGGGCGGCTACGACCTCGCCCGCGAGGTGTGGGACATGGCTCTGGCAAGCCATGTCCGCGACGCGATGGCGGTGCTGACCGCAAGCGAACGGGCAGCGATCGAACTGGCGTACTTCGGCGGGCGGACGTACCGTGAGGTCGCCGATGAGCTCGGGGAAGCAGAAGGAACGGTCAAGAGCAGGATCCGGGTCGGCCTGAAACGCCTCCGGACCGAACTCGTGCAGGCCGGCGTGACGGTGGGAGCTGATTGAGATGGCGGAATCGAATGAGATCGCGGAAGCGGAAAAGAAGGGCGAGACGATGAACGACTCGAACAGCGGTGACGATGTGCACGAGCTCGACGAGCTCCTGGGTGCCTACGCACTCGACGCAGTCACGCCCGCAGAGGCGCAACGGGTCGAGGACTACCTCGCCATCAATCCGAAAGCAACCGCCGAAGTCCGCGAGCATCGCGAGGTCGCCACGATGCTGGCTTACACCGGCATGCAGGCCCCCGAGGGCCTGTGGAGCAGGATCGAGCAGGAACTCGATGCCCCAGCGCCGAGCCCTGGGCCCGAACTCGCCAAGGTCATGGCACTCGATGCAGCGCCGACCGCACGACGCCGTTTGTCATCGGTGGCTCCTTGGCTCGCTTCGGCAGCGGCTGCGATCATCGTGGCGTTTGTGGCCATCGGCATCGCCGACCGGGCTTCGGCACCCGTCGACCCACTCGCAGCAGCCTTCGAGGAAGCCGAAGCCGATCGAGATTCCAGCCGCGCAACGCTGGTCGCCGAGGGGTCGCCGTTCGAGGCGGTCGCAGTGATCGACGAAGATGGCCACGGTTTCGTCCAGGCAGGCGAACTCCCAGCGCTCGATGCCGACCAGACCTACCAGCTGTGGGGTGTCGTCGACACCGGTGCCGAGGAACCCGATGTGATCTCACTCGGCATCTTCGGCCCGAATCCCGAACTCGAAACCTTCACCGCCGAGTCAGAGGTGGTGGCACTGGCGATCACGATCGAGCGGGCACCGGGCGTGATCTCGGACGGCAATCCCGACGGGATCTACGTCGGTTCGATCAGCTGATCAGCGTCCGTATCCTGGGCTGGTGATCGAACCGAAGCTGTCTGTCGAAGTCGCCGCGGCCCGTGCCGCCGGAGCGCCCCTCGTGGCGTTGGAGTCGACGATCTTTTCGAATCTCGGGTTGCCGTCGCCATGGAACGCCGAGGCACTCGATCGGTGCCTCGCAGCCATTCGAAGTGAGGGAGCGGTACCCGCGGTGACCGCAGTGCTCGACGGTGAAGTCCGTCTCGGTCTGGAACCCGACGAGCACGACCGAATTCTCGGGTCGGCGCGCAAAGCGGCCGAACGCGACGTTCCGGTGGCGGTCGGCCAGGGATGGGAGTTCGGGGCGACCACGGTGTCCGCATCGGTTGCCATCGCTGCCGCCGGTGGAGTGGAGGTCTTCGCCACCGGTGGCCTCGGCGGCGTGCACCGCGGTGCGGAGGTGACCGGCGACATCTCTGCCGACCTCGACGCGCTGGCGCGCCACCACATCCTTGCCGTGTCGGCAGGGGCGAAGGCATTCCTCGATCTGCCACGCACCCTCGAGTACTTGGAGACCGCCGGGGTGCCGGTGCTCGGATGGCAACACGACTGGTTCCCCGCGTTCTACACCCGCTCGTCGGGGCTACCGGTGCCGCATCGCGTCGAGTCAGCTGACGAAGTCGCCCGCATCGTGCGGGCGCTGAGCCGTCCTGACTCAGGCGCGCTACTGACCGTGCCGATTCCGGAGGCCGATGAGATCGACGCTGCACAGATCGATGACGTGCTCGCTGCTGCACTGGAGGAGTGTGCAGCCTCGTCGATCACGGGTGCCGCGATCACCCCGTTCGTCCTCGGCCGGATCGGTGAGGCGACCGATGGACGCAGCGTGCCTGCCAATCTTGCGCTCGCCGAGAACAATGCGGTGGTCGCCGGGAGCATCGCCGTGGCGCTGGCTGCAAGGTGACCCGATCGGTCGCTTGCGTTCAACGACTTCGGGCCGTGACCGTTGCTTCGACGCGATCGAGGAAGGCCTGCCGCTTCGAGGGGGAGCATCGGTCGACGTCGTACAACGCCACCCAGTCGACGCGACACAGCGGATGGCACATCGCCCGTAACGATCGCGTCAAGGTGCGCTTGCCGCCCTCGCCCTCGATGGCGTTGACGTACTTCGGTGATCCGTGGGTGGTGATGGCGATGATCCGGTCGACGTTGCGCAGACGCGGCTTGAGCCGGTTCGCACCAGCAGGGAGCTCCCAGGCAATTCCGTTCACCCACACTCGATCGAACCACCCCTTGAGCATCGCCGGCTGACCCGCCCACCACGTCGGGTAGACCAACACGATCGTGTTGCACCACTGCAGCGCCTCGGCGTGGGCGGCGATCGACGGATCGGGCCCCGGTGACAGGTGTGCGGCGTGCTCGGCTGTGGTGAGTTCTGGCTCGAATCCGTCTGCGTACAGATCGAACAGAACGACATCAGCACCCGACATCGTCAATCCGTCCAACACGCGATCGCGTGCTGCTGCGACGAACGAGGTGGGCGACGGGTGGCAGTGCACGACCAGGGCGCGGGTGCCGGTGGTGCGGCCCGGTCGACGGAACGGGATGGCCAGCCGTGGCATCAGTGCCCTGCGAGCGTTCGTTCGACCGAGACCAGGAATTCGTGACGCTGCTCGTCAGTCGAGGTGTCGACCCCGTAGAGGCCGAGCCACGTCGTTCGAGTCCGCACTCCGCATGCCAGCCACAGCGCCCGATTGATCGTCCGCCGCCCGTTGTCGTTGATCGCACGGACCGCGAAACGTGGCGACCCGTAGGTCGAGACGCCGACGAGGCGACCGACGTTGGTGAGACCGGGACGCACCTTGCCCCGCTCGTCGAACACGAATCCCACTCCCGGCACCATGACACGTTCCAACCAGCCCTTGAGCATCGCAGGCAGACCGCTCCACCAGGTCGGGTAGACGAAGACGAGCGTCGACGCTTGCCGTACGAGGTCGGCGTGAGCGGCGACGATCGGATCAGAGATCGGTCGGTCGCCGTGGTAGTTCTCGCGTTCGCTTGGACTCATCGCGGCCCTGAAGCCGATGGCGTACAGATCGAGGACGGTCACTTCGTAGCCCGCTGCCCGAAGACCTGCCTCGGCACGCGTCGCGGCGGCATGTGTGAGGCTGTCGACGCTCGGATGAGCGACGACGACGACAGCGAGCATCTCGCCAGTGTGACCGGCGGCTCGCGTTGATGCCAATCCGCAGGAGGTCCGCTCAGCCCGGCGTGGTCGATACGGCTGCGACGCCGGCTCGGCGATCAGAACGCAGCGTCGCCAACTGCGTCGCTGCGACGAACAACAAGAGCAGCGCGAACATGACGTTCGACACCGGAGTGCTGATGTCGTCGGCGATCAGGCCTCCAATGACGGCCACGACTGCGCCGGAACTCCCGGCGACCCCGGCGACCTTGAAGTCGACGTATGCGGTCTTACGGTTGCGACTCGTGCCGACGATCGACGTCGGCACGATCACGGCCACAGACGTGCCCTTCGCGAACACCGGAACCATTCCGAGGCCGACGACCATTGCGGGGACGAGTACCACGCCGCCACCGATCCCGAGCAGGCCCGACAGCGTTCCTGAGGCGACCCCGATGACGACGAGGACGATGCCGATCGTCGGTGAAAGGTCGGCGCGACCCGTTGTCTCTGATGTGGTGAAGAGTCGGATCGCTGTTGCGAGCACGGTGACGGTGAAAACGATGGTGATCGTCCGCTTCGGAAGGATGGTGAGCAGCTTCGTTCCGATGACGGCACCGACCACGGTCCCCACGGTGAGGATGCCGGCCACCGCCCAGTCGACGTTGTCGTTGTACACGTACGTGCCCAGGCTGGCGAGGGCGATCGGGAGAGTGGCAGCGAGCGAGGTGCCGTTGGCCAACCGTCGGTCGAGCTTGACGACCAGGACGAGGCCGGGAACGATGATCAGGCCGCCACCGACACCGAACAGCCCACCGAGGGCTCCCGCAGCGACGCCGACGAGCGCAACGATCACGAGGTTCGGGTGCACACTCGGATCTGCGGATTCTGGCGAGTGGCCCGAACTCTCGGCGCTGTCGTCGTCGGCCACGGTGTCGACGATAGGCGCTGTCTCGGACGAGCGGTGCTTCCGGATGCGGTACCGTGGCGGATGGCAAAGATGACAGACATCGAAGGTATCGGCGCGGCGTATGCCAAGCAATTGGCCGGAGCTGGCGTGTCGACGACCGGGCAGCTCCTCAAGATCGCGGCGGACGCAGTTGGTCGCAAAGACCTCGCAAAGCAGGCCGACGTCACCACGAAGCAGATTCTCGGCTGGGTCAATCGAGCCGACCTGATGCGCATCAGCGGGGTGGGCACGCAGTACAGCGATCTTCTCGAAGCGTCCGGCGTCGACACCGTGGTCGAACTCGCACAGCGCAACGCGGCCAACCTGTACGACAAGATGCTCGACGTCAACACAGCCAAACGGCTCGTCCGCCAGATCCCGTCGCCCGAGCAGGTGGCCGACTGGGTAGCGCAGGCAACCAAACTCCCGCGCGTCGTCTCGCACTGACCCGATCGAGCCGGCGGACCATCGACTCGACCGCGAATCGCAGCCTGACGCCGATTACCGTCGATGTCGATGAACGCTCCCAACACTGCTGCTGATCTCTTCGTCGACGACGACATTCTCGACGGCGACCCGGTCGACGCCGACGGCTCGCCGCTCGAAGTCCTCCACGATCGCGAGTATCGGGTGCGCGCGTTCCGAGTCGCGGCAGATCGTGTACTGATTCGCGGTGGCGTCCGCGATCAGAAGCCGCCGGGGCTGTACCTCGACATCGACCCGGACCCGCTCACCATTCATCACATGCAGGTCGACATCGAAGTCGCATACCCGACCATGGAGATCGTCGCAGCACGGGTCCACATGGAAGTGCACCCGAACCTCGAGTGCACTCGCATCGAACCGCACTACGACAAGCTCATCGGCCTGTCGATCACACGCGGGTTCACGCACAAGGTGCGCGAACTCTTCGGCGGCCCCCGCGCCTGCACCCACACCACGGCGCTGCTCCAGGCAATGGCTCCGGTCGCAATTCAATGCATGTGGTCGATGCGTGCTTCGGATGCCAAGCAGGCCAGTGGAGGGCAGGACAGTGGAGGGCAGGACAGTGAGCTCGGTCAGGGCACATCGATGAAGCGGTCCGAGATGTGGAAGGTGAACCTGAATTCGTGTCACGTCTGGGCCGAGGATTCCGACGTCGTCGCACGCGCAGCAGCCGGCGGGACCTTCGAACCACCGGTCTTCGCACAGGAGCGGATGGTCCAATTGGGCATCACCGCAGCGGACTGGGCCGAGCGAATGGGTTCCTGATCGGTTGGCTGGCGCCGCACCGGACAGCATGGGCCGATGACCGAATTGCCGCCGCCGACGGGGGACCCGGTGATGTCTGTGGCTCGGCGCGAACTCGTGGCGGATCCGTGGGCTGAGCAGGCCCGGCGCCGTGAACGGCACCAGGCGCAGCGTCGACGTCGTCGCTGGCAGGTCGTGACCGGCGTGTTGATCGCGCTCGTCGTCGTGGGTGCAGTCGGGGCTGCAGCGGTGCTCGTGGTCACCGAGGTGTCGCTCGATGCCGATGATCCGACTGTGGATGAGCCGGCGGCATCGAGCGTCACGTCGGCAGTCGGTCAAGCTGCTGCTGTCCCTGCAGCTCCGCCCACCGCAGCCTCGTCGGACCCCGATACCGCTGACGACGTTGCCGAGCCAAGCAGTGCGCCGGGGATCCGAGTTACCGAGGTCTGGCTGCTCGATCGGGGCGACGGGCAGTTCGATTGGGGAGCGGTGCTGTCGTCGACGTCGGACGTGCTGCGCGCCGATCTCGACGTCGAGGTGGCTGCTGTCGATGCCGATGGTGTCGAGGTCTTCGCTGAACAGATGGTCTTGCCACAGCTCGGGTTAACGAGCGACGCAGTCGTGGGCGGTGTCTTCGAGGGTGTCGCTGGGACACCGGTCAGGGTCGAAGTCGAAGTCGCGCCCGGGTCGGCCGAGCTCGGCGCGAGCGAACTGGTCTTTTCCGTGATCGACGTGCGCCGGCTGCGCACCGGACAGGTCGGCAGTGACGACCGGCTCGTCGGCACGGTCCAACTCGTCGTCGAAGGCGTTCCTGACACAGGCAGCACAGACGGCACCGGCGGCACAGTTGACGGGGTGGACCGGGCCAACGCTGTCGGTGTTGCGGTGGGCCTGGCAGTGCTGTGGCGCGATGAGGACGGCCAAGTGGTCGCGTCGGTCTTCGATGTGCTCGATCCGGTCGACGCTGACACGGCAACGGTGGACTTCTCGGTGCGGTTGCCGCGCGGTCTCGTACCAGCGGGTGAGCCCGACGTCATCGTCGCCGGCGCCGGTGTCGTGCGCTGATCACCTTCTCGGGTGCCACGATGCTGGTGTGCGGACATCGACGAGAATCGAGGGTGTCGATTCGTGTCACTCCTGGCAGACTGGCGAGCACATGGTGGTCATAGCTCAATAGGTAGAGCACCAGGTTGTGATCCTGGCGGTTGGGGGTTCAAGTCCCCTTGGCCACCCCAAACGCAGGCCCTGGGCGGGTGTTGGGCGAGTATTCGCTTGGTACCCTCTCAGGCCGCTGGCTTCTCTAGCTCAATGGCAGAGCAGTTGACTCTTAATCAATTGGTTCTGGGTTCGAATCCCAGGGGAAGCACCACGATGTCCGTCAGCATCGGTCGGCATGCGTCGTAACTCCGGACCGTTGCCCGCAGTGCTGACTCCTGAACCTTGCGCTCGGCTCAGCGAGACCAGGAGTGTTGTTCGCGGTATCTGCCGACGCTGAGCGGTGTCGACTTCTGTCGCCGTTGCCGCAGGCTCGACGTGCCGAGGAAGATGCCGGCGGCCAGTGCGGCGGAGATCAGTGCCAACAACAGGGTCGTGTTGCGCGATCGGTTGGCGAGGCGCGGAAACACACCCATCCACGTGTTGTCGGAGAATGACGTGAGCGGGCCGACCGGGATCAGGTAGCCGAAGATGACGATGAGCACTGCGAGCGTCGCAAAGCCGATCGCAACGGCAAGCGTGAACTCTCCTCGTTCGGGACGGGTGACCAAGCCGATGATCAGCAGCAGCAGCCCTGCCGCTGCCGAGACGACCATCATCCACCAGCTGACCGTGGCGACGGTGGCGACGCCGCCCACTCGCGGAACGGGCACGGTGATGTCGGCTTGGAGCGCTGCTCGTTCGTCGCGAACGATCGTGTACTGCTCGAGTGCGGTGATGACGACGGGTTCGTTGCTGTCGCCGATGAGTCGGGCGTGCGCCGACGACACGAAGTCACCCATGAGGGCTGCTCCGTCGTCGAGGCGCGAGATCTGTTCGACGAACTCGCGGAGCTGTGCCGTGGAGGTGCCGATGGCCCCGGCATCAGCCGAGGCGATCAGTGTGGCGACCTCGCCGCGGATCTCGGCGTCGCCGAGGATCGAGTAGGCGACGCCGGCGTCGGCAGAGGGTGAAAAAGCGACCTGCTGCATCCACCAGGTACTGGTCGCAACGGCGAACAGCACGCACGAAATGAGCAGGAGCAGCCCGGCGAGTGAACGACGCATCGGGAGAGTCTGACAAATTCTGACCTGTTTCGCGACTGTCCGGCCAAGTTGATCCGTCAGCCGGTCGGGAAAGCGATCGTCATCGTTCAGGCGGGGCCCTGTCGAAACGGCGGTGGAACCTGGTGTGCGCCGTCTGGCTGCGCTCGGATCGCTGGCGGAGTGCAGGCTCGGATCTGTTGGGGGAGTTGTCCGTCGCGGCCGTACTCGATGTTCGAACGATTGATACTTGCTCGAACAGTCGTTCGTTCGTTACACTGCTGTCATTCGAACAGGAGCCTTGTCGACGTCCCGTCGATGCAGCGTCTCGACTCACTCTGTGACACCCGATCTCTACGGTGGTCATCAACACCAATACAGCACCACAAGACACAACACACGCAACACGCAACACGCATCGGGCTTCGGCCCCGCCGACAGCAACATCTGACACCGAGCACCAACAGACAGGACCAGAATCATGGCAGCAAGCAACGGTAAGAAGGATCAAGACAAAGCACTCGAGATGGCACTCGCCCAGATCGACAAGCAGTTCGGCGCCGGCGCCGTGATGAAGATGGGCGAGCGCACGAACATGGACATCGAGATCGTCCCGACCGGAGCGTTGGCACTCGACCTCGCGCTCGGCGTCGGTGGTCTCCCGCGTGGTCGCGTCACCGAGATCTACGGTCCCGAGTCGTCGGGCAAGTCGACACTCGCCATGCATGTCGTCGCCGAAGCGCAACGTAATGGCGGCGTGTGTGCGTACATCGATGCCGAACACGCGATGGACCCGGTGTATGCCCGTGCCATTGGTGTCGACGTCGATCAGCTCCTCATCTCTCAGCCGGACACGGGTGAGCAGGCATTGGAGATCTGCGACATGCTGACTCGTTCGGGGGCGATCGACGTCATCGTGGTGGACTCAGTTGCGGCGCTCACACCGCGCGCCGAGATCGAAGGCGAGATGGGCGACACACACGTCGGCCTGCAGGCTCGCCTCATGAGCCAGGCGCTGCGCAAGCTCACCGGCAACCTCTCCCGGACGAAGACGATCTGCATCTTCATCAACCAACTGCGCGAAAAGATCGGCGTCATGTTCGGTTCGCCGGAGACGACCCCGGGTGGCCGGGCGCTGAAGTTCTACTCTTCTGTTCGTCTCGACATCCGTCGAATCGAAGCGCTGAAGGACGGCACCGAAGTCGTCGGCAACCGCACTCGTGTCAAAGTCGTCAAGAACAAAGTGGCGCCGCCGTTCCGGCAGGCCGAGTTCGACATCATGTACGGCCAGGGCATCAGCCGGGAGGGGTCATTGATCGACCTGTCGGTCGACTTGGGCATCGTCAAGAAGTCGGGCGCCTGGTTCACCTACGAAGGCGAACAGCTCGGTCAGGGCCGAGAGAAGGCCAAGGACTATCTCCGGACGAACCCCGAAGTCATGATGGAGATCAGCGACAAAGTGCTGATCTCGAGCGGTCTCAAAGAGGATCCGAATGCAGCGCCGGTCGTCGAAGACGTCGCCGATGCAGAAGCGTTCTCCGAGGCCGACGACGAGCCGATCTCGCTCGACTGACGCCCGCATCTCCGGATGGGGAGACGAAAATCCACCCAACGGTGGTGTTTCGTCTCCCGGGCGAGCATGGTGTTGGATGTCGGGCCTGACCTCCAACACCATTGCTCGCCTCCGGCGGGTGACTGTTCGTCTCCTGAGGATCTGCCATCGAACAGATCAGCTCAGATTTCGATCGAATACACCCGGGCAGCGGTGCCGGAGAACAGCGCTGTCTGTTCGGTCTCGCTGAAGTCGGCGACCATCTTCTGCGCTGCGTTCCAGAACACGGTGTACGACAGGGAGAATCGATCGACGGGGAAGTTGCTCTCGAACATGCAACGCTCGGCACCGAACGCCTCGATCGTGTGGAGGTAGTAGCGGCCTTGGGCGTCGACCAGTTCATCTGAGGTGGGCGGGCGCTCGCTCGTGTGGAACCCGAAACCGTTGTCCGGCATTGCAAGCCCACCGATCTTGGCAACGACGTTCTCGCAGGTGGCAAGCGCAGTGATGTCGTCCTTCCAGGCGTCGAAGATTTCGTCGCGGTGTCCCTCGTACTGTCCGACGCCGCAGGGCGTGCCGAAGTGGTCCAGGACCATCGTGGTCTCGGGCACTGCCCGGGCAAGTTCCAGGAACTCGTGATTCTGATGGTGGTAGTGCCACGAGTCGTATGTGAGGCTGCGCTCGCCGAGACGTCGAACTCCGGCCCTGAAGTCGGTGCCGGCGTACTTGCCGGCGGGGTTCATGCCGGCAATCATCATCACCTCGGGTTCGGTCGCCCGCGCAAGGGCATCGCGGATGCCCCGGAATCGCCCACCGGCGGCCTCGATGTGCGCATCGAGGACCTCATCGAGGTGTTCCCCGTCAGCGAGATCGGCGGTGCCGATGATGCCGGCGATCGGCGGAGCGTCGGGATGCTCGGCTGTGAGCCAATCGGCGCTGGCGGCGACGAACTCGGTCTCACCGATGGGTCGGAGATGTTTCGCTCCGTCACGGTGGTGGGCGGCGTGACACTCCATGAAGAGTGTTGCCACGATGTTGTGGCCAGCTCCGGTGTCGGCTGCAAGATGCGACGGCCCGTAGAGCAGTGCGCCCGGCTCGGGCCACAGGTGATGATGCGGGTCGATGATCGGTCGATGTGGATCGACGGGCGACTCGATCACCTGGTCGAGCCAAGCCTGGTCTCCTGCGGGAAGGGAAGCAACGGTCATGCCCCTTGCTAGCCGATTCGCGGTGAGGTCTGCCGACCCGGAGCGCCGTCGTCCCGGCGTTCTCGTCGGGCGTCCTGGGTGTCCGGCGTCAGGGGTTGATGACGTACGTGCCGTCGACGAACGGCTTGAAGATCATCAGCACGAGGCTGACAGTGAAGATCAAGTGGGTGACACCGACGCCGGCAGACAGCTTCTTGGTGGCAGCGTCCGAGGAGTCGGCGATCGCCGGCTTGATCAGGAACCAACTGACGGCGACCGCGGCAACCCACAGCGCGATCGTGATCGTGATCCAGGGCATGGACGCCAGATCGAACTTGTTGACACCGGCCATGCCCATCCCGACCACCCACAACACGATGAGGGCCGGGAACACGAGCTTCATGTGCAGCGCGGCCATGGCGCTGGTCTGACCGGCTCGCTGCATCCGCGGGTAGAGGAACAGCGGCCCGAACGCTGCAACGACGGCCACGATGTGTACGAGGTAGAGCAGCTTGACGAGGGTCTGGCTCTCGTTGAGAAAGATTGCGATCACGTCAGCGACGATACCGGAGCGCGACGACTGCCAGTGGTGGTGGTCGGTAGCCTGACGGACATGTCCGAGACCTCTGGCGAACAGCAGCGCAGCTACATCGTGCGCACGATGGGGTGCCAGATGAACGATCACGACTCCGAACGCATCTCGGGTCTGCTCGAAGCCGATGGTCTCGTGCGTGCCGAATCCGAGTCCGATGCGGACGTGGTGGTGCTCAACACCTGCTGTATCCGGGAGAACGCCGACAACAAGCTGTACGGCAACCTCGGTCACCTCAAGACATGGAAGGCCAAGAAGGACGGTCGACAGATCGTTGTCTCCGGCTGTCTCGCCCAGAAGGACCAGGATCTCGTTGCACAGAAGGCCGGTCATGTCGATGTGGTGATGGGTACCCACAACGTGCACCGGGCGGCCGAACTGCTCGAAGCAGCGAAGGGCGCAGATGGGCCGATCACCGAGATCCTGGCCGAAGCGGTCATCGATGATCACGCCATGTTCCCGTCGGCGTTGCCGGCGCGCCGCGAGACGTCGTACAACGCCTGGCTCACCATCCAGATCGGTTGCGACAACAACTGTGCGTTCTGCATCGTTCCCGCGGTGCGCGGTGCGGAGATCTCGCGGCCCTTCGCCGACATCGTCGGCGAGGCATCCCAACTCGCGGCCGACGGTGTCACCGAGGTCACGCTGCTCGGCCAGAACGTCAACAGCTATGGCCGAGATCTCCAACTCGCCGCCCGGCAGGGCGGCGATGCCGATGCCAAGCTCCGTCCGCTGTTCAGCAGCCTGCTGCGCGAAGTCGGCAGTGTGGAGGGGATTCGTCGGGTGCGCTTCACGAGTCCACATCCGAAGGACATGCGTCCTGACACGTTCGCCGCAATGGCCGAGACACCCGAAGTGTGCGAGCACCTGCACTACCCGCTCCAGTCCGGAAGCGACCGTGTGCTCGCACTCATGCATCGCGGGTACACGGGGGATCGCTACCTCGAGCGGCTCGGTCAGGCTCGCGCTGCGATCGACGACTTGGCAGTGTCGACCGACATCATCGTCGGCTTTCCCGGCGAGACCGCCGACGACTTCGAACGAACGCTCGAGGTCGCGGCAGCCGCCGAGTACGACTACGCATACACCTTCATCTTCTCTCCCCGTCCCGGCACCGAAGCGGCCGACATGGAAGCCGATTTCGTCGATCCTGATGTGGCGAGCGAACGCTTTCAGCGTCTCCGAGTGGTCGTCGAGCGGTCAGCGCTGCTCAAGCACGAGGCTCGCGTCGGTCGGGTCGAAGAGGTGTTGATCGAGGGGCCGAGCAAACGTGATCCGAACGTGGTCAGTGGCCGCACGCGCCAGAACAAGCTGGTGCACTTCACGCCGCCACGTCCGCTGCGCACCGGCAGCTACGCCACGGTCCGTGTGACGCGTGCCGCCCCGCACTTCCTCACTGGCGAGTTCGCGGAGTTCGTCGCCGAGCCCAGCCACAAACTGCGTATTCCGGTTGCGTCGCTCTGACACCGCCAGTCACGCCGGTGCCTGTCCCCGATGTGACTCATCCCCGATGTGACTCATGAGGCACCGGGGGGCGGGCGATAGGTTGGGGAGCTGATGAGTGAGCCCGTCCATGACCCGCAACTCGACGCTTTCCGGTCGAGCATCGACAACATCGACGCGGCCCTCGTCCATCTACTCGCTGAGCGCTTCAAGGTGACCAAAGCCGTGGGCCGCTACAAGGCGGACGCCGAACTGCCGCCGGCCGATCCGGTGCGCGAAGAGATCCAGATAGCGCGGCTGCGGTCGATGGCTGAGGCTGCGGGCCTCGACCCGGTGTTCACCGAGAAGTTCCTGCGGTTCATCGTCGCCGAAGTGATCCACCACCATCAGCGCATTGCCGAGGGCGAGCAGTTCTGAGCGATCACGAGCGACGTCCGAAGCCGGCCCGGCATTCGCAGTCGGTGGCGATCATCGGTTCCACCGCATCGGGAAAGTCTGCGGTCGCCCTGGCGGTTGCGGCCCACGATCCGGCCGTCGAGTTGATCTCGGTCGACTCGATGCAGGTGTACCGGGGTATGGACATCGGTACCGCGAAGCCGACCGGCGACGAGCAGGCAGCGGTCCGCCATCACTGCATCGATCTCGTCGAGCCGACCGAGGAGTTCACGGTTGCCCAGTTCAAGGGTGCGCATCGCGCTGCGATCGACGACATCGCTGCACGCGGCGGGTCGGCTGTCCTCGTCGGTGGGACCGGGCTCTACCACCGCGTCGCGATCGATGACTTCGACCTTCCAGGTGAGTGGCCGGACGTCAGGGCGCAATTCGACGGAACCGAGAGTGCGATCCTCCACGCCCGGCTCGTCGACCTCGACCCGGCGGCTGCCGCCAAGATCGAGCCGGAGAATCGTCGCCGCCTCGTGCGCGCCCTCGAAGTGACCATCGGCAGCGGTCGGCCGTTCTCGTCGTTCGGGCCCGGGGTCGACCACTATCCCGCTTCCGGAACACCCCAGATCGGGCTCCGCTGGCCGCGGGCCATCATCGCCGATCGAATCCGATCGCGAGTCCACGACATGATGGGACGCGGCCTGCTCGCCGAGGTCGCCGGGCTACGCGCGCGGGGTCTGTCCAAGACGGCGGGTCAGGCGCTCGGATACAAAGAACTCCTGATGCATCTCGATGGGGCCATCAACCAAGATGAGGCCGTGGAGATGATCGTGACCCGCACTCGGCAGTTCGCAGTGCGTCAAGAACGATGGTTCCGACGGGATCCACGCGTACGCTGGATCGATGTCGAGCACGACCCGGTCGCCGAAGTCGTTCCCGTGGTGATTGCGACCATGAACCAAGATGCTGCAGAACAACGAGACACGCCGGAACAACCGGTGGTCGGACACATCGAGGTGCAGCAATGACTCGCTTCGGCCCCGCTGTGCTCACCTTGACGAAGCATCACGGTCTCGGCAACGACTTCCTCGTGCTGTTCGAGCCTCCTGACGTCAACCACGCATTGCTTGCCGAGCAGCTGTGCGATCGGCGAACCGGCATCGGCGCCGACGGTCTGCTCCTCGCCGAGGACGCCGAGGGCTACGCAGCGAAGATGACGCTCTACAACGCCGACGGGTCGCGCGCCGAGATGAGCGGCAACGGGATCCGCTGCTTTGCTCAGGCAGTCGCTGCCCGACGTGGTGACCTGGGTCCGCAGCTGATCCTCACCGACGCGGGAGACCGAGTGGTCACCTTGGGGTCCACCGACAACCAGTCCACCATCACCGCTCGGGTCGAGATGGGCAGCGTCGGCGTGATCGACGAGCCGATCGGGTGGGCAGCGCTCGCCTGCCACCCGGATCGTCCGGTCGCGCACCTCACGATGGGCAACCCGCACAGCGTCGTCGGCGTCGACGACGTCACCGTGGTCGATCTGGTCGACCTCGGTGGCAAGGTGCCCCAGATCAACCTCGAGATCGTCGAGCCTGGGCCGGAGACCAACGGCATCACGATGCGTGTCCACGAGCGCGGTGCCGGCATCACCCTCGCCTGCGGCACCGGCGCCTGCGCCTCGGCCTACGCTGCGGCTCAATGGGGCCTCGCCACGCCGATCGACGGCGAGATCATCGTCCACATGGACGGCGGTACCGCGGTCGTCGGGTTCGACCCGGAGACGCCGACCACAGCGATCCTGACCGGGCCCGCCACCGTCGTCGCCACCATCGAAACGGCACTCCCTTGAGCTGCTCTGTCTCGGACGGCTCTCTCCTGAACGGAATCGTGTGACCACTCCCTACAACGAGGCCCTCGCCGACACACTGATCGATCGGACGATCCGCGAGAAGATCGTCCTCGTCGGCGTCACCCTTCCGGGAGACGATGAGGAGTCGACCGAGGCCAGCCTGGACGAACTGGCCCTGTTGATCGACACCGCAGGCGCGGACGAAGTCGCCCGAATGGTGCAGCGCCGCGACTCGCCGGACCACACCTGGTACATCGGCAAGGGCAAAGCCGAAGAACTCAAGCAGCTCTGCCTCGCTGTCGATGCCGACACGGTCGTGTTCGACAACAACCTTGCGCCCGCACAGCAGTACAACCTCGAAAAGATGCTCGGCCGTACCGCCATCGACCGCACGGCGGTGATCCTCGACATCTTCGGCCAGAACGCGCACACCCTGGAAGGCAAGGCGCAGGTCGAACTCGCGCTACTGCGCTACCGGCTGCCTCGCCTGCGTCGCGGCCTCTCGGACAAGCAGGCCCAACAACGCGGTGGCGTCGGTGGCCGGTTCGGCAGCGGTGAGACCAAGACCGAGGTCGAACGTCGCCGGATCAAGCGACGGATCACCAAGATCGAAAAGGATCTCGACGGCCTCGCCGAAACGCGCCTACTCCAACGCAAGGGCCGCAACAAGAGCGGTCTCGCCAACGTGGCGATCGTGGGGTACACGAATGCGGGGAAGTCCACCCTGCTGAACAAGCTCACGGACTCCGGGGTTCTCGTCGAGGATCGCCTCTTCGCCACCTTGGACCCCACCACTCGCCGCCTGTCGCTGCCCGGTGGTGAGCCGGTGCTCCTCAGCGACACGGTCGGCTTCATCAGTCGCCTGCCGCACGGCCTCATCGAATCGTTCAAAGGGACGCTCGAAGTCGCCGCGATGGCCGACTACCTCGTCCATGTCGTCGACGCGACATCACCGGATCCACAGGGTCAGATCGACGCGGTGCGCGAGGTCCTCGGTGACATCGACGCCGCTGACGTCCCCGAGTTGGTGGTGTTCAACAAGGCTGACGCTGCACCGGACAACGCCGCAGAACTGGTGGCGTCTCACCCGGGCTCGGTCGCGATCAGCGCGACCAGCGGTGACGGTGTCGACACGTTCCTGCGCACCCTGAGCGATCGGCTGCGCTCGCTTGCGGTGGTCTATGAACTGCTCGTGCCGTACGACCGCGGCGACATCTTGGCCTCCGTGCATCGCGAGGGCGAAGTGGTCTCCATCGGTGACGGTGCGGGGAACGACGGCGAAGCGTGGCTCATCCGGGCGCGTCTCTCCGATGCGTCAGCCGGTCGTCTCGGCGAGTTCGTGTCCGGCGTTCGTGGCCCCGAGGAGGATGCATGAATGTGACCGAGGCACTCACCGGCCCCTTCGAACCACCGCCGTACCCGTACGATCGACTGAATCGACTCAAGCCGATCTGTGAGGCGTTCGACGGGGGACTGGTCGACCTGTCGATCGGAACGCCTTTCGACCCGCCTCCGCAATCGGTGATCGACGCACTCGCCTCGAGTGGCACCGAACGGTCCTACCCACCCAGCATCGGCTCGGTCGAGTACCGCACGGCGTGCAGCAACTGGATGCAGCGGCGACTCGGCGTCGAGGTGCCCATCGACCAGATCGCCGCAGCGGTCGGTACCAAGGAGTTCGTCGCCACGCTGCCGGGCCTCCTGCGGTTGATGACACCGTCACGTGACACCGTGCTGTACCCCGCGATCTCGTATCCCTCCTATGCAATGGGAGCCACCCTCGGCGGCTGCCGTTCGGTCGCGGTGCCGTTTGCACCCGATGGAACGCTCGACTTCAGCGCTGTCGCTCAGGGCGATGTCGACCGTGCGCTCCTGCTGTGGGTCAACAGCCCCGCTAATCCGACCGGTGACCTGGACGATCTCGAAGCGGCAGCCAACTGGGGTCGATCGAACGGCGTCCCGGTGTTCTCCGACGAGTGCTACGTCGAATTCACCTGGAACGGCCCACCGCGGACGATCCTCGAAAGCGGCCTCGACGGCGTGATCGCAGTGCACTCGTTGTCGAAACGATCGAACCTCGCAGGGGCGCGAGCCGGTTTCTACGCCGGAGATCGCGAGATCGTCGAGTTCCTCCGAAGTGTCCGCCAGCACAGCGGGATGATGGTGCCCGGCCCGGTGCAGGCGGCCGGCATCGCGGCGTTCGATGACGACGAGCACGTCGAGGTGCAGCGCGAGCGGTATCGCGATCGGCTCGAACGACTGGCATCTGTCCTTTCGTCGTGGTCTGGTCTCGACGTCGCCTTCCCCGCCGGAGCGTTCTACCTGTGGATCCCCGTCGAAGACGGTTGGGACTTCGCCGAGCGGCTGGCCCACGCCGGCGGTGCCCTGGTCAGCCCCGGTGAGTTCTATGGCGAGGGCGGCACGCACTTCGTGCGGGTCGCCGTGGTACAACCTGATGATCGAATCGAACTCGTCGCCCAGCGTCTCCGTCTCGCCAGAGGCGGCTGAGCGCGATGCCACGATGCCCCCGCACCAAGGAGTACACCTGAGCTCATGACCACCTCGTCGAAGCGCACCACGTTGCTCAGCACAGGCATCGTTGTCCTCATCGTCGGACTGTTCGTCGGATTCGGGCTCTGGTACTCAGCCGGCCAACGTGAGGATGACGCCGTGCGGAATCTGGCCCGTGCTCCCTCGGGCTGCGACACCACGTTGAGTTTCGACGCCCCGGGGGACTACTACGTCTACGTCGAGACTGCCGGCCGGTTCGACGACGACATCGACGGCGATTGCGGCGCCGATGGTGAGTACGAGATCGCCGGCGGCGTGCTGCCCGCCGTGTCGCTGTCGCTGACTCGTGCCGGCGGCGACGAGGTGCCGCTCGACAGTCAGGCCGGCGTGTCCTACGACGCTGCCGGTTTCACCGGTCAATCAGTCCGCACGTTCAGCGTCGCGGAGGTGGGGGACTTCGAGTTCCGCGTCGAGGCGCCCGGCTCGCCCGACGTCCAGTTCGCCGCGGCGGTCGGCCGGAATCCGGCCGACGGTGTCGCCTCGATGCGGTGGGGCGGGGTGCTCAGCGCACTCGCTGGCGTCGTGCTCGGTGGGGGATTGATCCTGGCTGCGCGTCGCACGCCGAACGACGCACCGATGTCGGGAGAACCCAGGTGGCCGTCTCAACCCGCCGGATGGCCCACCTCGCCGCCCGGGATGCCGACGGCACCACCGCCACCGGGACAAGCCCCGGTCGGTCCGCCGACCCAGTACCCGCCTGCCCACTCTCCGCCCACGCAGTACCCGCCTGCCCAACAGCTGCCGCCTGCTCCGTCCGCACCGGGATGGAACCCGGACGGGTCGGCATGGGGAGCGTCATCGAGTGACGGGAGTTCCGGGGACGGCCAACGATCGCCGTGGGCGCCTCCGGACTCGACGCACCAGTAGCGCCGAGTAGCGAGGCGGTCTAGTAGCGACGCATCACCGTGACGACCTTGCCGTACAGCTCGACCTCATCGGCGCTGAAGAGCATTGGTTCCATCGTCGGATTGTGCGGTGTGAGCGTCACCTCGGCGCCCGAGCGGGTGTAGCTCTTCACCGTGGCCTCACCACCAGGAATGCCAGCGACGACGATGTCGCCGTTGGCCGGGTGATCAATCTGCGTCGCAACGACGTAGTCGCCGTCCAAGATGCCGGCGTCGATCATCGATTCTCCGCGCACACGCAGCATGAACAGCTCGCCCTCACCGGCGAAGTCGACCGGGACGGGGAGCAGCTCTTCGACGTTCTCCTCGGCGAGGACATCGGTTCCTGCAGCGACGTCACCGACGAGGGGGACATGGCGGACTGGTCGCTTCTCCATCATGGCGCCGCTGTTGGAGTCGTAGCGGACCTCGATCGCACGGGGCTTGCTCGGGTCACGACGCAGGTAGCCGTGGCGCTGCAGCGTGTTGAGGTGGCTGTGCACCGTCGACGGTGAGGTCAGCCCGACCGCATCGCCGATCTCGCGGACCGACGGTGGGTACCCGCGATCGCGAATCTGCTCGGAGATGAAGTCGAGGATGTCGCGTTGGCGTGTGCTGATCTTCGGAGCCGTCATGCGAACAGCGTAGGGGTCGAGGACCCTCGAGTCAAACATTTGTACCGGGAACGGCCGTTCGGGAAAGTTGCTCGATCGTGTTGACATCGAACACCTGTGCTGCTTTACTGAAGTCCGCAAGAATCGAACACACGTTCATTCGAGCGAACGAAATCGAACACCATCCGTCATCCGTTGGGGAGTCGACATGAGCACCACATCACTGATCACACTGCGAACTGCACAGCGAAACCGAGCCCGGACGGCACGGAGCACCACGGAGGCCTGCACACGTCGCCACGGTCTTGCACCGACCGTGTCGGCGACATCATTCGATGTCGATGGTGCCGTTCGGGCGATGGTGCGTCCGTCGGTGCCGAACTACCGGTTGCGGCGCTTGCTCGTCGGCACCGCGGCAGTCGTCGCACTCGCGTTCAGTCTCACTGCGGCCATCGGAGTGATCGCCGGATTCTCCGGTTCTGCAGCGTCCGCGGCGCCGGTTGCCGAGCGCCCGGCAGCTGCTGTGGCGACGCACGTCGCCCGCCCGGGTGACACGATGTGGTCGATTGCCAACACCTACCGCGGCGACATCGATCGCGATCGCTACATCAACACGTTGATCGATCTGAACGGTGGTGTCGAAGTGATCGCTGGCGCCGCCATCGTCTTGCCGTGAGCCGTCGTTGACCAAGGGCTCGAAGCATCGGGAATCGACGCCGCGACATGCGTCACGTGGCTTGAATGGCCGTCGTGGTGACCTATCCTGGGCGCATGCGTTGCCCGGTCTGTCGAGACGACGACACCAAAGTCGTCGACTCCCGTGTCGCCGAGGAGCACACGGCGATTCGTCGCCGTCGGCAATGTCTCGGGTGCGCCGGTCGGTTCACCACGTTCGAGCGTGTCGATCACGCGGCGTTGACCGTCGTGAAGTCCGACGACAGCGTGCAACCGTTCGATCGTCAGAAGCTGATCGCAGGTATCAGTGCAGCAACCAAGGGCCGCGATGTCTCGCCGGACGTTCTCGAAGAGGTTGCGAGCGCGGTCGAGGACTCGCTGCGACTGCAGGGGTCTGACGTCTCGAGCGCGAATGTCGGACTCGCCGTCCTCCAGCAACTCCGAGGGGTCGACGAAGTCGCGTACCTCCGATTCGCCAGCGTCTACAAGCACTTCGATGCAGCTGCAGACTTCCACCGTGAGATCGAACTGATGGAAAAGGCCGACCCGGCGACGGTCTGACCAGACGCGCTGCTCTGTTGACGCAATGTGGTGCCAGCGATGGCCGGTCAGCGTTTGCGACGCCACCGGCTGAAGACGAACGACTCATCGTCGATCACCATCTGTGCCAACTCGAAGCGGTGCGTGTGATCGCCGGCGCCGCTGGTCAGCCGTGGTCCTTCGCCTCCGACACACATTGGTGAGGTGGTGAGGTTGATCTCATCGAAGAGGTCGCCGTCGAGGACTGCGCCGTTGAGATGGGCGCCACCTTCGACTTGCACGAACCGTGGGTTCGGATGGACGTCGATCAGTCGTGCGACCGCTGCGCGGAGGTCGACGCCGTCGCTCCCGGTGCGGATCGTGTCGACCCGTTCGGCCCGATCCGATCCGTTGCCGAGGTCGGCGTCCTCGGTCGTGATCACGAAGCCGGCGCCCGACGTGAACAGCTCCGTGCTCAGGTCGACCGATCCGCTGCCCGTGACAACGCCGATCCGCTGCCCGGCAGCCTGTGGTGGCCCATAGCCCTCGTCACTCACGGTCCCGGCGCCGATGATGATCACATCCGCAATCGTGCGGAGTGTGTGGAGTACAGCCGAATCGTTGTCGCTCGATAATCCTGCGCTGTCCCCGTCGACGACCGTGGAGCCGTCGATCGAACTGACCATGCAGAGTCCGACCCACGGTCGGTCGGGATGTTCGTCGAGCGGTGTGCTGTATGCGTCGGCGATCGTGGTGTCGGCGACATCGGGGACGAGGCGGCGAGGCATGCGATGATCCTTGCAGGTTCTCGCTGCGCTCCACTCTTTTCGCTGTTGTGGACAAGCGGTGTTTGTTCACAGCGTGTCCACATGGTCGTCAACAGGATGCGCGCTGAAATTCCGAGTAATTCACAGGGTTGTACCCCTTCCCTCCCACAGGCTGTTGTTCCTACAGTGGGCTTCCGTGCCGCTTGCGGCGCAACACATGGAGAGTCGGCGGAAGGCACTGCAACTCGTTGGAGTGTCCAGCTTGGGGGATCATGCCCTTGTACCTGTGATGTTGCGCAGCAGGCGGCACCGAACGTTCCGAACTCGGGTCGCAAATGCACCAGGACAACGCGAACAGGGCCGAAAACTCCGGTCGGCAACCGTGAGGCGACGGACCGCTGCGCCTACGCTGGACGCATGGCAGAGGAGTTGAGCGATGCCGAGTTCGACGCATTGGCCGAACACGCTGTGCCGTCGGATCCGTTTGCGGTGGACGCCGTGCCATTCGGTCAAGACGTGTCACACGGCGCCGGGCTGTTGCCCGAGTGGTACATGCCGGTGCCGCAGTTGTCGGCGTCGGAGCGGACACCGCGCCGCGTCTTCACCGTCGGGCTGATCGTTGTCGCGTTGCTCTTGCTGAACGGCGCAGGGCTGTGCGTGACCTACGGTCTGCCCGAAGTCGCCTGGTGACATCGACCTGGGCGCCGTCGGTGCCGCTCAGGTCACCAGCCGCATGGGTCGTTCCACCGGGTGATCACCCGGTTCTCGCGTTCCCAACCGAGAAGCGACAGCGTGCTGGTGTTGAGCACGAAGCGGCGACCCTCGCGGGCGTCGAAGCCGAGCCAGCGCGCTGCGAAGATGCGCAGGAAGTGTCCGTGCGCGATGACGGCAACCGGGCCGTCGAGGTGAGCGAATCGCTCGATTGCTCTGTCCGCACGCGAACCGACGTCGTCAACTGACTCGCCGCCGAAGATCTCGTGTGTCCACACCGACCACCCGTCGATGGTCTCGCGTGTCTCGCTCGTCGTGATTCCCTCGTACTCGCCGTAGTCCCATTCGACGAGGTCGTCGTCGCGCTCGGGGTCGAGGCCGACGAGCTGCGCAGTCTCCCAGGCGCGCTGCAGCGGACTGGCGAAGGCATGGGTGAAGTCGATCTCCGACACGGCCGACGCAATGGCGCGCGCCTCGTCGCGCCCGTGCTCGGTGAGGGGGAGGTCCGTTCGGCCGGTGTGCTGGCCTGAGCGGCTCCATTCGGTCTCGCCGTGCCGGATGAGGACGAGCTCGGGCCGGTTCTCGGTGACAGGGCGTCCATGCACGAAGTTCATGACCCGAGTCTCGCAGGAGCCGATCTTCGGCATCGATCATCTCGTAGTGGTTGGGACTGCGATGGGCACTCCACCGTCCGGGACGATCGAACGTGTGTGCGATCGATGTGTTCGGTCGCTAAGGTCGGATCATGGCGATTGCGTGCGCGTACTGCAACGGCGAGCACGGGTCGCCGGCCGAAATCCGGCAGTGTTGGCACGACAACGGCCAACAGGAAATCGCGCTTCCCGCTGGTGACCCGGGTGATGCTGGCGATGCCGAAACCCCCGGTGGTCCCGGTGGCGATGAGGAGTCGTTCGGCCCGGTTGGTGCTGTCGATGGTCCGAGTCGGTCCGCGTCACGGCCCTCGACCGCTCCGAGTCAGCAGCGCAACGCTGCCAGGGAAATCGTGCGCGGTGTCACACCGGCAGGCCCGGGCCCCGACCTGCTCGGTCGGCACGCAGTCGTTGCCGTGGGGCAGGACGTCGCTGCGCCGTGGGACACAGCCGAGCGGGTCCTGATCGATGCGACGAGCTTGACCGACCCAGCCGGGGCGCTCCCGGCGTTGCGCGCAGCCCATCACGGGCGCCGACGTCTCGTCATCGAACTCGCCGCCGATTTCGACCGGCAACCGAAATTGAAGACCGAGGCCCAACCGTTCGAAGTCGGCGCCGCATTCACCTTCGAGCTGGAGGAACTGCATTATCTCGTGTGGTCGAACTCGGTCGACCTGCGCACCGCCGAACACGCCTGGATCGCACTCGATCTGGCCGTGGCCGGCGGAGCGACACCTGCCGTCCAGGGCGCCGCGGGCGACATCGTGACCCCCGCCGGCGAGGTGGTCTGGCTCGATGGCGGACCGGTTCGGCACACCGATCCGATCGACGCCGTCGGCGTGCTCCACGCTGTCGCTGTCGAGCACAACTCCTTCGCCGTACCCGGGCCGAACGTGTCCGATGCCGACCTCGCACCGGACCAACTGGCTTCCGTCACCAACTCGACCGGCGCCGCCCGGATCATTGCACCGGCCGGCTCTGGCAAGACGCGCGTGCTGACCGAGCGGGCCCGGCACCTGTTGCGGAACTGGAACCTGCCGGCCAGCGCCGTGAGCCTCGTTGCGTTCAACAAGCGAGCGCAGGAGGAGATGGTCGAACGGACGCCCGACCTACCCGGTCTGCAAGTGCGAACACTCAATGCCATGGCGCTCGCGATCGTGAACGGGTCTGCGCCGTTCGCCCCGCAGCCGGTGCGATGGAACACGATCAACGAAGTCGACGTCCGTCGGATCATCGGTGACTTGGTGTCGTTCCCGCGTCGACGCAACAGCGACCCTGTTGCGCCCTGGATCGAAGCACTGAGCCTGATTCGGCTGGGACTCGTCGACCCGGCCGATGCCGAAGCGCGTTACGACGGTGACGTCGACGGGCTCGCCGCTGCGTGGCCCGCATACCGCGACGCGCTCGAACGCAAACGGGCCGTCGACTTCGACGACCAGATCCACCGTGCGCTGCTGGTTCTGCTCAGCCAACCCGACGCTCGACGGGCTGCGCAGCGCGCCTGCCGACTGATGCTCGTCGACGAGTTCCAGGACTTGACACCGGCGCACCTGCTGCTGATCCGCCTGCTCGCCTCTCCTGGAGGTGCGGTGTTCGGCGTCGGCGACGACGACCAGACCATCTATGGCTACAACGGTGCTGACCCGGCCTGGCTGATCGACTTCGCCGACCTGTTCCCCGGTGCCGAGACGCACCCGCTCGAGGTCAACTACCGCTGCCCGGCGGGTGTCGTCGAGATCGTCGACCGATTGCTGCGCCACAACGGCCGCCGCGTCGCCAAGACGATTCGGGCGCACTCGACAGACACCGACGGGTGGACTCTGGACACCGCCGTCGATCCGATCGCGGCAACACGGCAAGCAGTCGAGCAGGCGCTCCGTGACGGTGCGACGGCGTCCGACGTCGCAGTCCTCACCCGGGTCAATGCACTCCTCGCTCCGGTGCAGGTGGCGCTCGCGGTGAACGGCATTCCCATCTCGGGCGGGGTCGGGCTCGAGTTCGCCGACCGCACGGCGATCAGGGCGGTGCTCTCGTGGTTGCGCCTGGCGGCGCGCGATGTGCTGCAGCCCGACGACATCCGTGAGGCGTTGCGTCGGCCGTCGCGCTCGTTCCACCCGCGCATCAATGACTGGGTGTGTGAGCAGCGCAGCATCGTCGACCTCCACAAGCTGGCCGCTCGGCTCAACAACGAGCGTGATCAGGAGCGCGTCACCGATTTCGCTGCGGACATCCAACTGCTCCAACAGATGGTCAAGGACCGTGCCCCCACATCGGACCTCGTGTTCGCCCTCATCGATCGGATCGGGCTCGCCGGTGCCGTCGGCACCCTCGATGCACACCGGCGCGGGATGAACCGAGCGGCCCAGGGTGACGATCTGACCGCCATCCAACACCTCGCCGCCCTTCACGACGACGTCGCCACCTTCGAGGGCTGGTTGCGCGAGCATCTCGCCGTCCGCCGCCAACCGGGCGGAGTGACGCTGTCGACCGTGCACCGTGTCAAGGGTCAAGAATGGCCCCACGTCGTCGTCCACCTTGCAGACGCCGAGCAGTATCCGCACCGCCTCGCCGAGGACGTGGAAGAGGAGCGTCGACTGTTCCACGTCGCCATCACGCGTGCGAGCGTGCACGCCACCATCGTCACCGGCCCGGCACCGAGCCCCTTCGTGGCGGAGTTGACCTCCGAGCCGTCTGCCGATCCGGCCGAGCGCTCTGTCGTCTCCTCGCACCGACCCGAACCTGCGAAGCGGACCACCGCAGCGTCCAAGTCGGACCCGACCGCTGACCTCGACGCAGCTGCGCAGGAACGCTTTGCTGCGCTCAAGGAACTCCGAAACCAACTACGCGACGGCAAGCCCGCCTACGTCGTGTTCGACAACAAGACCCTGGTCTCCATTGCCCGCATGGCGCCGACGACGAAGTCCGCACTCGGCAAGATCTCCGGGGTGGGGCCCGCCAAATTGGACAAGTACGGCGAGGCGGTCACGGAACTGATGACACGGCTCACCTGATCAGCGGTACGGTGACGAGATGGCCCTCGGGAGCGATCTGATTCCGCTCAGTGAGCGGCCGGCATGGCGAGGGAGGATGCACGCCTGGGCCTTCCTCGCCACGATTCCCGCAGGCATTGCGCTCATCTGGGTGTCGGACCGAGCTGCCGAACGGACATCGGCGTCGATCTACGCCGCGACCCTGCTGCTCGTGTTCGGAACGTCTGCCGCGTACCACCGGCTCGCTCGCACCGACCGGATGCGGCACATCATGCAGCGGCTCGACCACACGATGATCTATCTGCTGATCGCGGGGACCTACGTGCCCGTCTGTCTGGTGGCACTGCCGCCGCGGTGGGGCATCCCGATGCTCTCGGTCGTCGGTGCGATGGCCCTCGTCGGTATGACGATCAAACTCGGCGGCTTCCGTCGCGTGCAATGGCTGGGCTATGCGTTGTACCCCATCATGGGTTGGGCGCTCGTCGTTGCAACTCCGGCGCTGATCGACAACCTCACAACGATGCAGATCGCCCTGATCGTCGCCGGTGGCCTGGCGTACACCATCGGGTTCCCGGTGCTGCTCGTCCGGCGACCCAATCCGTGGCCGCTGACCTTCGGCTATCACGAAGTGTGGCACTCCTTCACCGTGCTCGCCGCTGCGCTGCACTTCGCAGCGGTGGCGACCGTCCTGGCCTGACTCGCGGTCCAACGATGGGTGGGGCGCTCTTCGACCGGATCGCCGTGGCGGACTGGAGCGCGAAGGCCGCCCCTGCGACCGGACAGGATTCGATCTGGATCGCAACGCTCGACGTCGTCGACCGGTCCGGCCCCGGGCCGCTGACAGTCACCAACCCGCCGACGAGGCTGGCTGCCCTCGACCAGATCGCCACGCTGGCCGAACCCGGTCGACGCACCCTGCTCGGCGTCGACTTCTCCCTCGGGTTTCCAGCGGGTACTGCCACTGCGGCTGGGTTGGAGGGCACCGCTTGGGAGGTGATGTGGGCACATCTCGCTGCGGAGATCACCGACGACGAACGCAACCGCAACAACCGCTTCGTCGTCGCGGAACGCATCAACCGTGCCATCAGGGCTGGTGCCGCCGAGACCGGGTCAGCAGGTGTGGCGCAAGACGCCGCGGCCGGTCCGTTCTGGGGGTGCCCGCCGCACCAGGCGACTGCGGCGTTGACGACGACCAAGCCCCCTCGCCAGCCACGGTGGCCGGATGAGTGGCGGGTCGTGGAAGCGCTCCTGCGGGCAGCAGGCCATCGTCCGTTCTCGGCATGGCAGTTACTCGGCGCCGGCGCTGTCGGCAGTCAGAGCCTCATGGGGATCGCAGTACTCGAACGTCTCCGGCAGTCCCTCGGGCCCCGGATGGCCGTGTGGCCGTTCACCACAGGCTTCGACCTCGACAACTCGTTGGACCCGGATGTCGAACTCGTCGTCGCCGAGGTCTGGCCGTCGCTGCGCGATGTCGTCGTGGCTCCGGGCAAGGTAAAGGACGCCGCACAGGTCGAGTCGACCGCTCGGTGGCTCGCCGGGCTCGACAGCGCCGGCGAACTCAGCGGGCTGTTCCGCCCCGCCCAGACGTGGGATGCAGACGGCATCATCAACGAGGAGGGCTGGGTGCTCGGCGTGACAGGCGAATCGGGTTGACGACGTGACGGCCGTGGAGTTCGACGATGTCACTGCCGCCGTCGATGGCGCAGTTGTCCTCCGTAACGTCTCACTGGAGATCGACGCCGGTGAGTTCATCGGCATCGTCGGCCCGTCGGGAAGCGGCAAGACGACGCTGCTGCGCACGATTGCGGGATTCACCGATGTCGTCAGTGGCCGACTGCTCTTCGATGGAACCGACATCACGGCGACCAAGACGGCTGAGCGTGACATCGGCATGGTCTCCCAGCAGCCGGTGCTGCTGCCGACCAGAACGGTGCGACGCAATATGGCGTTCCCACTCGAGTTGCGTCAGCAGGCAGCGACCGAGATCAGGAACCGAGTGGACGCCGAGGCGCGAGCGATGCATCTCGAGCACCTCCTGTCGCGCGCTCCCGGTGGGCTCAGTCGGGGCGAGACGCAACTCGTCCAGATCGCCCGAGCACTCGTCCGTACCCCGCGTGTCCTGCTGCTCGACGAACCCCTCGCCAGTCTCGATGCTGCCCGTCAGCACCAGATGCGCGGTGAACTGTCAATGCTGCAAGCCGGTTACGGCGTCACCACGATGATGGCGACGAACGATCCGGCGGATGCGATGGTCATGCCGCACCGACTGGTGGTGATCGAGGGTGGACGCGTGCTGCAGGTCGACACGCCGGACGTGGTGCGGCGATCGCCGTCGAGCGTTAATGCAGCGATGTCGACGGGGGAGTGCCGCGTGCTGCGTGCCATGGTCGATGCCGACAGCGAAGGGTTCTGGCTGTCGGTGCGGGCTCGCGACGATCGATCTGCGGCTCCGGTACTGCGACATCGAGTCTGGCATCGCCGTTTCGCTGATCGCGTCGGCACCGAGGTACTGGTCGGTGTGAGGCCGGCGGATGTCACCGTTGCCGCATCGGGCACCGTCGAGGCCAGGATCGATCGAGTGGCCCCCGGCGCAGGAGGCCACATCGACTGTGACGTCGGTGGCTGGCGTCTGCGAGCCCGCGGCCCCGGTGGCGTCGCCGTCGGCGATGTCGTGTTCCTGCACATCGAACATCTCGTCGCGTTCGACCCGGTCAGCGGTCTGCTGATCGCCTGACCCCACACGACCAGCATCCGGGTGGCAGCGCAGACCTCCGTTCTGCGATCAAGTGAGCAGGCGTCGGGCGGCGGCCCACCGCTGGGCGACGCCCACCACGACACCGATCGCCATGACCGCGAACACCTCGTCCGACCACTGCGGCAGGGCGAGGGCCAGGGAGAACAGAACGATGGTCTCGGTGCCCTCGATCAGCGCTGTCGGCATCGTCACCGTGGTTACCTCGCCCCGGCGACCTGCGCCAGCCGCTCGTTTCTCCAAGATGGCACTCAACATCAGCAGCGAGACAGCATTGACGTAGAACGTGGCGAGGAGCACCGCAGTGATGGTCCAGTTCCTCGTGTCGGCCGCGCCCGCAGCGAGGCCGAGCGGGACGGCGACGTATCCGATCGTGTCGAGGACGAGGTCGACGAAGCCGCCGAAGTCGGATGCGCTTGCTCGGCGGCGGGCGACAGGACCGTCGAGACCGTCGAGCAGACGTCCTGCCAACCAGCAGGCCACTGCGATCGGCGTGAGGCGTTGCCAGGCGAGGATGCCGGCGCCAACACACAGCGCAGCGCCCGCGAGCGACAGCGCGAGCGGCGCGATGCGCCCAGCGAGCCGGCCGGCAACCGGATCGAGAAGACGATCCTTCGCTGTCCGCAGCCGGAGATCGAGCACCCGAGGACCGTACCGCGACCTGCGCGGTGGGCGTGGCGTGCCGGCTCAGGCGGCATGATCCGCCCGCGACCCATTGTTACAGTTTGATGACTATGGTCGTGCGGAGCGGGCATGATCCGAGAGGAACACGCAGTGCGAACAACACATGACAACCCGAACAATCACCCGAACACGAACAGCCAGGCAGGGGGGTCGTCCCGATGGGCGACGAACATCGTTGCCGGTTTGGCCGCCGTTGCAGCCCTGGCCTTGGGCGCAACGGCCTGCGGCAGCGACGGGGATCCGGGCGATGACCCGATCGAAGTGCCCGGAACGGACGCTCCGGCAGACGAGCCGATCGGGACCGACGAGCCGCTCGAAGACTGATCTGCTGTTGCAGTCGGGGAGCGAGGTCAGGTGCCTCCCGCCCGATCTCGTGCCCCGACTGCGCTTCAGACGTGCCAGGTACCGTTCGACCGCAGCAGTGACTGGAGGTCGCCGGGCCCCTGTGCTTCGCTTGCAGCCATCACCTGGTCGGCGACCGCAGCGGTGTACTCGGGGCGCTCCACGCTGCGGAACACACCGAACGGCGTGGGCGAGGCGTCATCGGAGTTGAGCCGTGCGAGCGCGAACGCCAGTGACGCGTCATCTCGACCGGCGTCGTGGACCAGGACGTCGGCGGCATCGACGTCGGCCAGTTCGACGAGACTGAGGCGCCCGTTCCGACCCATCACGACGCCGCGCTGCTGATCGGCGCCGAACGTGATCGGCTCGCCGTCGACGAGATTGATCATCATCTCGTCGCGTGCATTCTTCTTCGTGATGTCGTTGAACTGCCCGTCGTTGAAGACGTTGCAGTTCTGATAGATCTCGACGAACGATGCTCCGCGGTGCTCGTGTGCGGCACGGAAGACCTCCATCATGTGCTTGCGATCGAGGTCATGTGTGCGAGCCACGAAGCTCGCCTCTGCGCCGAGTGCGACCGACAGCGGATTGAAGGGCGGATCGACCGAGCCCATCGGTGTCGACTTGGTGACCTTGCCCACTTCGGAGGTGGGGGAGTACTGGCCTTTGGTGAGCCCATAGATCCGGTTGTTGAACAAGAGGATGGTCAGGTTCACGTTGCGCCGCAGGGCGTGGATGAGATGGTTGCCGCCGATCGACAGACCGTCGCCGTCGCCGGTGATCACCCACACGTCGAGGTCGGGCCGAGCAGTCGCGACGCCGGTGGCGATTGCCGGTGCCCGCCCGTGGATCGAGTGCATGCCGTACGTGTTCATGTAGTACGGGAACCGACTGGAGCAACCGATGCCGGAGACGAACACGGTGTTCTCCGGTTGCACGCCGAGGTCGGGCATCAGCGTCTGCACGGCGAGCAGAATGCCGTAGTCGCCGCAACCGGGGCACCAGCGGACCTCTTGGTCGCTGGTCCAGTCGCTCTTGGTCGTGACCGCCACCTGTGCGGTGCTCATGATGGGTCTCCGTTCGTGTCGCCGAGACTGGCTCGGGCTTCGTCGATGGCGTGTTCGATCTCTCTTGACTTGAAGGGCAGGCCCTGGACCTTGGTGATCGCTCGAGCGTCGACCAGGTAGGTCGATCGCAGCAGCGCGGTGAGTTGGCCCATGTTGAGTTCCGGAACCAGCACCTTGCGGTACCGGCCGAGGATGTCGCCGAGGTTTGGCGGCAGTGGACTGAGATGCGTGAGATGCGTCGAGGCCACCTTGACGCCGGCTCGACGACGACGTTGGACCGCCGCGTCGATGGCAGCCCAGGTCGAGCCCCACCCGACGACGAGCACGTCGGCGTCCTCGTCGCCACTGACCTCAGCGAGCGGAATGTCCTCGGCGATCCGGGCGACCTTCTCTGCTCGAAGCCGGACCATCTCCTCGTGGTTCTCCGGCGTGTAATCGATGTTGCCGGTGCCGTCCTTCTTCTCGAGGCCTCCGACGCGGTGCATGAGGCCCGGCGTGCCCGGAATCGCCCACGGACGGGCGAGGTCCTCGTTGCGGAGATACGGCCAGAACTCCGCGTTGCCGTCGTCGTCGACATGATTCGGTTCGGTCGTGAACGGTACGGAGATGTCCGGCAGAGCCTCGACATCGGGCAGCAGCCACGGTTCGGACCCGTTGGCGAGATAGCCGTCGCTCAGGAGCATCACCGGCGTCCGGTATTTCAGGGCGATGCGGGCAGCTTCGATGGCTGCGTGGAAACACTGTGCCGGGCTGTATGCCGCGACGACCGGAAGCGGCGCCTCACCGTGTCGTCCGTACAGCGCGATGTTCAGGTCCGAGGCTTCGGTCTTGGTGGGCAGGCCGGTTGACGGGCCGCCACGCTGGATGTCGACGATGATCATCGGCAGTTCGATCGCGAACGCCAACGAGATCGTCTCGCTCTTCAAGGCGACGCCGGGCCCGCTGGTGGTGGTCACGGCGAGATGTCCGGCGAATGCGGCACCGAGCGCGATGCCGACCGCAGCGATTTCGTCTTCGGCTTGCACGGTGCGCACGCCGAAGTGCTTGTGCTTGGCGAGTTCGTGGAGGATGTCGCTCGCAGGGGTGATCGGATACGAGCCGAGCGTGAGCGGAAGGTTCGCCTGCTGCCCGGCAGCGATCAGGCCCCACGACAACGCCGTGTTCCCGGTGATGCTCGTGTACTCGCCGGCGGGAAGCTTGGCGGGCCGTACTTCGAAACGGTGGCCGACGGCCTCGGTGGTCTCACCGAAATTGAAGCCGGCCTGGAACGCTGCCTTGTTCGCTGCTGCGACCCGCTCGTTCTTGGCGAACTTCTCGTCGATCCACTCCTCGGTGGGCTCGGTCGGGCGGGTGTACATCCACGAGACGAGGCCGAGCGCGAAGAAGTTCTTCGAACGCTCTGCATCGCGTGGCTTGACTCCGAGCGGCTCACACACTTTCTTGGTCAGACTCGACATCGGCACCTTGAGCACGCGATAGCCGTTGAGCGTGTCGTCGACGAGGGGATTGGTCGACGTTCCGTCGCCGTCGACGTAGCCCGCCTTGATGAGGTTGCGCTCTTCGAAGGCGTCTTCGTTGACGATGACCGTTCCGCCTGTTTCGAGGCGGTGCAGATCAGCCATCAAGGCAGCGGGGTTCATCGCGACCAGAACGTTCGGCTCGTCGCCCGGTGTGGTGATGTCGTGATCAGCGATGTTCACCTGGAAGGCCGAGACGCCGTTGACCGTCCCGGCGGGGGCGCGGATCTCGGCAGGGAAGTCGGGTAACGTCGACAGATCGTTGCCGAACGATGCGCTCACCGAAGTGAATCGGTCGCCGGTGAGCTGCATCCCGTCGCCGGAGTCGCCGGCGAAACGGACGACGAGGTGGTCGAGCACTCGGTCGTCATCAGGTGCCGGCCGATCCATCGTGTCGGTCATATGTGGTTCCCCCAGGGGTCTGTGGGTGAAGCGTTGCCCCCAACGCCCACCCAGATCGCCCGGCACCGTTGCCGGGCTGGTTGCACGCGACGGTAGCCGTTTGACCCTGGTGGTGTCGGGACGCAGGTGACAGGTCGTGCGATGTTCGGCGAGACTGCGACGATGCCCACGCTGTTCGACGATCTCGCTGCGACGTCTGAGCGCGTGGCCGGCAGTGCGAAGCGCAACGACAAAGTGGCTGCGTTCGCCGCAGTGCTCGCTCGACTCGAACCTGACGAGATCGCCGACGGCGTCGCGTTTCTGACCGGCCAGATGGCCATCGGCCGGATCGGCGTCGGTGGGGCGACGCTTGCCGACATCGGGCCCGAGCCCGCCGACTCGCCGACGCTCGATGTCCTCGATGTCGCAGCGGCACTACGGGAGGTCGCCGGCTTGGCGGGTGCGGGAGTGACCGCTGCTCGGCGGGCAGCGCTGACCGAACTGTTCGGCCTGGCGACTTCCCGTGAGCAACGGTTGCTGCGCGGCATCCTCAGCGGGGAGCTGCGCCAGGGCGCCCTCGACGGCGTGGTGCTCACCGCGGTGGCAAAGGCGGCTGGCGCTCCCGTCGCTGCGGTGCGCCGGGCAACGATGATGGCGGGCGACCTCGGTGCCGCGGCGTCGGCCGCGTTGACCGGTGGTGTCGCCGCGCTCGAAGCAGTCCACCTCCTGCCCGGACGTCCTGTACTGCCCATGCTGGCCAGCACCGCCGGCAGTGCTGGTGAAGCCGTCGCTGACCTCGGCCTCGCATCGGTCGAATGCAAGCTCGACGGCATTCGCGTGCAGGCGCATCGGCGCGGGAGTGACGTGGTGCTGTTCAGCCGCAACCTGAATGACATCACCGATCGCCTTGCCGGAGTCGTCGATCTCGTGGGCTCGCTCCCTGGCGGCGACCTCGTGTTGGACGGCGAGGTCCTCGGCCTCGACGACGATGGGGCGTCGCCGCGTCGATTCCAGGACACGATGGGCGATCTCGGCGCCAGCGGTGCGGCCGGTCGAGGAGCCGATCTCCGAGCGTTCTTCTTCGATGCGATGCATCTGGACGGAACATCGATCCACGACGAGCCTCTGGCCGTGCGTCGGGAGCTGCTGCAGGAGTTCGTTCCGGAGTCAGCGCGTCTGGAATCGATCCTCACGGCCGACCCCGCCGAGGCCGACGCCTTCATGTTGCGTGCGGTCGAGGCCGGGCACGAGGGCGTCATGGTCAAGGGCGTCAACGACGTCTACGAGGCCGGTCGGCGGGGCAAGAGCTGGCGCAAGGTCAAGCCGGTCCACACACTCGACCTGGTCGTGCTCGCGGTCGAGTGGGGCCATGGGCGGCGAACCGGGAAGCTGTCGAACCTCCACCTCGGAGCACGCGGAGACGATGGAGCGTTCGTCATGGTCGGCAAGACGTTCAAGGGGCTGACCGACGAGATGCTGGCCTGGCAGACCGAGCGTTTCCTCGCGTTGGAGATCGGTCGTGGCGAGGGCCGGGAGCGCCATGTCGTCCATGTGGAGCCGGTGCAAGTGGTGGAGGTCGCGGTCGACGGTGTCCAGGCATCGACGCGCTACCCGGGCGGTGTTGCGTTGCGATTCGCACGTGTCAAGCACTATCGGCATGACAAGACCGCCACGGCTGCCGACTCGATCGACACCGTCCGACGCCTCCTCGGCTGAGGCCACCGTTGGTGCGGGGCCACGATCAGGACCCGCCGGCGACGAGGCGGCCCCAGAGCAATCGAAGCCTCGACCGCCAGCCTCGCCCCGATGGCTGGAGGCGCCGATCTGAGTAGCGACGAGGCGGTGCGCTCCTGGAGATCGTCGACGTACACCAACCGCTGCTGTGCCTTCGCAACACGTGGTGCCTCCCGACGGGTCGTCGTTGCCAGTCAGGCGGCGAGCCGCTGCGCGTCGCGGATGCGATCACAGTTGCGGGCGAGGCGAAGCCACACCGTCTGGACGGGCGAGCAGAATCGACGCAAACGCGGCCTGCTGGCCGCGACCGATCGATGCGGCTGCGACTTCCACGGGGAGGAGCACGTTGAACTGCATCGTTGTCAGGATCGCACAGTGGCTCGTCAGGTGGTGAGCCAGGTCGTAGGGTCCGAGGAATGAGGACGGCAATGAGCACGGGAAAGGGCCGGCGAATGAGCCGGGAAGTGGGCAAGGTGCAGATCGCAGGAGTCGCAACGGTGCTCGCTCTCGTGTCGATCAGCGGATGCAGCGGGAGCGACGGTGGTGGCGGCAACGACGGCGACACACCGGTCGGCGGCATCAACGGCCCCGCTCGCGTCGACGCCGACACAGGTGGAGCAACCAACGACGAGCCGGCCGACTGATGGCGACACTGCGGTTCAACTTCGGCACGATGGGGTCGGGCAAGAGCACCGTTGCCCTGCAGATCCATCACAACCTCGCAAACCGTCAACTCTTCGGACTCCTGCTGACCACCCTCGACCGCGAGGGCAACCAGGTCACGAGTCGCCTCGGTGTCGCCGCCCCGGCAGTCGATGTGTCGGCCGACCTCGACATCTACGCATTGGCCGTGGCCAACTGGCCGATCCACTACCTGGTGTGCGACGAGGCCCAGTTCTACACCGAGTTGCAGTGCGAGCAGCTGGCGCGTGTCGTCGACGACCTCGAGGTCGATGTCTATGCCTTCGGCCTGCTCACCGACTTCCGGGGCCGTCTGTTCGAGGGCTCCAAACGGCTGCTCGAACTCGCAGATGAGCACAGTCCACTACAAGTGGAAGCGCGTTGCTGGTGTGGTGCGCGCGCCACGCACAACGCACGAGTCGTGAATGGTGCGGTGGTGTACGAGGGCGAGACCGTCGTCGTCGGCGATACCCATGACTCCGATGCGCAGCCCCTGTTCGGCGACTCGGTTCGTTACGAACTGCTGTGCCGCAACCACTTCGGCACGGGCGAACTCGGCGACTGAGCCGTCAGGACGAGTCGGCCTGCTCAGGACTGGTCGGCCGCCCGGCAGACCATCGTGAAGCCGGCCGCGAGGCCCATGCCTCCGAGACGCAGGAAGATCGAATCGAACTCGACGGCGCCCGTCCTGGTGAAGATCTCGGCAATGGCGACGATCCCGACGAAGAACATGGTGATCGACGTCGCGGCGATGACTCGCAGAAGCATGTCGAGCCAGGGCCCACGTTTGCGCCCTGCCAGGAACGTGGCCAACGCGGCCACGGCGACAGCAGGTGCCAGCACGATCAGGTTCGGAGGCAGCATCGTGAAGCCGAGCACTTCGATGCGCTGTGACCAGACGGTCGCGAAACGAGTGCCATCGACGGTCCGAAAGCGCTCGAGTTGGAACAGGATGAATCCGAGCTCGCCGGCGAGCAACATCCATCCGGCGAGCGTCAGCCGGGCGACGAGATCGCTGTAGGGGGCGGCTGAACGGACGGAGGGCGCCGTGCTGTCGGACGGCTCAGTCCCAGGCACAGTCGAGTCGCTTGATGCCGTTGATGAAGTTGCTCTGCAGGTAGTCCGGCGCGCCGGTGATGCGCAGCGACGGGAGGCTGCGCCGGATCTCGTCGAACATGATGGTCATCTGGCGGCGCGCAAGGTTGGCGCCGAGGCAGAAATGCGGTCCTCCGGCGCCGAACCCGACCTGCGCGGGTTGGAGTGGGCGGTTCACGTCGAAACGGTACGGATCATCGAAGACGCGGTCGTCTCGATTTCCCGAGTTGTAGAACATGACGACCTTGTCGCCCGCCTTGACCGGGAACCCGTTGATGTCGGTGTCTTCGGTCGCAGTCCGTCGAAAGTGGATGACCGGCGAGGCCCAACGGACCATCTCTTCGATACCGGTCTTCGCGTGAGTGTCGAAGTCACCGAAGAAGAGCTCGCGCTGGTCCGGATTGTCGGTCAGTGCTTTCATGCCGTGGCTGATCGAGTTGCGCGTCGTCTCGTTCCCGGCGACCACGAGCAGGATGAAGAACGAGCCGAACTCCTGTGGTGTGAGCTGTTCGCCATCGACCTCAGCGGTCATCATTGCCGAGGTGATGTCGTCCTGAGGGTCGGCACGCCGGCTTTCACCGAGCTGTTGGGCATAGGCGAACATCTCGAGAGAGTGCGCCATCAGATCGTCGTAGGAGGTGACGAAATCGGGGTCGCCGACGCCGAGGATCGTGTTGGTCCACGCAAAGATCTGCGCGTAGTCCGACGCGGGGATCCCCATCATGTCGCAGATGATCTCGAGTGGGAGGGCGGCGGCAACGTTCTCGACGAAGTCGCAGGTCTTGCTGGCGAACTGCTCCTGGATCCGGTCGACGATGATCTTGGCCTTGTCGATGACCAATGATTCGACTCGGGCGACCTCTTTGGGAGTGAAGCCCTTCGAGACGATCGAGCGAAGGCGGAAGTGCTTCGGGTCGTCCATGTTGATCATCGACCCGAAGAATTCGTTCATCTCCTGGGGGAGGTCGCCGATGTTCGAGCCCTGTCCCGAGCAGAAGAGCTTGGCGTTGCGGCTGACGGCCCAGATGTCCGCGTGGCGGGTGAGGGCGTAGTAGCCCTCGCCTGGCGGAAACGGTGCACCTTCGATCACGCGCTCTTCGAAGTGCTGCAGTTCCGGCGTGTCGCGGAGGAGTTGGAAGGTTGCTTCGCGCACATCGCGCGGTCCGGCCCAGAATTCCATGTCGGAGAGATCGATGTGATCGAGGGAGACGGAGCCGGAGTCGATGATCATGAGAGCACTGTAGATACCTTCAGTGGTCGATGGCCGAGTTCACGTTCTTCGTTGCTGCAGATCTCTACATGATGAACGGCGGCGAGTTGGCTGCCACCGAACAGGATCTTGTCGATCAGGGGATTCGATCGGTCGATATCCCCGAGGAGTATGACCTCGACCTCTCCGAGCGGATTCCGGTGAGGGTTGCTGGGTCGCCGAGCGGATTGCGTTTCTATGCCAAGTTGCTCGGCATGCGCGATCCGCTGCAGTCGGAAGAACTGGATCGCGTGATCGCCGCAGCAGTCGCTCGCGGCGAGGACTGAGCAGGACACTCGCCCACGGGACCTGGTTGAATGGCCCGATGCTCGAACTCTCCGACATCGAACGTGTGCTCGTGGTCACTGCCCATCCTGACGACGTCGACTTCGGCGCAGCCGGAACCGTGGCAAACATGACCGACGCCGGCATCGAGGTCGTCTACTGCCTGGTCACCGATGGCCAAGCCGGCGGCTTCGACCATTCGATCCCACGCTCCGAGATGGCGGCGATTCGGCGGGCTGAACAGACCAAGGCGGCAGCCGAGGTCGGCGTCACGCGTCTCGAGTTCCTCGGCCACATGGATGGCGAAGTCGTCGCGGATCTCGATCTCCGACGCGACATCAGTCGGGTGATCCGCCAGGTGCGACCGCAGGTGGTGATCGCGCAGAACCCGATGCGCAACCTCGACTCGACGTACGGATCACATCCCGATCACATCGCCACAGGGGAGGCAACGATGGCAGCGGTCTATCCGGACGCCCGCAATCCGTTCGCATTCCCCGGCACCGAGTGCGCCCAGTTGGAGGACTGGGCCGTCGACGAGGTCTGGATCATGCTCGGGCCGGACTCCGAGGACTACATCGACATCACTGCGCAGCTCGATCGCAAGATCAGAGCGCTGCGATGTCATGAGAGCCAGCATCGTGACCCAGACGCGATGGAAGAACGTGTTCGCGACTGGTGGAAGAACATCGCGGCGGAACGCGGGCGCCCGGAGGGCACGAGCGCAGAAGCGTTCCGCGTGGTCAACACCCGCTGACCCTGTCGTTTGCGTACACCTCGATGTACGCCGCGCGTGCGCTCAGGTGCACGCAAACGAGTGGGAGACTGCGATCAGAGGACGTGTCGGTGGGGGAGTTGGGCCTGGACGAAGATGGCGTCGGTCATGGTCGGGCACAGACTGGCGCGCAGGGTGTACTGCTGGCCGGCGCTGCTGAGTTCGGCGATCGCGTAGCCCTCGCTGGAATCACGCACACCGTGCCCGTTGCCGTCCTGGGCGCCCAACAGGTGCATGGCCACGATCTGCAGCCCGGCGGATTCGGCTTCGGCCACCCACATGTTGGCCAATGCCTGACGAAGGCTCGGGTCGTCGAGGAGGTCGCTGCCCTTCAGGGTGAGCGTGACGTTCGAGATGTGAACCGGTTGCAGGGTGCCGGCATCGACGACGTCGCCGCCCAACTCGCCGTCGAGCATGACGACCACCGGACCGTGGTCGCCAGTGACCCCGCCGATGAAGCCGTACCTCACCACGGGGTATCCATCGTCGCCGGTACTGGCGTAGCGGATACGATCACCGTGGTGGAAACGGGTCATTGCTCGGCTCGTGGCCCTGATGGCGGGGCGGATCTCGTGGGTCGGCTGAACTCGTCGAGGACGGCGTCGGACAGCTCGGGCCACAGCCGGAGCGCATCGTCGGCCCACTCGTCGAAGGGTCGGTCGGTGAGTGCAATCAATGACACCGCCGCAGAGGGATCGGTCCACATGAGGGTGCCGGCGCCGCCGAAGTGTCCGTAGGTGTCGGGCGTGTTGCGCGTGCCGGTCCAGTGCGGCGATTTGTTGCCGCGAATCTCGAACCCCAGCCCCCACGGGCACTCGTCATAGCGACCCACGCCCGGAACCATACCGCCGAGTGTCGGGAACTGGATACTGACCGCGGTTTGCGCGGTCGGTGCGCTGATCAACGTCGGAGACCGAACCTCGGCGAGGAATCGGACCAGATCGTCGACGCTGCTCGAGGCCCCGTGTGCGGGCGACCCGCGCAGCGAGCTGTCGGTCATGCCCAGCGGGGCAAAGACGGCGAGGTCGAGGTACTCGGCGAAGGCCATCTCGCTGGCGTCCTCGACGAGTCGGGCAGCGAGTTCGATCCCGCCGTTGGAGTAGGTCCGTGTCCGTTCCGGTAGCGAGATGGGCGTGGTGCCGTTGAACGGGTAGCCCCCCGCATGGCTGAGCAGGTGTCGCAACGTCACGCCGTCCTGGCCGGCGAACTCAGACGAGAGCATCGCATCGAAGTCGACGATGCCTTCCTCGATCGCAACGAGGATCGCCCAGGAACTGAGCGGTTTGCTCAGCGAAGCGAGCCGGAAGACACCGCCGGTGTCGCCATGGGTCGCGGTGGTCCGACTCGAGCCGTCCGAGTGTGCAATGACGGCAGCGGCGACTCGATCGACCGGCCAGGTCGAGCAGCGATCGAGTGCGGGCATCGAGCGCGACCCGGTCGACTCAGGTGAAGTCTTGGATGAGTTCGGCGACCCGGAAGGCGAGGTCGACTCCCTGGCGAGCATTGAGGCGAGGATCGCAGACTGTTTCGTACCGGCTGTCGAGATCCGAGTCGACGAGTTCGTCACCGCCACCGAGGCACTCGGTGACGTTCTCACCAGTGAGTTCGACATGGATGCCGCCCGGCCAGGTGCCCTCGGCTCGGTGGGCGCGCACGAAGCCGCTGATCTCGCGGACGATGTCGTCGAAGTGCCGCGTCTTGCGTCCGCTCGGGGCGGTGTAGGTGTTGCCGTGCATGGGGTCACAGGCCCAGACGACCGGATGGCCGGCGTCGGACACGGCCCGCAGGAGCGGGCGCAGCCCGGCTTCGATCTGGTCGGCACCCATCCGAGTGATCAAGGTGAGCCGACCCGGGATGCGTGACGGGTTGAGCACCTCGCAGAGTTCGAGCAGTTCGTCGGCGGCCATGGTCGGGCCGACCTTGCAGCCGATCGGATTGCTGACACCGCGTAGGAACTCGACGTGCGCACCGTCGAGTTCACGGGTTCGTTCGCCGATCCACAGCATGTGAGCCGAGCAGTCGTACCAGTCTCCGGTGATGGAGTCCCGGCGCGTGAGTGCCTCTTCGTAGCCGACGATGAGTGCCTCGTGGGACGTGTAGACATCGACTTCGCTGAGGTTCGCGTTGGCCTCGGTCTCGATGCCGCACGCCCGCATGAATGACAGTGCCCGTTCGATCTCCGAGGCGAGCTTCTCGTAACGCTGGCCCTCGGGGCTCGATGAGACGAACTCCTGGGTCCAGGAATGGACGTGGCTGAGATCGGCGAACCCGCCCTTGGTGAACGCACGAAGCAGGTTCAGCGTTGACGCCGACTGGTGGTAGGCCTGCACGAGGCGATCCGGGTTGGGGATACGTGCGGCTTCGCTCGCCGTTGCATCGTTGACGATGTGCCCGCGGAATGACGGGATCTCCAAGTCGCCGACCGTCTCGAAGTCCGCCGATCGTGGTTTCGCGAATTGGCCGGCGATTCGCCCGACCTTGACGATCGGAACGCCGACCGAGTACGTGAGGATGATCGCCATCTGCAGGATGACCCGCAGCTTCTCGCGGATGTTGTCGGCGGAGAACTCCTCGAAGCTCTCGGCGCAGTCGCCGGCTTGGAGCAGAAAGGCATTGCCGGCAGCGACCTGGGCCAGTTCGGCCTGGAGGGAGCGTGCTTCGCCGGCGAAGACCAGCGGCGGCATCGTCGAGATCTGTTTGAGGGCTGCTTCGAGCACTCCGGCGTCGGGCCAGGTCGGTTGCTGCTTCACCGTACGGTCCTGCCAAGACTGCGGCGTCCATGTTCCCCGGGATTCCATCTGGGCAGGCTATCGACGTCGTCGCCGCAGACACCGATGGGTTCAGCGACCGCTGACTCGCCGGTGTCGTCGTCAAGCCGTGAGGGATGGCGTGACGGATGGCGTGAGGGATGGCGATTCGAACTCTGGGAACCAGCGATGGGTGCCTGAAAACCAGAACTGCGGCCGGAGGTCCCGGCCGCAGCGCTTGGTGTCGAGTTGGCGTCAGGTCAGACGGCGAGGATGCGCTCGGCGTCGTCTCGGAGGCCAGCCACTGCGCGGCTGACGAGGCGACGCGCCGCTTCGGCGGTGACACCGAGCTGCTCACCGACTTCGCGGAAGCTCTTGCGCTCGCCATCGACGAGGCCGAAGCGGGCTTCGACAGCGAAGCGGGCCCGGGCGTCGAGGGTGTGCAGCAGTTCGTCGAGCAGTTCGCTGTCGACCAGCGTCATCACGTGGTCTTCCGGCGTACCGTCGCCATTGGCCATGAGGTCGCCCAGGGTCGCATCGCCGTCGTCGCCGACGGTCTTGTCGAGGCTGACCGGCGTCGTGAGGCGGTGCAGTTCCGCGTTGGTCTGGTCAAGGGTTTCACCGTCACCGGAGGCTTGGCGCAGTGCCGCGCGCAGGCTGGCTGAGCGGTCTCCCGGGATCCGGATGAGGCTGGCTTTCTGGTCGAGTGCACGGCCGATGGCCTGACGGATCCAGAAGGTGGCGTAGGTCGAGAACTTGAAGCCACGACGCCAGTCGAACTTGTCGACAGCGTGCTCGAGGCCGAGGTTGCCCTCCTGGATCAGGTCGAGGAGGTCCATGCCCTGGGGCAGCGGGTAGCGTCGAGCGATCGACACGACGAGGCGCAGGTTGGAGCGGATGAACCGGTCCTTGGCCTTGGCGGCCTCACGAACCTGACGCTTGAGAGCGACGCCCTTCTTGCCGGCTTCGAGCTGCTCGGCAGCTTCACGGCCGGTTTCGATGACACGGGAGAGCTCACGCTCGTCCTCGGCGGTGAGCAGGGGCACTTTGCCGATGTCGTTGAGGTAGAGACCAATCGAGTCATTCATGTTTCTTACAACCATTCGAATTCGTGGAGGATTCCGGTTCGAGCCGTGTCGGGTGACACACGTCGATCATCGGCCTGATCAGGGACATCGCACAACAAACAGCAGCTTGCTCGGCGAGGTGATCAATACGACGGTCGACGTCACGAGGGGTTTCCGAAAGAAACCCGACTCAAACATGGAAACGGGGGGTATATGGGGGAACAATTGACTGTAACAGACGTGTCAAGGCCCGGCCTCAGTGGAATGCAGGATATGGCACCTCGTCAGTGCCGAGGCCTCCTACGATTGACCTCCGTGTCTCCAAGTGACGTGCTGAGTAGACCGGGCGACGCCCCAATGCGTATCGGTCTGTTCGGGGGAACATTCGACCCACCCCACGTCGGGCATCTCGTCACGGCCGTCAACGTCCGCCATGCCCTCGACCTCGACCTGGTCATCATGATGGTGGCGAACGTCCCGTGGCAGAAGGAGGGCAGCCGTCCGATCACGCCGGCGGAGGACCGCCTCGCCATGGTCGATGCCGCAGTCGACGAGGTCGCACAGCTGGTGCCAGGCCGAATCGAGATCGACCACGGTGGCCACAGCTTCACCGCTGACACGTTGCGAACCCTGGCAGCCAAGCATCCGGGCGCGCAGCTCTTCACGATCGTGGGCGACGACGCTGCGGCGGGACTCCTGACCTGGACGCGCCACGACGAAGTGGTTGCGTTGTCGCAGCTGGTGGTCGTCGATCGTCCAGGCGACCCGGTCGAGTTGTCGGCCGACATCGACTGGATCCGTGTCGAGGTCCCGCATCTCGAAGTGTCGAGCACGGATCTTCGTGCCCGTTTCCGGGACGGTCGTCCACTCGACTACCTCGTGACCGAGCCCGTCCTCGACGTCATTTGCGAGCGCGGGCTGTATGGCGATGCCGACACCGACCCGAGTTTCGACATGGGTTTCGAAGCGGGCGCTGAATCCATCGGTCAGCCCGGGGCGACCCGCGCATGACGGCCCGCCACTCCCGTCGGCGCCGCCGGACGATTGTCGGCGCCGCAATCGGCGTCACGCTGTTGCTCATCGGTGCCGGACTCACCGTCGTCGGTGCGAACACCATCGCCAACTCGACCGCGGGTGAAGTGGTGCAGGCCGACGATCGTCCGGTCGTCGCTCTGCCGCCAACCGACAATGCGGCGCTGGCCGTGATCGACGGCCAGGGCACCCTGACCTCGCTCATCGTTGCGACCATGTTGCCCTCGGGCCGGGGAGGCAGCATCGTGACGGTGCCTGTCGCCGCCGATGTCAACGCCGGACTCGGAGAGTCCTTCTTGCCGCTCACCGCGGTGATCGACACCGAGAATCCGCAACTGTTCTTCGAGCAGGTCGAAGCCACACTTGCGATCACGTTGCAGTTCGGCGAGATCGTCGGTGGCGATCGGCTCACCGAGTTGCTCGATCCGACGCTGCCCGCCGAGGTCGAGTTGCCCATCGATGTCGTGGACTCCGACGCGGTCGACGACCGTCTGGTCATCGAGGCGGGGAGGCAACGCCTCGACGCGCCACTCCTCGTTCGGATGTTGATGGCCGTCGAACTCGAGGCCAGCGAACGAGCTCAGCACTCGATCGATGTTGCCGTCTGGTCCGGTATAGCGCGCGCCGCCCCGGCCGCCACCGGGACGACAGACGGTGAGACGATCGTGCCCGTCGACGAGTCGGGTCGCCCGGTGCCGTCGTCGACGATCGAGGAGTTCTTCGAGCGATTCTGGGCTGGGCCGGTGCAGGTCCGCGACCTCGCAGTTGACGAGCTCCGACCCGGAAACGACGCAGTGATCACCGGCAAGTCGGTCGTCATCGATCGCCGTGACGCCGTGCTCGTCTTCGCCCAGACATCACCGGCGCGAGTGTCAGCACCCAACCCGGGTCCGGTCTTCCGCATCGTCATCCCCATCAACGACGACCAGCTCGAGGCCTCCGGCTCCTCCTTGACCTCTCGGCGCAACCTTGCTGTCAACCTGGTCGGGCTGCTGCTCTTTCTCGAGGCGAACGTCGGATCGGTCGACGCAACCCCTGCCGCGGACGGCGCTTCGGAGGTGACGCGTGTCGAAGTCGCAGATCCCGACTACGTCCCGACGATGGAAGAACTCGGTCCTCAGATCTTTGGCGATGTCGAGGTGGTGGTCGCTGATGAGCTGGTCGACGGCATCGACGTGGTGGTGGTCCTCGGGACCGGCTACTTCGAGATCGAGTCGACCGCGACGGTGACGACCGTGAGCGAACTCGGCGAGCCGACCGACGATGGCGCCGCTACCGTCGAGACGGATGGCTGACCAAGCACCCGCCGACCCGGCACCCGATCACGACGACTCCGATGTGCAACTGGCGTTGCTCGCTGCGCGGACCGCAGACGCCAAGAAGGCGACGGACGTCGTGGTGCTCGAGGTCGGTGAAGTGCTCGCGATGGCCGGGTATTTCGTCGTATGCAGCGCGTCGAACCCGCGTCTGGTCCGGACGGTCGCCGATGAGATCGAGGGTGCGGCCAAACGTGATCTTGGCCGGTCCCCGGTGCGGCACGAGGGTCGCGATCAACAGCAGTGGATCCTGATCGACTACGGCGACGTGATCGTCCATGTCTTCCACGAAGAGCAGCGCGAGTTCTACGAGATCGAGCGGCTGTATCTGGACGTCCCGAAGATCGAGTGGGGCGCCGCACCGGTCGCCGAGTGACACCGCGATCGCAGTGCGTCAGCGATTGAGCTGTGTCGTTTGAACCCATCGAGGGTCGCGCTATCGTCATCGCCCGCAGCAATGCGGGGCTTTAGCTCAGTTGGTAGAGCGCTTCCATGGCATGGAAGAGGTCAGGGGTTCAATTCCCCTAAGCTCCACACGGACAAAACCCCTGGTAGACCGTTAGATCGGTCGCCAGGGGTTCTGTCGTTTTCGGACTCGACTTCGCTCGGGGGAGCAGTTGGGGGAGCAACGGCGACCCGTCTGGACGATGCGAAGCAGCACAACCGGTGCGATACCTCGCGAGCTACAGCTTGGAGCGAAGGACCTCGACTGCCGCACGATTCCGATCGGGGTCGGACAGTCCGACTACGTCAACAGCCAATTGCACGGCTTCTGGCACCATCGGAGAAATCGAGATCAATGCGCCGCGCGCGTCGAGAATCGCTCCGTCGTACCTGTCGAGCATCTGGCTTCGGAGTTTGATCGAGCGCTCTTCATCAGCGATGCCATCCATCGTCGCCCCGGGCGCTATGTGACTCGTTACAGCTACTCCAACCACGGCAGCGATCGCGGCCTCGATCAAACGGCGTCGCTCATCTCGGCGTCTTCCCCATGAGTTCAAGCCATGACCCAGAGCCACACCCAGAAGCGAGCCCGCTACGGCAATGAGAATTTCCATCGCTGCGAGTATGGCCCACCGGCGACAGCGCAGCGAGTTTGAACCCAACAGGTCCTTTGGTGAGGGGTGGCCGATGGGCTCGTCAGTCGCCCGTGACGATTCGATCCGGATGCGGGTCGAGGTCACGGCCGTTGAGCGCGACACGGGCTCGTGTGGGCTCGCTCGTGACGGTCTGCGAGGCATCGGGAGTTTCGGGGCCGTTCGAGAGGTGTCGTCGGGGCCGGCGAGCGGCCAGGTGCGACGGATCGATGCGCCGGACAGCCGGGGCCGGCGCGATCGCGTGCCGTGGTGGTGGCCGGAGAGGTGCCCCGTAGGGCGCGCTCAACGGCCTTCTGCTGCGCGGGCCGCGAGGTCATCCTCCGCGATCGCAGCACGCTCGATGCCGCGCGGTTCTCCTCGTCGAGATTCGCGACCCACGCGGCGAGCGATCGCGATTGGCCCGCATTTCATACAGACGGTCAGAACAGGGCCCAGCCATCCGCAGGTACCCATTGGCCCGAAGTATTTCGGGGGCCCCGGTCCCTGCCGGGTCGGTGCCAGCTCGTGGGCCGGAGGTTCGGCTCGAGCACGACGGCCACGATCGTCACGGCAGGCAGAGTCCGCCGGCTCGTCGGTTGCATGACTGGTGAGCTGGTCGGCTTCCCTGCGGTCGATGGTCGAGATCCCACAGTGCACCGGGCTCGATCGGGTGGCCGCACCTCGTGCAGGCCACCTCTCCTCGCGCGACGGCCGGGGTCCACTCCCGTCGTCGGCGCTGATGCGCCGGGCCGTACCGCTTGGCCCGGCACGATCGACAGATTGCGTCGCGGTTGGAACGCCGGCACTCTCGGCACGGGATCACAGTTGGTCACCGTGCCGCATCAGTCGTCGTCCCACCACGACCCGATGTCTTGCTCGCGTGCGATGCGCTCGGCCCGCCACCGTTCCTGCCGTTCCTCGTACGTCTCGACGACCGGGGGCTCGGGCTCGATCGAGTCGGGAGTCAGGGGCTCGACGGCTTCGATGAAGTCGTGCACGACAGGCCGGGCTGGCATCTGGAAACGCTCGGCGGTCGAGCGGGTCGGCGCTTCGGGGTCGGTCGGGGCGGTCTGTTGCATGGGTCGTGGCTTCGGGGTGTTCGGGTGTTGGGGTGAGGGTGGTCGACGAGTCCGGGGTGCGACTCCCCGGACTCGTCGACTTTCCTCGTCCTCGGTCGGTGCCGGGGGTGCGGGCTGACACGACGCACCCCCGGCACTGGGTAACCGAGGAGATGTTGTACGGAGCGCAGCAAGGGGAGGACCGCGCTCCGCACGAATCAGGCGTTCGGGTCTGCGATCTCGACGATCGTGAAGGCGGTCGGGCGGGTGACGGCGAAACCGATGCGAGCCTCTGCTCGCATGCGGAACTCGTTCTTGCCGAACAGTTCGCCCGACGTGTCGGACTCCAGGGTCATCTCCTGGCGGACGAACAGTCGGCAACCGCCGAAGTCACCGAGCACGGCGGTGCCAGCCGGGACGCTGGTCGAAACGACGGTCGGGATCGAGCCGAACACGCGGGCGGCGATCGAATCGTGGAATGCGCCGGAGTTGTCCGTCGACAGGTCGAACTGCTCGGCGTCGAGCGGGTGCAGCACCCAGGCTGTTGGCCGCTCGTGAAGCACCTGCATCGAGGTGACGGCTCGGCGGGCGGTCGTGAGCGGCGAGGACTGGTACGCGATCTCGGTTGTGCCCGGCGCGGAGAGGATGCCTTCGTAGGTGTCGTCCGTGCCGTCGCCGGAGATGATGTCGACCTCGATCCGATCGAGGATGCCAGCGGCCATCTCGGTGCGCAAGAAGTCGGTCGCCTGGGGCAGGTCGTCGATGTAGCGGATCGGCATTGCCGGGGAAAGGTGAGCGATCACGGGAGCCTTGCCCTCGATCGGTGCGAGCGTGTAGGTCGACGTCGGCTTTGCGACTCCATCGGGGACAGCCGCGGCGTTCCCGGTGCGGACGGTCTGTCGGAGGAACGAGTAGTGCGGGCTGGTTTCGAGGCGTTCGCGGTTGGCGATCAGGTCGATGACGCTGGTCGGGACTTCGGGCATCGTCACGACGCCGTCGCGAATGAGCGTCTCGACCGTGACGGGTCCGGAGATCAGCGCGGCGAGCGAGGTCGAGCCCTGCGGGCGGTCGGCCATGTCGAGGTAGTGATCGGCTGACGGGTTGCTGGTGTCGTTCGACGACTGGCCGAACAGCTTTGCGCCGACGCGCTCGGCCCACGTTCCGGCGGTGTCGACGGAGTTGCGACCGTTCGTGCCGGCGTAGTTCTCCAGCATCTCGTTGAGCGCATCCTTCGCATCCCACAACTCAAGGGTTGCGGCCTCGGCCTTCTTCCACGCGGCGTCGATCTTCTCGAAGGAGGCTTTGTCGGCGGCGGTGTCGCCGGCCACCGGATCGCGGCCGGCCTTTTCCTCGGCGGCGAGGATGCGCTGCGCTGCGGCGCGGAGGCTCGCGGGCCGATCCTTCAACGTCTCGATCTTGCGCTGTTGGGCGCTGATATGTTCGGGGATTCGGGTGGTCATCGGGAGTTCCTTCTGTCGTTCACGGATTGGGCGTCGATCGACCAACGGCCGGCGACGAGTTCGGCTGTGAGCGCTCCTCGACGACAGAGGTCGACGACGCCGCGCTGGCCGATGCCGAGTCGCTGTGCCGCTTCCTGGGTCGAGATCCGCTCACGGGAAGACGATCCCGGATCGGAAGATCCCGACGCAACACATCTGCCGATATCGGAAGACGGCGCATCGCTTGACACGGACCGGTGCAGGTCCGCAACGTCGGCCCATTCTCGGGCGATCCGGTCGAGCCCGACCTCGCGGAGCGTCTGGCCGCGCTGGCGAAGCGCCGGCTCGATCACGACCTTGAGCACACGGTCGAGGAGATCGCAGTCCGCGCCATCGTGCTCGACCGATCCCGGCGAACGGTGCAGCCTGATCGTCACGGCATCGCCTCGCAGTCCGGAGCCTCGGTGCCCGTGAACCTGACGAGCTGCACGAGTTCGTCGACGAGGGTTTCGAGACGGGCGATCTCGTCGGACGCCTCGTCGTCGTCATCGAGGTCGACCGTCGACCGACCGAACGCGTCGAGCAGCTCGGTCCGGATCGAGGTCACGGCACGGGCGACACCGGTCGCCAGCTCGTCGACCACGACGGCGGCAGCGTCGGACCAGTCGTCGTTCTCGTGGTCGGCGCTCATGCCGGGGGCTTCCCGGTGTGGGCGACGACATCGGCAACGACGAAGCGGCGGAACAGCACGACCGCCTCGTTGAAGTCCTGATCATCGACCGTGGACTTGCGGAACGCATCGAGCACGACGAACGCCGACGACCAGAACCGTGCCTGGTGCTCGATCGCGCTGTGGGTTGTCGACCCGGCGAGGCAGTCGGTCCGGCGACGAGCTTCGAGCACGTGCTGGCGGATCGCGCCGACGAGGCGACGCTCGGTCATCTCGTGACCGCGAGCGCAGATCTTCACGAGCGCAGCGAGTTGCGGTCCGAGCGAGCGGACCTGCTCGGCAGCGATGTCGGAGGCGACGGCATCGAGGTGACGGTCGAGGTCGACGAACGGGTCGACCGGTGGGCGTTGGTTCTTCTTCTGAGTCACGGGATCTGCTTTCGAGGAGTTGAGTTCGGGGAGGAGTCGGGGTGCACGTGTCGAGAGGACTGAGGCGGTGGACGTCCCCGACCGATCGGCGGACTCGACCCGACCGACGAGGGAGCGGACCCGACCCAAACACCTTCCCCGACCCGACCCGACACCGACCCGTGGCGTGGAGCGACTGTCGTATCGCGCGCCATGGCGCGCTGCGCGCACATCTGTCGCGACAGATGTCGGACCGATGTCGCGACATATGTCATTTCGTCCCGCCCCTGGTAGCGGCCCGTTTCGAGCTCGGCTTCGTGCGTGCCTTTCGAGCGGCCGGAGTGAGGGACATGTCGACGGAATCGAGCGAGTGATGGCCCTTTTTCTGGTTGCATTTCGCGCAAGCAAACGCGAGATTTTCGAGGTCATTTGTGCGGAGAGACGGGTCGATGTGGTCGATCTGACCGCCGTCCTCACCGATCTTCACTCCGCAGTACTCGCACAGACCGCGGGCCCGTTTCGTAGCCGCGATGCGCTGCGGATAGTCCGCTCGCCCCTCGCGGAGACGGTTGCGGAGCCGCGTGCGTTCTCGCCTGGCAGCGTCGTCCGACCGGGACGGTTGCTCACCGGGAGCCCAGCCGAGCACCATCTGAAACGAGCCGGACGGGAACCGTTTCGAGGGAGGGATCTTCTTCCACGCGCCGGCCTCTACGAGCAGCTCCGCGCCAGCGAACCACAGCTCGGCCGGCATGTTCGCCGGGGCGGTGATGTCGCCCACGTTCGCCGGGTCGATCCGTCCATCGGTGAACGCCGGGACCGCCCAGATGAGGGTGAATAGGTGAACCGATTTGGCGTTGAGCGCGTCGAGCTGGCCCTTCTTGTTGATGTCGGCCATCGGGTGCCCGGGAAGGTCTCGTGCGGCCTGGCGGATAGCGACGGCGGTGACGGCGTTCCATGTGGGCTCGCGGGTCAGTTGGTCGTCGATCTTCGTCCACGTCATCGTGGCGACCGATCGTCGGGGTCGAGGTCGTCGGTGCTGGCCGCTCGGAGACGTGCCCGTGCCTCGACGTACGTTTCCGGGAGTGGCGGGGGTGGGCACGAGTCGCATCGGGCGCGATGTGCGGCCACGAGGCGATCGCAGTCGGGCGAGTCGCAGCGGTGTGGCCCGGCGATCGTAGGCATCGTGAATCGCCTCATGCGATCGGCCTCCGGTCCAGTCCTCCGTTGCGACCGGACACTTCGACCAGGCGAGCCAGCGACGCCTGCGTTGCGGCGAGCGTGTCGGCGTCGAGGCCATCGCCGACCATCTCTGGGTAGCGGATCGAGACGGCCTCGGTGTCCTGACAGAGTGATGCTTCGAGATCCCCGTCGTGGATCATGCGAGCGATGTCGGGGCCGAAGCGAACCTCTATCTCGATGAGGTCGAATGGGGTGAGAGGGGGCGTATCCACCTCGTCATCTGCGACGAGCTGGACGGGGCGAGTTGCTTCGGCGTCGTCGGTTGATCGCAGCTCGGGGGAGGGTGGTCGTTGGCGACGACGCACAGTCACGACGGAGCCGATCCATCGTCGGTGGCAGCGAGGTTGCACTCGGCCCACGCAACGAGCGAGGCTACGAGGATGAGTCGGCGTCGGCCGTGCTTGACCGTCGCGATCTCTCCCCGGCTGATGAGCCGGTACATCTCGGATCGACCGAGGCCGGTGTAGTCGCAGCCCTCCGGGATTCCGACTGCGTGGCGCTCGTGAACGGGAATGTGTTCAGCGGTGGAGCTGCTGGACGTCATGAGGATCCCCTCCTGGGGGCATCCTCCGCACCGTCGCTCGGAGAGATTCTGATTCTGCCGGTCCGGCTCGGGAATCTGAATTGTGTTCGGGGGTGAACCTACACGTCCGCACAGTCCACGACAACGCATCGAGGACGGCGACGTTGCGGCAACGCAGCCAGCGCCCGAAGCTCCTCGATGTCGAGGATGGCGACACCGTGACGGTCGCACACGGCATCGGGTCGCGGCAGCGGGTCCGGGCCGAAGATCAGATCATCGAAGCTCGTCGGCACGTCCGTCGATAGCAGAACGATCGTCCCGTTCTTCGTGGCGGTGAGCCGATGACCGTCCGCCTTCGCTGCACGCTCAACCTCGAGCTCGGCTTCAGTCGGGTTCCGGTTCGATGGGGTGGACCACGAGGAGTAGACGTCCCCGATGCCGTTGAGGTGGTGGACGGTGCCGATCGTTTCTGCGCGCCGGGCCCGTTGGCATTCCGAGCACACCACGATGACGAGAGGTTCCGGGCTCGTGGAGGCAAGTTCGTCGGCGGCGCGTTGCCAACGCGTCCAGTAGGTGCTGCGGTCCATCATCCGAGAGCTTCCCCGAGAGCGCGCGCACCGTTGACCGTGGGGCGAACGGCGTGCCGGTACACGAGCAAGCCCATCCGGGTGCCATCGTGTCCGAGCTGGTCTGCGATGGTCTCGATCGGAACGCCCGCTGCAGACATGATCGACGCAGCAGAGTGACGGAGGTGATTCGGAGACCACTCGCTCTCGATCCGCTTCCCCTTCTTGCCGGAGCGCGACACTGATTCGACCTCTTCGGCCAGCCCGGCGCGTAGGCACAACCGGTCGAACGACCGGCGGAGGTTCGATGGGGAGATAGGCGTCGAGGCGGTCGTGACGAAGACGAGATCGTCCGGGTTCGACCAGAGCGGCCCGCTCTCCAGCTTCTCCTCGCTCTGGCGTGCGTGGTGCTGGCGGAGCGCCTTCACGAGCTGCGGAGGCGCGTCGAGGGACCTCCTGGACCGTGAGGTCTTGAGACGTTCGTCGACCACGTGTGACCCACCGGCAAGCCATTTCAGCGAGCGGCGAACGTGGACAACGCCGGCGTCGACATCGATGTCCGTCCACGACACACCGGTCGCTTCGCCGGGCCGTAGCCCGAGCATCAGCATCATCAGCCACAGAGCGTGGAGGCGGTCCGCTACGGCAGCTTCGAGGAGGCTCCGGGCTTGCTCGACGGTGAATGCACGACCTGGCTTGGATCGCTCCGCTTGAGCCGGTAGCTCGACCAGGCGGGCGACGTTGCGGGTCACGAGATCCCGGCGAATACCGAAGTCGATCGCCTGCGCGAGTACCGATCGAATCTTCACCAGCGACGCCCGGCCGATCGGTCGACCGGAGTCGGGCCGCGGGTTGCTTGCGAGATGGGCGAACGCGTCCTCGACGTGTTCGGGGCGAAGGGAGCGGAGGCGGCGAGTACCGATCGCGTCGCTCAGCACTTCACAGCACCATTCGTAGTTCTCGGTGGTGGCAGCGGCGAGGTTCCGGCCGCTCAGCGCGCGTTCTCGCCACTCGTCGAGCAGCTTGTCGACCGTGACGTTGCCGTCGACGATGCCGCCGGAGCGGGCTACCTCGGCGTGCATCGCTCGAAGGTGTGCTTTCGCCTCGGCCTCGCCAACGGCGGATCGGGTGCGACGGCGACCGTCTGGCATCACCAGAGCCGCCCGCCATCGCTTCTTTGAGGCATCGAAGTAGACCGATCCTTCACCGTTGTGTCTCGCCATCGTGGGTCCTCTCGGGGCCGTTGCTCCCCGATCGGTGTGAGTGTTCGGTTGTTCGCGGGGAGCAACCGGGGGAGCAACGTCAGCGTACACGTACGGACGTGCACGGAACCATCATGCGTCCGGACCTGTAGATAATGGGCCTCCGGTGTCACGCACGGACGGTCGCGGGAACCATGGCATGGAAGAGGTCAGGGGTTCAATTCCCCTAAGCTCCACGGAAACCCTTCGGTCCACGCCGAGGGGTTTTTGCTGTTCAGGATCACCGAAAGACAGCCTGATGTCAGGGCTCCCGTCCGCGCCGATGCCGCCGAGTGGTGCCGGGCCCAGCGGGTCTGGAAACATCAGCCCATGACGCGGACTCTCGACCAGACCTTCGCCGACGCCCGAACGCGTTTCTCGACAACGGCTATCGGCGCCGGCGCCGACGTCACGTCCTTCCCACATCCGCTCGCAGGGCGTGAGGGCGAGGAACTCGCGATCGACGTCGCCACGCTCGGGCCACTCGACGCTGCATCGGTGCTGCTGGTCGTGTCTGGTACCCACGGCGTCGAGGGGTACGCCGGGTCCGCGCTACAGTCGTGGTGGTTCGACGAGCGCGCAGCGTCGGCGCCGGCGGATGTCCGCGTCGTGGTGCTGCACGGGTTCAATCCGGTCGGGTTCTCCTGGGTTCGTCGAGTCAACGAGGACAACGTCGACCTCAACCGCAACTTCGTCGATTGGAACGATGTTCCTCGCAACGCCGACTACGGCGGGATTGCCGACCTCCTCGTCCCGCTCACCTGGGATGCCGCGACTCAGGAGTCGACCACAGCCAGCCTGATGGAGGTGGCTGCCGACGTCGGCCTGCGGCAGTTCCAGAAGACGGTCAGCGGCGGCCAGTACGACCACCCGACCGGAATCTTCCACGGCGGGTCGGGGCCGGTGTGGTCCCACCGCTGGCTCGTCGAGCACCTCGCTGAGCTCGTGGGGAATGCCCGCCGACTGGGCATCATCGACCTGCACACCGGGCTGGGCGACTGGGGTCACGGTGAGCTGATCTCGCACGAACACGCGGAGGATCCGGGCTACGCGCGCGGGGCCGACTGGTGGGGTGACGTCCGGTCGATGCACGATGGCGAGAGCGTGTCGGTTTCGCTGAGCGGTGACTGGTTGGCAGCCGTCGATGCGCTGATTCCCGATGTCGAGGTGACCGCCGCCGCCCTCGAGTTCGGCACGGTCGACGTCTTCTCCGTGCTGCAGGCGCTTCGGGCCGACGCCTGGCTCCACGCTCACGGTGACCCGTCTGCGCCCGATGCGGCGGACATCCGGGCGCAGGTCAGGGCGGCGTTCGGTGACGATGATCCGGCATGGCTCGAACGACTGATCGTTCGCTTCGACGAGGTGGCGGGCGCTGCACTCGGCCGGCTCGCAGGCGACAAACCGTGACCCACGGTGCGCCGATCTAGATTTCCCGGATGGGAATCACTGACATCACCGACCGGCTCGGCGGCAAGCAGGTCAAGCAGATGGCGGACCTCGTCGACGATCTGTGGAGCGACCGCAAGAAGATCTTGAAAGTCGTCGATCTGGTCTGGGACAACCGTGACGAGATCATGGGTGCGGTGAAGTTCGTCGGCGACAACAAGGACAAACTCAACGATGTGGTCGGCCGACTGCCGACGCTGATCGGCCAAGCCGGGCAGGGACTGGAGGCCGCCGGCGTGGGAGCGGCCCGGGCGAGCTCCCTGCTGCTGGGGGAGGACGGCGACGGCCCGAAAGAACTGACCGAGCAGGCTGCCGATCTCCTCGAACGCTGCCAACAGCAACTGTTCGAAGTGACGACCATGGTCGGCGAGCTCGGCGAAGGACTCGCCTTCATCAAGTTGCCGAACCGTCTCGATGACGGAGCGCAACGCCTGATCGACGTCGCCGACGACCTCGGCGGAGTCGCCGTCAGGTTCCGTGATCTCGGAGCACAGTTGGCCGATGCCGGTGTCGACATGGCAGACGTCGGCACGAAGCTCGGCTCCAGTGGTTCGACGCTGCAGTCGTTCGTCTCGGAGAGCCCGCGGGCCCGCCGCAGTACTGGTTCGCAGGGATCGTCGAAGTCATCTTCGAAATCGGTGAAATCGGTGCGATCGGACGACGGCATCTGGGGATCGGCGGCATCGAAGGTGCTCACCGCGAAGAAGCGGCAAGCCGCTGCGGAGCGAACCGCCGAGCGACGGCGCACCGCCAAGCGCGCCGCTGACCGCAAACGCGTGGCGAAGCAGGCCGCCGATGCCGCGGCGGAGGTGCAACGGCGACGTGACGCTGCCACCTCGATCGTTCCCGGACGAACGTCGACCGCCAACCAGGCGACCACCAAGCAGACGCCCACCAAGCAGACGCCCACCAAGCAGACGCCCACCAAGCAGACGCCCACCAAGCAGACATCCGCCAAGAAGCAGTCGCGGGCGAAGCAGAAGTCATCGGCGAAGCGCTCGACACGACCCTCGTCGAGTTCGATCGCGCCGAGCAAGATGAAGGCGCTCGGCGACTGACTCAGCGACGGTTCAGACGACGATGTTGACCATCCGGCCGGGGACGACGATGACCTTCTTCGGGGTCGCTCCATCGAGCGTGGCGATGATCTTGTCGTCGGCGAGCGCAGCGTCCTCGGCAGTTGCCTGATCGGCATCTGCTGCGATGGTGATGCGCCCACGGACCTTGCCATTGACCTGGACGGGCAATTCCACCGTGTCGTCGACCAGCAGTGCCGGATCGGCGGTCGGGAACTCGATGTACGTGACCGTCTCATCGTGGCCGAGCTTGCGCCACAGTTCCTCACAGATGTGAGGGACCAGCGGCGCCAGCATCCGAACCATTTCCTCGGCGACGATCCGGGGCGTGGCGTCGAGCTTGGTCACTGCATTGTTCAGCTCGATCAGCTTGGCGATCGAGGTGTTGAAGCGCAGTGCGTCCATCTCGACGCGGACGACGTCGATGGTGCGATGCAACAGCTTGTCGGTGTCGCTGTCGGGAGCGGTTTCGACAACGATGCACTCGCCGGAATCCTCGTCGACGATGTTGCGCCAGAACCGCTGGAGGAAGCGGTACATGCCAACCACGTCGCGGGTCTCCCAGGGGCGCGATGCGTCGAGCGGGCCCATGGCCATCTCGTACAAGCGCAGCGTGTCGGTGCCGTACTCCTCGTACAGCTCTTCGGGTGACACGGCGTTCTTGAGCGACTTGCCCATCTTGCCGTAGATCCGCTCGACGGGTTGTCCGTCGAAGGTCCACCCGCTGTCGTCGTCCCCGTCGACGGCGTGAGCGTCGACATAGATGCCGCGCTCGTCCTTGAAGGCATCCGCCATGACGTAGCCCTGGTTGAACAGGCGGGCGTAGGGCTCCTTGGAGCTGACGTGGCCGAGGTCGAACAGGACCTTGTGCCAGAAGCGTGCGTAGAGGAGGTGGAGAACGGCGTGCTCGACGCCACCGACGTACAGGTCGACGCCACCCGGGTGGTCCGCACGCTCGTCGGTCTGTGGACCCATCCAGTACTCCTCGACAGCGGGGTCGACGAATCGGTCTTCGTTGGTCGGGTCGAGGTAGCGCATCTCGTACCAGCACGACCCGGCCCACTGTGGCATGACATTGGTGTCGCGCCGGTAGGGCTGGACGCCGTCACCGAGGTCGAGTTCGATATTGGCCCACTCGTCGAGACGGTCGAGCGGGCTCTCAGGATCGGAGAACTCGTCGTCGGGGTCGAACGTGCGTGGTGAGAACTGCTCGGTCTCGGGCAGTTCGACGGGCAGCATCGAGTCGGGCAACGTGTGCGGGTTGCCGTCGACGTCGTAGACGATAGGGAACGGTTCGCCCCAGTAACGCTGGCGGCTGAACAGCCAGTCGCGCAGCTTGTAGTTGACGGTGGCGCTGCCGGCGCCGGCACGCTCGAGCCAGGCGTTCATCACTGCGATGCCCTCGACCTTGTTGACCAGTCCGTCGAGCGTGAGCTCGCCGTTCGAGCTGTTGACGTACGGTGCGTCGCCGACGAAGGCGTCTGGCCACTGGCGCGTGTCGAGCGTGACGTCGAGGTCACGCGCCTCGAACCACTCGGCGGGTGGTGTTTGGATCGCTGGGATGTCGATGTCGAACTTGCGGGCGAACTCGAAGTCGCGGCTGTCGCCGCAGGGCACGGCCATGATCGCCCCGGTGCCGTAGCCCATCAGTACGTAGTCGGCGATCCAGATCGGGATCTGCTCACCGTTGACGGGGTTGGTCGCGTATGCGCCCGTGAAGACGCCGGTCTTTTCTCGGGTGTCGTCCTGACGCTCGAAGTCCTTCTTGGCGCCGGCCTGTTTGCGATAGGCAGCGACTTCGTCGGCTTTGTCCGGCCCGGCGAGTTCGTCGACGAACGGGTGCTCGGGCGAGAGCACCATGAACGACGCTCCGAAGAGGGTGTCGGGGCGCGTCGTGAATACGGTGATCGTGCCCGCCGATGATGCGAAATCGACCTTCGCGCCATCGCTGCGGCCGATCCAGTTGCGCTGCATTGCCTTGATTGCGTCGGTCCACTCGAGCAGTTCGAGGTCGTCGATCAGACGGTCGGCGTATGCGGTGATGCGCATCATCCACTGGCGCATGTTGCGCTTGAACACCGGGAAGTTGCCGCGATCGGAGCGGCCATCGGCGGTGACCTCCTCGTTGGCCACCACGGTGCCGAGGCCCGGGCACCAGTTGACCGGTGCTTCAGAGACGTAGGCGAGGCGGTGGTCGTCGATAACGACGTGGCGTTCGGCCGGTGAAAGTTCGGCCCACGGGCGTCCGTCGGGCGTGGAGCGTGCCCCCGTCTCGAACTCAGCGATCAATTCGTTGATCGGTCGGGCGCAATCTTCGTCCTCGTCGTACCAGGCGTCGAAGATCTGACTGAAGATCCACTGCGTCCATCGGTAGTACTGCGGGTCGGTGGTCGACACGCTGCGGCGGTTGTCGTGGCTCAGGCCGAGGCGCTTGATCTGACGGCGGTAGGTCGCGATGTTGGCGTTCGTCGTGATGGCCGGATGCGTGCCGGTCTGTACGGCGTATTGCTCTGCTGGCAGACCGAAGGCATCGAAGCCCATCGTGTACATCACGTTGCGGCCGGCCATGCGCTGGAACCGCGAGTAGACGTCGGTGCCGATGAAGCCCAGCGGGTGGCCGACATGGAGCCCGGTGCCGGACGGATACGGGAACATGTCGAGCACGAACAGCTTGTCGCCGCGTGCCGCGACGGCGTCGGGGTCGGCGAGCGGCCCGGCCGGATTCGGGGCGTCGAAGATGCCGTTGGCCTCCCACCAGTCCTGCCAGCGGATCTCGAGTTCCTGAGCGCGCTCCGCCGTGTACCGATGCGTCGGTGCGTCAGGTGTTTCCGGTGATTTCGGAGGGGTGTCGGTCTCGCTCATACGGGCCCGAGCCTACGACCGATCGGTTTGCGTGCATCCATCCGTTTGTGTGCACTCAGATGTACGCGGCGCGTGCAGTTTGGTGCACGCAAACGGGGGGGGAATCAGCCGGTGGTGGTGCAGGGCATGCGTTTGATGCCGTTGATGAAGCCGCTGACGAGGCGATCGGGTTCACCGGTGATCGCGAGGTCGGGGATCTGGGTGAAGATCTCGTCGAACATGACCTGGATCTCCCGGCGCGCCAGGTTCGCACCGAGACAGAAGTGTGGGCCGCCTGCGCCGTAGCCCTCCATGTCCTTGGTGTTGGTCCGGTTGATGTCGAACTGATCGGGGTCGGCGAACACGTCCTCGTCTCGATTGCCCGACCAGTACCACATGACCACTTTCTCGCCGGCGGCGATGTCGGTGTTGCCGATGGTGATGTCGTGGTTGGCCGTCCGGCGCATGTGGATCACCGGTGACGCCCAACGGACGATCTCGTCGGCAGCCGGGAGGGCCATCTGTGCATAGTCGTCGATCAGCTGGCGCTTCTGATCGGGATGATGGTGGAGCTGATGCATGCCCCACGAGATCGCATTGCGTGTTGTCTCGTTGCCAGCAACAGCGAGGAGGATGAAGAACGATCCGAACTCGGCGGCGGTGAGTCGCTGCCCATCGACTTCGGCATGCATCAGCACCGACGCGATGTCGTCGGTCGGGCGCTGCAGCCGATCCTCGCCGAGCGCCTGGGCGTAGTCGAACATGCCGGCGGCGCCGAGAATCAGGGCGTCGAGGTCCATCGTGAAATCAGGATCACCGGCGCCGAGGATCACGTTGGTCCAATCGAAGATCTGTTGCTCATCTTGCTTCGGGACGCCGAGCATGTCGCAGATCACACCGAGGGGGAGCGCAGCCGCGAACTGTTCGACGAAGTCGCACTCGCCCATCTCTCGGGCTTCAGAGACCAAGGCTGCGGCTCGGGCGCGCACGGACGCTTCGATCGACGCGATCGTCTTGGGCGTGAAGCCCTTCTGGACGAGAAGGCGCATCTTGGCGTGGCGCGGGTCATCGAGCACGATCATCGAGCCGAAGAACTCGAGCGTCTCGGGCGGCTGCTCGCCGAGGGTGATGCCCGAGGCCGATGAGAACGCGTGCGGGTTGCGATTGATTGCACGGACATCGTCGTAGGTCACTGCCGACCAGAAACCAGGCCCGACCGTGCCGCCTTCGAGCACGGAGATCTCCTCGTGGAAGCACATACCGTCGCCGTGCTTGCTCTCGTGGCGGAGTCGGGCGAAGGCATCGTGGCGCTCTGCGATCGGCCGAGTCCAAAAGTCGTTCGAGCCGAGTTCGATGTCGGTGCCGTCGGGCATCTGCAGGGTGCGGTGAGCGGGCATCAGGTCATCTTCGCGGCTCGGTCGCCGCACATCACCATGCAAGCAGCAAGCAGCAAGCAGCAAGCAGCAAGCAGCAAGCGGTGGTGATGCGATGAGCCTTGCGGTGGGGAAGACTGTGGCAATGACCGACATCGATCCTCCGGACCCGTCACTGCGTGCTGGCGCCGCCGCCGACCTCGACCCAGACGCGCCAGTGATCATCGGTGTCGCGTTCGACACTGCGACCCGGGCGCAGGAGTACCTGCTCGCGATGGCCGGGCTGCGCAACTCCGGCGATCTCGCGTTGAAGGACGCCGTGGTCGTCTCGAAGAACGATGAGGGCAAGGTGAGCGTCACAGAGACCATCGACCCCACGCCGGGTCGAGCGGCAGCATCGGGAGCGATGTGGACTGGCCTGCTCGGCTTGGTCGTCGGCGGTCCGATCGGGTGGCTGGCCGGGCTCGGTGTCGGGGCGGGAGTCGGCGCCGTCACCGCGAAGGTCATCGACATCGGCATTCCCGATGAGTGGGTCGACTGGTTCAAGCAGTCAGTCCACGAGGGGACGACCGCGGTCGTCGTGCTCGCCGAGCACGTACACGTTCGCGAGCTTGCTGCGGAGGCGAAGCGATTCGAAGGTGCGGAATTGCTGTACACCTCGCTGCCACCCAGCAGCGTGACGCAGCTCTCCGAGGCATTCGGCGGGAGCTGACCGGTGTCGCTCGAGATCGTCTGTCCCGCCTGTGGCATCGATGACGATCTGCGCGGCGAGCCCACTGACGATGGGATGGTCCAGCTGACGTGTGCGGCGTGCAAGATCAGCTGGACGCGCGATCCGCGGCCGAAGTGTGCGTCCTGCGGGGGCGATGATCTGTACCACTTGCCGCAGGTGATCCTGGAAAAGTCACGCGGAACGCAGATGTCGATTCAGGGGATCCACCTCGAGTACGGCTGCCACAAGTGTCAGCCCAGAGAGGTGAAGGTGCGCGGCGGGTCGACGCACCATCTCCCCGGTCGCCTCGACGGCAGCCAGTGACCCAGAGCCTGCGACGGGCGGCGTATGCTGCCGCAGGTATGGGAGCGAAGGCGTCGAGCGTCACCGACACGCCTGCACGCGTCAGCACCGACAGCGCCACGGGATCGAACCGCTCCGGCTGGGATCGACGCCAGGCACGCACACGCGACGGCGTGCTCACTGCGGCGGGCGAGATCATCGCAGCCGATGGCGTCGACGGGCTCACGATGCGCAAGCTTGCAGCTCGCGCCGGTGTGGCCGTCGCCACGCTCTACAACCAGTTCGGCGACCGCGGCGGAGTGCTCGTGGCGTTCGTCTCCAACGGCCTCGACCAGCTCGAAGGCGACTTCGACGAACAGCCGGCTCGTGCCCCGATCGACACGACCCGGGCATTGTTCGCGGCGTTCGACCGGATCCTGGCAGGCGCCGTCGATGTCTGGCGTCCGATCTTCGCCACGATCGAATCCGGACCGGGTTCGCACGGCATGGGTGCAGTCGGCGACCGATTCGTCCAGATCATCGAACACGACCTCGCCAAGGCCGCCGCCGACGGGTTGCTCGTTCCGGACTGCGACACCGAACGTCTGGCCAGACACATCTTCGTCGCCCGGATGAACCGGACCGAGAAGTGGGCGACCGGAGCTGTCGACTGGCAGGGGTATCGGGAGTCGTCCAAACTGGGCCTGGAACTCGTCTTTGCAGCGGTGTTGCAGTCGCCTGCGGATCGGGCGAGCGCGTTGCAGTCGTCCCAGATCGTTCGCGACGCCGACTGATCGGCGCCCAGCCCCTTGCTCGTCTTCTCCTCGCCCGGCGGTCAGCGTCAGCACGCACCACTCGTCGAGATCGAAGCATCGCGTCTACAGGACCCGTTCGAGCACCCGGGTCGGGCGGACGCGATCCACGACGTGTTGGCCGTGGACCCCGCATTCGATGTGGTCGAACCCGCCGAGTGGGGGACAGCGCCGATCGAGGCGGTGCACGACCCCGGCCTCGTCGCATTTCTCGAACGTGCTTGGAACGACTACCAGGTGGCGCACCCCGGCGTGCACGACGTCGTACCGGATGTGTTCTCGATGCCGCAGTTGATGGCGGGAATGGGTTCGTTCCGCCCTCACGACAACATCGACATCGAGCTGGGGCGTTGGTGCTTCGAGACGACGACACCGATCACGCAGGGCACGTTCGCCGCGGCGTCGTCGGCTGTTGACGTTGCGCTGAGTGCGGCGCAGGCCGTGCTCGATGGTCGACAGCACTCGTACGGGCTGTGCCGGCCCCCCGGGCACCACGCGCCGATGGGTCTCTACGGCGGCTACTGCTTCTTCAACAATGCCGCCGTCGCTGCACACCACATTGCGTCGACCGCCGGCGTGAAGGTGACCGTGCTCGACGTCGACTATCACCACGGCAACGGCACTCAACAGATCTTCTACGAGCGCGACGACGTTCAGTACGTCTCGGTGCACGGCGACCCGGCGCGCGCCTATCCGTACATCACGGGGTACGGCGACGAAATGGGTGCTGGTCGGGGCACCGGCTCGAACTTCAACCTCCCGCTGCCCGCCGGGACGGACGATGACGAGTATCTGGCGGGGCTGGCGTTCGCCCTCAGCGCGATCGACGCTTTCGGGCCCGGCGTGATCGTGGTGTCGCTCGGGCTCGATGCGTTTCACAACGACCCGACCTCGGACCTCGCGATCACCGCTGAAGGCTTCGAACGTCAAGGAGCGCTCGTTGCGCAACTCGGCCTGCCGGCGGTCGTGGTTCAAGAGGGCGGCTATGACGTGGCGGCCCTCGGCGACAACGTCCGTCGATGGCTGATCGGCCTCGAGTCCAGCGCTCGTTGAGAACGGCTCCGGCCTCAATCGGCAGCCCCGCCTGTAGTGGACAGTGAGTGTGACCGGCATCTTTCCGGCATGCGGAACGGTGCTGCATCGTGGAACGAAACCCAACAAGCGCAACGTTTCTGCAGAACTCTGGGCAGCATGGTTTGTCCACAGGCCGGTAGTTCGTTATGGTCGAGTGAGTCGGGGGACATCTGTTCCCGCGGCGTGAACTCACATCCCAAGGGGAAAAATTTATGGATTTCAAACGTTTGGACGCAGCACGGAGCTCGGTCGGCCCGATCGAACTCGACCTCATCGAGTCGTACGCACAGGGCAAGGTGAGCCGGCGCAACTTCGTGAAGCGCGGCACCATCATCGGTCTGTCGATGCCGGTCATGGGTGGCATCATCGCCGCCTGTGGTGGCAGCGACGACGAGCCGTCGGGTGGAGGTGACACCGTCGGAGGGGAGACCGAGGGCAGCACCGCCGAAGCGGAGACCAGCGAGACCACGCCACCCGCAGCAGCCGGCGGCGACATCGTTGCCGGCATCCAGACCGGCGACGCCAACTCCGGTCTCGACCCGGTCAACATGCTCGACCTCGGCACGTACGCCGTCCTGTCGCAGTCGTTCGAGTACCTCGTCGGCCTCGGCGACGACGGCAACATCGCCGCCACGGCCCTCGCCACCGAGTGGTCGCCCAACGACGACGCCAGCGAGTGGACCTTCAAGCTCCGCGAGGGCGTCACCTGGCAGGAGGGCGGCGCGCCGCTCACCGCAGCCGACGCTGTCGCCACCGTCGAGCGCATGGTCGAAGTCGGCGCTGGCCTCGCCGGTGTCGTCAGCGCCGGTGGAGCCGTCGCAGCCGACGACCAGACGCTGGTCATCACCCTCGATTCGCCGAACGGCAACCTGCCGGTCCTGCTGTCGCTGTTCAACCCGCAGTCGCTGGTCACCCCGGTCGACTACGCCAGCGGCACCACGCTGAATGATCGTCCGACCGGCACCGGCGCCTGGATGCTCGACGATTTCGATCCGTCGGCCTTCCGCGTCAAGTTCGTCCCGAACCCCAACTGGTGGGGCGGAGCAGTCAAGCTCGACAGCGTCACGCTGCAGGGCTTCGAGAGCGGCGGCACCAAGGTCGCAGCCTTCGCCGCTGGCGAAATTGACATCATCCAGGACTTCTCGATCTCCGATGGCGCCACGCTGCTCGAAGACGATGCGGTCAAGGTGCTCACCCCGCCGTCGGCGAACCACCGCCAAATCTGGTTCAACACCCAGCTGCCCGAAGGTGGTCCGTTCACCGACGTGCGCGTCCGTCAGGCCGTCTGCTACGCCATCAACCGCGAGCAGCTCGTCAACACGGTGTACGAGGGTCAGGCTCAGATCGGCAACGATCACCCCGTCTTCCCGAGCCTGCCGTTCTTCGACGACAGCCAGGAGCAGCGTCCGTTCGATCCCGAGATGGCCAAGCAGCTGCTCTCCGATGCCGGCTACGCAGACGGCATCGAGATCCCGCTGCAGGTCGGTGACCTCGGTGAGATCCCGGCAATCGCCGCGATCGTCCAGCAGAACCTCGCTGCCGTCGGCATCACGACGCCGGTGAGCGTCACGCCGAACTCGGACTTCTACGGCGAGTACTGGTGCACCGGTGCGAGCTACGGCACGCAGCCCGAGACCTCTGGTCCCGGAATCCCCTGTGGCGCCTCGGCTCAGATCGGCATCGTCGACTACGGACACCGTCCGACCCCGGACATCTTCTTCGGTCGCGCACTCGCGACCGATGGTGACTGGAACTCATCGAACTACAACTCGACAGCGTTCGACGGTTTGTTCGGCGACTACCAGAGCGCCACCGATGTCGACGGTCAGAAGGATGCGGTCGGCAAGATCCAGCGTCTGCTCCATGAGGACGCTCCGGCGTGCTACCCGTTCTTCTTCAACTACCTCTCGGCAACGAGCAGCTCGATCGACGGCTTCCAGACCACAGCCCTCGGTCACCTGCAGATGCAGAACGTGACGAAGAGCTGATCGGACACCCCGCTCCGGCACACGCCGGAACATCGTGACGACGGGGCGCAGCGGTTGGACCGCTGCGCCCTTCGTCGTCACGGGGACCATTCGAACATCCCACGAAGCACAACCCACGAAGCACAACCCACGAAGCGCAACTCACGAAGTAAGGACAACGTGCTCAGATTCATTCTCAGGCGATTCATTCTCGCCATCGTCACCCTGGCGTTTTTGCTCGTCATCGTCACGTTGATCCCCAACATCGCACCCGGCGACCCCGCTCGAAAGATCGCCGGCGGCACCGCATCGCCGGAGCGGCTGATCGAGGTGACCGAAGCGCTCGGCCTGCGTGACTCGGTGGCGACACAGCTCTGGAAGCTGGTCAAGTCCGTCGTCACCCTCGACTTCGGCGACTCGTTCTCAGTGGCCACCGGTGAACCCGCGCTCAGCTTGGTGTTCACCGCACTCGGCAACTCCGCCAAGCTCGTGATCCTGTCGCTGATGGTCATCGTGCCGCTGTCGATCCTCGGCGGTCTGATCACCGCCTACAAGAAGGACACCTGGATCGACCGCACGGTCATCAACGTCGGCATTGCCTTCTCGGCAATCCCCGACTTCGTGGCGGGCGTCTTCCTGCTCGCCTTCCTCGCGGTGCCGGTCGACTTCTTCAAAGTCCAAGGCGCCGCTCCGCCGGGGTCTGGGATCTTCACCCAGGTCCAACACTTGCTGCTGCCCGTGATCGCCGTGCTCCTGGTGTACTTCGGCTACATCGCTCGTGTGACCCGCGCCGGAACCATCTCGGCGCTCGATTCCGACTACGCCCGCACCGCGTTCATGCGCGGTCTGTCCACGCCGCAGGTGTTCCGCAAGCACATTGCCCGCAACGCTCTGCAACCCACCGTCGCAGTGCTCGGTACCCAGCTCGGCTACCTCTTCGGTGGCATGGTCGCCCTCGAGAAGGTGTTCGGCTATCAGGGTGTCGGCAACCTCATCTTGAAAGCGGTCGACAAGGCCGACTATCCGGTTCTGCGAACCGGCGTCCTCGCAGTGGCGGTCATCTACATGCTCGCCACGCTCTCAGCAGACCTGTTGATCGCCTACATGAATCCGCGCACCCGCCAGTCGTTGGGAGACAACTGATGAGCAACAGCAACTTCGAATCGGCCACCGACGGCCCGGTCGTCGCGGCAGCAGGTGCTGCCACGCAAGCAGCGGCGGGTGGCGGCAGCGAGGGCAAGAAGCAGATCCGCAAGGAACAACTCCGAGTCCTGTACACCAGCCCTGGCTTCATCGTCGGGCTACTGATCGTCGGCTTCTGGGTCTTGGCGAGCTTGCTGCCCGGTGTCTTGACCTCGTTCGATCCGAAGGAGTTCGTCGAAGCAGGTCCGCGAGTCAAGCCCGGCGGTGACGCCTGGCTCGGCACGGACAAGAACGGGTGGGACGTCTACACGCGAGTCATCTATGGCGCTCGCAAGATCCTCACCATCGCACCGATCTCCACGGCGCTCGCCATCGTCATCGGCACGCTCCTCGGCCTCATCATGGGCTACTACAAGGGGTGGGTCGACGAGATCCTGAGCCGCATCATCGAAGCGATTCTGTCGATTCCGATCATCTTGATGGCCATCGTCGTCATCTTCACCTTCGGGCGTTCCACGACGGTGATCATCGGAACGATCGCTGTGCTCTTCGTCCCGGCCATCACCCGGACCATCCGGTCCGCAGCCATTGCCGAGTCCGACCTCGACTACGTGATGTCGGCCAAGATGCGCGGCGAATCAGGCTTCTTCATCGTCAGCCGCGAAATCCTGCCCAACGTGGTCGGCCTCGTGGTCGTGGAGGGCACGGTCCGTCTCGGCTATGCCATCTTCACCTACACGACGTTGGCGTTCCTCGGCCTCGTCGGTGGCGACATCACCGATGCCGACTGGGGCATCGATGTGTCCCAGAACTACGAGCAGATCGCCCGAGACATCTGGTGGCCATCCATCTTCCCGGCGGCGGCAATCGCCAGTTTGGTGATCGGTGTGAACCTGGTCGCCGACTCGATCGACAAGGCAGTGAAATCATGACCGTGACCGAACCAGACATGGCTGCTGCCGGAGATCCGACAGCCAAGCCGGCCCTCTCCATCGACGGTCTCGAGATGTCCTACATCGTGCGCGGCAAGCCGCGCAAGATCTTACGCGGCGTCACGTTCGACGTTCGCCAGGGCGAGGCCTACGGCCTGGTCGGTGAGTCGGGCTGTGGTAAATCGACCACCGCGTACGCGGCGCTCCGCTACCTGCCGAGCAACGGGGTCATCGACGCCGGTCGTGTGTTGTCCGGTGGTGAGGAATTGACAGCGATGTCTGCCAGCCAGCTCCGTGAGTTCCGCGCCAACCAGGCCTCGATGGTCTTCCAAGACCCCGTGCAAGCCGTCAACCCGGTGTTGAAGATCGGGACGCAGGTCGCCGAGGCATTTCAGGTCATGGGCCAGTCGAAGTCGGAGTCCGAAGCATCGGCCTTGGCAGCGCTCGAGCGTGTCCGGATCGCTGCTCCCGAGAGCGTCATGGAGCGCTATCCGCACCAGTTGTCGGGTGGCATGCTGCAGCGTGTCGTCATCGCCATGGGTCTGGCCTGTGACCCCACTCTGCTGGTGCTCGATGAGCCGACCACGGGTCTCGATGCAACGGTTGAAGCCGAAGTGCTGGACCTCGTGCGTGACCTTCGCTCGGAACTGAATTCTGCGATCTTGCTGATTGCTCACAACCTCGGCGTGATCCGCACCATGTGCGATCGCGTCGGCGTGATGTACGCCGGTCGGATCGTCGAGGAAGGCACCGTCGCAGAGGTCTTCGACAACCCGAGCCACCCGTACACCAAGGGTCTGCTGAACTCGATCCCGCGACGCGGTCTCCGCAAGACCGATCGCGAGCTGTTCGCCATTCCCGGTTCGGCGCCGCCTATCGGTGCCGACCTGCCGTACTGCACCTACATCGACCGGTGCCCGATTTCGACCGATCTCTGCCGTGAGCAGGCGCCGCCGATTGTGCAGCGCAGCGACGGCCACTGGACGCGCTGCCATCACGCGGACCGGATCGGAGACGTTCCCGAACCGCAGGAGGTCACGGTGTCCTATGACATCGGGACCGAGCAGGTCATCGGAGTCAACGGTGTCTCCAAGACCTTCCGCCAGCGTGGTCACGAGGTGCCGGCGCTCGTCGGCGTCGACCTCGGCTTCGCCGAAGGTGAGACGCTCGGCTTGGTTGGCGAATCCGGGTCCGGCAAGTCGACACTCGCCAAGACGATGCTCGGTGTGCATGCTCCTGACGAGGGTGGAGAGATCACGCTGCGCGGCCGCAAGATGGCCGACAAGGCGACCTCGCGTATCCAGGAGTCGGTGCGTGCGATCTCGATGGTGTTCCAGAACCCGGACTCAGCACTCAACCGTGCGTGGACTGTTCGCCGCATCCTGGAACGCAGCGTCGTGAAGCTGACCGGCGTCAAGGGCGCCGAGGCCGACAAGCGGGTCGAGGAGATCGCCGAAGCAATGCAACTCTCGCCCCGTCACCTCGACATGCGTCCGCGCCAGTTGTCCGGCGGCCTCAAGCAGCGTGTTGCCATCGCCCGAGCCTTCGCCGGCGACCCGGAAGTCGTCGTCTGCGACGAGCCGACATCGGCACTCGACGTGTCGGTCCAGGCTGCGATCCTGAACCTGCTCGCGAAGCTGCAGAACGAACAGCGTTCGAGCTACATGTTCATCAGTCATGACATCGGAGTCGTCCGTTACCTGGCTGACCGCATCGCGGTGATGTATCTGGGGCGGATCATGGAGATCGGTGCGACCCAGACGATGTTCGAGGGTGTGAATCATCCGTACACCGAAGCGCTGCTGTCAGCGGTGCCGAGTGTCGACGGTGTCACCGAGAATCGAATTCCGCTGACCGGCAGCATCCCGTCGCCAGCCAATCCGCCTCCAGGCTGCGTGTTCCACACCCGCTGCCACCGGGCGATCGCCGGGTTGTGCGAGGTCACCGTGCCGGAGATGGTCGAGCTGTCTCCAGGGCACAGCATCAAGTGCCACCTCTCGGTCGAGCAACTCCAGGAGCCGATCCGCATCGACCCCGACGCGGTCTTGGCCGCGCCAGCGCTGATCGACGAGATCTGATCAGACTGGATTCGCTGATCAGGATTCGCTGATCAGGCTGGGTCGGACAGCACCCACTCGGCGCCGTCTGCGGTGTCGCGCACTTCGATCCCTGCAGCCGTGAGGTTGTCGCGGATTGCGTCACTCACGGCGTAGGCCTGCTCCGACCGGGCAGTGACCCGGGCGGCGAGTGCCGCCTCCACGACTGGTGCGAGCACCTCGCGGGGGTCGCGCACGCCGCCCGAGGCCGCTGCGCCGAGCCGGACGATCATCGAACGCAGCGCAGTACGGGCGCGACTCATCTCGTCGCCCTGCAGAGTGTCGCGAGACCACCCGACGATGGCGGCATCGAGTTCGAGGACAGCGCCGACCGCAGCGTCGGCATCGCGCGCTGCGAGCGCCGCTTCGAAGACAGCTTCGAGTCGCGCAGCATCACGACCGAGCGACGGGATGTCGGCGGCGTCGTCAGCGCGCCCCGTCACGTCGGGGACAGGCACCGATGTGACGCTCTCCGTCACGTTCGTGCCTGTCCCCGACGTGACGGGGCCGGCCTGCAGGGTGCTGAACGGGACGGTGCTGCCGGTCTCGATGCGGGTCGAGGTGCCGTCCTTGCGGAGCGTGAGGCCGCCCTTGCCGACGACCTCGGCGGTCTGGGCGTCGAGGTCGATGATCACGCCGGTGTGCTCGTCGACTCCGAGGATGAAGACGTCGTCGTCGAGTTCGGGCTCGAGCATCGCGAGCCGCCGCTCGCCGAGGTAGCACTTGCTCGTGTCGTGGTTGCCGCCCTCCTTGTTGTCGTAGTGCGGGATCACGACGACCGGGAGGCCAATGGCGGTGAGCAGGTCGAGACCGTCGACCCAGTACGGGTCAGCACCTGACTTGTAGACCTCATAGACCGGAATGGTCTTGCGGCCGAGTGTCAGTGCTGCGGCCGAGGAGAACACGACGGCGCCGCCGTCACGAAGTTTGCTCGCGATGGCGTCGGGGATCGGGGTGTCGGCCCACTGGCGCAGTGCAAAGGTCGGGCTGCCGGGCCCGGCGAAGATCCAATCGGCGCCGCGGATTTTCGCGATTGCCGTCTCGGTGGCGACGACGTCATCGGTGTCGGTGCGGGCCAGTCCGGCGATCTCGACGTTGCGGCTCGCTGCGTCGACGAAGTACTCGGCAGTTTTTGCGGCGAGGATGTCGACGTTTTCCTGGAAGCCGAACGGGGTGTCGAGGAGCACGGCGTCGACAGCGCCACCGGTGGCCGCGGCCAGCCGCTCGAACACGCGCCGGTGCGGTGTGGTCATCGTCGGGGCGGTCTCACCTGACCCCATGATGACGAGCAGCCGGGGGAGTGCAGTTGTTGAAGCGCTCATGGGAAGAAGTCTGCCTCCGTCGCGGCCCGGTGCAACAGGGCTGCGACCTCGGCCGGATGTTGAGCGTGAACGTCGTGATGCGCCGGGCTGAACCACTCGACTCTCCCATGGGGAAGGGCGGCGACGGCGGCATCGATGGCCACCTTCTTCGACGCAGTCCATTCACCTTCGCCGGTGTCGGCGGGGATCATCAGCAACGGTGTGTCGATGTCGGCGAACAACTCAGATGGTCGGTGCTCCCACAGGCCGCGCAGCACCATCAGGTGCCGCTCGATCGAGAGCCACGGGGCAACCGTGTCGTCGCTGCGGACTTCGAAGTTTGCGAGCTGCCCGAGGCGGCCCTCCTCAGGCCAGTCGGGGTTCGCCGAGGCCATCCACTCGCGCATCCGTGCAATCGGTGTGCCGATGAGCTTGGGCGGCGCCATCATCTCGGATGCGTCGTCCCAGTCGGGGAACCGGTCGAGGAGTTCGATGAACCCGCCGTCGACACACGCAACGGCACATGCGGTGTCGGGATGGCGGTGAGCGAACTCGACGATGACGTTGCCGCCCCAGGACTGGCCTGCAACGAGCGGGCGGGATGTCCAGTTCCAGAGATCGATCAGCTCGCGCAGTTCATCGGCGACAACCGCCATGGCGTAGCCGGCGTCGGGCTTGGAGGAACGTCCATGGCCGCGTTGATCGATGGCCACGGTCGGGTGGCCCATCTCGGCCAACCTCCAGGCGACGCCGTCCCAGAGGCGAGCATTCGAGGCGAGACCGTGCACGAGCAGGCAGGGCGGCTGCGTCGCGGCGCCAGGATCCCAGTGCACGGCATGAATTCGGCTGTCGACGAGTTCGTGCCACTCGTGACGGGGCTGGATCGGGCGGTCGATTCCGTCGTCGATGCCGTCGTCCCTGATGCTCATGTCGTGCTGCTCATGACGTGCTGCTTCCCTCGGTCCTGATCCGCTCGATGAGCTCGAGCAGTGCGATCGACTCGGGCACCGGTCGGGGCCAGTGGCCGTCCCCGTTCACCGTTGCGGCGAAGGTGTCGATCATCGCACGGTACGGGTCGGTGGTCGCGACGTCGATGGGCGATTCGTCACCTCCGACCGACCTGAACGTGATGTTGCGCGCGTCGACGGCGCCGGTGTGGGCTTCGCCGTCGAGGATGATCGCACCGTCGGTTCCGATCAGTTCGAGCCGCTGCGTCTCGTGGTCGACGAACGAGCAACTGATGCTTGCCGTGCGGTCGGTGCCGAAGGTGAGTGTGGCCGACGTCGCTGCGTCGACGCCGGTTGGGCTGGTCACCGTCTCGGCCGTCACCGCCGAGGGCGACGATCCCCACATCGCGACGATCGGGCCGAGGCAGTAGATGCCGACATCGAGCAGCGCGCCGCCGCCCAGCATGGGATCCCAGCGGTAGTTGTCAGCGGCCTCGGGCCCGATGGTGAACGTGAAGTCGGATCGGATCTCGGTGATCTCACCGACCAGGCCGGTCGACGCAAGACGGAGTGCTTCGACCCATCGCGGGGCGAAGGGAGTCATCCAGGCCTCGGCGAGCAGCACTCCTGCGTCGTCGGCCGCACGAGCCATGCGCCGCGCAGCCTCGGGTGTCGGGGCGAGTGGCTTTTCGCACAGGACGTGCTTGCCGGCCTCGATGCAGCGCAGCGTCCACTGCTCGTGCATGCCGTTCGGGAGCGGGATGTACACGGCGTCGACATCGGGGTGGTCGATGACATCTTCGTAGCCGTCGACTGATGTCGAGGCCCACCGCTCCGGGACGGGTCCGCCGAGCGACGCCGAAGCCACGAGCTGCACTCGTTCGCTCGCGTCGATCGCCGGGAGGATCGCCAGGCGCGCCACCGTCGATCTCGCGCCGAGCACGCCCAGACCGATCGACGTCACCCGGTCGTTGCTCTCGGCGGTGGCGCCGCGATCAGCCATCGTCACAGCTCGATGAGCGAGCCGCCTTCGGCGCCCGACTGCTGTGCAGCCTCGAGAACCGCAACGACGTCGCGGGACTGTTCGGGCAGGACGGCGAGCGGTTCGCCCAGCAGGATGTGGTCAGCGAGGTTGCGGTGGAAACCCCAGCCCTGGTCCGGCGCGGGTCGAACCTGAGAGGTGATGATGCCGTGGTCGCCGTCGAAGCTGGCAACAGTGAGCTCAGCAGGAGCCTCGGCGTGGTGGGAGTTGTGCTCGACGTGTCCGCGGCCGGGCAGAACGGCATCGGTTCGCAACGGCCGGTAGTGGCCTTCGAGGGTGGCGGCAGTGCCTTCGATGTGGAACTTGGGGCGGCGGATCGCGCAGACATCGCTCTGGCGGAATGTCGCTTCGCGACCGTCCTGCCACTGCATCCAGACCGAGAGCTGGTCGACGTTGGTGGTGTCGTGCCAGACCCGGGTGTGAGAGGAACACAGCAGACGGCTCGGCATCGAGCCGTAGAGCTGGTGGATCCAGTCGATGTGATGTGATCCCCAGTCGTACACGGCGCCGCCGGAGATGGAGTCCTCGGAGTGCCAGGCCCGACAGGGATGTTCGAAGCCGCCGACGAAGGTCTCGATGTTGAACACCTCGCCGAGGTCGCCTCGGGCGATCAGGCGTCGGATCGCAAGGAAATCAGTGTCCCACCGGCGGCTCTGGTGGACGGTGACGGTGCGATCGTGCTCGACGGCGGTTGCGATGACCAGGTCGGCGTCGGAGCGCGTGAGCGCCATCGGCTTCTCCATCACGACATGCTTGCCGGCCCGAAGCAGTTCGAGCGCGAGCTCGGCGTGGAACTTCGGGGGCGTCGCGATGACGGCGACGTCGACGCTGTCATCGGCGGCGAGCGACGTTGCGGAGTCGTGGCCGGCGAGTTCGGGGAAGTCGACGCGTGCGGCTTCGATGCGATCCGGTGAGTTGTCGGCAGCCGCGACCAGCGCAAGACCCTCGGTCTCGGTGGCTGCAAGCCCGTGGAGGTAGCCCATGCCTCCGAACGGCCCGTAACCGACCACGGCGACACCCAGCGTCGATGTGGTCGCCGGAAAGTCCGGACGCAGAAGCCGTCGAACGTACGTGCCGATCGTGCGATGCGCGAGCAGGAGCGCCGTGTCGGCGATGCCGGTTCCGACGATGCACCCCTGACCGATGCGGCGAACGGTGATCGTCGTCTGGTGCTCGAAGCGGACGCTCGTGGTCGCAGCGATCGAGGTGTCTGCGCCGACGACGTCGAGCGTGCGGAGTTCAGAGGTGATCGGAATCTCACCGTCGAGGCGGACTGCCTCCGGACGATCCGCGAGCGTCACGAACCACTCGGAGCGGGGCAGGACATCGACGACTCGAGCTCCGCACAGCTCCGCTGCCACGGCATCGCCCGGCGTGGGCGCGATCAACACGGCTCCACCCCGTGATGCGAGTTGGAGGAGGTCCGCTGCTTCGACTTCATCCAACGGCGCGGTCACGATCAAGAGTTCGTTGCCACCGATACCATGGGAAACGTCGGAACTGTCGGCATCCGTGCTCGAGCCCATCGGGGCGGTGTTGGCCGGGGCGGTGTCGGCGGTGTCAGGAGTCGGCGTCATAGGGTTGCTGGGAACCTACATCCGGTCTGACCGGGGCGCCTGACGGTGATCCTGATTCCGCGTGAGTCGATTTCACTCGGAAAAGTCGAGCAGGACGTGGTGTTGCGACCTGGTCGCATCTACGATCGTGGCCGATGACCTCACGACTCACCAACCGAACTCAATCGAACCTCATGATTCGCGCGATGGCGCCGCTCGCCGTACTCGGCCTCGCGGTGGCAGCGTGCGGCGGCTCGGAGACGAGCACCGACACGGGCCAGGCCGCGCAGGACGGTGACGACAGCAGTCGACTGCTGGTCGTCACGACTGTTGCGCCGATCACGTCGATCGCGGCCAACATTATCGGTGATCGCGCCGACATCGTCGGCATCGTCCCCGAGGGGACGAACTCCCACACCTTCGAGCCGCCGCCGTCCGCTGCCGGACTGCTGAGTACGGCTGACGTGGTCTTCATCAACGGACTCCAACTCGAAGAGCCGACGAAGGATCTCGCCGAGGTCAACCTGCCCGACGGTGCACCGCTGGTCGAACTGGGTGACGAGACCATCGAGCCCGACCAGTACAAGTACGACTTCTCCTTCCCGGAGTCCGACGGCAAGCCGAACCCACACCTGTGGACCGATCCGACGCTGGTCAAGGTGTACGCCGAGTTGATCCACGAAACCATGGTCGAAGCCGACCCTGAGGGCGAGACCGGTTACGACGCCAACCTCGAGGCCTTCGTGGCGATCGTCGACGAGTTCGACGTCGCAGTGCAACAGGCTTTCGACACGATCCCCGAGGATCAGCGCAAGCTCGTCACCTACCACGATGCCTACGCGTACTTCGCCGACACCTACGGCTGGAACGTGGTCGGTGCCGTGCAGCCGGCCGACTTCGGTGAGCCGACAGCCGGCGATGTGATCGAGTTGATCGAACAGATCGAAGCCGAGGGTGTCCCGGCGGTTTTCGGGTCCGAGGTCTTCCCGTCGCCGGTGCTGGAGCAGATCGCCAACGAGACCGGCGCCGTCTACGTCGATGACCTGCGCGACGATGACCTACCGGGGGAGTCCGGTGACGACGAGCACTCATGGCTCGGACTGATGAAGTTCAACTTCGTCACGATGACCGATGCGCTCGGCGGCGACTCGTCGCAGCTGGCCACGTTCGAGGTCCGCAACGCAGCAGTCGACGAAGCGACCTATCCGCAGTGATGCTGCGGACGACGAGCAGATCATGATCGACGTCGCCGGCCTCTGTGTCGACTACGGAGCCGGCGACGTCCTCACCGATGTCGACCTGATGGTCGCGGATGGCGATCTGCTGGGGATCGTCGGACCCTCGGGTTCGGGTAAATCCACGCTGCTCAAAGCCCTGCTCGGCAGCGTCGAAGCCCGTTCGGGAACGGTGACGCGCCGCCCAGGGCTCACCGTCGGCCTCGTCCCCCAGGTCGAACAGATCGACTGGAGCTTCCCGGTCACCGTGGCGGAATGTGTCGGGATGGCACGCGCTCGCGGCTGGCGCACCCCGTGGATCACGAGATCCGAGCGGACCGAGATCGACTCGGTGCTCGAACGATTGGGCCTTCGTGGTCTTGCCGGTCGCCACATCCGCGATCTGTCGGGCGGTCAACAGCAGCGGGTGTTCCTCGCCCGGGCGTTGTTCACCAACGCCGAAGTCATCTTCCTCGACGAGCCGACATCCGGACTCGATGTGCGAACGCGCCACGAGGTGCTCCACCTGCTCGACGAGCTCAATCGGCAGGGCCTGACCATCGTGCTCACGACCCACGACCTGAACGGCATCGCCGCGCACCTGCCGCGCATCGTGTGCTTGAACACGCGGGTCATCGGCGTCGGCTCGCCGGAGGACGTGCTGGTGCCCGAGGTGCTCGAGCAGACCTACGGCTCGCCGATGCACATCCTCGAGCACGGCGGTATGCGCGTCGTCGTCGACTCACCACTCCACCTCGTGGAGGGTGAAGGCGCCTGATGACGCCAGCCCTGCTCGGCATCGATCTGCTGAAGCCATTCGAATTCGAGTTCTTCCGCAACGGCGTCTTCGTCGCGACGTTGGCCGGCGCGCTCTGCGGCATCGTCGGCTGCTACGTCGTGTTGCGCAACATGAGCTACATCGGCCACGGCCTGTCCCACGCGATCTTCGGTGGGTATGCCGTCGCCGGTCTGCTCGGCATCAACCTCTTCCTCGGAGCCGGCGCCTGGGGAGTGCTGACGGCGTTGACCATCGGCGCCATTGTGCGGCGCCGGCCGATCGGGTCCGATGCGGCAATCGGAGTGGTCACCACTGCAGCGTTCGCCTTCGGTCTCGCCCTCATCCAGATCTACGGATCACCCGGCAGGAACGCTGACGCTCTGCTGTTCGGCAACGTGCTCGGCGTGACCTGGGCAGATGTCTGGCTGATCGTCGCGGTCTCGATCGGGGCACTCGTCTTCATCTTCATCGGGTACCGGCAACTGCTGTTCACCACGTTCGACACCGAGGTGGCACGCGCGACGGGCGTGAAGACCGGGCTGGTCGACGGGCTGCTGATGGTGCTGCTGTCGGCCACGGTGCTCGCAACCATGAACGTGATGGGCGTGACGCTCATCGCGGCGAACCTCGTGGTGCCGGCGGTGGTCGCCAGGATGCTCACCGACAGTTTCGCGCGCATGTTGATGTATGCCGGGGTGATCGGCGCAGTGAGTGGCTTCGTCGGGATGAACGCCAGCTATCACCTCGACGTCGCCTCCGGTCCGACCATCGTGTTGACCGCCGCAGCGTTTTTCATCCTGGCTTTCATCGCCGGCGGTTCGTTCCGCCGCCGTGCGAGCGGTGTCGGCCACGCTCACTGAGGCGCGCCGAACAGTAGTCTCGCCCGATGCGGTCGAACGACGAGGTGGCCAAGGACGTCGACGACTGGACCGTCGATGATGCCGAGGCAATTCTTCGCACCCACGGCTGTCGAGCGACCGGCCCCCGTGTGGCTGTGCTGCGAGCGCTGCTTCGCCACGGCGGTTCGATCGATGCCGCTGCGTTGACCACGTTGGCGCATGCCGAGGAGTCTGGGATCCACGAGGCGACCGTGTACCGGACGATCAGCGTGCTCTCCGCGCAGGGGATCGTCACTCACGTGCATGCGGGCCACGGTCCGTCGCTGGTCCGGCTCGGTGGCGATCACGGACTGGTCGCGGTCTGCCGAGATTGCGGTTGGATCGCCGAGCTACCCGCCGCCGCGGTCCGGACGTTCGTCGACGCAGCCCACGATGCAATCGGCTTCACACTCGAACCAGGCCACTTCGCACTCGAAGGCATCTGCGCCGCCTGCGACGAAGTGACGGCGTGACGGCGTGACGGTGCACCCGTTCCGGCAGGTCGATGTGTTCACGAACGGGCCGTTCACGGGCAACCCGCTGGCAGTGGTGCACGACGCCGACGATGTCTCGACCGACGAGATGCAGACCATCACGCGCTGGACGAATCTGTCCGAGGCTGCGTTCTTGATGCAGCCGACTGTTCCCGGTGCCGACTACCTGGTCAGGATCTTCGAACCGAAGACCGAGCTCCCGTTCGCCGGACACCCGACACTCGGTGCATGCGCTGCATGGCTGGACGCCGGCGGCGTGCCGCGAGAGCCCGGCGTCGTCGTGCAGGAGTGCGGTGCCGGCCTGGTGGAGATCAAGCGCACTGCCGAGGGGCTGGCGTTCGCGGCGCCGCCCACGCTGCGACACGAACCGATTGATGACGACGAACTGCAGCGAGCACTCGATACGTTGGGCCTCGACGCCGACGATGTGGTCGCATCGCACTGGATCGACAACGGGCCCGGGTGGATGGGCCTGCTGCTCACCGATGCCGAGCGGGTGAGGTCGATCGCACCAGTTGGGCGACACCAGCAGTTTGTCGTCGGTGTTGCAGGGCGATACTTCAACAGCGCAGGAGATCTCAGCGACATCGATCTGGAGGTGCGTGCGTTCTTCAACGATTCCGACGGCTCCATTCGGGAGGACCCGGTTACTGGCAGTCTCAACGCCTCGTTGGCGCAGTGGCTGATCGGCGCAGGTCGCATCGGGCCGCGGTACACGGCTCGCCAGACCACGGGTGTGGTGACCGTCGAGCGCGACGCGGCCGACATCTGGGTCGGCGGTGCCGTCGATGTCCGGATCAGCGGCTCCATCGATCTCTGACAGGTTGGCGATGTGGGGCGCGCCGCACAACGCGTCTCTGTTCGTGTGCCGCCCTCCTGCGATTCGATGAACACCGGTGCGATTGACGTGAACAGGGTCGGCGATATTGAGCACGTCGAGTGAAAAATATTGCCGGCTCTGAGCGGTTCCGATCGGCTCGGCGGTGAACATCTTGAGCGGGCCGATGGAGCTGGGCGAGCTTGCTACGGCGTGGGGAGCGGACTGACCTGTTCGCGCTCGACTCTGAGGCTCGTCGGTCCTCGAAGTGTGGTGCTCTGTTTCCACGTCGTGGACGACCGGTCGGTGGTGTAATCGCCGAAGCTGTCGAGGAGCGCAGGGATTGCGACGCGCATTTCGAGGCGTGTCAGTGCGGCTCCGAGGCAGTGGTGGATGCCGTGGCCGAAAGAGAGTGGTTTGGGGTTGGGGCGGTCGAGGCGGAGGATGTGGGCGTCAGGCCACCGGCGGGTGTCTCGGTTGGCTGCTCCGATCATGAGTGCAACGTTTGCTCCGGTCGGGATGGTGGTGTTCCCCGCTTGGACGGGGGCGGTGGTGGTTCGGACGGCGATTTGGGCTGGTGGGTCGTAGCGGAGGAGTTCTTCGATGGCGTTGTCGAGCAGCTCGGGCTGCTTGCGCAGGAGTGATCGTTGGTCCGGGTACTCGGCGAGTGCGATGAGGGCGTTGCCGATCAGGCCGGTGGTCGTTTCGTGGCCGGCGAACATGAGCACGACGATGAGGGCGATGATGTCGTCGTTGTCGAGTTCGCTGTTCGGATCGGTTGCCAGGGCTGTGATGAGGTCGTCCTGAGGGTCGAGTCGGCGTTGTTCGATCAGCGTGTCGAAGGTTTGGTGGAGTTCGGCGAAGCGTGCACTCATCGAGTCGGGGTCGAACGGCTGCAGGATCCCGAGAAGGCTCGCGATCTCGGCGGAGGCTCGGTGGAGCATGTCGAACTGGTCGTGCGGAACGCCGAGGATGTCGGCAATCGCATACACCGGCAGCGGTGACGCGAACCCGGCGATGACGTCCGGGTTCGGGTCGTGTGCGAGGTCGGCGAGGAGTTGCTCGGCGATCGCTCGGATGCGCGGCTCGTTTTCGGCGATTCGTTTCGGGGTGAACGTGCGGCTCACGGCGCTGCGAAGGCAAGTGTGATCGGGTGGGTCAACGAACAGCAGCCATCGTGCGAAGTTGTCGATCGCTCGTGGTGAGAGTCGGTTGTACGGAGCGATCTCTCGGATACGGGCGATGACCCCCGAGGTGCTGACGTCGGGCGAGCGAAGAACGCCGAGCACTTCGTCGTAGCCGAACACGGTCCATTCCTTGAACAGCCGGCTGTACACGACCGGTTCATTGCGGCTCATCTGTTCGTAGACGGGATACGGCCAGCTGTACCGCTGCGGGTCGAATGGGTTGTACCGCGCGAAGCGGAAGAGCGCATTCGACAACCACGGGTGTTGACCGATGCTCCGGACCACCGGCAAGACGACCTTGTCGGGGTTCATCGGGCGTTTCCTGACCTTCGACCCAACGATGTCTCGCTCACTACTTCTACGCTCGATACAGTCATGTATTGAGTACGTTCGCGTATGCTGACGAACGTGTCAAGGGAACGAACCCGACCAACTCGAGAGGAAACTCGCCAACGCCTGTTCACAGCGGCTGCCGCTGTGTTCATACGCGACGGCATCGCCGGCGCAAGCGTCGAAGACATCTGCGCAGAGGCCGATCTGACTCGCGGTGCGCTCTACTCGAATTTCGCTGACAAGAACGAACTCGTGATGGCGATGATCGACGACCACGTCGACCGCAACATGGCCGAACTGGACCGCCTGAACGAAACAGCCGCTGCTCCGACCGACTTCATCGCGCTCATCGAATCTCCGCAACGGCGCCGCGACGGTCCGCTCGACATCAACCCGGTGCTCCAGATGGAGTTCACCCTGTACGCGCTCCGGAACCCGGACAACCGGCCGCGGCTCGCCGAGCACCAGCGCCGCTGGCGACAGGTGATCGAGGCCGTCGTTCGCGCCGACTGCGAACGCCTCGGTGTCGATCCACCCATGCCCGTCGAGGACGCGGCTGCGATGATCCTCGCGATGGACAATGGCTACCTCCTGAGCGAGATGATCGAACCCGGCAGCTACACCCCCGGCACCGTCAGCCGCAACATCTTGGTGCTTCAACAACTCTTCGAAGCCAGTACCAGGTCGTCGAAGTCATAGCGGCTGCTCGAAACGAAGCGCACCCGCTCAGAAAATCGACAGAGCGATCGATCGGGTTGGGTTGAACGCCAAGATGCGGGCGCCTTCGATCTCGCCGCACCGGAGCATGAGTTGAGATCGACACCAAGCGTGGTGTTGCCGAGGTAGTACTCGAACCCGTACTCGAACTCGTACTCGACCTCGCCGCCGCCGCTCCGGATCAGATCGCTCTCTGATCTCCCCTCCATCGACGGTCCGGATGGCGGTGCGATCACGTATTCGCTCTGGACAGTGAAAGCAGACAAGTGTACGATTGGGGAATGGGAAGCCCGGCAGTGCTCGACAACGTGACGGAGCGGTCGCTGTCTGTGTGCATCGCCGATCTGGACGTCGAGATCAACGACATCGCTGGTGTGCTCAATGTCCAACACGGTCGGCTCGTCGACACTGCGATTGCCCTGCTGGACAACGACCAACTGTGGTTTGGCTCAGGGGTGACCACCGTGGCGAACTGGTTCGTGTGGCGGGCCGGCGTCTCGCCCGCCACGGCGGCCGCGGTCGTGAAAGTCGCCGAACGTGTGACCGACCTTCCCGAAACGGTCGCAGCACTCCGGCGAGGCGAACTCTCGCTGGACCAGGCAGCAGCGATTGCTCGCAAGGCTCCTTGGTGGTGTGATGATCAGGCCCGTGACTACGGCCGCGCGATGACCGTCCCGCAACTTCGCACCGTTCTCGGCTCGTACCCGTATCCCCTCCTCGACGACGAAGGTCGGGAGATCCGCGACACCGTGCCTGACTGCGACGTAGACGCGTTGCGCGGAGAGCCGACAGCGGACCGTTCAGATGGTGCCCCGGCCAGCGCTCACGACGGTGGTGACGACGCTGCGTCGCTTCCCGACGAATGGTGCTCGATCTCGCTCGGCGACGACGGTATGTACCGCCTGTCGGCAGGACTGCATCCCGAGAACGGCGACGTCGTCCGCACTGCCCTCGAAGCAGCCCAGAGCCGCCTGTTCAACGACGGCGGCACCGACGTCGACCTCACAGCTGCGCTGCGCCTCATGGCCGAACAGTCGCTCGACTCCGACCCCGATGGGCGCCGCCGTGCTCGACACGTCACCGCCGTCAACATCGACGTGACCGGCGGGGCCATGATCGACACGACCGGATGGCGTGTTCCCGATTCCATGCGTCGCTACATCACTTGCGACGGCAAGCTTACTCCGACGTTCATCGAGGACGGCAAGCCGGTCTCGGTCGGGCGATCGCAGTACATCGTCCCCCAGCGCACTCGCACGGTGATCGAACAACGTGACCACGGTCGATGCAGAGTGCCCGGCTGCAACGCTCGCCGCGGGCTCGAAGTGCACCACATCATCCACTGGGAACATGACGGCCCGACCGACACGTGGAATCTCGTGCTGGTCTGCGGCAAACACCATCGGATGCACCATCGAGGTCGACTCGGCATCGAAGGCGACGCCGACGCACCCGACGGGCTCGACTTCCGCAACGAACACGGACGGATCATCAAGCCGAGCGGAGCGTCCCCGAACCTCTCAACTGGGCCGCCCCGCAGACCGGACGAGTTGTACGAGCATCCCGACGGAGGTCGGCTCGACAAGCGATTCATCTACTTCCAACCACCGCCTGCGCATCTCGACGAGCTCCGGGCGACGGCCTCGTCTGACAGCGAGTTCCTACATCGGATCGCCCCGCCCTGGATGAACTGAGACACGCCTGGGCGGGTGCGCCTGGCCAGACCCTCCTGGCCAGATCGTCCTGCTCAGACCGTTCTGCTCAGACCGTCCTGCTCAGACATCGCGGAGGTCGGCCATCACCTTGGACCATCGGTCGGGATCGCTGGCGTACGGGGCGTAGAAGCTCAACCGGTGGATGACATCGCCGTAACGGCTGCCGAGCTCGGCGGCGATGGTCTCGGGTTCACCGACGACGGCAAACGTGTTGAGGATCTCATCGTCGATGAGCGTTCCCATCTTGTCCCACTCGCCCTGCTTCGACAGCTTGTTCAACTCGTCCTGCAACCCGCCCCACCCGTGCATCTCGAGGACGGGACGGTACGCGGGAGTCGACCCGTAGAACGCGATCTGCTTGCGGGTGCCGATCGCCGCCTTCTCGATCTCTTCGTCCGTGTTGCCGGTCACGACGAACGACGGACCCACGATCTCGAAGCCGTCCATGGACTTGCCGGCTTTCTCGCGGCCCTCCTGCAGTGCCGGAATGGTGACCTCACGCAGATACTTCTCGGTGGTGAAGCCATGGCAGATGAAGCCGTCGAACGCCTCGCCCGCAACCTGAGTCATCAACGGCCCGACACCGGCGAGGAACATCTTCGGCGGATCGAATCCGTCGAGCTCACGCTTGTCCGGTGAGAACATCGGCGTCATCAGCGTGTGCTGATAGAACTCGCCCCGAAATTCGAGTTTCTCGCCGGTCTGCCACGTGTTCCAGATCGCCCGCATCGCAAGCGCGAACTCGCGCATCCGTGCCGCCGGCTTGCTCCACTCCATCGAAAAGCGCTTCTCGATGTGCGGCTTGATCTGGCTGCCGAGGCCGAGCACGAAGCGGCCCTGGGAGAATGCCTGAAGATCCCATGCGGTGTTCGCCAGGGTCATCGGCGAGCGCGAGAATGCGACGGCAATCGACGTTCCGATTTCCAGGTCGGTGGTGTGCTCGGCTGCGAGGGCCAGCGGAAGAAACGGATCGTGAGCCATCTCGGCGACCCAAGCGCCGGCATACCCCTGCGCTTCGACCTCCTTGGCTTGTGTTGGGACGTCGGTGAGGTTGGTGCCAATGCTGCCGTCGATCTTCATACCGAGAAGCTAGTTCTGCGGTGATTGCCGCCGTCAAGCGGGACGAGACCGAGCGGACCGAGCGGAGCCGTCAGGATTCAGGGTTGTCGCGCAGGAACTCTTGGATCTCTGCAGCGATCTCGTCGCCGGACTTCAAGCGCATCTCGGCTGCGGCATCGGCGGCATCTGCGTCGTCTTCGAGCGCAGCATCGTGCAAGCTCTCCAGCTGGCTGACCATCAGTTGATGGTCGACGTTCTCCTCGACCATCTGATCGATGCGCTGCCGTTGGATCTCGATCTCGTTGCGCAGTGGTGCGCCGACGATGTCGACACCGGTCGCCTGCTTCAGGCCGTCGAGGAGTGCGGCCGACGACGCCGGGTAGGACATCGCGGAGACGTAGTGCGGTACTTGCGCCCAGATGCCGAGCGCAGGAATCTTGCGATCGTGCATCGTGTGTTCGAGCGCGGCTGCCATGCCGGCGGGCACGTCGACCGAGCTCCGGGCGAAGTCGACAGTGGCGAGGACCTCGGTCGATGGTGACGAACACGACAGGCGCGGGGTGCGGGTGTGTGGGGCAGCGAAGGGGTACGCGCCGAACCCGATCATCTGCGTGACACCGAGTTCGACAGCCATGTCACCGACCGCCTTGGCGAAACGCCGCCAGTTCATGTCGGGCTCGGGCCCCATCAGCACGAGGACGTCCCGTCCGGCGGGGGAGCGGCCCGCGAGCAACTCGATGTGGTTCCAGCGCAGGTTGGTGTTCACACCGTCACGCAACTCCATCGTCGGGCGCCGCGCCCGATAGTCGATGAAGGTGTCATCGTCGAAGCGCGCCAACGGTGAGGTCTCGCATTCGTTGGACACCGTCTCGATTGCTGCTGCCGCGGCTCCGGCAGCGTCGATCCAGCCGGTCATCATCACGATGAGGACCGGCTCGTGGAGCATCGTTTCGGTCGTGAGCCACTCGATGTCGGTGTTGGCACCGGGACCTGCTGGTTCGATCATGCGAAGCACTCCAGGAACTCTTCGGCGTGCGCCGCTGCGGCATCGACTTGGAGCTTGAACCGTTCGAGGTCGGCCGGATCCTGATCGCCGAGCGCCCCACCGAGGTACCGGCCGTAGACCCCTTCGAGAATGCAGGCGAGCTTCCAGTAGGCGAACGCCACGTAGAAGTCGAGTTGCGCGACATCGCGCCCCGACTGCTCGGCGTAGCGGGCGACGAGATCGGAACGGTTCCAGAATCCCGGCGCAGTTGTGGCGTTGCCGTCCCAGGCACTGGCCTGGTCGTCGGGCCCGGTCCAGTAGACCTGCAGCAGCCCGAGATCGGCGAGCGGATCGCCGAGGGTGCAGATCTCCCAGTCGAGGACAGCGACGACCGAGCCGGAATCGTCGACCATGCAGTTGTCGAGCCGGTAGTCGCCGTGCACGATGGTCGCCGGGCCTTGCTCGGGAACGCGCTCGACGAGCGCTGCGTGCACGCGATCCACAGCTGCCAGCTCGCGGGTCTTGCCGAGATTCCACTGCCCGTACCAACGCTTGAGCTGCCGGGCGATGTAGCCCTCGTGAGGCCCGAGTTCGGCGAGTCCGGTGGCTCCGAGATCGACGGCATGAATGGTGGCCATCGTGTCGACGAGCGAGCGACTGGCGTGGCCCCGAGCGGGTTCGTCCAGTGCGGAGACTGCCTCGTCGGCATCTCGCACGACGTGACCGTCGACGTGGCTCATGACGTAGAACGGTGCACCGTTGACCGCGACGTCGTCGCAGAAACCGAGCGCGGGTGCGACCGGGACCGATGAGCCCTGCAGCCCGGAGATGATGCGATGCTCCCGGCCCATGTCGTGGGCGCTTGCGAGGACGTGGCCCATCGGTGGTCGACGCAGCACGAGGTGATTGCCGACGGCATCGTGGACCCCGTACGTCAGGTTCGAGTGACCGCCTGCGATCAGGGTGAATGAGTACGGGCCGACCGCGGCGTCGATGTTGGCGTCCAACCAGGCACTGACCCGGGGGACGTCGATGCCAGCAAGGTCGCTCATTCCTGCTGAGGGTATCGACTGGGTCGCGCCGGGCCGCGTGCGAGCGCCTCGATAGCCTGGGATGCATGGCAGCTATCGACGTCACCGACGCAACGTTCGAATCCGAGGTCATCGAGAAGTCCAACGAGGTCACCGTCGTGGTCGATCTCTGGGCACCCTGGTGTGGTCCGTGCAAGACCTTGGGCCCGATCATCGAAAAGGTGATCGATGCGACCGACGGCAAGGTGATCTTGGCCAAGGTCAACATCGACGAGAACCCGGCAATCGGCCAGGCATTCAAGGTGCAGTCGATCCCCGCCGTCTACGCACTGCAGAACGGCGCGGTCGTCAACGGGTTCATGGGGGCCTTGCCCGAACACGAGATCCAGGCGTTCATCGACGCACTCGGACCGTCCGAACAGGTCCAGGCGCTCGAGGAGCTGATCGCGGCCGGCGACGAAGCCAGCCTGCGCCTCGCCCTGCAGATGGACGCAGCGAACGAGCATGCGATCGGTGCACTCGGCGAACTGCTCGTGGCTGACGGACGGACCGACGAGGCGCTCGCGTTGATCGAACGAATCCCGGCGAACGATCGGACTCGAAAGATCGCCGCGTCAGCGCGCGTCGGCGACGCCCCGACCGATGACTACGACGCGCAACTCGCCGCTCTCCTCGACCGTGTCAAGGGCGACGACGATGCCCGCCAGGAGTTCGTCGATCTGCTCGAACTGATGGGCGCCGACGATCCACGAACAGCTGGATATCGACGTCAGCTCACGATGCGGTTGTACTGACCGGTGAGCGGAAACGACCGCGCTCCGTTCGCCGGCGGCGACCAGAAGTACCTGCGTGAAGTGCAGTACGGCGACGGCTCCAAGCTCGATGTGCGGACCGAACTGCACCGCCGGTTCTCCACTGCGGTCCCGTTTCCTGAGTTCGAAGCTGCATTGATCGACTGGCCTGACTCGGTCGACGTGTTGGAATGCGGCACCGGTACAGGTCGCTTCTGGGACAACACGGTGGTCCCTGATTCAGCGGCGCTGACATTGACCGACCTGTCGCCCGGCATGGTCGAGACCGCAGTTGCTCATGCTCGTTCGCGCGGACGCTCGGGCGCCGTCGGGCGTGAGTGCGACGTGCAAGCCCTGCCGTTCGCAGACAACTCGTTCGACATCGTGATCGCGAACCACATGCTCTACCACGTCCCCGATCCCGACCTTGGAGTTGCCGAACTGGCGCGTGTGTTGCGGCCCGATGGCGTGCTCCTGGCCTCGACGAACGGGTACGGGCACATGGACGTCGTGAAGGACGTGATCGCCGAGGTATTCGACGATCACGCAGATCGGCTGTATGAGGTATTCGGTATCGACACGGGTGAAGCTCGCCTGCGTCGCTCGTTTGCATCGATCGCTTGGCATGCCTACGACAACGATCTGATCGTGGACGACCCGGCGATGTTGACGGCGTACTGCCTGTCGTTCCCGCCCGGCGAGCAGGCCTCGGCCACCGAGGCTGCGCTGGTCGCAGACGCAGTCGCAGCCCGCTTCGCCGACGGTCCGGTTCGAGTCCGCACCCGAACCGGAGCATTCGTCTGCCGCGCTCCGCGGGCACGCACGACCTGACTGGTTCGCCGAGTCGTCCAGACGCGACCGATCCCGACGGCACCCGATAGGTTGGCCCGACCGACTCCTCCCCAACGTACGCGCAGTGCGTCCGGGTCTCCGGTGGGCTGCACCGAGTCGAGGAGGTCGACGATGGGCCGTGTCAGCGAGAGTCGTGTTGCCGAAGGCCGTGTCACCGAAGGCCGTGCCAGCGAGGGTCGTGCCAGCGATGAGCAGGTGGCGGCAGTGTCGAACAGGTCGAGTGCTGAGGGTGTGACGCGCCCGGCGCCGTTGGACCCGATTGCGGATCGTCTCCGAGCGTGGTTGTCATGGTTCGGCGTCGGCCGAGTCGTCGTCTCGGCGGTGTCGATGGTCATTGTGTGTGCCGGTGCGTTCTGGCTCGTGCGTCCGCCATCGCCACCCGCCGAGGCGGTGCTGCCGCAGGCCACCGCGATGCCCGCCGCACCGTCCCAGCCAGACCAGCCAGCATTCGCAGATCAGCCAGACCAGACGGTTGAACACGCAGCAACCACGAAGACCGAGGTGGTGGTCCATGTGGCCGGTGCAGTCGCGTCGCCGGGCGTCTACCGGCTGCGCGACGGTGATCGTGTCGACGATGCGATCGGTGCCGCAGGCGGGGCTTTGGCGGGTGCCGATCTCGACGCAGTGAACCTGGCGACGGTGGTGGTCGACGGCGCCCGGATCTACGTGCCGACGGAGGGTGAAAATGTCGAGGTCGTCGAGCCGGTGCCGTCCGGCGCCGATGCGCCGGCGAACGGGGCAGCAGCAGTCCCCGGCGGGCTCGTGGACATCAACCGTGCCGACGCCACTCGGCTGGACGAGCTTCCCGGCGTGGGACCCGCAACCGCGGCAGCGATCGTCGCTGAGCGGGAACGCAATGGTCCGTTCCTGATCGTCGACGATCTGGAGCGAGTGCCCGGCATCGGTCCAGCGAAACTCTCGGGCCTGCGCGATCTGGTGTCGGTGTGATCTCGACGGTGCCTGCGGCCGGCGTCAGAACAGCGCTTCGCCGAGCGCGATCGTCGCGGCGGCGAGAGCGATGCCGACGCCCAGCCAGATTCCTGCGGCCATCCAGGCGAAGTGCTTCCAGTAGTCGCCCCATGTGGCGAAGGGGTGGCGGGTCGCACGGCGCCCCGCCAGCCACCCGACGCCGACCCACGCAAGCGCCGACGCAGCGATGGCCAGGATGTAGAGGCCGGAGTCTCCGAATGGTGCACCGACGACGAGCAGTCCGGGGGCGGCCATCACGCCGCCGAGCAGACCCACCGCACCGCTCCACGATGCATCGGACAGTTCGAGGGCTGCGTAGGCGATCGCTCCGATCGTGGCCGGAATCAGCAGACCGAGCAGCGGGCCCCACGTGCGGATCCGAGCGCGATACCAACGGGGCCCATCGGTGAGGGGCCGACCGCCTACGGCAGCATGGTCCGGTGAGCGAGTCGATTCGGGGGAGGCAGAGGTCGGCGTCACGCGTCACTCATCGTACGGCAGTGTGCTCGGGGTCGACACGCACCCGCCGTTGGTCGTCCGCGACGCGGTGATGCTCGCTTTTGCTGTTCTCGTCGCCGTGTCGGCGATGACCGGCCACTGGGTCGTGGCGCTAGTGGTCGCGGCAGCCGTTGTCGCGCCGTTCCGGTCAGGGATGCTCGTGCTACTCGCCGTACTCGTCGCGACCGGCGGGTTTGTCCGGGCGAGCGATGCTCGAGACGGGCTTGCGCCCGACCGCCTGGGTGCGTACACCGGCTGGGTGCGGATGGTCGACGACCCGCAGCCGTATGAGGCGAGCACGCGCGTGATCCTCGATGTCGAGGGCGAACGGTTCGAGATGTGGTCGAGGGGGCGTGCCCAACAACTGCGCGTCCGAACGTGGCGCGGGGGTCAGTGGGTTGCGGTGAGCGGCGAGCGGGTGGCACTCGATGAGCAACGAGGTGATCGTGTTGCATGGCAGCACGTGGTCGGGGAGTTCCGCCTCGACTGGGCGAGCGACGTCGACGAAGGCGGCCCGGTCGACCGGGCGTCGAATCGTGTTCGTCGAGCGATCGAACGAGCGGCGTCGTCGCTGCCTGCCGACGACGGTGCACTCTTCAGAGGTCTCGTCGTCGGTGATGATCGCGACCAACCGCGAGAGATGATCACGCGCTTCCGGTCCAGCGGGCTGTCGCACCTCACGGCAGTGTCGGGTCAGAACGTCGCGTTCGTACTGGCTGCGAGTGGGCCGCTGCTGTCGCGCCTGCGGCGATGGCCACGACTGGTGGCCACCATCGGGCTGATCGCCTGGTTCGTCGCGTTGACCAGGTTCGAGCCGTCGATCGTTCGTGCCGGGGCGATGGGAATTCTGTCGGCAACGGCGTACGCAACCGGGCGTGAGCGGGCACCGCTGCGCATCCTGTCCGTGGCGGTGATCGCTCTCGTGTTCATCGATCCGCTGATCGTGCGGTCGATCGGCTTGTGGTTGTCGGTCGGAGCCACAGCGGGTGTCAGCACCGTTGGGCCGTGGCTGGCGCAACGATTCACTCGGCTCGGATTCCTCGCCTTGCCGCTGGGGATCACACTCGGAGCGCAGGTCGGTGTGGCCCTACCGGTGGTCCTCGTGTTCGGACGTCTCCCGCTCGTGAGCGTTCCAGCCAACCTCTTGGCGGTGCCGGTCGCCGGAGCCGTGATGCTCTACGGGCTTCCAGCCGGTCTCGTGGCGGGCTGGATCCCGGGAACGGCGCCGATCCTGATGTTCCCCGCAAGGTTGGGGACGCGCTGGGTCGACACCGTGGCCGTATTGGGCGAACGGCTCGAACCGCCGGGGCCGTGGCCGTGGGTCGGCTGGGCGTTGATCGCAATCGTTTCGGCTGCCGTTGTCGCAGTTGGTGCGCGACGCGGTAAGAATCAGACTCTCCATGGCGACACATCTCCTGACCGGTGACGACGAATCGATTCTGCGGACGGCAGTCAGCGATCTCGTGGCCGAACTCGTCGGAGACGGCGACCGCTCGATGATGGTCGACGAGTTCGACGGTGACGAGTACGAGTTGCGCCTCGTCGTCGACGCAGCACAGACGATGCCCTTCCTCACCGACAAGCGGGTGATCATCGCGCGCGACGTCAGCCGATTCGTCGCCGACGATCTGCCGGCCCTGCTCGGATATCTCGACAACCCGCTCGACTCGTCCGACCTCGTGCTCGTCGCCGGCGGCAACGGACGCCTGTCGAAGAAGCTCAGTGACGCGGTCAAGAAGTCAGGCACGATCCACAACACGTCACCCGGTCGAGACAAGCGGGCCTGGCTCGCCGACCAGGTTGCTGTGGCGGGTTTGAAGATGGACGGCGGAGCCATGGCCCAACTGGCGACGTGGCTCGGCGAAGACGCCGGGCGGTTGGACGGCATCTTGGCGACGTTGAGGAGTGCCTACGGAGCCGATGAAAAGCTCAGCTTTGCCCAGATCGAACCGTTCATCGGCGAAGCCGGCGGGGTGCCGCCCTGGGACCTGACCGACGCGATCATGGTCGGAGACACGACCAAGGCATTGAGCCTGTTGGGGCGGATGATCCACGCCGGCGGTCGACACCCGCTGCAGGTGATGTCGATCCTGCACAACCACTACGCGGGCATCGCCAAGCTCGATGGCGCCGGGGCCCGCAACGAGGATCAGGCCGCAGCGGTCACCGGTTTGAAGGGCTTTCCGGCGAAAAAGGCGTTGCAGAACTACAACAGGCTGGGCGGGGCGAACACCAAGCGCGCCATCGACTGGATCGCCCAAGCCGATCTCGACCTCCGTGGTGCCAAAGACCTCGAGCCCGAATTGGTGATGGAAGTCCTGGTCGCCCGGCTCAGCAAATTGCGTTGACCGGGCCCCGAAAACGACGAAAGCGCCGCACGGTGGCGGCGCTCGAGTCGGGAAGCGACTGCTCAGTCGGTGGACTGGAGCTGCTTCATGAGGCGGCTCTTCTTGCGAGCGGCAGCGTTCTTGTGCATGACGCCCTTCTGGGCAGCCTTGTCGATCCGCTTGACCGCGAGGCGCAGCGTCTCGGTTGCGTCGTCGGTACCGGCTGCGTTCTCGGCGGCCTTCACGCGGGTCTTGACCTCGGCCCGAACGGCCTTGTTGCGCTCGGCGCGCTTGGCGTTGGTGAGAATGCGCTTTTTCTGGCTCTTGATGTTTGCCATGGTGCTTGTGTTTCCTTCAGATCTTCGTCGAGCCGACCGGCTCGGACAGCCGTGAAACTCTACCGACCGGTGCCGGAACCCCCAACGTTGCGGTGTGCTCGCTCGGCCGATCTCAGCGCGAGACCAGACAGATAGCGTGGAGGATGTCATGAACGGAACTCCCAACGGCACGCGCAACGGCACTCCCTCTGAGCTGACGCTGGACAAGATCCGCAACTTCTCGATCATCGCCCACATCGATCACGGCAAGTCGACGCTCTCGGACCGGATTCTGGAGATCACGGGTGTCGTCGAGACGCGTGACATGAAGGCGCAGTACCTCGACACGATGGATCTCGAGCGTGAACGGGGTATCACGATCAAAGCGCAGAACGTCCGGGTTCCCTGGAAGGGACACACGTTCCATCTCATCGACACACCTGGCCACGTCGACTTCGGGTACGAAGTCAGTCGCAGTCTTGCTGCGTGCGAAGGCGTCGTCCTCGTGGTCGATGCAGCGCAGGGCATCGAAGCCCAGACGCTTGCCAACTGCTATCTCGCCTTGGAGAACGACCTCGAGATCGTCGCCGTGCTCAACAAGATCGACCTCCCCGCCGCCGACGTCGATCGATACGCCGGTGAGATCGAGCAGGTACTCGGGATCCCGCGCGACGAGATCCTGCCGATGTCGGCCAAGACCGGCCTCGGTGTTCCCGAACTGCTCGATGCGATCATCGAACGGATTCCGGCACCATCGGGCGACCCGGACGCGGCCCTGCAGGGGCTGATCTTCGACTCGCAGTTCGATCAGTACCGCGGCGTCGTCTCGTCAGTTCGCATCATGAACGGCAAACTGAAGTCCGGCGAGAAGCTGACCTTCATCAATGCCGCAGCGCAGCACGAGGCACTCGAGATCGGCGCTCGTCAGCCCGTCATGACGCCGCTGAAGGAGATGGGCCCCGGCGAAGTCGGCTACATCGTGGCGGGCATCAAGGATGTCGGCGACGCCAAGTCGGGTGAGACCGTCACCACGGCGGTCAATGGAACCGACGAGCCGTTGCCGGGTTACCGCGAACCGTTGCCGATGGTGTTCTCCGGCCTGTTCCCGATCGACGGCGACGACTTCGAGAACCTGCGCGAAGCGCTCGGGAAGCTCAAGCTGAACGATGCGTCGATCACCTACACACCGGAATCGTCTGGTGCGCTCGGCTTCGGTTTCCGATGCGGTTTCCTCGGGTTGCTCCACATGGAGATCGTCAAGGAGCGGCTCGAGCGGGAGTTCGGCCTGGCACTGATCGCCACCGCACCGAGTGTCGAGTACCTCGTGACGAAGACCAACGGTGAGCAGATCAAGGTCGACAACCCGGCCGACCTTCCCGAGGCCCAGAGCATCGACTTCGTCGAAGAGCCGTTCTTCAAGCTGTCCATCATCACGCCGACCGAATACACCGGCCCGCTGATGGACCTGTGTCAGACCCGGCGCGGTGAGATGAAGAAGATGGAGTACCTCAGCCCGGAGCGGATGGAGCTCATCTACGAAGTGCCGCTCGCCGAGGTCGTCGTCGACTTCTTCGACCAGATGAAGTCACGCACCAAGGGCTACGCGAGCCTCGACTACGAACTCGCGGGCTACCGCAGGAGCAACCTGGTCAAGGTCGACCTGCTCCTCAATGCGATCCCGGCGGACGCGTTCTCGACCATCGTGCATCGTGACAAGGCGTATGCCTATGGCAGTCGGATGTGCGAGAAGCTCAAGGAACTCATCCCGCGCCAGATGTTCGATGTGCCGATCCAGTCGGCGATCGGCGGCAAGATCATCAGCCGCGAAACGGTCAAGGCAAAACGAAAGGATGTCACCGCCAAGTGTTACGGCGGTGACATCACGCGCAAGCGCAAGCTGCTCGAGAAGCAGAAAGAGGGCAAGAAGAAGATGAAGTCGATCGGCCGGGTCGAAGTCCCCGGCGACGTCTTCATCGATGCCCTCAAACTCGACGACTGACCGCGCCGGTCCTTCCGACTGTTCTGGTCGAAGCGACTGTCTTGATCGGAGCGAAGCTGGTCGTTACGACTCGAGGCCGCAGTTCGCTGCGACGTACTCTTCGACGTTCTCGCCGGCGGTGTCGAGTTTCTCGCTCGCAGCGACCAGGTCGGGGTCGTTCTCGTCGACGTCCTCGCCTGCCTCGAACTGCTCGGTGAACACGCTCAGCGCCTCGAACGCTTCGACCGCTGCGCCGAAATCGTCGGCTATCTCGTCGGGCGACAGACCCTGTATTTCCTTGAGGGCGTCCAGTAGGGCGTCGTCGTCGTCCAAACTGGTGTCGTTGTCGAATTCTTCGTACCTGGTGCAGAACGTCTCGACGTCCGCCGCCGAGTTCCCTCCGCCGCCCCCACTACCGCCGCAGGCTGTGAACGAGAACGAGGCGACGGCAACGGCGCCCATCAAGAGGGTGGTGCGTGACGTTCGGGTGGTCATGGGTGTCTCCCCGGGTTCGGATGAAAGCCGTGTGCCTTCGACAGCACAGCGTGCCATGCCGGTGCTGCCGAAGCAATGATGCCGCCCAGTCGTCGTGGTAGAGATGCATGCTGTGAGTTCGTTGCCGACCGACCCGCGTGATCCCGTCGCGTCGAGGCCGTCGAGGCGGTTCGTCGAGGGGGCAGCGGAACGGCAACCGCGCCTCGGGGCCACCACGTTCAGGTCGCTGCGGTACCGCAACGTCCGGTTGTTCTTCGGCGGATTGCTGCTGTCGAACGTCGGCACGTGGATGCAACTCACCGTGATGTCGCTCCTCGTGTTCCGGCTCACCGGGGAGTCGACGTCGGTCAGCATCAGTATTGGTTTTCAGTTCCTCCCGATGCTGTTTCTCGGTGCGTGGGCAGGGTCGATTGCCGATGCCCTCGACAAACGCAAGATGGCCATCGTCACCCAGTCGGCAATGGCGGGCCAGGCGATCGTGATCGGCGTACTCGATCTGACCGGCGCCATCAACCTCCCGTTGGTGTACGTGATGTCACTGCTGCTCGGTGTGGCGAATGCGTTCGACAATCCGGCGCGTCGAAGTCTGGTGACCGAGCTGGTGCCGCCGGAAGAGATCACGAATGCGACGTCGCTGAACACCGCGGTGATGACCTCGTCGCGCATCGTGGGCCCAGCGTTGGGTGCCGTGCTCGTCGGTGTGGTGGGTACCGGCGTCTGCTTCCTCATCAACGGCATCACGTTCTTCGCGATCATCTTCTCCCTGACTGCGCTTCGAACCGCCGACATGTTCCCGTCGGCGCCCCGACCGAAGGGTGGCCAACCGGTGCGTGACGCACTTCGATTCGTCGTCGTCCGTCGCAACCTGCTCGTGCTGTTCGCCGTTCTGCTGGTCGTGTCGACCTTTGCGTTCAACCAGCAGGTCGTCTTCCCCAAGCTCGCCGACATCAAGTGGGGTGGCGATCAGGCTTTCGGCTACGTCCTCGGAGTCATGTCACTCGGGTCGCTCACCGGGGCGCTGCTCACTGCACGACTCCGCCACGTCAACATGCGCTGGTATCTGGGCAACGCCGTGCTGCTTTCGGTGACCGCAGTCGGTATCGCCTGGGCACCGAACATCTGGGTGGCTTTCGTCTGGGCGGTGCCCATGGGGATCGGCGCATCGGGATTCATCACCGCCGCGAACGCCATCACTCAGCAGGAGAGCCCGAGTGACATGCGCGGCCGGCTGATGGCGCTCCAAGCCGTCGTGTTCCTCGGATCGACCCCGATCGGCGGGCCGATCACCGGACTGATCGCCGACAACATCAGCGTCGAGTGGGCTCTGGCGTACGGCAGCGTGCTGAGTTTGGCGGCGGTGTGCGGAGCAACGGCGGTCTGGCTGGCCACGGGTCGGCGGTTCGTTCCACCCGCGCGCCAGCTTTGCGAAGCCGGCACGGATGCTCGCACCGACGCTCACGGGGAGCCACAGTGACCCGTCGCATCGAGCGGCCGGCCACCATCGACGACGCCATCGCGATCGTGCGCTCTTCGGCCAGTGTGCGTGCGGTCGGGTCGGAACAGGCTCTCCCCGACATGGCCAGCGCCGACGTCATGGTCGACATGAGTGGTATCGATCGTCGAGCGATCTTCGATGCCGATGCGCGGACCGTCACGGTGTCCGGGGCTGCCACGTACGCAGATGTTGCACAGGTGCTTCGCTCGAACGGCGCCGCATTGCCCAACCTCGGATCGCGATCGGACCGCTCCGTCGCAGGTGCGATAGCAACAGCCGCACACGGATCAGGGACGGCGCTCGGGAACCTGTCGACCTCCGTCGCCGGACTCGAGCTGGTGGGCGCAACGGGCGACATCGTCACCGTCGATCGTCGGACGCCTGACTTCGATGGCATGGTCGTCTCGCTCGGAGGTCTCGGCCTGATCACCGCCGTCACACTCGATGTGGAGTTCGAGTACGACGTGGCCCAGCACGTCTACGGCGATGTACCGCTCGATCTCGTCGTCGACCAGCTCACCATGGTGCTCGGGGCGGCGTACAGCGTGAGCATCTTCACCACGTTCACCGGTGATCGCAGCGGACAGGTCGCACACATCTGGCTGAAGCGTCGAACCGACGGAAGCGATCGATCGATGACGGCGGGCCCCACCTTCCTCGACGCTCCTCAGGCCACCATGCAACATCATCCGGTTCCGGGCTTCGACGGAGCAGCGTGCACCCGTCAGCTCGGAGTTCCCGGGCGCTGGAATGAACGGCTTCCGCACTTCAGAACCAGCCAGGCCCTGAGTGCCGGTGCCGAGCTCCGATCGGAGTTCTTCGTTGCAGCGGCCGACGGGCCAGCGGCGTTCGATGCTCTGCGCCGAATCGCAACGGACTTCGTCGATCAACTGCTGATCGGCGAGGTTCGCGCGATCGCAGCCGACGAGCTCTGGATGAGCCCGACGTACCAACGCGAGTCAATAGCCTTCGACTTCACATGGCGAGCGGCGGGCGACACGACCGAATCAGCAGTCGGGAGTGCGGTGACCGATGCCATCAGCGCCGTGGTGGCTGCGCTCGGTCCGTTCGCCCCGAGACCGAACTGGGCCACGGTCTTCGACGCTGCAGACTTCTCACCCGCAGCCTCGTACGAGATGTTCGACGACTTCGTCGACCTGGCGGCTCGCGTCGACCCGCACGGTGTGTTTCGGAACCCGTGGTGGCATCGCGTGCTCGGGGGCTGACGGGCCGGTGCTCACTTGGCCGTCACGGCGCAGTCTGTTCTGAGCTCGCTGGTGCGGTCGAGACCATCGCCCGAGGTGACGCCCCGGCCCGGAACGGGGTAGAACAGCAGCGTGTCCAAGCAGTCGATCATGTGGTTTCGGAGAGATCTACGTCTCAGCGACCTGCCGGCATTGCTCGCGGCGGGCGCCGACGGACGGACCGTGATTCCCGTCTTCGTCGTCGATCCGGTTTTCGACACCGCGGGCGATCCGAGGCTCGCAATGCTCCACGACGTGCTCACCGCACTCGACGCGTCGCTGCGGGAGCTGCACGGGACACGGTTGCTGATCAGAGCCGGTGACCCGAGGGTCGAGATCCCGTTTCTCGCAGCGACCTTCGATGCTGACACGGTGTATGTGAGCAGGGACTACGGCCCGCTCGGTCGCAAGCGTGACGGTGCAATCGCCGAAGCTCTGCGGGCGCAGGGCCGGACACTCTCGGGTGTCGGTTCGCCGTACGCCGTCGACCCTGGCACCGTGCTCAAAGGGGACGGGACGCCGTACAAGGTGTTCACACCGTTCTCCAAGATCTGGCGCCAGGCCGGCGTCGACGCCCCCCATGATCATCCCGGCGACGACATCAAGTGGGTGCCCGACTCAGCAGTTGAGCCACACGCTCACCCGCTGTTCGATCGACCCGCCCCGGGATGCGACCTCCCACCCGCAGGCGAGGCCGCTGCCCTCGATCGGTGGGCATCGTTCCTCGATCAGACGTCGGCGGCCGACGGCACGATGCGATCCGGTGTCGAGGCGTACAACGATCTCCGTGACGTTCCCGCCCTCGCCGGGACCAGCCAGTTGTCGCCCGACTTCAAGTGGGGAACGATTCACCCGCGCACGGTGCTCGCGGACCTCGATCTGTCGGGAGCGAAGGACGACGGCGCAATGGTGTTCTCGAGCGAGTTGGCATGGCGCGACTTCTACGCCGACGTCCTCTTCATCCGGCCGGAGACAGCGTGGAGCAACCTGAATTCGAAGTTCGATGCGATGCCGGTCGACACCGACGCCGCCGCTCGACGCCGATTCGATCAGTGGACTGCCGGGGAGACCGGGTTCGGCATCGTCGACGCCGGCATGCGCCAACTGCTCGCGACGGGATGGATGCACAACCGGGTCCGGATGATCGTCGCCAGCTTTCTGGTCAAGGACCTGCACCTGCCTTGGCAGTGGGGGGCGCGCTGGTTCATGCAGCATCTGATCGATGGCGATCTCGCATCGAACAATCACGGATGGCAGTGGGCAGCAGGGACGGGGACCGACGCGGCGCCCTATTTTCGGGTGTTCAACCCTGAGCGGCAGCGCGAGCGGTACGACCGCGACGGAGAGTACGTGCAGCGCTGGGTGACCGAGCCGTCGGAACCAATGGTCGACCACGCGGCCGAGCGTGACGAAGCGCTCCGCCGACTGAAGACGCTGAAGTAGCGCTTGCCGGGCCGTACCTGAGCCGTTGCGGATCGGGCCGGGGAACTACCATTGGTTGCGACATGTTGGACGACCGCAAGACGGCGATTCTCGGTGCAGTGATCCAGGAGTACATCGCGACCGCGCAGCCGGTCGGTTCCACCCACATCGCACAGGCGCCGAACATTCAGGTGTCCTCGGCGACCGTGCGCAACGAGATGAGTGTGCTCGAATCCGAGGGCTACCTCGTGCAACCACATACGTCCGCCGGACGCGTTCCGACCGACAAGGGGTATCGCTACTACGTCGACAACCTCACGTCGCCCGGTCGCCTCGACACCGCGACGACGCAGCAGGTCGGTAACTTCTTTTCTGCAGCGCACGGGCGGCTCGAGGAAATGCTGCACCAGACATCGAATCTGTTGGCCGATCTGACCAACAACGCAGCAGTGGTGGTCGGGCCCAAAGCCGAAGCCATTCCGATCCGCAGTGTCCAGATCGTCTCGCTGTCAGCAACGGTCGCCACCGTTGTCGCGGTGTTCGCCAATGGCACCGTCGAGAACGTGACGATCGACATCGAGGAACACGACAACGACGTGCGGCTGGCAGCCGCCTCGGCGCACGTGTCGGCCGGGCTCGCCGGCACGGTGCTCGGGGTCGTACACGCCGTGGCCGCGTCGGGCGACCCCGACGTCGATCGGCTGTGTGCTGCGGCCATCGTCGGCCTCGGTCGGGTCGGCACCGGCGATCACGTGTTCACTGGGGGAGTCTCGGCCGTCGCTGATGCCTTCGATGCGGTCGAAGTGGTGCGTTCGGTATTGCACACCCTCGAGCAACAGTTCGTCGTCGTTTCACTCGTCAGCGACATCGTCGGCCGCGGGATGTCGGTCGCGATCGGTCTCGAGCACGGCGTCGAGCCTCTCTCGGCATGCTCGGTGGTGGTGGCACCGGTCGTCGTCGACGGTGAGCACCTCGGTTCGGTGGGCGTGCTCGGCCCGACCCGGATGAACTATCCGCAGGCGTTGGCGACCGTCGAAGTCGTCAGTGAGCAACTGGGGCATCGCATCGAAGAAGGTTGACATCGAGGGCAACCCGGCCGATTTCACGGCATCCTGTAGCTCGCCATGGCTGATTTCTACGAACTCCTGGGTGTCACTCGCGGCGCCAGCGCCGACGAGATCAAGAAGGCGTATCGCACGCGGGCGCGCGAGCTGCACCCGGACGCGAACCCGGACGACGCCGACGCCGAAGCCCGCTTCAAGGAAGTCGCTCGCGCCTACCAGGTGCTGTCTGACGATCAACAACGCCAGCGCTATGACCAGTTCGGCGAGGCAGGCGTCGGCGGAGCGAGCAGCGGCGGTCAGTCGGCCGAGGACATGTTCGGCGGCGGCCTCGGCGACATCTTCGATGCCTTCTTCGGCGGCGGCGGCGGCGGTGGTGGGAGTCCATTCGGTGGTGGCGGTGGCCGGTCACGCGGTCCGAGCGGTCCGCCACGTGGACAGGATCTCGAAGTCGTTGCCGACCTCACCCTGGAACAAGCGGTGTTCGGTGATCAGATCAGCGTCGAGCTCAAGTTGCCGGTGCGGTGCGACGACTGCGACGGCAGCGGCGCCGGAGAAGGCACCAAGCCCGTCACGTGTAGCGACTGTGGTGGAAGCGGCCAAGTGCAACGGGTGCGTCAGAGTCTGCTCGGTCAGATGGTCACCGCCAGCCCGTGTGGTCGCTGCGGTGGGATGGGCGAAGTCATCGCCACGCCGTGTTCGACGTGCCGTGGGCAAGGCCGGATCACCGTTGACAAGAGCTACCAGGTGGACGTCCCAGCGGGTGTCGACACCGGTTCGACGTTGCGTCTGACCGGACGCGGCGCTGCTGGTCCGCGAGGCGGCGGCAACGGCGACCTGTACGTGCATCTGCGGGTGTCGCCGCACGAGTCCTATGTCCGAGACGGCAACGATCTGATCACCGACGTTGGTGTCTCGATTGCGCAGGCGGCGCTGGGAACCTCGCTCACCCTCGAGACCCTCGATGGTGACGAGGACCTCGTGGTGCCCGCTGGGACCCAGCCGGGCCGGGAGTTCGTCCTGCGCCAGCGCGGCGTCCCGCATCTGCAGGGGCGTGGCCGAGGTGACCTCATCGCTCGGGTCCGAGTCGATGTGCCGACGAAGCTCTCCGAAGCAGAGGTCGAGTTGCTGACCTCGTACGCCGAGGGTCGTGACGAGCTCGTCGGCAACGGCAAAGAGGGCTTGTTCTCCAGGATCAAGTCGGCCTTCTCCTGAGGGTCGAACAGTTTGTGCGTCGCCGATGAGCATGCATGTCGATCCTGCTCGTCGCACATCGGGGGCCCATGTGTTCATCGAGGTCGACGCACTTGACGACGACGGCCCGGTCGGCCTCGACGACGAGACAGCGCACCATCTCTCGCGCGTTCTTCGGCTTCGTGTCGGCGAGGACGTCACCGTCAGCGACGGTGCTGGACGATGGCGCCGCACGGAGGTGGCAGACGCCAAGAACTTTCGTCTCGAGACCACCGGGGACGTGGAAACAGACGACCGGCCGTACGCACCGCTGACGTTGGCGGCTGCCATTCCCAAAGGTGACCGACTCGACTGGATGGTGCAGAAGGTCGTCGAACTCGGGGTGGACACGTTGCAGTTGCTCGACACCGATCGCTCGGACGTGCGTTGGAAGCCGGAGCGTGCGGACAAGCAGATCGTTCGGCTTCGACGGATCGCAGTGGAAGCTGCGCGGCAGAGTCGACGCGTCTGGCTTCCGGAGATCGCACCACCGGTGGCGGCGAACACCATCCTGCCCGGGGCGACCATCGCCGAACCCGGCGGTCGTAATGTCAGCAGGTCAGACACTTGTTTGGCGATCGGACCCGCCGGCGGCTGGTCCGAACGCGAGTGCGAGAGCGCCGCTGACCGGGTGACGCTCGGCTCCAACGTCCTCCGGACCGAGACCGCCGCCCTGGCCGCTGTCACACTCTACGTGGCGAATTGCCACTGAAACGGACAGCAGCGTCGAGAAGTTGCTAGGGTAAGGTGACCTTATTGACACCCTCTGCGGTGGCGCACACGCCACAGTGAGACGACGCAAGCGAGAACTGATGACCACTTTGGAACATAATGACACCGACTCGAGCTTCGACGAAGACGGGCCGGCTGTCTACAGCCAGCAAGTCGGCGAACGTCTGCGGGTCATCCGCAAACAGAAGCGCATGTCGCTGCAAGAGGTCGAGGCGCAGTCGGCTCAAGAATTCAAGGCGTCGGTGCTCGGCGCCTACGAGCGTGGTGAACGAGCACTCTCGGTGCCGCGACTCGATCGACTGGCCCAGTTCTACAACGTGCCGATCGAACAGCTTCTTCCCCGTGAGGTCACCGGACTGGAAGTCGCAGCGCTGAGTTCGCCGATCAACAAGTCCCTGGCGATCGACGTGTCCAAGCTCGTTCAGCTCAGCGGCTCGCCGTTCGAGATGCTCGCTCGGTACCTCCGCTTGATCCAGGTCCAGCGTCAGGACTTCAACGGGCGCGTCATCACCGTCCGAGGCGACGACACTCGCTCGATCGCAGCAATGCTCGACGTACCTGTCGACCAGGTCGCTGACCGTCTGTCAGCGCTCGATCTGCTCTTCACGCCGGCCTGACCTTGTGATGTTCGGGGTGTACCTGCACATCCCGTTCTGCTCGTCGAAGTGTGACTACTGCGCGTTCGCGACCTGGACCGATCGTCACCACCTGACGACGTCATACCTCGACGCACTGGGCACCGAGATCGACCGAGCCATCGGTGCCGGAATGCCGATCGCCGACACGATCTTCGTCGGCGGAGGGACGCCGACACTGGTGCCGTCGGAGTTGCTCGCCGAGGCGATTGCATCGATCCCTCGGACCGTGGACGCCGAAGTGACCGTGGAGTGCAACCCGGACGACGTCACCGCAGACATGCTGCGCAACTTCGTCGACGGTGGTGTGAACAGAGTCAGTATCGGTGTCCAATCGATGTCGGCACATGTCCTCGAATCGCTGGGACGTAGCCACGACCGCGACAATGTCGAGCGAGCCGTCGAGGCCGTTCGAGCCGTTGGTCTGGCGTCGTTCAACCTCGACATCATCTACGGCGCAGCCGGAGAATCGATCGGTGACTGGGAGTCGACCGTTGACGGCGCACTGGCCCTCGACCCGCCTCACGTCTCGGCGTACGGGCTCACGGTCGAAGCCGGCACACAACTCGCCACGGAACCGGCGCGGTACCCCGATGACGATGATCAGGCAGACAAGTACGACATCGTCGAGTCGCGCCTGACTGCAGCAGGGCTCGCCAACTACGAGGTCTCGAACTGGGCGCGCCCCGGCCACGAGTCGCGCCACAACTTCATCTACTGGCGTCAGCAGAACTATCGCGGATTCGGCTGTGCGGCGCATTCCCACAGCGACGGTCGACGCTGGTGGAACGTGCGCACACCAGACCGATACATCGACCTCGTCGCGGCAGGTGCTTCGGTCGAGGCGTCCTTCGAACTGCTCGACGCCGATCAACGTCGGTCCGAGGGCCAACAGCTCACGCTGCGGACACGTGACGGTGTCGAGCGATCAGCCTTCGACGAGGCCACGCTCGACCTGGTCGGCGAGATGGTCGTCGAGCATCCGAACGACCCGGATCGCGTCGTGCTCACCCAGGCGGGACGTCTCATGGCCAATGAGCTCTCCGTCAGAATGCGGGACTGACGAGTTCTCCGAGTGCCCGGGATTCGAATGCCCGGGAGCAGGTGGGGAGCGGTGTCACAACTGGTATTCTGTCGGCTGCTACGGGCGTGTAGCTCAGTTGGTTAGAGCGCTACCATGACACGGTAGAGGTCCCGGGTTCGAATCCCGTCATGCCCACCACGAACTCACCTGACCGGCCCGGATGAGCCCCGCACACAGCGGTGGTTTCCGGGCCGTTCCGATTTTCGAATACGCTGGTGCCGCTCATGGAACGATTTCGTCCGCCGCAGGAGGTGCACAGCGACACCCTGCTCGCCGAGGCGCTCCGCGAGGGCGACGAGTCAGCTGTTCGTACGTTGTACGACCGATTCGGCGGACTGGTCTACACCGTTGCCCACCGGGTGGTCGGCGATGCGCAGCGAGCCGAGGACGTCACGCAGCACGTGTTCCTCCAAGCCTGGCGCAACGCCGAGAGCTTCGAACCGGGTCGCGACTTCGCTCCCTGGCTGGCGACGATTGCGCGACGCGCCGGCATCGACGCACTGCGGCGCGAACAGCGCCGACCGGCCGACGCCATCGACTTCGCGGATGAGGCCGACAGCGCGCTGGTCTCGCTGCCGCCGAGTGCCGAGCAGGTCGAAACGGTCTGGAGTGTGCGAGCGGCCATCGACGGCCTCGTCGACGAAGAGCGCGAGATCGTCCGGCTCCAGCACTTGCTCGGTCACACGCACTCCGAGATAGCTCAAGAGTTGGGAATCTCGATCGGCACCGTCAAGTCACGTTCGCACCGCGCACATCGGCGCTTGGCTGCTCGACTCGGCCACCTTCGCGCCGACGAACCATCGGGGGGTGACCCATGACGACGCGCTCGATCCGCGCGAACCGCGAACCGTCTGGCCTCGGACGACGTACCGACCTGGGAGACGCCATGCTCCTGAATCGAGCAGATCAATGAACGAATCCGACAAGCCTGAAAAGCAGGCGCCCAATTTCTCGGACTCCGACGTGCCCGAGCGCGCCCCGGGCGAGGCCGATCAGTTCCCAGGCGCCGACATGTCTGAGGACCTCGACAGCACCATTGCAGCGCTCCTCACCGCACCTGGCACGTGGGTCGATCCGCCCGCAGCACTCGACGATCGTATTGCGCTAGCGGTCCGCAGCGAGGCGGGCCTCGGCGTCGCCGACCCCATCGTCTCGGAGCGCCGAAGTGGCCAGGATTCGAGGCCTCTGGGGCGGCGAGCATGGTTGCGACCCGCCGTGCTCGGTGCCGCGGCAGCGATCGTGCTGCTGTTCGGCGGCATCGTGGTGCTCAGTGGCCTCAGTGGAGTGCCGGACGACGAGACCTTCTCCGCTGATCTGGTGTCGACCGGGTTGATTCCCGATGTCGGAGGCGAGGTCGAGGTCACCTCGTTCGACTCCGGCCTGCAGATCGACCTGAACGCAGCGGGGTTGCCCCGTCGTGACGACGGAGCGTTCTACGAGGGGTGGGTCCGTACCGTCGACGGCGATCTCGTCGCGGTGGGCACGTTTCACGACGGCGACGCAGTGATCCTGTGGGCCGGTGTCGAGCTCGAACGGATCGACTTGTTCACGATCACGCTCGAGACGGCGGTGGGGCCCGTTGATCCCGAACAGGGGTCATCCGGTGAGATCGTGTTGCGCGCCGCTCTTGTTCCCTGAGTGGTGATCGCGCCCTGATTGCGCGCAGGTCGCTCAGTTCCGTGGCTCGCGCGGGAGGCCGAGGACCCGTTCGCCGAGGATGTTGCGCATGATGTTCGACGTGCCACCCATGATCGTGTAGCCGGGGCCGTAGGCGAGGCCCTGGGTGACGTCGTCCCACAGCAGCGCGTCGGCCCCGAAGGTGCGGGCGACGAACTCGGCGACTCGCTGTTCGTGCTCGGTACAGAAGCACTTCGTTGCAGCGGAGAACCCCTTGGGCGCCTGCCGGAGCGTCTCGCGGGTCACGAGGATGCGCCCGAGTCGGTAGCCGATCTCGAGCTGGGCGATCTCCTGGCGAACGAGCGGGTCGGTGGTGTCGGCCCGATCGACGGCCATGTCGAACAGGGCCTTGTTCGACACCAGACGGTCGATGCCGCCGCGCTCGTGCTCGAGTTGCGTCATCGTCTGCTTGAACGCGCCACCTTCAACCCCGACGAGGTTCTCGACGGGCACTCGAGCGTCGGCGAAGAACACTTCACAGAAGTGCTGATTCGTGGTCATGTCCTTGATCCGACGGATCTCGATGCCCGGCGTGTCCATCGGGACGATGACTTCGGAGATGCCCCGGTGTGGTGGCCCATCGGAGGTGGTGCGGCAGATGAGGTAGCAATAGTCGGCGTCGGCGCCGAAGCTCGTCCAGATCTTCTGGCCGTTCACCACGAAGTGATCGCCGTCGCGAACGGCGGTGGTCGTGAGCGACGCCAGGTCGGAGCCCGAGTCAGGCTCGGACATTCCGATGCACCAGGTCACTGTGCCAGCGAGCATCGGGGGCAGGAACTCGGCTTGCTGATCAGCGGTTCCGTAGGTGATCAATGATGGCCCCATCTGTCGATCGGCGAACCACATCGATGCGATCGGTGCTCCGGCGGCGATCATCTCTTCGCCGACGATGAGACGATTGATCGCCGGCTGCCCGCGGCCACCGTGTTCGGTCGGCCAGGTCATGCCGATCCAACCGTGCTCGGCCATCTCCTCGGCGAACTCCTTGGAGTAGCCATTCATCCAGGAGTCGTTGTGCCGCCCGTACTTGGCCACGCCGGCTGCTGCGACCTCTCGGGCATGCTCTCGTAGTTCGGCTTGTTCGGCAGTCCAGTCGAAGTCCATTGCCGACGACTGTACGGCGTTGCTCGGATGGGGATGGATTCGTGCGTCGGACCCGATCGAGCCGGCGGGCCCGAGGCATGGTGGCGGAATGGCGACCACGCGCCGTCCGCGCTACAGTGCAGACAAGTTGAAGACAAGTGACCCGCCGACGATGCGGTGTCGGAGAAGGACCCCAATGAGCAACTCGAAGATCATCTACACGTTCACCGACGAAGCGCCGGCGCTGGCCACGTACTCGCTGCTGCCGATCGTCGAAGCGTTTGCCGGCGCGGCCGACGTCGAAGTCGACACACGCGACATCTCTCTCGCCGCTCGCATCCTGGCAGCGTTCCCGGACCGCCTCACGGCGGAGCAGCGAGTCGGCGACGCTCTTGCCGAACTCGGTGAGATGGCACTCACGCCGGAGGCGAACATCATCAAGTTGCCGAACATCTCGGCGTCGGTGCCGCAGCTCAAAGCAGCGATCGCCGAATTGCAGGCCCAGGGGTACGACCTGCCGGACTATCCGGGCAACGCGCAGTCCGACGCCGACAAGGCCGCCTACGGCACCGCCATGGGTTCGGCCGTGAACCCGGTGCTCCGTCAGGGCAACTCCGATCGTCGGGCACCCAAGGCGGTCAAGGACTATGCCAAGTCGAATCCGCATTCGATGGGTGCGTGGTCGAAGGACTCCAAGAGCCATGTCGCCACGATGGACAGCGGCGACTTCGCCCACAACGAGCAGTCGGTCACGATCTCCGAAGAAGGTGTATTGCGGATCGAACACGTCGCAACCGACGGGGCGGTCACGGTGCTGAAGGAGTCGATCCCGGTACTGGCCGACGAAGTGGTCGACTCGACCGTGATGAGCGTCGCTGCGTTGCGCACGTTCCTCGACGCGCAGATCGCCGACGCCAAGGCACAAGGGGTGCTGTTCTCGCTCCACATGAAGGCCACGATGATGAAGGTCTCGGACCCGATCATCTTCGGACACGCCGTCCGTGCGTACTTCTCCGACGTCTTCGCCAAGCACGGTGATGCACTCGCTTCGATCGGTGCCAACCCGAACAACGGGCTCGGCAACGTGATCTCCTCGCTCGCCGACCTCCCGGCGGAGCAGCGTGCCGAGATCGAGGCCGACATCGCCGCAGCACTCGAGAACGGGCCTGATCTCGCGATGGTCGACTCCGACAACGGCATCACGAACCTGCACGTGCCGAGCGACGTGATCGTCGACGCATCGATGCCGGCCATGATCCGCACATCAGGTCAGATGTGGAACGCCAACGGCGACCAGCAAGATGCCAAGGCCACGATTCCCGACAGCAGCTACGCCGGGATCTACCAGGTCGTCATCGACGACTGCATTGCCAACGGGGCGTACGACCCCACCACGATGGGCACGGTGCCGAACGTTGGCCTGATGGCGCAGAAGGCCGAGGAGTACGGCAGCCATGACAAGACCTTCGAAGCTCCGTCCGAGGGTTCGATCCGTGTCGTCGACGCCGCATCGGGCGGCACCGTGATGGAGCACTCGGTTGCCGAGGGCGACATCTTCCGCGCGTGTCAGGTCAAGGACGAGCCGATCCGAGACTGGGTCCGTCTGGCCGTCAGTCGTGCCCGTGCCACGGGCGCGCCGGCCATCTTCTGGCTCGATGCGAACCGCGACCACGATGCGCAGCTGATCACGAAGGTCAATCAGTACCTCACGGATCACGACACCGACGGCCTGACCATCGAGATCATGTCTCCGGTCGACGCGACCAAGTACTCCGTGGATCGGATGCGTGCCGGCGAGGACACGATCTCGGTCACCGGCAACGTGCTGCGCGACTACAACACCGACCTGTTCCCGATCCTCGAACTCGGCACGAGCGCCAAGATGCTGTCGATCGTGCCGCTGCTCAACGGTGGCGGCCTGTTCGAGACCGGTGCCGGCGGTTCCGCACCGAAGCACGTTCAGCAGTTGGTCAAGGAGAACTACCTTCGGTGGGATTCGCTCGGCGAGTTCCTCGCGATCGCCGTGTCGTTCGATCACCTCGCAGAGGTCACCGGCAACGTGTCGGCCAAGATCCTCGGTGACACCCTCGACGCTGCCACTGGGCTCCTGCTCGCGAACGGCAAGTCGCCGGCCCGTCGCCTCGGCAGCCTCGACAACCGTGGCAGTCACTTCTACCTTGCGTTGTATTGGGCCCAGGCACTCGCTGCCCAGACTGACGACGCTGCCCTCGCTGCCACGTTCGGGCCGATCGCCGCAGCGCTCGCAGAGAACGAGCAGACCATCGTCGACGAACTCGGTGCCGTACAGGGCAGCCCGGCTGACATCGGCGGCTACTTCTACCCCGACGCCGACAAGGCACGCGCAATCATGCGCCCCTCGGCCACCTTCAACCAGGTCCTCGCCACCCTCTGACGCGCGAACCTCTGACGCGAGAACGCGTCACACCAGCCCCCGAGGTTTGTGTCAGCAACAACGCCGTCGGTTGCTCTGGGTGCTGACACAAACCTCAGCACTCGGCGGCGTGGGCGGTCTGGGTCAGCCACAACGGCTGCCGTTGCGGTATGTGCTGACACAAACCACGGCGGAGAGGGGCCGGAGCTGCTCAATACGCAGAACGCCGGCGCACGAGCGTGACGTGTCGGTGCAACCTCAGCGGTTGGCGAGGTCGACGTAGTGGCGCTCGTCCGGGCCGGTGTACCACTGGCGTGGCCGGCTGATCTTCTGCTCTGGGTCGCTGAGCAGTTCCTGCCAGTGCGCGAGCCACCCGGACATGCGGGGGATCGCGAACAGTACGGTGAACATCGACGTCGGGAAGCCCATTGCCTGGTAGATCAGGCCGGAGTAGAAGTCGACGTTGGGATACAGCTTGCGGTCCACGAAGTACGGGTCAGCCAATGCTGCCTCTTCAAGCTTGAGGGCGATGTCGAGCAGCGGGTTCTTGCCGGTGACTTCGAAGACCTTGTACGCGGTCTCCTTGATGATCGTGGCGCGTGGGTCGAAGTTCTTGTAGACCCGGTGGCCGAAGCCCATCAGGCGGCCGTCGCCGGACTTGACGGATTCGAGGAAGGCAGGGACGTTGTCGATCGAGCCGATCTCGGTGAGCATCCGCACGACGGCTTCATTGGCGCCACCGTGGGAGGGGCCGTACAGTGCCGCCGCAGCGCCAGCAGCCGACGAGTAGGGGTCGCTGCCACTCGAGCCGATGACGCGCATCGCGGTTGTGCCGCAGTTCTGCTCATGGTCGGCATGCAAGATGAACAACACGTCCATCGCACGTTCGAGGATCGGGTCGACTTCGTAGTCGCCGATCTTCCACATCATGTTCAAGAAGTTGGCGGCGTACGAATGGTCGTTGCTCGGCTGGTTGTACGGCAGACCAACGGAGAACTTGTAACACATCGCCGCAATCGTGGGGCTCTTGGCGATGAGGCGGCGGATCTGGACGTTGCGCTGCTCGGGATCATCGGCATCTTTGGATTCTGGGTAGAACGTGCCGAGTGCAGCGATGGCAGACACGAACATGCCCATCGGGTGGGCGTCGTAGTGGAATCCTTCGGCGAACTTCTTGCGCATGTTCTCGTGGATGAAGGTGTGGTGCGTGACGTCGTGGGTCCACGCAGCGAGCTGTTCGGCGTTCGGTAGTTCACCGTTGAGGATGAGATAGGCCACCTCGAGGTAGGTCGACTTCTCAGCCAGCTGCTCGATCGGATAGCCGCCGTAGCGGAGGATCCCGTTGGTGCCGTCGAGATAGGTGATCGACGATTTCGTCGACGCAGTCGACAGGTACGCAGGGTCGTAGCAATAGAGGGTCGGGTCGAGTTCGCGCAGCGCGGACGACGGGAACACGCCACCTTCGATGGGGACCGTCACGGTCTTGCCGGTCCGGTCGTCGGTGATGGTGATGGTTTCGGGCACGTTGGCTTCCTCCAGGCTCGAATGGTCAGAACGTCGGAAGAGGGGTCACCCCGGCCGAAACCTCAAGATACTCCGAGCGGGTGCGAGTGCTCCAACCCGTGTGCGAACGCACGACAGGTGCTCAGTGTTCGCCCGGCATCCGAATACCGCTGGCGATGTCGTCGACAGTGTGATCTTTGAGCACTACCCGCACGATCTGGTCGGCTTCCCGACGATGGGAGATGCAGGGGTGAACGCAATCGTCGACTTCAATGGCGACGCCGTGTTGGAGGTCGTCCTGCGAAGCGGATTCCGGGAACCGGATTGGTCAGAACGGTGAGTTGCCGTGCTTGCGATCGACGAGGTGCTCGCGCTTGTCTTCGAGTACTGCGAGCGCCGAGGAGATCTCGGCACGAGTGTCGGCGGGGTCGATCACAGCATCGATGAAGCCCCGTTCGGCTGCTACGTACGGGTTGAGGAGGCGTTCGGCGTAGTCGCGTTCGAACTCGGCCTTCTCCTCCGGAGTCGATCGGCGCGCCAAGATCGCGGCTGCCTGCCCCGCACCCATCACCGCGATCTCGGCCCACGGCCAGGCGAGCACCAGATCGCTGCCCATCGTCTTGGAGTCCATCACGATGTACGCGCCGCCGTAGCTCTTGCGCAGAATCACGCAAAGCCGCGGAACGGTGGCGCGGGCGTAGGCGAAGACCAGCTGCGCGCCGTGCCGGATCATGCCGCGCCACTCGAGATCCTTGCCCGGGTAGAAGCCGGGCGTGTCGACCAGGGTGAGGATCGGCAGGTTGAAGGCGTCGCAGAACGCCACGAAGCGCGCTGCCTTCTGTGATGCCGGAATGTCCAGCGTCCCTGCCAGCACGATGGGCTGGTTGGCGACGATGCCGACCGGTCGACCGTCGATGGTCGCGAGCGCAGTGACGACGTTGGCAGCCCACCGCTCGCGTAGTTCGAACACGGAATCCTCGTCAGCGATCGACTGTGCGATCTTGCGCACGTCGTAGCTGCCGGTCGACGACTCGGGAATCTGGGCGCCAGCTTCGGGACACACCCGGTCTGGCGGATCGTCGGTCGGCCAACGAGGCGGTTCTTCGTCGACGCTGTTCGGCAGGTACGACAGAATCGTCTCGACGGTCTCGATCGCCGTGTCACGGTCGGCGACCACGGCACTCGGTACGCCGGTGTAGCGGGCATGATTGGCAGCGCCGCCGAGTTCGTCGATGTCGATCGCGACACCGGTGAACTGTTCGACCATCGTCGGCCCTTGGACGAAGGCGTAGCTCTCCGAGGTCATCACAGCGATGTCGGCGATGCCCAACAGCAGCGCCGGGCCCGAGACCGCCGGGCCGTCGACGATGATCGATGTGGGGATCACACCGGAACATCGCGTGAGCGCCGCAGCGACGAGGCCCCACCCGTGCAACGCAGGGATGCCCTCGACGATGTCGGCGCCGGCGCAGGACATCACGATCACGAGCGGAATCCGCTGATCGAGCGCAGTCGTGATCGAGACCTCGAGGAGCGATGACGTGCCCGACGTGAGCTTGATGAGTTCGTCGGCGTCGGCGAACTCGACCCAGACCACGGTCCGTTCGGCGAACTCGCGGACATCGGCGTGGGCCTTGGACGGCAGCAGCCGGGAGAGGCCAAGGGGGTAGTGCGGTGACGCGCCAAGGGCGTTTGGCTCAGCAGCGATCGTCATCGTGCGCGACAGTACCGCGCAGACGACCACCGCGCGACGATTCAGCCAGACTGTGAGAGTGGCAGGGCGCTGGTCCCCAAGTGCACGCCGGCCTGTTCCTCGCCTCGCTCGGCGATCACGGCCTGGAGTACGTCGAGCGTGGCCTGCGTCGGCGCATTCGGGCTCGGACGGCGTCTGCGCACGAAGGCGACCACGCGGCGGGGCAATTCGGGCACGCTGACCATCCGGAACGAACCGGTCAGCCAGTTGGGTACCGCGGTTGCCGGCACGATCGCTGCGCCGTAGCCGTCGAAGGCCAGCGAGGCGAGCAGTCGCACGCCGTCGATCTCAGCTTGAGCTCTGAGCGTGATGTCCGCTCCGGCAGCGGCACGTTCCAGCACCTTGCGCAGCGCGGAGCCCATCGGTGGCAGCAGCAGCGGTACCGAGTCGAGATCGCGCAGTGGGATGGTCTCGTGCTCGGAGAGCGGGTGGCTGGTGTTCGCAAGCAGGAAGAGGTCTTCCGCGAAGAGAGGTTCGACGACGAGTTCGGGGTCGTCGACGGGAAGATGGACGATCGCGGCGTTGAGGTGACCGGAGAGCACGTTGGGCACAAGTGTCGACGTTGCCCCTTCTTGGATGACGGTTCGGACACCGGAGTGCTCGTCGCCGAGACGACCCAGCATCTGGGGCATCAACCACCGCGCCGTTGTTCCAATCACCCCCAGCCGGGTCTGACCGGAGATCTCGGTGTCGTGACTGGCGACGTCGGCAACGATGTCGTCGACCTCATTCAGGACGCGCCGTGCACGTTCGACGACGCGGGCACCTTCGTCAGTGAGTTCGCCGTACTGACGGTCGACGAGGGTGACGCCGAGTTCCTTCTCCAGGCGGGCGATGTGCGCCGACACGTTCGACTGCACCGTGAACAGCGCACGTGCGGCGGCCGAGAACGTGCCGTGATCGGCCACGGCGACCAAGGTAGACAACTGTCGGACATCCATCACAGAAAACGATACTCGGTATCTCAGTTATCTGCTTGTCAGATCGTCAGACGGCTGCGCATACTGGTCACGTACCCCAGTCAACCGGGGTATGAAGTACAGAGATCGACGTGAGAACACCCCCCATTGTTCCACTCGTCGGGAAGTCCATCAGCTGTTCCCCCAACAGCGGACATTCCCAGGTTGAGAGACCCGGATCCCCATCCGGGTCTTTCCCGTTTTTCCGACCCTTTCCACAGCGGAGCCGCCTGTGCAGCGCCGCCGTGGGCCAGCCGTCGTGAGCCAGATGACACATCTTCATCCGGGAACCGGTCGTGCACCGAAATTCCAGCATGTCGCACTTCAGCGGCGTGAACATCAGTACCTACCCGTCTCCCCGAAGGAGCCTCCAATCATGAAGCGCACCACCACCACCCGTTTGTCCGTCGGCCTCGTCGCCGGCCTCCTCGCCCTCACCGCTTGTGGCAGCGATGGCGACGACGGACCCGTCGAAACAGACGCTCCGGTCGAGACCACTGCGGCCGAAGAACCTGAAGCATCCGAGGAGGGCGAGAGTGCCGAGGTCGGCACGATCGTCGACGTCGCTGTTGCGAACGGAAGCTTCGACACGCTCGTCGCAGCGGTGACGGCAGCAGATCTCGCCGAGACCCTGTCGGGCCCGGGTCCGTTCACCGTCTTCGCGCCGACCGACGACGCCTTTGCTGCGCTGCCCGAGGGTCTCGTGGACGCACTCCTGCTTCCGGAGAACAAGGACACGCTCGTCAAGATCCTCACGTACCACGTGGTGCCCGCCGCCGTGATGGCTGCTGACATCACCGACGGCGACGTCGCCACCGTCGAAGGTCAGACCGTCGCCCTCGCCGTCGGTGAGGGCGTCACGGTCAACGGTGTCAACGTGATCATCGCCGACGTACCGGCCAGCAACGGCGTCATCCACGCCGTGGATGCAGTTCTCCTTCCGCCGGACGTGGACCCCGCAGCTCTGCTCGGCGGTGGCGACGACGAGCCGGCGAGCACCGACGACGTCGAAGAGGACTGATCACACAGCTCGACTGACCGCTCAAATGGACTGACGATGTCGGAACGACCGATGTTGTCGGTTCCACGAGATGGCTCGGCCCCGGAGTGCAGACTCCGGGGCCGAGCCGCGCCCGGAGCACATGCGGATCGACCAGCCGAGTGGTCGCAGCGGGCAGACTGGGGACATGAGCGACCTGCCCCGTCCCATCGACCTCTTGCCGCACCGCGCCCCGTTCTTGCTGGTCGACGAACTGACGGCACTGGTGCCCGGCACGGCGGCAACCGGCGTCTGGCGGCTCAGCGGCGAGGAGTACTTCTTTGCCGGCCATTTCCCCGGACGGCCGACACTGCCGGGTGTGCTGATGTGCGAATCGATCGCACAGGTCGGCGCCTGTGCAGTGCTCGCCCATCCGGACTTCGGCGCAAAGCTGCCGCTCTTCGGGGGTCTGGACAAAGCCCGCTTCCGACGTCAGGTCGTTCCGGGTGACCAACTGACCATCGAGGTCGAGCTCTCGAGGATGTCGGCCCGCGCCGGCAAGGGGTCGGGCACTGTCAAGGTCGATGGCGAACTCGCCACGAGCTGTGACCTGATGTTCGTCTTCGCCGACGCCTGACGGCCGACTCCCGCCGGCTGGAGCGGGCGCCTGCGACCCCGCATCGGCGGGTCAGGCCGGGGCGATGACAACAGCGCCGTTGTGGCCGCCGAAGCCGAAGTTGGTGCTGAGAACAGGCCCCGGTGTCCACGGGCGGGCCTCGCCCATGACGAGGTCGATGGCCATTTCCGGATCCACCGTCGTCGTGTTCGCGGTGGGCGGGATCATCGATTGACTGATCGACAGCAGTGCAGCTGCGGCTTCGAGTGCTCCTGCGGCGCCGAGTGCGTGGCCGGTGATGCCCTTGGTCGAGACCACCGGCACTGCGTTGGCGCCGAAGACGTGCGAAATCGCAGCAGCTTCGGCCGCATCGTTGAGCGGCGTCGACGTGCCGTGCGCATTGACCTGCTTGATGTCGCCAGCGGTGAGGCCGCTCTCGGCCAATGCCTGCTCGATGCAGGCGATCGCTCCGACACCACCGGGAGCAGGAGCGGTGATGTGGTGGGCGTCAGCGTTGCTGGCACCGCCCAGGATCTCACCGATGATGGTCGCCCCGCGATCGACCGCCGAAGACCACTCTTCGAGAATCAGCACTGCGCCACCTTCGCCCATGACGAAACCATCGCGGTCGACATCGAAGGGCCGACTGACGCCGACACTGGACAGCGCGGTCATGTTGGCGAAGCCGGCAATGGCGGTCGGTGTCCCGGCCGCTTCGCTGCCTCCGGTGACGGCTGCGTCGAGGACGCCCCACTTGATGAGGCGCGCTGCGTAGTTGATGGCGTGACTGCCCGCAGCGCATGCGGTGACGATCGTTTCGCTCTGCCCGCGCAGGCCGTGGCGCATCGAAATCGCTGCGCCCGGCGCGTTGCCCATCATCATCGGTACCAAGAACGGCGAAACCCGTCGGGCACCCTTCTCGTGGCGCAGGACAACCTGTTCCTCGAGCGTGTGGAGTCCGCCGATTCCTGTACCGAAGATGGTGCCGAATCGACTGTTGTCAACGCCGACAGCGTCGACGCCGCCGGCTTGGTCGAACGCCTCGGCCGCCGCAGCAATGGCGAACTGTTCGACGCGATCAGCGCGGCGGGCCTGTTTCGGGCTGTCGTAGTACTGCGTGCCGTCCCATTCGTCGAGGACGATGGTCTGACCGACGGGCGCGGCGGGACCGTTGAGTCCCGCCCAGAAGTCGTTGGCCCCGATGCCGGCCGGAGCAACGACACCCAGGCCAGTGACGGCGACCCTGCGGCCGCCCGACATCAGAGCTTGCCGGCGACGAGGTCGTAAGCGTTCTGGACGGTCTCGACACCTTCGAGTTCCTCTTCGGGCACCGCGATGTCGAACTCTTCTTCGAGAGCCATCACGAGCTCGACGAGGTCGAGGCTGTCGGCGTCGAGGTCGTCGCCGAACTTGGCGTCGGGGACCACGGCGGATTCGTCGACCGAGAGCACCTCGACGGCGCATTTGCGGAAGCGGGCGAACAGTTCTTCATTCACAGGATTGTCTCCAGTTTGTTGGGGTGTACAGGATAATTGTAGATGAGGCGAGTTGCTGCCACGCGACTGTGTCGCTCCGAACGCAGCGAGTCCGGTTGGCGTCAGTGCCCCATGCCGAGGCCGCCGTCGACAGGGATGACCGCGCCGGTGACGTAGGCCCCGTCGGGACCGGTGAGGAATGCGACCACACCGGCGACTTCGTCGGGTTCGGCCATACGGCCGAGCGGCACGGCATCGGTGATGTTGGCGCGTTGGTCGTCGGTCAACGCTGCGGTCATGTCGGTGGCAACGGGGCCGGGGGCGACGACGTTGACCGTGATCGACCGCGAGCCGAGCTCGCGGGCGAGAGACCGGGCGAAGCCGACGAGGCCGGCTTTGGACGCCGAGTAGTTCGACTGACCCGCTGATCCAAGCATGCCCACGACCGACGACATCAAGATGATGCGACCGGTGCGTGCTTTGAGCATGCCCTTGGCAGCGCGCTTGGCGACTCGATACGACGCAGTCAGATTGGCGTCGATCACGGAGGCGAAGTCGTCTTCGCTCATCCTCAGGAGCAGACCGTCCTTGGTCACGCCGGCGTTGGACACGAGCACTTCGACCGTTCCGCCGAAGTGCTCCTCGACCGCAGTGAATGCTGCGTCGACGTTCTCGGAAGAGGTGACGTCACACTGCACGCCGAAGAATCCGGCAGGGGGCGCCGATGAGTTGTAGGTGACCGCGACGCGATCGCCCTGGGCCGCGAATCGTTCGGCGCAGGCGAGACCGATACCGCGTGACCCGCCGGTGACGAGCACGATCCGACCCGCTGGCGCCGTGCTGTCGGTGGGATCGCTCACGATGTCAACTCAGCATCAGTGGTGTTCCACCGGACGATGGCACTCGCTGCGGACATGCCTGCGCCGAAGCCGACGAACAGGACCAGGTCGCCGTCGGCAACTCGTCCGTCGTCGAGGGCCTGGTTGAGTGCCAGCGGGATGGAGGCCGATGACGTGTTGCCGGTCGTGTCGAGGACAATGGATGCACGTTCCAACGGGATGCCGAGCCGATCGAGGGACGCCGAGATGATTCTGATGTTGGCCTGGTGCGGCACGACGAGCGCCACCTCGTCAGCGGTGACACCGGCATGAGCCATCGATTTGGTGGCCGAGTCGACCATGATCCGGACGGCTTTACGGAAGACTTCCCGGCCCTCCATCATCAGGTTCCCGCCGATCTCGGCGTACAGGTGCCGCTCAGCGGTCCCGTCGGAGTCGAGGTCCCAGCCGAGCATCTGGCCCGGACCGTCGACGGCTTCGAGCACTGTGGCAGCCGATCCGTCGGCGAAGAGGATCGCGGTGTTGCGGTCGGTCCAGTCGGTGATCCGCGCCAGGGTGTCGGTGCCGATCAGCAGGATCTTCTCGGCGCCCATGGCGATCAGACCGTGAGCCGTGACCAGTCCGTAGACCCAACCCGAACAGGCGGCGTTCACGTCATAGGCCCCGCAGCTGAGGCCGAGTGCGGACTGCACGGTCGAGGCGGTTGCGGGCACCGCGCGATCGGGTGTGGTGGTGGCGAGGACGAGGGCGTCGATGTCGGCGAGGTCGACGCCGGACATCTCGAGGGCGGTGCGCCCTGATTCGATCGACAGTTCCGATGTGATGCCGCCGACGCGGCGTTCATGGATACCGGTGCGGTCGACGATCCAGTCGTGGTCGGTGTCGAACATCGCTTCGAGATCGTGGTTGGTGCGGATCTCGGGAGGCAGCGCTGAGCCCCACCCGGTGATGACCGCTCCTCTGACTCCTGCATTGACTCGTGGCATCGGTTCCCCCTCGTGGACTCTCGCCGTTGTTTTCGCCGTGGTTGTTGTCGGAACGGGCGCTCACCACGACCGTCCGAAATCACTCGTTAGATTCAGGCCGTCTGCATCACGTCGTACGAAGCCAGGCGATTGGTTGGCGTGCGGTGACCCGTTCGGTGTCGACAGCGATGTAACTCTGCAACAACCCGGCGAACGGTGAGCGGACCTCGTGCTCGGCAACGTGGCCGATCACGGTGCCGACGTCGATCGATGCGCCTTCGGCGAGCGAGCCGACCGGGGTGAAGATGCCTGCGGCCGGGCTGACGACGAGGCGCTCGGTTGCGAACAGATGCTCACCGTCGAGTTGGGCAGCGCCGGTCGGCGAGCCGGCATCGACCCACTCGATGAGCTTGTCGAGGTCTTCGGGCGTGGCGATCGAGATGGTCCGAGCGTCCTTCACGGTGCGCTTGGCCATGCCGGTGAGCACGCCGCCGGGCCCGAGTTCTGCGAAGTCGGTGACGCCTGCTTCGGACAGCGTCAGCAGGCTCTGTTTCCAGCGGACCGGGCTGGAGAGCTGCGCCGACAGCAGGCTTGCCCACTCTGCGCCCTCGTTGTGGGCGAGCGCATCGACGTTGGCGACGACTGGCACGTCGGTGTCGCGCGGACGGGCTTCGGCGAGCGCTACGCGGAGGCGATCCCGCGCAGCGGTCATGAACGGCGTGTGGAAGGCGCCGGACACCTGCAACGCCATGACGCGCTTGGCGCCGAGTTCGCGCGCGTGGTCGCTCGCCGACTCGACACCAGCGGGGGAGCCGGCAATGACGACTTGGCCCGGGGCGTTGTAGTTGGCCACCCAGACATCGGCGTCGGCGCGACGACAGGCGACGTCGACCTGGTCGTCGTCGAGGCCGAGCACGGCGGCCATCGTTCCCGGCTGTTCGAGGCCCGCATCGTGCATCGCGGCCGCGCGCGCACCGACGAGACGGATTCCGTCGTCGAAGCCGAGGGCACCCGTTGCGGCCAGTGCGGTGTACTCACCGAGAGAGTGGCCGGCGCAGAAGCTCGGTTCGAGCCCGAGCCGTTCAGCGGCGTCGAGCACCATGAGGCTGGACACGAAGGTCGTCAGCTGAGCGTTGCGGGTATCGCGCAACTCTTCAGCGTCGGCGTCGCAGAGCAGCGCTCCGACATCGCGGCCAGCGACCTCGGAGGCTTCGTCAACGAGCTCCCAACTCTCGTGGTCCTGCCAGGGGCGGCCCATTCCCGGACGTTGCGACCCCTGACCGGGGAACGTGAAAGCGAGCATTGAGGCGAGGTTAGACCCCCGCTTCGGGAACGTGCGGCTACCGCGCGGTAAGTACGCGGCGTCGGTCCGCCACGAACGGCATGGACGATGAGCCCACGACAACAGCTGACCCGGCACTCACCACAACAGCGCAGTCGGTGACCGGGCGCGCTGTTGTGGTGAGCGTGTTGTCGCCCGTTAACCTTCGCACCACAACAGCAAGCAGCGACAGCGCGTCGCAACACGCCCTAGTAGCCCAATTGGCAGAGGCAACGGTCTCAAACACCGTCAAGTGTCGGTTCGAGTCCGACCTGGGGCACACACGATTGCCGAAGGCGTTCCTCTCGGGGGGGGGCGTTGCGATCCCGCTCACCCGGCGACGCCATCGGTGCGGACCGACGTGACGTCGCAAACCGCGATCGCGTACGATCCGGACATCATGGGAAACTGGTTGGTGGAACGGCGTCTGTCGAAGGTCGGTTTCCGGCTCAAGTCGCTGCGCACCGAGCTCGCGGTGATCGACGAGCAATTGCTCTATCTCGGCGACGACGCCGACGACCAGGCGATTCGAGCCATGGTCGCAGAGACCGCCTCGTCATCGTTCGAAGCGCGCTCGGCTCGGGGCAACTTCGCGAACATGACCAAGCATCGCGCCAAGGTCGTCGCAGAAATCGTCGAACTCGAACAGCGCCAGGACGACCTGCTCGATGCAATGACCCGGTGACACGAACAACGACCTGGGCCTCTGTGTCACGACAAGCGTTGACGTCCGCCGTATGCGGTGACACGAACAACGACCTGGGCCTCTGTGTCACGACAAGCGTTGACGTCCGCCGTATGCGGTGACCCAGACCGATCGCTGAGGCACGTCCAACGGGAACGATCAGGCACTTCTTGCTCGACCGGCTGACTGCCGAGCGGCGTTGTCCGGCGCGACGCGAGCAAACACAGACGCTCTAGGAAACGAGATCGAACGCTGAAGCGAGGATGCCGATGGCCGCCGTCTGCTCGAACGCGTTGTCGGCGTCGCTGAGGCCACCGGTGATGACGAACTGTTGGCCGTCGTCACGCTCGAGCCACCAGGTGGCGGAGAGGACGCCGGGCTCCGATCCGCCCTTGAATCGGATCGTCGGAAAGCGTTCGACATCGAGCGGCAGCCCGGCCCCCGGATTGATCGTAAGGATCTCGCCCACGGGTTCGAGACCCGGTCGGGTGGCCAACTCTGCGAGATGCACGGCCGTTCGACACATGTCCCGCGGCGTGGCGAACCACTCCACGTCGAGATCGCGTGGTTCGTTCAGCGCGACGCCGTCGGCATTGGTCATCTCGACCGATTCGGGGCCGTCGATCCAGGGCAGCGCAGCTGCTTCGAGGTCGTCGAGGAGCGCAGCTCGCCCAGCGGCATCGAGTGCCCGATAGTCGTCGGCGTTGGGCTCTGCAGCGATGAACTTGAGTTGGAACAGCGCACCGGTCGACAGCATCGGAATGTTCTGCTTTGTCGTCGTGACGCCGATGCGTTCGAGTGATGCTTCGACTTCGGTTCGCCCGAGTCGTGCCATCAGGTGGTCCGTTGCGGTGTTGTCGGAGATCGAGATCATGGACTCGGCGAGCGAGCGGAGTGTGATCTCGGTTCCGGTCGGGAGGGTGAACACTTCGCCGTCGGGGCTGCTCCTCAGGGCGTCGACGACCGTCACCGTGTCGTCCCAGGCGGCGTCGCCGTCACCGATCTGGTGTGCGAGCTCGGCGAGCACCCAGAGTTTGAACCCGGAGCCGATCGGGAGGGCCTGGTCCGTCCGAATCTCGTGTAGCGGGTCACACTCGCCGCCCGTGACGTCGTACACCCCGAGTGACGATTCGGCGGCCAGGCCGGAGAGTTTGCTGTCGAGCAGCTCGGCGTCGACGTCGTCGAGGAGTTCGAGTGCGGGGGAGAGCAGCAGTCCGTCGATGAGGTGGGGCGGTTCGGCTCCGACGGAGATCGACACGTCGAAGCGAACACCGTTTGACGATTCGATGACTGCGACTCCGGTGAGCCCGGTCTCGTCCTGCTCATCGAGGCTGACGAGTTCGAAGGGTGCTTCGGTGCCGACGAGGAGGTCGGCGGTGGTCGCGACGAGGACATCGGGCGGTACCTGCTCGAGGAAGTTCGGCGAGAAGTGTGCTTCGAGGTCCGCCGGCGTCGGCGGGTCGCTGGCGCTGAACACGCCGAGGAGCCAGTCGAGCTGACCTGCGATCGGTGACGGCGCAGCATTGCCGACGCCTTCGGATTCGTCGCTGCTGTCGGTGTCGGGCACCGGCGCGGAATCGGGCACGGCCGCAGTTTCGGCAGTCGTGTTGGCCGCAGTTTCGGCAGTCGTGCCGGCAGTCGTGTCGCCAGTCGTGTCGCCAGTCGTGTCGCCAGTCGTGTCGGCAGTCGTGTCGGTAGGGGTCGCCGTCGCACTCACCGTGTCTGCAACGCCCGTCTCGGGCGTTGCGGTGTCGGTCGCCGCATCCGTGCTGCAAGACGCGACGAAGACGGCACCGGCGAGCAGCGACAGGCGCAGCGCACGGACGGCACGAGGGGTCGGCATGGTCATGGGGGACGTGGAGGCCATTGCCCGACTGTAGGAATTTCGTTCGTCGTTGTCATCGGTGACTGCACCTGACCGAACTGGGTGTCTGCACGGAGGACGTTCCGTGAGGGAAATGGCACGATGGGGGCAATGGCCAGACCGATGACCGCGCGCACACGCGCAGTGTTCTGGACACTCGTTGCGGTGTCGACTGCGACCTTGGTTGTCTGGACGGTCGGCGCGCAGTCGACGATCGGCCGCCCGAACAGCGACGGACTCGACCTGTTCGACGGTCCCCCGGACCCCTCAGCGTCAGTGATCGAGGAGCAGCTCGTCTGGGCGCTCACCGTCGTCGATGGACGTGCCCTGACCGAATCAGAGGTCCGCGCTCGGCTCGACGATGACTTCCTGGAGCAGCTGGATCCCGCGGCGTTCATCGAGGTCACTGAACAGATCGCCACGGGAGCGCCGTACGCGTTCCACGGGTTCAGACGATCCTCGGGCGGTGACGGAGCGGTGGCGCTGATCGTGGACCGCGACGGCCAGACCTTTGCGATGTCGATCGCCCACGGTCCGGACGATCCCGAACGATTGTCGGGCCTCCTGGTGCTGATCGTCGACATCGGCACCGGCCCGTTCACGCCGTCCGAGTTCGCGCTGCACCTGGTTGCCGGCGTCCTGCTCGTCGTTGCGGCGGCACTGGTCGCAGGCGCCGGGCGTCGACCGCTCCAGGGCGGCCTGCTGGCAGTCGCCGGTGTGCTGTGGCTCACCCAACTCCTCGAACTTTCGGGCAACGTCGTTGCGTACACAGTCGGCCTGGTCGCCGGGCCCGTTGCGGCGGCGATCCTGGTCGGAGCAGTCGTGGCCGGTGCGAAGAGCTCGCGCCGGCGTGTGGCCGATCGTGTCGTCGTCGGTGGTGCTGCCGCTGCAGCACTCACCGCCGTGGCAGTCCTGTTGTTCGTCGACACCGGGGTCGTCGCGTTGCCGGACCAACTGCTGTCGATCGCCCCTGCCCGGTCGATCGCCCGACCGCTCGTCCGGATCAGCAGCCTGCTGACCCTCCTCACCGCCGCCCTCGCCGCAGCGCGCGCACTGTCCTGGCAGGCAGCCGCCGGTGGGTCCCGGAACCCCTCCCGCTTCCCCGCGACGGCTGCGGTGTGCGTCGGCGCACTCATCGCAGCAGCCCCGGCGGTTTCGGGTGTTCTCGATCGAGGTGGATTCGACCTGTCGATGTCGTCGATGTTCGCCGTGGCCGCGATGATCATCGGCTTCGGAATCGCCGGTACGGCACTGACCGCAGAGTCCGAGGAGCGTCTGATCATCCAAGCGTCACAACGACGTGTCGTCGAGGCCGGCGAGGACGCTCGCCGACGGCTGGAGCGTGACCTCCACGACGGCGCCCAGCAGCGATTGCTCGGCGTGATGTTGGCGTTGCGGGTGGGCCGGACCCGTTTCACCGAGGGCGACGATGAACTTGACGCGTTTCTCGGAAGCGTCACCGACGATCTAAGTGAGGCGGTCACCGAACTTCGCGAACTGTCGCGCGGACTCCACCCGGCGATCCTCGAACAGGGTGTCGTCGTGGCCGCGGAATCGCTGGCCGAATCGAGTCCGATCCCGGTGTCTGTCAGCGGTGATCGTCGACTGCGCGTTCCGTCGTCGATCGAGCAGGCTGCCTACTTCGTGGTCGCCGAGGCCTTGGCGAATGCCACGCGTCACGCCGCAGCGTCACGGGTCGAGATCGAGGTCGTCGGTTCGCCCGACGAACTGTGTGTGACGATCATCGACGACGGTTGCGGCGGTGCCGCTCTCGACGCTGGGTCGGGGCTGCAGAACCTGGCCGACCGCGTGATGCTGATCGGTGGAACGTGGGCGCTGAACAGTGAGCCGGGTAGAGGCACGACGGTGAAGGCGACGCTGCCGTGCGGGTGATGCTCGTCGACGACTCGGTCCTGCTCCGAGCGGGCATCGCGAGCTTGCTGTCGGGGCTGGGTCACGACGTCGTCGCCGAACTCGACGATGCGACGGACCTGGTCGCCGTGGTCGATGCTTGCGACCCGGACATCGTTGTCGTCGACATCCGGATGCCGCCGACGCACACGACCGAGGGCCTCGAGGCAGCAGTCGAGCTGCGTCGGCTACAGCCGGAGCGGGCGGTGCTCGTACTGAGTCAGCACATCGAGACGCGATACGCACTGGATCTGATCGCAGATGGTGCCGGAGGCTTGGGCTACCTCCTCAAGGACCGTGTCGCCGACGTCGACGATTTCGTGGCCGCGTTGGTTCGGGTCGCTGCTGGTGACACCGCGATCGATCCGCAGGTCGTGGCGCGCCTGGTCGGTCGGGAACGTCGTGACAATCCACTCGACGCACTCACCGGGCGCGAGCGCGAGGTGTTGTCGCTGATGGCCGAAGGACAGTCGAACGCGACGATCGCCCTGCTCCTCGTCGTGAATCAGCGGACCATCGAGACGCACATCAGCAACATCTTCTCCAAGTTGGGTCTGTCCCCCGAGGCCGAGACGCACCGTCGCGTCCGGGCGGTGCTGACCTACCTGGACAATGCGCCGGCCTGACTGGCTCGACTGGCCTGACCGGCGTGACCGGTTGGAATCGGCGTCTTGACAGCGGAATTCGCAGGTCGCAGCGTTGCGGTTCGGGCCTCAGTTCTGATTGCGGGCTGCGCTCCGCCATACTGGCCAGATGCCGCTACGCGTCGTGATTGCCGAAGACGAAGCGATCATCAGGATGGATCTCCGCGAAACCCTCGAAGAAGAGGGGTATGACGTCGTGGGTGAAACCGGGCGCGGCGATCAGGCGATCGAACTCGTTCGCGACCTCCAGCCGGACATCGCGATCCTCGACATCAAGATGCCGGGGATGACCGGTCTCGAAGCCGCTGAGGTGATCAATGGCGAGAAGATCTGTGGCGTGTTGATGCTCACTGCGTTCAGTCAGAAAGAGGTCGTCGAAGAGGCGCGCGATGCCGGCGCGCTGGCATTCCTCGTCAAGCCGTTCCAGCGTGGGGACCTCGTGCCCGCCATCGAAGTGGCCATGGGGCGCTTCCGTGAGCTGCGCATGCTCACGGGCGAGATCGACGCACTCGGTGAGCAACTGGAGTCACGCAAGTTCATCGAGCGCGCCAAGGGCGTGCTGATCGACGAGGCGGGAATGAACGAGAACGACGCGTTCCAGTTCATTCAGAAGACGGCAATGAGCGAGCGCAGCAGAATGCGCGATGTCGCTGACCGAATCCTCGACGGGTCGCTCCGGCCGACCGACGACTGAGCACATCGCAGCACGCATGGGAACCACACTCCTCGTCGACGGTAACTCGCTCACCTATCGAGCATTCTTCGCCCTCCCGACGGACATGGCGACCGCCAGCGGGCAGGTCACGAACGCGGTGTTCGGGTTCACCTCGATGCTCGCCTACGTCCTGAAGGAGCAGCAGCCCGACGGGATCCTGGTCGCGTTCGATCGGCCCGAGCCGACGTTCCGGCATCAGGCTGAGCCCGAGTACAAAGCGCAGCGCGAGGCTGCACCCGACATCCTTCGCCAGCAGATGGGGCTGGTCCGCGAGGTGCTGGACGCCCTCGGTATCACCACGGTCGACGAGGTCGGCTGGGAAGCCGACGATCTGATCGCCACGGCCACGAAGCAACTCGTCGACCGGGGGGAGAACGTCATCATCGTCACCGGCGATCGCGACAGCTACCAGTTGGTCAGTGATCCGCACGTGAAGGTCATGTACAACAAGCGGGGCGTGAGTGACTATGCGCTGTACGACGAGGCCGGAATCGAAGAAAAGACCGGCGTCACTCCGGACATGTACGTCCAGTACGCGGCGCTTCGTGGCGACAACTCGGACAACCTGCCCGGCGTGCCGGGAGTGGGGGAGAAGACCGCTGCCAAGTTGATCAACAAGTACGGCGGCCTCGACGGCATCTTCGCGAATGTCGACGAGCAGACGCCGAAACTGAAGTCGAACCTGATCGAGAACGAGGAGCGAGCGCGCAAGAACCTCGAACTCATGGTCCTGCACTTCGACGCGCCGCTGCGAGCCGAGATCACGACCGCCGATGGAGACGTCGAACAGGTCGACATCGACTTCGACGACCGCACGGCGGCCACGGGACTCGGTGTCTCACCGAACCCGGACGAGATGAAGCGCCTGTTCGACTTTCTGGAGTTCCGAGCACTCGGCGGCCGCATCACCGAGGCTCTCGCATCGCTCGGGGGCGATGTCGACCTCGGGCCGGGCGAGGAACGCCAGGAGATCGTCGCCGAGGTGACCAAGCTGACGTCGCCATCCGAAGCGGCGCGGCTGATCGCGTCGGTGCCTCACCTCGACCTCGCTGCCGCGTGGACCGGCGAGGCCGGCCGATCGTTCCTGTCGGGCATCGCCGTCGTATCGGACGGCACGGCGTCGGAGGTCGCGTGGATCCCATCGGAGATGCTCGGCGACGACGCCGTCGGAGCTGCACTCGCCGCGCATGAGAGCGTCCGTGGGCACAACGTCAAAGAGGCCATGCGCTCGCTGCTCGGCCTGGACATCGAGATGCGGGGGTTGCGGCTCGACACCGCGATCGCTGCGTACCTCATCGACCCGGCCGAGGCGCGCTACGCCCTGCCCGACCTGATCGAGAAGTACACGACCTTCGCTCGGCCGTCCGATGCCGCCGACACCGGCAAGCTCGATCTCGACGGCACCTCGATGAGTGACGCCGAGGTCGCCGGCCGCGACGCGCTCGCCGTGCATCACCTTGCCGGACCCATCCACGACAGCCTCGAAGCGCAGGGCATGGCTGACCTCTGCGACACGATCGAGAACCCGCTGGTCCTAGTGCTCGCCAAGATGGAGCACTTCGGTGTCGGCGTCAGCATCGACGAACTGCGGGCATTGAACGACAAGCTCAAAGCCGAGGTCGAGAGCCTGGTCGCCGAACTCCGCGAGGTCTCCGGCAAGGAAGACCTCAACCTCAATTCGCCCAAGCAGCTGCGCGAGCTGCTGTACGACGAGCGAGGCTTGACGCCGATCAAGAAGACGAAGACCGGCCCGTCGACCGACGCGTCGACGCTCGAGAAATTGATGCCCGAGTGGCCCGAGTTCCTCGGCCCGTTGATGCGCCACCGTGAAGTGGACAAGTTGCGCGGCACCTACGGCGAGGGCCTGCTGCACGAAGTCAGCGCCGACGGCCGGATTCATGCGACCTTCAACCAGACCGTGGCGCGCACGGGGCGGCTGTCGTCTGACCAACCGAATTTGCACAACATCCCGGTCCGCAGCGAGGAAGGACGCCAGTTCCGGAAGGTCTTTGTTCCGTCGCCGGGAACCGAGTTACTGGTTGCGGACTACAACCAGATCGAACTGCGCTGCATTGCTCACCTCGCTGCTGATCCGGGCTTGATCGAGGCGTTCACGAGCGGTCAGGACATCCACAACGCGACGGCGGCTCGCGTGTTCGACGTCGATCCCGACGATGTGACGCTCGAGCAGCGGTCCAAAGCAAAAATGGTCTCGTATGGCCTCGCCTACGGCATGGAGGCTTACGGCCTGGCTCAGCGCCTCAACATCCCGGTGGACGAAGCAGCGCCGATCCTCGATGCGTACTTCGTTGCCTTCCCGAGCGTCAAGGCGTACATGGACACCACCGTCGCCGAGGCGCGCGAGCGCGGTTACACCGAGACGCTGTTCGGTCGACGTCGCCCGATTCCTGAGCTGATGAACTCGAACTTCCGAGTGCGTCAAGCGGGAGAACGTCAAGCAATGAACGCGGGCATCCAGGGTCTGGCCGCCGACATCTTCAAGGTGGCGATCGTCCGAATCGACGAAGAACTCGTCTCGAAGGGTCATGAGAGCGTGTTGATCCTCCAGGTGCACGACGAGGTGCTCGTCGAGGTGCCGCCGCAGGAGAAAGACACCGTGGGCCCGCTGTTGATCGACATCATGCGCGACGCAGCCGACCTCGATGTCCCCCTCGAGGTCAACGTCAGTTGGGGCGATACATGGGCAGCAGCGAAGGGATAGCGACGACGCTGCTCGCCGCGCTCGGCTGATGGTCGCCCACTGGTTCGAGCCGTTGGCCGATCACATGGGGGCGGCCTACGACCGCTATGCCCACACCAAGGGCACGGTGCAAGAGATCGATCACATCTGGGCAGCGCTGGGTCTGCATCCGGGGCAACGAGTGCTCGACGTCGGCTGCGGAACGGGTCGTCATGCACACGAACTGGCTCGTCGCGGTGTCCTGGTGCACGGTGTCGACATCAGTGAACGGTTCATCGAGATCGCGCAGGACAGCGCACCCACGGGCGCGACGTTCGAGCGCGGAGATGCTCGCCGGCTTCACTGGCGGTCCGAGTTCGACGCGGTGATCTGCCTGTGTCAGGGAGCATTCGGCATGATGACCGCCGATGGCGAGGATGCTGCGGTGGTGGCGGGCATGGCGGCCGCACTCCGGCCGGGCGGCAGGTTGGCGTTGAGTGCGTTCAACGCGTACTTCGCCGTGAAGTATCACGACGACGCCGACTTCGATGCCGCGTCCGGGGTCAGCCACGAACGCACGGAGATCAGGTCTGAATCGGGTGCAACACGGATGGTCGATCTGTGGACCGGGTGCTACACGCCACGGGAACTGCGCCTTCTCCTCGATGCACACGGATTGGTGGTCGAGCAGATCAGCAGCGTCGAGCCGGGTGCCTACGGCAGCGACAGCGAGACGACCGAGTCAGCCGAGTTCCTCGTCGTTGCTCGCCAGGGCGACGACGAGCAGTCCTGATCGCCAATCAGTCGAGCGGGGAGGCGAACACGACCACGTTGTCCTGGTACCGGCGAATCTGCGGATGGAAGTCACCGCCACAGGTGATCAGCACCAGCGACTCGGGTCCGGTGGTGCGCCAGATCCGCTCACTTGGCAACTCGTCTTTGCCGAAGCGCGTGCGTTCGGTGACCTCGTAACGCTGCAAGGTGCCGTCATCGAGCGACATCTCGATCTGGTCACCTGGCTCGATCGTCGAGAGTTCGAAGAACGGACCTTCGGTCTGATTCCACGAGACGTGAGCTGCGAGTACGGTTGCGCCTGGCTGGTTGGCGGTCGAGCCGTAGCGGTACCACCCGATCTCGGTTTCGTCGGGCACTTCGAGTTCGCCGCTGTCGAGCAATCCAATGGAGCGAATCGGATAGCCGGAGACATCGACCGTCGAGATCTGGAGTCCGGCGGGTTGGGGGAGAGGTTCGTATGCCGGTGGGATGGCAGCGCCGCGATCGACCGGATCGAGTTGGTCGAAGATGCTGGGAGTCTGCTCGTCGCGGCCGGTGTTCTCGCTGTCGTCGTTCGCAGTGTCGGTGTTGCCGTCGGGGTCGGGCGTGGCCCGACGCTTCAGCGGTGGTGGGTCCAGGCGCACGGCACCACTGACTCGTCGGGTGGCAGACCGAATGGGGTCGGCCGGCTCCGCGTCCGGCGGTACAGCGCTGGTGCTGGTGGTCGTGGTGCTGGTGGTCGTGGTAGTCGTGGTAGTCGTGGTGGTCGTGGTGCTGACCGCAAACGGAGTCGCATCGGCCGTCGGGCCCGGAGCACCTGACCGGCTGAACCCCCACCCGATGATCAAGGCCAGACCTCCAACGGCGCAGATGTGCGGGAGAATCCGCACTCTCCGAAAAAATCTCACGCGGCGTGGTGAAGCTGCAGAATGGTGCACCTGTGGGGAAGGTTTCGTTACCCTCAGCACTCAACGAACACTAGCAGCGATGCACGTCAACCAGCGTGCAGTTAGGGTTACCGGAAGACGGCGGACGGGCCGTCGAAACTGCACGAGAACGAACGCCTCTCGGAGAGGAACACATGACAGATCGCAGGAAATCACGGATCGGCGCCGTCCTTGGTGCCGCACTCGTTCTGAGTACGGTGGCGCTGAGCGCGGCATCGGGAGCAATGGCGCAGTCCGATGACTCCGACGAGGTGGAGGCGAAGACCTCGATCACGATGCTGCACAGCATCCCAGGCGTCGTCGTGGACCTGTATGTCGACGACGAACTGGTGATTGCCGGGTTCGACGCAGGCGACACGCAGGACCTGACGCCGTTGGCGGGTATGACGCTGACCAACATCGAAGCCCGAGAGCCCGGTGGGACCGCCGTCCTCATCGGCCCGATCTCCACGTTCGAAGTACCCGAAGCCGGCAACGCGACCGTTGCGGTCCATCTCGATGAGCAGGGGGCGCCGACGATCACGCCGTACCTCAACTCGACGCCGCCCTCCGATCAAGGGCGTGGCCGTCTCGTGATTCGTCACGTTGCCGCCGCGCCGCCCGTCGACCTGCAGATCGACGGCGCCGACGTGCTGTCGAACATCGGCAATGGCCAGGAGGACAGCCTCGTGGTGCCCGCCGGTGACGTCGTCGGGGCGTGGATCACCGGGGACGGGGAGCAGCTCGCACAGCTGCCTGCGCTGGAGGTCGAAGCGAACACCGATGTGATCATCTACATCGGGGGAAGCCTCGTGGCAGACGATCTCGAGTTCTATCTCCAGATCATCGGGGGTGAGCCGGACGCATCGATCTCCGGGCCGGCCACCGTCGCCGATTCCGACACTGCCGCCGCGACGACCGATGACGGCGATGCGGCCGCTGACAGCGCTGACAGCGATGACGGCGATGACGGCGATGACGGCGATGACGGCGATGACGACGGAACGCCGCAACCGACGGGGGTGAACACCGGCGAGCCGATCGATGTCCGGTCACGTAACGGGGCACTGCTGTTCGGCGGTGCCGCGCTGCTCCTGATTGCGGCACTGGGGTTCGCCTTCCAACAGCGGCGTCTGCGCGACGAAGACATGGGCGGGACCCGCTGACCGGGAGGGGTGGAGCCCTGGCGCTGCTTGATACCATGGTCAGCTGCGATTTCGGCTGATCCAGCCGCGCCCGCAGTTCCTGTCCATTCATCTCAAGATCCGTATCCGAATCGAGTATTCCTTGTCCGACACAGACACCACCGCACCCGAAGTCGCAGTCATCGAGACTGCAATCGAAGAGAACCCCGAAGCCACGCCGGCGGCCGCCGCCGACTCAGGGTTCGGTACGTTCGACGACGAGGGCAACTACACCCCCCGTGAAATCACCTCCGACGATCTCGGCATGTCATTTGCCGATGCGATCGACGGCACCATGGTCGAGATCAAAGACGGCATGATGGTCAACGGCACCGTCGTCAAGATCGACAAGGACGAAGTGCTCCTCGACATCGGCTACAAGAGCGAAGGCGTCATCCCGAGCCGCGAGCTCAGCATCCGCAATGACGTCGACCCGTCCGAGGTCGTGTCGATGGGCGAAGCAGTCGAAGCGCTCGTCCTCACCATGGAAGACAAAGAAGGGCGCCTGCTCCTCTCCAAGAAGCGGGCGCAGTACGAGCGTGCCTGGGGTGACATCGAGGCCAAGAAGGAAGCCGACGAAGTCGTCTCCGGTCCGGTCATCGAAGTCGTCAAGGGCGGCCTCATCGTCGACATCGGCTTGCGTGGCTTCCTGCCCGCATCGCTGGTCGAGCTCCGCCGCGTCCGTGACCTGGCTCCCTACATCGGCACGCAGGTCCACGCCAAGATCATCGAACTCGACAAGAACCGCAACAACGTGGTCCTGTCCCGTCGCGCCTACCTGGAAGAGAACCAGAAAGAGACACGCGATCAGTTCCTCAACAACCTCAAAGTCGGCGAGGTCCGCGAAGGAACCGTGTCGAGCGTCGTGTCGTTCGGTGCGTTCGTCGACCTCGGCGGCATGGACGGACTCATCCACGTGTCCGAACTCTCCTGGAAGCACGTCGATCACCCGGGCTCGGTCGTCACCGTCGGTGACCCGGTCAAGGTGCAGGTGCTCGACGTCGACTTCAGCCGCGAGCGCATCAGCCTCTCGCTGAAGGCGACACAGCAGGATCCGTGGCAGGAATTCGCCGAGGGCCACCAGGTCGGCCAGCTCGTCTACGGACGGGTCACCAAGTTGGTGCAGTTCGGTGCGTTCGTCCAGGTCGGCGACGGCATCGAAGGTCTCGTGCACATCTCGGAGATGTCGGCGCACCACGTCGACAGCCCCGAGCAGGTCGTCACGCCCGGCGAGGAGCTGTGGGTCAAGATCATCGATCTCGATCTCGCCCGTCGTCGCATCAGCCTGTCGATCAAGCAGGCCGCCGAAGGCGGCGAGCTCGCAGCTGAGTACCGCGAGCACTTCGAGGTCGATACCGAGGGCAACTACGTTCAAGGTGAGGCATCGGCCGAGGCCGAAGCCGCATGGACCGAGTACTACGGTGAAGGCGGCGAAGGCGAAGGTGAGACGGCCGACGGCAAGACAGCCGAAGCGGCTCCCGCAGCCGACGGCGAAGCAGCCCCGGTTGCCGACGCCCCGGCCGAGGAAGCTGCAGAAGAAGCAGCTCCTGCAGCCGAAGCAGAAGCTCCCGCAGCCGAGGAAGCGGCTCCGGAAGCACCGGCTGAGGAGCCAGCCTCGGAGTGATGCCTCGCGCTTGGGTCTGACCCGAGCGTGATCGTGATGAACTGAATGCTGCCCGGCTCTTCGGAGTCGGGCAGTATTCGTTTCATGATCGTCGTCGGCCTCACCGGAGGCATCGGAGCAGGCAAGTCCACCGTCTCGAAGTTGCTCGCTGAGCGCGGAGCAGCGATCGTGGACGCCGACGAGATCGCCCGGGACCTGCAGGCGCCGGGAGCGCCCGTGGTGCTCGCCATGGCGGAACGTTTCGGCGATCACATCATCGACGCTGATGGCGCGTTGATCCGCCCAGAGGTCGCCAAGATCGTTTTCAGCGACGAGCGTGCGCTGAAGGACCTGAACGGCATCGTGCACCCGGCGATGCAGGCCGAGATCCAACGCCAGATCGATGCGCATGCCGACACAGACCGGCTCGTGGTCCTCGATTTCCCGCTGCTCGGTGAGAACCCGCGCAAGGGACTGGCTGCAACGATCGTGGTCGACATTCCCTACGACCTCGCGGTGCAGCGTGTCGTCGAGTTCCGAGGAATGTCGCACGAGGATGCGCAGAACCGCATCAACAGCCAGATCTCGCGCGAACAGCGGTTGGAGACAGCCACCTACGTCATCGACAACAGCGGCGATCTCGTCGATCTGGTCGCCCAGGTCGACCGGCTGTGGGATCAGCTCATCGTGCTGCCGCCGACCACGAGCGACGACGCCGCAGAAGAACCGGCTGGCGGTCGGGACGGTGACGGTGATCGTGACGGTGATCGTGACGGTGGTCATGATCGGGACAGTCATCGGGTCAGTGATCGGGACGGAGCGGGGCATCTTGCGGTCGATCCGTCGACTGTCGACCGAAGCGGGGAGACCGTCTGGATCTTCGGCTACGGCTCGCTCGTCAGCCCGAAATCGATGGCCCGCACGATCGGCCGTGTCGCTGTCCACCAGACCGACTTCTTCCTGGCCGACCTCGACGGATACGGGCGGCGATGGAACTACGGCGTCGTACACATGAGCGGTCAGTGGACCCGTGACGACGGTGTCGAGATCGACGACGGAACGATCGTGGCGCTCGGCGTGGTCGAAGCGGCAGGTGAGACGGTCAACGGTGTCGTGGCGTCCATCGCCGGTGGTGAACTCGTCAACCTCGACCGACGAGAGCGCAACTACGACCGTGTCGAGGTGACCGACCGCATCACCGTGCTCGATGACGAGGATGACGTCGTGGTCGGGCCGATCTACACCTACGTGCCGCGACCGACGGCCGTCGAGGCGTACACGGTGGGACGCGACGCTGGAACCGCAGGAATTCGCAGGACGTACTGGGACCTGTGTGAGGCTGCGTTCGCAGCGTTCGGTGACGACCACCTCGCTCGGTACCGTTCGTCGACTCCCGACCCCGACATTCCGATTGTCGACCTCGTGAGTGCCCACGAGCGCTGATCCGGCGCGTGCCGGGCACCAGTGGTGCCCGGCGGCGAACCGGCTCGTGTCCGATCGTCAGCGGAACTGGTCGAGTTCGGCGGCGATGTCTTCGGGTGTGGTCGGCGGCGGGTACCGCTTGACGACGTTGCCGGATCCATCGACGAGGAATTTCTCGAAGTTCCAGGCGATGTCGGATGTGTCGCCGTCGCCGGGTTGCGCCTCTTTCAGGAACTGATAGAGCGGGGCGGCGCCGTCGCCGTTCACCTCGATCTTGGCGAACATCGGGAAGTTCACGTCGAACTTCGAGGTGGCGAACTCGAGGATTTCGGCGTCGGTGCCGGGCTCCTGGTTGGCGAACTGGTTGCACGGAAAGCCGAGGACGACCACGTCGTCGTTGTCATTGTGAAGCGCACGCAGACCTGCGTACTGAGGCGTGAGGCCTCAAGCGCTCGCAACGTTGACGACGAGTGCGAGGTTGCCCTGGTACTGGTCGAAGCTCACCTGTTCGCCGGTGATCGACATCATTTCGAGGTCATGGAAGTTGGTCATTCTTCCAACGTACCGGGACGGTGTACGTCAGCAGGTGAGTCGCTCCACATCCTGGACGCGTCGCCGGGCGACGGGTCCGGGCCCTGATGTGGATATCATTTGCGGACTGATGTCCGACGAAGACCAACCCAGCCTGGGTAGCACCTCTGCCGCTGCCCAGCACCCTCCCAGTCCGGGTTCGTCCCGCTCATGATCACTGCCCTGGGTCTGCTCGGTGTCGTGCTGCTGATCGCAGCCAACGGATACTTCGTCGCTGCGGAGTTCGCATACGTGGCATCCCGCCGTGCGAAATTCGTCGAGGCCGCTGACGGCGGCGACCGGAAGTCGAAGCGAGCAATCCAGGTGCATCAACGGTTGAGCTTCATGCTCTCCGGCGCGCAGTTGGGCATCACGGTCACGTCACTTGTTCTCGGGTTCATCGCTGAGCCTGCGCTCGCCGGAGCCCTCGAGCCGGTGCTCGAAGCGCTGGGCATCGGCGAGTCGGCGAGCTTCGGGATCGCCCTCACGCTGGCATTCGTCTTCGCGACGGTCGCCCAGATGGTCTTCGGTGAACTCGCCCCGAAGAATCTGGCCATCGCCAAGCCCGAGCCGGTTGCCCGGTCGGTCGCCGGGTCCACGTTGGTCTTCATGAAGGTGGCGGGCCCGTTGATCAGATTGTTCGACGGCGCAGCGAACCGTCTGCTGCGGCTCTTCGGCATCGAACCCGTCGAGGAACTGCACGGTTCGGTCTCGACCGACGAGCTCGATTTCATCGTCGACTCCTCAGCTGAGAGCGGTCAGCTCACCGTCTCCCAAGCGTCGCTGCTGGAGCGTGCGATCGACTTCGGTGACCTCGAGGCCTCTGACGCCATGGTTGCGTGGAATCGCGTCGTCACGATCCATGCGACTGCGACAGCCGCTGATCTACGAGATCTGATGGAGTCGAACCACTCGCGTTTCCCCGTGGTCGACGATGCCGGCAAGGTCGTGGGCCTGGTCCACGCCAAGGATCTGCTGGGCGTCGATCGAGACCGCTACGCAGAAACGCCGATCATCGGGTTGTTGCACGATGTTCTCGTCGTTCCCGAGGCCGCCGGCCTGAACGTGGTGTTGCGAGAGTTGCAGTCGCATTCGACCGAGATGGCGGTGGTCATCGACGAGTACGGCGCGTCTGCCGGGGTGGTCACGCTCGAGGATCTGGTCGAGGAACTGGTGGGCGAGATCGAGGACGAGTACGACCCGGCGTTGCCGGGCGGGTACCTCGAAGTCGAGCCGAGAGTCTGGTCGATCGCTGCGATCTCGCGGCCCGACGAGATCGAGCGGTTCACCGGATTCGTCTTACCCGACGGCGAGTACGACACGGTTGCTGGGCTCGTCCTCGACCGGATCGAGCGAATCGCCGAAGTCGGTGACAACGTCGTCGTCGACGGTGTGCGCATCGAAGTGCTCGAGATCGAGGAGTTCGCGATCACGCAGGTGTTGGTGCAACTCGACCCCGAGGCGGGGATCGTTACCGGCGATGACGACGGTGATGGCATCTCGGATACCACCGCACCTGCCTCGGACGACGAGGCGAGCGGTGACGACGAGTCCGACGGCCCGGCTGACGGTGAGGTGCGCTCATGATCGGCGTGCTTGCCGCAGAGGCGGGAGCTGAGGGGTTCTCGGTCGAATGGGGGGCGCTCGGCCTTGCTCTCGTCCTGCTCGCGCTCAACGCCTTCTTCGTCGCTGCAGAGTTCGCCCTGCTTGCGGCGCGCCGCTCGCGCATCGAGCAACTCGCGGCTGACGGCGACAAGCGTGCGGTTTCGGCACTCGCTGGCATTCGCGAACTGACCCTTATGCTCGCCGGCGCGCAGCTCGGCATCACGATGTGCTCGCTCGGCCTTGGTGCAGTCGCCGAACCGGCGATCGCGCACGTCATCGAAGCAGCGCTGGAGAACGTGTTCGACATCTCTGACACGACGTTGAGCTTCCTGGGCATCAGCGTTGGCCTCTCCCATCTGATCGGCTTCACTCTGGGCCTCTCGCTGGTGGTGTTCCTCCACATGGTCGTTGGTGAGATGGCGCCGAAGTCCTGGGCGATCTCGGATCCCGAGAAGTCGTCGTTGCTGCTCGCCCGGCCGTTCCGTGCGTTCGTGCGGGTCTTCCAGCCGATCATCTGGTTCCTCAATTCGATCGCCAATGTGGTCGTCAAGCTCGTCGGGGTCGAGCCGCAGGACGAACGGGCGATGGCGCATTCGCCGACCGACTTGATTCTGCTGCTCGATGAGTCCGCGGGGCATGGCGACATCAAGGCCGAAGATCACCAGCTGCTCACGCGTTCATTGGAGCTGTCCGGCCTCACCGCGGCCGACGCGATGACGGTCCGGCGTGACATCGTGTCGATGCCTGCCGAGGCAACGGCGGCCGACGTCGCTGCTGAGGCGCACCGGACCGGACGGACTCGCATCGTGATCCACGAGAACGATCTGGACCACTGCCTCGGCTTCATCCATGCCAAGGACCTGCTTCGCTTGGAGCACGGCGCGTGGCCGACGACGTCGGCGCGATCGATGGTGCGGCCGCTGATGGTCACTCCGGAACATCATCGACTCGAGGATTTACTCGTTGAGATGCGTGGCGAGCGAAAGCACATCTCGGTTGCTGTCGACGAGCACGGGACCGTGGTCGGGCTCGTCACGCTCGAAGACGTGTTCGAAGAACTGATCGGCGATTTCGATGATGAGTCGGATGATCGTCTCGGCGACTGCGCCGAACTCGCCGATGGGAGCTGGCGGGTCAACGGCACGCTGCGCCCCGATCAGTTCGAGGAGTGCACCGGGGCGCAGCTCCCGGAGGGCGATTGGCAGACTGTGGCCGGGTATGTGATTGCTGCGCTCGATGAGATCCCGGCGGCTGGCGACAGTGCTCGGACCGAACTTGGTGAGTTCACCGTCCTCGAGATGGACGGCTACGCGATCGCTGCGCTGCGCATCAAGCTCGATTCCTGAGGCACTCGCGTCACGTTGGTGCCTGTCCCCGATGTGACTCAGTACTGCCGGTGTGCGAACGAGTGTTCGTTGGCGGTTGGTTAGACTGGGCGAGTGACCGAGACGATCGACACCTCGAACTCTGACGTGATTATTCCCGATGCGAACGTGGCCGATCAGTCGCCGGAGCAGGCGCTGATCGCTGCATCGAGTTCGTTCACGAACTACGACACGGGCAACGAGAAGAAGTTCCAGGTCGTGTCCGACTGGGACCCCGCAGGGGCGCAGCCGGATGCGATCAAGGCGCTGTCCGAGGGTGTCGAGGCGGGGGAGCGGTTCCAGACGCTCCTCGGGATCACGGGCTCGGGCAAGTCGGCGACCATTGCGTGGACCATCGAGCAGACGCAGCGTCCGACGTTGATCCTCGCTCCGAACAAGAGCCTCGCTGCGCAGCTCGCGCAGGAGATGCGTGAGTTCTTCCCGCACAATCGGGTCGAGTATTTCGTCTCCTACTACGACTACTACCAACCCGAGGCGTACATCCCGAGCAGCGACACGTTCATCGAGAAGGACTCCTCGATCAACGACGACATCGAACGGCTGCGTCACTCGACCACCGCTGCGTTGCTGACCCGCAAGGACGTCATCGTCGTCGCGTCGGTGTCGTGCATCTACGGCATGGGCAACCCCGAGGAGTACAAGGGCAACCTGCTCGACCTGAACGTCGGTGTCGACTACGACATGCGCAACATCCTGCGCCGCCTCGTCGACATGCAGTACGACCGCAACGACATGACGCTCGGTCGCGGGAACTTCCGGGTGCGTGGCGACACGATCGAGGTCCACCCGGCCTACGAGGAGAACGTGCTGCGGATCGAGATGTTCGGCGACACCGTCGACCGCATCACGATGATCGACCCGCTCACCGGTGAGAACCTGCGCGAGCTGGAACGGGCGCACGTGTTCCCTGCGACGCACTACGTCACCGGCAACGAACGGATGACGCGGGCGATGGGCCAGATCGAGCACGAGCTGCAGGTCCGGCTCAAGGAGTTCGAGGAGTCCGACAAGCTGCTCGAAGCACAGCGACTCCGGATGCGGACGTCTTACGACCTCGAGATGATGAGCGAGCTCGGCTACTGCAACGGCATCGAGAACTACTCGATGCACATCGACGGTCGCGAGTACGGCGAGCCGCCGTTCACGCTGCTCGACTATTTCCCCGACGACTACCTGCTGGTGGTCGACGAGAGCCACGTCGCGGTGCCGCAACTCCACGGCCAGTTCGCCGGTGATCGCAGCCGCAAGGACATGCTCGTCGAGCACGGGTTCCGGCTGCCGTCGGCGCGCGACAACCGGCCGCTCACCTTCGAAGAGGTGCTCGGTCGGGTCAACCAGTGCATCTTCCTGTCGGCCACGCCGAGCGAATACGAGCTGCGGGTGTCGAGCAAGGTCGTCGAGCAGATCATCCGCCCGACCGGCCTGGTCGACCCCGAGGTGGTCATCAAGCCGACCAAGGGCCAGATCGATGATCTGATGGAGATGGTCCAGGGGCGGGTGGCGAACGACGAACGCGTCCTGGTCACCACCCTCACGAAGAAGATGGCCGAGGATCTCACCGACTACCTGCTCGAACAGGGCATGAAGGTCCGGTACCTGCACAGCAACATCGACACGATCCAGCGCATCGAGATCATCCGTGCGCTGCGGCTCGGCGAGTTCGACGTGCTGGTCGGCATCAACCTGCTGCGTGAGGGCCTCGACCTGCCCGAGGTGTCGTTGATCTGCATCCTCGATGCGGACAAGGAGGGGTTCCTGCGCTCCGAGACATCGCTCATCCAGATGATGGGCCGCGCCGCTCGAAACGTGTCGGGTGAAGTCGTGATGTACGCCGATCGGGTCACGGATTCGATGACCCGGGCGATCGAGGAGACGAAACGGCGACGCGACGTTCAACTGGCGTACAACGCCGAGCACGGGATCGACCCGACGACGATCCGCAAGGCGGTCGGCGACATCCTGTCGATGCTGCGGCCGGAGTCGTCGTCGCCGGTGCCCGGCAAGGACAAGCGGCGTCAGCGCGAACGTGACAAGGTCGCCACGGAGCTCAAGAATTTGCCGCAACAGGAACTGCAGCGGCTCATCTTGACCCTCGAAGCCGAGATGCAGGAAGCGTCGACCGAGTTGAAGTTCGAGTACGCCGCCAAACTCCGCGACGAGATCCGCGAACTCTCACGCGAACTCACCGACGCCGGCTGAGCTCCCCGACCCGAGAGTCACGCCAGCGGGCGTGTCGAGATCACATCAGGCAGGCGGGCAGACGACCAGGAGATGGAAGCCGGCGTCGGTGTTGAGCAACGTGTCTGCATCCCCGGTTCCCACGAAGACTTTCGATCGCGAAGTGTTGGACGGTGCGACCGTGATCAAGCGCTCCCGTTCGCTTCCGCCGCTGACGCCGCCGGGTGTGGCGGTGTAGGCGCACCCGCTGACATCGAACGGGAACTCGACGTTGTATGACCCGGCGCCGATCCTTTGGACAGCGATGGCTCCGACGCCCCGATCGAGCGTGCCGTCGAGAGCGACGACTGTGGAGAACACTCGGGGCTGAGCAGCGATCGCGGCACTGACCTCAGCGGCGACGGCGGCGTCCACTTCGGCTTGGGTGTAGACGTCGGCTGCGTCGGCCTTGGTCAGAACCGCGGCGGCGAGTTCTTGGAGGCCGGCGGAGGTGTAGTAGCCGACGACGTCCGCGAGGACGTCGACGGTGCCGGTGTTGTTGTAGACCTTGATCGCACCGGTTGCGGACAGCTTCGAGTCGACCTTGTTCGGCGTCGGGGCCTGACCGGGGAAGGTGTTGAGGTTCGAGGTGCGGAGCGGCCGGTCGACGTCGGCGGGGTAGATCTGGACGAACGATGCGTCGGTGGCGTTGACGGTCGTGACGTTCATGGCGACGGCGGTTGCGTCGGTGGGGATCGTGCAGTCACCGTTGGTGCCGGTGACCTGCTGGGTGAGCGGGTCCTGGGCAAGAGGCGTGTCGCGCGGGCCGACGTTGTCGGCCCCGGCGCGGGTGTCGAAGAGTCGGCAGGGTGCAGTTGGCACGAAGGTCGACTCTTCCGGGCCCGGAGCTGCGCCGGCGGGCACGGCGACGGGCATGGCGATGGCGCCGGCGGTGATGGCGACGCCGGCCGTGAATGCGCCGATGGTGCGAAGGTTGCTGCGGGTCATGAGATTCCTCTGGTGCTGGTCACGGTGATGGCGACAGTGCTGAAGATGGCGGTGGTCGCCGACGACCGTAGATCGTCGGTCTCGAGCCTCGCTCGGAATTGTCGGCGAGTCGACCAGATCGAGCAGCGGCGAGGTGACGGTCAGAAAACGGCGACGAAGACCTGAGCGATGATGACCAGCAGGATCGGGCCGATGACGAGCATCAGCCAGCCTCGGCCGTCGCGAGCGATTTTCGACGCGACGTAACCGGAGAAGACCCAGAGTGCCGGCGCGAGAAGCCCGATCGGTACGGCGAGCCAGATGATCCAACTCGAATAGTCTGCTGCGAGCTGTAAGGCCCCGAAGAGGCCCGCGAGTGCACCGGCGACCAGCGCGATCATCGCTGCGATCTGGATCGCGAGCGCAGTGATGACGGCGCCGATCCAGCGTCCTCGTCGTCCGGACTCCGATCCCAGATCGCCAGTTGCAGCGAACGAGACGTGAGCGGTGCAGCCCGGCGGCGGCCCCCGTTGCGCAATGGTTGGCGGCGGCGGTGGAGGCGGCTGCGTTGTCGGCGATGGAGCCGACCACTGCTGCGTCGGGCTTGCTTCGTCGCCGGGGGAAGGAATCGACGGGAAGTCCTCGGAGTTCGGCGGGTCGGTCATGGGTCGATCTCGGGGGAGGTGCAGGGAGACGGCGGAAGACGGCGGGACGGTGATCGGAGACGACGAGGCGATGGGGCAAGCGATGGGGCAAGCGACGTGTCCGGGCGGGATCGGTCGTCGCACCCGCTGACCCGTACGATCGAGGCTATGCGCGAGATCCACACCCTCGACGAGTTCGATCGTCACGTCGCTGCACACCGGCGCCTCGACGGCATCGTCGTCCAAGGTGTCGATCTGTCCGATCGGTCGGAGGTGATCGAAGGAATCACGTGCGTCGGCGCGACGTTCCTCGGCGCCCGCCTGGCGACAGCAGGCCTCGAACACGTGCTCGAATCCGGCGCCGTCGTCTTCCCGCGGCTCCCGGAATTGCCCTTCGACACGTACCGAGCGCGCCTCTACGCCCAGGGCGAGTTGCTCGATGGTTGGGTCCCGGGCGACGCAGCGTCCTTTGGTCGCGACGCACTGGACTCGAAGATCTATGAGTGGACCACGCAGCACGAGAAGGGGTCGAACATTCCTGTCCTCGATGCGCTCGCGCAACGGCTCCACGACCACGGGATCGATGACGCGCTCGCGGAGCACCTCGGCGGCCACGATGACGTCGTCGCAGTCATGGGCGGTCATTCGATGCTGCGCACCGACGCTGCGTTTCGTGTGGTTGCTGAACTGGGCCGGTCGATGGCTCGAGAGGGGTGGCACGTAGCTACCGGTGGCGGGCCGGGTGCGATGGAGGCGGCGAATCTCGGGGCGTGGCTGGCCCCGCACGGCGACGAAGCGCTCACCCAGGCTCTCGATCTGCTGGCTGTCGAGACCGACTTCCATCACGCCGACGCTTACCTCGGCGCAGGCAAGCGGGTGCTCGAAGCGTTCCCCGCCGGCACAGACAGCCTGGCGGTCCCGACATGGTTCTACGGTCACGAGCCGACGAACCAGTTCGCGACCCATGTGGCGAAGTACTTCGCCAATTCGATTCGTGAGGACGGGCTGCTCGCGATTGCGACTCGCGGCGTGGTCTTTTCGCCGGGTGCGGCGGGAACGACGCAGGAGGTGTTTCAGGATGCGACCCAGAATCACTACGACGTGTTCGGCGTCGTCAGCCCGATGGTGTTCCTGGACTCCACGTTCTGGAACGACACCCTGCCGGCCGAGCCGCTGCTGCGGACGTTGGCAGCCGATCGGCCCTATGCGGCGATGATCGGTTCCGCCGACACCGCCGACGAGGTGATGGCCTACCTCCGATCGCACCCGCCGATCACGGCCACCGGCTGAGTTCTGAAGGTTCCGGGCCGTCGCGCGAGATCCTGGTCGGGGACAAGATGGGGAGTGGTCCCCGGGGAGTGGTCCCCGCTGACAGAACGACCGGCCGTCCTTAGAGTCGTAGTTGTTCCGAATGGTTCGGAACAACAACCTCAAGGAGAAGTCATGTCCACCGACATCAGGGTCAACGCCGAATCCATCGATCGCTACGGCGACACCGCAACCGAGTGCTTCGCCGGCGTGCAGAGCGCCCTGCAGGCACTGGTCGACGCCGTTGCCAACGTGAACTACCAAGGCGAGAACGCCGTCGCCTTCAAGAAGCAGGCCGGCGCACTGTCCGTGGCCTTCGCCGAAGGAATCCACAAGGACATGGTTGCCATGACGGGCTCCGTCAACGCCGCAACCACCGCAGTCAGCAACTCGCTCGGCGGCCGCAACGTCTCGGTCACCGTGGCCGCCAAGTCCGTCACACCCAACGAAGGCGTACAGGCTGATGCCGGCGTCGTGCAGGTCAACACCGCAGCGCTGTCCGGCCTCAAGAGCGACGTGGACACCCAGTTCAAGGCGGTGACCGACCAGCTGACCACGCATGAAGGTGCGCTGCAGAGCACTGACTGGACCGGCGCATCCAAGGACCGTGCGGTCGGCGATGTCAACAGGCTCACGAAGAACTCGATCGAGCAGTCCCAGACCGCACAGAAGTCGCTCAATGAGTTCATCACGACGCAGGTGGACAACACGATGCGCAGTGACGGTGCCTGAGCATCTGATCTCGACTGATCGATCTCCGACTGACGCCCTGATCCCTGAGGTACGCCGCTGAGGTGGTCGCCGACTTCTTCGAAGTCGGCGACCACCGACCGCGTGGCGGTGCTCAACCCGATGACCGAATCGTCGCTCCGTCGAAGCGGTGTCCCGTGCAGTGCACGGATCGAACATGCTGGCGGAATGCAGGCCAGCATGGGAACCACGTACGGCGCCGTCTCGTCTGCTGCCGGACATCCTGCAGTTCGAGGCACCCCAGTCTTCGCCCTCGATGTTCGCACTCGTTGACCAATCCGGTGCAAACGGCCGGGTGGGTGCCATCCTGGGGTTGACGATGTGCAGTGTGACGCGATCTGGCGCGAGTAGCGAGGTGACGGTGTGGAACTGATGCTGCGCGCTCGCTCCTCTGACGGAGCAGTTGCCGATGTCGTCGTCGACGTCGATGCGACGCACCTCGTGTCCGAACTCACGTTTGCACTCGCTGCAGAACTGCGAATCGGCGACCGTTCGCCTGTCGTGACCGTCAGCCGGACCGGCCTGATGCTCGACCCGAAGTCCGAGGTCGGCGACTCAGGCATCGTGTCGGGCGACGAACTGACCATCGGACGGGCGATGAACGTCCCAGCGGTGCCGCCGGTGCCCAAGCACGCCGTGAGCGTCGACGTGCTCGCAGGCCCGGACGCAGGCGTGAGCATGACGCTGCTCCCGGGGACGTATCGGGTTGGTCGCAGTGATTCCTGCGACATCCATCTCCGAGATCTCACGGTCTCGCGCACGCATCTCATCGTCGAGGTTTCCGACGACTGGGTCGTCACCGTTGTCCCGAGTGCGGTCGTTGCGAACGACGTCACGGTCAACGACGTGGTGATCGACGACGAACGGGCCGTGATCGATCATGACGTCGTCGGACTCGGAGGTTCGCGGCTCGCGTTCCGGCGGTTCGTCCGCGCCGACGGTCAACGGCGCGATCAGCTGGGCCAGATCGAGTTTCAGCGGACCCCGTATCGGCCACCGGTCATCACCGAGCGCGATGCGCCGGAGTTGGGGCGAATTCCGGAGCGACGAGAGGCGCGGAGATTTCAGCTGCTGACTGTGCTCGCCCCGCTGGGCTCCGGCCTGGCGTTCTTCGCGTTCTCCCGCCAACCCCAGTTCCTCGTGCTCACCGCGATGTCGCCGATCGTCGCGGTGGCCAACGTCTTCGAAGACAAGCGCACCGGGCGACGAAAGTTCGAAGAAGAGTCGGCAGCGTTCGCGGAACGGCTCGTCGAGTGGAGGGGCGAGATCGACGACGTGCTCGATCGCGAGCGGGTGGAGCGGCTGCGTTCAGCGCCGGACCTCGCTGACCTCGCACGTCGGGCCGATCTACGCACCGTCGATCTGTGGGCGCGCGGCCGCGCTGCGCCGGACTTCCTTCGTCTGCGCGTCGGATTGGGGTCTGCGCCTGCAACGATCGAGATCGAGATCGGAACGGGCGGTGACGACGAGTTGCGCGACGATGCCACCGCGGCCACCATTGGCACCGACGTCCTGCACGATGTCCCGGTGACCACCGAGTTGATGGAGCACGGCGCCTTCGGAATCCACGGCCCGCGAGAGCTGGTCACGGGAATCGCATCGTCGATGCTCGTGCAGACTGCGACGTTGCACAGTCCCGAAGACGTGACGATCGTCGCGATGGTCGGCCCGGACCGTCCGATTGCGAACTGGGTGAAGTGGCTGCCGCACATGCGGTCGGTGTCGTCGCCCGTGGGTGGGAACCACATCGCCACGACCGAGCACGAGTGCAACGAGTTGCTCGGCGTCCTGCTCGAGGTCGCCGAGTTCCGCACCGACGGCCAGGATCGCGATGCGGACAAGCGGTGGCCGTGGATCGTCGCGGTGATCGACGTCGACCTGCGGCCCGATCCGGCTGACGTGGCCAGGCTCCTCGATCGCTGTCCTGACGCCGGGATCAGTGTGATCTGGCTGGCCGACACGGCTGCCGAGGTGCCGCGCCAGGCCGCCGAAGTCCTGGTCGCCGATTATGGCGACGGCGCCGCGCTCATCGGCACGGTTTGGTCGACCGATCCGACTGTGGCCGATCGCGATCTCGAGGTCGAACAGATCCGAGTAGACATCGCTGACCGTGTCGCTCGGGCCCTCGCGCCCATCCGTGACGCGTCGACGGCGTCGTTGGCGAGCTCGATTCCGCGGGTGGCTCCGTTGCTCGACGTCCTCGAGGTCGGTCACCCGACGCCGGAGTGGGTGATCGACAAGTGGGCGAGTCAACGCGGGTACGGCCTCGAGTTCCCGATCGGGATGGGCGCCGACGGACCGCTCGTGCTCGATCTCGTCGAAGACGGTCCGCATACATTGATCGGTGGTACGTCTGGCGCCGGCAAGAGCGAGTTGATGCAGTCCATCGTGAGTTCCCTTGCCGTGCACCACCCGCCGAACCGGCTCAACTTCCTCTTCGTCGACTACAAGGGCGGTGCGTCGTCGAACGTCTTCGGCATCCTCCCGCACACCGTCGGCTACGTCACCAATCTCAGCGCCGAACTGTCCATCCGTGCGCTGACGTCGCTGCGGGCCGAGCTGAACCGCCGGATGCAGGTCATGGAGGGCAAGGCGAAGGATCTCGAAGAGATGTTGGAGCTCCACCCCGCCGATGCGCCGGCGTCGTTGGTGATCGTTGTCGACGAGTTCGCGACCCTCGTGAAAGAAGTGCCGGAGTTCGTTGCCGGCGTGGTCGACATCGCTCAGCGCGGGCGAAGCCTCGGCATCCATCTCATCTTGGCCACGCAGCGACCGTCGGGGTCGGTGAACGACAACATCTTGGCGAACACGAACCTGCGTATCTCACTGCGCATGCTCGACCGTTCCGAGTCGACGTCGGTCATCGGAAGTCCCGAAGCCGGCGACATCCCGGTGCCGTTGAAGGGCAGGGCCTACGCGCGGCTCGGCCCGCGCCACCTCGCCGCGTTTCAGAGTGCCTACTGCGGTGCACCGCTGACGACAGGTGACATCGCTTCGCCAGTGCTGACCGCACCGTTCGTCCGGACCAACGACTCGCCGAAATCGCTCGGCGGCGGTGGCGGCGGCGCCGAGGCGCCGACCGGAACCCACCTCGACGCTGTCCTGAGCGCCGTCGGTGAGGCATCGACCCGACTCCGCATCGCCGAGCCGCGCAAGCCATGGCGCGACGTGCTCCCGGAGCAGGTGCTGCTCGCCGACGTCCTCGATGACCCGCGCGCTGCTCCGGCGCTCGAAGCGCCCGGTCGGATCATCGCAATGGGCGTGATCGATGCCCCCGAGCGCCAAGACCAGACCGTTGCGCTCGTCGATCTCGAAGAAGGCGGTGGCTGGCTGATCTTCGGTTCGGGCGGCTCCGGAAAGACGACGGTCCTGCGGACGCTGGCAGTGTCGGCTGCAGCGACGGCGCGCCCGGGCCAAGTCGAGATCTTCGGCTTCGACTTCGCGTCGCGCGGCTTGGCGGCACTCCTGCCGCTACCGCACGTCGTCGACGTGGCGTCCGGCGACGATCTCGAAGGAGTCACCCGCCACCTGCTGACGTTGAGCGGCGAGCTGGTGCGTCGCCGCGAGTTGTTGGCCGCAGCCCACGCCGAGCACTTGAGTGCGTACAACCAGCAGCACGAGCCGCTGTCACGCATCATCGTGCTCGTGGACGGGTTCGGTGCGTTCACCTCGCAGTTCCTGAACAGTCCGAGTGGTGCAGCGAGCGTCGCCATCCCGATGGATCGCTGGCTCGACATGTTCAATGACATCGCCGTCGAGGGCCGCCAGGTCGGCATCCACGTGGCGATCACGAGCGACCGACGCAATGCAGTTCCGTCACGCCTGCATTCAGCGATTGCCAACAAGCTGGTGATGCGGCACTCCGATGAACACGGCTACGGCGAGCACGGTGTCGCGTCCGCACGAGCGAAAGGGCTCGAGCTCGAAGACGGACGTGCGCTGTGGCAGGCCGATTCCATCGTCCAGATCGCATCGGTCTCGGCGGAGACGGTCGGCAAAGCGCAGAGCGAGATGATCAGTCGATTCGGTGCATCGTTCCCCACATCGCCTCCGTCACGGTTGGCGAGTTCGGCGCTTCCCGAAGTCGTGTACGGCAACGAGATGGTCGATCTCGTCGAGCAGTCATCGCTGCCCAAGTTGCACTTTCCGCTCGGGGTCACGGACCGCACGGGCGCCCCGGCGATCATCGACATGACCTGGTCGAGCTTTCTCGTTGCCGGATCGCCACGCTCGGGTCGTTCGTCGACGCTCAACGCATGCGCGGCCGGCCTCGCTGGAACACATCAACTGTGGGGAATGGGTCAGGCGTCGTCTGGGCTCGACCGCAGTCTCCTCGATGAGGCGAGCTTCGGTCGCGGTGAGGTGATCACGCCCGATATGGAGCGCCTCGCCAACCTCTTGGAGATGGGGCCGACCGACAAACCGGTCGTGCTGCTGTTCGACGACCTCGACCTGTTCGACGACATGGCGTTGAACAGTGATTTCGAGCGGCTCGCCAAACTGGATGACCTGCGCATCATTGCGTCGATCGAGACCCGATCGCTGTCCGGCTATACGACCAACCCGTTGCTGACCGCACTGCGGCGGGCGCGGCGAATGCTCATCTTGCAACCAGACGATCCCGGCGATGTGATGCAGGCGGCCGGAGTGAAAGCCCCGATTCGGCCTGGCCAGCGGATGGTGCCGGGCCGCGGCATCTTGATCGCTGACAGAGTGCCGAGTGTGGTGCAGGTCGCGCTGCACGAGGCAGCGCAGAGCTGACGACCGGCTGACCGGTTCACTCTCTGGTTGTTGCGTCCCCGACGTGTTCGAGGCGAACGATTCCGGCATGGACCACGTGTTCGGCGAGGCGGGTTCGTCGATCCTTCGCGAGTCGATCGGCGCTGCCGTGGAGCCCGGTGACTCCGGCCTTGGTGAACTTGCTGCAGAGACCGTCGAGCTTTCGATTGAACTTCGTGACGGTCCAGTCGAGCGAGCTGGCGAGCTGGCGATTGGTGGGAAGTGGACCCTCGTTGCGCAGCGTGGGGCCCGCAAGAGCGACGAGCAGAGCGAACTGGTCGTCGGTGAGCGGCAGATTCGATGTCGTCGTCGTCATCTCCGACAGCGGGCCCATGTCGTCATCATCGTCATCGATGTCGTCGTCATCACCGCTGGTCTGGTCACCGTCACCGCCGAGACCTGACGGGCGTATCGCGTCGAGGTTCATCTCGTACGTCGTGCCGCCGGCTTCAAATCGCAACGTCGCAGCTTCGAACCCGAGCGGTAGGGACACCCCGGGCGCAAGCCGCGTCATCGAAGAGCTTGCGGCGTCCTGCAGCGTGATCGCGATCGAGCTGCCGGAGTTCGTGATCCACCAGAGGCCGTGGCGGAAGTCGAGTTCGCCGAGGACGCGATGAAGGAACCGGTTGTCGTCGATGACGATGTCGGCTGACCGTCCAAAGGTCAGTGAGCTGCCGGGTCGAGCGGAGTATTCCTCCCCGCAGTATTCGACTCGGAGCTCGGCGGCGTCATCCGGGGACATCATTGATCCTGACCGGCGTCGGGCCACCGAGATAGAGGACGTCGCCGCCGCTGAGTTCATGGGGTACCCATGGGACGAGTTCGATCGGTTCGCCAGAACCTGCGGGGACCAGTGCGGATCCGCCCTGAGAGCCACAGTCGGTCGCAGTGATCGTCCAGCCTTCCGCAGAGATCACGGCGTGCGTCCGCGACACCGAGGCGGGGGCATCGAGGACGACGAGGCGGTGCGGCCCATCGACGCGGGCGGCACCGTCGCTCGGATTGCGGCCGAGCACGATGGTCGTGTCGATCGAGATCGAGTCGCCGGATGGCAGTTCTGCGGTTGCCAGCACCGGCTGTTCGACCGTGACCATGTCGTGGTCACCGAGTTCAACGCCGCACACTCGACATATCCTGAGATGCGGGGGATTCTGGTGACCGTTCGAGCAGAGGTGCGCGCGAATGAGGCGGGGAGCCGGTGCGTTGGTTGGGTTGCCGATGTCGTCATGTTCGAGGGTGACTTCGGCATCACGATCGTTGTCATCACGATCGCTGTCATCACGATCGCTGGTGTCCTGGCCGCTGTCGGCAACTTCGTCGCCTGGAAAGACTGCCGGGGAACGACGAACAGCCTCTGTTGCTGTCGCGGCGTTCGGCGCAGAGTCACCACTCGTCGATCCGGGAAACGCTGGAGCCGCTTTCGCGACTGGTTCCGGCGTCGTATCAGCGTGAGCGATCGGTGCGCTCGGGGACGCGGCCGGCGCGGCAACGTCGGGCGGGGACACGCTGGTGATCGGGCTCGAGCCCTCCGTCCCAGTTGCCTCCCGCAGCGCAGCGAGTCCGGTCGGGGCGCCGTGGTCCGCGCCGATGCTGGCTGCTTCCACCGGTGGTGGCACGTCGGAGTCAGCGGCCACGGGCGCCGATCCCGCTGTCGTAGTCGCTGTGGTAGTCGCTGTCGTCGTCGCCCTGGGCGTGGCCGGTGCCGGACTGGCTGGAGCGGTCGGTGCGGCAGTGGCTGACGTGGCTGGTCCCGCGGTCGGCTCGCTGGTCGGAGCCCCGACCGGAGGCCGAGATCTCAGTTGGAGGCTGAAGCCTCCGGCGGGAACGACGCCGGCCTGCAGTGATGTTCCCGCGGCCGGCACACCACCGCTACGGATCGTTGCCGTGTCGGGCCGACGCTGTACCCGATGTTCGACCCAGGTGGGAGAGCCAGCACCGGACAGCGAGGGTACCGAAGCGAGGTCGGTGTCGACCTCGGCGTCGCCACGGACCAGCAGCAGAATGGCGTCGTCGTTCTCTGTCGCTGGCCAGTCGACGAGGATGAACGGCGGTGCGTCGTCGTGCGCCAGCACGTAGTCACCCAGCACCACGGGCAGCGGTGCGTCGCTCTCGCGCACGTGGTCAACGAGTGACGCTGCCAGCGGACCGCACGGAGACGGGATGAACAGACACGACGATTCCTGACGGATGAGCACACCATCGCCGGGAGCGACGGCGATGGTTGCTTCGTAGCCCGAGCCTGGCGTCAGGCTCATGCGTCATCGTCCGTGGTCGTAACGGGACGGAGGTCGAGGTCGACGACGACAGCGGTGGCGTCGTCGTTGGACCCTGCCGCCTGCGCGGTGCCGACGAGGAACTCAGCAGCATCACCCGCAGCATCGATCTCCGCGAGCATTCCCCATGTCGCGCCGCTGACGTGGTTGTGCACGCCGTCGGTCGTGAGTACGAGTCGGTCGCCCGGGCGGACCGTGAGTTCGCGTACGGAGTACTCGCGCCATGCGTCGTCGTGGCCCAGAAAGCTGGTGACTGCAGACAGCTCGCGTGGCTGCAGCCCTGACTCGGAGCGATGGAGTCCGGCGTCGTTGATGGCCTCTGCGACGGAGTGGTCGCGGGTGAGCGGTTCCGCCTGGCCGTCACGGATGCGGTAGGCGCGGGCGTCGCCCACGTGGAGAATCGACGCCCGGTCAGCGATGCAGCGCAGAGCGACGATGACGGCGCCCCCCGGATCGTCACCGGTCAGCCGCGCGGCTTGGACCGCGTCGTTCGCGCGTCCGACGGGGATGCGCCAATCCGTGACCGTCTCCGTGAGGTCGTCGAGCAACGCATCGACAGCGACGTGTGCTGCTCGATCGCCGGCCGGGCGGCCGCCCATTCCGTCAGCGACGACAAACGCCGTTGCTCCACGAAACCCCCAGGCATCCTCGTTTCGGCGTCGCCGGCGACCCTGTGCTGAGGCACCGCCGACGTCACGGACCAGGACATCGCGCGGGGCAGCGACGAGGCCGAGTTGGGCGAGCACGCCACGTGACATCGTGTTCTCGTCGCTCGAGTGGTTCATCCGCCGCTCTCCGTTTCGCCGCTGTCTCCGACATCATTTCCGGCATCATCTCCGGCATCATCTCCGCGGTCGCCGTCGTCGACGATCGAATCAATCGAGAGCGAATCGTCAACGACCGTCGAACCATCGGGGTCGACGTCGACTGGCGGTGCGGAGTCGGACCCACCGAGAAAGAGCAAGGTGATCACGACGCCGAGCAGCAGCGCGACAAGGATGGCGAGTGCGGTGATGCGCCAGTCTGCAGTGCGGGTCGTGTTGCCGCGATCGATGACGAGCGGGCTCGTTTCGGTCGTTGCTGCTTCGAGCCGCGGCGGGGCTTGCCAGCGCGGGCCATCGGTGTCGCGGACGACCGGGTCGAACTCGGCTCTCTGTAACCGATCCTCAGGTACCTGCTGCCGTGCGATCGGGGCAGGAGTCAGCGTCGGTGGAACAGCAAAGGCTGATGCATGGTGCGGTGCGCGCTCTGGCACAGATGGCGCTGATGGCACGGTCGCGGAAGGCGCGGGCCGGGTGCGTTCCTCGCGGGCGAGGCGTCGCACGTCGTCCACCGCTGTCGGCGACCCGATGGTCGCCTCGTCGTCTGGTTGACGGTGAGTCTCGCGATCTGTCGGAACGGCGGAATCGTGAGCGGAATCATCACTGGACTCATCGCCGAGCACGTCGGCGAGCGAGGTCTTGCGTTGACGGGCAGTGGAGCGCAGTGCGGCCAGCCAGTCGGCGTCGGCCGCGCTGGTCACGTCGTCGGTCTCGATGCCCTGTGCGGGGCTGGAATCGTCGTGATTGGTCATGTTGTTGCCAGTATCGGTTCCTGTGACGTTACCCATGCTGGGCGGCGGTGGAGGTACGGCGCTCATGGAGTCTTGTCGGCTGCGGCCGGGGTCGTGAGTGGGAACCGCCAACCCCTGCGCCGGAGCGTACGTGGGGTCGCGAGCATCTTGGCTCGTTCGAACAGGCTGCGTTCTCGCCGGAGCGCGTCGGTCACCTCGTCGTAGTACGTCCAAGCTTGACTGCCTGCGGCTGAGTCTGGCGGCTCCGAGTGATAGGCCGAGCGCTCGACGATCGCCACCATCGAACGCAACTGCTCGTGGGCTGCGGCGGCGGTCGACTGCGTCGCCTGCAGCGCACGTGCCGCTTCCTGCGGAGTTGTCGTGGGCGCAAGCGCAAGGCCGGCTTCGTCGTACCGGTCGAGCGTCTCGCGCCACGCCCATCCGATGCTGTCCGCGGGTTGGGTCGTCTGGCGCCGACGACGCCGGCGTCGCGCTTTCCATCCAACGATCAGGGTCACCGCGGCGACGGCCAGGATCGCGAGTCCGCCGCCCGCGAACCCGGCGAGCCGTGCGGTGCTGACTCCTGCGCGTGCCACCACGTCTTCGTCGTCTTCGTCTTCTTCTTCGTCTTCTTCCTCGGCCTCCTCGGGCTCCTCTTCGTTCGCCAACACTTCAGGTTCGGGCGGAATCTGAGGGGGTGGAGGAGGGCTGGGGACGGCCACGTCTTCGATGGTCTTTCCGACGGCCTCGGCGACGGGTTCGCGGCTGCGGTCGGGCGTGACGTCCACGGGGATCCAACCGTTTGACCCGAAGTCGACTTCGATCCAGGCGGAGATGTCGTTGGCAAGGACTTCTGCCACGCCGTTGCTGTCATAGCGCCCGGGCTCGATGAGGTAGCCGACCACGACGCGCGTGGGAAGCCGAGCGAGTTCGCTGATGGTTGCGGCGGCGGCGACGAACTGTTCCTCATAGCCGACCAACCGATCAGCGTCGGCGAGAAACTGCGCAAGCCGGAAGTAGGTGTGGCCCGGCGGAGATGCGGCTGAGACGTCGTAGAATCCGTCATCAACGAATCTCCGCTGCAGCGCCATGAGCTGTGCCCAGCCCGGGTCGACGCCTTCGAGGACATCAGCGGCGATGTTGCGAATCGCGGCAGGAATGATCACGGTCTCGTCGTCGACGGGTGCGAGTTGCTCAACGGTGAGTTCGGCGAGGGCGGCGTCTGTCGGCAGGCGCTCGATGTCGACATCGAGGTCGTAGGTGAGCCCCTCGGTGACCCCTGACGGGATGGCAAGCGTCCCGGTGATGAGGTTCATACGGACATCGCCGCTCGGCTCGTCGGCGCCGAAGTCGATTCCTGTTGGCCAGCCAGCCGACGGTAGCCACGGACCGGTCAGCGTGCCGACCGTGATGGTGGCGGCCCGCTCGTCGACGTCGACGCTGAGCTCGGCAGGCGGTGCGGGAAGTTGAGAACCGACCGCTCGGAACTCGAGCCGGGGGTCGGCAGCATCGGTGCTTCCGACGGTCCACACGACACCGTCGTAGGCGCCGAGTACGGCCAAATCGAATCGCTCGATGGGATCCTCGGAACGAACCGTGAAGACGATCTCGTCCTTGACCTCATCCTTGAGCGCCCGCTTGAGTTGTACGAGTGGGCTGGGGATCGCGAGCGGGTCCCACGGCGGGTCGTTGCGATCGCGCAGGTCGAAGCGCTCGTGAGCGGAAGCGAATGGGAGGCGGGGCCCGATCAGCGGTGCGACGATTGCGATCAGCGTCAGCGTTGCTCCGGCGCGCAGGAGCCGCCGGCGCGATCGCGAGGCCGAGGAATCGTCGATCGCGAGCCCCTCGTCGTCGACCGAGCCTGCCGTTCGCCCCGTACGTTCTTGAACTGCGGAGGTCCGTGACTGGGCGAAGCCGACACCCAGTGCGACGAGACCGATGATCACGCCTTGGGCAATACCGACGGCGCGGTCCTCAGCGGTCACGAGCACACTGACGGCAAGCGCCGTCAGCGGCCCGATCGTCGACAGGACAGGAGCGGAGGTACGCCGCACCAGTTCGCCACCGATGACCGCACTGATCCATGCCAGCGAGAACGGCAACACCATGCGTTCCGGGGTGACATCGAGGGGAGGAGTCTGCGACAAGATGTCGGCCCAGCCGTTGACCAGGCCGTCGAAGAACGACCGAAACGCGTTGGGAGTCGGCAGCCCGTTCGTGGCGATCGTTCCGATGACCACCATGCCGACGGCAGCGACGGCGATCGTTTCACCGATGAGCAGGCGACGCATCCAGGCGAACCCGACGATCGCTGCGGCGCCGACACCTGCGACGACTGCAGCGACCATGAAGGTCCAGTCGGCGAAGACCGCCCGGAAGCCCGCTACGGCGGCGATCGAGGCCACCGCAATCGCAGCGAGCAGCGCGATGCGCCACCGGCCGAACGAGGCAGTGGAGTTCGGGGGCGTTGCGCTCATGACATCAGCCTCATGACACCAGTGCAGCCCAACCGTGAGCGAACGTCGTGAGGTCCGGAGCTTGGATCACCCGTGCGCCCGGCAGTGCGACGATGCCCTCTCCAGGTGGAGCTACCGAGACCACAATGACCCGTGCATGGCGGCGGGCGTGGACGACAGTTGCGAGCAACTCGTCAGCCGAGCGGCGACCGGTGACGATGGCGATTGCCGACGCGCCCCGTTCGAATCGGACGTACTCGGCCACATCGACGACCATGTCGGTCGGGTCCCCGTTCACCGTCGAACACTCGGTGAAAGCCTCGAGCGCAGTGTGGCGGTCGCCGGGCTGTCGGGAACCGATCACCTGGTTTGCGCCGAGCCGGACGGACACGGGGAGGCGTTGGTCGATCATCGACGCCGCCATCGACGCAGCGCACGACACAGCGACCTCGAAGGTTTCGTCGGTGTATTCGGCGCCATTGACATCGAGGAACACGGCGAGGTGAGGGCGGCGATTGTCGACGTAGTGACGCACCATCAGCTCGCCGGTCTTGGCCGTCGACAGCCAATGGATGTGGCGCCGGTCGTCGCCGGTGTTGTACGGCCGGACGGCATGGAAGGCGACGTCGCCAGCCGGTGAGGCATCTGAGGTCGGCCCTTCGAGGTCCTTGGCGAAGCCGACCGGGAGTGGAGCGAGCAGCACCGACCGGGGATACACCCAGCAAACATCGACGTCGCTCTGCGGTACCGAACGCCGCAGCAGGCCGAGCGGATCGGAACGAGACAGCACCGACGGTCCGAGCGTCAACTTCACCCGCTTCGGCGGAGTCAGCCGGTACGGGATGACCTGGCTCGTGCCGGGGGACAGCGTGGGGACGATGAAGTCCAGCGTCCCGCCGCCGACGCGTTCTTCCAGCTCGAGCCGCCGGTTCGGCGAACGACCGGGGTTCGTGGCGACGAGGTCGACTTCGACGTCGTCGCCCACGGCAATGCGGTCGTGCTCGAGTCGCCGTTCAATCTCGACTCGCGATCGGCCGAGGATGAACGGAACTGCCAGCACCAGCGCGGTGAGGCATGCCGCGGCCACGACGAGCAGTTCGATCCAGCCGAGTTGCCAACCCGCGACGTATGCGGCCACGGCGAGCAACATCGTTGTCGTGCCGACGGCAGTGACCGGGCCCGAGACGAGCCGCCGTCGGCCGCCGGATCGTGAGACGTTCATCGGGTCGAGCTCAACGATCGGAGCGAACGGGGAGCGGCGCTTCGACGGCCTCGAGGAGTTCGGCAACGAGGTCGTTCGAACTCGCACCTCGAAGCTCGGCCTCGGGAGAGAGCAGCATGCGGTGGGCGAGCGCCGCAGGGGCAACGGCCTTCAGGTCATCGACGATCACGTACGGCCGACCCTGTGTTGCGGCGAGGGCACGCGATGCCCGGATGATCGCCAGGGCGCCACGGGTGGACACGCCGAGTCGGAGCTGGGGAATCTCGCGTGACGCAACGACAAGCCGGACGGCGTAGTCGACGAGGGCGTCGTCGACGTGTACGGCGCCGGCGACATCGATCATGCGCTCGATGTCGGTCTGTTCGATGACGGCATCGAGTTGTTCGGGTCGGACGCCGCTCGTGACGGAACGGACGACGGCGATCTCGTCGTCGATCGCCGGGTAGCCGATGCTCGTGCGGAGCAGGAAGCGGTCGAGTTGTGCCTCGGGAAGGCGATACGTCCCTTCCTGCTCGATCGGGTTCTGGGTACCGATGACGACAAAGGGTCGAGGAACCGGGTGCGTCACGCTGTCGACGGTGACCTGACGTTCCTCCATGACCTCGAGAAGCGCCGCTTGCGTCTTCGGCGAGGCACGGTTGATCTCGTCGGCGAGGACGATGTTCGCGAAGACCGGCCCCGGTCGGAACTCGAAGTCGGTGGTCGACTGATTGAAGATCTGCCCGCCGGTGACGTCGGAGGGCAGAAGATCCGGTGTGAACTGGATGCGTTGCCACTCCGAACCGAGCGATCGGGCGATGGCCTTGGCCAGCGTGGTCTTGCCGGTTCCCGGGACATCTTCGAGCAGCAGGTGCCCCTCGGAGAAGATGCAGACCAGTGCCGTGGCGATCTGGTTGCGTTTGCCCTTGATGACGAGTTCGACGTTGTCGAGCACGGTGTTGAACCAGTAGCTGAACCACTCGGCGTGTTGATCTGTCGCTGTGTCCATGTGTTCGATTCTGCTCGTTCGGGGGTGGGAAGACGTGGGGATGGTCGGCGCGCCATCGGCTGCGCTACCAGACGATGGTGTTGGAAGACTGGTTGACCGGGCTGCCGATGAAGACGCTCACGCCGCTACCGGTGAGGCCGTAGTAACAGGTCTGGGTGTCGAAGATCTCGCCGCTGCCGTCAGCGGTGCGGTTCTTGATCGACCCGAAGCGTCCGCTGGCGTCCTGGCACTGCAGCGAGTAGGTCTGACCCGGATTGAGTCCGGCGGCGTAGGTGGTGATGTATTCACATGCCGCGGTGCTGCAGTCCGCAGGGCGGGGATCCGGCCCGAAGCCCGACTTCACGATCTGGATGTTGAACGGGGCGCGAGGAGTGAACGACCCGATCTGCCGATACGAGCTGCAGCCGAAGTCGTTACACGCTCGCACGCCGATGTCGTAGGAGACGTTGTTCTGGACGCAACCGCCGCAGTTGGCATTGGACATCGTCAGGCTGGTTCCGGTGGTGGTCAACCTGGGGAACGTTCCCGTCGGGTCGTACAGGAGGAACGTGTAGGTCAAGTTTGGCCCGTTGGCGGGTACAGACGACCAGGATGCCGACACGCTGGCGTTACCTGCGCTGCCGACAACGTTGGACGGAGTCACCGGCGGCCCGAATGTGGTGACACTGGTCGACGGGCTGGCGGCACCGGCATCGATAGCGTTGACCGCCCTGGCGCGGACTTGGTACGTCGTCGATTCGGCGAGGCCGGAGATGGTGCCCGTCGCCGGGTTGGCCGTTGCCGATGACGTGAGCGACAGATTGGTCCAGGCGCCGTTGTTGATCGATACCTGATAGCCGCTGATCGCCCGGCCGTTGTCGTCCGGTCGGCCGATCGAGACGCTGACCTGGCTACTGACGGTGGATGACGGCGTGGCAGTGATCGACGGGGGAGCGAACGGCGGGCCAGCAGGGGTGACCTCGTTCGACGCCGCACTGGTGTCGCCGACGCCGACTTCGTTGGTCGCAGTGACCGTGAAGGAGTAGCGCTCACCGTTGGTCAGACCGCCGAACGGATGGCTGAGTGCGTCTCTACTGGCGCTCTGTGACGGCGCCCCGTTCGTTGCGATGGTGTAGCCGGTGATCTCGCAGCCTCTGAAGTCCGGGAGTGACCAGTTCACGGTGGCCATTCCGTCTCCGAAGACAGCCGACACCGTCGTCGAGGCAAGTGGTGTCCCACATGGGCGAACCGGTTCCGACCACGGACTCCACCCTGACCAGTCGACATCTCGGTTGCGTGCTCGAATTCGGTATCGCTGGAAGTTCCCGTTCTGGAGGTCGCTCCACCGGTAGTCAGTGGGTGTGACACCTCTCGGGTTGGCCTGGTCGGACTCCATCTGCACTTGGTATTCGATGACCGGGTCGCCGTTGAGGTCGGGCTGGTTCCAGTCGATGTCGAGGTATCGGTTGCCCTGGCTCACGGTCGGGGTGGCAGGCGCGTCGGGCTCGCGCAGCGGATGTTCGGAGGCCGACCAAGGCGAGGTGTCGGAGTTACCTGAAGCGTTCACGGCGGTCACTTGGAACTGGTAGGTCGAGCCGTTTTCCAATCCCCGCCAGGTGTGGGTGGTAATGCTGCCAAGCTCGATCGGCGGGTCGTCCGAACCACCGATCGTGAGGATGTACCCGGTGATGATGCTGCCCTCGTTGGCCGGCTCGGTCCAGTTCACCACGAGTTCCTCGTCACCGAAGGTGACGGTCGGGGCGCCCGGCCGTTGCGGTTCGGTGTCGGGCGTGACGGCCACGGACGGTTCCGACCAGGCGCTCCATCCGGCCTCGTTCCGGGCGCGTACTTCGAAGGTGTGTGCTGCACCGTTTTCCAGCTCGTTGAACGTGTGGCTGCTCGATGCCGGAAGCAGCACGGACTGGCCCTGATTGCTGCGGACTTCGAACTCCTCGATCAAGGCGCCGTTGGCGGGCGGCTGGCTCCAGGTGACGGTCGCGGTCGCGTTGTCGGCGACGGCTTCCGGTGTTGGGGGGATTCCGGGAAAGCCGATCACGTCGACGGTGAGTACCCCGACGGCTTGGCCGTTGGTGGTGGCTCGAACGTCTTCGATGGTGTAGTTGATCGTCGTGGTGCCGAAGAACTCGGGATCGGGATCGAAGGTCACGGTGCCCGCATTCTCGTCAGAGCTGACCTGACCCTGCGGCGTCGACGAACCGGCGGCGATGAGGCTGAGGCCATCACCGATCTCGTCGAGGTCGTTGCCGACGACGTCGACCGTGACCGCGACGCCCTGCGTCGTCTGTTCGCTGTCATCGACAGCGGTCGGCGGGTTGACCTGTGACTCGGTCACCGTGACAGCGACTCCAGCGGTCGCTGATTCGCCTTCGCCGTCGGTCACGGTGAACGTGAAGTCGAAGGCGTCGCCAGCCGCACTGATCGGCACGGTGATCGCCAGGGCATCGCCGGAGCGCGTCACCTCGCCCGGCTCGCCGTCGATGCTGTAGGTGAGTTCGTCGCCGGTCTCGATGTCGATGTCGTCGGCGCTCGCCGAGAGACTGATCGACCCGGTGGTGCCAGCCTCGACCTCCGCGACGATGTCGGTCGCGGTCGGGGCAGAGTTCTCCTTGGCCTCGACCGTGATCGTCACCGTCGATGCGACGACATGGCCCTGCTGATCGTCGACGCTGTAGGAGAAACCGGCGGGGCCGGAGTAGCCGGGGTCAGGAGTGAAGGTGACTGCGAGGACACCGCTGCTCGACTCGGTCACGGTTGCCGTGCCGTTCCGTGCAGCCTCACAACATGCGAAGAAGAGCGGGTCCTCGTCACGGTCAGTCGCCTGCGCCCCGAGCGGCAAGTCGATCGCCGTCTCGTACGGAGTGGTCACGGCGAGCGATTCCACGACGGGCGCCACGTTCTCCGTGACCAAGATGGTCACGAAGGCTCGCGCCGACAGGCCGTCCGCATCGGTGACCGAATACGGATGCGTCGAGGTCTCGTCGCCTGCGGTGAAGACGAGTGTTCCGGGCTCGGACCCGACGGCGCCGGCACCGTCGATGCTCTCGACGACCAGTGCTTCCCGACGACCGTCGGGGTCGAGGTCGTTGTCGAGCACTCGGACGAGAATGGTCTCGCCGGTACGGACCGGTCCGGCGATGTCATCGGCGGCAACCGGAGGCTCGGGTTCGATTGCCTTGACGACGGTGACGGTGACGACGGCGTCGGCGGTTCCGCCGCGGCCGTCTTCGACGCGGTAGGTCATCGTGACTTGGACCGATGCTGCCTCGATGGCGGCGGGTGGCGTGAAGATCAGCGATGTGGCAGCGTCGTTGAGCCGAACGGAATCGGCCTGCGTGAACCGCGAGATTCGCAGCACATCGCCGTCGGGGTCGTAGTCGTTGGACGTCACGGGCAAGGTGAAAGCATCGGACCCTGCGACGATGGTGAACTCGTCATCGATAGCGGTCGGCGGCCGGTTCTCCACGGTTTCGGGGATGACGCCGATCAACACGTCGCCGATCGCTCGGTCGCCGAACTGATCAACGATGACGTACGCGAACCGATCGGTGCCGGCGAACCCGTCGTCCGGGGTGTAGGTGATGGTGCCGTCTTCGTTGACGACAGCGATTCCGGCCGCAGGCTGGGCCACGATCGACTCGACTCGGATGGGATCGCCGTCGGGGTCGGTGTCGTTGTCGAGGACGGCAACGGTGACCGCGACGTCGCTGCGCGTCCGGGCGGTGTCGGCTCGTGCGACCGGCGGCCGGTTCGAACTGTCGCCGGGCACGATCCGGACGTCGACGATGCCGGCGCTGCGGTTCTGGCCGACGTCGACCACGTCATAGCTGAACGAGAAGCCGTTGACGGCGTCGTCAGGGAGCGTCACGAAGATCTCCTGGCCTCCCTGGCCGATACGGATCTCGACGTCGTCGACTGACGAGACGCGGTCGATCCGCAGCGTGCCGCCCTCGGGATCGAAGTCGTTGAGGAGGACGCGGGCCGCGGTCGTGACGCCGGGGCGTGCTTCGATGACGTCGGGTTGCACGATCGGCGGTTGATCGACGCTGTCGGTATCGGTCACGGCGATGACGACGGTGCCGGGGACCGGTTCGGACACGCCATCGGTGATCGTGTACTGGAAGGAGACCTGGGGTGGAGCTTCGGGCAGCACGGTGACGATGAATCCGATGCCGCGGAACGACTCGATCGTCAGGAAGTCACTGGGGTAGACGTTCTCGATCGCCACGACGTCGCCGTCAGGGTCGGTGTCGTTGGCGAGCACGAACACGGTGGCCGAGGAGCCGCGCGAGATCGTCGCATCGTCGCGAACGGCGACCGGGGGACGGTTGACATCGGGGGGCGTCACGTCGATGCGAATCAGTGCGGTGTCCCGTTCGCTGCCGTCGATGATCGAGTACGAGTAGAGGTACTCGCCCGGTTGCTCGGCCACGAAGAAAAACTGTCCATCGGTCGAAAGTGACACTTCGATGCTGTCGGCGATGTCGTCCGAGGACGCTGGAGCGATCAGGACCGGAGGGGCAGCCACGCTGATCGCGTCGCCGTCAGGGTCGGTGTCGTTGATGAGCACGTTGATCGTCACAGGCCGTCCGGCCACGGTGACAGCCGAATCATTACGCGCGTCAGGCTCGTTGTTCGAGTCCCGCAACCGGATGGCCACCCGGACGGTGCCTTCAGCGGTGGCTCCGAAGGAGTCGCGGATCGTGTAGCTCAAGTCGATGGATCGGTCGGTCGTGGCCGGGTCGGGAACAAAGGTGACCTGACCGCTGCCGTCGAAGGTCACCGATCCGCTGGGGACGACGATGTCGTCGAGCACGATCGAGTCGCCGTCAGGGTCGCTGTCGTTGTCGAGCACGTTGAGTGCCGCTGATGTTCCGGCCCGTGCCTCCACCACGTCGGTGACGGCGACGGGTGGTCGGTTGTCGTTGCGCTCGGCGGGAATGACCGTCACCGTGATCACGTCAGAATCGGTGCCACCGCGTCCGTCGCTGATCGTGTAGGTCATGGTGATGTCACCAACGAAACCGGCTTGGGGAATGACTTGCACGCTGCGTCGGTCACCGGTGATATCGACCAGGGCATCCGCGGGGGCACCGTCGACGCTGGTGATGAGGATGACGTCGCCGTCGGGATCTTCGTCATTGCGGAGAGCGTCGACGATGATCGGCAGGTCGACGCGGGTCGTTGCTTCGTCGGGACGAGCTACCGGGGGCTCGTTCATGCCGTCCTCGTCGATCTCGTCGGCTCGGATCAGTTCGGCATCGGCAGCGTCAGGATTTTCCCGCTGCTCCACTTCGCCCGACGACAGGTCTTCGGACTCCTCGCCCTCTCCTTCGTTGTTGCCGAGCGCGGTACCCCAGTCGTCGATCCGGTCGAGCGGAGTCGCTTCGTCGATGACCCAACTGGCGCCGGTCCGCAGATCGTTCACCCAGACCCAGCCGTTGACCAACCGCAGGCGGAGCGACGCCCCGCTGGTGCCGGGCAGCGGGGTTGGGCCGGTGACGATTCGTTCTGGATCGCCCGCACATGAACGAGTCAACGCCGCAGGACTCGACGTGACGACAAAGACACAGTCGCGGTGGAACAGCGGCGGCAGTGGGGTCGACCCGTCGACCTGAGCAATCGACACAACTGCGATACCGCCCTCGGCATCGACACTGGTAGCGAGGACCGTGCCGTCCTCGGTGACCGCGACGATCGGATCGTCGGGAAGCACAGGCTGGCCAAGCGCAGCGACCGCACCGAATGCGTAGGGGTCGCTCATCTCGTTGGAGTCCGGGTCGACCAGGTACAACGCGCCGGCTTTGGTGAGCAACGCTGCTGAGTTGCCCTGGGCGCTCAGCGCGACGACGTCGCCGCCGATGGCACCGAGGTCGACGCTCGGTAGCGGCACGCCAAGTGCATCGAACCGAATGAGACGTTCTGATTCGGTTGCGACAGCCAGCACCGCTCCGAATCGGGTGACTTCCACGATGCCCGGTCCCGGATCAGAGGCGACGGTGGGCTCTTCGTCGAGCACCTGGATCTGGCTGAGCTTGTCGAGCGTCAGCGACCAGATCTGGAACGGCTCCGGTGTCCAGAGTGTCGCCCGATCGTCGGTGATCCGCATCTCAAGGTCGTCGGGGACGCTGATCGTGTTGAAATCCTGGAAGGTCCGGGTGTCGACGAGAATCAACTCGTCCGCCGAACGGTTGAGGACGAGCACAGCTTCTTTCGATTGCTCGGTGTCGATCGCGTCGCCGGGAGAGGCGATCCGGGCGGCACCGGTGATCTCGCCCGCAGTACGGTTGATGTGGCCCACAGCGCCCTCGGAGCGGTTGATCAACCATGCCCCACCGTCGTTGGTCTCGGGCCGGATCGTGCGTTCGCCCTCGGCCTGCACCGCTGCGACGACGATGCCCACGACCAGGGCCAGGACGATGCCCACGACGCCGAGTTCTCGGAGGGTTCGCCCCGGTGATCGCATAGATTCCTGTTCGCCTGGATCGACTGTCCGTGTCTCAGCCGATCGATGATGTCGCCCGCGAGCCTCAGGCTCAAAGTCGGACCTGAACGCCTGCCTCCAAGTTAGTGGGCCGGAGGATCATTGACGAGGGGACCACTCCCCATCTGCTGTCGACCTGATCCCCACCTGATCCCCGGCTGAACCCCACGGATCCCCTTCGGGGGAGCCGAATCGGTCGCTGAGTCAGGTGTGTGCCCGGCTCTACACTGCAAGACGCATGAACGTACGACCGCAACCGGGCTGTTGCACGTGAGCCGGCTGGGCCGGTCCGCGGACGACGTCGGTGCCGACTCCTCGATCCGGATCGACGGGCTGGAGCGGTTCCAACGCATTGGATCGGGTGGGTTCTCGTCGGTCTACTCCGCTCGACAGAAGAGTCTCGGTCGTCAGGTCGCGGTCAAGGTCCTCACGGCCGACGTGTCATCGCCGTCCGACCGGCGGGCGTTCGAGCGGGAATGTCAAGCGCTCGGATTGCTGTCGCATCACCCGAACATCGTCACCATCTACAACGAGGCATTCACCGCCGACGCACGCCCGTGCATCGTGATGGAGTTGTACGGGCGGAACTACCGGGAACGACTCGACGAAATGGGCCCGCTACCAGTCGGCGAGGTGTTGTCGCTCGGGGTCAAGATGTCGGGTGCGTTGCACGCAGCGCACCTCGACGGGGTGCTGCACCGCGACTTGAAGCCACACAACATCTTCCTGTCGAGCTACGGCGAGCCAGCGCTCGGGGATTTCGGCATTTCGACCGTCGATGACGAGCGGAGTATCTCGGCAGCCAGTGGACTGTCGGTGGCCTACGCCGCGCCCGAGGTGCTCGAAGATGCTTCGGCGACGGTCGCGTCGGACGTCTATTCGCTGGCGGCAACGCTGTTTCACCTCGTCGAGGGTTCCGCCCCGTTCGCCTCGAAGCAGATGCGGACCACCGTTCGGCGGATACTCACCGAGCAGGCAGCGTCGCTGAGCCGTCGCGAAGCCCCCGCTGAGTTGTCTCACGTTCTTCAACGAGCACTGGCCAAGGAACCGAGCGATCGCTACGCGACAGCGGCGGAGTTCGGCGAAGCGTTGCGCTCTGTGCAAACAGCGATCGGCGTCGACAGAACGCCGATACCTCTGCCGCAGTTGCCCGATGGGCCCGCCACGGCCGACGGTGCTCGGACGTCCCCTCCGGGAGTCGCATCGATCGAGCCGACGATCCGGCGCAAACGTCCCAAGGCGCCCGAGCCGCCAACTGACGAGACGGCAGCGCCATCACGCCGGGAGCTGCGCAAGGACATGCGGGACGTCGACGGCTCGCCTGCGGTGAACGGGAGTCCGGGGCGCCCGCCCATCGACCCGCCTGACGACGACGGTGAACAGACCATCAGGCGCAAACAGCGGGAGTCCGCTGTTGCCGAGCGGTCCGCCAGGGCGAGCACGAGCGACGCTGAGGCGGAACCATCGGTTGCTCGGCGCCGTACGGCGGTGGCGCTCGGCGTGCTCGCCGTCGTCGCCGTGCTGATCTTCGCCCTCAGCCTGGGTGGCGGCGGAGGTGAGGAACCGACTGCAGCCACGACGACTGCGGTGCGGCCCATCGAGGATGACCTCGAGTTCTTGGCGCCGCCAATCGTGCCGACCGACATCGTGGTGGCAGCAGCTGAGGACGGAACGGTCGAGGTGTCATTCACGCCGGCAGTTGGTGCGGTGTCCTACGAGATCGTGTCGGCGTCTGCGCCGATCGGACGTCGATTCGACGGAACGCAGAGCCCGCTCGCGGCTCCGCTGCAGGTCGCCGACACGCCGTGCTGGAAGTTGGTGGTGCTCGGCGAGCGGTCGTTGTTCGTCGAGAGTGCCGCGGTGTGCGCCTCGGACTGAACTGAACACCTGTTCGACCGACCGAAGCTGCCGGTAGAGTCGACGACTCATGGCTGCACGTACCTCCGCCCCCGCCGCCCGACCCAAGAAATCGGTCGCCAAGAAGTCGGCAACAAAGCCGGCACCCGCAACGAAATCGGTTGCGAAGCCGTCGGGCGCAGCGCCCCGCAAGCGCTCGTCGGCCCGTGAGGAACCGAAGATCATCGTGCGCGGCGCGCGCGAGCACAACCTGAAGAACGTCAGCGTCGAGATGCCGCGCGACAAGCTCGTCGTGTTCACCGGGCTCTCCGGCTCAGGCAAGTCATCGCTGGCCTTCGACACGATCTACGCCGAAGGTCAGCGGCGCTACGTCGAGTCGCTCAGTGCCTACGCCCGTCAGTTCCTCGGGCAGATGGATCCGCCCGACGTCGACATGATCGAAGGTCTGTCGCCAGCAATCTCGATCGACCAGAAGTCAGGGTCCCGCAATCCGCGCTCGACCGTCGGCACGATCACCGAGGTCTACAACGCGCTGCGCCTGCTCTACGCCCGCATCGGCATCCAGCACTGTCCCAACGACGGCACCCGGCTGCAACGGCAGACCCCGCAGCAGATCGTCGACCGGATCATGGCCATGGATGACGGCATGCGTTTCCAAGTGCTGGCACCGGTGGTGCGCGGCCGCAAGGGCGAGTACGACACGCTGCTCGAAGACATGTCCGGGCAGGGGTACGTGCGCGCCCGCATCGACGGAGAGACCGTGGACATCGACGAGTTCCTGCAACGGGACGAACGTCTCGCCAAGTACGAGAACCACAAAATCGAGATCGTCGTGGACCGCCTCGTCTCGAAAGAGGGCATCGAGCGGCGCCTGACCGACTCACTCGAGCAGGCGCTGAACCTCGCTGAGGGCGTCGCCGAGATCGAGATCGTGCCACGCCAGGAGCCGGGAGCGAAGACCGCATCCGAGCCGGAGATGATCACGTTCAGTCAGCACCTCGCGTGCGACGTGTGTGGGACCTCGTACGACGAGCCAGCTGACCGCAACTTCTCGTTCAACTCGCCGTACGGAGCGTGCGCGACCTGCGACGGTCTCGGTACCACGTACGAGGTCGACCCCGAACTCGTCATCCCGGACGTCGACGCGTCGCTGTCAGAAGGGGCCATCGCCCCCTGGCGCAGCGCACACACCCAGTACTTCACCCGGATGCTCGAATCGGTCGCCAACGTCAACGAGATCGATCTCGATGCGCCCTGGCACACGCTCACCGCCAAGCAGCAGAAGCTGATCCTGCACGGCGTCAAGGGCAAGATGACGGTCAAGTACAAGAACCGGTACGGCCGGTCCCGCTCGTACTCGACCGAGTACGAGGGTGTCATTCCCTGGATCCGGCGTCGCCACGAGGGCAGCGACAGCGAATGGGCCCGTGAGCAGTACGAGGGGTACATGCGTCTCGTCGCCTGCTCGAAGTGTGGGGGCGCTCGGCTGAAACCGGCGTCGCTGGCGGTCACGATCAACGACAAGAACATCTCCGAAGTCGCCGACATGTCGATCGAGGACTCGGCCACGTTCCTCGGCGCGCTCGAGTTGAGCGATCGCGACAGCATGATCGCCGAACGGGTGATGAAGCAGATCAACGAGCGGCTCGGTTTCCTGCTCGACGTCGGCTTGGACTACCTCACGCTGTCGCGCCCTGCCGGCACGCTCGCCGGGGGTGAGGCGCAGCGCATCCGCCTTGCGTCCCAGATCGGCTCCGGGCTGGTCGGCACGCTCTACGTGCTCGACGAACCGTCGATCGGGTTGCATCAACGCGACAACCGGCGGCTGATCGACACACTGCTCCGGCTCCGCGATCTGGGCAACACCGTGATCGTCGTCGAGCACGACGAAGACACGATCAACGAGGCCGACTGGATCATCGACATCGGACCGGGTGCCGGCGAGCACGGCGGTGAAGTCGTCTATGCCGGGCCGGTGAAGGGCATCGCCAAGGCCAAGAACTCGGTCACCGGCCAGTACCTGACTGGCAAGAAGCAGATCCCGGTCCCCGAGGCCCGGCGTCCGCGCGGCATGACCGAAGTCGAGATCTTCGGTGCGCGCGAGCACAACCTGGCCAACATCGACGTCAAGATCCCACTCGGGAACTTCGTTGCCATCACCGGGGTGTCCGGCTCCGGCAAGTCCTCGCTGATCCGCGACATCTTCCTGCCGGTGCTGATGCAGAAGATCTACAAGTCCAAGACCCCGTCGGGCAAACACAAGAAGATCACGGGCATCGAGCACCTCGACAAGGTGATCGACATGGATCAATCACCGATCGGCCGGACGCCACGTTCCAACGCAGCCACCTACACCGGTGTTTTCGACAAGATCCGCAAGCTGTTCGCGCAGACCAATGAAGCCAAGGTCCGCGGTTACCAGCCCGGTCGGTTCAGCTTCAATGTCAAGGGCGGGCGCTGCGAGGCATGTTCGGGTGACGGCACCATCAAGATCGAGATGAACTTCCTGCCTGACGTGTACGTGCCGTGCGAAGTGTGTCACGGTGCCCGCTTCAATCGAGACACCCTCGACATCGAGTTCAAGGGCAAGAACATCGCCGACGTGCTCGACATGCCGGTTGCCGAAGCGGTCGACTTCTTCGCGAATCAGCCGGGCATCGCCCGATACATGGAGACGCTGATGGACGTCGGCCTCGGCTACGTCCGGCTCGGCCAGTCCGCTCCGACACTCTCTGGCGGCGAGGCGCAGCGCGTCAAGCTGGCCACCGAGCTCGCCAAGCGTTCCACCGGCCACACGATCTATCTGCTCGACGAGCCGACCACCGGTCTGCACTTCGAAGATGTCGGTCGTCTCCTGACGGTGCTTCAGCGCCTGGTCGACCAGGGCAACACGGTGCTGGTGATCGAACACAACCTCGATGTGATCAAAACGGCGGACTGGATCATCGACCTCGGTCCGAACGGCGGCAACGGTGGCGGCCAGATCGTCGGCGAGGGCACCCCGGAGGACATCGCGAAGATCTCGGCGAGCTTCACGGGCCAGTTCCTCAAACCACTCCTGTAGAACGGGGAGGCATGGGCCAGGCGCGTTCCACGATTCGAGTCGAGGGCTACCAGCACTTCACGCGCATCGGCGCGGGCGGATTCTCGGCGGTATATCGCGCTGAGCAAGCCGGGCTCGGCAGGCAGGTCGCCGTCAAAGTGCTGCATGCCGACCTCGAATCGACCGGTGAACAGCAGACCTTCGAGCGCGAGTGTCGTGCCCTCGGGCTGTTGTCTCGGCATCCGAACATCGTCACCGTGTACCACGACGCGATCGCCGACGACGGCCGGCATTGCATCGTGATGGAGTTGTACCACGGGACCGTCCGCGAGTTGCTCGCCGGCGAAGGCCGTCGTCCCGTCGGTGAGGTGTTGCAGCTCGGCGTCAAGATCGGCTCGGCGCTCCAGGTGGCCCACGACGCCGGGGTGTTGCACCGTGACGTCAAACCGCACAACATCTTGCTGTCCGACTACGGCGAGCCGGCGCTGAGTGACTTCGGCATCTCGGTGATCGATGTGGAACGCAGCGTGTCGGCGGCGAGCGGGCTCTCCCTGGCGTACGCCTCACCCGAAGCCTTGGACGGCCGACGCGCCACGCGAGCATCGGACATCTACTCACTCGGAGCCACGCTTTTCCACTTGCTGGAGGGTGAACCGCCGTTCGCGTCGCCGCGAATGGAAGCGACGTTGACCAAGATCATGACCGAGGAGCCCCCGGAGCTGAGCAGGGAGGACGTCACCGATTCGCTCCGGGATGTGTTACGGACGTGTTTGGCGAAGGCGCCAGCCGACCGGCCGGAGAGCGCCGGTGCATTGGTCGGCGTGCTGCGTCAGATCGAAGCCGAGTCCGGGTTCGATCGGACACCCATCCCGCAGCGTCGGCAGGATCGGTCGTTGTCGCCCAGCGTCGATGGCGACGAGTCCACCATCGGTCGGCCGGGCGATGCCGTCGCCGCCGCAAGCGGCGAGCATCCGAGTGATGCTCCACGCCTGGACGATGAGATCTCGTCCCCGTCGAACCCGTCGCTCTGGCCGCCCGGTTGGTCGCCGTGGGATGCAGCTGACGATCACACCGTCGTGCGCCCAACGCGTTCGTCGACGCCTCCGGTGGTCGAGGCGCCGACCGTTGCGACGCTGCCGCGACGCCGCTCGCCGCTCCTGGTCTTCGGCGCCGTCGTGGCGGTCGCTGCGGTCGGGCTCGCGGTGTTGCTCTTGCGCTGAGCGGGCGATTTCTGCTGCGGTTCGTGACGGTGCGATCTGACAAGCTTCGCCCGTGACCGTCACGATCGAGCAGGGAACCGCCGAGCGCGCGGCGCTGCAGCGTCGGACGCTCACGTCGTTGCGCTTGGCACAGGTTCCCGGCCAGGCCGCCGTGGCGGGCATGGTTGCCGTCGTCACGTTGTTGGCCAGCGATCTGCTCGGGTCGGATCGCCTGGCGGGCATCGGAAGTGCGTCGTTCACACTGGGCGCCGCGCTCACCATGGTGCCGCTGGCGGCGCTCATGCGACGGCGCGGTCGCCGCCCGGGAATGGTCGGTGCGCTGCTGATCGGCGCAGCTGGCTCGGCGATCGCGGCGACTGGCGGGCAGCTTCGGTTCTTCCCGCTGTTCGTCGTGGGCATGGTCCTCTTCGGCGCTGGGCAGGCGTCGACGCTGCAAGGGCGCTACGTCGCGGCGGACCTTGCTGAGCCGGATCACCAGGCGACTGCGATTGCGGCAATCGTCTGGATCGGTGCGCTTGGTGCAGTGTTCGGGCCGCTCCTCACGCCGTTCGAGAAGGCGGTGGCAGGGCGTGTCGGCCTCGACGAACTGGTCGGTCCGTTTCTGTTCGCGTCGGTCATGTTTCTCATCGCCGCGGGTGTCGTGTGGGTCCGTCTGCGACCCGACCCGCTTGCGGTGTCGGGTGGGATCGACCCGACCGCGGAACGCACTCGGCCGATCAAGCAGGTCCGTGCATCGATCGACGTCATCGCTCAGTCGTCGGGAGCCAAGCTGGGTTTTGCGGCCATGGCGATCTCCCAGGCGGTGATGGTCGGTGTGATGACGATGACGCCGCCGCACATGAAGGACCATGATCACGCAGACCTGTCCGCCTTCGTCATCGCCGTCCACATTCTCGGCATGTACGGGTTGGCGCCGTTCGTGGGCCGCGCGGTCGAGCGGGTCGGGCGGGTGAGGTCGATTCAGATCGGCGCCGTGATCCTGGGATTGGGGACGGCGTCGACAGTCATGGCCGGGTACGTGCCGGCGCTGATGTTCATCGGCCTGTTCTTCCTCGGCCTGGGTTGGAATATCGGTCTCATCGCCGGATCGACGTTGCTGACCACGTCGGTGCCGGCACAGAGCAAAGTCGAAGTGCAGGGAACATCGGATCTCACGATGAGTCTGTGCGGTGCGATCGCGGCGTTCGGTTCGGGCTTCGTCAAGCAGTCGTTCGGCTTCCACCTCTTGGCCAACGCGGCGGCTGTCCTCGCAGGCTGCCTCCTCGTCTACGCCTGGCTCACCGCCGCTCGAACACGCCCGACTCCCGCCTGACCCGCCCCGCTGTCCGCCCGCCCCACTTCCCCCCGCCCGCGCCGCCAGCGGGAGACGAAACCCCACTCTCGGATGGAGTTTCGTCTGCGAACGGCATCGGCTGGGCTGCATGCCGCCACCAGGAGACGAAACCCCACTCTCGGATGGAGTTTCGTCTCCGATATTCGGCTAGCTGGCCGGGCGACGTTCATGGTCGAGATGCTGGAGACGGTGATGGAGTTCGGCGAGGTCATCGAGGACCGAGGTCAACCTCTGCTCGTAGTCGGAGCGCGTGATGCGCGAGACCCTCCACCCCATCGAGGCAACCGCCGCATCTCTGATCTCATCCGAGCGGGCGCCGAGGGTTTCAGCGTGCGTCGGGAAGACGTCGACTTCGATCGCCCAGCGAAGCTCGGGCACCGCGAGGTCGAATCGGATCTTTCGATCGCCGCACTTCAATCGGTGCTGGCGTACCAGACCGACGACGCCGCGATCGACGAGCGCTTCGCCGACGACGACTTCGGCGTGGGACTCAGCAGGTCCGCCCGCCACGCGTGATCCGACCATCTCCAGGTATCGCCTGATCCACCGTCGCCGGACGACGAAGTCGGCGCCCACGGCGAGCATGTCGGCGGTCGCGAGCCGCCCGTCCTGCAGTGCCTGCTCGATGATCGATCGGAGGTCGTCGTCGTTGCGGCAGCGAGTGAGATCCATCGCTGTTCGTGCCCTGCTGGTCAGCCGGATGCCATCTGGGCGCTGAACGATGTCGTCGGGTCGGACCGCGTCGGTGTGGTACGTGACAGTCCAGGGAGCGACGGTCGACGGGTGCGAGCTCCGTCGTGCGAGCAGGTGGACGCGGCGATCGTTGGGGAGTCGTCGGAACTCCCACAGCCGACCAGCGGTGGGTCCGGCAATGGCAACAGCCGGGTGAGCGAGCGACACCGCAGCGCAGCGCAAGAGTTCGGTGTCAGGCACGCTCGGAGATCGGAAGGCGCCACGCATGACCCGGATGATCGTGCCGTTCCGTGTGAGCACTTCGATCTGACGGGCGGACAGTCCCGCTCCGATCAGTTGGTCGGTGGATGCCGCACCGTGCTGACGAGAGAACAGGCGGTGCACCGCTGCTGGCAGGTTGGACATGAGAACTCCTCGTACGACGTGATCGTGCAGAGGGAGCCGGTCTCGACACCGTATCGCCCCGAGGACCATCCGACGTTCGAGCGCTACGGAGGGAGAGCAAACTCCACCGTCGAATGGGGTTTCGTCTCCCGACTGCGGGGTGTGCGGGGACACGTGCAACTGGGAGAGTGAACTCCACTGTGGGGTGGGGTTACGTCTCCCGACCGGGGCGGGGGCGGGGGCGGGGACCTGGTGGTGTGCTCAGGTGTTGCGGAGACGTTTGCTCAAGTCGTTGAGCCGCTTCTTCTCGCCGGCACTGAGTGAGTCCATGCCGTTGGCGCCGATCTTGTCGAGCAGGCCGTCGAGTTCGGCCTGGTCGGCCGCAGACGGACCCACCGGGGGTGCCGTCGGCGCTGGCGCATTCTTCCACGGCCCGTCGACGACCTTCGCCCCGCCTGAGGACTTCGTGCGCTTCGGCTTCGGCGGACGGCGACGTTTCGGCGACCGGTTCGAACCGCCGGAAGCGGAAACGGAACCGGTGCCGACGCCCGAGAGGTCAACGTGAGGGATGGGCCAGCCCGTGGCCAACCCGAGCGATCGGCCGGCGACGAGAGCTACTGCGATGCCGATCAGCATGAACAGCAGCGCACCGGTGGCGCGTGCTCCGGTGTATTGGAGGAAACGTAAACCCGAGAACACTGCGGCGACGGCCCACAGCGGGACGACCTCGAACCACTTCACGCCGGGATACGTGGCGGCGTACACCCAGATACCACCCAGAAAGAGCGAGCTCAGACCGAGGTCAGCACTCGTGAAGTCGAGTTCGCTGCTCAACACACCGAGCACGCTCAGCGCAACTGCTGGAATGATCGTCGTCGCCAGGACCCATGCGAGGAACTTGTTCCGGCCGAAGAGCGCCTCGACCTGCTGGCCGAACACCCAGAAGAACACCACACCGAGCAGCGGAAAGAAGTCCGGTGGTTCGGCGATCGGCCACGTCACGACACGCCAGAACTGAAAATCGCGGACCGCCGGGGCGGAGAAGATCAGCCGGGCAAAGAGCTGCACGCTGGCGCCGTAGACGAACATGCTCGCAACGGCCAACGAACAGATGATGTCCGTCGTGGTCATGTCGTACTTGCCGACTCGGAACCAGCCGTCGTTGGGGCGGCGACGGAACATCGCTTGGAAGTAGTCGGACATCGGTGTCCACGGTACCTGCCCAAATCGAACCCGACCCGGCATGCCCGCCGCATCGGTCGTTCGGGCACAATGGAAGCGTGATCAAGCGCCCACCTGCAGGCACGATCCCGGAGGCGCCGGGGTCGTACCAGTTCAAAGACGGCAACGGACGCGTGATCTACGTCGGCAAGGCGTCGAATCTGCGGCAGCGGCTGTCGAACTACTTCCAGAACCCGCGCAACATGCATGCTCGCACGGCCCAGATGGTCCGCACCGCCGAGTCGGTCGAGTGGACCATCGTTGCCAACGAGGTCGAAGCCTTGATGCTGGAGTACAGCCTCATCAAGCAGCACGACCCGCGCTTCAACGTCCGGTTGCGCGATGACAAGAGCTATCCCTTTCTCGCCGTGACGACGGGGGAGCAGTGGCCCCGGGCGCAGGTGATGCGCGGGCGCAAACGCAAGGGCACCCGGTACTTCGGGCCGTACGCACATGCCTACGCCATCCGCGACACACTGGACCTGTTGTTACGGAGCTTCCCGGTCCGCACGTGCACGCAGGGCAAGTTCGATGAGCACCAACGCCTCGGCCGGCCGTGCCTGCTCTTCCACATCGAGAAGTGCTCAGGGCCGTGCGTCGGCGAGATCGACGAGATGCCCTACCGCCAGCTCGTCACCGAGCTGTGTCAGTTCCTCGACGGAGACACCGACGAGATCGTCGAGCGTCTGGTGGCCGACATGGAGCAGGCTGCGACCGACCTCGAGTTCGAGCAAGCGGCGCGTCTGCGGGATCGGCTCGAAGCGGTCCGCAAGGCGATCTCGAAACAGCAGATGGTGGCCGACAAGTCCGAGGATCTCGACGTCATCGGCATTGCCGAGGACGAACTCGAAGCATCGGTGCAGATGTTCTACATCCGCAAGGGGCGCGTGGTCGGCCGCAAGGGGTTCATCCTCGACAAGGTCGAAGACCTCACGCCCGGCGGCCTGATCAATCGCATTCTCGAGAACCTGTACGGCGAGGAGCCGGTCATGGGCGTGCCGAAACAGGTCCTCGTCCCGTACGAGGCCGATGACGTCGAGGTCTACGAAGAGTGGCTGCAGTTGGCGCGCGGATCCAAGGTGCAGATCCGGGTACCGCAACGAGGCGACAAGGTGACGTTGCTGGACACGGTCACCCGCAACGCCAAGGAGGAGTTCACCCGGCACCGGATGAAGCGGGCGAGCGATCACAACACACGCAGCCGAGCGCTCACCGAACTGCAAGACGCCCTCGGCCTGCCCGAGGCGCCGCTGCGTATCGAGTGCTATGACATGGCCCACATTCAAGGCACCAATTACGTCGGCTCGATGGTCGTAATGGAAGACGGCCTGCCGGCCAAACGCGAGTATCGACGGTTCAAGGTGAACGAAGTCGGTTCCGAGATCGGCGGGCAGAGTGACGACTACGCAGCGATGGCCGAGGTCGTCCGTCGTCGACTGCAGGCCTACATCGACGAACGTGATCGACCGGTCAGTGAACGCACTGGCCCGGACGGCGACGGCATCGAAGGCCCGGCGAGCGGGAAAGAGCGCAAGCCGGGCAAGTTCGCCTACCCGCCCCAGTTGCTCCTGGTCGACGGCGGCAAGGGCCAGGTGAGTGCGACCTACCAGGTGGTCAAGGATCTCGGTCTGGCCGATGAAATCCCGGTAGCGGGTCTGGCGAAGCGCTTCGAGGAGATCTTCGTGCCTGGGCAGTCGCAGCCCGTCGAGTTGCGCAGAGGGAGCGAGGCGCTGTTCATGCTGCAACGCATCCGTGATGAAGCGCACCGTTTCGCGAACACGTTCCACCGTGAGCGGCGGAGCAAATCGATGACCGTCAGTGCGCTCGACGACATCGCCGGTATGGGCGAGGTGCGCAAGAAGAAGCTCTTGAAGGCAATGGGCGGCATCACCAAGGTCAAGCAGGCGTCACTCGAGGACTTGCGGGCTCACAGTTTTCTTCCTGACGCGGTCGCCGATGCCGTGCATGACAAGTTCCATCCGGGGGACGAAGCAGGACAGCCGGGACCGGAGGGCCCGGCCTGACCGTTTGCGTGACGAAATCGGCTGGTATGCACACCAGAATCGTCACGCAAACACCGGTTGGACGAATCGACGCGCCCGGTCAGGTGACGTTGGGGATGATGTCGTCGCGGAACCGGGCGTAGGCGTCGCGCCGCTCGTCAGCAGTGGAGCCGAGTGTGAAGTCGGGGATGATCACTTCCTTGAAGCCCGTCACTGCGTACCGGCCGAGTGCGTCGATGATCTGCTCGTTCGACCCGGCGATCGAACGGTCGCCCATCGGGCTCGCTGCGATCTTCTCGGCGTCACCGTCGAGGAAGATCATTGCCTGCACGGAGGTGTGCTTGTCGGCGACATCGGCGCCCACGGCTTCGCATGCGGCGACGAAGTCGGCGTGGCGGTCAGCGGCCAGTTCGGGTGCGCCCCAGGTGTTCCAGTCGGTTGCGTGACGGGCCGTGATCTTGAGCATGCGCGGGCTACCCGTTCCGACCGTGATCGGCAACGGTGACTGGACCGGCTTGGGTTCGCAGGGAGCATCGGTGAAGTCGTAGAACTCGCCGTGGAAGGTCGTACTGTCATTCGCGAGCAGCGACGCGACGATCTGGATCGACTCCTCGAAGCGACTGACGCGCGCGCCGGGCGCTTCGAGTTCGATGCCGTAGGCGGTGTGTTCGTTGATCTGCCAACCAGCGCCCATGCCGAGGACGAATCGGCCGCCGGAGAGTTGATCGAGGGTGCCGGCACGGTTGGCGAGCAAGGCCGGGTGGTGGACCGACGTCGGTGACACGAGCGGCCCGAGCCGGACACGTTCGGTCACGGCAGCGACGGCGGGCAGCACGGTCCAGCACTCGTGGATGGGACCGGGTTTGAACGACTCGTCGCCGGTGTTCTCCATGTAGTGGTCGGCGTACCAGAAGCAATACCAACCGTCGTCGTCGGCCATTCGAGCGAGGTCGAGTACCTCATCGAGCGGGCGTGCGGGGCTGGGCCAGACGGAGAACAACATGGCGCCCACCGTAGGTGTCGCACGGGGGACGTCGCGAAGTGGCCGTGCTCGAACGAGACCTGTCCCGACGCGAGGTGCGTAACCTGCGCGAGTGAGCAACGATGCGACAGGCGGCGGAGAGAACCTCTGGGAAGATCATGCCGACTGGTGGATCGACGGGTTCACCGAGGGCGCCGATCCAGAATACGAAGAGCAGATTCTGCCGATGGCCGGTGCCGAACTCGGCGGAGCTCGGCGTGTCCTCGACATCGGCTGCGGGGACGGGCAGATCTCGCGGCTCGCTGCCGGACAGGGGAGTGCGGTCACCAGCATCGACCCGACGTGGAACTGCGTGAGTGTTGCCGCCGAGCGCGGGGGCGGCCCGACCTTCGCCCGAGCGGGGGCTGCTGCGTTGCCCTTTGCTGATGCCTCGTTCGACGCCGCGGTGGCGTGCCTGGTCTTCGAACACATCGACGACGTCGACGCTGCGATCGCCGAGGTCGCTCGCGTGGTGGAACCCGGCGGTCGGTTCTGCTTCTTCCTCAACCATCCGATCCTGCAGACTCCCGACGCCGGCTGGATCGACGACCACATGGTCGACCCACCCGAGCAGTACTGGCGGATGGGCCCGTACCTGGTCGAAGCGTCGACGGTCGAACAGGTCGAGAAGGACGTGTTCATCCGATTCATCCACCGGCCGATGTCGCGTTACGTCAACAGCCTGGCGGAGCACGGCCTGGTGATCGAGCGCATGGTCGAGCCGGCGCCTCCGCCTGGGTTCCTCGCGCGATCCGAGTCGTACGCAGCGGCGGCGGCATTCCCGCGGCTGCTGTACTTCCGCCTCCGCAAGATTCGGTGACTCGCCAGACGGTTCGGGCTGAGTGAGGAGCAAGACTCCGAAGCTGCGAAGGTGTTCGTCACGCTCGACCCGGAGGACCTCGAGGCGTTGGCCGCGCCCGGGTCAGCCGGTGCAACCGTCACCGCATACGATCGCTTCGCAACTCGAGCGCTGGGTTCCTGACGCCCAGACGCGTCGCATGATCCTCGTCGACAATCCCGATCAGCTCTACTTCACCGATTCACACTCACGGAGATCCCGATGACCGCGAACTACGCCAGCTATCCGTCACTGACTGACCGCACCGTCTTCGTCGCCGGTGGTGCCGATGGGATCGGCGCAGCGATCGTCGACGAGTTCGTTCGGCAAGGCAGCAAGGTCGGATTCGCCGACATCAACGGGGTCAAAGGTGCCGAGACGGTCTCCCGATGTGCCGCGACGGATCCTCGCCACGTGCCGCACTTCTACGAGGTCGACCTGGTCGACATCGACGCCACCCAAGCGGCGATCCGTCAGGCGCAGGCCGACCTCGGAGGCATCACGGTGCTGGTCAACAACGCAGCCAGCGACGAGCGCCACACGTGGCAGGAGTTGACCGCCGACAAGTGGGACGATCGCCTCAACACGAACCTGCGTCACTACTTCTTCACGATCCAGGCCGCCGCGCCGGCGATGATCGAGGCGGGGAGCGGGTCGATCATCAACATCGGCTCGAGCAGCTACATGATGCAGGAGGACTTCTTCCCCGGCTACGCAATCGCGAAGTCGGGTGTCGAGGGCATCACTCGCACACTGGCGCGCACGTTCGGGCCCGACAACGTCCGCGTCAACACCGTGCTGCCGGGTTGGGTGGCGACAGAGAAGCAGCTGACGAAGTGGTGGACCGAGGAGGGGGAGGCGGGCACGCTGAGCGATCAGGCCATCAAGCGGCGCATCTCTCCCGCTGAGTTCGCTCAGATGGTGCTGTTCCTCGCTGCCGACGATGGTGCGGCGTGCACCGCCCAGGAGTTCCTGGTCGACGGCGGACGCCGCTGACGTTTCGGGGAATCAGAGCGGCTGCGGGCCGCGGATCAGACGGCCGGGGAGGGCACCGGTGAACTCGTCGTTCTCCACGGTGACTTCGCCGCGGGCAATCGTGTAGCGGTAACCGATGCCGTGTTGGACGAACCGTGGTGCGCCGGTCGGAAGATCCCATTCCATCCGCGGCGCATCGACGTTCAGCGCATCGAAGTCGATCACGTTGACGTCGGCCCGGTAGTCCGCGGCGAGCACGCCACGATCATGCATCCCGTAGAACTCTGCGGTCTGCTGCGTTTGTCGATGGATCACGTACGGCAGTTCCATTCGTTCACCGCGCGCCCGGTCGCGCGCCCAGAACGAGAGCATGAAGGTCGGCATCGAGCCGTCGCAGATCGCACCGCAGTGCGCCCCGCCGTCGGCGAGCCCCATGCGCGTCGACGGGTGCAGGTGCATCGCGCGCAACGGATCGAGCGTCTCTTCGCCGTAGTTCATCAGCGGGAAGTACAGCAGGCCGTGACCGTCGTCGGTGCACAGGTGGTCGTAGGCGATCGACGCCGGGGTGGTGTCGTCACGCGTTGCCCTCGCAGCCAGACTGTCGATCGGATCCGGCTCGTAGTCGGCGTCACCGGTGAACGCCCACATCTTGTCCCAGCTGCCGAGGACGAACTGCAGGAACTCGGACGCGTCGGGATGCCGCTCGGCCAGTATCGCTGCTTTCACTTCTGGCTTGTGCAGCTCGGCGATGCGTTCGGACCGTTCGAGCTCGGCCAGCGCTTCGAAGGTCGGGCGGCCGATGAACGGATTGAGCGTGCCGTCCCAACACTGCAGGATGCCGACCGGGCGCCCGGCGACCTGACCGTGCACGGCGAGCCCGTCGGCTTCGGCCTGCTCGCACATCGTCAGCACGTCTTTCCACAGATCGGGAAAGCGGTCGTTGATGTTGAAGTTGAAGACGACCGGTTGCTTCGTGATCGCGGCGACCTCGCGGAGCCATGGGAACGAGGCCGGAACTTCGGGATGGTGGAGGGCGCATTCGAACACGCCATGGCCGGCGGCTGCCATGCCCTTTGCGACGCCGATCAACTCGGCGGTGTCGGCGGACGTGCCGGGAACGAGGTCGCCGTCGGCGGACTTGTGGAGCGGTGTGCGCGAAGTGGAGAAACCGAGCGCACCGGAGCGAAGCGCCTCTTCGGTGAGTTCAGCCATGGCGCCGATCTCCTCCGGAGTCGCATCGATGCCGTCGGCTGATCGGTCGCCCATCACATAGGCGCGCAGCGCGCCGTGGGGGATCTGCGCGCCGATGTCAGCAATGAACTCGCGGCGGCCGAGGGCGTCGAGGTATTCGGGGAACGTTTCCCACTCCCACTCGATGCCGTCGGTGAGTGCTGCTCCGGGGATGTCCTCGACGCCTTCCATCAGGCGAATGAGCCAGTCGCGATCGGTTGCGCGGGCCGGTGCGAAGCCGACGCCGCAGTTGCCCATGACCACCGTGGTCACGCCGTGCCATCCAGCCGGGGTGAGGTACGGATCCCAAGTCGCTTGGGCGTCATAGTGCGTGTGCATGTCGACCCATCCGGGGGTGACGATGTGACCGGTCGCGTCGATCTCTCGGCGGCCATCCGTGGTGATCGAGCCGGGAGCGCCGACAGCGGTGATGCGATCTGCGTCGATCGCGACCTCGCCGAGAAACGGTTCGCTACCCGTCCCATCGATGATCGTGCCGTTTCGAATGACGATGTCATGCATCCGCCCATGCTGCCAGATGAGGAAACCCATCCGCCGTGTGGGCCGCCGTCATGTCCACAATGGGGCATGGCGGGCGAGCGGGCGATCGAGGTGAACAGCTTGCGGCGCGACTTCGTGGTCGGCCGGCGGTCCAAGCGGCGCGATGTCGTTGCCGTCGACGGCATCTCGTTCGACGTGGGCGCAGGTGAGCGCCTGGCCTTCATCGGCCCGAACGGTGCCGGCAAGTCGACGTCGATCAAGATGCTGACCGGCATCTTGCACCCGACCAGCGGCGCCGCAACCGTGTTGGGCATCGTGCCGTGGACCGATCGACGCGCCCTGACACGCCGGATCGGCACGCTCTTCGGGCAACGCTCGCAGCTCTGGTCCGAACTGGTGCCGCGATCCTCACTCCGGATGTTGGGAGCGATCTACGGCCTCGACGACGCTGGTCTCGAGCGGCGCATCGACGAGCTCGCGGAGCTGTTCGAGGCCCGGGAACTCTTCGAGCAGCCGGTGCGAACCCTGTCGCTCGGACAGCGAATGCGCTGTGAGCTGGCGGCCTGCATGCTGCATCAGCCCGAACTGCTCTTCCTCGACGAGCCGACCATTGGCCTCGACCTCACCGGGAAACAGCGCTTCCGTGAGCTGTTGGTCCATCTCAATACCGAGCTGGGCACGACCGTGTTCCTGACGAGCCATGACGTTGCTGACATCGAACACGTCGCCGACCGAGCGATCGTGGTCAACCACGGCTCGATCGTCAACGACGCGTCGGTTGCCGAGATGCGATCAGGCCTGCTCGGGCGTAAACGAATCGAAGTGGGCCTCGCTGAGGCCGCAGGTGTCGTCGGGGGACTGGTGACGACGCTGTTCGACTCGTTCGGCGAGGACATCGACGTGGTCGAGCGTTCGGCGGGCATGTTGTCGATCGATGTGAACACCGGTCGGCGTCCGATTCGCGAGGTACTCGACCATCTTCTCGGCGCGGTCGCAGTCGTGGATCTGTCGGTCGTCGACCCGCCGCTCGAGCAAGTGATCGGCGAGATCTACGAGCGTCCGCAATGACGGCGACATCCGCGGTCCAGTCGGGCGCTGTCATCACGCGCGAGCGCGGTCACCTGATTCGCGCGTCGGTGCTCACCCGGCGGGTGATGGGCACCGCTGCGCGGCGCGTGGTGGGGGCACGTTCTGGCCTCGCCGTGATCGGACTCTTCTATCTGCTTGTGACGGCGGTACTCGGTTCGCTCTGGCTGACTGCAGCGAACGCCAACGGCGGGTCGATCGCCGGGTACAGCACCGTCGCCATCGTCTGGTACATCGCCACGACGGAGTCCGGCACGATCTCGGTGCCGATGCGCCTGATCGAAGACATCGGTCTCGACATCTCCTCCGGCCAGGTCGCAGCGGAGATGCAGCGGCCGGTGTCCGTGCTGTGGATGCGTGTGCTCACCGAAGTCGGTACGTGCCTCCCGCGCCTGTTGCTGTGCTTGTCGGTCGGCACCGTGTTCGCGCTCGCTGTCGTCGGCGCTCCGCCCGATGCCACGACACTGCCGCTTGCCGCGATCTCCATCGTGTTGGCGGTGACGCTCAACCTGATCGCGCAGCACCTCTTCGCCGGAGCGGCGTTCTGGCTCAGTGACGCGAAGAGCACGTGGTTCCTCTACCAGAAGCTGGTGTTCATTCTCGGTGGCATGTTGCTGCCGATCGAAGTGCTGCCTGACGGCCTCGAAGCCGTCGCGCGGTTCCTGCCGTTCGTCGCCATGGCGTATGCCCCGGCACGGCTCGCCTCAGGTCACTTCGAGCCATGGTTAGTCGCGCTCCAGCTCGGCTGGATCGTCCTTGCCGCAGCGGGCGCGACCTGGCTGTATCGACGTGGCGAGCGCCGAATCATGCGGGTCGGATGATGGGTCGGATGATGGATCGGGTGATGCATCGATGAGCGGCTTGTTGCGGACGATGCGTCTGGCATGGCTGGAGGCGTGGACCAATCGTCGCGGCTTCTGGACCCAGGTCACGGTGATGTTGGTCAACGACGTGGTGTGGGTCGGATTCTGGGTGATCTTCTTCCGGCAGGTCGGTGAGATCAGAGGATGGGACACCGACCAGGTGCTGGTGCTGCTTGCGGTGCTCACGACGGGGGCCGGCATCAGCCTCGGTTTTCTGCACAATGTCCGACGGCTCGGCACGATGATCGGAAACGGTGAGCTCGACTCCGCCCTGGCACTGCCGGTGCCGACGCTCGCCCACCTGCTGGTTCGCAGGGTCGACCCGATTCACATCGGTGACATGGCGTTCGGCATCGTGCTGTTCTTCGGTTTCTGCAACCCGACGCCACAGCGCGTCGGTGTCTTCTTGGCGGGCACGGTGACGGCCGCGGCGATCTGTACCGGGTTCCTCGTCATCATGGGTGCTCTGAGCTTCTTCGTCGGTCGCAGCGAGGCCGGTGACCTCGGGTTCCACGCTCTGCTGCTGACGTCGTCCTACCCCGTCGACATCTTCGCCGGCGCCACGAAGGTGCTACTCTACACGGCCGTACCCGCCGGTTTCATGACCGCTGCGCCGACGCGCCTCGTCGACGAGTTCGACCCGCTGCTCGCCGCCGCGACCGTCGCCGTCGCCCTCCTCGTGGTCGCGATCGGTGTCGTCGTCTTCAACCGTGGCCTGCGCCGCTATACGAGCGGCGCCGTGTGGACCTCGGCATGAGTTCGCCTGAATTTCTTGCCTGAGTTCACGGCCTGAGTTCATCCGGCGGTCGCCACTCGTTCGACCGCCGGTCCGCGATGGTCGGTAACGTGCCTGCCAATGGCCGAGATCGTGCTCATCTCCGGTTTGTCGGGAGCAGGCCGTTCGGGCGCGGCCGACGTGCTCGAAGATCTCGGCTGGTATGTGGTCGACAATCTGCCGACGGCGTTGGTCGACACGATCGTCGATCTGGCAGCGAAGCCGGGCAGTGAGATCTCGCGTCTGGCGCTCGTCGGTGGGCGTGACCATGACAACGTGCTCAAGAAGGTCGCCAAGTTGCGTGCTGACGGTCACCGGGTGCGAGTGCTGTTCCTCGACGCGAGCACGGCCCAGCTCATCAAGCGATACGACGCAACGCGCCGCCGGCATCCGCTGGCAGACCAGGCTGACGGGCTCGTCGAGTCGATCGAGCTCGAACGCGCCAAGCTCGATCAGGTGCGCGGTGCCGCTGATCTGGTGATCGACACCTCCGACCTCAACGTGCACCAGCTCAAAGACCGGATCTTGCAGGCGTTCGACATCGGGACCGAATCGCGCTTGCAGGTCTCGGTCGAGAGCTTTGGTTTCAAGCACGGCTTGCCGCTCGACGCGGACATGGTGTTCGATGTCCGGTTCCTCCCGAACCCGCACTGGGACGAGGCGCTCCGGCCACTGACCGGCCACGACCCGAAGGTGAGGGACTATGTGCTCGAGACCTCGTCGGGGAGTGACTTCGTCGATCGTGTCGATGATCTTCTTGCGTCACTGCTGCCGCAGTACGAAGCCGAAGGGCGAAGCTATCTGACGGTCGCGATCGGGTGCACCGGCGGTCGGCACCGATCGGTTGCGGTCGCCGAAGAACTGGCGGAACGGCTGCGATCCCGAGGCGTCGCCGTGCGGTCGACACACCTCAATCTGGCAACCTGAATCGCTGTCTGCATCGGACGGTTCGTTCGCCAGATGGCGGTCGTCAACAGGATCGGAATCTGCCGCTACAGTCGGACTCGTTCGTCGCTCGGGCAACTTCGGCGTCGAACGCCAGCTCCGGATCACATCCGATCTCCAACACTTTCAGTTCAGAAGGAACACACACATGACAGTTCGCGTCGGCATCAATGGCTTCGGACGGATCGGCCGCAACTTCTTCCGTGCGGCGAAGGCGCAAGGCGCCGACATCGACTTCGTCGCCGTGAACGATCTCGGCTCGCTCGACCAGATGGCCCACCTCCTCAAGTACGACTCGGTCCTCGGACGATTCCCCGAGGACGTCAAGGTCGTCAAGGGTGGCCTCGACGTCGGTGGTGACACGCTCAAGGTGCTCAGCGAGCGCAACCCGGGTGACCTGCCGTGGGGCGACCTCGGCGTCGATGTCGTCGTCGAATCGACCGGCTTCTTCAACTCCCGCTCCGCTGCGGGAGCGCACCTCGATGCAGGCGCACCGCTCGTCATCGTCTCGGCGCCATGCTCCGAGGCCGACGCCACGTTCGTGTACGGCGTCAACCACAAGGACTTCCGGATCAGCCAGCACAAGGTGATCTCGAACGCCAGCTGCACCACCAACTGCATCGTTCCGCTCGTCAAGGTGCTCGACGACAACTTCGGTGTCGTCGAGGGCCTGATGACCACGGTCCACGCATACACCGGCGACCAGTCGCTCGTCGACGGGCCGCACTCGGATCTGCGCCGAGCCCGTGCCGGTGCGATCAACATCATCCCGACCACCACTGGCGCCGCCCGTGCGACCGCTCTGGTCATGGAATCGATGAAGGGCAAGCTCGACGGAGGGGCGCTGCGAGTGCCCGTGCCGACCGGTTCGCTCACCGACTTCACGGCAAACCTGAAGAAGAAAGCCACGGTCGACGAGATCAACGCCGCCTTCAAGAAGGCCGCCAAGTCCGGTGCGCTCAAGGACGTGCTCAGCTACACCGAGGACCCAATCGTGTCGAGCGACATCGTGACCGACCCGTCGAGCTGCACGTTCGACGCAGGGATGACCCAGGCCCTCGGCAAGATGGTCAAGGTCAACGGCTGGTACGACAACGAGTGGGGCTACTCCAACCGTCTCGTCGACATGACGATCTTCGCCGGGTCCAAGGTCGCCAAGACGGCAAAGCGCTGACGACCCGCCTGTGACCGATGGTGCCAGGCACCATCTGTGACATCTGGACGACATCATGACTGACATTCCTCGCCTCGAAGACCTCGAATCCGCCCTCGGTGACCTGTCGGGCAAGCGCATCTTCGTGCGTACCGACTTCAACGTCCCGCTCGACGATTCGGGCGCAGTCGTCGATGACTTCCGTATCCGAGCGGCCCTGCCGACCATCGAATGGCTCACCGAGCGCGGCGCCGACGTCGTCACGGCAAGTCACCTCGGTCGACCGAAGGGTGAACCGAACCCGGAGTACGCCATGGATGCCGTGAGGGAGCGTCTCGGTGAACTCGCCCCAGGCGTCGAACTCTTGGAGAACCTACGCTTCGACCCCGGCGAAACGGGCAACGACGACGCATTCGTGGCGACCTTGGTCGACGGCATCGACGGCTACGTGAACGACGCGTTCGGAGCGTCACATCGGGCGCACGCATCGATCGTCGGCCCACCGCAGCACGTTCCGTCGGCGATGGGCCGGCTGCTCGAGAAGGAAGTCGACGTCCTGCTCGGGCTGCGCAACAAGCCCAAGCACCCGTTCGTCGCGGTCCTCGGAGGCGCCAAGGTGTCCGACAAGCTCGGTGTGATCGAGGCGCTGTTGGAGATCGTCGACGAGATCATCATCGGTGGGGCGATGTGCTTCACCTTCTTCCTCGCACAGGGCAAACAGGTCGGCGCATCGCTACACGAACCCGACCAGGTCGACGTGTGCAAGGGACTGCTCGCCAAGGCGGCCGAACTCGGCAAGACCATTCACCTGCCCGACGACATCACCGGCACCGATGCGCAGGGGAACTTTGAGCAGTTCGGCAGCCAACTCGGCGAGGGAGCGATCGGCTACGACATCGGCCCCGGCTCGGCGGCCGCATTCACCGATGTGATCATGGACGCCCGGATGGTCTTCTGGAACGGCCCGATGGGAATGTTCGAAGACGAGCGTTTCGAATCCGGCACCCGGACCGTGGCGCAGGCAATGGCTGATACCAAGGCCTTCACCGTCGTCGGCGGTGGCGACTCAGCAGCTGCACTCGCCCAGTTCAGACTCGACGACGAGGTGGACCACGTGTCCACCGGGGGAGGGGCCAGTCTCGAACTCCTCGAGAACGGTGATCTCCCCGGCCTCGCTGCCCTCCGGCGCGACTGACTCTGACAACACCTGACCAAGGATGGCCTCATGGCACGCAAGACACTGATCTCCGGCAACTGGAAGATGAACCTCAACCACTTCGAGGCGATTCAGACAATCCAGAAGCTCCACTACCTGCTGCCGAAGGACGTCTTCGAGCAGGTCGATGTCTCGATCCATGCACCGTTCACCGACATCCGGAGCGTGCAGACCCTGATCGAGAGCGATGACCTCGACCTGATCGTCGGTGCCCAGCACTGCCACTGGGAAGACAGTGGAGCATTCACCGGTGAGGTGTCACCGGCGTTCCTGGCCAAGCTCAACGTCGAGTACGTCGTCGTCGGTCACAGCGAGCGGCGCGAGATCTTCGGCGAGACCGACGAGATGGTCAACAAGAAGGTCGCCGCAATCCAGCAGCACGGCATGACACCGATCGTGTGTTGCGGCGAAACCCTCGAAGAGCGTGAAGGCGGCGAGACCGAGACCAAGGTCCTCGGCCAGATCGACGCGGCGCTGTCCGGCCGCAGCAATGAGCAGATCGCCTCGTTGGTCCTCGCGTATGAGCCGATCTGGGCGATCGGCACCGGCAAGACCGCGACCGCCGAGGATGCCCAGGCGGTGTGTCATGCGATCCGCGAGCAGGTGCGTGAGCTGGCCGACGATGCAACCGCTGACGCCGTGCGGATCCAGTACGGCGGTTCGGTCAAGGCAGCCAATGCCGCCGAACTGATGTCGCAGCCCGACATCGACGGTGCGCTCGTCGGTGGAGCGAGCCTCGATCCGGACGAGTTCGCCCGGCTGATCCAGTTCAGCGCCGGCTGACGCGCCGCAGGCCGGCCCGGCTGTCACCACGGAGACCGCCACGTCTCGATCAGCCGCCATCTGGCGGTGATCTGGCTGCAATTCGGTTGCGTTCCCGTGCTGAGCTTGCTCTGACTGCGCTGCTGACAATTCATCTCCCCGTCACACTGGAACTACCGCCGAGTAACGATCACTGTTAGGGTCGCTTGCACTTCGGTCACCGGGGAGGAGACCGGAGTCACAGATCGAGTCGAACGCTGATCACCACGAGGTGACCAGGCGGTTCCTCGTTTTGTCCACCACCTCCCCTTCTGTATCCACTCAGGAGGACACACACGTGAACACGACACGACGGAGCCACAAGCTCCTCGCCATGACAGCTGCTTCGGCGCTCGTCTTTGCCGCATGTGGCGGCAGCGACGACGACGCTGACGGCGACACCGGCGAGGTCAGCACCGAGACCGACGGCGAAGAAGCACCGCCAGAGACCGATGGTGAAGAAGCACCAGCGGAGACCGATGGTGAAGAAGCACCAGCGGAGACCGATGGTGAAGAAGCACCGCCGGAGACCGATGGTGAAGAAGCACCAGCGGAGACCGACGGCGAAGAAGCAGAACCAGCAGCCGAAGGCGGAGACGGTGGCACCCTGGTCTGGGCCCACGAGCAGGAGCCCCCGGACCTCCACCTCGACGATCCGGAGAACAACCTCTCCATCACGTCCTGGATCCGCTCGTCGATGATCGAAGGTCTCTTCGGCATCTCGGGCGCAACCGAGTACTACCCCGAACTGCTCGCCGACGACGGCGAACTCGCCACGAACGACGACGGCAGTGTCACGGGTACCTTCACCATGCGTGACGGCCTCAGCTGGAGCGACGGCACGCCGTTGACCGCGGACGACGTCGTGTGGACCTTCAATGCGATCATGGCTGCCGACGGTGAGACCGAAGACGGCGACCCCGCCTACATCTATCTCCTCGGCGACCGCACCGGTCTCGACACCATCACCGAGTTCACCGCCGACGGCAACACGCTGACCATCACCTGGTCCTCGTTCTTCGCCGGGTACAAGGGCGTCATGAACGAGGTCTACCCGGCCCACCAGTTCAGCGAGGATCCGGCAGCCGCAGCAGCCGAGCTCAACGACGCACTGCGCGAGTGGTCGGCACCCGATGGCTCCACGATTGCCTCCTCCGGCCCGATGATCTTCGATTCGTGGGACAAGGGCGTGCAGATGAACCTCGTGCGCAACGACGCCTACCACGGCTCGAACAGCCCGGACGCCCAGAACACCGGCGCCGCGTTCGTCGACGGTGTGCAGATCAACTTCGTCACCGACACCGATGCGCAGATCAACGCGCTGCAGGCCGGCGAAGCACAGATCGTCATGACTCAGCCGCAGCTCGCCTTCGAAGACCTCGCCTCCAGCGACGACTTCACCGTGGCGTCCTCTGCCGGCCCGGTCTTCGAGCACTGGGGTCTCAACCTCAACAACACGCACCTCTCCAAGCCCGAAGTCCGCGAGGCACTCGCTTTCGCGATGAACAAGGCTGAAGTGATGGAGGGCCTCTACACGCCGCTGTTCGGCGACTCGCTCCCGGGCGAGGGCCTCGGCAACACGATGTGGCTGTCGAACCAGGCCGCTTACGAGAATCACGCCGGCGACGCCGGTTACGGTGCAGGCGATGTCGATTCGGCTCGCGCTGCACTCGAAGGCGCCGGCTACACCGAGAACGGTGACGGCACGTACGAGCACCCCGAAGACGGCGTGCTGACACTGCGTGTCGGCACCACGGGCGGCAACCGTCTGCGTGAGATCCAGCAGGAGCTCATTCAGGCGCAGATGTCCGACGCCGGTATCGACATTGTCATCGACAACGTCGAGGGCGGAGCGTACTTCGGTGAAGTTCCGTTCTCCGAGGATTCCATTGCCTGTGCAACGAGCGGCGGCGCCGAAGGCAACTGCGAGATCTGGGACATCACCCAGTTCGCATGGGTCGGCGGACCGTGGCCCGGTGGCCAGATCGCTTCGTACCGCGCCGGTGGCCCGAACAACCCGTACGGCTTCGCGAACGACGAGTTCGAAGCCAAGGCCGACGAGTGTGACGCCACGGTCGACGACGCCGAGCGGGCTGCCTGCTACAACGTCATCGACACCTACGTGACGACGCTCGAGCTCGACCCCGAGAACGGGCTGTTCATGCTCCCGCTGACCCAGAAGCCGTCGTTCTACGGCTTCACCTCGGACCTGTCCCAGGCCGGCGTCGCTCCCGACGCCCAGGGTGCAGGCCCGTTGACCAACGTTGCGGACTTCCAGTTCGCAGGTTGATCAGCGTCGATGGACGCACTCGATGATTCGAGTGTGACCATCGATTGGTGTTAACACGCAGTTGACCGGGGCCCCGTTTCGGCGGGGCCCCGGTTTGCGTTACGGTTCTTGCAGTTTCACCGAGCCCGGGTCCGGGGGCTCGCTCATCGTTCGCCATCTCACTCTCCAGACAGGCTGGTCGTCACCTTGTTCGCCTACGTCACCAGACGCTTGCTGATCGCCCTACCGATGCTCCTGCTCGCGATGTACCTCGTGTACATCGGGGTGGCGTCGACGGTCGATCCACGATCAGAGTTCTTCATCTGCTTGCCTCGCTGCCAGGAAGGTTTCGACCGGATCACCGAGCAGTACGACCTCGACACCAACATCTTCGTGCGACCCTTCAGCTACTTCGGGCGTCTCTTCCAAGGCGACATGGGATTCTCCAGCAGCGTCGGCGACCCGGTCAGCGAGGTGCTGAAGACCCGGGGCTGGAACACTGCGATGATCGCCGTTCCCGCCTTCGTTCTCGGAGCGATTCTGTCGCTGCTGCTCTCGGTGTACTCGGCTCGCCGTCAGTACTCGGTCGGCGACTACACCTTCACCGGGCTCAGCTTCATCGGATTCGCCATGCCGTCCTTCGTCTTGGCGCTCATCCTCCAGGTCGTGTTCGCCGTCAAGTTCGAGCAGTGGACCGGTTTGAAGCCATTCAACACCGGCCGCAAGACCGGGGAGACTTTCTGGCAGCTCGCCCGGGACGTCACCTTGCCGGCGACGTCGCTGGCAATTCTCGGTATCGCGGCCGACAGTCGCTTCGGTCGAGCATCCATGCTCGAAACGCTCAACCAGGACTACATCCGCACGGCACGTGCCAAAGGCCTGACCGAACGGACCGTCGTGTGGAAGCACGCTCTGCGCAACGCGCTGATCCCGTTGGTCACGCTGTGGGCGATTGGTTTCTCGGCCCTCCTTGGTGGCTCGATCGTCACCGAGTCGATCTTCTCCTGGCCGGGCGTCGGGCAGGTCTTCCTCCGAGCACTCGGTGACTCGGACCTCGACCTGCTGATGGCGATTGTCATGTTCGGCGGGGTGCTCACCGTCACGTTCAACCTGATCGCCGACGTCCTGTACGGCATTCTCGACCCGCGAATCCGCCTGAGCTGAGGACGAGCGATGACTGACACCCTCACACCGTCGGGCGATTCCGGTCCCGAGCAGACGATTGCCGAGTCGACTGCTGATCGACTCGCCGAAGCCGAAGGTCTCTCGGAGAATCCGAAGTCGTTCGGCAAGCTCGCCTGGGAGCGCTTTCTCGGCCACCGGCTGGCACTGCTGGGCGCCATCGGCCTGCTGCTGCTGGTCGCATTGTTCTTCATCGGTCCGATGTTCAGCGAGTTCGAGTTCGACCAGCGCAACGTCCGCGACCGCAAGCAGGGGCCGTCGGCGACACACTGGTTCGGTACCGACGAGATCGGTCGCGACCTCTTCGTCCGCACCGCGCAGGGCGGTCGATACTCGATGTTCATCGGTGGCCTCGCTGCGGTGGTCGCCACCATCATCGGCACCGTTCTCGGCGCACTGGCCGGTTACTTCGGCAAGATCTGGGACACGATCATCTCGCAGATGATCAATCTCGTCCTCATCGTTCCTGCCCTGATCGTGCTGTCGGTGTTCGCCAGCAAGTACGGCGCCGGGGCGTTGGGTCTGGCCCTGGTGCTGTCAGGGCTGCTGTGGACCCGCATTGCGCGCGTGGTGCGTGGCGTTATCTTCCAGATCAAGGAGCAGGAGTACATCATGGCGGCGCGCGCCGCCGGCGCCGGACACTTCCGAATCCTGTTCCGCCACCTGCTCCCCAACGTGGTCGGCGCGATCGCCGTGGAGATCACGCTCCTGGTCGGCACGGTCATCGTGCTCGAATCGACACTGTCGTTCCTCGGTCTCGGCGTGAAGCCGCCGAACGCGTCGCTCGGTACGTTGGTTGCCCAGGCCAAGCAGGACATCGACAGCGATCCGCTCCGAGTCCTCACCCCAGGCATCTTCATCGTACTGATCGTGCTGTGCGTCAACTTCCTCGGTGATGGTCTGCGTGATGCGCTCGACCCGCGGGCCAAGGCGGTCGACAGCAAGGACGACAAGAAGGCCCAGAAGGCCGCGAAGAAAGCACGCAAGGAATTGGCGAAGACCGGCGGCACGATGCCGACGTCAGCAAAGGCGGACGCATGAACGAACCACTTCTGACCGTCACCAACCTGAACGTCGGGTTCGGCACCAAGTCCGGCATCGTCCAGGCTGCGACCGACATCAACTTCGAGATCCGCCCCGGGGAAGTGCTGGCCGTGGTCGGCGAGTCCGGCTCGGGCAAGTCCGTGACGGCGCTCGCGTTGATGCGTTTGCATCCGGACAACACGATCATCACCGGCGACGTGCAGTTCAACGGACTGGATCTGCTGAACCTGAACGATCGGGACATGCGTGCCATCCGCGGCAGCGACGTCGCCATGATCTTCCAGGACCCGATGACCGCCATGAACCCGGTGTTCTCCGTTGGTGCCCAGATCGTCGAGACGATCAGAGTGCACGACAGTGCGGTGTCCAAACAGGATGCCTGGAGTCGGTCGGTCGACCTGTTGCAGCTCGTCGGGGTGCCCGAGCCGAAGCGTCGGGCGTCGCAATATCCGCACGAGTACTCCGGCGGTATGCGTCAACGAGCGATGATCGCCATGGCGATCGCAAACGAACCGAAGCTGTTGATCGCTGACGAGCCGACCACTGCGCTCGACGTCACCGTGCAAGCCCAGGTGATGGAAGTACTGCATGAGGTGCAGGCCGAGACCGGGTCGGCGATGATGTTGATCACCCACGACCTCGGCCTCGTCGCCGGGTCCGCCGACCGGGTGCAGGTGATGTACGCCAGCCGCCTCATGGAGACCGGCACCATCGACCAGATCTTCTACGAGTCACGCAATCCGTACACGATGGCGTTGCTGGACTCGACTCCTGACGTGGACGGCCTCAAGGAGAACCTCGAGCCGATTCCCGGCAACCCGCCGAGCCTGCTGAATCCGCCGAGCGGATGCGCGTTCCGGCCGCGTTGCTCGTTTGCTGCCGACGTGTGCGCCGGCGAGGTGCCGAAGCGGATACCGGTGGGCGACGACCACGACAGCCGGTGCGCCCGGATCGACGAACTCGCCGTCCTCGTTGGAGAGACCTCATGACCGTCAGCGAACAAGCGCTCGACACCGGTGCGCTCGACGGCATCGGGGCACGCGAGCCCATCCTCAAGATCCGCGGCCTCGTCAAGGAGTTCCCGATCATGGCGGGGGTCTTCCGTCGCCAGGTCGGTGCCGTGCAGGCGGTGTCCGGTGTCGACCTCGACCTGTTCGCGCACGAGACGCTCGGTGTCGTCGGCGAGTCGGGTTGTGGCAAGAGCACGCTGGGTCGGTCGATGCTGCGCTTGATCGAGCCGACGGCCGGCTCGGTCACGTTCGGAACCGAAGACGTGATCGGCGCATCGAAGAGTCGTCTGCGCGAACTGCGTCGTGATCTGCAGATGGTCTTCCAGGACCCGTATGCATCGCTGAACCCGCGCCTGCCGATTCGTGACATCGTCGGTGAGCCGATGGTGATCCACGGTGTGTCGAAGACCGAGGCCCGCGAGCGTGTCGGTGAGCTGCTGAAGCGAGTCGGTCTGCTACCCGAGCACGGCAACCGGTACCCGCACGAGTTCTCCGGCGGGCAACGTCAGCGCATCGGCATCGCGCGCTCGTTGGCGCTGCGCCCGAAAGTCATCGTGCTCGATGAGCCGGTCTCGGCACTCGACGTCTCGATCCAGGCCCAGGTGCTGAACCTCTTGGACGAGATCCAAGACGAGTACGAGCTGTCGTTCATCTTCATCGCCCACGACCTGTCTGTGGTGCGCCACACCAGCGATCGTGTGGCGGTGATGTATCTCGGCCGTATCGCCGAGGTCGCCGAGAAAGACGTGTTGTACACGAGCCCGGCGCACCCGTACACGCAGTCGCTGCTGTCCGCCGTGCCGGTCGCCGATCCCCGACGGGAACGATCCCGTCAGCGGATCATCCTGCAGGGCGACGTGCCGAGCCCCGCCAACCCGCCGTCGGGTTGCCGCTTCCACCCCCGCTGCCCTGTGGCGCAGGACAAGTGCAAGACCGACACGCCGGAATTGCAGGACATCGGGGGCGGGCACCAGGTGTCCTGTCACTTCCCGCTGCAGACGGGCGAGACCCTGCTGGAACGCTTGAACGAACTGGGACGCGAGGCGGTCATCTCGTCGAAGACATCGAGCGATTCCTCGGCCTCCGATTTGCCGTCCTAGGCGATGCCGCCGGACGGAGCTGCTGGCCACGAGTCGTCGATCACCCTCCACTCGTCGTGGAAGGGAGTGGTCGTCGGCGGGATGGGCGCACTCGTCGTGTTCGGTGTCGGGCTGGCGGTCACGATCTCCAGCGGTGGTGCACCCATCTCGGTGATCATCCTGGCCCTCGGGACGCTGCTCTTGGGCACGACGCTGTTCGACTACCCGGTGGCGTCCCGTTTCGATGCAGAGGGAGTCGAGCGCCGGGCGTTGCTGCGACGGCATCGGCTTTCGTGGGATCGAGTCGACCAACTGACGCGCACCCGGCCCGGTCTGCGGGCGCGGACACTGACGCCTGGCGGACTCGCTGCCAAGGTCGGTCGTCGCCGCTATCTGCTCGTGGACCAGTGTGAGTCCGTTGCCGAGTTCGATGAGCTCGGTGAGATCCTCGGGGCGCGCTACGTCGAATTGGGCGTCGACGAGATGATCACCCCACACACCGACACCGACCCGACCTGGACGTATCGGCGCAAGCAATGGCAGCGCTGAGAAAACTCGGGGTCGGTGGGCTTCGATCCGGCTGCCCGACCGGTAGAGTCTCCAGCCGTGCGTGACGTCATGCTCTACATCACCCTCGTCCTGAACGTGGTTTCCATGTTCGGATTGATCGCGGGCATTCTGATGCACAGCGGACGTGGCGGTGGCCTGTCGGACATGTTCGGCGGCGGCGGCGGAGCAGCACTCGGATCCACCGCGGCGGAGCGGAACTTGAACCGCATCACCTTCGTGCTGGCCCTGATCTGGATCTTCTCGTTGGTCGCGGTCACTTTCCTCTTCGAGCGGGTGTAGCGCATCGTTGCCTGCGCTAACGTTGCAGGTCCAACACCACGTCGAAGTGGCGGAATTGGCAGACGCGCTAGCTTGAGGTGCTAGTGCCCTATTAATGGGCGTGTGGGTTCAAGTCCCATCTTCGACACCAGGAAGAACACACGTTGACCAGGGCTCAGGCCCTGGTCAACGGCTTTTTCGGGTCAGGTCAAGGTTGGGCCGAAAGGCTGAAATCGCCGTTTGTCCGCGATTTGTCAGCACGAGAAATTTTCGAGACCTTGCGCGAACGTCGGCATGTTCGCTATCCGCAACCCTGTGACACCGATCGACAATGATGGGTGGGGCGGAAGTGACCCGAAGCAGAGCGGAAGGGGGTGAACGAAGATGAGTTTCCAATCGATAGTTGAAGACGCGATCGAATCGGTCGATGCCTTTGGGCCGGTTGAAGAGGTCTTCGCTTCGCTCGGTTGGGCGCCTCGACGCCTTCTCGACCGGCATGGCCGCAAGCTCCTGTCGCTCGGACTTGGTGAGACGCCACAAATCCTCGTCACGCTCGGTCTTGCGCAATCCGAAGTGTCGGACGCGGTCAGTCTTGCCTACAGTCACGAGTCCCCGCTTGCACTTCGATGGGGATCCGAGTCGCTATCGATTCATGAAGCCCGATCGTGGAAAAACCTGCCCGGAGACGCTCCGTTGGCGCTGTCTGTCGCGTCGCAGCAATCTGAGGTTGCCAGCCTTCTCTATAGTCTGGGCAGAGATCGATTCGAGAACCTCGAACGCTCGCGATCGCAACGCATCGCGCTTCTTCCCGATCATCTTGCCGATTCGTTTGCGCTCTTCCGGATCTCGGCAAGAGAGAAAATGGAGTGGGACCGAGGCGACGCGAACGACCCTTTCGTCGCGTTCCATCAGTTGCTGTTCATTCGGATGCACGAGGACCGTCATCCCGATGGCGTGCCGCTCACCGCTAGCGCCGCGGCGGCTGACGGGGAACTCCAGAGCTTGTTGGCTTGGTACTCTTCGCGCTTCGACTCTGAGCTCTTTGAGCGGTCCGCCGACGTGGAGTCGCTTCCGCAGCAGGAACTCCGCCGATTGATCGACGCAACCGTCGAACCGTGGGCAAAGCTGACGCTTGACTTCTCGGTCGCTGAGGACGACCTCGCTGGCCGCCTGTACGAAAGCTATCTCTCTCGCTCGGTTCAGCTATCCGACGAGTTGCAGTTGTTCCCGCAGGCGGTTTTCGTGAACCGACAGAAGCAAGCCGGGGCGTACTACACCCCAGCACCACTCGCGAACAGGCTGACGGCTGACACACTTGGTAGGTGGCTGGAGCTTCGGAGTCCAGCGAAGCCGCAGGACGTACGGATTGTCGATCCAGCGTGCGGGTCTGGCGCGTTTCTGGCCGCTGCGTATCGGCTGCTTGAGCAGTACTTCGAGGATCGTCGTGGCAGACGGCTAAACCGCCGCGAGCGAATTCAGATTCTCAAGTCTCTCGTGGGCGTCGACATTGATCGAGAAGCCTTGATGCTCGCTCGACTCCGCCTCATTGAAATCGCGGATCTCGGCGAGGCCCAACTACCTGATCTGACGGAGAACCTGATCGAGGGTGATGCACTTTCCGGTTCCTTGCCTGTACTAGAACCGGGCGCGTTCGATGTCGTACTTGCGAACCCGCCATTTGAATCCCCCGGTGCCGGATCAGGGCGGTCGAATCTGGCTCAGCTTGCCAGTCGCTACCCATCGCTCTCAGGGACCGGTCGAAATTTGGCGTATGCGTTCGCGGACCTAGCGATGTCGCTACTCCGTCAGGGAGGGATGGCGGGCCTCGTCTTGCCAAGATCCGTCCTCGATGGCGGAAGTGGACATGCTCTTCGACAGAACATCGGGCCGTGGCGCCTCGACTCCGTGCTGGATCTAGGTTCGAACGTGCTTTTTGGATCTGCGAGCGCTTACGTGGCGGGAGTTGTAGTCCATGCTGGCCAGCATCGCGGGCGCAGTGTGAACCTCGCCCACGTAGACGATTCGCCCAGCATTGGTCGCGATCGAGTCTTCGAGGAGCTCAGCAATCCTGAGAGCATTGGGAGCTTCAGCGTCGCCGTTAGCGCGACGAGTGTCGCGGCAAGCGGTGTATGGACTCCCTTCTGGCATCGCTGGGCTGCCGACCTGGTACACCGGCTCTCAGTCCAGACGGCTCCGCTCGTCGAATCGGCGGAACTGAAGATCGTGATCGGGACGCAGTTGGGCGATCAATCGAAGTTTGTGATGGACGAGGGTGTAGTCGAGTCGTCGAAGTCCGTAACCACTAACGGAATACGGATTCCAAAGCCGTTCGCTCCTATCTTCCTGCGAGGGCGAAACATTAAGCCCTTCCAGGTGATCGGTTCACCTCCACGTGCTGTAGTCCCGCTCCTCGGCGAGAATGCGCAAGTCGACAAACTGGTCGAGAAGCTCGGTGGAGTTCCAGATAGTTTCCGGCCGGGGGACCTGCCCCTCCTGCGCTCGCCGAAGGTTCTGATCCGAAATCTTGGTGTCGAGGTGGCAGCGGTGGCTGACGTCGCAGGTGGGCTCATGCCGGCGCAAGGTGGAAACGGCGCGACGTCGATAGTGCCGACAGTCGACAGTCTGTCGGAACTCCGATACATCGAAGGGCTTCTCAACTCGTCACTCTTTCAGTGGCTACTGCGCGGGCTTGGTCACCCGAAACGCGGCGGCTTCCAGCTAATGAAACATCACCTCGAGGCGCTGCCGTGGCCGATGCTCGACTCTGCGGAACGCTCGCAAATCGCTGAGGCGGCAAGTGCGGTCACTGACGCACTCCATTCGGAGGGGTCGGTCGTGCGGGCGGCGCGCTATTGGAGCGCGCGAGTTGACCTTGATTCGGCCGTGTTCGCCGCCGTCGGCGCAGATGAGCGTCTGCGAGAAATTGTCGACCAAGAAGTGTGGAGGGAGCCGTGAGTCAGACGGATCCGGATGCTCGAAAGCTGGCCGAGGACAAGCGCCGCACGCTCGGTGAGACCACGAAGACGGCGCCCTTCTGGGCATGGCCTTCCGCCCCATCGAGGCGGGTTATGTCATCCCAGGCCTTCTGGGAGACAGGATTCGAGGCTCCGATGATGTGGCTGTCCTCAGCTGGGCTGGCCGGCGACTTCGCGATTCGCGGCTATTGGCGCTTCTGGGATGACCCGGTTGATGGCGGTGGGCTGTTCCGGGAATCGTCAGTGAGCGTGAATGTCTCTGCGCATGGAATGCCTGATCTCCCAGACTCCTTTTGTGTGGCGCGTTACGACGTGGAGTGCCACGGAGAGGGACGAGGACGTCATCTCAATGTCTTTCAGCCCGTGATCGGCGACAGGGCACACTGGGTGGTGCCGGGCCCTGACAACCTGGCTGATTGGCCGACGGCGGAATTGCTCAGCTGGATCGTTGAGAGTGTCGCCGATGAGTTGGATTCCGCCGGCTGGCCGAAGGTGTAGCGGCGCTCCTGCGCCGGCTCAACTTCCGCGGATCAGACCCGCCACCCTCTCGGCCGCGTCGCTCTGCATGGGTGGGGTGACGTGGGTGTAGATCTCGCGGGTGATCGTGGTGCTGCTGTGGTTGAGGCGTTCGCTCACGACCTTGATGTCGATTCCGGCTGTCAGCGCCAGCGTCGCCCAGGTGTGGCGAAGACCGTGGAGCGTGATCGGCGGGAGTTGTCCGTCGAGATGGTCGCGGTCGAAGTACTCGCGATTGCGCTCGAACTCACGTGAGAATCGCTCGGGGTGGTACGGCTGGCCATCCCACTTGCAGAACACGAAACCCTCGTCGATGTAACCGGGCCCGAGTCGCAGCTTCTCTTCGGCTTGTTCCGAACGAAGTCGGCGCAACATCGCGACCGTGCCTCCGTCGAGCCGGATGAGGTGGCCGAGCTTCGTCTTCGGAACGTCCTTCACGATCACCTCGTGATCGACCACCGTCACCTGTCGGGAGATCACGGCGGTGCCGGCGTCGAGGTCGACATCTGACCACTTCAGGCCGAGGCCTTCGCCGCGCCGGCAGCCTGACGTGGCGAGGAAGATCCACGCCGGCAGGTATCGACTGTCGGCAGCGTGATCGAAGAACGCTCGGAGCTGGTCGGCGGTCCACACCTTCGGACGGGTCGACTTCGCCGAAGCTGCTGACGGAGGCGTGGCGGCATCAGCGACGTTCCGCACGGTGCGGTTCCGGAGTGCGTCTTTCAGAGCGGCGCGCAGGAACGTGTGGACGTAGCGAACCGTTCTCGGCGCGAGGCCCGATACCGACTCAGTGTCGATGGTCGCTGGTGGACCTCGGCGGATGAGCGAAGCGACGGAGTTCTTGTTGAGCTTGCTCTCCGACTCGAACTCGGCACGAAGTGTCTCCGCTGTCTGCTCGTAGGTGAGTCCGTCGGCTCGCAGCGCCACGGCCCGCTCGTATACCTCGGGGGAGCGGCGGCGCTTCGTGTTTGGTGGTCGTCGGCCGGCGTCGAGGAGGTGGCGGTACAGCTTGTTGAGGTCGATGGGGGAGAGCTGCTGCAGCGGGATGTTGCCGATGTGCGGGATCACCTGCAGCCGGATCTTTTGCTCGTACGAATGCCAAGTGCTTGATTCCAGAGCGGGCGGAAGACGCGATGGCAACCACTCGTCGACGAGAAAGTCGCGAACGCTGATCTTCTCGGCCTTGACGTAGGTGCCAGTCGCCTTCGCGTTCATCGCTGCGATGCGGGCATCCTCGGCTTGCTGTTGCCCCGCTTGGTCGGCTTCGTTTGATCAGCCATCGTCGGCCTCCTCGTCGAGCGCCTCAGCGACGGTGGGTGTTGCTATGCGGATCGATCGTCTTGGCGTGCGGCTCGTGCGCTGGACGGCGCAACGGCTGAGGGGTTCGCCAAGGGCTAGCGTTCGGGGAGGATGGTTGATCTCACGGACGAAGAACTCCTGGTGCTGTTTGAGTGCCTTCACCGAATGTGCGAGACAGAGCGCATCGCAATTGGTCATCACGCTGAGGCGGTGGTGATTGACATGATCGCCGGACAGCTCGAACGTCAGCTCGCAGAGCCCTTCGAGCCGAGCTATGCGGCGAAGCTTGCGGTGGCGCGCGACGGGATCCTTCGCAGGTACAAACAACAGATGGGAGAACACAGTTGGGTCGAGAGATTGCCTCTCGATCAGACGTAGGTTCGATCCGACTGATCGTCAACGAGCAATCCGGTTGCCGCCCACGCAACTCTTCGAGACTTCAGCGGAGCCGGTCCTCTTCTTGGCTCAGTTCGTGCCGGATCGGAGCGAGGATGTGCCGGTCGAGGAAGTCGAGCCGCGAGCGCAGCATCGTTGCGTACTCCTGACTCGCGTCAGCGTTCACCGGTATCAGTCGGTCGGTCGACTCTCCGGCGTCGACGGCGGTTACCCAGTCACTCATTGCACCGATGTAGCCGTCGACAGCGCTGGCCACGTTTTCGGTGTATCCGACTTCGAAGTGGATGTGAGCCGGCGGAACGTCACCAACGATGATCCACAGCCAAGGATCTGCGTTCTCGAGTGGATCGATCCTGACAAGGATCACACCGACTACCGGCGGGACCATCAGAGCAGCGAACGATTCCACAACTCTGTCGCACCACTGAAACGCTGACACGTACGCGTGAGCATCCTCCACAAGCCGTCGCCCTGCAATCGTCTCGTCGTGAGTCTCGCCAACGAATTCTTCCGATGAAACGAATCGACTGACATCAGGACCATCCGTACCCATCCCTCAGTATCGCAGGGGTTGCTAACGAGGGCTCCAGTGGATCCGAGACGTGGCTTGGCTTCGATCGAGGGGTTCCCATGGTGTATCGGATCAGATACACTCTTCGTATGAGCTCTGGAAGCCTCATCACTAGACGACGGCGTGAGCTTGGACTTACGCAGGGCCAGCTCGCCGAGTTGGCTGCCACCTCGCGCGAACGGATCAACACGTACGAACGCGAACAGGTGTCGCCGCAAGCAGACACGTTGGAGCGCGTGCTGGGTGCAATGCAGTTCGAGTTGTCAGCCGTTCCGTCGCTGACGTTCGAGGAGCGTCGATCTCTGGTGATCAGCACCGCTGTCGCCGCAAAGCTCCGGGAGAATCCCACTGCCGTGTTGGCGAAGGGTCGCGAGAATATCGAGAAGATGCGATCAATCGGACCGAGTGAGCAACGGTGGGTCGATGTGTGGGAGTCCCTGCTTGCTCTCGGAGCTGGCCACGTCGAGGCGTTGCTCATTTCGACTGACCAGTTTGCTCGGGATCTGCGTCAAAGCTCGCCGTTCGCGGGAGTGCTGACCGAGGAAGAACGTCGTGAGCTGCTCAAGGGACTCCGGAGGTGAATCTTGAACAGTTTCATCACGGCATTCGAGCAGCGCGAGACGTGCTGCGGCATCAAGGTGCAAGCGGCGCTCTCGTCATCATGGGTTCCCAATCGATCCTGGCGTCGTACTCGGCGATGGTGCTCGACAGTGCGCTCATGATGTCGGCAGAGGTTGACATCTTGCCGATCGCTTCGGATCGAGACGAAATCAATCGACTGTCGGATCACCTTGACGGCTCGCTCGGTCAAGAGTCCCACTTCCATGAGTCGTTCGGCTTCCATGTCGATGGGATCTCCATCGAGACATCCGTACTCCCGGACGGGTGGATCGATCGTCTCATTCCTGAAGTCGATTCCGGCTCGGGAGCGACCGGTTGGTGCCTCGATCCCCACGACCTTGCAGTCGCCAAACTGATTGCCGGCCGGCCGAAGGACAACGACTTCGTCGACATCCTCGTGACGCAACGCCTTGTCGACCCCGTTGTGGTGCGGGAGGGTCTTCTCGCCGTGAACGACGCACGGTCAGGTCGCGCAGTCGAACGACTCGATGCGGTCGCCGCCCGCGGACCGCCCGACACCGAGCGGGCGCGCTGGCACGCCAAGCGTGAACGCTCGCTCGCCGCCCGTCGAGCACGAACCAGCGAGCCGTCGCCGGCTGAAGATCTTGCCCGGCTGAACGACGATACGGATTAGGCCGAGCGGTCACCCGGACGGTGTCGCTTGTCAGCAATTTGTCAGCAGAATGTCCGCGAACGGGGCGAAAATAGCGGGAATCAGACGACACCAATCGACGCGAACGGTCGTCGAAAACAGCCTCTGGCCAGGCTAGACGTCACTCAACGGCACTCGACGAGAACTCCAGATACCGGAGTTCAAGTCCCATCTTCGACACCAGGAAGAACACACGTTGACCAGGGCTCCGGCCCTGGTCAACGGCTTTTTCGCGTCAGATCCGGTCAGATCCGGCCAGATCGAAGTCCTGCGCTAACGGGGCACCAGGGGCGTCCGCGAGCCTTGTCGCTCAAGCAAAGGCAGACTGCAGGCATGGCTGGTGGGCAAGGTGATGCGGTGCCGTTGACCGAGCGAATGGACGCTTTCCAACGTCGCCACCCCATCGTGGGCTTCCCCATCGGAGTGATCTACAAGTTCGGCGAAGATCAGGGTCCGTATCTCGCAGCGCTCATCACCTACTACGGCTTCTTGTCGCTGTTCCCGCTCTTGCTGCTCCTCACCTCGATCCTCGGATTCGTGCTCGATGGCAGCCCGGAGTTGCAGCAGCAGATCCTGGACTCGACGCTCAGCCAGTTTCCGGTGATCGGTGACGAACTGACCGACCCGCAGGGGCTCCAGGGCAACCTCGGAGCAATCATCGTCGGCGCGCTGATCGCCCTGTACGGCGCCATCGGTGTCGCCCAGGCAATCCAGAACGCGATGTACGTCACGTGGTCCATACCCCGGAACCGTCGGCCCAACCCGATTCGGGCACGCCTTCGAAGCCTGCGTCTGATCGCCGTCGCAGGAATTGCCGTTGTGACCACAACGATCTTGTCGGGCGCCGGGTCGAGCGCCCAGGCGTTCGGTGCCGACGTCGGGGGCTGGCGAACCGTCGGCGTGCTCGCAGTGTCGATCGTCGTGAACGTGTTGGTGCTCGTTGTGACGTTCAGGATGTTCCGCCCCGCAGCGACTCGCCGGCGTGACGTGATCCCGGGAGCACTCTTCGCAGCCTCCATCTGGCAGCTTCTCCAGCTCTTCGGTACGGCGTTCGTCGGAAGCTTCGTCAAGGACTCCGGCGCGGCGTACGGCACCTTTGCCCTGGTGCTGGGCTTGTTGGCGTGGATCTTCCTCGCCGCCGTTGGTGTGGTGCTCGGCTCGGAGATCAACGTGGTGCGCACCAAGCGGCTCTACCCGCGGTCGCTGCTGACCCCGTTCACGGACAATGTCGATCTCACCGAGGCTGACCGGCGGGCCTACCTCGACGCGGTCAGTGCGCAGCAGTTCAAGGGCTTCCAATCGGTCACGGTCCAGTATGAAGATGACGGCCAGCGCGCTTCTGCTCGGCGCACCAGCCGTCAACTCGCCGAGCCACCCGACGAAACCAGGTAGGGATCGACCGTCGGGTCGGCGTTGGTTGCTCAGCGATTGAGAGCTTCGACCATTGCTGCGGGTCGTCCGGTGATGATGCCGTCGACGCCGTAGCCCAACAGGGTGGCGTAGAAGTCGGCGTTCTCTTGGGTTGACGCGTCGTCGGGCCACACCCAGATGACTCGGCCCTCGTCGTGCACGCGTTGCACCATGTCGGCGTTCACGACTTCGATGTCGCCTTGAAACGGTGGCACCTGGAACACGGTGAAATACGGTTCGATCTCGGCACCGTTCAAGAACCAGTCGGTCAGCCGTGTCAACCCGGGGCTGAGCGCAACATCTGGCGCCAGTTCGTGGAAGGCATCGAGCAGCGCGTCGTCGAACGAGACGACGACGATGCGGTCGGTGAGGCCGAGCTCGTCGATCTCGGTGGCGAGTTGTTCGACGACGGGCACGGCGTCGGGGAACGACCCCTTGATCTCGACGTCGAGGACATGATCAGGGAACGCTTCGGCAACCGAGCGAAAGGTCTCGACCCGGAAATCGTCGGGGGTGTAGCCGTCGGGCGGCGGAGTCTCACCGGTACGCACGCCGCGGTACTCGTACTCCTCGATCGGGCGGTCTTGGCACGGCCAACACTGGGCAGAGAACCAGTAGGCATTGTCGAGCGCCTGGATCTCGGCGAGCGACAGTGCGATCACCGGCCCGGTCGCATTCGTGGTCTTGTCGACTGTGTCGTCGTGCTGGACGATGAGCACGCCGTCAGACGTGAGCTGGACATCCATCTCGAGCGCATCGGCGCCGGCCAGCACACCTTCTCGGAAGGCGAACATCGTCGAGTGAGGGCCGACCTGATCGCCGCCGGCGTGCGCGAGGTTGACCGGACGGTCCGCAGCGATGAGCGCCTCGAGCGTGGGAAATTCCGGCGCTGCCGCCGGTTCCGCAGGCGCTGGTTCGGTTGGCGGCGGTTCTGTCGCCGGTGGTTCGGTGACCGGTGGTTCTGTCGCCGGTGGTTCGGTTGCCGGTGGTTCGGTGGATGCCGACGCGATGACGAGCGGTTCGGTCGCGATCGACTCGGAAGCTGCGGTCGTTGCGACCGTGACGGCGTCCTCTGCTGGGTCGGAGTCGGCACTCCCGCCGCCACATGCAGCGAAGACGACGAGCGCCGAGACGGTGATCGCGAGGAGGCGCATCGCTGTCAGTTCAGATGTCAATGCCCTTGGCAACGACCGGTTCCATCATCGTGATCTCGGGGCGTCCGCCGAGCAGGCCACCGAATTTGCCCATGGCTTCCTTCATGCCGTCCCCCTTGCCGTGGACGGCCAGCGCGTCACCATCGGTGTACAGCTCGAAGAAGTAGTAGACGCCCTCGTTCGCAGTGTCCTTGTGGGCGCTGTAGATCTCCAGGCCGGCTTCCTCCGCCGCAGCGTCTACCACGTCGGCGAGAACGGCTTCGAGTTCGGCACCCTTGCCCTCGGCAGCGGTCAATTTGGCGATGAGCGAGATCTTTGACATGCACCGAACGCTAGCCGGGCGATCGACTGCGGTCCGAAGCCGGCAGGCAGCTCCGGCGTTTGTGTCAGCCCATAGGTGCACAGTCGATGTTTGTGCTAACACAAACCGGCTGGAGGTAGCGGGTGGGGTGGAGCGGGCCGGCGTTGACGAAGTTTGTGTCAGCCCATAGGTGTGCAGTCGATGTGTGTGCTGACACAAGCCGGCTGGGGCGCGGGTGGGGTGCGGGCGGGGTGCGGGTGGGGCTCGGATGGTGGTGGTGGGGTCGGTTCGCTGGCGCGGGGTCGGTTCGCGGGGGCGGGCGGATGGCGCGAGCCGTCAGGCGAGTTTGTCGGCGAACCAGTCGAGGATGATCTCGGCGCGCTGAACGCGGTGGATCGGGGACCCGCTTCGTGACAGCTCGTGGTCCTCGCCGGGGAAGCGGTAGAAGTCGACTTCTTTGCCGAGCAGCTTCAGCGCAATCCAGAGTTCCTCCGCCTGCACGATCGGGCAGCGCCAGTCCTCTTCGGAGTGGATCAGCAACATCGGCTTGTCGATGTTGCGCACCGCGTGGATCGGTGATGCATCGATGTAGGGGCTGGGGTCTTCGATGTGCGATGGCCCGTGCTCGGTCCTGAACATCGACGCGATGTCGCTCGACCATTCCTCTGAGAGCAGGTTGTTCACGGCGCGCTCGGAGCAGAACGCCCGGAACCGTTCGCTGTGATGCGCGGCGAGCGTCGTGGCCATGAAGCCGCCGTATGACCCGCCGATCATGCCGACCCGCTGCGGATCGCAGAAGGAATGACGCTCGAGTGCACCGTCGATGATTGCGAGGACGTCGTCGACATCGAGGCCTCCCCAGCCGGAACCGGGTCGCACCGGGTGCTTCGGGCCGAGAATCGCCTGGCCCCAAGCTTCCTCGCGACCGCTGCCGCCCCGCGGGTTGCCCAAGACGACCACGAAGCCTGCTGCGGCCTGCATCTGCGCCTCGTCGAAGAAGTAGTCGCCGTACTGACTGAAGGGGCCACCGTGGACGTTGAACAGGACGGGATAGGTCGTGGTTTCGTCGAAGTCCGCCGGCCGCATGATCCAGACGTCGATGTCGTTCGTGCCGTCGGTGGTCGGCACCGCGAACTTCTCCCACGGCAACAGTTGCGCGGCGAATGCATCGCCAACGGAGGTCCGGCGCTGTTCGTCGACGAAGAGTTCGGGAGTGTGATCGATCGTCGAGCGAGTCGTGGCGAGGGTCCCGCCGGCCGCGTCGAAATCGTGGACGGTCAACCTGCCTGACGAGAGGGCTTCCGGTGCTGCGGACCCGTCGGCAGCGAGCCGGTAGAGGTGGGTGTCGCCACGATCCTCGGCCGTCACGAGGAGCGTGCCGTCAAGTTCCCACAGTGGCGCACGGGTGCCGGCGATGCACCGGAACGTCCGGTCCAAGTCGGTCGAGATCCACATCACGTCGTCGGTCGTCGTGCCGTCGCCGTCGAGCGCGATGATGCCGACGTGAGAGTTCTGAGGGTACGTGTTCAGGTCGCCGTGCCCGAGCAGCGCGACACGTGTGCCGTCCGGGGAGACCGCCGGGTTGCTGACCATGCCGTCATGGGCGGTCAAGCAGCGGATGGCGTCGGGGTTCGTGTCGGCATCGATGGGGATCAGGTAGATGTCCGTGGCCATGTCGGAGTCCCAGCTGTCATGGCGCTGCGCGGACACGACCAGTCCCGACGAGTCAGGTAACCAAGCCGGGTCGTCGTGTTCGAACTCGCCAGGGGTGAGGTTTCGGGGCGGCGCCGTGGCGTCGGCGTTGACGACGAAGATGTGCTGCGGACGATCGAAGATCCAGTCCTCGCCGTTGAGGCGACTGAACAGGCGCTCGACCTTGCGCGGCGAGCGAGCGGCATCGGAGTCCTTGGTGTACCGCTCGTCCTGAGTCCGGCTCGTGAATGCGATTGACCGGCCGTCCGGAGACCACGCGAGATCGCCGAGGCCGTCCGGCATCGAACACAGTGTCCGAGTCTCACCGGGAGCGGCAACGGCCATCACGTGGAGGGTGGATTCCCCTTCCTTCTCGCTGCGCCTCGACGTGAACGCGAGATGCCTGCCGTCGGGCGACCAGGTCGGGTTGGCGTCGTGTCCGCCACCGGTCACCGGGGCATCGTCGATCCAGACAAGGCTTGTCGTGGTGTTCTTCTCCAGGTTGGTCGTGGCGACGACGAACGCGACACGACTGCCATCAGGTGACAGCGCTGGCTGACCGACCGAGGAGCGCCCGTCGATCAGGCGCTCGGCGACGGCCCGGTGCAGCGACTTCTGGGTGCTCGATTCGCTCATGGTTGCGACGGTACCGCTGATCGCTGACGGCCGCCTTACAGTGCGAGTCATGGCTGAAGTCGATCTTCGAGGTGCGCGCCTGTCCTACCAGACCGTCGGTCATGTCGATGTCGCCGAAGGCGTCCCATTCGTGTGGGGCCACGGCCTGACGTCGAGCATGCACGACGAAGACGCCTTCCCGCTCATCGACAGTGCAGTGATCGCCGAGTACCGAACGGTCTTGCGCTACGACGCACGCGGGCATGGCACATCTTCAGACCTCGAAACGCCGGCTGACGGCGACTGGGCCGCGCTTGCGCTCGATCAGATCGCCCTGATCGATCATCTCGGATGGAACGACGTGATCCTCGGCGGCGCGTCGATGGGCACGGCAACGGCCTTGCACGCAGCGCTGACACTCGGTGACCGAGTCGCTGCGCTGGTGCTTGTCATTCCGCCGACGGCCTGGGAGACGAGAGCGGCGCAGGTCGACCTGTACGAGCAGATGGCTGCGGCGGTCGAAGAACACGGCACGGGTGTCCTCGAAGCGGGCGCCCGGGCAACCCCGCCGCCGGAACCCTTCCTCGATGATCCGATGTGGCTCGAGCGTCGCCTTGCTGTCCTTGGCGGCGCCGACCCGGTCCGGCTCGCCGCCGTGTTCCGCGGAGCCGGGACAGCCGACCTCCCCGCCTCGGAACGGTTGGCGACGATCACTGCGCCGACGCTCGTGCTGGCGTGGACCGGTGATCCGGGGCACCCTGCCAGCACGGCAAAACGTCTCGGCGAACTGCTCCCGAATGCCGAAGTCGTGATCTCAGCGACCCGAGCGGACCTCGACACTTGGACGTCGCGCTGTGCGAACTTCCTCCGTCAAGTTTCTCCGTGAGCTGAGCGTTCAGGCGGTCACCGGAACCCGGGCGGTGGTGAAGCGCATCGCGCCGTCGACGATCGGTGCTTTGGCGATCAGCTTCTTGTCCGCGCCATAGCTCTGGGTGTTGATCCACGGAGCGCGGTCGCCCTGGCGGGGCAGCAGCGGCATCATGCGTGCCATGTAGCCAGCAGAGAAGTCGTCGATGAAGGGTCGTGCTTCCATGTCAGCGTCCTCGGGGCGCAGCCGTGGCGTGGCCTGGGTCATCCCGGACTCGGACATGTGGTTGAGGAGGCGGCACACCCACTCGCACGTGATGTCGGCGCGCAGCGTCCAGGACGCGTTGATGTACCCGAACGACGACGCCATGTTCGGGACGTCGGAGTACGCAATGCCCTTGTACGTCCACGTCTTGGAGAAGTCGACCGCCTCACCGTCCACAGTGAAGTCCATGTCGCCGATCGTGACCAGTTGCAGACCGGTGGCCGTGACGATGATGTCGGCATCGACGTGCCCGCCGCTCGTCAGCTGCACGCCCGACTCGGTGAACCGTTCGATCTCGGCGGTGACGACCGAGGCATCGCCGGCGTTGATCGAGTGGTACAGGTCGCTGTCAGGAATGAGGCAGAGACGTTGATCCCACGGGTTGTACCGGGGTGTGAAGTGAGCCGCTGTTGTCTCGTCGCCGAGTTCTTTGGTGACCAGCTTGAGGAGCTTCTTACGGACCTTGTCCGGCTTGGTGCGCGTCTGCTTGTAGAAGAACTCGCCCATCGTGGCGTTCTTCCAACGGGTGATGCCGTACGCGACGCGATCAGGCAGGATCTTGCGCAAGCCGTTCGCAATCGGATCGGCGGCAGGACGCGACACGACGTAGGTCGGCGAGCGCTGGATCATCGTGACGTGCTCGGCATCATCGGCCATGGCGGGAACGAGCGTCATCGCAGTAGCCCCGGAACCGATCACGACGACGCGTTTGCCCTGATAGTCGAGGTCGTCAGGCCATTTCTGTGGGTGCAGGATCCGGCCGGAGAAGTCGTCGCTGCCTGCGAAACTCGGCTCGTAGCCGCCCTTGTAGGAGTAGTAGCCGGAACACATGAAGAGGTAGTTGCAGGTGTACCGGACGGTCTGCTTGGCGTCGTCGGGGCCGACCTGCGCGGTGACGGTCCACGTCGAGGTCTCACTCGTCCATGAGGCGTCGGTCACCATGTGTTGGAACCGCATCTTGTCGTCGATGCCGAAGTGCTTCGCGGTTTCGCCGACATAGGCGAGGATCGACGGGCCGTCGGCAATCGCCTTGGCGTCGGTCCACGGGCGGAAGCTGTAGCCGAGAGTGTGCATGTCGCTGTCCGAGCGGACGCCGGGGTAGCGGAACAGATCCCACGTGCCTCCGAGCGCATCGCGTCCCTCCAGGATCGTGTACGTCCGATCCGGACAGTTCTGCTGCAGGTGGTACCCGGCGCCGATGCCGGAGATCCCCGCGCCGACGACGACGACATCGAAGTGTTCGATGGTGGGCGCGCCGGTGCTCATCCGAGGTTCTCCACCGAGGAGATGAGGTACTTCTTGATCGAGGCGTCGGCCACGGCGAGGTCGGTGCGGGCCCGCTGCCAGTCGGCCATGTGATCGCTGGCGAAGTGGGCGTCGAGTGATGCTTGGTCGTCCCAGAGTTCGTACAGCATGATCCGGTTGTCGTCGTTCGGGTCGGGGGCGAAGGCGTACTCGTGACAGCCGGCCTCGTCGAGGGTGGCCGCGACCATGGGTTGCACTGCGGAGAGGAACGGTTCACGTCCTCCGGGTTCGGTGGTGATGGTGCCAGCGACGATGAGCATTGTCTGACCGTAGTTTCGGCGGTACGGGTGAGCGCAGTCCGCGTGTGCGAGCATCGGCGTCATGAGTGCTGTTGCCGGGGCCACCGAGTTGCTCGAACCGACGCCGGGCACTCGTGCGTTCACCGCCGAGCGGGTGGTCCGGTTGGGCGACGTCGACCCCGGTGGCCGACTCCGCCTCGATGCCACGGCGCGGTTGCTGCAAGACGTTGCGAGTGATGACGCAGCCGATGCGCAGCTCGACGGCGCGTGGGGCTGGATCGTGCGGCGGACGTTGATCGAGGTTCGTCAGGTCGCAGTGCTCGATGAGTCCATCGAGCTGACGACCTACTGCACGGGGGTGGGTCGAAGTTGGGCCGAACGCACGACCCGGTTGCGGGGGAGTGGCGGCGCTGACATCTTCACGACGAGCGTGTGGGTGCAGGTCTCGACCGAGACGGGCCGGCCATCCGCCCTGACCGAGCAGTTCATCGCCACCTATGGCCCGGCCTGCGATGGTCGCAAGGTGTCGGCCCGCCTCGGGTTGCCGGATCCGACGGCCGAGGTGGAGCGGTCGTCGTGGATCGTGCGGCGAGCGGACCTGGATCCGTTCGACCACGTCAACAATGCAGCGAACTGGGCGTTTCTCGAAGAAGCGCTGACACCAGGCGACGGCCGAGTCGGGCGCGCCGCGATGGAGTTCGTCGCCCCCGTGGTGCACGGTGCAGAGATTCAGCTGGCCGTCGAGCGGGGTGAGGTGACATCGGCCTGGCTGACCGCTGATGGCAACGTGGTCAGTGCAGCACAGTGGACCCCAGCTGACGGCTGCGGTCTGGAGCTGTCAGACGCCAACAGTTGAGTGTGCGCTGCCAAAATTCGCCACTCTGCCTTCCCAGCGGTGCTAACCATTGCGCATGCGTCGCATTTTCGTTTTAGTCCTAGTTGGAGCACTGGTCGGGGCGTGCTCGAACAGTGATGGTGGTGCAGCGCCTGAGATCCCCGAGACGTCACCGCCAGCGACCACGGTGACTGCACAGGAGACAACGTCGGCCGAATCCCTGCCAGCGGAGTCGCTGCCGAGCGAATCGCTGCCGACCGACGTCGACCGAACAGATGAGGATCTGCCGTCGGGAAGCGCGGCCGTGGACGAGGCGATCGCACAACACGGTGACGATTCGGTTGAGGCTTTGCTCGCTCGATGGGCGGCGCTGACGGGACCATTGCCATCGCTTCCGGACCCAACTCGAGCAGACGTCACGCCCAGCCTCACCGAGATCCTCCGCGACTACCCGGAGATGCGAGATCGACTCGACCCGGCTGATGCTGAGGTCATCGACGCTCGCATCGACGAACTTCTCGATGCCGAATTCTATTTCGACCTCGATGTCAGCGGACTCGAGTTGGATGAGGCTGCAGTAGATGCGCAGACCATCCCCGATGGCACCGAGGGTTTCCGCGGGACGGGCTTCGCTCCCCGTTCCCCCGGCGACGAACTCGACGATGACGACTTTCTCGACGGCACCCGGGACGCGTGGGTGGACGCCGCTCGTGGTATAGCGAGCCGCTTGGGCCTGCTTCTGCCCGGAGTTTCGGACCTGCGGGTGACGCTTGTCGTGACCCAGCCGTCGTTCTGGGTCAAGACCGCCGATCCGGGAGAGAGCACCGACGAGCCAGGCGGCGCCACGCTCTTTGCCGCCCGCGGCGACAGCCTGGTGGAGAAGCTGCGAACCCGGTATGACAGCGATCGGGAATCCGACTGTTTTCTGATCACGGCGCGAGATGGGCGGGGTCCCACCGATGCGCGAGCTGCCGCCGGCATGCTTGCGCATGAGCTGTTCCACTGCTGGCACTTCAACCGAGTCGGCAAATCGTTCGACGTGTTTGACGGCACGGAGAAATGGATCGTCGAAGGCCTTGCGGGGTGGGTTGGCGAGTCACTTGCTGGTGGCTCGTACTACACCAGGAAATGGTTGCCGGAGTTCGTCGTCAACCCATTTGCACTGTTCGAGAACGACTACGAAGCCTACGGCTTTTGGGGGCGGATCAACGAGGCGACGAACCTGTGGGATGCCATCCCCGGTCTGATCGACACGTCAGTGGGGAGCAACGCAGCGGTGTACGACCAGGCGCTCGCTGCCATCCCGGCGTCGTCGGCATTCGTCGCGGCGGGCGCCCTCCAGAACGGTGGCCTCGGTCAGGATTGGGTCACCCAGGGATGGATGCCGGTCGAGGTGAAACGCAGTCCCGCCGAGGGCACTGCTGGCGTCGGTGACCCAGCGGAGCGGACTGCAGAAGCGGGTGTGCAACGAGCGGACCGGATCGCCGTGTCCGCATCTGAAGGCGACGTGATCCTGATCGATGCTGACGGATATGTGGCAGTCGCAGACATGTCCGGCGGCCTCGAAGTCGCCGCGTTCGGCGACTCGAAGCAACTCGACATCTGCGTCATCAGCTGCGTTTGCCCGTTAACCGGTGAGCCGCGCCCGGCCGATGCGACCATCGATGTCGCCGACCCGACACTGTTTGCTGCGCTTGCCGGGCGCTCCGCAGGCCCGAGCACGCTGGCTGTCGAGGTCGTGGGTGTTGCGGATTCGATCGAGCAGGACTGCGCCGAGCCCGAGCCGGCGCCGACTGTTGATGGGGCCGGCCTGCTGGGCACGTGGCGAGCGAACCCGGAGTCGGTTGCAGCGATGTTCGCACAGGCATCAGCGGTCGGCGACGATGACCTCGACATCGAAATGACCGCTGCCGGCGGTGCGGTCACGATGACGTTCCTGGAGGGAGGACGCGGTGAGTTCGTCTACGACGGCTTGCGGTTGTCGATCGAGGGCCCAGCGGCCCAGCAGATTCGACTCGATGGAAGCGGCAAATTCCAGTGGGGACGCAGCGCGGAAGGCATCGAGATCGCCGAAATCACCTTCTCGATCTCGTCGAGTTCCTCGGCATTCGGCGACAATGTCCTCACGCTGACCGACAAGGACGTTCCGGACAGCGAGTCAGCGACCCTGGGAGTCATCGCGAAGGACGATCGGCTCACCATCACCTCGGTGCAGGGATCGGCCGGACAGGTCTTCTTTCCAGTGATGTGGACCCGGCAGAGCTGATCGGCCGATTCGCTCAGGCATCACAGACGCGCTGGCCACCCACAGTGGATCCCCTTCTGACGGCTGCGGTCTGGAGCTGTCAGAATCGTGACCGTGAGATCAGACGTGGGATGGAACGTTGCGGTACCTCCGAACGGCTTCGTCAATCGGCCGCGCCAGACTGCAGCGAGCAATGACAACCCCGATGGGTTGGCGACCCCCGATCTGTACGCCGACGTCGAGACGACCCCGGAATACCGCAACCTCGCGAAATTGCTGCGCACTGGTGGGCCCGCCGCTGACTGCAATCACGTTGGGGTCACGTTGGTGCCAGTCACGTTGGTGCCAGTCACGTTGGTGCCTGTCCCCGATGTGACTGGGATGTCAGCGCAGGACGATGCCGGGGGTGTCCTCGGTGGCGGTGCCGATGCGGGCCGCCGTGTGACCGGTTGCGGCAAGCTCGGTGAGGATGCCGCTGGTCTCGGAAGGGTCGACACCGAACACCAGGCCGCCCGACGTTTGGGCGTCAGCAGCGAGGAGCTGGTGCAGCTCGGGATGATTGCCGACGTCGACGAAGTCGAGGGCCCATTCGAGGTTGCGTCGGCTGCCTCCGGGCATGATCCCGCCGCTTGCGTGCTCGACGGCGCCCGGCAGGAACGGGAGCGCATCGAACTCGATGGTCGCCGACACCTGCGATTCGAGCGCCATCCGACCGAGATGGCCGAGCAGGCCGAAACCGGTGACGTCGGTGGCACCCGTCGCTCCGGCCGCGATGGCGAGCGTTGCTCCGATGTCGTTCAACCGGATCATCGAGGCAATGGCAGCAGCAGTTTCGTCGTCGTTGGCTGCACCGAACTTGATCGCGGTGGTCAGCACGCCCACGCCGAGGGGCTTGGTCAGAATCAGGTCGTCGCCCGCCCGCAGCCCGCTGTTGCGCAGAATGCGGTCGGGGTGGACCATGCCGGTGATCGACATGCCGTACTTCGGCTCGGGGTCGTCGATGGTGTGCCCACCCACGATCGCGAAGCCGGCAGCTGATGCGATGTCCTGACCGCCAGCCAGCAGCTCGGACAGCAGATCGGTGGACAATTCGTCGGCGTTCCAGCCGACGAGGTTGAGCGCGAACAACGGCCGACCGCCCATGGCGTAGATGTCGCTGACACTGTTGGCTGCAGCGACGCGGCCCCAGGTGCGCGCGTCATCGACCACCGGGGTGATGAAGTCAGCGGTCGACACGATGGCCTGCTCGGCATCGATCTGCCAGACCGCGGCGTCGTCGCCGGTGTCGGGGCCGACGAGGAGCTCGTCGGGATGTTCGGATTGGAGGTGGCGCACGACGTGTGCCAAGTCGCCGGGGGCGAGCTTGCAACCTCAACCGGCGCCGTGGCTGAACTGTGTCAGCCGGACTCGGTCACGTGTGTTCTCGTCGTCATGCATGGTGTCGCCCCCTCTCGTTTGCTCGGCCGCACGCGAGCGCGGCTGCGTCTTGGATCATTCAACCGGGCTGTGCGCTCGGAGATTCCCCGATGTCGAGATCCACCATCAACACGTTGGCGATGTCCTCGAGTACCGCGCGCAGCGCATCGGAGCTCAGCCCGACAGGGATTGCCAGCGTGGCTCGGGCGGAGAAGAGCGGGTCGCCGGACATCGGCGCTGAGGTGGTCTCGGTGTCGAGTTCGAGAATGCCGACGTTGCGGCTGGCGAGCGCGGCGGAGATCTCGCGCACGATGCCGGGCCGATCTTGACCGACGAGCTCGAGACTCATCAACTCGCTGGTCGCGTCGTCGCCGCTGCGGTCGGCGGTGGACGCGATTGCCACTTGGACATCGAGGAACCCCTGGGCACTGATTGCGTCGAAGCTCGCCGTGAGCGACGCGACCTGATCATCAGGCGCGGACACCACGACGATGCCGGCGAACTGGTCGGCCACGCGCGCCATGTGGCTGCGGTCCCAGCTGCCACCGTGATCGGCAATCGGGCCCGCCAGTGCATCGACGAGCCCGGACTTGTCGTTGCCGATCACGGTGAGCACGAGTGTTGCCATGGCGCAAGTGTCGCAGGTCCGGCTGCCGATCCGGCGGCTGGCTGGGTTGGGTCTGATCAGCTGTCGATGATCCTGAGGATCGGTGCGAGTTCGAAGGGGGTCGCGCCGTGCATGATCACCCCGTCGGCGCCGAGGTCGAACTGCCCTTGCACAGCAGCAGCGCAAGCGTCAGGGTCGCCGGCCGCTGCTGGTGCAAGCCACTCGTCGGGAAGCAGCCTTGCGATGTGTTCGAGCTGTTCGGTGGTCGCAATGGCGTCGATCGCGCCACCGACCGTCGACACCACGGTGTCAGCGCGGAACGCATCGAGAACAGCGGGGTCCCAGCGATTCGTCGACACCATGAGGTCGCCGTACGCCTGCAGGTAGGTGGCGAGACGGCCGACGGTCTTCTTCAACCGCAGCGGCTCGGCGATGTGATCACCGATGGTCGCAAAGCACGACCAGACGCGAACGTCGCCAGGATCACGCCCGGCCCGCTCGGCGGCCTGCTTGACCGTTGCGACGCACCGTTGGAGCGTCTCGTCGGTGAAGAAGGTGTGCAGGATCACGTTGTCGAAGAGGCGCCCGCCGAGTTCGAGGGAGTTGGGCCCGAACGCCACGAGCGACAGCGGGATGTCCTCGTCGAACGCCGGGTCGAGCCGGAGTGCGGGGAACCTGCCGATCGGTCCGTCGTGGGCGATCACCGTCTCGCCATGCCAGAGGCGCCGCATCAGCAGTGCGAAGTCCTCCATCTGCGCAGTCGTGATCGGCGGGATTCCGAATGCCTTGAACATCGGCGCGATGCCCCTCCCGATGCCCAACGAGAACCGTCCGCCGGTGAGGCGGTGCATGGTCGTTGCGTACGATGCCGTGACGATCGGATGTCGGGTGTTGTGGTTCGTGGCGGCAGTGATGATGTCGATCTCGGCGGACACCGCGCCTGCCGCACCGGACAGCGTCGCTGCCTCTTTGATGTTGAAGCGCTCCGAGATGAACGCCGCTCCCAACCCGAGGCGCTCGGCTTCGACGACCTCGGCGATCAGCTCGCGCGGCGACTCCGGCGCACCGGCCAGTGTGTAGAAACCCAGGTTCGGATGACGCGGTGCCATCCGCAGACAGTAATTCGACCATGATCGAGTGATGCCAGTGGCGCTCGTGCCAGCGAATTCTCCCGCTTCGACGTCCGACGTCGAACTCGACCTGTACCACGAGTTTCACGGCGTCGACCGTGGGCTGCCGGTGCTGAACATCGGGGGGAGCGGTGGCGACCTTCGTCGAACGTTCCCCGACCGGCACCCGTTCAACAAGCACTTCACGGTGCTCTCGTTCGATCAACGAGGCCTCGGCCGGTCAGGTCGGCCCGATGGTGACTACACGATGGCGCACTACGCCGACGACGCCGCGGCGCTGATCGAACACGCCGGCTGGGAACGCTGCCACGTCGTCGGGACCAGCTTCGGCGGCATGGTCGCACTCAACCTCGCCGTCCGCCACCCACGCCTCATCGACCGGTTGGTCCTCGCCTGCACGTCGCCGGGCGGAGCCCACCCGTCCTTTCCGCTGCACACGCTGCGCGACATGGACCCCGACGAGGCGTTCGAAACGAGGATGCGCATCAACGACACGCGTTGGGACCCCGACGCTGACGAGCCGACCCCGGGACTGGGTGCCTACTACGACATCATGGTCGCTCAGGCGCGTGCGACACCCGACCCCGAGGTGCTCGCAGGCCTCGTCAAACAGATCGATGCCCGGGCCGGCCATGACGTCGAAGCCGAACTTGCATCGATCGCTCACGAGGCTCTCGTGTGCGCAGGTCGCTTCGACGGCACCGCTCCGCTCGCCAACGCCGACATGCTGACCGCAGAGATGCCGAACGCCCGCTTCGCGGTGTTCGACGGCGGGCACCTGTTCATGCTGCAGGATCGGTCCGCCTACCCGGCGATGATCGATTTCCTGCATCATGGTCATCGCGAGCCGACACCAGCACCAGCCGACTGACCCGACAACAGCAGGAGATGACCACGATGTTCCGACTCCGACAGGTTGCCCTCGTGGCGACCGACCTCGACACCGTCGTCGGGCAACTGTGCGACACCCTCGGCCTCAGCGTGTGTTACCACGACCCCGGGGTGGGAGAGTTCGGGCTGCACAACGCGCTCATGGTGATCGGCGACCAGTTTCTCGAAGTCGTGTCGCCGACCGAACCAGGCACCACCGCCGGCCGTCTGCTCGACAAGCGCGACGGCGACGGCGGCTACATGGCGATCTACGAGTGCGACGATCTCGATGCTCGTCTCGAGCATCTGGCAGACCATGACGTGCGCATCGTCTGGGCCGGTGACTTCGCGACGATTCGTGGCCGGCACCTGCACCCCGCTGACGTCGGCGGAGCCATCGTGTCGATCGACCAACCGATGCCGAACGGCAGCTGGACCTGGGCCGGGCCCGACTGGAAAGCCCACCAGGACGCATCGGTGGTCAGCTCGATCGCCGGGATCACCGTCGGGGCAAGCGATGTCGACGCCATGTCGTCGCGCTGGCGGGACCTCGACGTGTCGACCGCTGTGGACTTCGTGCCTGCAGGTGCTCGCGGCGAGGGCATCGACGGCGTCGACCTGGTTGCGACCGACCGATCACGGCGAGGCGAGCAGCACGACATCTGCGGCGTCACCTTTCGCTTGATCTAGTCACCTGGTCTCGTCGCCTGGTCTCGTCGCCTGATCTCGCCGACTGGTCTAGATGTACTCGGCCGTCAGGTTGGTGTCAGTCGGCTGATGGGTGGGTGACCTCCGAGGGCGTGGTGGCGCCGTCGATGGT